>Ga0074198_1000015_pt1 | contig 463851 bp, 399 predicted proteins | sample EPASupsiteSAE323_FD_64527 | JGI IMG/M metagenome (GOLD analysis project Ga0074198, IMG submission 64527) | Bioremediated contaminated groundwater from EPA Superfund site, New Mexico - Sample SAE3-23 | ecosystem: Environmental > Aquatic > Deep subsurface > Groundwater > Contaminated ... | reverse complement strand
TGTGAGTCACTTAGTTAGCACCACAGTGCTAACATCAAATGTCTTGAACACTTTTCATTAGCAATATTAATCCTAGAATGCGAGCTTTCTTCTGTGAAGTTTTGAGAGAACATATCTCTCAATGTGAACAACGTAGAGTAATGATGTTAGCATTCCGATGCTAACGGAGCGACTCACGAAAAACTTTGGAAAGGCATCAAAGTTTTGGTTCGCTGCATCCAGTGGCGATAGCTGTGGGGCTCCACCTGTTCCCATACCGAACACAGTAGTTAAGCCCACATACGCCGAAAGTACTTGGCTGGAAACGGCCTGGGAGGATAGGTAGTTGCTGGTTAAGCAAGAAGCACTCATGATAATGGGTGCTTCTTCTTTTTTCGTCGCTTTGGGGACATATAAATAGTATATTAAAAATATCTTTCTTTTTGAAGGAAACTGCTACTTATTTGGGGAACAATATAAGTATGGAAGGAGTGGCAATTGGTGAATACAGTTTTAAATGAAATAGAAAACAAAGTGAAGAGTGGTATTCGTCTTACGCGTGAAGAGGGTATCGCATTATTTAAAAGTAATGATTTAGCATGGTTAGGCTATTTAGCAAATTTAGTTAGACAAAGAATTTGTGGTGATTTTGTTTACTATAATGTAAATTGTCATATTAATCTGACCAATATTTGTACATCTCGCTGTGATTTTTGTGCTTTTGGCTGTGATGCTGATAATATACAATCTTATAGCATGAGCAAAGAAAATGTTATGGCAACAGCTCTAGAAGCGTCTAAAGATGATGATTTACGGGAGTTTCATATTGTTAGTGGATTGCACCCTGACTGGCCATTTGAGTATTATGTGGATATAATCAAGACACTAAATAATGCTTTTCCACATATTCATTTAAAAGCTTTTACAGCAGTGGAAATTATCCATTTTGCTAAGATATCAGGTAAGTCCATTTGGCAGGTTCTTATGGAATTACAGTCAGTGGGGATGAAGTCTATGCCAGGTGGCGGAGCGGAAATTTTAGCAGATCGGATTCGAAATGAACTTTGTCCTAACAAGGCTACTGCTGCTGAATGGTTAGAGGTAGCACGTACTGCTCATAGTCTAGGAATTCGTAGTAATGCGAGTATGTTATATGGTCATATCGAAACCATTGAAGAACGTGTGGATCACTTACTATCCCTTCGGGATTTGCAGGATGAATCAGGTGGTTTTCAGACTTTTATTTGTTTTCCTTTTCACCCTAACAATACAGTACTAGACGGAGTCATTGACCAGACCTCTGTATGGGATGAGCTTAAGACAATGGCGATATCTCGTTTACTATTAGATAATTTTAAAAATATTAAAGCTTATTGGGTAATGTTGACGTTACCGATTGCTCAAATATCATTAGGCTTTGGGGCTAATGATATTGATGGAACTGTAAGTGAAGAAAAAATTATGCATGCAGCAGGAGCTAAGTCGGCTACTTCATTAACCAAGGATGCAATCATTAGTACCATCCGAGAGACAGGGCGTATTCCAGTTGAAAGAGATTCTATGTATAATGTGGTAAAAATACTATAATAGTAGAGAAGAACAGCTTATATATAATGGCTGTTCTTTCTTTCAGTAAGACGGCAATATTAGATTTTGTAGTAAGGAGGCTGCTATGAATTATATTATTGAAGCCAAAGAATTAGCTAAATCATATGGAGATTTTGAGGCTCTTAAAGGCATTTCTTTTCAAGTTAATAAAGGTGAGTGTTATGGTTTACTAGGTCATAATGGGGCAGGAAAATCTACAACGATGCGAATGATTTATGGATTATCTATCGTCGAGGAAGGATACTTAGAGATACTTGGTGAAAAAATAACATCTCTGACACCTCCCCATATTAAGCAGGTCTTTGGAATCGTACCCCAGGAGGATAATCTTGATCCTGATTTAACAGTGCTTGAAAATTTAGAAGCATATGGCGGATATTTTAATATCTCTAGAAAAGAAGCACGTTATCGAGGCAGAGAATTATTAGAATTTATGGGCCTGGCGGATAAAGTAGATGTTACCGTAGAAATGCTTTCAGGCGGAGCAAAACGTCGCTTAGTTATTGCTAGGGCTCTTATTAATAAGCCCCAGATCATTATTCTCGATGAACCTACCACTGGTCTTGATCCCCAAGGACGCCGTTTGGTCTGGCAAAAACTTAGGAAATTAAAAGAGGATGGGGTTACAATGCTTTTGACGACTCATTATATGGAGGAGGCAGCCCAGCTTTGCAATAGATTGGCGATTATGAATGATGGATTGATATTAGCTGAGGGTAGTCCGGAACAATTGATACGTGAACATGTATTACCATTTGTCATTGAAGTCAGAAATTCCCTTGATTTACTTCCCCCTAATATTAATGAAAAAATTCAACAAATGGGCGGACAAGCAGAGTATATGGTTGATAGTTTATTTATCTTCACGGATAGAGGAATGGAACTATGGGGAAAATTAGATTCTATCGGCTTATCTCAACATGCCTGCTATCTTAGACCAACTAATTTAGAGGATGTTTTTCTGAAATTTACTGGTAAGAGTGAAGAAAACTAATGATTGCATTTAATATTTTAAAAAGACATTTAATCGTTTTTAGGCGAACCTTTTGGTCCAATATGGTTTTTAATGTTATAGAACCTTTTTTATATTTATCGGCAATGGGCTTTGGTTTAGGAGCCTTTGTACAGGATATGGATGGTATGAGTTATATGCAATTTATTGCACCTGGGATGGTAGCTTCGGCATCCATGTGGGCTGCTACCTTTGAATGTACATATGCTAGTTTTATTAGGCTGCATTTTCAAAAAACATTTCACGCTATGTTGGCTGGCCCAGCTACCGTAAGTGATGTAGCTGCTGGTGAAGTATTATTTGGCATAGTAAAGAACATTATTTTTGGAATTGTAATACTACTAGTGATTGGTATAATGGGACAGGTACAATCTATATGGTCTTTACTTATCCCATTTTTCCTTGTACTGCCTGGAACTGTATTTTCCCTGATGGCCTTATCGTATACTGGAATCATTAGTCATATAGATTATCTTAATTATTATATTACGTTGATCACAACACCTATGTATTTATTTGCAGGTGTATTTTTCCCAATTACATCCATGCCAGTATGGTTACAATTCTTAGTATGGTTTAATCCCTTATATCACAGCGTTGAAATTTGCCGCAACTTGGTAGTTGGTACGGTAAGTATTTTGCTTTGGCAACATGTTGCCAGTTTGGTCATAATGTCCTTACTACTGGCTCCAATACCTGTGTATTTTCTTAAGAAACGTCTTATTAGCTAAACTTGGTATAATAAAAAGTAGGGGTAGTTATATAACTACTCCTACTTGCTACAAATTTGAATATTTTTCTTTATCCTAAAGTAGAAAGCAAAAGATGTCCGCAAGCTTCATTGGTAGCTACGGGAATATTATGTACATCACAAACTCTGAGGAGGGCATTAATATCGGGTTCATGGGGCTGAGCTGTTAAGGGATCTCTAAGGAAAATAACCATTTGGACTTCTTGACTAGCAATACGTGAACCAATTTGAAGGTCGCCGCCAAGAGGGCCTGATAAATAGGTAGTAACTTGTAACCCTGTATGTTCCGTTATAAGGTGTCCTGTAGTCGCAGTAGCAAGCAAAGTATGTTTTGCTAATAAGACTTGATGCTGGCGAACAAAAGCAAGCATGGAATCCTTTTTCTTATCATGGGCAATTAAAGCAATGGTTTTCATAAAAACACCTTCCTTTAAGTATATTTTTATTATAACATGGATGAGCAACGAGATGTGTTAAATAGATGTAAACAATAAGTTAATACTTGTGGGTCATACCTTTGTGCAGGATGAAAGGCCTTGCTTGGCGAATATATAAGAATAATAAAAAACTGATTTCTTGAGGAGTGAATAATGTGTTGCTATTTCTAATAATATTATTATGCGTTGCAAATTTTTTATACTTTTTTATGGAGATGCCTGTATTAGCCGTAGGCTTTGTTGGTTGGTCTAACTTGATTATTGCCTGGGGAATATTATTTATCTTTATCTCAGCATTAGTATTGCTTAGTAAATTTAGACAGTTCATTGCTAAAACAACCTGGGGAGAAATTATTAAAAAAATGTTTCCCCAAGTCTTTCAAGAACGTGCCAATATTGTGGATATAGCGGATTATCAAAACAATGGAAAAAATTTTAAAAAATATAAGACCATTGGAATTGTTGGAATAACTTTACTTGTTATTGGTGTTGGTAACTTATTAATTTTACCCATATTGACGAGTGCTCCTATACTTTATAGTAATTCTTATCGGAATTTGATTGGTGATGTAAAGGAAAGTTCCTTTACCGCCGATGTTGAGCCAATTAATCTAGCCCATATACGGATTGTAGATGAAGAAACAGCCCGCAAACTAGCAGATAAGAAGATTGGTGAAGTTCCAGCTCTAGGTAGTGAAGCACAACTAGGAGAATTGGCCCTACAGAAGGTACAAAATAAATTGTATTATGTAGCACCTTTAGAGCATAGAGGCTTCTTTCAATGGTTGACGAACCATAGTAAAGGTAGTAAAGGATATGTAATGGTGTCAGCGACCAATCCTCAAGATGTACGGCTAATCCAGAACGTAGAAGGAGAAGAAGTTTATCTTAAGTATCAAATGAAAGGCTTCCTCTTTGATTATTTACCTCGATTTTTATATTTTAATGGTTTATTTAACATAGGGCTTTCTGATTTTTCTTTTGAAGTAGATGATGATCTAAATCCTTACTGGGTAGTTAGCTTATATAAAAATAAAATCGGTTATAATGGCTCAGATGCAGTTGGAGCAGTTACTGTTGATGCCCGAAATGGTAAAATTGAAAGATATACAATTGAAAACCTTCCTCGTTGGGTTGACCGGGTACAACCTGAAGGCTTTGTATATAAACAAATAAGAGACTGGGGCGAGTATATTAATGGCTTTTGGAATAGTATTTTTGCAAAAACAGGTACATTAAAGCCAACAGGTGATGAACTTCATCTTATTTATGGTAATGATGATAAGGTATATTGGTATACAGGTATTACTTCTTCAGGTAAAGATGGAAGCTCAGTTGGTTTTATTATGGTGGATTCTAGAACGAAAGAAGCGAGATGGTATAAAGTATCAGGTGCTGATGAGTCTGGTGCCAAGAAATCAGCAGAAGGGCAAGTTCAAGAAAAAGGTTATCGGTCAGGATACCCTATCTTGTATAATATTGCTGGAGTCCCCACCTATATTTCTCCGATGAAAGATAAAGAAGGTCTACTAAAAGCAGTGGCGTTTATTTCTGTGGAAAACTATAATTTAGTAGGTGTAGGACCTGATATCGAAAGCAGTTTACGTACTTATCAGCAGGTGCTAGCAAGTAAAGGAAATCAGTTTATTCCAAGCCAGGATCTTAAACCAATACAACTGCATGGCAAACTAAGTCGTGTTTCTCAAGTAGTAAAAGGTGGAGAATCCTACTTCTATTTTATGATAGAGGGTGATAATCGGATTTTTATTGGTAGTTCTAATACCTCAGCGAAAGTGCCTTTAGCTAAGGTTGGGGATGTAGTCGCCATAACGGCAAATGATACGAAAGAAAGTATATTGAATATTAGTGAATTTAAAGGGGAAAGTTATTAATGAAAGAATCCTTCTGCACTGCAGAAGGATTCTTTCATTAAGGCTTGAAAAAAGGTAACAATTTATAATGGAGGGATACCTGTGGTTAACAATAATAGATATCGTAATAAATATTCCAGTGAATTGTTATTTGATAAATTAAAAAGATTTGCAATAGAAATTGGCGCTAAGCTTGTATATTCAGTACTGCTGCTTTATTATACCCTACAAAAAGAAAACGTTCCCTTAAAGGTAAAGGCTATCATAATAGGGAGCTTAAGCTATTTTATTATGCCAATTGATGTGATTCCAGATTTATTGCCTCTTATTGGCTATAGTGACGATCTTGGAGCATTAATGGTAGCCTTAGCAACAGTAGCAACTTATATTGATAATGAAGTTAAGCATAAGGCTAGAGTACAGCTAAAATCATGGTTTGGTGTCATCAACGAACAGGAGATTGGCAAAATAGATAGTAAGTTATAAACAATTCTTATACTATATCAGCACAAAAAGCTTGTATTTTTTATAAAATAGAAGCGAGGTGAGTATATGGAAATTGGATTAGTTGGAGTAGGACGCATGGGTAGCGTTTTAGCAAAATTGTTAACAGGACATATAAAACTTTGCATATTTGATCGAAATACTGATCGCCTGACTCAAATTGCAACAAAGCTAAATAGTGGGATGGCAGATACTTTAAAAGATATGGGAAAAGTGGGAATCCTCATCTTAGCAGTTCCTGACAATGAAGTAATCGGTTGTATTAAAGTATGTAATCAAAGCCCCAATCCAATTACTATTATTAACATTGCCACCAATGTAGCGCAGCATATGTTAGAGGAAGTTGCTGCTCCTCATGTCAAATGTATATCTATTAAATTTATTGGGCAGGCTGATGAAATGGAGCTAGGGCAGCGGCCTGTAATTATTATAAATGAATCTCCAGCAGAAATCGTGCCACAAATGATTGGAATTTTTCAAAAAATAGGGATAGTCTTGGTCGGTAAGGCTGATATTGTACATTTCATTAATAAAACAGCAGCACAAAAGGCTCTTGAAGCTGCTGTAACCATTGAAGAAGTTTTAAGAAGGGAAGGCATCACAGATAAAGATATTGTGAAAAATGCTATCAGGCATGTGGCAGCTGGTACTCTCAAAGCATATGCTGATGGCAATATGGGGCCCTTTGCCCAAGAAATAGTAGAATCCATAAAAAATAAAATTAATGGGAAGTAATTATATAAGTACAAAGATTAAAGGAACCATGCAGTTTTTAAGCGTGTAATGGCAGCCGTTATTTCGCCTGCAGGTATTTTTGAAAAATATAAAATAACTTGTGGTAATTTCTCAGGAGTAACTTGCCAGTAATAGTCCTCCACAGGAGCTACGCGACAATCTTGTGCTAGCGCTCTTTCCCGTAGTTCCCTTGCTGGTAATGGGGACTTTACAGTGAGAATCGTATGAAGTCCAGATTCATTTTCTGTAACTTCCACATTATCACCTAAAATATTTTTAATAGCATCAAAAAATAAACGACTTTTTTCATAATAAAGTTTGCGAAGCCTTCGAATTTGTCGTTCTAAATGTCCATCGGACATAAACTCAGCAAGAGCCAATTGTTCAATGGTAGAAGCAGCTTGATTATAGAGAGAAGACTTTTTCTGATAAATTTCAAGGAATTGATCGGGTAAAACCATATAACTAATACGTATAGAAGGCGGTATAATCTTTGAAAAGGAACCTAAATATACTACATTTCCTCTACTATCAAGGCCTTTTAATGCTGGTATAGGGCGTCCGTAGTAACGAAATTCGCTATCATAATCATCTTCAATAATAGTACCGCTTTTTTCCTCAGCCCAGTGTAATAGTTGGTTTCTTCTCCTAATTGGCATAATATAACCCGTTGGAAATTGATGGGATGGACTTACATAGACAAGCTTTTCGCCACTGTTTTTAAGCTCTTCCATATCAATACCGTCTTTTTTCATTGTTATGGGTTTAATAGTAAAAGCATTATCAGCAAAAATACGCCGCCCATTTTTAAAGCCAGGTTCTTCGAAAGCAATACTATTATTTTCTGGCTTTAATATACTGCAAAGAATACTCAAAAGGTTTTGCACTCCAGCCCCAATTATAATTTGTGAGCTATGAGTATAAACGCCTCGTGATTTTTGAATATATTTTGCAATTTCATTGCGTAATTCTTCCTCGCCTTTTATATTCCCATAACCAACAAGACGTTCTTTTTGCAAAAAAGCTTTGCTAATATATCGTTTCCATAGAGAAAAATCAAAGCCGTCAATATCCATTTGACCACTGGAAAAATCATAGAGAATATTACTGGTTAGTGCTATATTCTTATTTTCTATAATAGGAGGTATGTTTTTGCAAATAAATTTATCCAATCGATTTACTGTATATCTAGAACGGTCTTTATTTTCTATGTATCCTTCACTTACAAGTTGTTGATAAGCTTTTTCTACTGTAACTTTACTGATGGAAAGACTTTTGGAAAGCCCGCGAATGGATGGCAGTTTTTCACCTTGGGTAAGTCTATTTTTCTCAATCTCTCCTCTAAAGTAGTTATATAGTTGTACATATAAGGGGACAGTTTTCTTGGATTCTAATATTATTAAATTCACAATTCGTAATCTCTCCAATCTGTACCTATTAAAAATATTAATTCTGTATATTTTAAAGAGGTCTATTTTATTTTATAATACAATTATAATTTTTAAAAGTCCTTATTTATCCTTTTTAAAGGACTTAAGATAAAAACAAATATTGGAGGTAATAATAATATGGAACAAGGAACTTTTCGTGTAAAGGCCGGTTTGGCAGAAATGCTTAAAGGCGGCGTAATTATGGATGTAACGACTCCTGAACAAGCAAAAATTGCTGAGGAGGCAGGAGCTTGCGCCGTTATGGCTTTAGAGCGTGTACCAGCAGATATTCGCGCTGCAGGCGGTGTAGCACGAATGGCTGATCCTAGTATCGTCCTACGCATTATGGATGCTGTAACCATTCCTGTTATGGCGAAAGGTAGAATAGGTCATTTTGTCGAGGCACAAATTTTAGAATCCCTAGGTGTGGATTATATTGATGAAAGTGAAGTATTAACTCCAGCTGATGATAAGTTTCATATAGATAAGCACCAGTTTAAAGTTCCTTTTGTCTGCGGTGCAAAAAATCTTGGTGAAGCACTGCGCCGTATTGGTGAAGGCGCCGCGATGATTCGTACCAAAGGAGAACCAGGCACAGGTAACGTAATTGAAGCCGTAAAGCATATCCGTATGGTTATGAGTGAAATTCGTCAATTACAGCACTTACCAATAGAAGAAGTATCTGCTTTTGCAAAAAATATTAGCGCACCACTAGAACTTGTAATGGAAGTAAAAAAATTAGGTCGTTTACCTGTTGTTAATTTTGCGGCAGGCGGAATTGCAACTCCTGCAGATGCAGCACTTATGATGCACTTAGGTTGTGATGGAGTATTTGTAGGTTCAGGTATCTTTAAGTCAGGGGATCCTGTGAAAAGAGCAAAAGCTATTGTAGCGGCGACTACATATTACAACGATCCTAAGGTACTAGCTGAAATTTCCCGTGATCTTGGTGAAGCCATGGTTGGTATTGAAATCTCTACTTTATCTGACCATGAACGTATGCAAGAGCGTGGCTGGTAATAAAACAATTCACTGGAGGAAAATATGAAAATAGGAGTTTTAGCATTACAGGGAGCCTTTCGAGAGCACTGCTGGATGCTTGAACGTTGTGGAGTTACAGCCCTAGAGATTCGAAAGCCTGAAGAACTTGATGATGTCGCTGGTCTGATTATTCCTGGGGGGGAAAGCACTACCATTGGTAAATTAATGGCACAGTGGGGCCTGATGGAAAAAATCAAGATCAGAGCAAGGGAAGGTATGGCAGTTTATGGAACTTGCGCTGGTATGATTATATTAGCTAAGGATATTGTAGGCAGTGACCAACCGCGTTTAGGACTCATGGATGTAACAGTACGTCGCAATGGATTTGGTCGTCAGAAAGAAAGCTTTGAGGCTGCCATGTTTGTTCCAGAGTTTGGTGATAACCCCGTACAAGCAGTCTTTATTCGTGCTCCTTATATTGAGCAGGCTAATGATAAGGTAAAAATATTGGCAATGGTAAATGAAAAAGTCGTTATTGCTAGACAAGATAATATACTCGTCACAGCCTTCCATCCTGAATTGACGGATGATGATCGTATTCATAAGTATTTTATATCAATGATTAACGAAAAGGGCTAATAGATTACGGGAGTTTTTCTGATTGTAAATAAAAGTGGCTGTCTCAATAAATGCCTGAGACAGCCACTTTTATGTCACTTTAAAGGATTTATGGATTTTCATTTACTGCAACGGCTGTAGCGATTGCAGCACCTATGCCAGAACCATCTTTTGTTAAGGTCGTGATTACCTTTCTTTCTTCTGCATCAAGAGCCTGGTCGAGGGCTTGTTGAATGTCCGCAGCATAGCCTGGCATTTTTTCATAGAGGGAGCCATCAATAGCAATCGTATGATGATTTTTAAGGTGGGGATCAATATGTTGAAGAATTCCTAAGTAGGTTGCGGCAACTAATCGAGCAGAACGAGTACATATTAAAGCCGCAATTTTTTTGAGAATTTCTCGATCTTGCAAGGAGGAATTTGTAATGTGAAGGCTTTCTTCCAACCAACGTGCTATCAAGGAGAGGTCTGTTGTATTATCTTCTTGTAGAAGGGAAATATGAGCACCGTTGAGAAGATAAGGCGTTGCTATCATATCTTTTCCATGACTGGCTGAGAATAAACCGACATCAAACAAGTGATAGGTAATAATACGTACTAGTTCACCAATATAATGACCTGAAACCATTTTTTCTAAGAGTTGAGCGCCAGGCTTTTCACTATTTTTATCTAACTCTAAATCGTAGATCGTAAGAGGGAGTTTATCAAAGTTACCTGATTCCATATTTATAATCATTGGTCTATTTGTCAGTGGTGATGAGGGCTCAATGTAAGCCGTATTGTGGCCTGTGCCGCAAATAGAGCCGATATCAGTAGATGGGTCAATATAGGCAGCCGTTAACAGTGTGCCGACAGTATCATTGAGAATAGCTTGTGGTAGGACATTCGTTAGGTTTTGTCGCTGTAAAGCAGCTGTGAGTAGTGCTGTTACATCTTTGCCTTCGACGCCTTTTGTCTCAATTTCTTTTGTCCATTGAATGAGAGTACCTGAATTTAATCCTGTCTGATGGGTGGGGAAGGAAAAGGTGTGTCCTAAGGGATAGTTGCGATCGGCTTTAATGATGCTTCCAATTTCTGTAGCAATAAAATCAAATAACTGATCCGCAGAGGATTGATCCGAAATGTAATTATAATGACCATTCTTGTCTTTAAGAGGATTGCCAGCACGGGCCTTTACATTAAAATTTCCTTGCCCTAATAATTCTGTTAAGAGAACGCGAACATTGGTACCACCAAAATCCAAGGCTAAAAAAATACCCGTTTCCTTTCCGGATGGCTTGCTAAGATAGGAAGGTAACATTTTTAGCGGGCTTGGTTTTCCAGTCAGCCCATCAAGGATGGCCTGATGAAAATCAGTAGCAATGATCTTAATTTGTTCAGGAGCAATACGTAATTGAGTGCTTATTGTTTGTAGCTCAGTTAACAAGTTACTCATTAGGGCACCTCCGTTATTTAGATGAGAATAGATTATACATAAAATGCAGCGCTTATGCCAATCTATTAATTAAGATTCAATTGCTTGTTGGCGTAGTACTTTTTTAAGGATCTTTCCTGTAGAACTTTTGGGTAAGGAATCTACAATGCAAAAGTCTTTAGGGATTTTGTATTGTGCAATTTTCTTTTGAAGATAGCCTTGCAGTAATTTTTTATTTAAGATATGCCCTTCATTGGGTACGATGTAAGCGCGGACACTTGTGCCACGAAGCTTGTCAGGGATACCAATAACAGCAACTTCAGCGACAGCTGGATAAGCGTATAATAGTTCTTCGATTTCTCGAGGGTAAATATTTTCCCCGCTAGTAATAATCATATCTTTAAGGCGGTCAACTATAAAAATATAACCATCTTCATCAATGTATGCTAAATCACCCGTATGCAACCAACCCTTTTGTAAAGCTGCTGCTGATTCTTCAGGTAATTTATAATAGCCTTGCATGACATTAGGACCACGAACAAGGAGCTCTCCTATTTGTCCAGAGGGTAAATCAATCTCTTCACTATCAATGATTCGGACATCAACGCCAGGAAGGGGTTTTCCGATAGAACAGAATTTTACATGATCAATAGGATTGAGGGATACGACAGGTGAGGCTTCGGACAAACCATAACCTTCAATAATTGTCTTTCCAATTTTATTTGTAAATTGCTCAGATATTTCCTGGGGAAGGGAAGAACCACCTGATATAATAAGTCGCACATGGGAAAAATCTTCCTCTGTAGCCCATTGAGTAAATAATCGGAACATGGTTGGGATAGCAGCCAAAATGGTTATTTTATCATTACGGATGGCCATAACGGTTTCTCTAATGGAGAAGGATTCTAATATTCGGATGGAGCAATGATTGAGTAATGGCGTTAATACAGCTACAGTCCATGCAAAACAATGATACATTGGTAATACACAGAGAGCTCGATCCTTAGTAGTATGAGGTGAGACTTGAGAAAATGCCTGAGCATTGCTCACTAAGTTTTTATGGGTAAGCATTGCTCCTTTAGGGTGACCTGTTGTACCTGATGTGTATATAATCGTACAAAGGTCATTTTCATTAATAATTAGGGGCAGAGGCGCTGGTGCCAATGCCAACGAAGAAAGGGAATTTGAAAATTCCGGAATAACAAGTTGTAAAACTTCTTCTTGATAGTTATAAAGACTAAGATCGGAGGAAATTTCTAGCTCAGTCATGGTAATCAAGATTTTTATATTAGCATTTTGTATGATATAAGCAATTTCCCTAGGGACGAGTTGAAAATTAATAGGTACGACAACGGCCCCTAAACTAAGGATTGCTAAGTAGCTATAAATAAATTCAGGAGAGTTTTTGGAAAATAAACCAACATTTTCTCCAGGGCGTAAGCCCTGTTGATAAAAAAAGTTTCTATATTCTGTGATTTTATTTTGCAAATGACGGTATGTAATATTATTTGACCCTAAGAAGACGATTTGATCTGGATTTCCTTGATATATTATTTCGTGAACAAGCATAATTTCCTCCTTGGTGATGAATTGTACTTCAATATGAGGGACAACTATTATCTCATCTATAATAGTAAGTCATAAAGTCGGATAGGTAAAGGGCTGGATGATATAGTTGACTAGAATTATATAAAAAAATGAAAGTAAATGAACATATTGTATAATTATATCATTTATCAACAATTTTTAGCATTATAGAAAAAAAAACATTATACTTGCAGGTGAAAATAAGATTATATGGAATTATATATAATAAATTATAGAAGTAGCTTATTCCTGACTGAATGATGTGAGCAAAATTTACTTTGGCGGTGATGTTGTGGATAAAATACGTGTATTAGTTGTTGATGACTCTCCATTTAGCCAAAAAATGATTGAAAATGCATTGGCTAATTCTAACTATGAAGTATGTGGCTTTGCTGGTACAGGAGGAGAAGGAATTGAAAGATACCGTGAATGTCGTCCAGATGTAGTAACGATGGATTTGACGTTACCGGATATAGATGGATTGGCATGTTCTCGGGAAATTTTAATTATTGATCCTCATGCTAAGATTGTTGTATTAAGTGCTATGAAAGATGAGGCTATTATCAATAGTGGGACAGCCATTGGTGTCAGAGGATTTTTACAAAAACCTGTAAAGTCAGGTAAAGTCATTGCAGCTTTAGATGCTGTTATGCAGCAAGAACAAGATGCTGAGGACTATCAAGAGGAGTTATTACAATATTTTATTAGTTCCTTTGAAACGAATCTTGCAGAAATGGTTGGGGTAAATAGTGAAATTAGCATCACTCATAGTACTGGAATTAAATTTATTTGCCATGGTTTAGCTATTATTATCGGTATTACAGGAACAAGGCAGGGACGGATGATTTTAGATTTATCCTCCGAGGTGGCAGCCATATTTGCCCAAAAAGTATTAGAGGTTGATGAAGTATCAGAAGAAGATATTATAAATAGTGCTGCTGAGTTTGCTAATATTATTGCTGGCCATAGTGTATCTCAGATAAATAATATTTTTAAGGATCATGATTTTGAAGTTCGCATTACTCCGCCAAGTGTTTTTATTGGTAAGGCACTGACAATCATTAATCCTAAAATGGCCTCCAGTACAGTTAAGGCACAGACGGAAATAGGACAATTATATGTGAATGTTGGGTTTGTAGGGGGAGAATAATTTGGATGTGAAAATGATTAATCCATTCATTGAAGCAATCATGCATATCATGCCTCAATTAGGTTTTCAAAGCATAACAAAGGGAAGATTATCCGTGGGAGATCAATTTATGGCGAGTAAGGGTGTAACTGTACTCGTAGGATTGACGGATGAGATGCGCGGTAATGTTGCATACAATATGACCGAGGAAACAGCAAAGAAGATTGCTTCTATCATGATGATGGGAATGCCCGTAGCTGAAATGGACGATATGGCGCAAAGTGCTATTTCTGAGTTGACCAATATGGTAACTGGAAATGCTGCTACAAATTTTGAAAAGTATGGATTAAAAGTGGATATTTCTCCGCCGACTTTATTCATTGGTTCAGAATTTAAGGCGAAGGTCAGTAGTAATAAATTTTTAGTTGTAGAGATGGTAGTGGATTCTTTATTACTTGAACTGAATATTGGTTTGTTGTAATATGTAAAAAATAACCTTGTAATAATAGTCATTTATTACAAGGTTATTTTTTAAAATTGATATAAATCACATATAAGATTATTACATTAGGGTATGATAAAGATAATAGTTTAGGAGGTGCCATAATGTTACCTAAAGGTGCAAATTTACAAAAGATCCGTGAGGGAGAACGTACATATGCAATTACACCTCATTTGCCAGGTGGTTTTATCAAGCCTGATTTAATGAGAAAATACGCTGATGTGGCAGAAAAATATCATGGCATAATGAAGCTTACGTCTGCACAACGGGTGATGATTACAGGTCTTAAGGCGGAAGATATTGAACAAATTTGGCAAGAACTTGAGATGGAACCTGCTATGGGTTTCGCTAATTGTGTACGCAGTATAAAAATGTGTCCTGGTAGTGTATTTTGCAAAAGAGGAAAACAAGATGCTATAAAACTAGGTATGGAACTTGATAGGCTATATCACAAGAAGGAAATGCCTTCTCGTATGAAGATAGGGGTAGCAGGCTGCCAAAATTCTTGTGCAGAAGTACATATTAAGGATATTGGCGTTATGGGAACCGATATTGGTTGGGATATTTATGTAGGAGGCAGTGCCGGCTCTCACCCGCGTTTAGCTGATCTTTTAATTGAAGGGTTAGAATATGATGAGGCATTGCATATTGTTGCAATTATTATTAAATACTATGAACAGAATGCTGATATTGAGCGTATTGGACAATTTATTGAACGTATTGGCCTCAAAAAATTTAAGGCTGATGTATTGGCTACATTCTATCAAGGAATTAGTGCGAATACAGATCCCCTTGTGCCTCAATCTCAAGCAGGGAGAGATATAGTACCCATTCCAGGGGGATTAACAGAAGGAACTCTCGTCTTGGGTGACAAGATTACAAAGGATAGTGTAATAAGTGATATTATTCGAGTATATCCTCAAACAATACCTATTTTTCGTTCCTTTGGTATGGGATGTTTAGGATGCCCCTCCGCTACCGGAGAAGCCGTCAGTAAGGCCGCTGAAATTCATGGACTTAATGTGAATGAAATACTAGCTGGCTTAAATAAAGTAATTTAATAGGGGGATTATACTTATGAGTGCATTTTTAGGGCATATCCATTATTGGCTATATCATAAAATAAAACGAGTAGCAGAACGAGAACAGCTTATTTACCAAAAGGCAGAAGAACTTTGCGGTGCTACTGCTGAAGAATTACAATCGCAGGTACGACAAATTTATGGAGCTCCCTTAGAGGATAGAAACTTAGAGGATCTAATTGATCATAGTAATATTCATGGCTGGCTGCAGAGACAGGTAATGATTACAGAAACTAGGGAAGCTGCCTTTATAAAAGAATTGATTGCTACTTGCGGTGATACTGGTCGTAGTATTGTACAGACTGCCTATCAGGAGCATGGTGAGATATGTGGTCAACATGCTAAGGAGCAGGGGAAATATGATGCTGAAACTGCTACAGGTATTTATAAAGCATTAAATGATTACTTACTAAATGGTATGCCTTGCGATCAAGGCGATATAGTGACGATTCATGAAGCTGACCAAGTAGTATGGGAAGGTGAAGTTTGTCTTCAGGAGAAAAATTGGGCCAAAGCTGGAGTAGATAAAAACCTTATGAAAAAGCTTTATCAAAATTGGTTTACTGGTTTTGTAACAGCCTTGGACTCCACATTTAGTTACAGTAAACTAGGGGATACGTTACAAGGTGATAAGGTCAACAGGCATCAAATAGCAAAATAGTATGCAAGGCAGTACCTTAAGGACTTGGAGTTAGCCAAGTCTTTTTTTATGCAGTATTGATGAGGGACATAGTTTTATAAGGAATAGATAATCAATCCGATAAGAAACATAAAAAAGGTATAAATCAGGATAACATTTGACATTTTAGAGGTGTGACCATATAGTAATAGAGAGGAATTTATATAGCTAATCTAAGATAGTAGGGGGTCTTTTACGATATAATGGAAGAATTACAGTTAGAAACTAATAGGCGTCGAACATTCGCAATTATTTCTCATCCAGATGCTGGTAAAACAACTTTGACGGAAAAATTATTGCTCTATGGTGGAGCTATTCGCTTAGCGGGATCGGTAAAGTCCAGAAAGGCTCAGAAACATGCTGTTTCTGACTGGATGGAAATTGAAAAACAAAGAGGTATTTCCGTAACTTCGAGTGTATTGCAATTTGATTATGATGGTTATCGAGTAAATATTTTAGATACACCTGGTCACCAAGATTTCAGTGAGGATACGTATCGTACCTTAATGGCGGCCGATAGTGCTGTCATGCTTATTGATGTGGCCAAAGGGGTAGAAGAACAAACTAAAAAGTTATTTCATGTATGCCGCCAACGAGGCATTCCTGTATTTACCTTTGTAAATAAGTTGGATCGATTTGGTAAAAATCCGTTTGAATTAATGGAAGAAATTGAACAAGTGCTTGGCATAAGAGCTTATCCTATGAACTGGCCTGTAGGTATACATGGTAATTATGTGGGTGTATATAATCGTCAGCAAGCGCAAGTCGAATTATTTGAAAAAGATGGTTCTCATGGTCAGTCAGTATTGCCCTCAACTATGGGTAGCGTAAGTGATCCTGCCTTTCGAGAAGTGTTAGGTGCTGATGTTCATGAGGTACTGTGTGAGGATATTGAGCTACTTGATATGGCTGGTGATGCTTTTAATCTAGAACAGGTAAAAGCTGGGGAATTAACCCCTATGTTTTTTGGTAGCGCTATGACTAATTTTGGGGTTCGTCCATTTTTAGAAGAATTTCTACAGTTAGCACCGCCACCTGCCGTTCGTTTATCGACAGAGGGAGAAATTACTCCTACGAGTGAAGACTTTTCGGCATTTGTCTTTAAAATACAGGCGAATATGAATCCCGCTCATCGTGATCGCTTAGCGTTCATTCGTATTTGTTCCGGTAAATTTACTAGAGGGATGTCTGTATATCACGCTCAATCGGGTAAGAATATTAAGCTTGCTCAACCACAACAATTCTTGGCACAAGAGCGGACCATCATTGATGAAGCATATCCTGGAGATGTAATTGGTCTGTTTGATGCTGGTATTTTTGGCATTGGGGATACCTTATGTCAAGAAGGAACAAAATTTAACTTCCAAGACTTTCCGGTGTTCCCGCCAGAACAGTTTGCTAGAGTCCAACCTAAAGATACTATGAAGCGCAAGCAATTTGTGAAGGGTATGACGCAGCTCACACAAGAGGGAGCGGTGCAAGTTTTTCGTCAATATGATAGTGCAGTAGAATCCTTTATTATTGGTGTGGTAGGGGCTCTACAATTTGAGGTATTAGAATATCGGCTTAAGAATGAATATGGTGTAGATCTTATTATGGATCGTTTATCATTTAGCGTAGCTCGCTGGCTAGTAGGGGAAGAAACGGCTATTAAGTCAATGAAGAGTATTGATAGCGGTATGATTATTCATGATATAAAAGATAGACCTGTACTGCTCTTAAGTAATGAATGGGCTATTCGATGGGTGAGTGAACGTAATCCAGATGTGGAATTTTTAGAAGTACCTCAAAACTCTCAAATCATTTAATTTTATAGATAATAAAATGAGCCTCAAAATCAGTATGCATACTGACTTTGAGGCTCATTTCATTTCATGCACTTACATGGATTTTAGTCATCGGCAAGCCTTTTACAAATAAGCAAGATATCATCTAGCTTTTCCATAAAAATATCCACTAGGCGGGGATCAAAATGAGCACCACGCTGTTCGTTAATATAAGTAAGTATTTCTTCTAAGGACCATGCTCTTTTATAAACTCGTACACTGCTAAGGGCGTCAAAGACGTCGGCTAGTGCAACAATTCGTCCGTAAATATGGATATCCTCTCCCATAAGGCCTTGAGGATAGCCAGTTCCATCATAACGTTCATGATGCTGAAGAGCAATCAATGCTCCAAGTTTTAAGATAGAACGTTTGGAGTTCTTTAACATTTCATAACCGATAGGGGAATGGGTTTTCATAACAGAAAATTCATCGGGAGTTAATTTTCCCGGTTTATTTAAAATTGCATCTGGAATGGCTAGTTTACCTACATCATGAATTGGTGCAGCCAAACGCAAACCTTCTGCTTCCTCAGGAGAAAGACCATAGCCTAGTGCCAATAGTTTGGCAATTTCCGCTACACGTTTAACGTGATGGCCTGTCTCTTGAGAACGAGCTTCCGCTACTTCTCCTAAAGTAAATAAAATTTCTTTTTGTGTATCTTCTACTTCTTGATTCAAATAAATATTATCAAAAGCTACAGAAACATTTGCACAAAAAATTTCGACTAAATCACGATCCCAAATGCTTAAAGATGCAATACCATCTAGAAAAATTACATTCTCGGAACCATGCTTACTACAAAAGTAAATGATAAAACGATCAGGGAAGTAAAGGCTTTGTTTTTGTTGAAAAGCTAATTGAATATCATCAAGTATAGGGATATTTATTTTATCATCAATGACTTTTCCAATCATTGGCTCATAATTTCCAGTTGCCGCTAGTACATGGAAGTCATTATGCCCTGTTTTAGTAGCTGCAAGTCCAGAAGCATTGCAATATAAGGCACTAGGATTTACATTGAGGAGAGCAACCAATTGTGATAATACGCCAGAGGCAAAGTTGCTCATAGATTGCAGTTCAAACATACTAGCTGAAGAATCAATAATTTTCTTTAGACTGCGACGATTGACGTCAATAATCGTCATATCACGAAAGGAACGCAATGTTGTAACAAGTGTGGTATGTAATTTTTGTGTTGTGAGTTCAGTTTTTTCCTTATAATCATTAATATCATATTCTATAACAACCTTATGTTCGGGAGCCTGACCAGGCTGGCCAGTACGCAGGATGATACGCACCAAGAGGTTATTGAGCTCAGTTCGGATATAGCGAGCCATTTTAAGGCCGGAGTCTTCTTCTTCCATTACAACATCTAACAATACTACAGCTGTATCCTTATTTTCTGCTAATAATTTCTTACCCTCTGCTGCAGAGTAAGCACTTAGAAAATCCACAGCTTTACCGTCAAAAGTAAAACGGCGAAGAGCCATTTTTGTTACATTATGTACCTCTTCATCATCATCAACGATTAGTACTTTCCACTTCGTCTCATTCCGAGAAGTTGACAGAATATCGGCTAATATTCCCGTATCCAGATCTTCCTGAAATAATAATTCATCATCATTAATTATCATAACCGATCTCCTTTTCCAATGGAAATTCAAGTAAGAATTTTGTTCCCTTTCCTAGTCGGCTGATACATTCAATACTTCCGCCAAATTGTTGCGTTATAATATTATAAACAATATATAATCCTAAGCCCGTTCCGCCTTTGCCCCGTTTGGTTGTAAAAAAAGGATTATAAATTTTATTCAAGATCGTTGTATCCATACCTTTTCCATCATCTTTATATGTTAGACATAAAGTATAGTTATTTCTTTTTTCGATATCGATGGTGATTTGTCCTGCTACATCGGCTTCATAAGCATGAACAATTGAGTTCATTATTAAATTAGTGAGGATTTGTGCAAAAGCACCAGGAAAGCTATCTATTTTAAGATTTTCATCACAATGAATAGTGATATTGTGATTCGTTCGTTTTAATTTAGGTTGTAGGCTTAGTAATAACTCACCAAGATATTGCCTTACATTAAATTCTCGCCTTGCTTCACTTGATTGGTCAACGGAAACCTGCTTGAAACTACGAACTAATTGGGAAGCTCGTTCTAGATTCGAAAAAATAATAGTGACGGCTTCACCAGAATCGGCTAAGTAATTGGTGAGATCTAATCGCTTTAGAGTTCCTGTTTCATAAGTAGTGATAAATTCTTTGGTTATTTTTTCTAGGTGGGATGCGGCAGTTACACCGATACCAATGGGAGTATTGATTTCATGAGCTATTCCTGCAACTAGATTTCCAAGGGATGCCATCTTTTCAGATTGTACTAATTGATCTTGGGTTTCTCTTAAATTTTCTAATGTTTGTTGTAATTCTTGATTCATTGCGACCAAATCTTGCGTACGTAATTCTATTTTTAGTTCTAATTGATCATGAGCATTGTGTAATTCTTCCTCTGCTTTTTTACGTTTACTTATATCACTAATAGACCCAACGATTCTAACGGGAATATTTAAATAATTCCATACACCTTGTCCGCGAATACATGCCCATTTAAAGTTATTATCACTACAAAGAAAACGAAATTCTGCACTGAAGTAGGCAGATTTTTGTTCAAGGTGATCCTTTAAGAGGGTTTGTACCATTTCAGAATCATCTGGATGTAATCTTTTTTGCCAATCTTCCATAGTCCAAGAGAGATTTGTGGTAGCATAGCCAAACATTTGCTTAACTCGACTGGAAAAAAATATTTCATTTGTTTGTATATTCCAATCCCAAATGCCATCATTACTGCCATTTAATGCCAGTTGCCAACGTTCTTCGCTAAGAATCAATGCTTCATTTGCTTCGTTGATCATTTCAATATTTTGCGTAATGGTTTCTGACATTGTATTGAAGGTGGTGCAAAGTTGTTGCAATTCTTGAGGAGCCGATTGAATTAGTTTTTTATTTATTTTAGCGGAGAGGAAATTACCGTCATTTATACTGGCTAATTGTTCTGTTATAACAGTAATAGAACCAAATAAGCGATTAAATATAAGGGAAGCTATAAAGGTTAATAAAATAAAAATAATAACGAATGTAAACCCACCGTACTTAGCGCTGTCATAAAAGCTTTGCAATATTTCAGATTGGGTTATAGTGACAGCAACGCCCCAGCTTGGTTCACGTATCCGATTTGTAGCTGCGATGATATTTTGCCCATTATCGGTAGAAAACTCAGTTATATCATGTAAATCTCTATTTAAAAAATCAGAAAGGGAAGCAGGTACATTGGTAAATAAGTGGGGGTGGCCATTTTGAGAGGATAAAATTTGCTTATCATTATCAAAAATGATAGTTTGCCCAGTATGACCAATCACTGCATCTTGAACCATGTCCTGCAATAAGTTTAAATTTATATCTTGTAATAAGACTCCAATTAATTCATTGTTTGACGTTATAATAGGCTGTGTAATGACAATCGAGATCTTACCTGTTTCTGAATTGGTGATAACCTTACTAATTTGAGGTGTCTGTAAAGCAATTGTATCTTTAAAATAAGCTGATTGGATAATGTTAGTACCAATTATAGTTTGATTAAAAGGATAAATATTAGTTATGGTTCCATCTGGTTTGGCAATAATAAGATTATTAAAAACATTAATTTCATTATGTAAATTTCCTAGCAGTTTTTGCATTTCTGGTTGCGTTGCATTTTGGACAAAGGTTTGACTAACAAAAAAATGACCATTTTGCTGAATCATACCAAACCATGTTTCCACTTGACCGCTAAATTGATTGGCTTGATGCTGTAGAATGCGTTTCATGCTTTCGTGTGCTTGATAGTAAGTAGTATACATTTGGACACTAGCAACTAATGAGATGGTAATAAATAATGCGATTACCATTACTAGCAACAATTGAGAGCGAATTTTCACACTCTACACCTCCTACATCTCTATTGGTTTGCTTATGGTTGAAGAGTGTCAGGAACAAAATGACCATTTTTAACAGTTAAAATGATAATCTTAGCTTGAACCTGATGTTTATCATCAAAGGTAATATTTCCTGTAATTCCAGGGAAATCTTTGAGGTTGGATAAATAGTCATAAATATGTTCGCGACTAGGGCCGTTTTTTCTTATTCCATCTATGAGTATTTGGGCTGAATCATAGGCCAGAGCGGCATAAGTATCTGGTTCTTTACCATAACGGGCTTTAAAATCCCTAGAAAATTGATCAGAACCATTTTGTATAATAGAAGGGTGAAAAGATCCATTAAAACGAATGCCCTCAACAGCTTCGCCGCCTAAATGAATTAACTCAAGGGAGCTAATTCCATCAGTACTAATGATCGGAGCTGTAATCCCTAGAAAACGAGCTTGTCGTGCAATTAATGCTGCTTCCTTATAATAGCCAACAAAGAAAATGGCATCTGGTTGGGATTGTTTAATTCTTTCAAGTTCAAGATTAAAATTTTTTGTGCGTTCCTCAAAAAAAATTTCCATAGTGGTTATTTCTCCACTTAGTTGTCGGACTTTTTTTCGGAAATACTCTTTCATATCTTTGCTATAATCATTATTAACATAAATAATAGCAAACTTTTTTAAATGTAATTTGTGAAATGCATATTCTGCTAATTGTTCTGCAGCAAATTGATCTGTTGCTAATATCCTAAATAAATAAGGTGTTGTCCCATCAGTAATTCCCTTATTTACAGAATCGGTTATGACTGGAATACCAGCACCATTATATACATTCCTAGCAGCTAAGGTGCTTGCACTATTAAAATGACCAATAACTGCTATTACCTTTGGATCGGCGGCAGTAGTTACGGCTAATTTATAGGCTTCCTTTGGAGAACTGGCATCATCACCAATTCGTAAGGTCAGTTTTCTACCATTAATTCCGCCAGTACTATTTATTTGATCAAAGGCCAATTGAATTGCTTTTACCTTCATATCGCCAAAGTCGCTAGAATTACCGCTCATAGGATTATTACTAGCAATGATGATTTCCTGATTTACACTTTGTTCTTTGTTATTGTTGCATTCACTAAGAAATAATGTAGCAAAGAAGAGTAGAATGCAAAGGACTACCTTATTGTTCAAAGTATTCAACCCCTTCCTATCCCTAACAGAAAGATAAAGATCTTTGAATTTAGTTGAGGTATCATATTATGCTACAAAAGAATATTGACATTCATTATCTAAAGATTATAATCAATGTCAATATTCGCTAAAATGTCATTATTCCCTGCAAAATGCATTAGTAGCTACAAAAAAACAAGGAATAACGTAAGATATGGCAGATACTCAACAAGAACAATATGGTATAGTAATAGAATAGAAGTAAATGCGAAAGCTGGTGAATGGGCTTGCCTAAGGATAGGGAAACGGAATTAAAATTAAGATGTATGGATCCTAGTACATGGGAAGGAATTATGTCAGCGCAATCTTTAACTAAGAAGGTTGTACCAAAATCTCAAAAAAGAGAAATGCTAGAAACCCACTATTTTGATACAGCAACATGCAGTTTGCAAAAAGCAAGTATTGCATATCGTATTCGTCGTGAAGGTGACCAATGGATTGCAACGGTAAAAGGTGGAGGGTCATCAAGTGGCGGTCTGCATGAGCGGCAGGAATGGAATGTACTTGTCAATGATCCTCAGCCAGATATTGCAGTGTTTGATGGTACAGCTATTGGTAAGCGATTACTAGCAGTAGTGGGTAATGAAAAACTACAATCCATTCTTCTGACCAGATTTGAAAGAAGGCAAATGGACGTCATTATGCCCGATGGCAGTCAAATTGAAGTAGCCGCTGATCAAGGAGAAGTTATTGCGGGAGTAAAGAGGGCGCCTATATTAGAAGTGGAATTAGAGCTAAAGAGTGGAGAAGTTGCTTCTTTGTTTCGACTAGGGGCAGAGCTTGCTAGAGAATTTCCTTTACTGCCTGAAGCAGAGAGTAAATATTATCGGGGTATTAAACTGGCTGGTAAAGATACAACTCAGACAAAACAACCTTATCAATTGCCACAGGTTGATAAAAATAAACTAGTAAGTGAAGAATTAAGTAAAGCATTGTTACAATTGATCGGTCAGTACTTAGAGAACCAGCAGAATTTTTTAGATAATCCAGCTCTATCTGAGAATATACATGAAATGCGTATTTCCTTGCGGCGAATACGTTCCGTATTAGATTTTGCAGGAGCATTGGCGACAAAGCAGTATAAGTGGTATTTGACGGAGCTAAAAAAATTCGCAAGGATGCTAGCAGCGTTACGAGAATTTGATGTGGCTTATGCTAGTTGGAGACAAGTGAATGAACTTCAAATTCTAAAACAGAAAAGTAAAATAAATCTAGGGGAATATTTATGCAAAAACCGTCAGTTGGAGGCTGAAAAACTATATAGGGTAATAATAGCTGGGTATGCTACTCCCTTATTATTAGAGCTGCAGGCGGCTCTACTAGAAAGTAAAGGGCAACAAGTAAGGGATGAATCTACTAAGATGAATGAGTATGCTATCAGTCGATTAGCTAACTGGCTTAAAATATTGACAAAACTAGGGAAGAAAGTTAATTGGATAGCTACTGAGGATTTGCATAAAGTACGCTTGCAAGTTAAGAAAATTAAATATGTAGCAGAGATAATGCAAACTGCCTTTTATGAAGTTCCTCAGCTTGTTTTAAGACTAGATGCATTACAGGAAAATCTAGGCTATATTAATGACGTATATAGTACCGATAGCTTGCTAAAGGTGATGTTGGAAGGCAATGAAAAAATAGAGCTCTACTTAGAGGCTGGAATGGTCATAGGGTGGCAGGAGCGGGAAGCATTGCTCGTAAAACATAGGATGGATAAATACTGGCAAAACTTCTATCGAACAGCACAAAGATGGATATAGTAAATAGAAAAATCAGCACCGTGATGGTGCTGATTTTTCTATTTATTACTTCGTTGAGTAAAATTCACCCTTACTGATAGCAGCCTGTGCAGCGGCTAAGCGAGCAATAGGTACGCGGTAAGGAGAGCAACTAACAAAATCGAGGCCAATTTGATGGCAGAATGCTATTGAATTGGCTTCGCCGCCATGTTCACCGCAAATACCAATCAGTAGATCAGGCTTAACTTTACGGCCATTGGCGACGGCAATTTCCATAAGTTTACCGACGCCTTTGCGATCAAGGGTGATGAAGGGGTTTTCGGCAAGGATTTTCATATCCAAATAATGATTGAGGAACTTTCCTTCAGCATCATCGCGACTAAAGCCTAAACAGGTTTGCGTTAAGTCATTAGTGCCAAAGCTGAAAAATTGAGAGACTTCAGCCAGTTCGTTTGCCAAAAGGGCGGCGCGAGGTATTTCGATCATAGTGCCAGATGTATAGTGGAAAGAAGTATTGTATTTCTCCATAGTTTCTTTTGCAATGGTATCGATTTTTTCTTTGAAGAAGACCATTTCTGCTTTGTCAATGGTAAGAGGAATTTCTACCTCGGGTAACACTTTATAGCCTTCTGTGCTTAAACGGGCGGCCGCATTAAAAATGGCTTGGATTTGCATTTCATAGATTTCAGGGAAGGTAATGCCAAGACGGCAACCACGGTGCCCAAGCATAGGGTTGGATTCATGTAAGGAACGAACTTTTTTGAGCAGGATTTCTTTCTCGGCAAGTAATGGCATATTTGCTTTCGTTATACTAAGCTTCGTGGTTTCAATGAGCAATTCTTCTAAGCTAGGGAGGAATTCATGAAGGGGCGGATCTAATAGGCGGATGCAAACAGGATAACCTTCCATAGCCTTTAGAATGCCGTAAAAATCTTTTTCTTGGATTGGAAGTAAATAGGCTAGAGCAGCATGACGTTCTTCTCTTGTTTCTGCTAAAATCATACGTTGTACATGAGGCAAACGGTCTTGTCCCATAAACATATGCTCCGTACGAGTGAGTCCTATGCCTTTTGCACCAAATTCTCGGGCTTTTATAGCATCCTCAGGAGTGTCAGCATTCGCTCTTATTACCAGTTTCTTTACTTCATCAGCCCAAGTCAAGATTGTTAAATATTCAGCAGAAAGTTCTGGGTCGAGGAGAGGGACTTTTCCTAACATAACGCGACCTGTTGCGCCATCAATTGAGACAAGGTCACCTTCTTTGACAACAGTTTGTCCAACAACAAAAAGCTTTTTATTATAATCAATTTTAATAGTATCACAACCGCAGACGCAAGGTTTACCCATGCCCCGGGCGACTACAGCAGCGTGACTGGTCATGCCGCCACGACTGGTTAAAATTCCTTGGGCAGCAATAATACCATGGATATCATCGGGAGTGGTTTCTGTACGTACGAGTAGCACTTTTTTACCAGATTTATTCAACTCTTCTGCGTGGTTAGCAGTAAAAACAACGATGCCAGAAGCGGCTCCAGGCGAGGCAGGGAGACCAATTGCCAAGATATCCAGTTTAGCCTTGCTATCAATTTGACGGTGTAAAAGTTGGTCAAGTTGGGCGGGTTCAATTAACAATAGGGCATCCTTTTTGCTAATCAAGCCCTCCATTGCTAAGTCATGGGCAATTTTAAGGGAAGCTTGGGCAGTGCGTTTGCCGTTACGAGTTTGCAAAATATAAAGTTTGCCTTTTTCAATCGTGAATTCTATATCTTGGACATTTTTATAGTGCTTTTCTAGTAAACTAGCCGTTTGCGCAAATTGCTCATAGACTTTCGGCATTTCCATTGCCAGTTTGGCAATAGGTTGGGGAGTGCGGATACCAGCGACTACATCTTCACCTTGGGCATTAGTCAAATATTCACCATAGAGAACATTTTCACCAGTTGATGGATTCCTCGTGAAAGCCACTCCTGTTCCGCAGTCATTACCCATATTGCCAAAGACCATGGATTGGATGTTTACTGCAGTACCGAGGTCGTGATCAATTTTATTTAAATTGCGATAGATAAAGGCGCGATCATTATTCCAAGAGCGAAAGACCGCTTCGATTGAGAGAAAGAGCTGCTCTACAGGATCTTCAGGGAAAGGGGAACCTGTATGTTGCAGAACGACCTCTTTATAACTATCAATAACAGCTCGCAAAGTTGTTGCAGATAGCTCCTGGTCATAGGTGACTCCCTGTGCTTGCTTATGTTCTGTTAATAAATTTTCAAATTCATATTTGGGAATCTCTAATACTACGTCAGAAAACATCTGGATAAAGCGACGATAAGAATCGTAAGCAAAAACTAAATTTTCTGTATTTTTAGCGATTGCTTGTACCGTTGTTTCGTTTAAACCTAAGTTTAAGATGGTGTCCATCATGCCAGGCATAGAAAATACGGCACCAGAACGTACAGAAACTAAAAGGGGATTGTTACCATCACCTAGTGTTTTACCAACCTCAGCTTCTAAGATTGCTAAGTTTTTGTTGATTTCTTCAATGATTGGAGTGGGGAGCTTTTTGTTGGCTTTGTAATATTCTTTGCAGGCTGATGTGGTGATAGTCATACCAGGTGGTACTGGAAGTCCAATATGAGTCATTTCTCCTAAATTCGCGCCCTTACCTCCGAGAAGAGAACGCATCTCAGCGCGACCTTGGCTAAAGAGATATACATATTGTTCCATTATTTATTAACTCCTTTGCTATAGATTTCCATGACTTTGGCAGCGGTTTCCTCAGTGGCTTTATTGGTAACGTCAATAATAGGACAACCTATTTTTCGCATTATTTCTTGTCCATATTCAAGTTCTTCAATAATAAGTTCCATATTGGCATAGGAGGTCGATTGCTGTAGACCCATTGTCTTTAGACGTTCTCTACGTATTTCAAATAGCAGGGAGGGTTTGATCATAAGTCCGATTACTTTATGAGGAGGAATCTGAAAAAGCTCTGGTGGTGGAGGAATCTCTTTGACTAGGGGAACATTGGCGGCCTTAATGCCTTTATGAGCTAAATACATACACAAGGGAGTTTTGGAAGAGCGAGATACACCAGTAATGACGATATCGGCTTGTAATAAACCGCGGGGTTCTTTGCCATCATCAAATTTTACGGCAAACTCAATGGCTTCAATTTTTGCAAAATAAGCTTTATCTATTTTGCGAATAAGGCCAGGTTCATTACGAGGCGATAAATGAGAGACAGATGCTAATGCATCAACGACAGGACCCATAATATCCACATGTACAAGTCCTAAGGCTTTGGCGCTAGCTTCTAAAACAACCTTTAAATCAGGACGCACTAAAGTGTACATTACAGCGCCATTGTTTTGTGATGCTTCTTTGAGAGCAAGTTCAATTTGTTCCGGTGATTTTAAATAAGGCTTACGGTGAATTTTCATATTTATGTCGGTAAACTGACTAATCGCTGCCTTTACAACGATTTCTCCCGTTTCACCAATGGAATCAGACAAAATATAAATGGTTGGTAATTGGCTATCATGTAAAGTATTCAAAGCAGTCCTCCTTTATTGCATTTTTCTGAAAATTAAACTTACATTAGAGTGAAAAATGTATTATTTTAGTATATTATACCACATTTAATCAATAATACCTGTCTTTTTCATAAGGACATAAGATAAAGTTTCAAAAATAATCTATAGGAAAGATTTCATAAAAAAGGAAATTGGGAATAAGTGTCAAATATATAGGGAGAGAGATGTGGGAAAATATGTAATTTGACATGTAATAAGTTTGATAGGGTAGTAATTTTTGTAATTGTCGCTGCATAGGATAGAAAATCGGTTGTTTAGAGATTCATATTTCAGTTTAGAAGAAAAATGGGGGATTGGTATTATGAGTAAAAAAGAGTGTGTTGCAATGATTTTAGCTGGTGGCCAGGGAAGTCGATTAGGCAGTTTAACAAAAAAAATAGCAAAACCAGCAGTACCTTTTGGCGGTAAATACCGTATTATTGATTTCCCACTAAGTAATTGCCATAATTCAGGGATTGATACAGTGGGCGTGCTTACTCAATATCAACCCTTGGCATTGCACAGTTACATTGGCATTGGAAGTTCATGGGACCTGGACCGTAGGGACGGCGGAGTATTTCTGCTACCACCTTATGCTCGTGAGAAGGGGGCTGAATGGTACAAGGGGACAGCGGATGCGATTTATCAAAATCTTAATTTTATAGATATGATGAATCCTAGCTATGTCTTAGTATTATCGGGCGATCATATCTATAATATGGATTATTCTTTAATGCTAGAACATCATAAGTCGAGAAAGGCCGAGGTGACAATTTCTGTTATTGAAGTACCTTGGCATGAAGCCTCTCGTTTTGGCATCATGAGCGTAGCTGAATCAGGAAGGGTAACTGAATTTGCAGAAAAGCCTAAAGAACCTAAAAGTAACTTAGCATCTATGGGGATTTATATTTTTAATTGGCGATTACTTAGAAAAGTCTTAGAGGAGGATAGTAGAAACCTTCGTTCAAGTCATGATTTTGGAAAAGATATTATTCCTAAGTTACTGGCTGCTGATCATCGTTTATCTGCTTACTATTTTAAAGGATATTGGAAGGATGTAGGGACTGTAGAAAGCTTCTGGGAGGCTAATATGGACTTGTTAAGGGATGAGCCTGAACTGGACTTATATAACCCTAACTGGCGGGTTTACTCGGTGAATGCTACTAGGCCTCCTCATTTTGTAGGTGCTACAGGAAAAGTAACTCGGTCTCTCATTAGTGAAGGTTGTTCGATTTTGGGTGAGGTTGATAATTCTGTTATTTTTCCAGGGGTACATATTGCCGAAGGGGCTCAAATAAAAGATTCTATTCTTATGCCCTATGTAAATATTGGTGCCCATTCTCAGATTTATCGATCTATCATTGGACGTAAGAGTGTTGTGGAAATGGGAGCACTTATTGGCAATGTTACGAATAAAAATATAACGGTTGTGGAAGAAAATATAGTAATTCCAAGTGATATTGATATAATAGCGAGCAATATTATGGGAATAAAGAAGCAGGTGGGATAATATGCAAAATGTAATGGGAATTATTAATCTTAACGATGGTCAAGAGTACTTAACAGAGCTTACAAAAGGTAGACCTCTTGCGGCTGTACCTTTCGGAGGCCGGTATCGAATGATTGATTTTATATTATCGAATATGGTGAATTCAGGCATACAAAATGTTGGTATTTTAGTACAGGATAAATATCGGGCCTTGATGGATCATTTGCGATCAGGTAAAGAGTGGGATTTGGCGAGAAAAAGAGATGGATTGTTTATTCTGCCGCCAGGTCGTACCCAAGCCTTACCTAATGTCTATCGGGGAAATATTGAAAACTTTTATAATAATCTGGATTATATAGAAAGCAGTCGACAGCAGTATGTACTCATTGCTGGCAGCCACATTGTCTGTAATTTAAATTATCGTAAGATTTTTAAGTTCCACCAAGAAAAAGGTGCTGATATTACGGTAATGTATAAAGAAAACAATATGGATGAAGATTTTATGCAATACGCTATTTTAGATTGCCATAGTGATGGACGGCTAAGTGATCTTGCGATTAATCCATCCCAAACTCTATCCCGGAAGGTATCAATGGAGATGTACCTTATTGAAAAAGGTTTATTAGTCAGTTTAATTAAGGATTGCCAAGCGCGAGGCGGTTTAGATTTTGTAAAGGATATCTTGATTAAAAATATAAATAACTTAAAGATATATGGCTATCCTTATAAAGGATACACTGCTCGAGTTGATTCGGTGAAAAGTTATTATAAGCATAACATGGAGCTTTTAAAACCTGAAAAATGGGAAGAATTATTTTTTAAATCAGGTCTGGTCTATACTAAAGTTAAAGATGAAGCTCCAGTAAAATATAAAGAAGAAGCTAAAGTATCCAATGCTATGATTGGCAATGGATGTATGATTGAAGGGCGTGTAGAAAATAGCATATTATTTCGCGGTGTACGAGTACGCAAAGGAGCATATGTGAAAGATAGTATTATTATGCAACGATGCGATATTGCGGAAAATGTTGTTGTTGAAAATGTTATTTGTGATAAAAATGTAAGCATCACTAACGGCAAATGGCTAAAGGGTGAAAAGAATTACCCCCTTGTAATTCAAAAAGGAACTGTCATTTAAAATAGTCTGAAAGGTGGCGATCAGCAAATGATTTTAAGTAAAGGCAGTTAAACAAGGTCGACAATAAAGAGTGACGTAAGGAAAGTCTACTTTATGTCAGGAGGTTTTATTGTTGATCGATAAGGAAAGTTTTAAAGAGGCTTATCTTAATAAATTACAAACTATGTATGGGAAAAACCTTGATGAAGCTAGTTTGAATGATAGATATGTGGCCTTAGGCAGTTTGATTCGAGATTGTATTCATTCCAATTGGACAAAAACCAATAGGCAATATAATGAAAAAGGGGAGAAACAACTATACTATTTTTCCATTGAGTTCCTATTAGGAAAGTTATTAGAAATGAATTTGCTGAATACGGGCCTCACTCAAGTATGCACTGAAGCACTGCATGATTTAGGTATTGAAATAGATGATATTATACAAGAGGAACCTGATGCGGGTCTTGGTAATGGTGGTTTAGGGAGGCTAGCATCTTGCTTTCTTGATTCTATGGCCGCTCTTAGTTTACCGGGACATGGCTGCGGCATTCGCTATAAGTATGGATTATTTGAACAGAAAGTCGTTCACAATAATCAAGTTGAAGTACCAGATAATTGGCTAAAAGATGGGTACATATGGGAATATAGAAAGAGTAATAAATCAGTGGAGGTAAGATTTGGCGGTCAAGTCTCAAGAGTTGAGGGAACAGATGGTACGGTGCGATATGATCATGAGCGATATGAAACAGTTTTGGCAGTGCCCTATGATATTCCTATCGTTGGTTACCAGAATAATACTGTAAATACACTTCGCCTGTGGAGTGCGGAGCTGGAAGAAAGTGATTTTAACTTTGCTTCCTTCAATCGCAGTGATTATCTAAAAGCGGTAGAGTATAAACATTCTGTTGAGCGGATATCTAAAATTCTCTATCCTGATGATAGTTTTTTAGAAGGGCGGTTATTGCGACTAAAACAAGAATATTTCTTTGTATCAGCAGGACTACAAAGTATACTAAGGCGGTTTAAACGTAAAAATTATAAAATAAAAGAACTGCCTGAAAAAATAGCAGTGCATATTAATGATACTCACCCAGCCTTGGCTGTTCCCGAGTTAATGCGTTTATTAATGGACATAGAAGGATTAAATTGGGATGAGGCCTGGCAAATTACGACGAGAACAATTTCCTATACTAATCATACCATTATGCCAGAGGCTCTTGAAACATGGCCCGTTGAAATGCTTAAAACCCTTTTGCCGCGCATCTATATGATTATTGAAGAAATAAATGAACAATTTTGCCGGGAATTATGGGATAAATATCCTGGAGAATGGAAATACATTGGTGGAATGGCCGTTATTGCTGATGGATTAATACATATGGCTCGATTGGCGGTAGTAGGAACCTATAGTGTAAATGGGGTAGCTCAGCTACATACTGATATTTTACGAAAACATATTATGCATGATTTCCATAAATATTATCCATATAAGTTTAACAATAAAACAAATGGTATTACTCACAGACGGTGGTTATTAAAAGCCAATCCACGATTAGCAGGCCTTATTAGCAATGTGATTGGAGAAAATTGGATAAGGTATCCAATAGAGCTTCTTGGACTATGTAAGTTTGCTGCAGATCCTGCTTTCAAAGGACAGTTAGCTGAGATTAAGCTACAAAATAAACTACGCTTAGCAAAGTTTATCCAGGAGAAACATGGAATTGCTGTAAATGTACATTCTATTTTCGATGTACAGATTAAACGTATCCATGCTTATAAACGTCAAATCTTAAATGCACTACATATTATGCATTTGTATAATCAGCTCAAAGAAAATCCTAATTTTGATATGATACCTAGAACTTTTATTTTTGCAGGAAAGGCTGCCCCTAGTTATTATATTGCCAAACAAACAGTCAAATTAATTAATATTTTGGGATCGGTGATTAATAATGATAAAGAGATTAAGGATAAGCTAAAGGTCGTGTTTTTGGAAAACTATAGTGTATCTCTTGGAGAAATGATTTTTCCAGCAGCGGATGTAAGTGAACAGATTTCTACGGCCAGTAAAGAGGCTTCTGGTACAGGAAATATGAAATTTATGATGAACGGTGCCATTACCCTTGGAACATTAGATGGAGCTAATGTAGAGATAAAAGAGGCTGTAGGTGAAGAGGATATTGTTATTTTTGGACTTACAGCTCAGCAAGCGCTAAATTATTATAGTTATGGTGGTTATAATGCTTGGGATATATATAATGGTGATAATCGTATCAAAAAAGTCATGGAGCAGCTGGTTAATGGTTTTTTACCCAATGAAAAAGAAGAGTTTAGACCACTGTATAATTATTTGTTGCAAAATAATGATGAGTTTTTTGTGCTCAAGGATTTTGCAGGATATTCCCAGGCTCAATTGCTAATAGAAGAAAAGTTTCGCGATCGTCAACAATGGTTAGCAATGTGTGTGCGAAATATTGCTCACTCTGGTAATTTTTCTAGTGATCGTACGATTTCCGAATATGCCGTAGGAATATGGAAAATAAAACCGTCAATTGTCATGCAGTAAATAATTAAGGATATACTAAATAGTATATCCTAGTTTTTTTTTTTCTATATGAGTCTTTTTAAATAATTTATAAAGATGCAAGCGGAGGTTTACAAAAAAAAAATTAATGATAGCAGGAATTTTTAAAAAAAACGGGAAATAATAACAAATAAGAAGTTGCACTAAAATTAAAAATCTTTTGACTATAATTCAATAGGGGGATAAGGGCATGGTAATTGATAAAGAAGAATTGAAAAAACTATTTGTAATAAAACTACAAACCATGTTTGGTAAGGGAATTGAGGAAGCATCGAATAACAATAGATACATGGCGCTCAGTCGTATTATTCGAGATGTGGTTAGCCAAAATTGGATAGAAACCAATCGGCAGTACACGAAGTCTGGAGAAAAACAAGTGTACTATTTTTCTATGGAATTTTTACTTGGACGATTATTGGATATGTATTTGGTGAATGGCGGCATTAAGGATACTTGTCAAGTAGCCTTGGCGGAGCTGGGCATTGATTTGGATGAATTAGAGAAAGAGGAAGCTGATCCAGGTCTTGGGAATGGTGGCCTTGGACGTTTAGCAGCTTGCTTTATGGAATCAATGGCAGCTGTTGGTATACCTGGTCACGGTTGTGGCATTCGATATAAATATGGTTTGTTTGAACAAAAGATTGTAGATTGTTATCAAGTCGAATTACCTGATAACTGGCTTAAAGATGGTTACTCGTGGGAATTCCGCAAACATGATAAAGCTGTAGAAGTGAAGTTCGGCGGTTCCATTCGTGAAGAAGAACGAGAGGGAAGAAATCATTTTATTCATGAAGATTTTGAGGCTGTACTAGCGGTGCCCTACGATGTCCCTCTTGTTGGTTATGATAATAATACCGTAAATACATTACGATTATGGAGTGCGGAAGCTGTAAATGATGGCTTTGACTTTGCTTCTTTTAATCGAGGTGAATATTTACAAGCAATGGGCTATCAAAATTCAGTTGGGCAGATCTCAAAGATTTTATATCCGCAAGATGATTTCTATGAGGGCCGTGTTTTACGTTTAAAGCAACAATATTTCTTTGTTTCGGCAGGTCTACAAAGCATTATTAGACGGTATAAAAAATCCCATTCAAATATCAACGAACTGCCAGAAAAGGTAGCTGTACATATTAATGATACCCACCCTGCGGTAGCTGTACCTGAATTAATGCGTATATTACTAGATGAGGAAGGATTATCGTGGGATGATGCATGGGAAATCACTACAAAAACCATTTCTTATACAAATCATACAATCATGCCTGAGGCCTTAGAAACTTGGACAATTGAGATGTTCAAATCCCTACTGCCGAGAATGTATATGATTACTTATGAAATTAATGAACGCTTTTGCCGAAGTCTTTGGGAAAAATTTCCGGGAAATTGGAATAAAATCAAGGATATGGCCATCATTACAGATGGTATGGTTCATATGGCCAGATTAGCAGTTGTGGGTAGCCATAGTGTAAATGGGGTAGCCCAGATACATACCGACATTCTAAAAGAACACATTATGAAAGATTTTAATGATTTTTTCCCAAAGCGCTTTAATAATAAGACAAACGGTATTACTCACAGACGTTGGCTGCTAAAATCCAATCCTGAGCTTGCTGCTTTAATTACAGAGTGTATCGGAAAAGAATGGATAAAAAATCCAGACGAGTTAAAGGAGTTTGCAAATTTTGCAACGGATAAAAAGGTCCAAGAACGGTTGCGCAAAATAAAGCTTTCCAATAAAAAGATATTAGCTAAATACATTAAAGAACATACTGGAATTGCCGTAAATGTTAATTCGATCTTTGATGTACATATAAAACGCATTCATTCTTATAAAAGGCAAATGCTTAATATCTTTCATATTATGGATTTATATAATCGTCTGCTAGAGAATCCTGATCTTGATATTACTCCTCGTACGTTCATTTTTGCAGGTAAAGCTGCACCAGGGTATTATATTGCGAAACAAACTATCAAATTAATTAATGTGCTCTCTTCTTTAATTAATAAAGATAAACGCATTAAAAATAAGTTGAAAGTTGTATTTTTGGAAAACTATAGTGTTTCTTTGGGTGAGATTATATTTCCAGCAGCGGATGTTAGTGAACAAATTTCCACAGCCAGTAAAGAAGCCTCCGGCACTGGTAATATGAAGTTTATGATGAACGGGGCTGTAACAATCGGTACAATGGATGGCGCGAATGTGGAAATCTATGATGCTGTCGGCGAAGATAATATTTTTATTTTTGGTTTAAGCAGCAAGCAAGTATTCGATTATTACATTCATGGTGGTTATAGTGCATGGAATATGTATAATAGTGATATCCGTCTGAAAACCATATTAGAACAACTAGTAAATGGTTTCTTGCCATATCAAAAAGAAGAGTTTAGAGCGATTTATCATTCTCTTCTTTCCAATAATGATGAATTTTTTGTTCTTCAGGATTTTGACTCCTATGCTAAGACTCATGTAGAACTGGATAAGCGATATAAGGATAAAGAAAAATGGACTGAAATGAGCATTCAAAATATCGCGCATTCGGGTATTTTCTCTAGTGATCGTACTATCTATCAATATGCCGAAGAAATTTGGAAAACTAAACCTGTTGAAATTCGCAGCTAATAACCTGTCAGGAGTTTTAAAACTGAAGGGGGGAGCTACTGTGGTGAAAAATATTTCCCATTTAAGGGAAGAGGATGTATATCTATTTCATGAAGGCAGTAACTTTCGAAGTTATCAGTTATTAGGAGCTCATGTGATCTGCCAAAAGGGCATTTCGGGTGTACGCTTTACGTTGTGGGCGCCCAATGCTCAGGAAGTGCGGATTGTTGGTGATTTTAATGGTTGGCAAGGCGAAGGACATGTTATGCAGTGGGTTCCGAGGTCGGGGATTTGGATACTATTTGTACCAGGCCTTACGGCTAGAGCTATTTATAAATATGAAATACATACTGCTGTTGGCGGCCAAATACTAAAGGCTGATCCTTACGCTTTTTATGCCCAATTAAGACCAGATACTGCTTCGGTAGTGTATGATTTAAGTGGCTATGATTGGCAGGATAAACAGTGGCAGGAAAAGAAAAAGGCACCTGCTTATCAAAGCCCAGTGCTTATTTATGAAGTTCATTTAGGCTCCTGGCGGAGAGGGGAAGATAAGGAACTGCTAACTTATCGTGAATTGGCAGAAATCTTACCTGAATATGCGGCCAATATGGGGTATACTCACATTGAAATCATGCCCGTTGCTGAACATCCCTTTGATGGTTCATGGGGCTATCAAGCCACAGGTTACTATGCAACCACTAGTCGCTATGGCACTCCAAAAGATTTTATGTATTTTGTAGATCGATGCCATGAGCATGGCATTGGTATTATTATGGATTGGGTGCCAGGACATTTTTGTAAAGATGATCACGGACTTAGACTTTTTGATGGTACCCCCTTATACGAATATGCTAGTTATGAACGAGGTGAAAATAGGGGGTGGGGGACAGCCAATTTTGATTTAGGACGTACGGAAGTCCTTAGTTTTCTCATTTCCAATGCTTTATTCTGGTTAGATATATATCATATTGATGGTATTCGTGTAGATGCTGTTTCGAATATTTTGTACCTAAACTACGGTAAAGAAGATGGTGCCTTTACCCCTAATATATATGGCGGTAATGGGAATTTAGAGGGCGTGGCCTTTTTACGCAAATTAAATGAAGTTGTTTTTCAGCATCATCCTAATGTATTAATGATGGCTGAAGAATCTACGGCTTGGCCTATGGTTTCCTGGCCTACATATGCTGGAGGTTTAGGTTTTAATTTTAAATGGAATATGGGTTGGATGAATGATATGCTCCGCTATATGGCTTTGGATCCCATTCACCGAAAATGGAGTCATCATTTGTTAACATTCTCTTTTATGTATGCCTTTTCCGAGAATTTCGTTTTACCCCTATCTCATGATGAAGTAGTTCATGGCAAAAAATCAATGCTTGATAAAATGCCAGGTGATTATTGGCAAAAATTTGCTAATTTGCGCGCTTTTTATGGGTATTGGATGGGGCACCCAGGTAAAAAACTATTGTTTATGGGCGGGGAATTTGGTCAATTTATTGAGTGGCAAGCACATGAGAGTTTAGATTGGCATGTAATTGAACATGAAAAACATAATCAATTACAAGTATATTCGCGAGAATTAAATCATTTCTATCAGCAGGAGTCAGCATTGTGGCAAGTCGATGGTAATTGGCATGGTTTTGAATGGATTGATTGCAGTGATTACAGCCAAAGCATTATTTGTTTTATGCGCAAGAACATTAAAGGTGATGAAATATTGATTACAGTATGTAATTTTACGCCCGAGGTACATAAATCCTATCGTATCGGTGTACCATTTATGGGGGTATATAAAGAAGTCTTTAATAGTGATTGGGAAAGGTTTGGCGGTTCAGGACAGCATAATCCAGACAACTTGATATCGGAAGCAGTCAATTGGCAAAATAGGCAATATTCTTTGTTGATTACCATTCCGCCATTAGCGACGATCTATCTAAAATACATAGGATAGGCTGCAATGAACAAAATCAGAGGCAATACAATAGCTACAAATAACTAGAATATAATTTATAGAATAGTTTTAATAGTGGGGGGAGTTAATATGCACAAAAAGAAGTGTGTAGCCATGTTGTTAGCAGGCGGCCAAGGCAGTCGTCTGGGTGTTCTAACGCAAAAAGTAGCGAAACCTGCAGTACCCTTTGGTGGCAAGTATCGTATTATTGATTTTCCTTTAAGTAATTGTTATAACTCAGGTATTGATACAGTAGGGGTGTTAACTCAATATAAACCATTGGCGCTCAATAGCTATATTGGAATTGGTAGTGCGTGGGATTTAGATAGGATCAATGGTGGTGTTTATGTGTTGCCACCCTTTGTAAAAGAAAAGGGTGGGGAATGGTATAAAGGCACAGCAGATGCTATTTGCCAAAATATTAACTTTATTGATCGATTCAATCCGGAATATGTATTGATATTGTCCGGTGATCATATTTATAAGATGGATTACTCTACCATGCTACAATTTCACCAAGAAAAAAAGGCTGATGTTACCATTGGTGTCATTGAAGTGCCTTGGGATGAAGCTAGTCGCTTTGGGATTATGAGTAGTGATGAGAATCAACGTATTACCCAGTTTGATGAAAAACCTGCTGAGCCGAAAAGTAATCAAGCTTCTATGGGGATTTATATCTTTAGCTGGCGGATTCTTAGAAAATATCTCTTAGAAGATGAACAAGATACTAGTTCTAGCCATGATTTTGGTCATGATATTATACCTAAGATGTTGAATCTTAACTATAATCTGGTGGCATATCCTTTTGAAGGATACTGGAAAGACGTGGGAACAGTAGAAAGTCTTTGGCAGGCTAATATGGATTTATTAGACGAAAAGTCAGAGCTGAATATGTATGATTCTAGTTGGCGTATTTACTCTGCCAATCCGCCAAGACCACCACATTTTACCGCTGCCACTGCCAAGGTGAAAAGCTCCATTGTAAGTGAAGGGTGTCTAGTCTTTGGCGAAGTTAGTAAATCTGTTGTTTTTCCTGATGTATATATTGGAAAAGGTGCAGTTGTTACAAATTCAGTTATTATGGCAGGAGCGCATATTGAAGACAATGTGGTAATTGACAAGGCAATTATTGGGCGTAAAGCAATCATCAAGCAAGGGGCTACAGTAGGTACCACGCAAGGACAGGATGAAAAGAAAATATTGGTGGTGGCCGCTGATATGACGATACCTCCATATACTACGATTTCAACGAGTGTTTCCTGCCCTATCAAAGAAGAAGCTTTTGTAAAGGGGGAAGAGTAGTTATGTTGGGTGAGTTAATGGGAATTATCAATCTTAGTGAAGCAGAAGAATATTTAGGTGACCTTAGTCGTTCTCGGCCGTTAGCTGCTGTTCCTTTTGCTGGCCGCTATCGTTTAATTGACTTTGTGTTATCTAATATGGTTAATTCAGGTGTTGCCAATGTAGGAATATTTATTCAACATAAATATCGTTCCTTAATGGATCACTTACGATCAGGAAAAGAATGGGATTTGGCGCGTAAAAGAGATGGGCTATTTATTCTGCCACCAGCCTATACGAAAAATCCTATGCAAATCCACCGGGGCGATGTAGAAAATTTTTATAGCAATTTAGATTATATTGCAAAAAGCAGACAGAAATATGTGGTGATAGCCGGTCCTGAGATGGTGAGTAATTTAGATTATCGACAAGCGCTAGCCTTTCATAAGGAAACGGGAGCGGAGATTACCGTTTTGTATACTCGGGCTAATTGCAGTACTCATGATTGTGTGCGGTCGAGTGTATTAGAAGTGGAACAAAATGGACGAGTCACTGAAATGAAAGAATATCAGGCCTTAGGTGATTATCAAAATGTATCAATGAAAACTTTTATTATGGAAAGAAAATTATTGATAGAGTTGGTTAATGCTTGCATTGCCCGTGGGGACTATGATTTTATTAAACACTGTATCATTAAAAATATTAGTAAGTATAAAGTATATGGTTATCATCATCATGGATATGTTGCACGCATTAGCTCGTTACGCAGTTACTTTCAGCATAGTATGGATTTACTTAATCCTCACATATGGAAAGAATTATTCTTTAAATCAGGCTTAATTTATACTAAGGTTAAGGATGAACCGCCAGCTAAATATATGAGTGAGGCTGATGTTGCCAATTCACTTATTGCCACAGGTTGCTTTATTGAAGGGCAAGTAGAGAGTAGTATCTTATTTCGTGGCGTGAAGGTACATAAAGGAGCACAGGTTAAAAATAGTATCATTATGCAAAAATGTGAAATTGGTCCGAATGTTATATTGGAGAATGTAATTTGTGATAAAGATGTATTTATTACAGCCAATAAACAATTAAAGGGAGAAGATAAATATCCTATTGTAATAAGGAAAGGACAGGTGATCTAAGTTATGTTAAAAGTGTTATTTGTAGCTGCGGAAGCAGTTCCTTTTGTAAAAACGGGTGGACTTGGTGATGTAATTGGTTCCTTACCAAAAGAACTACAGCAACAAGGGATCGATGCACGAGTCATGTTGCCTAACTATCAAGATATACCTGCTGAATATAAACAACAAATGGTACTTAAAAATAAATTTGTTGTCGAGGTTGGTTGGCGCCAGAAATATTGTGGTGTTCTTGAGTTTGAATACCAAGGTATAACTTTTTACTTTATTGACAATGAATATTATTTTAGAAGACATGGTTTTTATGGCTATGATGATGATGCAGAGCGATTTGGCTTCTTTTGCCGTGGGGTATTAGAATCTTTAAATAAAATAGATTTTATGCCTGATGTACTCCATTGCCATGATTGGCATACTGGTATGGTAAGTGTGCTTTTTGATGCTCATTATCGCCAACTTCCAGAATATGAACACTTGAAAACTCTTTTTACCATTCATAATTTGCGGTACCAAGGTATATTCTCTAAAACGATATTGCATGATATATTAGGTTTAGATTGGACATATTTTACCCCTGAGGGTGTGGAATTTAATAATAATGTGAACTTTATGAAGGGTGGATTAGCTTATTCTGATATGATTTCCACTGTTAGTCGTACCTATTCACAGGAAATTCAAGATCCATACTTTGGGGAAATGCTTGATGGTTTCTTGCGCAAACGCCAAGAGGACCTAGTAGGAATTATCAATGGTATCGATTATGAAGTGTATGATCCATTAACCGATCATAAGATTTGGAGTAACTATGATGTAGATTCTATTTCGAAGAAAACAAAGAATAAATTAGAACTGCAAAAACAATTAGGTTTAGTGGTAGATGCCAACATACCAGTAGTTGCGATTGTTTCTCGCTTAGTAGGCCCGAAAGGGATGGCATTAATAGAAGGTATCTTAATGGATATGATTAAACGAATGGCAATTGATAATCATAATGCTCAGTTGGTGATTCTAGGCACAGGTGAAGCGCGCTATGAGAATTTCTTTAAGTATATGGCTTGGCAGTATCCGGGAAAAATATCCGCGAATATTTTGTTTGATGATGCATTAGCTCGTCAGATTTATGCAGGAGCAGATATGTTTTTGATGCCTTCCTTGTATGAACCTTGCGGTATTGGGCAGTTAATAGCTATGCGTTATGGTTGTATTCCAGTTGTGAGAGAAACGGGTGGACTAAAGGATACTGTTCAAGCATATAATAAGGAAGATGGCAGTGGTAATGGTTTTACCTTTGCTAATTACAATGCCCATGATATGTCAGATACGGTTCAGCAAGCTTTAGTAGTATATAAGGATAAAGAAGAATGGTCAAAAGTGATAACTAATGCAATGAAGAGTGATTACAGCTGGCAGCAATCTGCCAAGCAGTATCAAGAAATCTATAAGAAGATGCTTGGGTAAAATTCCTAGGCTCCAAAGAAATATAAGGGGATTTTGATAAAGAATCCCTTTGTATTTCTTTTATAGTATCAGCCGAAAGTGAGGGGAATATTATGAACCCAAAGAATATTATTCATGATTCTCAAATGGAATTTTTTCGCAGCCCTTTTGGGGCTGTTTGTTGTAATGAAGAGCTACTGCTGCGTCTGAAAATTGAGGAACTAGACCAGCCAGATCATGTTGTAGTAAGGATATGGCGAGAGGGCAGTGGTGAAGAATTAATTAAGATGGAACAAGGACAGGAGCTAGATGAGAAATTTATTTATCAAGCTCAATTTAATGTAAGTGAAAGACCTGGAGTCGTATGGTATTATTTTATTATTACGAAGCAGGATAAAGTTTATTATTATGGCAATTCGATTGATATGCTAGGAGGAATCGGCAATCTTTACGAAACCATACCGCCAGCCTATCAAATTACAGTATATAAAGAGGGAGCCATTACACCTGATTGGTTCAAGGAAAGCATAATATATCAGATATTTCCTGACCGCTTTTATAATGGGACAGGTAACGTATTACAGCCGAAAAAGGATAGTGTGATTCATGGACAATGGAGTAATAATCCCTATTATGTTCGTGATGCAGATACGGGTAGAATTGTAGCCTATGATTTTTTTGGCGGAAATTTACAGGGTATTATAGAGAAACTGCCTTATTTACAGGAATTGGGGATCAGTGTTATTTACTGTAATCCAATTTTCTCTTCGGCAAGCAATCATCGCTATGATACAGGAGATTACAAGACAGTGGATACGATGCTTGGAGATAATGAAACCTTTGTTCAACTTTGTGCAAAGGGCAGGGAGTATGGCATTTCTATAATCTTAGATGGTGTGTTTAGTCATACTGGCAGTGATAGTATTTACTTTAATAAGGATGGGAACTATCCTGAGATTGGTGCCTATCAGTCAAAAGAATCACCTTATTATAAATGGTATCGGTTTTCTCAGTACCCTGATGACTATGAGTCTTGGTGGGGAATTGATACGTTGCCCAATGTAGAAGAAAATGAACCTTCTTATATTGATTATATTATTGAAGGAAAAGATAGTGTAATCAAACATTGGTTAAAGTTAGGCGCAAAGGGGTGGCGCCTAGATGTAGCGGATGAACTGCCTGATTCCTTCATTAAGAAGATTTATAAAACCATGAAGGAAGCAGATGGGGATAGTATCTTACTTGGTGAAGTGTGGGAGGATGCTTCGCGAAAAGAAAGTTATGGAAAACTACGGGAATATCTTCAAGGAGACGAAATGGATTCTGTAATGAATTATCCATTTCGCAAAATTACTTTGGATTTTTTCCTTGGGAGTATAGATGCCACGGAAGTTCACCGCGAGTTAATGAGCCTTGCTGAAAATTATCCAATTCATAATTTTTATGCCATGATGAATTTAATTGGCAGCCATGATGTACCAAGGGTGCTAACACTCTTAGGAGAAGCGCCTATGGAAGGGCTTACTGTTGCAGAGCAGGCAAAATATCGTTTACCAGCAGAAAAACGGCAATTGGGGATTGCTCGTCTAAAAATGCTGGTCCTATGGCAAATGACCTTTCCCGGTGTGCCTTCGATTTATTATGGTGATGAAGCTGGTTTAGAGGGCTTTAAAGATCCGTATAATCGAGGAACTTATCCTTGGGGTAGAGAAAATCAGGAACTGCTGGCTTGGTACAAACAATTGATTGGTCTAAGAAACCGATATGAAGTTTTCAAAACCGGTAAATGGATTTCCATTCCTGCGCAAGAGCAGGTGTATGCCTATGTCCGCAAGATTACCAATGGGCAGGACGTTTTTGGCAATAAAAAAGAAGATAATACAGCTATTGTATTATTAAACCGCAGTAATCGTCCGATCACAGTGCAATTGCCAGTAAGAGATTGGTGCTATGGCATTATGCTGGATCTTTTAAATGACAATAAGGAATTTAGGGTTTTTAATGGGGTGCTGACTGTTTGTTTACAGCCGCTCGAAGGTAAAGTCTTATTGCAGGTAGAGAAAAATTCCTTTCCCCGACAAGCTGGAATTCTCATGCATCCTACTTCTCTTCCTTCGAAATACGGTATTGGAGATTTAGGTAATGAAGCTTATGAATTTATTGATTTTCTCCATGGGAGCAAACAAAGATTATGGCAAATTTTACCTCTCAATCCGGTAGGGTATGGTAATTCTCCCTACCAATGCTTATCGGCTTTTGCAGGTAACCATTTGATTATATCCTTAGATAAACTGGTTAGTATGGGACTGCTAAAGCAAAAGGATCTTAAAAAGACTCCTACATTTAATCATCACAGAGTAGAGTTTGATAAGGTTAAAGAGTGCAAAGAAAAACTGTTACGTAGAGCCTTTACGAACTTTAATATGCTGCAGATGCCTCCTGCATATCAAGAATTTCTTGTAGAAAATGATTTTTGGATTACGGATTACGCTTTGTTTATGGCATTGAAGAAAAATTTTGAGGGTCAATCTTGGAATGTATGGCCCTCAAAAATTGTTACACGACAAGAACAGGAACTAGCAAAGTATACGTCCTTATTAGCAGATGAAATTGCGTATCATAAATTTCTTCAATTTATATTTGCTAGCCAATGGCAAGAACTAAAGGAGTATGCTGGAAAATATGATATTAAGATTATTGGGGATATACCGATTTTTATAGCTCATGATAGTTGTGATGTATGGGCCAATCAGCACTTGTTTGATCTTGATAGTTCGGGCGATCCGAGAACGGTTGCTGGGGTGCCTCCAGATTATTTCTGCGCAACGGGCCAGCACTGGGGAAATCCTCATTATAAATGGACGGATATGGAAAAAGATGACTATCGTTGGTGGCGACAACGACTGCAAGCCTTATTGAAATTAGTAGATATTATTCGTTTAGATCATTTTCGAGGCTTTGAAGCATTTTGGCAGATACCAGCAAACGCTAAGACGGCAGCAAGCGGCCAGTGGATAACAGGGCCAGGCTCAAAGTTTTTTAGTGTTCTAGAAAAGTATTTTGGAGACTTACCCATTATTGTTGAAGATCTAGGATTTATTACGCCACAGGTAGATGATCTTAAACATCAGTTTTATTTTCCTGGGATTAAAGTATTGCAGTTTGCTATTGATTACAGTGAAAATCGACGATCTTCATGGCTTAACTGTGAAAAAAATAGTGTTTTGTATACTGGAACCCATGATAATGATACAACTCAGGGGTGGTATCATAAATTATTATTGGAAGATCCTAAGGGAGCGGAATGTATAAAAAAAATGCTAATCCATCAGCTAGGTCCTTGTGATAAAGGGGAATCCTATGGTTGGAGGCTGATTGAGTTTACTTATCAAAGTAATGCAAATACCCTGATTGTACCGATGCAAGATATCCTGTGTCTTGGAAGTGAAGCTAGGATGAATTTACCTGGTACGGTCGGCAGCAACTGGGATTGGCGTTGCCGAGGAGAATTGCTAACGAATGCGCTGCAAAGTAAGGTTGCAGATCTTGTAGAAAAATATAATAGGTATGAATAGATAATAAAGGCAAATGACTTGCTAGCTCTAATAGCAGCAAGTCGTTTGCCTTTATGGCGACAATGTCAGAATTTTATAAAAATAGATTGACGAAACAGGTTAAGAAAGGTACAATTTAATTAATACTGAACTAGTGCAGTATCTTTTTGCAAAGGTGGTGAGTATATGCAGTTTAATCAAGGTACGGACTATGCTTTTCGTGTTATTATGCACTTAGCGGCTTTGGCAGAAGGGGAAATTGTTAATACCCAAGCCATCGCAGAAAAACAGAATATACCAGCCGGTTTCTTGCAAAAAATTATGCGATCTTTAACGAAGGGCAAGTTGATAAAGTCTTATCGAGGGATCGATGGCGGTTTTTCCTTAGCCAAACCGGCAACGGAAATCAGCCTGCTGGATATTATTGATATCATGGAGGGACCAATTGATTTACAGCGCTGCTTAAAAGACAATGACGCGTGTAGCAAAGGGTGTGCTCCTAAGTGTCCTGTACATACGGCATTATTTGTAATACAAAACGATTTTATACAAGCCTTACAGAAAATTAATTTTGCGAATTTGATAAAAGATAACGAGGAAAGGTAGGGAGAATTATGGAAGAGGTCTTGTTAGGCCGATGGCAATTTGGTATTACTACAGTGTATCATTTTTTATTTGTACCCCTAACCCTAGGATTGTCCATTTTGGTAGCAATTATGGAATCTATGTATGTGCGGACAGGTAATGAATTGTATAAGAAAATGACTAAGTTTTGGGGTAAGTTATTTCTGGTGAATTTTTCAATGGGGGTAGCAACAGGTATTGTACAAGAATTTCAGTTTGGCATGAATTGGGCGGAGTATTCTCGCTTTATGGGGGATATTTTTGGTGCTCCACTGGCAATGGAAGCTTTAACGGCCTTCTTTTTAGAATCAACTTTTCTCGGATTGTGGATTTTTGGTTGGGATAAGTTATCCAAGAAAGTACATCTTGCTTGTATATGGCTGGTAGCCTTTAGCAGTAATCTATCGGCTTTTTGGATATTAGTAGCCAACTCCTTTATGCAGTCGCCTGTAGGATATTCCCTGCAAAATGGGCGAGCTGAAATGGTTGATTTTCTTGCGGTGATTACCAATCCCTATGTCATTGGACAATTCCCTCATACTGTTTTAGGAGGATTAGTGACAGCAGGGGTGTTTGTATCAGCAATTAGTGCTTATTACTTGCGAAGAGAAAGACATTTATCTATATTTCAATCATCAGTAAAAATTGGTTTAGCTTGTATGCTTATTAGTACCATTGCTGTAATGGGTACAGGACATTTGCAGGCGCAATATTTGGCTAAGAAACAGCCGATGAAAATGGCAGCCATGGAAGCTTTGTGGGAATCAGCAGATCCTGCGCCCTTTGCCATTGTAGTAGTAGCAGATCAAGTTAATCAAAAAAATACCTTTGAAGTATCGATACCGGGATTTCTGTCGCTACTTGCATTTGATGAGCTTAAAGGGGAAATTAAAGGTATTAAAGAACTGCAGGCAGCAGCTGAAATGAAATATGGAGCAGGTAATTATATTCCTCCGATTACCCAATCTTTCTGGAGTTTTCGCATTATGGTGTTAGCTGGCTTGTGGATGGCTTTTATCGCAAGTTTAAGTGGGTTCTTGCTATATGAAGGGCGGTTAGAATCCAATAAGATGGTACTTTCCCTTTTGTTATGGAGTTTACCCGTACCCTATATTGCCAATTCTACAGGCTGGATTCTTACAGAAGGGGGAAGACAACCTTGGATAGTAGCTGGCTTACAAAAAGTAAGTGAGGGAATATCTACCAATTTAACAAGTGTTGAGATTTGGATATCCTTGATTGGATTTACAGCTTTATATGGAATATTAGCGATCGCTACTGTTTATTTAATTCGTAAGTTTGTTATACAAGGCCCTGTAGATCAAAAACCTTCTCTACGTGTGGTACCGAAGAAGGAGGCGACATTATGGAACTAACGACAATATGGTTTATATTAATAGGGATATTATTTACAGGATTCTTTTTTTTGGAAGGTTTTGATTATGGCGTAGGTATGTTATTACCATTCTTAGGAAGAGACGATGTAGAACGGCGAGTGGTCATTAACTCCATTGGTCCTGTATGGGATGGTAATGAGGTGTGGATGATTACAGCGGGTGGTGCTTTATTTGCAGCTTTTCCTCATGTGTATGCCACCATGTTTAGCGGTTTTTATCTGGCGCTATTTTTGATGCTGATGGCTTTGATCGTAAGAGCTGTAGCCTTCGAATTTCGCAGTAAAGATGAAAGTCCTGTATGGCGCAATACTTGGGATTGGATGATTTTTATTGGCAGTGCAGTGCCAGCCCTCTTATGGGGTGTTGCCGTTACCAATCTCATCAAAGGGGTGCCGATTAATGCAAAAATGCAGTATGTTGGTACGTTCTTTGACCTTCTAAGTCCTTATACATTAATCGGGGGCGTGGCCTTTCTGTTAGTGTTCTTATTTCATGGTGCATTATTTCTGACACTTAGAGTAGAAGGAGAAATGATTGAACGGGCTAGACGGGCTGCGACCGTAATTGGAGTGGTAGCAGCAATCGCCTTCTTAGCATTAGTTGGTTTAACATATATAAATACAGATTTGTTTGAAAGTGCATTGGCGGGAATGGCTTTGTGGGGGGCAGTGGCGGTATTTGTTCTCTCTTATCTATTCACATGGGCACAAAGATTTCCTTGGGCTTTTGCCATGAGCGGCCTAGCCATCGTCTTTACCACCGTCTCCTTTTTCAGCGGTTTATTTCCTTGTCTTATGGTGTCAAGCCTTAATTCAAGCTGGAATTTGACCATCTATAATGCAGCATCAAGTGCTTATACGTTAAAGATAATGACCTTTGCAGCCGTTGTGCTAGTACCCCTTGTCTTGTGTTATCAAGGGTGGACTTACTGGGTATTTCGCAAACGCGTTAGTGGGAAACATTTGGAATATTAAAAACAAGCAAAGGGGCAACAAGAAGAAGTTGCTCCTTTTCCTATTGTCAGGGGTTGGAGGATTGTAGTTTTTTATGTAGAAATATAGAGGGAGGTTGCAGGTTATAAAATTTGATAGAAGAAAGCACTGGAGTTTGATGTTATGGAGCATTTGGCGCAAGGCCTTTGTAGAACAGAAAAGAAAAAACGAAAAGCACAGATTGCTTTATCAAAAATCATTGCTTTGGCCCAATGTTCCTTCGCTCTACTAGGCCTGTGCAGTCTGATAATATTGGCCGTATACTTTTTACTAAGCAGTAATAATAGTGTAGCGGTATCTGGTTTGGCCCAAGGGCAACAGACGGTAATCGCTAATCCCGAAAAGAACCGAGAAATGCTACTTAAGGTAGATCATTCTCTCATATCTTCCAGGAAAAACAGTGCAGATAAGGTAATACCGCAAAGTCATATTGTTGTTAATTTACCAAGCCGTACACTTGATTATTATAATAATAATCAGCTAGTAAAGACTTATTCTGTTGCAATTGGTAAACCTTCAACCCCTACGCCTTTAGGAAGTTTTCTTATTAATCAAAAAGAAGTAAATCCTTGGTGGTATCCACCAAGACGTAAAACAGTAGTACCTTCTGGCCCGAATAATCCTCTAGGCTATCGCTGGCTGGGGTTTGCTCCTTTATATGGTATTCATGGCACAAATACACCTTGGGAAGTAGGTGGATCGGTGTCAAATGGCTGCGTTCGAATGTTTGAAGAAGATGTAGAAGAACTGTTTGAGTTAGTAACGTACGGTACTGGAGTAAATATCACCTATGATCGGGTGAGGGTAGAAACCAGTAAGACAGGACAAGTGTCATTAGGTATCTATCCAGATGTCTATCACTATAAAAAACAAAAAATAACCCTAGCTGAGGTTCAAGAAAAAATGACGGCAGCTGGTTTGCAAGGGATTATGAGTGAATCTTTGTTGCAACAATCAATTGATAAGCCAACGGGACAGCAAGTCCTCGTTGCACAAATACATAAACTAAAGGTAAATGGTACACTACTGTCTGTGCAAGCAATTGCTAGCGATGGACGAATCATGGTGCCCGTGTGGCCTGTGGCTGCCGCCTTGGGGATTGATGCTGCATGGGATAAGGACAAGCAAGTCATGATTGTCGACAATCGTAGTGCTCAGGGAAAGATACAAGGGGATAGGCTTTATCTTTTCATGGAAGACATACAAGGATTGTTTGGCGGTATGTGGCTCTGGCAGCAGGAAAATAACTGTTGGGAGTTAGTAATACCCCAAGTCGGGCAAAAATAAATGGCCTAAGTATTTAGATAAATAGACGGGAGTATGTAATGGTTGATAAACGGCTTTTCCAGCAACTTAAGCAATATAAAAAGCAGTTTAGCGGATTGGTTTTTCTAGGAGTAACCGGTGGTGGACTTACTGTACTCCAGGCGGACTATCTAGCTAAAGTTATAAATGGTGTGTTTTTAAGTAAGCTAAATCTAGCAGGCGTAGAACTTTGGATGGGGTACTTACTAATGATCATGGCACTGCGCAGTGTAGTTGTCTGGTGCATTGAAGTAACTGCTCATAATTTGGCAGCTAAGATTAAAAGGGATCTTCGGCAACGTATTTTAGAAGGCCTCCTTTCCTTAGGACCAATCTATGCAAGGAGTCAGCAAATGGGAGAGTTAGTCAATGTCCTAGTGGATGGCGTAGAAAATTTAGAGCCTTACTTTGCCAAGTTCTTGCCTCATCTCTTTACCGCAATACTAGTACCCGTGGTGATAATAAGCTGGGTTTTACCCCTTGATATTGGTACGGCTATTATTTTAGTAGTGACAGCACCGCTAATTCCTATTTTTATGATACTCATCGGCCGCATGGCTGAAAATTTGAATAAAAAACAATGGGATACCTTATCCCGTCTCAGTGCACATTTTTTGGATGTACTGCAAGGGTTGACCATATTGAAGATTTTTGGTCGCAGTATTGAACAAATCCAGATTATTGCACGTATGAGTACAGAATTTTGCCATACAACGTTAGGTGTGCTCAAGATAGCTTTTTTATCAGCCTTAGTTTTAGAATTGATAGCTACCATTAGTACGGCCTTAATCGCAGTAACTATTGGATTGAAGCTCTTATATTTCAAAATGGACTTCAATCAAGTATTTTTTATATTATTACTGGCACCTGAATTTTATTCGCCCCTACGTCAATTAGGTACCCACTTTCATGCTGGAATGGCTGGTGTTGCTGCTGGGGAACGGATTTTTAGTATCCTATCATTAGCCAAAAATCAAGTTAGTAATGAGGGAATAAAGACATTTTTGCCCCAAAGACAGGTGGAGATTGTTGTGCAAGATGTATATTATGCCTATGAAGGGGGAGGACGGCCTGCTTTGCAGGGGATTTCCCTAGAAATAAAGCCAGGACAACAAGTAGCATTAGTCGGAGCTAGCGGTTCAGGAAAAAGTACATTAGCTAGTTTATTGTTGACATTTATGTCGCCTGATAAAGGAACGATCTATATCAATGGAATGCGTTTATCAGAAATGAGGCGAGGAGATTGGCTGAATCATGTGGCTTTTGTTCCTCAGGCTCCTCACTTATTTTATCGTACAGTAGCGGATAATATTCGTTTAGGCAGAGAGGGAGCCTCGCTTATGGAAGTCATGCAGGCGGCTCAAAATGCTGGGGCTCATGATTTTATTATGATGTTACCAAAGGGTTATGATACAGTCGTAGGGGAAGGGGGGCAAAGCTTAAGTGGCGGGGAATGCAAAAGACTAGCGATTGCCCGGGCTTTTTTGCAGGATGCTCCTTTTTTATTGCTAGATGAAGCCACTGCTGGACTTGACCCTTATAATGAAGCAATCATTGACGAGGCTTTAACAAGGCTTAAAATTGGCCGTACCGTCCTGATTATTGCCCATCGTTTAACTACGGTATATTCCGCAGACTCTATTATAGTCCTTGATCAAGGGCGGATTATGGAAAGGGGGCAACACCAGGCATTGATGAGCAATAAAGGATTTTATTACGAACTGGTTACTGCCTTTAGAGGTGTATCATGAAGGTTGTTTTACGTTTATTGTTAATCATGAAACCTGCTTGGCGGAAAATGCTTGTGGGGATCATTTTTAGCTGTCTTACAATTGGCTGTAATATTGGTTTATTGGCTGCTTCTGGGTATCTTATTTCCAGTGCCGCATTACACCCATCCATTACCGAATTATCAATTGCCATTGTAGGAGTCAGATTCTTTGGCTTGTCTCGAGCTATTTTTCGCTATTTAGAACGTTATCTTTCTCATGATGCTACTTTTTCCCTGCTCGGGTCTGTAAGAGTATGGTTTTATACAAAATTAGAAAGATTGGCTCCCGCAGGTTTACTAACCTGGCGAAGTGGAGATTTATTTAGCACCATTGTAGGAGATGTAGAAACCCTAAAAGAATTCTATCTTAGGGTATTAGCGCCGCCAATTGTTGCTATCATCCTATTAATTAGCACCAGTTTTTTACTCTTTCAATATAGTATGAATTTTGTCTATTTACTAACGATAGGTTTTATCACAGCGGGGTGTGTGCTACCTTTCTTTATACAGACAATACAAAAAAGCAATGCTCATGAGCTGGTTGTTACTAAAGGTGAGCTGCGAGCTCAAATAGTGGATAGTATGAATGGTATTGTAGAAGTAACAGCATTTGATCAGGGAAAGGACCAAGCAAAAGAAGTTGAAACCATTAGTGAAAAACTGCTAGGCTTACAAAGGAGTATTTCAAAAACTTCAGCACTAATAGAAGCTTTGAGTTTATTTATTGTAAATAGTACGGTGTGGGTCCTATTATATATTGCCATTCCCTTAGTAGAAAGTGGACAACTCTCAGGTGTATTGCTAGCTGTCGGAGTTCTTACTGTACAAAGCAGCTTTGAAGCCGTATTGCCTCTTCCCCTAGCAATGCATTATTTGAAAGAAAGCATAGCGGCAGGGAAACGGTTATTTGCTATTATCGATAAGGAGCCCGCTGTTCTTGAGGATCATGGCATAACCGCTATTCCCGCTACAAATATTGAAGTAAAGAATTTATATTTTAAATATAAGACTCAAGAAACATTTGTACTAAAGGATCTAAATTTTAGCCTTAGAGTGGGAGAAAAACTGGCCATAGTAGGACCGAGCGGAGCCGGAAAAAGCACACTGTTACATTTGTTATTACGGTTTTGGGATTATGAGCATGGTTCTATACAAATGGGCGGTGAGGAATTTAAAAGCTACCATGTACAAAAATTGCGGGAAAAGATAGGGGTGGTTTCTCAGCAGACACATTTATTTAATGTAAGTATTCGGGATAATATTTTGCTGGCAAGACCGGATGCAAGTGAAAATGATATGAAGCAGGCCATTAAAAATTCCGAACTAGAGATGTTTATTTCTGAATTGCCAGAAGGTGAAAATACGCAAGTCGGGCAAAATGGTTATGCTTTATCAGGAGGTGAGCGACAGCGAGTTGCCATTGCCAGAGCTTTGCTAAAAAATGCTCCTCTGCTAATTTTGGATGAACCCACTGTGGGGCTGGATGCAAGAACAGAAAAATTAGTAATGAAAACCATTGAAAAATTAATGGAAGGGCGCAGTACAATTATGATTACACATCGCCTGACAGGTCTTGAAGCCATGGATCAAATTATCGCAATTGAGTCAGGTTGTATTGTGGAAAAAGGTACGCAAGCTGAATTACTAGGAAATAAGGGATTGTTTTATCAATTATGGAAACTACAGCATGATGTGTTATAATAAGTAAGATGAGTACGGAAAATTTATGAAGGGATGGAGGGGGAATAATGGCAGATGCTTTATATGTTGTAGAACGAGAATGTGCGATATGTCAAAAGAAACTTGAAGTCACATGTGTACGTTCCCGTTTATCTCTTATTAAGCAAGATACGGATCTTTGTGCCTATTATAAAGATATTAATCCTTATTATTATACTGTTTGGGTATGCCCGTACTGTGGCTACGCGGCTCGCGATACGGATTTTCTTGGAATTTTACCACCGCAGGCCGCGAAGATAAAAGAATTTTTGTCTGGCAGAGATGTAAAAGTTAATTTATGCGGCGTGAGAACGAGAGAGCAAGCTATTGTTTCTTATAAACTGGCGATTTTTTATGCTGAACTTCTTGCTGTTCCTGCTAGTAAGTTAGGAGCATTGCACTTGAGGCTCGGATGGCTATACCGTGAGGCTCAGCAGGCAGATGAAGAATTCAACGCAATAGCAAGTGCTTGTCATTGTTATGAAGAGGCTTTATCAAAAGAAAGAATGCCTCTTGGCAATATGTCGGAACTTACAGTAATGTATTTAGTTGCTGATTTGCTTAGGCGTACAGGACGGACTGATGAGGCCAAGCTATATCTAAGCCGCATTGTGTCCAATCCACTATCGAGAATTGAAAAACGTATTGGGGATTTAGCTCGTGATCTTTGGCAAGAAATCCGTGCAGAAGAACGACAAGATTAATGACTACAATCCTTAAAGGGGCGGGTAGACTAAAACTCTTACAAAAAAAAGACAAGCCCTGGTGATCATCCAAGACTTGTCTTTTTAAAACAAGATTACTCATCCACGTAGGTGGTTAAAATTTCTCCAAAAAATAAAGTATGGTAATTTCCATTTTCATACCATTTTTCTTGCAAGTCCTTTGCCAAAGCTTCGTCTTTCATTTCTTGTGTATAGACTACTTTACATTCATAGTGAAGGCCGCAATCTGCGATAACAGGAGTGGCGATTTTTTTGCCAGGGACAGTTGTTAGATTGGCGGCTGTGAATTTGTCTGTATCGCGCCCAGACTTAGAACCGCAGATTCCTAAGGCTTTACTCATATCCTTAAAGGGAATACTTACTGTAAACTCCTTGCTTTTTTCAATGCGTTCATAGGTAAAGCGAGAGGGCCTAACCATCGCCATAAATACAGGCTTACCCCACATAAAACCAACGCTGCCCCAGGCAATTGTCATGGTATTAATGGTGCCATCAATGGAAGTTGTTAGAAAAGCACCTTTGCTTAATATTTCCGTTATTTCATGGGCATAGTCATTGTATGCTACTTCTTTGCTCATTTTTTAAGCCTCCTATATAAAATGTTTCTTGCTTATTATTCTGGCTGAAATGTATTTTTCCTGTTAGTATGGGAAAAATAGATAATTATTGAATTTAAGTAACACTTGTCAGCATAAAAAACAACAATAATTCTCTTTTGGAGAAAAAATGTTTTCTCCAAAAATACACTTGACTTTAATCGCAAGATAAAATATAATAAATTAAAATTCAATATTTAAACATAATGAAAGGGAAGCTAAGTGTACAGAGTGTGCAGAGAGCCGGCATATGGTGTGAGTCGGTCATTTTGACAGTTAGTTCCGTCCTAGAATGGCTGATGATGAATTAAGACGGGTTCCGCCCGATATAGCGGTTAAAGTTGGCCGTATAGGCAATTTGGGTGGCAACGCGGGAATAGTTCTCGTCCCTGTGTGGGATGGAGGGCTTTTTTTATTATTCTAAACATTAAACCTAGTATTGCAGATTTCACAATGTATATTCTTAATTAAAATAACGGAGGGGTATTATGAAAATTTTAGTGAGTGATCCAGTTTCTCAGCAAGGTGTGGAGTTGTTACAAAAAGAATACGAGGTAGATGTGAATACGGGACTACCGATAGAAGAATTAATCCGCATTATTCCTGAATATGATGGACTAGTAGTACGCAGTGAAACTAAAGTAACCAAAGCAGTAATGGATGCAGCTGTTAATTTGAAAGTAATTGGTCGGGCTGGTGTTGGTGTTGATAACATCGATGTACCAGAGGCTACTAAAAAAGGTATTATTGTACTCAATGCACCAGAAGGCAATACCGTAGCTGCTACAGAACATACGATGGCAATGATGCTAGCTCTTGCTCGTAACGTTCCTCAGGCTCATGCCAGCTTAAAAGGCGGTAAGTGGGCACGCAGCAAAATGATGGGCGTTGAAATGCGCGGAAAAACCCTAGGTATTCTTGGCCTTGGTCGCATTGGTAGCGGTGTTGCGAAACGTGCTTTGGCTATGGAAATGGATATTGTAGCTTACGATCCTTTCATCAGTGTTGAACAGGCAGAAGCTATGGGAATTAAGCTGGTAGAACTTGCAGAAATATTCCCTGTTGCAGATTTTATTACATTACATTTACCAAAGACACCAGAAACTAAAAACCTTTTAAATAAAGAAACCTTTGCAAAAATGAAGCCAGGCGTACGCATTATTAACTGTGCTCGTGGCGGCGTTATTAATGAACTTGATTTGGCTGAGGCTGTGGAGCAAGGTATTGTAGCAGGCGCTGCTATCGATGTATTCGAAAAAGAACCAGTTGATCCAGAAAATCCATTGCTTAAACTTGATAAGGTCATTGTAACTCCACATTTAGGCGCGTCTACCGCAGAAGCGCAAGTTGGCGTAGCAGTGGACGTAGCGAAAGGCATTATTGCTGTTCTAAAAGGAGAACCTATTTCTACAGCTGTTAATATGTCGCCTGTTCAATCTCATGTATTAGAAGTCATTCGCCCTTACTTTAATCTAGCGGAAAAAATGGGCTGCCTGGCTATTAACTTGGCAGAAGGCCGCATTAATGCCGTCGATGTAGAGTATAATGGTGAAATTAGTGAAGTAGATAGCAAAATGCTGACTACAGCAGTCATTAAAGGATTGCTAAACTCTATTTTGACAGAGCAAATTAACTATGTTAATGCTCCAGGAGTAGCCAAATCTCGTGGCATTAAAGTACGTGAAGTAAAAAGCAAAGATACGGCTAACTTCGCGAATTTGATTACAGTACGTGTGCATACTGATAAAAATAGCCATTTGGTGGCAGGAACTTTATTCGGTCACGCAGAAGGTCGCATTGTAATGATTGATGAGTATCGGGTAGATGTTGACCCTAGAGCGTTCTTAATCGTTGGACCGCATATCAACCGTCCAGGGATCATTGGTAATGTAGGTACCGTTCTTGGTAATGCAGGCATTAATATTGATAGCATGCAAGTAGGACGTACGGAAGTTGCAGGCACTAATATTATGGTTATGGGCGTGGATTCTGATATTCCAGCAGATATTATGCTCAAGATTAATGCTGTTGATGGCATACTAGGTGCTAAGTTAGTTAATTTTAGTGCAGTATAGGAGGAAATAGTATGGCTAGTGTAAAACCTTTCTGTGGGCTGAGGCCTGTGGTAGAGCTGGCATCTCAAGTGGCTTCCTTGCCTTATGATGTAATGAATTCAGAAGAGGCTCGGCAGATTACTGCTAACAATGCCCACAGCTTTTTGCGCATCACGAAGGCAGAAGTAGATCTTGCTCCTAATGTGGATATATATTCAGAAGAGGTGTACCAAAAGGCTAAGGACAACCTTGCTGAATTTATTGAAAAAGGTATTTTAGTTCAAGATCAAAAGCCCTGTTTCTATGTTTACAAACAGCAGATGGGTAGTCATATTCAAGTTGGCCTAGTAGCGGTAGCGTCTGTGGAAGAATATCTAAATAATAGTATTAAGAAACATGAACTCACGAGATCCGACAAAGAACAAGATCGCATCAAAAATATTTTAGCAACACAGGCGCAAACCGGTCCTATCTTTTTGACATACCGAGCGGATGATCATGTAAATGCTATTGTGGCTCAATGTATGAATAAGGATGCGTCATGTGATTTTACAACTGAGGATGAAATTCGACATACTTTATATGTTGTAGACGAGCCTGCTAAAATTAAAGCAATTGAACAAGCTTTTGAGCGTATTGAGACTTTGTATGTTGCCGATGGACACCATCGCTTAGCAGCTGCTGGACATGTTTATGAGCAGATGAAAAAAAATCCAGATCATGTTGGTGATGAAGCTTATACAAGAGTGTTAGCGGTTCTTGTGCCTCACTCCATGACGAAGATTTTAGATTATAATAGAGTGGTTCAGGACTTAAATGGTTTATCAGAAGCTGAATTTATTACTAAAATTCAAGAAAAATTTACCATTGAGCCATGTACACGGGAGTGCTGTAAAGCCGAGTATCCACATTATTTCGGTATGTATATGAATAAAGCTTGGTACAAACTCGTTGCCAAGCCTGGAACCTATGACGAAACTAGCCCTGTCGGGAAACTCGATGTGAGCATCCTACAAGAAAATTTGCTAAATCCGGTTTTGGGCATTGTCAATGTACGGACGGACAAACGTATTAATTTTGTTGGCGGAATTCGTGGTATGAAGGAATTAGAAAGATTAGTGGATAAGGGAGAATATGCTGTAGCTTTTTCCATGTTCCCTACTTCTATTAAAGAGTTAATGTCAATTGCCGATGTAGGGGGAATTATGCCTCCAAAATCAACTTGGTTTGAACCTAAACTTAGGGATGCTATGGTGGTACATTTATTGAATGGGAGGACAAAAGGTGAATAAACGTATTTTTAACTTTAATGCAGGTCCAGCAGCGCTTCCTCTTGAAGTGCTAATAGAGGCTCAAGGGGAATTGCTTAATTATAAGCAGACTGGTATGTCAATCATGGAAATTAGCCATCGTTCTAAGCCTTATGAAGCTATAAATGCTGAGGCTGAAAGCAATATGAAAGAACTCCTAGGGCTAGGGGATGACTATCGGGTGTTATTTTTGCAAGGTGGAGCTAGCACTCAATTTGCTATGATACCGATGAACTTCCTGCCAGAAGGCCGTACTGCAGATTATATACTGACAGGCGCTTGGTCAGAAAAAGCTCTAAAAGAAGCTAAGCTATTTGGTAATACTCATGTAGCGGCAACCACTGCAGATGGCAACTATAAGCGTGTTCCTAGCATGGAGGAAATTAAATTAAGCGAAAATCCTGCTTATGTACATATTACCTCGAACAATACGATTTTTGGAACACAATGGGATGAACTACCAAGCTTTGGTGATATTCCTCTCATTGCTGATATGTCATCAGATATTTTAAATAAGCCTTTTAATGCTAACAATTTTGCTTTGATCTATGCTGGTGCTCAAAAAAACCTCGGACCTTCTGGAGTGACGGTTGTTATCATCCGTAAGGAGCTTCTAGAAAATAATCCTAAATCAATTCCGACAATGATGCGTTATGAAACCCACGCTAAGAATGACTCCATGTATAATACACCACCTGTTTTTTCAGTATATATGCTGAACTTAGTACTGCGGTGGTTAAAAGGACAAGGAGGACTCGCTGGCATACACAAACGTAATATTGAGAAGGCTACTCTAGTATACGATACCATTGATCAAAGCAATGGCTTCTATAAAGGTCATGCTGATGCCGATAGCCGTTCTCTTATGAATGTTACTTTCCGTTTACCAAGTGAAGAACTGGAAAAAACTTTTGCCAAGGAAGCAGAAGCGGCTGGTCTTATTGGTCTAAAAGGTCATCGCTCTGTAGGTGGAATGCGAGCATCTATGTACAATGCTATGACGATAGAAGGCTGCCAAGCATTAAAAGACTTTATGCTAGAATTTCAGCGTAAAAATGGATAATTAGTTTCATTGAAAATAAGCGGGAGTACAGGATCACCTGTCTCCCGTTTATTTATATTTCTTTTTTCTAATGCAGGATTATCTGAAAATTGGGTAAAATATAACAATGAACTTTTATTTCCAAATTGAAAGTTCATGTATAACAGCACCTCAACCTTAATTTGAAGGAGGAAAGGAAAATGTCTACTGAAATTTTTGATATTGCCATTATTGGAGGCGGCCCAGCAGGTTTGTCAGCAACTCTTACAGGCCGCATTCGCAATAAAAGTGTCGCACTTTTTGAACATATGGATTTTAGCAAGAAACTACAAAAAGCTCATTTGGTAGATAACTATTTAGGTATGCCACAAATCACTGGTGAGGGGATGATGCAGCAATTTTCCGCTCATTGTTTAGCACATAAACCTACATTAATAAAAGAAAAGGTAGTTAACATTTTCCCAGGGGATAATGTTTTTACAATTTTGACGCCAAGTGATACCTATGAGGCGCGGACCGTGATTATTGCAACTGGTGTTGTAGCCACTACCTTGTTTGGGGGAGAAAAACAATTTTTAGGGCGGGGCGTAAGTTACTGTGCCACTTGTGATGGGCTGATGTATAAGGGCAAAGATGTAGCGGTCATTTCTTATTCAGAAGAAGGCGAACAGGAAGCCGAATTCTTACAAGAAGTATGTCGATCCGTATATTATTTGCCTCAATATAAAGAAGTGCCCACCTTTCGTTCCGATATCAAACTGATACATGATAAGCCTAAAAGCATTACTGGCGATGCAGTGGTAGAAAAATTAATTATGGCCAAGGAAGAGCTAAAGGTTCATGGTGTTTTTATTATTAGACAATCTGATCCTGTAGAAAATGTATTGCCAGGTATCGAGCTAGAAGGTGAGGTCATCAAAGTCAATCGTGATATGTCAACGAGCATTCCTGGGGTATTCGCAGCTGGAGACTGTACCGGAAAACCATGGCAAATCTCAAAGGCAACAGGGGAAGGGTTGGTAGCGGTGTTGAGTGCTATTAATTATCTAGCTAAGAAGGATAAATAAAGCAACCGATAAGTAAACCACAAGGTTCCATAACCGAATAAGGGAAAAATAATGGCGATAAGATCAGCAAAGCCAATATAGCTAAAGAAAAGGCTTAGACTCAGTAATAATAGAAGGCTACTCTTCATGGAAAGCTTGGAGACTGCTGTGAGTTTGGTTGCTGATCCGTAAAGGCTAGCTAACCCTGTAGTATACATGGCAGCAATAAAGATGAAGACATAACTTGTGTGATGGAGATAATGCTGTGAACTGGCGATATAAAGCATTGGTATTTCATAATCCAAAGTTTGAGGATAATGAATCATAACCACAAAAATGATTAACCCAGCAAGGAGCATAAGTAATAAGCCACCTCCAATACTTCCCCCAATCCGTTCTAAGGGCTTAGTAATGGAGGAACTCAAGGGGACGAGTACAGCGGTGCTCATCACCAAATTGTAGGAAAGGTAAAGTAAACTGGCAAGCAGCCAATGAGGAGCAGGTAGGTCTATGGCTTGGGGCGGAATGGCAGGCAGGCGGAATTCGTGGTAGGCTAGAGAATAGAACCCAATGATAAGGATAGTGATCGTTAGTAAGGGTGTTATAATAATATTGGCTGTCGTTATGCCTTGCATTCCGTAGAAGGTAGTGAGTATGAGGCTGACGCTCATAATGCTAAGGCCTAAAACGTAAGGCAAATTAAAAGCAGATTTAAAAATGGTTCCTGATCCTGCAAGCATAATCGTTAAAACACCAAATAAAGAAAGTGTAATAATAAGATCTAATAAAAGACCTATTCGCTTTCCGCAAACATAGTAGAGCAACTGATGGTAGCTAGTTGCCTTGATCTTAAAGCTAATCTCTAGAATCAAGATGCCTAGCCAGGAAAAGAGACAGCTTGTTACAAAAAGCCCAGCTAACCCCATATTACCATAGACAACAAAGAATTGTGTCAGTTCCTGGCCAGAAGCAAATCCAGCCCCCATAATTGTACCGGCATAAATGGTAGAAACTTTAGTGATATTCATCATTGTACTTTTAGTCATGGCATCGCTCCTTAATGTGAAAATAACAGCTACTTCTTTTTATGTAGGGAAATAGTATAATATGAAAAAGTTATAAAAAAAACATGACTACTTGAAAAGACTTTATTTCCTCTAGGGTGGAGTGCTTTACAATAAATATTGAATCATGTAGAATAGAAGAGCATAAAAGAGGCAGAAATGACTCAATTTCGGGTATAAGGTGCGTTGTCCTATAAGGACTCTCGTTTTTAGAGCATAAACGAGAGTTTTTTGCCTACTCTTTGTGTTATATCGTGCAGTTTACAGAGACGTTTATATAAATAGGGGGTCAGAATATGCTTGACATTAAATTTGTTCGGGATAATATGGAATTCGTTCAACAAGCGTTAATGAATCGTGGAAATAAGATTAGCTTAGATGAATTTTTGGCACTAGAAAAAGAGCGTCGTATACTGCTTAGTCAGGTAGAAGCTCTTAAAAATACACGAAATACAGTATCCCAGGATATCAGCCGCCTCAAAAAAGCAAAGGAAAATGCAGATGATTTGGTAGCCGAAATGCGCCTTGTTGGTGATCAGATTACAGAAATTGATACTAAGGTTAGAGAAGTAGAGATTGCATTACAGAATATTATCATTAATGTTCCGAATATGCTTCATGAATCCGTACCTGTAGGGCAAGATGAGCAGAGCAATGTTGAAGTTCATACTTGGGGGACATTGCCGGTTTTTGAAACCCCTCCCCTTGCCCATTGGGAAATTGGTGAAAAACTAAATATCCTTGATTTTGAACGAGGAAGTAAGGTTACAGGTGCACGTTTTACCTTTTATCGAGGTCTAGGTGCTCGGTTAGAACGATCTCTTATTAACTTCATGCTCGATACTCATACGCGTGAACATGGATATACGGAATTTTTCCCCCCTTTTGTAGCCAATAAAGATAGTATGATGGGGACGGGACAGTTACCTAAGTTTGCCGAGGATATGTTTAAGCTAGAGGGATTAGATTACTATTTAATTCCAACAGCAGAAGTGCCCATTACCAACTTCCATCGCAATGAAATTCTCGATGCAAAAGATTTACCCCTTTGTTATACCGCCTATAGTGCTTGTTTTCGAGCAGAGGCAGGATCAGCGGGTAGAGATACGCGCGGTCTTATCCGGCAACACCAATTTAACAAAGTGGAAATGGTTAAGTTTTCCCTGCCAGAAGAATCCTATAATGAACTGGAAAAATTGACGGTTAATGCAGAACATATCCTAGAATTACTAGGGCTTCCTTATCGTCGCATGGCCTTATGTAGTGGGGATGTAGGATTTTCTTCAGCAAAAACCTATGATCTTGAAGTATGGCTGCCAAGTTTTAATACTTACCGAGAAATTTCTTCTTGTTCCAACTTTGAAGACTTTCAGGCTCGCCGTGCTGATATTAAATTTCGTAGAGAACCGAAAGCCAAGCCAGAGTTTATACATACATTAAATGGCTCAGGACTAGCGATCGGGCGGACCGTAGCTGCCATTTTAGAAAACTATCAACAGCCAGATGGCTCTGTCATTGTACCAGAAGTACTGCGATCCTATATGGGCGTTGCGGTGATTGGTAAAGACTAAAAAAGCAAGAGTTAGGTAAAAAAATATTATTTTTACCTAACTCTTTTGTTATTTATAAAATTAATCAAATAATAATTAATATAAATAAACTTTACAAACATTAAGAAAAATTATAAAATATATGTAATACTTTGGAATTTTCAACAGAGGGGTAATGATAATGTTTAATAGGTTTAAAACAACTCGTCATGAAAAAGCTGAAATACCTGAAAACTCACAGAATATTATTGTGCAACATATTGAAGAACTATGTACTGGTAATTTAGCAAAAGTAATTGAATTGCCGAAAGATGATTCGTTACATGACATTGGCCAAAGTGTTAATAAGCTTACTGCTTACTATAATGATTTAATTATTGAATTTTCTCTAGCCATGACTGCTTTGGTAGGAACGGCCCTAAAACAAGGAACGGATCTAAATGTTATAGCTGGCCAGTTTTCAGAACAAACAGAAGCCGTTCGCCAATTGGCAGCAGCAACTCAGGAAGTAACGACATCCGTCACTGAAATTGCAGGGTCGACAGCCCAAACGGCAGAGCAGACTTCCAGTGGAAATACATCAGTAAATGAAGTCATTTCTCAGGTAGGAAATGTTTCAGGGGAAATGAAGAACGCACAAGAATACTTAACTTTATTACAAGGACGGATGACGGAATTACAGGAAGCAACAAATAAAATTGACGGATTTGTGACAGTCGTGCGCAATGTGGCTGAGCAGACTAATTTATTATCATTAAATGCAGCGATTGAAGCTGCTAGGGCAGGCGAATTAGGACGTGGATTTGGTGTTGTGGCCTCAGAAGTTCGCTCTTTAGCCGACCAATCACGTCAATCGGTAATTGAGATTACCACTCAAATAGATGGGATTAAAAACCAAGTTAAAAGCATGGATCAGGGGATTGGAGCTATTCATAAGTCTTTTGCTAATAATGCTCAAGCAGTAGTGAATGCAGATAAAGGAGTTCATAATTTGGTTGATATTTTCAGAAATATCGATCAAGCAGTGAGCCGGTTGGCGCCTATCTCTGAGGAACAGTCGGCAACTTTTGAAGAAATGAGTGCTACTCTTGATGGTGTAGCCAGTAGTGCTCAACAGGTAGATAATAATATGCAGGAGTGTAATAAAAATTTATTTGAACTTATAAATAATGCAGAAACCATTCGTGGTTCTGTTAGTACTTTGACCCTACCGTTTGTGCCAAAGGATATTCTTGAGCTGGCAAAGACTGATCATTTATTGTGGAAATCTCGGGTCGAGTATATGCTAAAGGGAGTGGTTCAGCTAGATGAAGCTAAAGTAAGGGATCATCATCTATGTCGCTTAGGAAAATGGTATTTTGGTAAAGGGAAAGAATCTTTCAGCAATCTTGAGAGTTTTCAACGCTTAGATCATTTTCATGCTGAATTTCACCAATGTTGTGCAGAGAGCATTCGCATCTATAAAAGCGGTAATCAAGCTGCTGCTCAACAGATGATTAGGGAGATTGATAGCCTATCATATGAGGTTTTGGCCTTGATTGATAAGATAAAGCAAGCAATCTAAAGGTATAATCCTTAGGGTGATTTCATATCCCAAGAGTGTTGGATTTTTTATAGGAGAATGCTACACTACTGCGGCGATCCCAATTGAATAGACATATAAAACCTACGGATATTGGAACTATTCTCCCAGTCTACTAAAGAGGGAGATTCTACAAGAAGAGACTGCCTATATGGCAGTCTCTTCTTAATATAGTAAGGATAGTTTTAATGGTATGTTCTTATAATAAGTAATTAGGATAGGTTAGATAGTTTTTTCATAGTAGCATTGATTTTATAGTTTGGATTTTGCTCAACATATCCTGAAAGAGTGATGTTATCATCATTAATACAACCTGTAAGAATTAATGCAAATTCATCTACAGGACCAAAAATGGAGTTTCCAGGGACATGTTGTTTTACAGATACTGATGCTGAGGTCGTATTACCGTTATGCGAATATTTTCCCATATAATAATACTTCTCATTTCCACCAGCAATATGAACGCCATCCATAATTACAACACCAGAACCGAATGAAGAATTAAGGGTAGAAAATTCAACAGACCAGATTGTTTTAGACATAATATCACCTCCTCTGAGTCTATGATACTATAATTTACTTGCAAATAATGTCATATTATGTAATGCATGTATATGAGAATAAGAGTATATTATCTTCAGGCTCAAACAATAGATTTGTAAGTTGAAAAAAGTTGCGGATAAGCATAATCTCTTATGTGTTGACAAACAATATGACCGGTTGTATAATATGGTCATGGCAAGAAAAACAAGTGCAGACTTAGAAAAAACTAGACTAAAACTATTAGAAACAGGGTTATCACTTTTAGAACAGAAAGGTTTTAATGCAACAGGCATTCAAGAGATTGCCGCAATTACGGGTATACCTAAGGGCTCTTTTTATAATTACTTTGCAAGTAAAGAGGAGTTTGGGGTAGAAATTATTCGCTTTTATACAGAAACAAATTTGGAGAAGTGGAATAATTTGTTGGCAACGGCAGACAAGGAGGATTCGTATCTGGCTCTGAGTATGGTTTTCATGGAGATTGCAGCAAAGTACGAGGGTGCTAATCCTAAGAAAGGATGCTTGCTAGGTAATCTTGCAGCTGAAATCAGTGAGGCCAGTGAAGAATGTCGGGTGGCATTAGACACTTCTATTAAAAAATTTAAAGAAATCTTAGCACAGAGATTGCTAAGCGGACAGCGAAGTGGTAAAGTACGTACGGATTTTTCCTCAGAGCGTTTAGCTGACTTGGTATGGGACACTTGGCAAGGTAGTTTATTACGAATGAAGATTGAAAAATCCGCAGAACCAGTTAAAAAAACATTAGAAATACTATTTGGCCAGATCTTGATTCCATGATTTTAGCAATCATAAAATGAAATATACATTTATTATAGTGATAAATGTATATTTTTTTCTATACTTGTAATGTGAATGGTCGGTTTGACTAAAGATGTAATGATTTACATAGAATGAAAGTAAGATAAGGTAATTTAGCAGGTAGTAAAAAATAAGAAAGAAGGTATGTATCATATGAGTATAATTCAAGTTGATTATGACAAATGCATTCAATGCGGTCAGTGCTCAGATGTTTGTCCTATTAGCACAATTCGGATGGGGGATAATGGACCAGAAGAAGCAGGGCAACATTGTATTGCTTGCGGTCATTGTGTAGCTGTCTGCCCACGGGAAGCTATCGATAATGTAAGAGCTCCTCTAGCAAATCAAATATCTCTTGCAGAAAAACCTGTACTGGATGCAGATACAGCAGCTAGTTTCTTGCGAGGGAGAAGATCCATTCGTTGTTATAAAGAAGCTAAGGTGCCAAGGGAAAAAATCAAAAAACTCCTTGATATTGCTCGCCTTGCCCCTACTGGTGGAAACTCCCAAGGTGTTGCCTATCAGGTGATTGATAATCCTGAGATTTTAAAAAAAATCACAGGCAAGACCATTGAATGGATGGAAGAGGAAATAAAAAAATCATCGCCTTGGGCACCATACTTCATGGCAACTGTTGTAGCATATCGTAACACTAATCATGATAGTATCTTACGTAGCGCTCCATGTTTAGTCATTGCCATGGCAGACAAGGCGTTGATGCCTCGTGGTCGAGATAATACCCATTTCTCTTTAGCTTATGCCGAGCTTTATGCACCGACAATTGAACTTGGTACTTGTTGGGCGGGATTTTTTGAAGCTTGTGCTACTGCTGGTTATCAGCCACTGTTAGACATATTAAATTTGCCAAAATCCATGGTTGTTACTGGTGGAATTATGGTAGGCTATCCAAAATATAATTATAAACGGTTAGTGGATAGGAATCCTTTACAAATAACATGGATGTAGGTCTTTGGAAAGAAGACTAAATAACAATAAGATAGCAGGTTATATGGCGATTTTATCCCATATAACCTGCTATTTCATTAGTATTATAAAGTACATGATTATTATAGCTAATCCTTCTGAGAGATTTCTTTGGTGATAGCCTCTTCTCCACGTTTTATAGCTTCACGTACCATAGAGCCTACTTCCCCTGTTGTAACGTCGCTCCAATCTCCATCCTCTACTTTAGCGCCAAAACCAAGATCATGAGCTAATTTATCTTTAACTTCTTGAGACATTACGCCGTGACCCATTTATATTACCTCCAGTGATTGTAAATAGGAATCTAAGGATAGTATTTCTTAGGAAGGTGGAATTTATTCAAGATGAAAACAATAATGAAAGGACGAGTAAGAAATTTTCCTCTTTAGTGTATAAAAATGGAATTAATGGACATGATGTAGAAAGAAACTAGCTAAAATATAAGGGGTGTTAGTATTGACTACATTTGATAAGGTTAAGGGTATTATTATAGAAGCATTGGGGTGTGAAGATGAGGATGTAATATCAGATGCAAGTTTAGTTGATGATTTGGGGGCTGATTCCTTAGATATTGTGGAAATTGCAATGGTGATTGAAGAGGAGTTTGGTGTTGAAATACCTGATGAGGCAGCGGGAAGGTTGAAAACCGTTCATAGTATTGTGCAGTATGTGGATAACCATTCATGATGCAGAAAAACTAGAGATCGTATAACTACTTTGCCTATCCTTCTCGTTGTAGGAAGGATAGGCAAAGTAGTTTCTTTATTATAAGGATGGTAGTCACAATCAGGATATTTTTTGTAAGAAGTAACGGGTGAGAAAATAAGGAGGAAAGACTCTTGGCAAAATCAAGCTCCCTTAAAAAAATATTTGCAGCTTGCAGCATTATTATTATAATTTTATTTAGCTACCATATTTATCCTGCGCCGATTGTTAATAATTACTATCATTTAAGTGCAATGTTAGCCAGGTTAGAGAAAAAAACCATACGTATTGATGGCTATACAATACATTACTATGAGGGAAAAAAGTCATATGAAAAGGATACTCTGCTATTACTCCATGGGTTAGGGGATGATAAAAATAGTTTTGTATTATCCGCAAAGAATCTTAGTGATAAGTACAATGTAATACTACCAGATTTATTAGGACATGGTGAAAATGAAAGAATAAATGATGTAGACTATAGTATTGAAGCTCAAGCTAAAATGCTTAGAAAGTTGGTACAAGCTAAGAATATTGAAAGGTTGCACTTGGGAGGAAATTCTATGGGAGGCCATATTGCCCTATCATATGGAACCCGATATCAAGAGGGGTTAAAAAGCCTTATCTTAATAAATGCTCCTGGAGTAAAGGTCGATGATCATGAAGTATATAAATCTTATATTGATAATATTGAAACGGAAGAAGATTTAAATGTTATTTTGAGAAAAATCTTTTATAAAGTGCCTGAACTACCCAAACCATTTAAAGTTTATAAGATAAAAGAACTCAATTATAATCGTAATTTTATTAATACCATTGTAATTCCCCGAATTAAAAATAGTGAAGATTTTGATCTAATAGATAAACTATCTAATATCTCCACTTCTACCCTAATCTTATGGGGAAAGCATGATGAGATAGTAAGGTACAATGTTGCTGAACAATATGCCAAGTCCATTCCTAATACAACACTTTTTGTTATGGATCAGGCAGCTCATAGTCCTCAATTAGAAGTCCCGCAAGAAGTTTCTGCCCAAATAGATGCTTTTATAAAAAAACTATCTGGAAGTAAGACGTAGAAAAAATTATGTAAATACATTGACACAATAAAAATGAAATGATATACTCAGGAAAATTAAATATTGAGCCGATTGGAAAACCAAAGGCTAAGAGTGTCCCCTATTTGGGTGGACGTTCTTAGTCTTTTTTATTTTTCCATAAATTAAATCAGGAGGAAAAATAGGATGAAAATTGTAAAGTTTGGATTGATGATAACGGTAGTAGTGGCGTTAGCAGGAGGGATTAGCGGGTGTTCTAAAGATGTTGGGGAAAACAAAAATATGAAAGTTAGAATTGCTCATTTTCCAAATATTACTCACTCTCAAGCTCTTGTGGGCAGAGATAATGGTGAATTTCAGAAGGCACTTGGAGAAAATGGAATTGAATGGAAAACGTTTAACGCAGGTCCTGCAGAGATTGAAGCTTTATTTGCGGGTGAAGTGGATCTCGGCTATATTGGACCTGGTCCTGCCATCAATGGCTATACAAAATCAAAGGGTGATCTGCAGATTATTGCAGGGGCAACAGATGCAGGAGCCGTTCTCGTAACGAGAAAGGATTTAGTGTTGAAAACTGTAGGAGAACTTAGTGGCAAAAGAGTAGCAGTTCCTCAGTTTGGCAACACGCAAGATTTATCTTTGCGGCGTATCTTACAGGAAAATGGATTACAGGATACGACCAAAGGGGGCACGGTAGAAATCAGGCAGGCTGATAATCCTGATATTAAGACGCTACTGGATAAGGGTGAAATTGATGCCGCCATCGTTCCAGAGCCATGGGGAGCACGCCTCGTAAAAGAAGTCAAAGCCAACATATTATTAGACCAAAAACAAGTATGGAGAGATGGAATTTACACGACAGCAGTGGTTGTAGCAAGAACGAAGTTTATTCAGGATCATCCAGAGATCATTGAAAAATTTCTTAAAACGCATGTTGAACTGACTGCTTATATAAATGAAAATCCTGAGCAAGCCAAAGAAAAAGTTAACTCCCCAATAAAGGATCTGACAGGTAAGCCTTTAGCGAAAGAAGTATTAGATGCTGCTTTTAAGAGAATCACTGTGACCCATGATCCTGAAAAGGATTCTGTAGTTGATTTTGTAACGCTATCCTTAGATGCAGGATTCATAAAGAGTGCACCTGATCTAAAGGATTTGTTTAACTTTACAATCTTGAATAAAGTCTTGAAGGAAAAAGGCATAAAAGAAATAGAGAATTGAGGTGTAATTGATGAGTGTAATTGTAGAAAATGTAAGTAAAAGTTTTATCACAAAAACAGATAAGATTAATACCCTCAATAATATTAATATATCTTTTTATAAAGGGGAATTCATTTGTATCCTAGGACCATCAGGTTGCGGCAAATCAACCCTTCTTAATATTATTGCTGGTCTAGAACAGGCAACAACAGGCAAAGTGATTTGCAATGGGCAGGAAGTCAAGGGAGCCGGCCCTGATCGGGCAGTAATGTTTCAAGAACCAGCTCTATTTCCTTGGCTGAAAGTCCTTGATAATGTGGAGTTTGGTATGAAACTCGCAGGTGTGCCCAAAGAGGAGCGACGAAAAAAAGCGACAAAGTACTTGCGAATGGTACATCTTACTCGTTTTCAGAATTGCTTCATTCACGAATTATCAGGCGGTATGAGGCAGCGAGTGGCATTGGCAAGGGCTTTGACATTAGATTCAGAGGTACTGCTCATGGATGAACCTTTTGCGGCTCTTGATAGCCAGACTAAGAGTATTCTTCAATTAGAATTACAGCAAATTTGGCTAGAAACAAAGAAGAATGTTATATTTGTTACTCATAATGTAGAGGAAGCCGTCCTACTTGCTGATCGAGTCATTGTCATGGCGGCAAATCCTGGCGTAATAAAAAAAGAATTTCACATTCAACTCGCCCGGCCGAGGCAGCCTGATAATGTTGATTTAGCCTATTTGGCATCAGACATTATGAAAGAATTAAAAGAGGAGGTGGAGAAAGTTGCCAAAGCTGAATTCGACGCTGATTGGACTAGTAAAAAAGATAGTATTTTATCTGATTCTGATAGCAATATGGGAACTGGCATATAGGATAGGTGTGGATTGTCTACGGCTTTGGAAACCTTATATTTTTCCATCACCCATCGCTGTTTTGATGACCTTATGGGATCTAGTGGTCGATGGTAGCTTAGGTATTGCTGTGCTGGCAAGTGCGAAGCGAATCATTGTAGGATATGGATTATCTATTCTCATTGGAGTATTTGTCGGTCTTACGATTGTAAGATTCAAATATCTTGATGAAAACCTTAGCCCGCTCATTTTAGGCTTGCAAACCTTACCTAGTATTTGCTGGTTGCCCTTTTCAATTCTTTGGTATGGATTGAATGAAAGTGCCATTATTTTTGTTATCACCGTTGGTTCTACCTTTGCGGTTTCTATTGCCATTGAGTCTGGAATGAAAAATATAAACCCTTTATTTATAAGAGCAGGCAAAACAATGGGTGCTAAAGGTTTTGCTCTTTATTGGAATGTGATTATTCCTGCTAGCCTTCCTAGTATTATATCTGGCCTTAAGCAAGGGTGGTCTTTTGCCTGGCGGGCCTTGATGGCAGGAGAAATGATTTCGGCAACCAAAGGCCTAGGGCAAGTTCTTATAGTAGGCAGAGATTTAGCAGATATTAGCCAAGTGATGGCTATTATGCTAGTCATCGTTGTGCTTGGCGTTGCAGTGGATAAACTAATTTTCGGTAGGATTGAAATCAATATTAGAGAAAAATGGGGTTTAGATAAGGCCTAATATAAGACTTTTTAGTGGCAATGAGAAAGTGGGTGTAATTTTATGAAGTTAGAAATTAATAATCTTGAAACAGATATTCTTGTGATTGGAGGAGGAACGGCAGGGTGCTTTGCTGGGATAACCATTGCCGAGAATTCCGATGCTAAAGTCATTATCGCTGAAAAGGCCAATATAAAACGCAGCGGTTGTTTGGCAGCTGGGGTAAATGCTCTAAATGCCTATATTGTAAAAGGTCAAACGCCAGAATCTTATCTTGCATATGTAAAAAATGATGCAGAAGGTATAGTGCGGGAAGATCTTGTTTATACCATTGCCCAAAGGCTAAATAAAGTTACAGAGAAAATGGAAAACTTAGGTCTAGTTATCCAGAAGGATGAAGAGGGAGAATATGCGGCCAGAGGCACACGAAATATAAAAATAAATGGGGAAAATATTAAACCCATTTTAGCTGAGGCGGTAGGTAAAAGTCCCAATGTTACAGTACTCAATCGACTTACAATTATTGATTATATTGCGCAGGGAGGGAAAGTTGTAGGAGCGTATGGGTTTTCTCTCGATAAGAATATTTTATATGTAATTTCGGCGAAAGCTGTGATCTGCACTACGGGAGGGGCTGCTGGCCTTTACAAACCGAATAATCCAGGGTTTTCCAAACACAAAATGTGGTATTCTCCCTTTAATACAGGTGCTGGTTATGCTATGGGAATAAGAGCAGGGGCGGAAATGACGACTTTTGAAATGCGCTTCATTGCCCTGCGCTGTAGGGATACCATTGCTCCCACAGGAACTATTGCCCAAGGACTAGGTGCTCCCCAGATTAATAGTGCAGGGGAAGAATATGAAAGAAATTATGGGGTTCCTAAGACTTCTATTCGGATGTATTCCACAGTGATGGAAAATAAAATTGGCAAAGGACCTTGTTATTTAAAAACCCAAGGAGCCACAGCGAAGGAGGAAGAAGACCTTTATAAGGCTTATCTAAATATGGCGCCTGCCCAAACTCTGCGCTGGCTGGAAAATGGTAAGGGGCCTGCTACTGAGAATGTGGAAATTGAAGGCACAGAACCTTATATCGTGGGCGGTCATACAGGCAGTGGTTACTGGGTAGATACCAAGCGAGGAACAACGATTCCTGGCCTCTATGCTGCTGGTGATGTAGCGGGTGGAAGTCCTCAAAAATACGTAACAGGTTGTTTCGCAGAAGGTGAGATCGCGGCCTTTTCTGCATTGGAATATATAAAGGGAAAAGATCATGTACGTATTGATGCAGATGATATTGAAGCAAGGCTTGCTAGTGTGAATACTTTTTTTCAAGGTGAGGCAGCCTTATATTCTGCGGAAGAAGTCGAAGAGGCCATGCAAAAGATTATGGATGATTATACAGGCGGAATTTCTTCTGGCTACGTCTTTTGCAGAACGAAACTACAGGTGGCAACAGGGCGGATTGAAGAGCTGCTGGTGGTAGCCCGTCAGCTAAAAGCAAGGGATTTACACGAATTGATGCTAATCTATGAAGTCATGGATCGGCTCTATGTATGTAAAACCGTAATCAAGCATTTAGAAACAAGGCAGGAAACACGTTGGCATTCCTTTCAAGAAAATGCAGATTACCCTTGTAAAGATGATGAGAATTGGCTGAAATTTGTTAACTCACGTTTGGAAAGTGGAGAAGTTACCGTTGTCTTGCGCGAGTTAGTTAAAAAGGATGACATATATGAGCATTAAAATAGATATTGATAAATGTACAGGCTGTGGAAAATGCCGTGAAGTTTGTCCTGGCAGTTTGCTATATAAAACAAATGATGGAAAAACAGAAATGAAATACCCTAAAGAGTGCTGGGGCTGTACCTCTTGTGTGAAAGAGTGTAATTATAAAGCCATTCGATATTATCTTGGTGCTGATATAGGTGGTAAGGGGAGTTTTGTATACACCAGGGTCGAGGGACAACTGCTTCATTGGATGATTGTTGCACCTGATGGCAGTGAACGAAGAATAACGATTAATAAGAGCCAAGCCAATGCATATTGAGGAGGATAAGAGTATGGATCATTTAGATCGATTAGAAGCGCAAAGTATTTTTATATTAAGAGAAGCCTACAAGAAGTTTGGTAAGCTAGGTATGTTATGGTCAATTGGTAAAGACTCCACTGTAATGCTGTGGTTGGCGAAGAAAGCCTTCTTTGGACATTGTCCATTTCCGTTCATTCATGTGGATACCACTCATAAAATCCCTGAAATGATGGCCTTTCGGGATCAAATGGCCAAGGAATACAATATAGAACTTATTGTTCATAAAAATGAAGAGGCCTTGCAGGCGGGAATGGGACCGGACAAAGGGCGCTTAGTTTGTTGTAAAGCCTTAAAAACCGACGGACTGCAGCAAGTGGTTACAAAATATCAATTTGAAGGTTTAATTTTAGGAATTCGTCGGGATGAAGAGGGTTCGCGCTCTAAGGAACGAGTTTTCAGTGAAAGAAATAAGGATTCCGAGTGGGATTATACAAATCAGGCCCCTGAATTATGGGACCAATTTAAGACAGATTTCCCCAAGGGTAATCATATTCGAGTACATCCCATTTTGCATTGGAATGAAATAGATATATGGACATATATAGACCGAGAGAATATTGAATTAGTAGACTTGTACTTTGCTAAAAATGGTAAGCGTTATCGAAGTCTAGGTTGCGCGCCTTGCACAGGGCAAATTGATTCCAATGCTGTTACCGTTAAAGAGATTATTGAGGAATTAAAAAACAGCAAAGTAGGTGAGAGAGCTGGCAGGGCCCAAGACCAAGAGGATTCTTATGCCATGCAGAAACTTCGCAAGGATGGGTATATGTAGCGCTGTGGATGATCATATAAATTAAGGAGGATAAGAAATGGATAAGACAAAAGAAGTACTAAACATTGTTGTCGTTGGGCATGTAGATCATGGAAAATCCACAGTAATTGGCAGGTTGTTATATGATACCAAATCTCTTCCAGAGGGAGCTATTGAGCGGGTAAAAAAAATTGCCAAGGAAAAGGGTAAACCTTTTGAATATGCCTATCTTTTAGATGCTTTTGAAGAAGAACAAAAACAAGGTATCACCATTGACACCACTCAGCTGCAATTTCGTACGGATAAGAGAGACTATGTCATTATTGATGCACCTGGGCATAAAGAATTTCTTAAGAATATGATATCTGGGGCTGCCAGTGCAGAAGCTGCCCTGCTCATTATTGATGCCAATGAGGGAATACAGGAACAATCCAAGCGGCATGGCTATATATTATCACTCTTAGGAATCCAAAAAGCCTATGTACTAGTCAATAAGATGGATCTCATTGATTACTCACAAGAAAAATTTAATGCTATTAAGCAAGAGATGAATGAGCTTTTAAACAGTCTTCATGTATATCCCCTAAAATATATACCAGTATCGGCATTTCATGGGGAAAATATAACAATTTCATCAGACAAGATGCCGTGGTATAAAGGAGAACCTGTCCTCAAGGCCATGGATTTATTTGAAAAAGATAAAGGCTTAGAGGGGAAACCCTTGCGCTTTCCCATACAAGACGTATATAAGTTTGATGACAGACGGATTATTGCAGGGCGCATTGAGGCAGGGACATTACATGTTGGGGATGAAATCTTAATTTCTCCCAGTAATAAGGTGACAAAGGTAAAAAGCATAGAATATTGGGCTGAGAAAGATAAGAAGGACAAGCGTTCCGCTGGAATGTCAGTGGGCATTACCGTGGAAGATGAATTTTTTAATAAACGAGGTGCATTCATCTCTCATAACCATGATGTACCAATTACTGGTGATACCTTCAAGGTCAGTCTCTTTTGGATGGGTAAAAATGATCTGGTAAAAAATAAGGAATATAAGCTTAAGCTTGCCACCCAAGAAGTGGAATGCGAGGTTTATGCTATTAATAAAGTCATTGATGCGACCACGCTAGAAAATATTGAGAATGCCAGCAGTGCTAAAACCAATGATGTAGCAGAAGTAAGAATCAAAACGAAAGGTAAGATTTGTTTTGATGAATTTAAAAACAATCAGACTACAGGGAGATTTGTCATTGTCGACGGTTATGATGTCTGCGGTGGCGGTATTGTTACTGGTTTGGTAGAAGAATATCAACTAGCTAGTAGATTTGTCAAAGATAAGGATAAAATCATTATCAATTGTTTTGCTGAACATTACTATATAGTTGCTGAGGGCACAATTAAAAAGATAGAGGGTAGCTACCATAATTTTGCCATTGGTGATGTAGTGCCATCTATTGGCACTACCTATGAATATCCTGAAACCTTTAATGTACTCGATCTGAAAAGTGGTCTTGTTGGGATTATCAGAAAATCCAAGTTACAAGATATAGTCTTTTTTACTAACTGCGAATATGATACAGTACCTTTTATTGATTCTCAAGGAGCAGCAATTGGCATTGAATCGCAAGAGAGCTTTTTAAGTTTTAAGAATGACTTTAAAAAGTTGCAGCAAGCGGATATAATACGTTTTTCTAATAAGTGGTTTGATGTTATGAAATTCAGACGAATAAGATATTTGTCAGAGATAAAGTCTTTCGAAAAAGAATATCAAATTTAAGAAATAGAAAGATGCTAAGCATAAGAAAACAAGGGCTAGGATAGTTCAGTCGAAACAGTCCTAGCCTTTGGTTTACTATTTAGAGATAAGTAGATAAAAATAGGACTAAAGACAAAGAAAAATAGTACAAAAGTCCCAGTTTGCAATAGACAGTCTATTGAATTGATGTTATACTTGTTGCAAGATTTATTAGAATATTAAGCAAACTTATCGAAAGATAAGGACGCAAAGCTATGGGTCTAACAACAGCATGCTGTTCATGATTGCCAAGTTGCCGCTTTAGTCTAGGCTAAAATGCATTACCCGACTATCGTAGTCTGGATTTTTATAGTGTAAAGAGCGTGTTAAAGCAATAAGGGAGATGAGCGTAGTGTGGGAATTGCTATTTTTTAGATATACTTCAGCTTTGCTAGCACTGCTGGGCAGTATAGTAGGAATTTTTATTTACCTTCTTCATAACTTTTTGATGCTGTTAGGTACTGAATTTTCGCGTGCTATCATTTGGTGCGCTGTTATTTTGGTGCCCGCTACTGCAGGTTATTTATGCGGTAAGCTAATACATAATCTAAATCATTGGGCACATCGTGATCAATTAACACATCTTTGGAATAGTCGATATTTTTACTCTAAGATCAGTAAGGAAATTAAGCGACTAAAGAAGAAAGAATCGTCCCTATGTGTAGCTTTAATTGATCTTGATGATTTTAAGATGATAAATGATACTTATGGGCATAGTGTGGGTGATGAAGTACTGCGATCAATTGCAACCATCTTGGAGGAAAACACCAGAAATCAAGATGTTGTTGTAAGATGGGGCGGTGATGAGTTTGTCATTATTTTCCCTGACACCAGCTTAGAAAAGGCATCCTTATTTGCCGAAAGGTTAAGAGAAATGATTGAAGGAAATAGCAACTGTTTCCAAGCAACAATTAGTGTTGGTATCTTAGTAGTGGAGGCAGAGGTGGAAATTGCCCAACTTTTTAAGATGGTCGATGAGACTTTATATAAAGCCAAGAAAACGAAGAATTTAGTAGTATCTAATATTTATTCTTAATTCATACTAGTGAGAATCTATAAAAAAGAATGACACCAAACGGTGTCATTCTTTTTTAACGGTTAATTTGCTTTACCTTTTATTCAACTATAATACGATGGAAATTTTTCTTACCCTTACGGATGAGCACGCTATTATCAGCAAAAAGATCTGCGGTAAGTAAGAAATCTAGATCTGTAACTTTGGTTTCACCAATGTGCAGGCCGCCTTGCTGAATGAGTCTGCGTCCTTCGCTTTTTGAAGGTACAATTCCCGTAGCGGTGAGAATATCAATAATCTTAGTACCGAGCATATCGGTAGTAATCCTTACTGTTGGGGCATTATCTAAGGCGCCAGCACCGCTGAAAAGTGCCTCTGCAGCTTGTTTGGATTTCTCAGCTTCTTCTTGCCCATGGATGAGTTTTGTTACTTCAAAGGCCAAGGTTTGTTTGGCAACATTGATTTCCTTATCTTTAAGCGCTCCTAGGCGCCTTACTTCCTCCATAGGCAGGAAGGTTAGAAGAGCCAGGCATTTTTCCACATCGGCATCATCAATATTACGCCAGTATTGGTAGAAAGTATAAGGAGAGGTTTTCTCAGGATCTAGCCATAGAGCACCCTTTTCCGTCTTACCCATCTTACGCCCATCGCTCGTAGTCAATAAGGTAAATGTCAGCCCATAAGCAAGTTTACCTTCCTTGCGACGAATAAGGTCTGCTCCCGCAAGGATGTTAGACCACTGATCGTCCCCACCCATCTGCATAACGCAGTTGCACTGGCGGTTTAATTCTAAGAAATCATAGGCTTGCATAAGCATATAATTGAATTCTAGGAAGGATAAGCCCTTATCAAGTCGTTGTTTGAAACATTCCGCTGTAAGCATACGATTAACAGAAAAATGCATACCAATATCGCGAAGGAACTCAATATAATTGAGTTTAAGCAACCAATCGGCATTATTAACTATTAAGGCTTTGCCCTCTGAAAAATCAATAAAACGTTGCATTTGTTTTTTGAAACGTTCCCCATTATAGATGATATCATCTTGGGTCATCATTTTACGCATATCTGTTTTACCAGAAGGATCGCCAACCATAGTTGTACCGCCACCAATGAGACAAACTGGACGGTGACCAGCTTGCTGCATATGCGCCATGACCATCATGCCAAGGAAATGGCCTACATGCAGGCTATCTGCAGTGGGATCAAAGCCAATATAAAAAGAGATTTTTTCGGTTGCCAAAAGCTCGGAAATTTCATTTTCATGGGTAAGTTGTTGAACAAAGCCTCGTTCCTTTAAAATGTCAAGTACACTCATGGATGGGATAACCTCCTTATATTTCGGAGCTATGCCTAGGCAAAGTAAATGCCGAAGCGTAAGCCTTAGTTGACCTTATTTAGAAAGGGAAAGCATTATACTTTCCCTTTTCGAAAAAAAACCGTCCTATCAGGGACGGACGTAATCTTAAAAAAGATTTTTGTATATAAAATCCTAATTGTAATATAGCAGGATACGTATGAGTTGTCAATGTCACCCATTGGTTATCTTACGATACTTACAAGAGTAGTCTGCTGATTATATTTGATTGTATTAAAAACATATAGACAAGAGTTGCTCCGAAAATACTAATAAGGGGATTTCCTAACCGCAGATGAAGAACAATCACTATAATGACGGCAAGTAACTCATTCAAACCATAGGGAAGCATTCCTAAAGGAATATCCTTTAGACAATAAATGACCAAAATGGTAATCAAGGTAGGGGGAATGAATTTGCCGATAAACAGGATAAGTTCTGGTGGTTGTCCATCTCGGAAAAATAAAAAAGGAAAGACTCTTGTCAAAAAAGTAATGAAAGCCATAATTCCAATGGCGATAAAAACATTAGTTAGACTCATTTTTCACAATCCTTTTTTCAAATGCTAACATGAGACAGATTGAAGAAATGACGGATGCTAGCAGCATATTAGACTTACCTATGAATGCAATGGCCAGGACGGCACAGCTGCCGCCAATGAGAAAAGGAATACGCGTTTTGTAACTTTTCAACTGCTCAAGTAGTAATACAATGAACAAGGCTGTCAAAGCAAAGTCTAGACCTGCTGTGTTAATCGTTATAAAGTTACCAGCAATAGCGCCGATTACGCTACCAGCCACCCAGTAAGAATGATTTAAAAGTGCAATATAAAAATAAAAGCGTGATACATTTACACCGCTTGGATCTTTGGTAGTGGTCAGTAAGGCGTAGGTTTCATCCGTTAAAGCAAAGATCATATAGGGTTTTAGGCGTCCTGTTTGATTGAATTTATCAAATAATGACAACCCGTATAGCATATGACGAAAATTAACGAGAAAAGTGATTGTTGCGACTTCAAATAATGGAAGATTATTGGCAAAAAAACTCACCGCAAGAAATTGAGCAGCGCCAGCATATACAACAATGCTCATAAACAGTGCTACTAGCCAGTGATAACCAGCATCTTTCAATAACAGGCCGAACGCAATGCCGATGGCCAAATAACCAAATAGTACAGGGGTAGTGGCTTTAAAAGCCAAGGTGATGGTTTTAAACTGATATTTTTTAAGTAGAGAATCCATTATGAATCATTCAACTCCATTTAATTAGCAACTGCAACTAAGCTCGCACCTCAAAGTTTCCTTTGTTTTTACGTGCGGACTCGGTTTTTGCTTTTCCGATAACTTTTTTTGCAGCGCTTTGTACTGGTGGTTCAGCAGCATTTGGGGAAAGAATCAAGTCAATGATTTCCTGAGAACTTTCCGTAGAATAATCAACAATTGAGTTCTTTTTATTAGGATTTTTTTTCCCAAAATGTAAGGCGAGCAAGGCGATGGCAATGGCAAAAATACAAAATAAAAGGATGCTAATGCCAAAAGAAGAAGGGCTTTTTTTGGCATTAGCTGTTACTGCAGGCATGGCAGTTTCAGCAGTAGTTTCTCTGGAACCTGTTGAAGAAGAGTTATAAGAGCCTAAAGGCGGGATCGTAGCAGCGGCAGGTTCTGATGAGGGGGTGGCTGTTTTATCCATGGAAGGGGACGTGCCCGCTGTTGTTGAGGGGGTTGACCATTGGGTCGTCGTAGGAGGATCGCCAGACAAGGATGTAGTTGTTGTTGTTTTCATGGTAGGGGGAGTGGGTGGAGTAGGCTTTGTTGGGGGGGTTGGAGATTGCATATATAAAACTCCTTCAATCTAAGTTATAAACTGCTGATAGAAATGGTATAAAGATGTCTTGCTGTGTTTATCCTATCATATTTTTTGAATGGGGGAAACCATTAGGAGGAAATTGGAGCTTTTTGCATCAATCTAAAATATAAAATAACCGATAGATCAGCCTATCGGTTAATGAAAAGATTATAGAAGATGAGCTTTATTTACCTCTGCCTGCCTTGCGCATGGGCATTTTATGACTAGTAGTATTCGCTTTTCCTTTGGTTGCTTTTTGGAATGATTTATTATTTTCAAGCGTTTTTTTCTTTTTTTCAAGGACTAGTGCTAGTAGATCCATATTACATTCCTCCTTTCTTCAGTGCTTAGTAAAAACAATAATGTAGTATTGATCTTTATAATAGAGTTATTTCTATAGGGTTTATTTTCTATAACAACCTAAGGAATTCCTTTATTGAATAAAAAAATATCGATAGCACTAGTTACATATATAAGTTTGTAGCAACTAGGGATCAATATTGCTTGCCTTGCGTATTTGTGCTATGCTAAATGCCAAATGCCAAATAGATGGGTAGCTAAAGGTGAAAAAACGGATAACCAGGAGATTAGAATGAGAGTATTTATTGCGGAGAAACCCAGTATGGCTGCTGAGATTGCCAAATGCCTGCCGGGACCAACGATTCGTAAAGATGGTTATATTGAGACTGGCGGCGGTATTGTGACTTGGGTTTTTGGTCATATTCTGCGACAGGCAGAGCCAGGAGAATATGATGAAAAATATAAAAAGTGGCGAGCGGCAGATTTGCCGATTATTCCTGAAGAATGGAAGCTTCTAGTGGCCGATTCTTGTAAAAAACAGTTTAAAATTATTAAGGATTTGCTAAATAAAGCTACTGATATTGTACATGCTGGTGACCCGGATCGCGAAGGGCAGTTGCTTGTAGATGAAGTATTAGGCTATATTGGCAATCAGAAGCCAGTTTTGCGCATTATTGTGAATGCCTTAGATGAAAAAAGTATAAAGAAGGCTCTTGTAGCTCTTCGTGATAATAAAGAATTTTATAATTTGAATCAATCAGCCTTAGCCCGTTCTAGGGCCGATTGGCTTGTAGGTATGAATCTTTCTCGGGCCTTTACCCTTGCTGCTCAGGGAGCCGGACATGATATTACCTTTCCTATTGGAAGAGTAAAGACGCCAACCTTAGCACTTGTTGTGAGACGAGAACGGGAAATCAAGGATTTTAAAAAAGCCGATTATTTTTTAATTAAAGCGGATATAAAACATGAAAATGGTGAGTTTAAAGCTGCCTGGAAACCCCAAGAAGAACAGCAGGGGAGAGATGCAGAAGGTCGGTTAGTCGATGAGGCTATTGCGAAAGCGATTCTTGATAAATTACATAACTGTCAAGACCCAGCACAGATTATTACCTGCGATACTCTAGAAAAGAAAGAACCTCAGCGTTTACCCTTCTCCTTATCAGCCTTACAGGTATTGGCGGGTCGGAAGTATGGCTATGATCCTCAGGCCGTTTTAACGGGGGCCCAATCTCTTTACGAAAAGAAATATACTACCTATCCTCGTTCGGATTGTGATTTTCTTCCTGAATCTCAGCGTGCTGATGCACCAGCAATTCTTACGAACTTGCAGGAAACTTCCAATGCTGACCTTGCTTCCTGGGCTATAAAAGCGGATTCAACGATAAAAAGCCGTGCGTGGAATGATAAAAAAATTACCGCTCATCATGCTATTATTCCAACGGAAGTACCATGTAAGCTGGAGAGTTTAAATGAAATAGAAAGAAATTTATATTTTCTCATTGCCCAAGCTTATATTGCCCAATTCTATCCGATTCATGTTTATAATCAAACACGGGCTGAAATACGGCATGCTCAAGAAGAATTTATAGCTACTGGCAGGGTTGTTGTGACAATGGGGTGGAAAGAGATTTATGGTAATGAGGTAAAGGAAGAGGAGGATGAAGATGCTAAGACCTTGCCAGCAATGGCGCAAGGAGATGAGGCTGCTTTTGTCCGTGGCATTCTAGAAAAGAAGACCACAAAACCTCCGACTCGCTTTACAGCAAGTACGTTACTGCAAGCCATGAAAGAAATCCATAAATATGTCAAAAATGCTGACCTTAAGCGGCATTTAAAAGATGTTTCTGGAATTGGCACAGAAGCTACACGAGCTTCTATCATTAAAGAATTAACAACACGTGATTTTTTGAAGGAAACCAAAAAATATCTATATCCGACCGATGCCGCTTATCTCCTTATTGATTCATTGCCAGAAGAATTGACATATCCAGACTCTACCGCCATTTGGGAAATCATTTTTAATCGCATGGTGGATGGCAGTGCAGAACTTTGTAGTTTTCTTGATCAACAAACCCAATTTATTTCTGATTTATGTGACAAGGCCAAGAACATTACAATCCAAAATCATGATAGCAATGCCTATGTATGTCCTCGTTGCAAGAGAGGGGTATTAAAGCTGCGAAACGGTAAAAATGGAGCCTTTTGGGGTTGTGCAAGATATCCTGAATGTAAGACCACTTGTAATGATAAAGACGGACGGCCGCAGATCTTTATTCCCAATAAACCAACAGGATCACTTTAAAAACAAAGACACAATGCACTTGGTAGTGGCATTGTGTCTTTGTTTTTAAGGAAAGCCAGTTAATGCTGGATTAAATCTCCTGAAAAAACCCGAAGAATTTCAACATTAAGTTTTTGTGCTTCTAATAATGCGGTAAGTTTTGCATCAATACGGTGCAAAGTAGGTATTATATCCTCTTGCTGGTCGGCGGCGAGGACGTCTACAGTAGCATGTAGCTTTTGTAATTCAAGGGTTGTGGATTCCTCAAGGCGATGAAGACGTTTGTCCATATCGTCTAGTTTATCCAGTATTTTTTCCATTGTTTCGATCTTCATATTGTTCACCTGTCTTTGCTAAAAAGATAAATATTTCAATTCTTATGAAACTTTTTGTTGCTTATTATACATTCTCCAAGGCAGATGCGTCAATCATTGTTAGTAAAAATGATAGAGAAGACTTGATTTTTTGCCAGAAAGATAAAAAACTGACGGATTTTAAACCGTCAGTTTCTTTATTTGGAATGAAGGAGGGGATGAGTAGGGGTTGTATTATAATATAGCTAGTTTTTGGGATCAATAATGGCAATATCTCCTTCTTCGCCAGTACGGATTCGAACTGCATTTTCAATAGGGTAAATGAAGATTTTTCCATCACCTATTTTGCCGGTGCGACAGACTTTCTTGACGGTTTCTACAACCGTTTCAACAGGGACTTCGCATACTACGATTTCAATTTTAATACCAGCTAAGAGATTAATGGTATATTCTTTTCCCCGATAGACTTCCGTATGACCCTGCTGCAAGCCGCAGCCAAAGATTTGACTTACTGTCATGCCGGTTACGCCAATGGCTGCTAAGGCTTCTTTCAATTCGTCCAATTTGCCAGGGCGGGTAATGATATCAATTTTGCTGATTTTTTTCATAAGTATGACTCCTTTTTAATGTATTTAAGACCGTGGGTTTGCTGTTTCCCAGCTTGATTTTGCTAGATGCTCTGACGCAAATGAGCTATTGCCAAAGGATACAGAAGAACCAGCAGATACGTCTTGATAGCTGTAACCGCGCTCTCCGTGTTCGGTGATATCGAGACCTACTGCCTCATGCTCTTCATCAGCTCGTAGGCTCATAAAGAGGCTAATAACTTTTAAGATAGCAAAGGTCATTACGGCTGCAAATACCCAAGTGGCGCCAACACCGATAAGTTGCGTGAGCACAAGGTCAGGATTGCCAAAGAATAGTCCGTCGTTGCCAGCAGGATTTACTGCCTTAGAGGCGAATAAACCAGTAGCAATTGCTCCCCAAGTACCACCTACACCATGGACACCAAAAGCATCTAAAGAATCATCATAACCAAGCTTGTTTTTCACAATACTAACCGCAAGGAAGCAGATAAGACCACTTGCTAGACCGATAGCGATAGCTGGTAGTGTGCTGACGAAACCAGCAGCAGGAGTGATTGCCACGAGCCCAGCTACGCAACCACTGGCAGCTCCTAGAATTGTTGGTTTGCCATGATATAACCATTCTGTCAAAACCCATGAGACTGTAGCAGCCGCTGCTGCAATATGAGTAACCACGAAAGCGTTAGCAGCAAGACCGTTGGCAGATAAGGCACTGCCTGCATTGAAGCCAAACCAACCGAACCATAGAAGGGAAGCGCCAATAATGGTCATTGGTAAATGGTGAGGTAACATAATTTCTGTACCATAACCTTTGCGTTTGCCAATCATTAAGGCAACCACGAGCCCGGAAATACCTGAGGAGATATGAACTACAGTGCCGCCGGCAAAGTCTAAGATTCCTAGATTGCGCATCCAGCCATCTACGCCCCATACCCAGTGAGCTAATGGATCATAGACAAAAGTTGACCAAAGAAGAGTGAATAATACAAAGGCTGGAAATTTCATGCGTTCAGCAAAGGAACCAGTAATAAGGGCTACTGCGATCACTGCAAACATGGCTTGGAAAATCATGAATGCCATGTGAGGGATGGTTGCTGCATAATCGGCATTTGCCGTTTGCCCTACATCCGCTAAACCAAACCAGGCAAGACTGCCGATAATGCCATTAACATCTGGACCGAAGGAGAGGGAATAACCCCAAAGTACCCATTGTACTGAAATAAGACCAATGATAAAAAAACTTTGCATAATAGTGCTAAGTACGTTTTTGCTTCGAACCATACCCCCGTAAAATAGAGCTAAACCAGGTGTCATAATCATGACAAGTGCAGCGCTTAATAAGATAAAAGTAGTATCTCCTGTGTCGATTGGAACGACTGCAGTTGCATCAACAGCTTCCACTGCTTCAGCAAAGACGGTTGATACATTTAGAATCATAACCATAACATAGGACATCATAATAGCAAGTAACTTTTTCATGTTGTATTCCTCCCTACTGTTTTTTAAGTTTAGAAAAACTAAGAATGTATCTTTATATTGTAGGGGATAACAGAAAAGGCGTCTAAAGGTAGTTATATACCTTTAAGACGCCATTGTCCCAAGTAGACAGAAAAAGCCTTCGCAATAGTATGCGAAGGCGTCATTGCCTATACAATATAAAGTTTATGAGTTGAAGTATAGCAGTCTTTTCTCCTAGTGTCAATAAAAAAATACTAAAAAATGAGGAAAAAAATTAAAAACAAGAAAAATAAAAAAACCGAACAAAAACCTTTAAAAATTATATATAATTCGGTTAAAGTGGTGTATAATAAGTGACGGCTTATTGGTTATGAATAAAAATGATGAAAAGGAGCCGAAAAGATGAACAATAAATATGATGTAGCTATTATTGGTGGGGGCCCTTCAGCGATTTTTGCCGCTTATGAATTGGTGTCTAATAATCCTACCATTCGTGTTATTATGATAGAAGAAGGCCATGATATTTATCATCGTCAATGTCCCATTGCAGCGAAGAAGGTTACCTATTGTATCAATTGTAAAGTCTGTGATATTATGCGGGGCTTTGGTGGTGCTGGAGCTTTTTCCGATGGTAAATATAATTTTACTAGTGAATTTGGCGGCTGGTTAAATGAATATATTTCGAATAAACAAGTAGAAGAATTAATTGACTATGTAGATTCTATTAATCTTAGTTATGGTGCGCCAACAGAATTTTTTACTACGAAAAACAGCAGTATTCGTAAAACTGCCTTACAATTTGATCTGCACCTTCTACAGGCTAAAGTTCGGCATCTAGGTACAGAAAATAATTTGCATATTTTAAAGTGCATTTATGAATTTTTGAAAGATAAAATAACCATATTATTTGGTAAACATGTAGAAGAATTCGGTAAGCAAGAAGAGGGTTTTACAGTATCCTTGCGAGATGACCAAGAGATTCATTGTGAATATTTGATTGCAGCTCCTGGTCGCTCGGGGTCAGAGTGGTTTTCTGATAAATGCCGAAAGCTAGGCCTCGCCATGATTAGCAATCAAGTGGATGTCGGGGTGCGTGTTGAAATCCCCTCAGAAATCTTTCAACATATTACGGATGAAGTATATGAAGCTAAATTAGTGTACCGGACAAAACTCTACGGGGATCTAGTACGTACTTTCTGTATGAATCCTAAAGGTTATGTGGTAGCGGAGAATACGGATGGCATTATTACAGTAAATGGTCATAGCTACCGAGATGAAAAACTCCATAGCAAAAATACAAACTTTGCCCTCTTGGTGAGCAACAAATTCACGGAACCCTTCACAGAACCGCAACAGTATGGTAAACGGATTGCTTCTTTTTCAAATATGCTCGGTGGGGGCGTATTAGTACAACGATTTGGTGATTTGATTAAAGGTCGCAGAACCAATGAGCATCGTCTAGGGCAAAGCTTCACCAAACCTACTTTGGCAGCTACCCCTGGAGATTTAAGTTTGGTACTTCCTAAGCGACATTTGGACAATTTGATTGAAATGATATATGCGTTAGATAAAATTGCCCCTGGTATGGCCAATGATGATACACTGCTCTATGGTGTTGAAGTGAAATTCTATAGTTCCCGTTTGAAATTAACAGCAGAGCTAGAGACTGAGATTCCCAATATGTTTGGTATCGGAGATGGAGCTGGAGTAACGCGAGGATTATCACAAGCTAGTGCTAGCGGTGTACATGTAGCTAGAATTATTCAGCAAAGAATAAAAGGACAAGCATAATAAAGAAACAGCAGCTAGCGGATTAAACACTGCTAGTTGCTGTTTCTTTATTATACTACTAACCTGCCAGATAATCCGGGGTGCACATCCGTGCAATGGTAAGATGTTGGGACTCTGAAAGGTCGATTAATTTTTTATCAAGGGTTAATACAATAGGGGCATTGGAATTTGAAGGCGGGAAATACAATACTTCTGCTTGTCGGCCATCACTAAGTATAACATTACTATGTAAAAGAGAGGCCCGGATCTGCTGAATAAAAGGTTCAGAAATCCGAGGATCAATTTTACCAAACATATCATACGAGAGTACATTGAGAGCAGCAAAAGGATTACAACGGTCATTTTTATATGTTTCATTGTGAAAGGTGTTAGCAATGGTAATAATCTTAGCATGAGGATGAATTTTGTTACTGGTTACCCCCATTGGAAAACCAGTACCATCTAAAAATTCATGGTGCTGAAGTACGCTGAGCATGACTTCTTCGGAAAGGCCTTGTACATTTCGGAGTAGTTGTCCGCCGTTAATTACGTGGGCATGAGGTTCGGGGGTACCTTCCTTGGCAATAACCATTTTGCCAATGTCATGTAGTAGGGCACTTAACGTGAGAGTTTGTAGCTCGGTATCACTAAATTTCATTTGTGTGCCGATAAGGCCACAAATATAAGCTATCATTACACTGTGACGGCTGACTTCATCAGCCAACTGTTGATCGCTAATCAGTAGATAATCCATAATAGCAGGACCCGTTGTTAAAATGGATGAATAGACAATGAAAGAAGTTTCTTTTAAAGCGGTGACGGGGATTTGTTTCTGGTTGCGTACAAAGTCAAAAGAACTAGAGGCTGTTGTTACAATCGTGTCATATTCTTGAAAAAATTTTGCACATTCAATGGATATATCAGCAGTAAGAGGAGACGGAATGGGTGCGTTGACAGGGATGTCTTGCAAATCATCATCCACATCAATATGTACATAGTTAATATCCCACATGGTTAGTAGGGAAATCGTTCGGGGAGTAATGGTTCCGCCTTGCCCTAAAAGTGTTTTTCCATCAGGAGTGATGACAGCATGACTGAGGGTGCGGCCAGGGGTTAAATCTTTCACTGCAATCATGATTGTGGCCATATAATCAGCTCCTCATATTTTTCATCGTATAAAAATAGGTCTTTTATTTTACCTTTGCTCTTTATAAGTTTATAATAGGAGTGGAAATCTAAATATATTTTACTATTGTATCATGGAGGAAAAGATCTTGGTATATTTTATTAAATTTTTATATAGTACTTTTTTATTTCCCCCGGGCAGTATTATTATTGCGTTGTTATTACTATGTTTTTATCTATATCGACGTCGATCGGGCTTTGCAAAAATCCTAGCAGTTATAACGTTGTTTTTCTACTTATCCACTATTTCGCTGATTAGTGACCCGCTAATTGGATCGTTAGAAAAACGATATCAACCTCCTAGTGAAGTGCAGGGTGATGTAATTATTATGCTTGGGGGTGGAGCCACTCTTGATACCCCAAATGTACATAATGCAGGCCATTTATCAGGATTTGCCGCAAATCGGCTATTGACTTGCGCTCAGCTTTATCATTTGTTGAATGTGCCGATTCTAGTATCAGGAGGAAAGGTGCTAGAAACGACAGGCTCTGAGGCGGATATTGCTAAAATTATTTTGGTAGGCTTAGGCGTTCCAGCAGATATGATTATAACTGAAAACCAAAGTTTGAATACAACGGAGAATGCGAAATTTACCAAGGAGCTTATGAAGAAAAATGGTTTTGTAGAGCCCATTTTAGTTACCTCGGCTTTTCATATGGAGAGATCTGTCTTACAATTTAAAAAAGTTAATCTATCGGTCACTCCTTATCCTACAGATTATCAAACCAATTTGCGGATGCAGTTTCAGCCCCACCAAGTATGGCCTTCGGCAACGGCATTATTAAATGTTAGCTTGGCGTTAAAGGAGTATGTAGGGATATTAGCGATTAAGTGGTATTGAGGATCGGTTATTTAAATATAGACTTTTTCTATAGAAGGCTGTTACAATAATGCAAGAGATAAGTCCTTAGAAAAATATTAAGAAAAGAAGTGAAGAAATGATTGGTGTAAGCAAATTGCTTTGCGATACAGAAAATTTTGGAGATAGTCTTCGGTATGCTAAGGGAGTTCATGGTCAACGCCATGGTGCTGTTAGTGGTATGGGGCCTGTCGTATCTTGGAATATTACCCGAACCTGCAATTTGAAATGTGTTCATTGCTATTCCGATTCGGATGGGAAAAAATATGATGGTGAATTAACAACAAGGGAAGCCAAAAAGTTTATTGATGACTGTGCGGCTTTTAAAGTTCCCGTACTGCTCATGTCAGGGGGAGAACCTCTCATTCGTCCTGATGTTTTTGAATTGGTTGAACATGCTAATAAATATGGTATCAGAGCTACCTTTTCTACCAATGGTACTTTAATTGACAAACAGATGGCGAAGGATATTAAGGCATTAAATGTAGGTTATGTTGGTATCAGTCTTGATGGTCTTGGTGAGGCTAATGACAAGTTTCGTGGCAAGTCAGGAGCTTTTGATAAAGCACTAGAGGGTATTCGCAATTGTTTAGCAGTGGGACAACGAGTAGGACTGCGCTTTACAATTAATCGTTATAACTTTCATGATCTGGAAGAAATCTTTCGCTTGATAAAAGAAGAACAAATTCCTCGTGTTTGTTTTTATCATTTGGTGTATTCAGGACGAGGGTCTCAAATGATGCAGCATGATGTTACTCATGAGGAGTCACGGCAGGCTATGGATTTAATTATCCAAAAAGCAGAAGAGTTACGTGATAAATGCGAAATCCTGACGGTGGATAACCATGCGGATATTGTATATTTGTATTTGCAATATCTTAAGAAAAATCCTATTCGCGCTGAAAAAATATGGGAACTCATGATGCGCAATGGTGGTAATCGTTCGGGTATTGCATTTGCCAATGTTGATCCTTTAGGTGATGTTCACTCCGATCAATTTACACAAAATTATACCTTTGGCAATGTAAAGGATAAGGCCTTTGGTGATATTTGGACAGATGAATCAAACCCTATACTGAAAGGGTTAAAAGATCGTAAAGGTTTACTGAAAGGACGCTGTGGTATCTGTAAATGGTTAAACGTTTGTAATGGAAACTTCCGCGCTCGCGCTGAAGCTACCACCGGTGATTTTTGGGAATCAGATCCAGCATGTTATTTAACGGATAAAGAAATTGGAATAGAATAAATAGCAGAATAAGTGATATTGTAAGATAAAATCTTACTTTTAAATCAGAATTACACTGACTTTGCTTCATGCTGTATTTATGAAATAATAAGGATAGTTAAAAATATAGAGTATTAGCAACAACACGACCACCAAAAGGGGACTGCCTCAATGAAAGATTGAGGCAGTCCTTTATTAGTTGCACGGCTAAATATTCCCCGCCACGGGTAAAAATTCCCTGTTAAGCATGCAAATGGCATTGGGTAATTTTATGCTCAAATGTGATGAAACCCTTAAAATACTGAAATATTAAATCTTTTTTATTTTTTTTATAGGCTTGGCATGGATCTTGCATTGTATATTGGCAACTGCAAGTATTCACTCTACTTGCGGAACGAAAAAATAAACAAGGAGGTAGATCGGGTACAATGTGTACACCGACACAGGTGAGTAGAAGAATTTAAAGTATACGTAGGGAGGGAATTATATGTCATTGGTAGTAGCTGAGTTTATGGGGACAGCGGTTCTTACAGCCTTCGGGTGCGGAGTATGCGCGAATGTCTGTTTGAACAAATCCAGAGCCAATACTAGCGTATTAGGTGGTGGTTGGATTACTATAACCGCAGGATGGGCATTTGCGGTAATGCTTGGTGCTTTTATGAGTAATGCACTTGGTGGTTCTGGAGAATTGAATCCAGCGTTGGTATTATTCAAAGTATTGGCTGGTGCTTATACCATTCCAGTAGCCATTCCTATTATGATTGCTGAACTGGCTGGTGCTATGCTTGGTGCCGTTCTGGTTTGGTTGGCTTATCTTCCACACTGGGAAGTTACGGAAGATAAAGGGGCTATTTTGGGAACATTTACTAGTGGTGCAATGATTAAAAATGATATGGCTGCTTGTCTTTGTGAAATTATAGCAACTACATTTTTGTTCATTTGTCTTACTTCCATGGGAAGCAAATTAGTAACTGGTGCTGGTATGTCACCTGGTTTTGGTAATTATTTAGCTGCTATGTGTATTTGGGCTTTAGGTTTAAGCTTAGGTGGACCTAGTGGATATGCTCTTAATCCTGCTCGTGATCTTGGTCCTCGTATCATTCATGCAATTTTACCGATTTCCAACAAAGGTGGTTCTGACTGGGGATATGCTTGGGTACCTGTCGTTGGTCCGTTCATTGCAGCGTTTGTTGCATATGGAATTTGTATAGCAACTGGATTGCTATAAAAAGTGCTTTTGTAATTTTAATAAAGAGTAAGATTTCTTACGATACAAGGTAAGTTAAACAGCCAGGTATTGAACCTTAGCAACAGTTCGATCACCGACTGCTTAATGGAATAATATAGAATGTTAGCAACAACACGACAACCAAAAGGACTAAGTCAAATGACTTAGTCCACCTTTTTTTGTCTTGAAGTTTTTAGAAAGCAGCAGGGATTTGATTACTTTTAGCATATACAGTACTATAAATGCAAATGTAAATACACGGGAGGGATTCGCGTGTCTAAGAAAATAATAGTAGTTACTGTTATTATTGTGGTGCTTGCTATTGCTGCTGCCTATAAACTGCAAGGTAATAAAATAGAGGGCATTACAGCGACAGGGACAATCGAAATAACAAAAACAGATATAACGCCAAAAGTAAGTGGATATATTGAAGAATTGCTTATAAAAGAAGGGGATAAAATTAATCGTGGGCAGGTTGTAGCTCGCATTTCTAGACCGGATCTAGAGGCACAAAAGCTTAGGGATGAGGCGGCCTTAATCAAAGCAAAAGCTCAATTAATTGATCTGCAAAAAGGAGCTAGAGCTCAGGAACTGGGTGAAATGCAAGCTACTATTGACAGTGGACAGGCAGTATATGAAAAAACAAAAAAAGATTATGAACGGCAGCAAGTGTTATTTGAGCAGGGAGCAGTGTCGGCTCAGCAATTGGATGTTGCCCGTTCCAACTATGAAGTGGCAGCTAGTAACTTAGCTGTTTCTAAAGCAAGAGCCAGTATCGTGGCAGAAGGGAGTAGACCAGATGCTATATCAGCTCAAAAGGCCGAAGTAGAGCGCTCAGAGGCTATTGTTCAGTTAGCCAATACCGCTCTTAATGATAGGGTTATTTTAAGTTCCTTAGATGGTTTGGTATTAACCAAAAATTTTGAGCAAGGAGAATATGTAAATGCTGGTATACCCATTGCTACTGTTGGCAATTGGCGTGATTGTTGGGTAAAGGTTTATGTATCTTCTACTCAATTAGGACTTATCCAAATTGGGCAACAGGTATCTGTCCAAGTGGATTCCTTTCCTGACAGGGAGTTTATGGGACAAATAAAAGAAATCAGCCAACAGGCTGAGTTTACACCCCGCCAGAGTATTACAAAACAGGAGCGGGCCAATATGGTGTTTGCTGTGAAAGTGGAGATCGACAATGCCGATGGTGTTCTAAAACCAGGTATGCCTGCTGATGTGGTAATGAGGTGATGAACATGTATGCTGTACAGACGGATCAGTTAACAAGAAAATTTGGTACTGTTGTGGCCGTAGATCAAATTAGCATGAAGATAAAGCAAGGTAGTATTTATGGATTCTTAGGACCGAATGGTTCAGGGAAATCTACTACCATTCGGATGCTATGCGGTATTTTAGAACCTACATCAGGCAGTGGGCATGTATTGGGTCTAGATATTGCAAGAGAAAGTGAAGCGGTGAAAAGTAAGATTGGTTACATGTCTCAAAAGTTTGGCCTTTATGAAGATCTGACAGTGTTAGAAAATTTACAGTTTTATGCTGGTTTATATAATCTATCTACGATAGAAAGCAATGGACGTATTGCAGAAATGCTAGAAATGGCAGGGTTATCAAAAAGACAAAATCAATTGGCAGGTAATTTATCAGGAGGATGGAAACAACGATTGGCTTTAGGATGCTCTATTATTCATAATCCAGCGATGGTGTTTTTAGATGAACCGACAGGCGGTGTAGACCCTTTATCAAGGCGGCTATTTTGGGATATTATTTATAACTTAGCAGCTACGGGTACAACTTTCATGGTGAGTACACATTTTATGGATGAGGCTGAGCATTGCGATCATTTAGGTTTTATTTATGAAGGGAAAATGATAGGAACAGGCACGCCAGCAACGCTTAAAACAAGTATTCCAGGGAAAATGCTCGTCATTGAAGGGGAAAATCCAATGAAATTATTATCAGCTTTGCGCAATAGTCAGTTGCCCTTTCATGATGCTTATGTATGTGGAACCAGTTTGCGTCTTCTTATAGATGAAGCAGAGGAAGGGAATTTTGAAGCGTTTTCTCCTCAAGTAATTAGTCCAACCCTAGAGGATGTATTTGTATATTATGCAAAACAAAATCCTAAGGAGCTGGCAGTATGACCATAAAGCCTTTGCGAGCAGTACTGATCAAAGAATTTATTCAAATGGGCCGAGACCGAGTGACCTTCGCTATGATGGTGATGCTGCCTGTAGTGCAATTATTAGTATTTGGTTTTGCCATTAATACAGATGTTAAGCATTTACCGACGATTGTTTTTGATCAATCCTTACAACAAGAGGGGCGGGATTTTCTATCGGCGCTCACTGCCAGTGAATATTATGATATTAAATATTCAGCCCATAACCTGACGGAAGTAAATGATTATATTGATAGTGGGAGAGCCAAAGTTGGAATTGTCATTCCTGTAGATTTTTCACAAAATTTAAAACATGGGCGCAGTGCGGCAGTGCAGGTGATTGTAGATGCTTCGGATTCAATGTCAGCGTCCTCAGCAATTACCATTGCACAAATTGTTGGACTTAATAAATCCCAGGAAATTCTGCTGCGCCGCAGCCAAGGAGGCGCTGGTGATAAAGTCGATGTTCCTTACGATGTACGCATTCGTCCTTGGTACAATCCTGATTTTATTACTGCCTATTATATGGTGCCTGGTATTATGGGAGTTGTGCTGACCATGACTATGGTAATGATTACTTCTATGGCTATTGTACGAGAACGGGAACGGGGGACCTTAGAGCAGCTGATTGTCACCCCTCTCAAGGTATATGAACTCATGTTAGGTAAGATCATCCCTTATATTTTTGTCGGCTATATACAAGCTACTTTGGCGATTATTGTAGGGATATTGGTATTTGATCTGCCCATGCGCGGTAGTATTGGCTTGTTATATGGGCTGACCACCGTATTTATTATTGCGTCCTTATCTTTAGGTGTACTTATTTCTAACTTCGCTAAAACCCAGATGCAAGCTATGCAAATGTCCTTTTTTGTCTTTATGCCCAGTGTATTGCTGTCTGGGTTTATGTTCCCTAGAGATGCTATGCCGGGTCTTTTTTATGCAATGGGTTACTTTCTCCCACTTACCTTTTATTTAGAAATTGTACGTGGCATTATTTTAAAGGGAATTGGTATGAATTATTTGATGTCCCAATTATTTTCATTAACAGTGTTTATCGTTGCGGTGCTGACGGCCAGCATTATGAAATTTAAGAAACGGTTATAATGAAAAAGCACAAGCCTTACACTTTAGAATGAGTGCGTGCTTGTGCTTTCTTTTTTGTGTGCATAATAGTATCACATATCTTTAAGTTGTACGAGTTTGGTAAAAAAACTGCGATAAGCCCAATAGCTAGCGATAAAGGACGAAATACTCACAGCACCAGCTAGCATGAAGGCAACCATGATTTGATACTTGATGGCTGCCTCTGGGGCTACTCCTGCTAAGATAAGACCGGTCATCATACCTGGCAGCTGGACAATACCTAAGGTTTTCATAGAATCAAAAGTAGGCAGCATTGCAGTTTTGATGCTATCGCGGATGAGGCTTCGAGAAGCTTCTTTAGGGGTGGCACCAAGGCAAAGTTTTACTTCTACTTCATCACGCTTTGTTTGAAAATGATTGAGTAAGGTTTTAAAAAGCAGGCTGGTGGCGACCATGGAGTTTCCAACTACCATGCCGCTGATGGGAATGACTTGACTAGGCTGATAAGTAATGGCACCAAAGGCCAATAAGCCGCCTAAGGTGATGACAAGACCGCACAGAATGGAAGCGAAGGAAATGACTAAGGCTTGCTCAATGCCTGCCCCGCGCTTGGCAGCAACGGTGGAGGCGTTGTAAACCATAATGACTAGAATAAGAGAAGTGAACATAATATTGTCCAGATTGAAGACAAATTTGAGAATAAAGCCGATCGCCGTTAGCTGAACCACAGCTCTTAGGCTGCCAATCAACATATCTTTTTCTAGGCCAAGTTTTTCTTTATAAGATAGAGCTAGAGCAATTAAGACAAGGCTAAAGGTTAGGGCTAGTGAGAGATTACTCATGATGACCTCCTTTATCTTTGAAAAATTCTAATGTTGAACCAAGATAGCCGATGCTGCCCGCTTCAAGATAGAGGAGTCTCTGGCCAAGACGTTTTGCTTGCTGTGCATTGTGGGTGATGAAGAGGAGCGTTACATTATGCTGGCGCTGTTCATGGGCAATTAGTTCTTCAATGAGAAGGGTATTTTCTTCATCAAGTGCAGCTGTCACTTCATCCAGGAGAATAATTTCAGGTTTTATTAATAAGGAACGGATAAGTGCAATGCGCTGTTGTTCGCCACCGGATAAGGCGGTATTCTTTTTTTCTAAAATATTTTTTGTTAACTTGACTTGATCTAGGTAGCTATGTATTTCTTCTAAGTTAGTTTTTTTCCCAAGAAGCTGAAAAGGGTAGATCAGATTCTCCTGAACTGTTGTACCAAAAAGATAAGGTTTTTGCAGTATATAGCCAATGCTGCGTCGTAGCTGGGTCGGCATATACTCTTGCAGTTTTTTATCCCGATAGAAAATTTCACCCTTATTGGGACTCATCAAGAGATTCAAAAGACGAAAGAGGGAGGATTTCCCCGAACCGGAGGGCCCCATAATGCCTAAGCTGTCCCCTTTTTGCACAGTGAGAGAAATGTTGTTTAAAATAGTTTGGTTGTTCTTACTGAGCTGGATATTATTGCATTCTAGAATTTTCATATTGGCACCTCGTAGAAAAAGTATGTGTATATAATACCATTTATTTTGGATAAGGGAAAATTCCTAGTTCTTTTTCTATTTTATTGAATTTTTTATTGCACTTTTGGCAGTGTATGATACAATCATAGCGTTACTTTTTTATGCAATTTTAAAAGTGCAAAATGTTACCCCTTCTTAGACTGCCAGAGTATAAGTTTTTTCTCAGTATGACAGTATAAGTATAGAACATTTTTGGTGATACAAAATAACAATGAGGATGGGAGAGGGATATGAACAGTTATTTCAGATTATCACAAAATGCTGTTGAAAAGTTAGCACAGCAATATGGTACACCGTTATTAGTATTGTCTATGGAGCAAGTTGAACGCAACTATAGATTTTTGGCGGACCAATTACCAGGGGTTAAGTTGTACTATGCGATAAAAGCCAATCCTAACGAAGGAATTATTCGGAAATTGGCTGAATTAGGCTCGTATTTTGATGTAGCTTCAGATGGCGAAATGGAGTTTTTGACGGAACTTGGCATTGCACCAGAACGTATGGTGTATGCAAATCCGGTTAAAACACCAAACGGGCTTAAGGTAGCCAAGAAAACCGGTGTAAATAAATTTACGTTTGATAGCGCAAGTGAAATTGGTAAAATGGCCAAGGCGATACCTGGCGGTAGTGTCCTCCTTCGAGTTCGAGTGGATAATCCGAGAGCCTTAGTGGATTTAAATAAAAAATTTGGTGCTCATCCTGACGATGTTTTACATCTATTGAAAGTAGCTCGCCAACAGGGTCTCGATGTAGCAGGTTTATGTTTTCATGTAGGTAGTCAATCGGCGAGTCCTGATGCTTACATTGCAGCACTGAAGACATGCCGTCGCCTTTTTGATGAAGCCGAGGAGGAAGGCTTTGCACTGCGTATTCTTGATATTGGAGGGGGCTTTCCCATTCCAACAACTACGGAGTCCATTGATATTCTAGAAATGGTAAAAGTCATTCAAGACGCTGTAGCCAAATACTTCCCAGATACGGAGATATGGGCAGAGCCTGGGAGATTTATGTGCGGTACGGTAGCCAATCTGATTACCAGCGTAATTGGTACACTGTGGCGTAACGATAAGCAGTGGTATTTCTTGGATGATGGATTATATGGCACTTTTTCAGGGATTATTTTTGATCATTGGGATTTTGAATTTGAAACCTTTAAAAAGAGTGAGAAAATACCAGCTACCTTTGCAGGGCCAAGCTGTGATTCTTTAGATATTTTGTTTCATGACAAATTAGTAGAACCATTGGAAATAGGTGATTTGATTTTAGTGCCGAATTGTGGAGCTTATACCTCTGCGTCAGCGACAGTTTTTAATGGGTTTGCAAAAACGCCGATTGTCATTTGGGAAGAAGTGCGAGAATCATTAGGCTTAAAAGAATAAACAAAAATTTTGACAGAGTACAATAGAGGACTCTGTCTTTTTTTGTGTAATAACAGGTAAAGATGATGAATGGTAAGATAGGCTCAGGTCTTTAGTCCTAGGAAAACGTGACATAAATACAACTCTTTTTAAGACGCCAGTCTGATGATAATAGTGCGTTATTTTAGTAGAATGGGACTTGAGAAGGCTAAGTTTTTAGGAGGGATAAAATGGCCAGAATATCCAGTAAAAAATTAGTAATTATTGCAATTGTATTAAGCTTTTTGACGGCCGTTTTACTATACAATTATTTAACAGGAATGAAGAATGAAACGTTACAACAAGGTGCTTCCGTGATTGTGGCAAAAACAGACATTGCTCCTAAAACTAAGATTACTCTTGACATGGTAGTTGAAGTAAAGGTTCCGCCGGAATATATGCAGCCTGGCGCTGTTCAAACAATGGATAAGGTAGTCGGAATCGTAGCTAGAGAACAGATTATTAGTGGTGAACAAATTAGTGAACGACGACTGGTGTATGAAAGTAAGGCAGTAGGTTTTACAGGTACTATTCCTCGTGATAAACGAGCAGTGACAGTGGCTGTTAATGAAGTTACTGGGGTAGCGGGTTTTGTTAAAGCAGGAGATTATATTGATGTGGTAGTTACTTTTGATACTGCTGTTGCAGGGGATAATGTGAGCCAGATGGTGATGCAAAATATTTTGGTATTAGCATCCAATCGCGACACGGAAGTAGGTGCCTCGTCTACGGCTCTTAAAGAAAGTGGGAAAGAAGTCAATAAGGCGGGAACTGTAACCGTGGCAGTAACAACGGATGAGGCTGCGAGATTAACATTAGCGGAGGAAAAAGGTAAAATTCGCTTAGCACTTAGGCCTTATTTGCCAGTGAATACGATTGCAATTACGGAAGTTGTCACTCCTCGGGATTTGGTAGGGGCTCATGGGGTTCCAGTCCGCAATGAGCAACCGGCAGATATTCAAAGACCGGAAGTGACTGAAGTGAAATCCCTGCCCAATCCAGGAAATAAAGGTATTGAGGTGATTAGAGGTACTAAGTCTGAGAATATAGCCATCAAGTAATTGACAGCACTTGTTCTTTTTCCTCAATAACCATGAAAGAAGGTAAAAACAATGTTGCCTAGACGCATAATGTGTATATATATACTATTAATATTGTGTAGCCTTTTCATAATTCCAACCGTAATGGCAGCTGAAAAAATTACAGTGAATGTAAATCAATCGCGAGTTATGAATTTTTATGGTGTTGAAAGGGTAGCGATTGCGAATCCTGAAATTGCGGATGTAGTCGTGATTTCGGGATCGGAAGTATTATTGGTAGGCAAGATACCTGGATCTACTACGTTACATATTTGGTCTGCTGGTAGCCGAGAAAGTTTTCAGGTCGAAGTGATGGCAGATGATATACCAATTGCCAATGAGATAAGCAGTATTATTGGTTTTGATAATCTAAAAGTAAGAAAGATAGGCAAAACAATTATTTTAGAAGGTAAAGTTAACAGTCAATATCAAAAAAAACGGGCAGAAAAAGTAGCTGAAGCATATGGGGAAAAGATTATTAATCTTTTGGAAATCAGCAATCCTGTTCAGGTAAAAATTGAAGTCCTCATCGTTGAAATTGATCGAGAAAAAACTAATAATTTGGGAATAACATGGGGCAATGAAACGAGATCGCCAGGTTCATTTCTGTTTGGACAAGATTATTCCTCGTCTTTCGGAGGAAAGGGCTATAAAGCCATTAATGGTGAACTTAAAGCCCTTATTAAACAAGGTGCTGCCAAAATCTTATCGCAGCCCAATGTCATTACTCTTAGTGGTGAAAATGCCAATATTATGGTTGGCGGACAAATTCCTGTTCCTGTAGCTTTGGAGAATGGAAAGCTTACCGTTGAGTGGAAGGATTATGGCATAAAATTAGATATTGCACCTGAAGTAAATACTGAGGGCTTAATTAACAGCAAAATTAAGGCTGAGGTGAGCAGCCTTGATTGGAATGGGGAGCATAATATTCAGTTGGTAGGTGATTTAAATATACCACCAATAAAAATACGTAAAGCAGAAACAACGGTCAGCTTATTATCCGGACAAAGAATAGCAATTGGTGGGTTAATTGCCAATGAAACAAGCAAGTATGTCACTAAGATTCCCCTCTTATCCGATATTCCGATTTTAGGAAAATTGTTTACGAGCACTTCCTTTAGTCGCGGTGAAACAGAGTTGGTTATTCTTGTTACACCAACAATTATAGGTCAGACCGAGGAACTATTATCAAACACGCAAGAAATGAAAGATTTTATTAAGGAAGACCCTTTAGGAGGGACTAAAGATGGCGGAAAAAATAAAGATTTTGGTCGTTGATGATATTCAAGATATCCGAGAAAATATTTGCAAATTATTGGAATTTCATGCAGAAGTAGTTGTTGTCGGTCAAGCGGCTACAGCTGTAGAAGCTATTGAAAGGGCTAGAGTAACGAGGCCTGATATTGTTCTAATGGATATTAATATGCCTGGCATGGATGGCATTGCTGCGACGGAAGTGATTAGTTCCGAGGTGCCTGGTGTAAATATCATTATAATGAGCGTTCAGGGAGAGCAAGAATACCTTCGTCGTTCCATGATTGCAGGTGCTAAGAACTATTTGACAAAGCCTTTTACTGGCGATGAACTTTTACAAGCTATAAAAGAAGTATATAGCAATGAACAAAAGCGCAAACAACTCTTGCAAGATGTAGGAAAACCAGTACAAAAAGGTAAAATTATTACCGTATTCAGCACGAAAGGCGGTGTTGGAAAAACGACTATTTCTACTAATTTAGCAGTTTCTTTAGCCCATTTATTAGGGGCCAAAGTAGCAATTGTTGATGCTGACTTACAGTTTGGTGATGTGGCATTGTTTTTGAATATCATGCCCAAAGCTACCATTGCTGATTTGATTCGCGAAATGGAAAATTTGGATAATAGTCTGCTAGAAACCTATCTTACTGACTATAATGATAAAGTCAAAGTGCTGTCAGCGCCCTTTCGGCCAGAACAAGCCGATTCCATTACGAGCCATCATTTGACAGCAGTATTGGCAACAATGGTCAATCTGTTTGACTACGTCATTGTGGATACGGCGCCAGTCTTTAATGAGACTATGCTCAGTGTCTTAGATGCTGCTGATTGCATTTTAGTGATATCATCATTAGATTTACCTGCTATAAAAAATGTTAAGCTTGGTTTAGAAATTATGGAATCGCTTAATTATCCAGCAGACAAAATTAAATTAGTGCTGAATCGAGCTAACTCTGAGGGTGGTATACAGACTAGTGAGGTAGAGGAAAGCTTGCATCATGATTTTATTGCTACCTTGCCTAGTGATGGTAAAACGGTACTGGGAGCAGTGAATAAAGGAATTCCTTTTGTGATTAGTCATCCTCAAACGGTAGTGGCGCAAAGCGTATTCAACCTAGCTAGGGTTATTGCAAATGTAGAAATTGATATTCCTCTACAGCCGAAAAGCATGGTTAATAGAATTAAACGGTTGTTTCGTTAAAAGGGGTGAAGCATATGGCACTCTTAATTGCAGTATTACTATTTATGATATTGTTAGTGCTTGTGATTTTGTGTTATAACTTGACTGCCAATGGATATACTATAAAAAGTCGTATGGAGCGATACATTGAGGAAGGATCAATGGTGGATAATGCTCCTTTAGCAGTAACTACGAATATTCATGTTAAAGGATGGGGGCTGATTCAGAGTATAAGTAAGTACTTCGAATCCTTCCGGTGGTCCAGGTCTATAGAAAATCAGCTTATACGAGCGGGTCTGCCAATACGAGGCTCAGAATTTATGGTTATTTGTTTAGGGGTAGCCTCATTCATGGCAATGATGGTTGGCATTTTAGGTGGTAGTGCCGTGCTAGTTTTTATAGGTGGAAGTACTGGTTTAATGCTACCTTTATTTGTACTAAGAGTGAAAATAAAGCAGCGCAAGAAGGCCTTTAATGATCAGTTGGGCGATGCAATCACCTTGATTGCTAATTCACTGCGGACAGGCTATAGTTTTATGCAAGCAATCGAGTTGGTATCCCGGGAAATGGTCAAGCCCATTGGTGAGGAATTTGCCAGAGTTTTAAAAGAAATGAATTTAGGAGTAACAACAGAAGAAGCTTTAAATAATATGACACGCAGAGTGATCAGTGAAGATTTAGAATTGGTGATTACAGCAGTGCTCATTCAACGGCAAGTGGGAGGCAATTTGGCCGCTATACTTGATAGTATAGCCAATACGATTCGAGCCCGGATTAAAATGAAAGGTCAAATTAAAACCTTGACAGCGCAAGGGAAAATCTCTGGATTGATTATTGGATTATTACCCTTTGTCATTGGCACTGGGATTTATGTAATTAATCCTGAATATATGAAAGTTCTCTTTATCGATCCTATGGGCAGAATGATGCTAGCAATAGGTATAGTTAGTCAATGTATTGGTATAATGATTATTCGTAAAATAATTAATATTGATATATAATAAATAAAACCTGGTACAAATTCTTGTACCAGGGATTTTTTAGCAGGTATACTACCATGATTTGGCGAATGAAAATGGTTAATACAAATAATAGTTAAGGTGGCTATATGGAAAATTTAGATATTAAAGCGTTAGACAAGATTGTTAAGAATACGATAGCTGCTGTGGAAATGAGTAAAACACAGATTTATGATATTTATGAGGCTGCCCGCAATGAAATGGAAAATGTCAAAAAAGATGTTGAACGTATTAAACAGGACACTATCGATATTATTTTTAAAGTAGATGAATTTGAAAAAAGAGAACGACGTTCTAGGCTTAGATTGTTAGAAGTGAGTCGGAACTTTGCAGTATATTCAGAGCAAGATATTAAAACTGCTTATGATGAGACGAAAAATATACAAGTAGAATTAGCAGTGGCTAGGGCTCACGAACAAAATCTACGCCGTCAGCGGGATGATATGGAAATTCGCTTGCGATCCATAAAAGATACTGTGACCAAGGCAGAAGGGTTAACTACTCAGGTTGGGGCTGTGTTAGGTTATTTAGGCGATCAAATGGGCGGTGTGGCCCTTAAGATTGAATCCATGCAGCAAAGTCAGTTATTTGGGTCTAAAATCATTAAAGCCCAAGAAGAAGAACGTCGCAGGGTATCAAGAGAAATTCATGATGGTCCAGCCCAAGCAATGGCCAATATTGTTTTTCGTGCTGAGGTTTGTGAAAGACTAATTGATATTGATATGGTGAGGGCTAAAAAAGAATTTGCCGAACTTAGAGAACAGGTACGGATGTGCCTTAAAGAAACCCGCAAAATTATCTTCGACCTTCGACCTATGACCTTAGATGATTTGGGCCTAGTACCAACAGTTAAGCGATTCTTAGATACGGCAAAAGAGCGCAGCGGCATTATTCCAACGGTGAGACTGATCGGAGAGGAAAGGCGCCTAGATTCCTATGTAGAGGTAGGAGTATTCCGAACTATTCAAGAGGCTGTCAATAACGTAGAAAAGCATGCAAAAGCTAGTAATATTAATCTTGTTATAGAATTCCGTAAGGAAATGATGTCCGTTATAATTGAAGATGATGGTATCGGTTTTGATGCTGCTGAAAATGTTGGCAGTGAAAGTTTTGGGCTTGTTGGTATGCGGGAAAGAATCAAACTGCTAAATGGAGATTTAGTGATTAAATCCCAAATAGGGATCGGTACTAAAATCATGATTAAGGTTAATTTACAATAAAATATATGCAGTAGGACTCCCGCCTTATACGCGGGAGTTTCCTTTTATCCTACTAATTACCTATTGTCATGCCCGAAAAGATAGGAGTTAGTTCCTATAATAGATAAGACCTAATGTCTATAGTAATATATCAGGAAACTGATATAATTTAATCAAGAAATGACATAAGATAACAAACTTCGACACCGAATGATGTAAGGGGAGGAAGAGTCATGTTAATGATGGAATTATTAAAAAAAGTGTTAGGTAATGAAAAAGGACAAGGTATGGTAGAGTATGGATTGATTCTGGCCCTAATCGCAGTAGTGGTAGCAGTCGCTATGGGGGCTATGGGTACTGGTGTTAGCACCTTAATTACCACTGTAACGGGTAAACTGGCAACCCCTTGATTGGTAGCTTATAAATATGAAAAATGGCATGTATGACATGACCTTCGGTATCTGCCGGAGGTTTTGTGTTAAAGAAAGAAGGCTTATGCCTGCGCTTGAGACTTGGCATTCGCCAGGTCTTTTTATATTGCACTCATTTATCATTAAGGAGGGGGGCAAAGATGTTTTTACAAATAAATGATAAGAAAAATAATCGGGGGCAGGCCTTAGTAGAGTTTACTTTGGTGGTACCAGTATTATTACTCTTGCTTGTAGCAATTATGGAGCTGGGGTTGGTCATCAATCAATATATAGTTTTGACAGAAGCTGCTCGGGAAGGGGCTCGCTCGGCAGCGTTAGGAGGCAGTAATGTTACCGTTGCCACCATAGTCAGGACTGCAGCCAGTCACATAGATACAGGACAGTTAAATATCATTATTTCCCCAGAAGCCAATAGGACTCGAGGCAATGGAGTTACTGTGACGGTTGAGGCTCCAGTACAGGCGATCACTAAACTTATGAACCCCTTGTTTCCGCCAGGTTTTACCGTGCAAGGTGTTGCCACAATGCGAGTGGAGTAGGTGGAAATATGTTAAGAATATTAGGTGAAGAAAAAGGTGCTGCAATTATACTTCTTGCATTTAGCATTTCAGTGGTGCTGGGTTTTGCGGCTCTTGCAATTGATGTGGGCAATATGTATTTACACAAGAGCCGTTTAGCAAACTTAGCAGATGCAGCAGCGTTAGCTGGTACACAAGATTTGCCTAGTGATCCACAGCTAGCAATGGATAATGCCCGAAATTATGCAGCTTTGAACGGTCTTGAAAAGGATACAATTGGCGTAAGTATTAGCGGTAATAATAGGATTATTGCTGTAGATGCCACTCGCAAGGTGCCCTTCTTTTTTGCCAAAGTTTTTGATAAGACCTCAGCAAGTGTAGCGGCGCGAGCTGTAGCAACCATTGGGACAATTACAGGAACGAGTGGTGTTGTACCTTTTGGCATTGCCAAACAGCAATTTAATTATGGACAAATCTATGATTTGAAAGCAGGGGCAGGTAGCGGATATAATGGTAATTATCGGGCTTTGGCACTTGGGTGTAGTGGAGCAACGATATATAAGAAAAATATTAAAGATGGTTATAAAGAGGCACTGCATATTGGTGATTGGGTATCAACCGAGACTGGTAATATGTCGGGACCGACCAGTGAAGGTGTAGATTATCGAATGAATTTAGACCCACAGGCTACTTTTCAAGCATTGGAAAAGAGTTCCCCACGGATACTCATAGTACCCATAATTGATTCATTAGAGGTAAGTGGACGGAGTGAGGTGCTAATCGTTGGTTTTGCTGCTTTCTTCTTAGAAGGGGTAGGGAGGAATGGCAATGACAATTATGTTACAGGTAGGTTTGTACAAATGGTTACTCCTGGAGAAATCGGCACAGGGGTAACGGACTATGGCTTATATGGATCTACTCTAATTGAATGAAAGGTGAGAGTGTTATGTCACTGCTTAAACGTTTGGAAGCACAAAAACAAATAGAACAGCCTGCTCAGGGGAACGATAAGGGCAAGGCAATGAGTACAGTTAAGATTGACCCCTTCCAAAGTTTAAAAGGACGTATTCATAAACGAATTGTTGATGAGATGAGCCTCGAAGAAAGTAAGGGACTTGCAGATAAAAATGTAGATAAAAAAATCCTAGAAGATTTCGTCGCACGGGTTTCAAATGTAGTTATGGATGAGGAAGCAGTCCCTGTGATGAGGGGGGACCGCAGTCGTGTAATTGTTGAAGTTGTGGATGAAGTGCTAGGATTTGGCCCCATTGATCCCTTGCTAAAAGATGATAGTGTTTCGGAGGTGATGGTCAATAGTGCGAATCAGGTCTATGTTGAACGCAAAGGTAAGCTCATATTAACAGATGTACGTTTTCGTGATGATACTCATGTGATGCAGGTCATTGAGAAAATTGTTGCTCCTCTAGGACGGCGTATTGATGAAAGTTCACCCATGGTTGATGCGCGTCTTCCTGATGGTTCGCGGGTCAATGCCATTATTCCCCCCTTAGCGCTTAGGGGCCCGTGTATTACGATACGCAAATTTGCAAAAGATCCTTTGCAAGTTGACAATTTAATTGATTTTGGGACCTTAACGCAAGAGATGGCTGACTTTTTGAAAGCTTGCGTAGAAGGTAAGCTTAATATTGTGGTATCAGGGGGAACTGGATCAGGGAAAACAACGACTCTTAATATATTATCTTCTTTCATACCCGCGGATGAACGTATTGTAACGATTGAAGATGCAGCGGAACTTCAATTGCGACAAGAACATGTAGTGAAACTAGAAACTCGTTCGGCAAACATTGAAGGTAAGGGTGCTATTAGTATGCGCGATCTAGTGAAAAATTCTTTGCGAATGCGTCCAGATCGTATTGTAGTCGGTGAGGTTAGAAGTGGTGAAGCTTTAGATATGCTCCAGGCTATGAATACTGGGCATGATGGCTCTTTGACCACAGGTCACGCCAATAGCCCGCGGGATATGATTAGCCGTTTGGAAACCATGGTGTTAATGGCAGGCTTGGATTTACCCGTAAAGGCAATTCGTGAGCAAATTTCCTCAGCCGTTGATCTGGTTCTTCAGCAATCCCGTCTGCAGGATGGCAGCCGCCGGATTACCCATTTAACAGAAGTTCAGGGTATGGAAGGAGAAATAATTACCCTGCAGGATATTTTTATTTTTGAACAAAAAGGCAAAGATGAAAATGATAAAATTATAGGAACTTTTAAACCAACAGGCATTCGTCCTAAATTTATGGATAAACTTGCAGCGAATGGTATTCATGTGAAAAATGAGGTTTTTTGGTTAAAGTGAGGGTTGAAGGTGGGTGGATAGTATGTTACTTCTTATCACATTTCTAGGGGGAAGCGCAGTTTTCTTGCTGCTATATGTGCTTCTTATTACCTGTGTTCCCACTTCTGGACCTATTGAGATGCGGCTTAAAGCGTTGACTGTGAAAGAAGAAAAGATGGAGATGGAAGAGGAATTAGCCCAACCTTTCTCAAAACGAATTTTCTCCCCCTTGGCCAATGGTTTAGCGGAAATCTTTATGAGAATGACGCCAACGTCTCTTAGGCGGATTATAGAGGACCGTATGGCTATGGCTGGAGGCTTTGGCCGCTTGAATGTTGATCAAATGATATTATTATGCAGTTTCTTAGCGATTAGTTTGCCTGGGATCATTAGGCTGCTGCTGATTACACTGAAAGTATCTGCTGCCAAAGTAATAGGGATCAGCATAATGTCCTTTGGGATAGGTTTTTTTATACCGATTTTCTTTCTCGCTCAAAAAATTGCCCGTCGCAAACTGCATATTCAAAAGGAACTCCCCGATGTACTTGATTTATTGACGGTTAGTGTAGAAGCGGGTCTTGGTTTTGATGGAGCTTTATCTAAATTGACGGAGAAGATGAAGGGGGTACTCGTTGAAGAATTTAATCGAGTATTGCAAGAAATTCGAATGGGCGTAAGTCGGCGGGATGCTCTAGTAGCGTTGGGGAAACGCTGCGATGTGCCAGACTTATCGCTGTTTACGACGGCTTTAATACAGGCTGATCAGTTAGGGGTTAGCATTAGTAATGTCTTGCGCGTACAATCCGTAAGTATGCGGGAAAAACGCAAACAACGCATTGAGGAAAAAGCTATGAAAGCACCTATTAAGATGATGCTTCCCTTAGTAATGTTTATTTTTCCTACTATTTTTATTGTTCTTCTTGGACCGGCAATCATTCAAATTTTTAAAACCATTGGCAGTAAGTAGGTGGAGAGTATGATAAAAAACAATACGAAGAATAAAATAATAGCTTATCGTAGTTTGCTGGCAAATACATTTTGGAGACGGCTAAAGGGTCTGCTAGGCACCAAGGCTTTACCTCTTGGGGTTGGACTTATTATAAAACCCTGTAACAGTGTTCATACCATTGGCATGAAGTATTCTATTGATGTACTGTTTGTAGACTGTAATCATTACATTATTAAAAAGATGGAGAATATGAAACCTGGACAGGTAAGTATGGCTTTGGGCAGCTGTTATGTAATTGAATTGCCAGTGGGTACCATAAGGCAAACAGAATGTAGTGTTGGCGATCGAATTGAGCTATAGTAGGGCGCAGGGCGTCCTTTTCTTTATGGAATCAGAACATATAACACTTTCTTGATTCCAAGCAAGAGTGACTAGGTTTAGCGCAAGCCAAGTTTTCTATATATCATTTTTAACTTTAATTAGGGTATAATAGGAAAAGTAAAAAGTAGTAAATTGTAAGGAGGGCAATAGCCTTGCGCTACAAGCAAACAGACACTCCTTTGCTGGATGCCATGCAATTTTATGTACAAGATGGAGTGATTCCCTTCCATACGCCAGGACATAAACAAGGTAAAGGCATGCATTCTGTATTAGAAAAATTAATAGGCAAAGATGCCCTAGCTTTGGATCAAGCCTTAATTGAAGAATTAGATGATTTCCATGAGCCTTATGGCTGTATTAAACATGCTCAAGATTTAGCAGCTGAGCTATACGGCGCTGACCATAGCTTCTTTGTTATCAATGGTACAACGGGCGGGATTTATGCCATGATAATGGCAACGACCGGCCCAGGAGAAAAAATAATTGTACCTCGTAATGCTCATCGTTCTATTATTGGCGGTATTATTCTAAGTGGAGCCATTCCTGTGTTTATGCAGCCAGAGGTAGATAATGAATTGGGGCTCGCTATGGGGGTTACGCCGGAAAGCGTAGCGGTTGCAGTACAAAATCATCCTGATGCAAAAGCAGTACTTATTATTAATCCTACCTACTATGGGGTAGCTACTGATATAAAAAAAATCGTAAAGATTGTGCATGAACATAATATGGTGGTCCTAGTAGATGAAGCTCATGGTCCTCATCTTAGATTTAGCAGCCGTTTGCCTATTCAAGCCATTGATGCAGGAGCGGATGTATGTGCCCAAAGTAGTCATAAAATCATTGGTGCTCTAACCCAGTGTTCCTTAGTGCATTGCCAAGAGGGACGTATTCGTATACCCCACTTAAAAACCATGTTACAGCTAACCCAATCCACAAGCCCCAACTATATTATGCTAGCCTCATTAGATGTAGCTAGGATGCAAATGGCTGTAGAAGGAGCAACGCTCATAGAGAAATCCATTGATTTAGCCAATTGGACACGGAAAGAAATTAATAAAATTCCTGGTCTATATTGTTTTGGCGAGGAAAAGATCGGAAACCCAGGCGTTTTTGATCTAGACCCAACAAAAATTACAGTGACGGTTAAAAGACTTGGCCTAACAGGAGCAGAGGCAGAGCGAATTTTGCGTCATACTTATAAGGTGCAGGCCGAACTATCGGATCTATATAATCTTTTATTTTTGATAACCTTAGGAGATGGGGAATATGAAGTAAGAATATTAGTAGAGGCTCTGCGGGATATGGCAGCAAAATACACTAAAGATTTTGACTTTTCGCCAATTGAAGACTGCATTAATGTCTGCTATCCTGCGCCGCCACAGGGGGTTATGTCACCAAGAGAGGCATTGTTCGGCAATACCTGTATGGTGCCTTTTGAATATTCAGCAGGAAAGGTTTGCGCTGAAATCGTGACCTTCTATCCTCCAGGCATTCCCTTATTGTGTCCGGGAGAAAGCATTACGCAAGAAATTATTGATTATTGCCAGCTGTTAAAGGCTGGAGGTATGCATATCTCAGGGCCGGAAGATTGTAACTTGAAGACGATCAAAGTAGTGGATTAAACCTTATAGATTGGAGAGGAACATGGGTAAGATATTTTGTATAATGGGTAAAAGCGGCTCAGGTAAGGATACGATTTTGAAAGAACTTGTAGAGGACCAGGCTTTGGATTTAAAACCAGTCATATCCTATACAACAAGGCCTATTCGATATAATGAACAGCATGGTATTGAATATAATTTTATTGATGAATCTATGTTAGAAAAATATCGTGAAGCAGGAAAAATTATAGAACGAAGAGATTATAATACTATTAATGGTATATGGTCTTATTGTACTGTTGATGACGGGCAGATTGACTTAGCAAAAGAGATCTCTTACATATTAATTCTTACCTTGGAGGCATATGGAAATCTCCAAAAATACTTTGGAGCCGATTATGTTGTACCTATTTATATTACCGTTGATGATGGCATTCGATTAGAGCGAGCAATAAAACGAGAACAACAGCAAGAGAAACCGAATTATGAGGAATTGTGCAGACGGTTTTTAGCGGATAGCACAGATTTTTCTTTAAGTAAGCTGCAGGCTTGTGGTATTATAAAACAATATTCCAATGAGAATTTTCATGAATGTCTTTCGTACATTAAAGCTACGATAGGGGAATCCGCTAAGCTTGAAAATAAGAAAATATAGTACGTTCTTATTCTAAGGTAAGGTTAGCTAAGGCTTGGCGTAAGCCAAGTTTTCTATATGGTTTAAAGGGAAACGACATTCTGGTAGCGAAGGTTATCACATAAGGAGAGTTGTATAAATTTAGTGGTTTATACATTCGATGCAAGAATGCGGTGAAAAGGTGGTGAATTCTGTCATAAGTAAAAGGATCTTATGACAGTTCTAAAAATGCTGATTATTTTACTTGGAGCATCAGGATCTGGAAAGACTACAATAGAGAAGAGGCTTGAAGCAAGTAACATTCATAGATTGCGTTCTCATACCACTCGTCCGAGGAAACCTGGCGAGGCTGAAGATGCATATTATTTCGTTAAAAAAGAAGAATTTAAAAAAGCTGATATTGTAGAAAGTGTTTTATATAAAAATAATTTTTTTGGAATTAGTCGCGAGGAGTTAAAAATTGCTGAAAGCAAAGATTGTGTTATTACCCTAGACTGGAATGGAGCTCAGCAAATCAAACGGTTCTTTCCTGCGGCTGTTACTGTATATCTTGATTGTCCTATTTACCAACTTGAAAAACGTCTACCACCTGAGAGTGATAAGCAAAAACAAGAAAAGAGACTAGAACAAATGGAAGTTGATGGGAAATGCGCATCCGATTGCGATTATATTGTACTTAATTATGATAATCAATTAGATGAGGCAACCAATCGGGTTTTAGAAATATACAGTCAACACAAACAATAACAGTAACAAAATCCCTATTAATTTAAAAAGGTGGTGACTACATATATGTAGTTTCCACCTTTTTAAGACTTTACATTGTTGTAGAATTAAGGATGATTTTTGGGGAATGATAATTTTAACAATCATTAATGAAATACTATATAACAGTAGATCATGGAGGAATTATGGAGCGCTCTAAAGCCTTAGGTGAAGAGGAAATTTCAGCATTATTGTGGCGGTTTTCCTTACCAGCAATTATTGGTATGGTGGTTAATGCTTTATATAATGTTGTTGATAGTATTTTTGTGGGACATGGTGTGGGGGAAGTGGGACTAGCGGCAGTTACGATTGCCTTTCCTATTATGATTATATTAATGGGCTTTGGGATGCTAGTAGGTGTGGGAGCATCCGCTGCTGTATCATTGCGTATGGGGCAGCATAAACAGCATGATGCTGAAAAAATATTAGGCAATTCCTTTACCCTTGCTGCCCTGTTGTCAGTTAGTTTGTCGGCAGGTATGCTTTGGTTTTTAGATCCTATTTTAATAAGTCTCGGTGCCCAAGCAGAGGTTTTGCCTTATGCTCGGGACTTTACTCGAATTATTTTAATGGGCAGCATTTTTATGTATATTGGCTTTGGTCTAAATAGTGTAGTGCGCGCTGAGGGAAATCCACAGATGGCCATGAAAACCGTTTTAATTTCTTCAGGACTTAATATCCTGCTAAATCCCCTATTCATTTTTACCTTTCATTTAGGAATAAGCGGTTCTGCATTGGCAACAGTTATATCTCAAGCTGTATCGGCTATTTGGATAATCGTGTATTTTTTAAGCAAAAAGAGTGTATTAAGATTGCGTATTGAGAATCTTAAGTTAGATAAAAGCATTGTTATCAGTATCTTTAAAATTGGGTTATCACCGTTTCTCATGCAAATTGCTGCTAGTGTAGTTACGGTATTATTTAATTTTAGTTTATTGAAATACGGTGGTGAATTAGCGGTAGCTTCCATAGGCATTATTAATCGAATTGCCATGCTCATGTTAATGCCTATATTTGGACTTAGTCAAGGTCTTCAGCCAATCATTGGTTATAATTATGGCGCTAAAAATTACTCGAGGGTCATAAAGGCCTTAAAGATGGCAATCTATTCAGCTACCCTATTTTCAGTAGTAGGTTTTTTAGTAGTACAGATTTTTGATGAACAGATTATTATGTTATTTAATAATAATCCTGCCTTGATAGCTATCGGAGCTCATGGAATGAGGATTTATTTATTTATGCTACCTGTCATTGGTTTTCAACTTATCGGGGCAAATTATTTTCAAGCTGTAGGTAAGGCTGGTTATGCTATTATACTGAGTATGTCTAGGCAAATCATCATACTGATTCCGTTAGTATTGCTCCTGCCTGGAATATTAGGTTTAAATGGTGCTTGGCTAGCAAGTCCAATCGCTGATTTGGTATCTGCGATTCTAACTGGGTTCTTTTTAATGAGGGAAATTCGTAATTTGGGCATTATGTAGCTGGCAGAAAGGATAAATTGATTATTTTATATAAAACAACTATAATTTATATATAAATTATAGCTTGTGAGTATTATAATAGTTCTTGTTATTGAATATGTTTGAAAGGCAGTGACCGATATGAAAATTAACCCCTTGGGACCTGCCCAATTACCTGTGGTTTCAGAGCGGGAAACAAGTACTAAGTCGGATAAATCATTAGGACATTTCGCCTCTGATCTCCTCAAAAACCAGGATGGGCAATCTCGTGAGCGGATGGCGACTCTCTTGACTGCCATTGACCAGCACGGTAAGCGCTTAGGTGAAGTGCCAACCTATTCTGAACTTAAAAAATATCGTGAAGTAATAAGGCAGTTTGTCGGTGAGGCAGTAGGACGCATGTATACATTAAGCTCTCAGCAGGGCTGGGATCGTAGCGGTCGACAGAAGGTTTATACGATTATAAAGAAAGTTGATGCCACCTTAGAAAGTCTAAGCGAAGATGTAAGACGAGGACAAGAAGGAAAATTGAATATTGTGGCAAAGCATGATGCCCTTCGCGGGATGCTGGTGGATTTGTATATGTAGAGGTGTAGCATGCAGTGGACAGAAGTAGTCGGTCATGTAGAAAATCTAAAGATGCTACGCCATATGGAAAGTAGTCGGCGTATGCCTCACAGTGTATTGTTTTCAGGACCAAATGGAATTGGTAAATATATGGTGGCAAATGTGTTAGGGGCAGCATTGCTATGTAGTGCTTTAGAATCCAGGCCTTGCGGTATTTGTCAGTCCTGTCTGCAAATAGCCCATGGTACACATCCGGATTTTTTAGTGATTCGCCCAGATGGTGCAAATATTAAAATAGAACAAATTCGAAATTTACAACATGAAGCGGGCTTAGCCCCTTATCTTGGTCTGCGTCGAGTATGCATTATTGATGGCGCAGACCTTATGACTGTACAGGCAAGTAATAGTCTCTTAAAAATATTAGAAGAGCCTGCAGGAGATATTATATTTATCTTAATCGCAGCCAATCGTGAGATGCTACTTAGAACTATTATATCCCGCTGTATGGATATGCGGTTTCAACCTCTTACAGATTCACTGCTTGCCCAGGCATTAATTAAAAAAGGTTTTTTACCTCAAGGATCGGAAGTGGCAGCTCGCCTTAGCCGTGGACGTATGGGGATTGCCCTTTCCATACTCCAGCCAGATGGCCTTGTCATGCGGAACCAAACGGTAACGATTATGGAGCGGATCCTAGAAGGGGAAGTAGCTGAACTTTGGGATCTGGCCAGTATATTGGAAAAAATGGAACGGAAGGAGCTTTTAGAATTATTAGGATATTTTAGTTATTTACTACGAGATACCTTAATGACTCTAACGGGTCAAGAACAAAATATTCTATTTAATATAGATTTAGTAGAATGGCTGAGTAGACAAGCTCCTAGATGGAGTGAAAAAGGATTGTTAGAGGCCTTTAACGCAATAGAAGAGGCCAGGCGTGCCTTACATGCCAACGGGAATACAAGGCTCACGAGCGAAGCCTTATTGATAAAAATATATGATGTAGTCAAGGAGGTTTGAATGCAAACAGTAGTAGGAGTGCGTTTTAAAAAAGCTGGTAAGATATATTATTTTGCACCAGGCGAATTTTCCCTACAAACAGGAAATAGTGTGATTGTTGAAACCGCTAGAGGATTAGAATATGGAGAAGTGGTTATCGGGCCACGGGAAGTATCAGAAGATAATATCGTGGCGCCTCTAAAGGTCGTTCAACGCAAGGCCACAACGGAAGATGATATTAAGGTAAATGAGAATAGAAGCAAAGAAAAAGAGGCCTTTATCATTTGCGAACAAAAAATAAAGTCGCATGGTTTGAATATGAAACTAGTAGACGTAGAGTATACTTTTGATGTGAATAAAATAATTTTTTATTTTACAGCAGAGGGACGCATTGATTTTAGAGAACTTGTAAAAGATTTGGCATCCATGTTCCGTACCCGTATTGAACTTAGACAAATTGGTGTACGAGATGAAGCAAAAATGATGGGGGGCATTGGTTGTTGCGGTCGATCATTATGCTGTTCTACTTTTTTAGGGGATTTTGAACCTGTCTCCATTCGAATGGCAAAAGATCAAAACTTATCCCTTAATCCTGCTAAAATCTCAGGAATTTGCGGTAGATTAATGTGTTGCTTAAAGTATGAAAATGATTCCTATGGATCTTGCTGCAAGAAAATTGCTCCTCCTGTTGTTGGTCGTGAAGTGATTACTGTTGATGGTGATGGCAAAGTAACCGCTGTTAACCAAGCCAAGAAAACTGCAACGGTATTACTGAAAAACAACAATACAATTGTAATTCCATGGGAAGAAATTGTGGAAAAGGATAATAATGTGTGATTAACCCAGGGGAACGGATCGATGATTTGCTGATTGGAAACCTTAAGCTGATTCAAAATGAATCGGAATTTTGTTTTTCATTAGATGCTGTTTTGCTCGCTCATTTTGCAATGGTTCGTCAGGGGATTACTGCGGTGGATTTGGGTACAGGTACAGGTGTGATTGCTTTTTTGCTTGCAGCAAGGGCTGCTGGCCATGTGGTGGGAATCGAGATGAGTCCTTCGATGGCAGCAATGGCTACTCGCAGTGTGATGTTAAATGGGCTAGAAGATAAGGTGAAAATTATCCATGGAGACTTATGTAAAATAAAAGATTTATTGCCAGCAGGAAGTTCTGATTTGGTCGTGTCAAATCCACCCTATCGTCCTGTTGGTGGTGGATATATCAGTCCGAATGATAAGGTGGCAATGGCAAAGCATGAAGTAACAGCGACTTTGCAGGATGTGGTCAATGCTGCTAAGCATTTAGTGAAAACCAGAGGACGTTTTGCCATGGTTCATTTACCAGAGAGAATGGCAGAAATCTTAGTGGCCATGAGTGAGGCCGATATAGAACCAAAACGATTGCAACTTGTTCATTCTACCGTGGATAAAAAACCTAAAATGCTATTGGTAGAAGGAATCCGTGGTGGAAAACCAGGTCTTGAAGTGTTGCCTCCCCTTATTGTATATAAGGCTGATGGTAGTTATAGTGATGAAATCCAGACATATTATAAAGCGTATCGATAAGAAAACGATAGTTAAACACAAAGACGTTATGGATCTTTGTGTTTTATCTTTTAATTCTTATGTCCCTCATCGATAATTATTTTTAATAGAGAAAGAAGTGAAACGATTTGATTGAGAAGCCTGGTACATTATACTTATGTGCAACACCCATTGGTAATTTAGAGGATATGACCTACCGAGGAGTGCGAGTGCTTAGTGAAGTGGCAGTGATAGCTGCGGAGGATACCCGTCATACTCGAAAGCTGTTAAGCCATTTTGATATTCATACTCGCCTGATTAGTTATCATGAACACAATAAAATAGAACGAGGCCCTGAAATTATTGAGCGGCTTCTTGCTGGAGACGATGTGGCCATCGTAAGTGATGCTGGACTTCCAGGAATTTCTGATCCAGGATCGGATTTGGTAGCTCTAGCAGTGCAAGCGGGCATTACAGTAGTACCTTTACCAGGGGCCAATGCGGCATTATCGGCTTTGGTTTGTTCGGGACTTGATACTAGTTTATTCAGTTTTATTGGCTTTTTGCCAAAGCACAAAAAGAAAAGGCGTGAGTTAATTGCCAGTTTAGTCATGAGTTCTTATACTATGGTATTTTATGAATCGCCACATCAGATAAAAAAGACGCTCGCGGAGCTAAGTCAAGCTTTTGGAGAACGCCAGGCTGTAGCAGCAAGGGAACTAACGAAGAAATTTGAAGAATTTATTCGTGGCACTCTAGAGAGTTTGGGTCAGCATTTTTCCGAGTGTGAACCTAGAGGGGAGTTTACCTTAATTGTTGCCGGCCAGAGTGCAGAAAGGGCAGAAGGGGTAGCCCCGAGTCAGGTGCCTCTTGTAGATGCTGTTATGGCGCTAATAGAAATGGGCATAAATAAAAAAGACGCTATCAAGACAATCGCCCAGGAGCGAGGATTGCCGAAGCGAGACGTGTATCAGGCCGTATTAGAAAAATCAGATGAATCATAAGTGAAAAGGAAAATGGGCAAAAAAAGAAAGAGGTTTTGCAACCTCTTAGATAGCCTTTTCGGTCATGGATTCTAAACATTCTTTACAGATGTTTTTGTTTTTAAAGATCGTCACTTCATCAGCATTGCCGCAGAATACACACGAACATGCAGGCTCATATTTTCTCAAGACAATACGATCGCTATCTACATAAATTTCCAAAGCGTCTTTTTCGGCAATTGCTAAGGTGCGGCGAAGTTCAATAGGAATAACTACCCTTCCAAGCTCGTCCACTTTTCGTACAATACCAGTTGATTTCATAATTAAACGTCCTCCTATCATTCCAACAAATTTCGACAAAATGTTTGTAACTAAATAATACCAAATGTTGCGCGAGATGTCAACCTATTTTTCCCATAACAGTAATATAATGTTCCAATTTTCGAATAATTTGTCAAATCGAGTCGAAATAAGGTTTCTGGGTAAAATGGATTCGACAGGAGAGTAGATTTTCGGTAAAATAGGAACAATGAGAAATGATAATTAGAAGAGTGGTTAATTTAAAGGAGGTTTATTTTTTAATGGAGAAAAAATCATTTTATATTACAACGCCTATTTACTATCCAAGTGATAATTTACATATAGGTCATGCCTATACGACAACAATTGCAGATACTATGGCGAGATATAAACGTTTATCTGGCTTTGATGTACTATTTTTGACAGGATCTGATGAACATGGACAGAAAATTCAGCGTAAAGCTGCAGAGCAACAGATTACACCTATTGAATATGTTGATAAAATCGTAGCATCTTTTCAACATTTATGGGAAAAATTAAATATCTCCAATGATGATTTTATTCGTACGACAGAGGCTCGTCATCATGCCGTTGTACAAGCTATTTTTCAAAAAATTTATGACCAAGGTGATATTTATAAAGCTGCTTATGAAGGACGGTATTGCACTCCTTGTGAGACCTTTTGGGTAGAACGCCAATTAGTAGATGATAAATGTCCTGATTGTGGTCGCAGTGTAGAAGTTGTGCAGGAAGAAAGCTATTTTTTCCGTATGTCAAAATACCAAGAACGTCTTCTTGCTTATATTGAAAATAATCCTGATTTTATTCAGCCAAGTTCTAGACGTAATGAAATGATTAATTTTATCAAAGGCGGCTTGGAGGACTTATGTGTTTCTCGTACGACTTTTGACTGGGGAATTCCCGTGCCTTTTGATACAAAGCATGTTGTATATGTCTGGTTTGATGCTTTAACAAATTATATCACTGCTGCTGGATACTTAGCGGATAGGGGAAAATTCGAAAAGTTTTGGCCGGCAGATGTTCATTTGGTTGGTAAAGAAATTGTCCGTTTTCATAGTATTATTTGGCCTGTTATCTTAATGGCTTTAGATATTGAAATACCGAAGAAGGTTTATGGACATGGTTGGCTTATTATGGAAGGCGACAAAATGTCCAAATCCAAAGGCAATGTTATTGATCCGTTGGTTCTAATCGATGAATTTGGACCTGACGCCATTCGATATTTTCTGCTGAGAGAGATTACCTTAGGAATGGATGGGAACTTCTCTAGGGAAGCTCTGGTCAATCGGGTTAATGCAGATTTGGCCAATGACTTAGGGAATTTGTTACATCGAACCTTAAGTATGATTGGCAAGTTCAATGGCGGTGTTATTAAAGCAAGCGCTGAGGCCGAGGAAATTGATCAAGCCCTAGCAGAATTAGCGCAAACCACTGTCATGCAGTATGAGAAGTTTATGGATGAAATGGATATAAATGCGGCGATTAAAGCGATATGGGCACTAATTGGTCGTACGAATAAATATATTGATGAAACTGGTCCTTGGGCCTTGGCGAAGGATGAGGCAAAAAGAGGGCGGCTCAGTACTGTGCTTTACAATTTAGCGGAAACGCTAAGGATTATATCTATTTTAATTTATCCTTTAATGCCTATCACTGGACCAAAAATCTGGACGCAGCTTGGCATGGATAAAGAATTTGCTAGTGTATGCTTAAATGATGCAAAAGGATGGGGTAAATTGCCTGCGGGAACGATGGTAGGGAAGCCAGAACCTATTTTCCCTCGTGTTGAAAAAAATGTCGAAGAAGTTGCTGAGGCAACAGAAACTGCTAAAGTCGAAGAGGTTAAATCGCCGGTAAAATCCGACAGCGATATGCCTGAAATTACAATTGAAGAATTTTCCAAAATAGATCTACGGGTTGTTAAAGTGCTAGAAGCGGAAAAAGTAGCAAAAGCAGATAAATTGTTGAAGTTAACAGTAGATTTGGGCACGGAGCAGCGTACTATTATCTCGGGAATTGCCAAACATTACACTCCAGAAGAATTGGTAGGTCAGAATGTAGTCATGATTATTAATCTAAAACCAGCTAAAATTCGCGGAGTGGAATCCCATGGCATGGTTTTAGCCGCCTCTAATGAAGACAAACTGACGCTGGTTACAGCGCCTAATATGCTGCCAGGCAGTAAGGTGAAATAAGATGTTATTTGATTCTCACGCTCATATTGATGATGAGAAGTTTGATATGGATCGGGATGAAGTCATTGCCAGAGCCTTAGAAAATGGTGTAACTGGTATTATAAATGCCGCATCATGTATGGCCTCTTCAGCTCGTTCAGTGGACTTAGCAAAAAGATATGAAAATATCTATGCAGCTGTCGGTATTCATCCTCATGATGCCAAAGATGCTCAGGAAACAGATTATGAACAGCTTGCGGCTTGGAGCAAAGAGGATAAAGTAGTCGCAATTGGTGAAATCGGATTGGACTATTATTACGATTTATCTCCCCGAGACGTGCAGCGAACTGTATTTACTCGGCAGATTGATGTGGCTCGTCAAATGGATATGCCTATTATTATTCATGATCGTGATGCTCACGGAGATATACTAGAAGTTCTGAGGAAAGACGGTAAGGGAATTAAGGGGGTGCTGCATTGTTTTTCTGGTAGTCTAGAGATGGCAAAGGAAGTAATAAAACTAGGTTTTTATCTTTCTATCGCTGGTCCTGTTACTTTTAAAAATGCAGCAAAGTTACCTGAAATTATAAAAGCAGTGCCTCTTGAGAGGTTGTTAGTCGAAACCGACTGCCCATACTTGACACCCCATCCCCACAGAGGGAAACGCAATGAACCGAGTTATGTAAAACTTGTGGCGGAACAGGTAGCTAATCTTCGCGGCATGGATGTGATGGATTTAGCTCGCGTAACAAGTGAAAATACAAAAAAAATATTTAAAATTAAATAAACTTAGAATAAGTTATGAAGTGAGTGAATATCTTGGTATAAGGTATTTACTCATTTTTTTTATTATATGTATAAAGTGGGTGTTATTGGCAAATAATTTAAGTGGTTATTAAAGAAAAAATACATAATTATTAAAGAAAAAGTAGACAAAAAATAAAACTCGTGGTATAATGTGCAAACGTTTTAAAAGGAGGGATTGCATGCGTAATAATGAGCTGAAAAAGCTAATTTTTCGAGAAAAGTTGCTACCCCTAATTCTAGCGCTAGTCATTATTTTGATGGTGGCAACAGGCTTCATGTTTGCCAACAAAAAAGTAAAAATTGCCGTTGACGGCACTACCATGGTTATTAGCACATTACATAACAAACCAGAAGATGTTTTAGTACAAGCTGGGATAAAATTAGACACTAAGGATGAATACCGTGTATCAACTGCTAAGTTGACTGACGGCAGTGTTATTTCGGTAAAGAGGGCTGTACCTGTTACGGTTATGTATCAGGGAAAACCTCAGGTAGTAGTGACTGGCAAGCTGACTGTAGGGGAACTTGCAGAGAGCATGGGGCTCAAAGCAGAAAGTAGAAAACTTATACCAAATGAACAGACTAAAATTGAAGCAGATATGCATATTCAGGTGATTACGCTCACAGAAAAAATTGTTGAGCGGGATGTTCCTGAAGCCTTTACCGTGATTCATCAACCAGATTCTACTTTAGAAAAAGGTGTAGAAAAGGTTATGGAAGAAGGGAAAGATGGTAGTAAGACAATTACCGTACGACTCAATTTTGCTGATGGAGAAGAAGTTAGCGCTGAGCAAATTAGCGAGGTCATTAAAGAAGCGCCAAAAGCACAAATTGTAAATGTAGGTACGCGAGATACCATTGAAACTTCCCGAGGATCTATGCGTTTTAATCGTGTAGAAATGATGCAGGCTACTGCTTATCTACCAACAGATGGTTCGGAAGAAGGCATAACTGCAACGGGTATAAAAGCTCGTCGTGGTATTGTAGCTGTTGATCCAGATGTGATTCCCTTAGGGACAAGAGTCTATGTACAAGGGTACGGCGTTGCACTTGCAGCGGATGTTGGTGGTGCCATTGTAGGTAATAAGATTGACCTATGTATGGAAGATTATAATGAAGCGATGAGATTTGGCAGACGTCCAGTAAAAGTATATGTTCTTGATTAATAAACTGCTTGCGGGCAAAATGTAACAGGGGGTATACTCCCTGTTCTTTTTTTGATATTATAGTGAAAAGAAGATAGCGAGTGATAGAAATGATAAAAGAAGTCATTGTTGTGGAAGGTAAAAATGATGTACATGCTGTAAAACGAGCTGTAGATGCAGATTGCCTTACTACAGGAGGTTTTAGCCTAACACCGTATAGTTTAGAAAAGATCGAACAAGCCTATTCTAAACGAGGGATTATTATTTTAACAGATCCAGATAGTGCAGGTGAACGTATACGAAAATATTTAAGCTCACGATTCCCTGAAGCTAAGCATGCTTTTATTCCCAAAGAAGAGGCCACGGCTAATAATGATATTGGCATTGAACAAGCATCACCAGAGGCCATTCAGTTAGCTCTCTCTAAAGTGCGCTACTTAGAATGGCAACCTAGTAATGAATTTCGTTTACTTGATATGATGAATTTGGGCTTAAACGGCAGTAATGATGCCGCAGATAGGAGAGCCCTACTAGGAGCTAGTCTTGGTATTGGCTATGCCAATGCGAAAATATTTTTGCAACGCTTAAATCATTATGGAGTAACCCGGGCTGAATTTGAGCAAGCGCTGAAAGAATGCAATCATTTCAAATAAAAGAGCAAGTAAGAGTTTGGAGGTCATAACATGACGCAACCTACCATAGCACAGAAAGAAGTCACTTTACATATTTTAAAACGATTTGGTATACGCATGAACAAAAAATTAGGGCAAAATTTTCTAATTGATGAACATGTGGTAAACAGCATTGTTGAGGCAGCGGCAATTAAAGCTGGTGATGCTGTGCTAGAAATAGGTCCTGGCATTGGAACTTTGACCCAAGGCCTTGCCGAAGCTGGTGCGAATGTTACTGCTGTAGAAATAGATCGCCGACTGCTGGAAGTCCTTGACAAGACCTTAGAAGGCTATGATAATGTTCGAGTGGTGCATGGAGATATTTTACGCATCAATATTGCAGAAACAATCGAAGTACCCAAATATAAGGTTGTTGCCAATTTGCCTTATTATATTACAACACCAATTATTATGGGACTGCTAGAAGCGCGGATGCCTATTGAACTATTGGTAACAATGGTACAAAAGGAAGTAGCCCAGCGTATGGTAGCGACTCCTGGCACAAAAGATTATGGTGCTCTTTCTGTTGCCGTCCAGTACTATACTAAGGCCGAAATGATGTTTATTGTTGAACCAGGCTCCTTTATTCCTCCTCCCTCTGTGGATTCTGCAGTCATACGCTGCACTGTTCTTGATGAGCCTCCTGTACAGGTAAATGAAAAGATTTTTTTTAGGGTAGTAAAAGCAGCTTTTGCTCAACGGCGCAAGACGTTATTTAATACTCTTAAAACCACAGGAGTGCCAGCGGCAACCTTAAAAACTATTTTAGATGTAGCAGGCATTGATGGAAATCGTCGAGGTGAAACGCTATCGTTAGACGAGTTTGCTGCTCTTTCTAATGCCTGGATACAATAGCATGAAGAAACCCTGCTCTTACGTAGAGCAGGGTTTTTCCTTTAAAAAATCATCTAATAAATCAAAGCGACGTTCGCTGTGATAGCCAAGATAGGTTTTATTTTGCCATTGGCGAGTGCGGGGAGCGTTTTTAAAAACACTGATAGCCTCTAAACAGTCTCCTACAATGGTTTCAATGATTTTAGTACAATGCAAATGCGTTTTTAGAGATGACCCTAATTGATAATGGGGAATTGTCGTTGCTACATCAATTTTTAATTTATGAATACGGGCTAAAGCCATTGAAACAGGAGGGATAGCAAGTTCGCAAATTGGAATGGTTTCTAGAAAACGTCGAGAAACTGCGTGGGGGCCATGGGAGGGAGTGGATAAATAAATTTTTTTATCCAGTCCAAGTTCTTTATTAAGATTAAGGCGCCACTGAAAGGTTGGGTTATAGCGTTCAATATGTCGCGGAGGGGAGGGATAGCAGTTGGTTAAGGCCATATCGGAGTGCTTTAGTAGCACTTGATCGATTAGTGATAGTAGGCTATCCGAAAATGTACCCACCATATCGCCATCAACAAAGACTACGACTTCGCTACCGAGGGATAAAGCAACTTTGGCGCCCACCGCCCGGGGGATATCAATGCCTAACCGGTCATGAAAATAGAGGATTTGTAATTTTGGGATACCCAGTTTTAATACTTCATGCATGGTAGAATCATTTGATCCATTTGTAACGACAATGATGTGATCAATTGGTAGTATGCTTAAATTCTGCAAGACGGTTGCAATACGCCCAGCTTCATTTTTTGCTGGAACAACCACAGTTATCATGAGCCATCACCTCGAAAAAATTGAGCGCGATGTATGTGCCTGCTAAGGGTTGCAGACTTACTATAGTATATTGCTAGCTTCTATTTTTTGCTACAAAGGTGAGGAAATAAAAAAGATTAATATGCTTTTGCCTGTGGCAGATCATCTCTACTCTACATAGTATGTAGTAAGTGAGAGGGGGATTGAAGATGCCTAGTGTAGAAATTGGGGATTTAGTGATTCGAAAATCTCATGGCGGCGACATAGTATTTAAGGTGACAGATATCTTTGAGGACGAGATCGGACAATTTCATTGTGTGCTTAAAGGAATGTATCTTCGCTTAATGGCAGATGCCCCGCTAGATGATTTGGAACTAGTCGGTGTGGCCAAATTATGTAAAGAAATTGTAGACCTGGAATTTGTGCATAATGATGGTTTGAAGAGAATTATGATGCGCCGTGGGAAGGAACGGGAAAGAACAGAGATGAATCGCTCGGAAACAGCAAAAAAGTTCGAGTATTTTGATGTTCCTGGCAAAGTATTACATCTTGATGGTGATGAAGAGTATCTTAAAATGTGTTTAAAAACATATAGTCAGTTGAATATAGAAGCCATTGGCCGTTGTATTGACGAAGCAGAACAAGCGGATCATGTTATTTCTTTGATTGATGAATACCGTCCAGACATTCTTGTTTTAACAGGACATGATGCCTTATTAAGCGGCGGTAAAAAAGATTTAGGAGACATTAATAATTATCGCAATTCTAAATATTTTATTGCAGCCGTTAAAAAAGCAAGAATTTTCGAACCGGCCCGCGATGATTTAGTGATTTTCGCTGGAGCCTGTCAGTCTTGCTTTGAGGCTATTTTAGCTGCGGGGGCGAATTTTGCCAGCGCACCTATGCGCGTTTTTATTCATGCTTATGATCCTGTATTTATTGCTGAAAAAGTAGCTTTTACCCCAATAAATAAAACAATTGATATTAATGACGCCATTACGGCAACGGTTACTGGTATTGAGGGGGTGGGAGGCATTGAAACGAGGGGGAAATTTCGATTGGGGTTGCCTAAGACTCCCTATTGATAAATGAAGGCGCAATGAGATCATTGCGCCTTCATTTATCAATAGGGAGATGGGTGGATTTTTTCTAGTAATAAATTTTTTTAAAAGAATAAATTTAGAATAAAATGGTAATAATAGTGGAATAATTTATAAAATATATCGGTTTTTCATTAAAAAATGGAGGATTTAAGTGGCTGATAATCGAATACCTAAATTAGGTTTGAATATTTGTTAAGTAGAAGGGAGTCAGTTATGGCGATAAGTTTACAAAAAGGTCAAAAAATTGATTTAACTAAAGGCAATGCTGGGCTTTCAGAATTAATTATTGGTTTGGGTTGGGATCCTGTGGAACAATCAGGTGGCGGTGGTGGCTTCCTTGGTGGTTTATTTGGCTCTAAAAAAGCCGACTTTGACTGCGATGCCTCAGTACTATTGCTGGATGCCAATGGGAAATTTACTCGCAAGGAACATATGATTTTTTTCAATAACCTAAAGAGCCCTTGCGGCAGTGTTACCCATTTGGGGGATAATCGTACTGGCGGCGGCGATGGGGATGACGAACAAATTTTAATCCAATTAAATAAAGTTCCAAATGACATTCACAAAATTGTGTTTATAGTAAATATTTATGATTGTCAAAAACGTAAACAGGATTTTGGTATGATTAACAATGCCTTTATTCGTGTCATTAATAAAGGAAATATGCAAGAGATAACGAGATATAACTTAACGGAAAGTTATGCTGGTAAAACCACATTGATTGTTGGTGAAGTGTATCGCCATCAAGGCGAATGGAAATTTGCCGCGATTGGTGAAAGTACACAAGACGTATCCATTAGTGCTGTGGTAGGAAGATATACTTGAGGCTGTTGATAAACAGACTCGTAAAAAATTTAGGAGGGTAATATTATGGCAGTAAGTTTAAGTAAAGGTCAAAAGGTAGATTTAACAAAAACGAATCCTGGTCTTAAGAAAATTGTAATTGGTTTGGGTTGGGATACTAATAAGTATGATGGTGGTCATGATTTTGATCTTGATGCCTCTGCTTTTGTCCTAGGGACATCAGGAAAAGTCAGAGATGAACAAGATTTTGTTTTTTACAATAATCCTAAAGGGGCTCAAGGTGCAGTGGTACATACTGGTGACAATCGTAGTGGCGTTGGTGATGGAGATGATGAGCAAATTAACATCGACCTCTCCCAAATTCCTGCGGATGTTGAAAAAGTAGCGTTTACTATTACCATTCATGATGCAGATGCTCGTAAGCAAAGCTTTGGACAAGTTGCCAATGCTTATGTTCGCGTCTTTAATGAAGAAGGCGGCACTGAGCTTATTCGTTATGATTTGGGTGAAGATTTTTCTGTAGAGACAGCTATTGTCGTAGCAGAAATTTATCGTAATGGTGCAGAGTGGAAGTTTAATGCTATTGGTAGTGGTTTTAAAGGCGGGCTAGGCGCATTGTGCGCTAATTTTGGTCTAAGTGTAGCCTAATTAATCCATAGGAGGCTTAAAAATGGGCATAAACTTAAGCAAAGGTGAAAGAATTAATTTAGCCAAAGAAGCACCTAGTTTAAAAAAAATAGGTGTTGGTTTGGGTTGGGATACAAATTCTACGGATACAGGAACTGATTTTGACCTAGATGCATCCGTATTTATGTTAGGAGCAGATGGGAAAATACCAAGCGAGAAAAACTTCATCTTTTATAATAATCTAACGTCTCCAGATGGTAGCATTAAGCATACTGGTGATAACCTTACTGGCGCTGGTGATGGTGATGATGAAACAATTTTTGTTGAACTCGATAAAGTAGATAGCAGCATTAGTGAATTGATTTTTGTTGTTACCATTCATGAAGCCGAAAAACGCAAACAAAACTTTGGACAAGTTCGCAACGCCTTTATTCGTCTGTATGATCAAGATACAAATAAAGAAGTTGCCAAATTTGAATTGGATGAGGATTTTTCCAAGGAAACAGCTGTTGAGTTTGGAAAACTATATAAGAAAGATGGACAATGGAGATTTCAAGCAGTAGGTCAAGGTTATAATTCTGGTTTGCAAGGTTTCGTAGACAGATACTTTGCGGGGTAAAAGGTCTAAAATAGAAAGGCACTAGCTGCTGTAGCAGACACAAAGAACACAAAGGGTATCGAGTGCCTCTTTGCGGATATCTTTGTGTCTGTTTGTTTTGTGTATGCTTTTCTTTTCAAAATCTTATAAAAAGAGGTATCGATATGAGTTTTTTCGATAAAATTGATATGCGCAAACCAACGAAGGCGCCGTCAGTAATCAATCTTGCGAAACGTGGTGATTCCCATACGATTGATTTGGCAAAAAAATCAGGAGAAATTTTAGTCAACTTAAAATGGAATTCGGTACTTGAGAAAAAAGGGATGTTTAGTTTTCTATCGAAGGAGACCCTTGATCTTGATTTAGGTTGCATGTACCGCTTAAAGGATGGCAGTCAAGGCGTTATTCAGGCATTGGGTGAGTTATTTGGGTCTGTATCTTCAAAGCCTTATATTAGCTTAGATAAAGATGATCGAACTGGTCAAAGCAATGATGGGGAAAACCTGCGACTAACAAAGTTGGAAGAATTGGATTTTGTGGTTGTATTTGCTTTTATTTATGAAGGAGCACCCAATTGGGAAAGTGCGAAGGGTATTGTTACTGTCAAGCAACAAGGCAGCGGGGATATTATAATAAATCTTGATAATCCTGATAAAGGGAAAATCATGTGCGGATTGGTTAAAATTGAAAATGTAAATAATAAGTTAGTTGTCACAAAGTTAGAACGGTATTATGCCGGCCATAAAGAATTAGATAAGGATTTTGGTTTTGGCTTTAGTTGGACTGCTGGTCGTAAATAATGGACATACTAAGTATAGAATATATGGAGGGTTATATGAATTACGAGATTTTATATCCAGGAGCGTTTCCTTTATTAAAGGTAGATCTGCTTAAAGGTGAGAGTCTTAAAGCCGAAGCGGATGCTATGGTCTCGATGGCAAGTAGTATTGATGTAGAAGGTAAAATGGAAGGTGGTCTTTTAGGCGGTATTGGACGGATGCTAGCGGGAGAAAAATTCTTTTTCCAAACTCTTGAGGCCCGCCGTGGACCTGGAGAAGTGCTACTAGCACCCTCAACACCTGGTGATATTGTAGATGTGGAACTAGATGGAAGTTATAATTTGGTAGTACAAAAAGACGGCTTTCTAGCTGGAACGACAGGGATAGAAGTTTCCAGCAAAATGCAAAACCTAATGCAAGGATTATTTTCTGGAGAAGGTTTTTTTACTTTAAAAGTAGGCGGCAGGGGCACGGTTTTTTTAAATTCTTATGGGGGAATTCATGCGATTAATGTAGCGGCAGGGGAAGAGAGGATTATTGATAATAGTCATTTAGTAGCGTGGCCGGAGTACATGGATTATAAAATTGAAAAGGCTTCCTCAGGCTGGATATCGAGCTTTACATCTGGGGAAATGTTTGTTTGTCGCTTTAAAGGACCAGGGGTCGTGCTGATTCAAACCAGAAACCCTCAAGGCTTTGGGAATTGGATTAAAGGACTTTTGCCGACATCCAAATAATAAAATTATACCTTGTTAAATTTGTTGGAGGAATATAAATGAGTGAATTGATCCTGGGCATTATAGGTAATTACTCGCAGTTTTTTAGTATGGATGCTTTTTTAAGTGTGGTCTATAATCCTGTTAACTGGGCAATTATTGGCAGCTTGATTGTACTAGAAGGTCTTTTATCGGCGGATAATGCTTTGGTATTGGCAGTAATGGTTAAGCATTTGCCGAAAAATGATCAGAAGAAGGCTTTGTTTTATGGCATAGTAGGTGCCTACCTTTTTCGATTTATTGCGATTGGACTTGGTACCTATTTAATTAAGATTTGGTGGATAAAAGCTGCTGGAGCTCTTTATCTACTATGGATGGCTTTGCAATTTTTCCTAAAGAAAAATAAGGAAGAGGAAGAAGACATTGTTGCAGAGCCAGCAGGATTTTGGCGTACCGTGCTTGCGGTAGAGATAATGGATATTGCTTTTAGTATTGACAGCGTGCTAGCTGCATTTGGAGTAAGCGATCAAATATGGGTATTGTATTTGGGCGGTATCTTTGGGGTTATGATGATGCGCGGCGTTGCACAGGTTTTCCTTGTTTTGATTGAACGCTATCCAGAACTAGAATCAACAGCCTATATTCTGATTGGTATCATCGGTGCAAAAATGATGGCGTCAGTTTTTGGCATTCATGTTAGCGATGTAGTGTTTTTTTCCACTTTGGTTCTTGTATTTCTGAGTACCTTTATTATTCATCATTTGCGTAACGGTGAAGCATAATGCGTTACTTTAATTATCTTTCTGAAAAAGAAGAAAAGGAATTATTTTTTAAGTCTCCCCAATCAATAGATGCTAACAATAAGGATTTACTAGAACATGCCTTGGGAGCCACTTTATATATGCCAGCGACGCGCAGTACCATAGCGCAGGAGATTATTAGTGGTAAGTTAAAAGGTTTAATGTCCATGGTTTTGTGCTTAGAAGATGCCATTGGCGATAATGAGGTAATAAGAGCAGAAGCGTTGCTTGTATCTCAGATTAAAGAACTGGCGCTGACAGTAGCCCAAGATGGAATCGGCTTAAAAGATATTCCCATGATATTTTTGAGAATACGTAATGCTGAGCAAATGAAACGCATAACAGAGGCTTTAGCGGATCATATTTCACTACTAACTGGTTTTGTTTTCCCCAAATTTACAGCCAGCAATGGATGGGAATATCTTAACGTACTGTCGGAAATCAACAAATACCTAGAAAAATCCATATATGGCATGCCTATATTAGAGTCCCCTGAGATTATCTATACCGAAAGCAGACAGAAAAACTTATTGGAAATTAGAACCCTTCTAGATCATTATCGTTTCCTAGTGTTAAATGTACGGATTGGAGCCACCGATTTTTCTGGCTTATTTGGCCTTCGGCGCAGCCCGGATATGACGATTTATGACATAAGGGTTATTGACAGCTGCATTACGGATATTATAAATATCTTTACTAGGCCAGAGAACAGTTACGTCATACCAGGCCCTGTCTGGGAATTTTACTCTAGCGAACGAGTACTAAAACCTCAGCTGAGGCAAGGAATCTTTTCAGAAAGCTTGGGACAAGCAGGGCGGGGAGTACGGGAAAATATAATATGCCGCTATATTGATGGTTTAATTCATGAAGTTATTCTAGATAAGGCCAATGGATTAATCGGCAAGACCATTATTCATCCTAGTCATATTAAACCTGTGCAGGCCTTGTGTGTAGTAACCCATGAGGAATACATGGATGCCTCTAGCATTCTTGCCAACAATCATGGAGAGCTTGGAGTCATTGCCAGTCAATATGCTAATAAAATGAATGAAATTAAGCCTCATTTACGATGGGCACAAAAAATAATGATAAAATCAAAGATTTATGGAGTGTTTAATGAACAGCACAATTTTACCAGTTTGCTCACCTGATTGTTACTCCTATACGATTTTAGGCGATTTGAGAGTAGAAATTATTGTAGAGTGTAATCGTTATCAAATTCCGATAAATGCACTGTTTTCCATGGCCGCTAGGAGAAATACCAAACGCGGCTTTTTGTTTGTCAGCAAGGTTTTAGGAAAACATATCCCAGTTCATCCCTTAATTCCTTTTATTGGTGGAGCGGCTTTGGCTGCCCGTTTTGCGAGTATGGTATATAATGAAGAGATGTGGGAGAAAAATTGTGACTTTGCTCAAGCTTTAATCAGTCCTTTAGTAAGGGAACAAACATGGGAGTATATAAGCAAGCATCCACTAAAATTACCACAGAATACTTTATTTATCGGGTTTGCTGAAACCGCAACAGCGTTAGGTCATAGTATGTTTAGCTGTTACGCCCAGAATGCTCAGTACATTCATACCACGAGAGAGAATATACTAGGAATGGATAATGTACTAAACTTTTTAGAAGAACACAGCCATGCAACAGAACATTATTGTTATGCTGCAAGCCCTACATTGTTTGCTAATGAGGATATGATTGTTCTAGTGGATGATGAGATTACTACTGGTAAATCTGCCCTCAATTTTATTAAAGCCATTCAAAAAAAATATCCTCGTAAAAAGTATGGATTGGTCTCACTCTTAGATTGGCGTTCAGAAGCGCAGAAACAAAGTTTTGCTGATGCAGAAAAAGAACTGGGGATTTCGATCCATACCATCTCCCTATTATCAGGAAATATTATCGTAAGTGGGGAACCTGTACTTGGTGGTTTGGACCCAAAGCAGGAGGTTATTTCTGACAGCGCAAAGCCTGTTATAGAAAAGATAACCTTAGAAAACGATCTAGAATCATTGCTTACATTCTCTTCTGTGAATATCTGTGGCGATATAAACCCTGTGCCGTATTTGCATTCCACAGGGCGTTTTGGCATAAATAGTCGTGAACAGCTTTCTTTAGAAAGCAGGCTTCAAGTGATTGGTCGTTTATTACAGCAAAAGCGTCAGGGAAAGAAAACGCTATGCCTTGGTACAGGTGAGTTTATGTATATTCCTTTTAAGCTGGCTAGCTATATGGGCGAGGGTGTGAGTGTGCAGTCGACGACAAGAAGTCCTATTCACCCCGCTGAGCATGTGGGATATGCCGTACGACAAGCTATTACTTTTTCTAGTCCTGAGGATCATTCAATTAGTAATTATGTTTATAATATTCCCATTGGTTACTATGATGAAGTCTTTATTTTCCTCGAAAGGGCAGTTGCTGAGAAGGATTTGCAATCCTTAATAAACTCCTTTGCTCCGCTCAATATTCCTAGAATATGTTTTGTAACATGCGTAACTCCTTGTCAATCTGACTCTCAAGGAAAAGGAGATGATGCTAATGATTGAAAAACTCCCCAGTATTTCCCATCCCCAGCCCATGGGTAGCTATCGTCCCGAGGATGTAATTTTCTTGTTAAAAGATATTAGCGGGCTGGTTCCTGAATTGGATAATCAAAAAAGAGAGGAAGCCATACAAGGTGGCACCCATTACTCTGAAATGCTACCTGTAGAGTATCAGCCGAGACCGGAGTATATTGAATTATTTCATCAAATGCTACGCGCTACAGGGGAAAAAATTGCCTTAGCGACTGCTATTGTTGCGGAGGAAATTTTAAAGTTAAAAGGTACATCGGTTATTCTCGTATCGTTAGCGCGGGCAGGAACGCCGATCGGCATTTTAATAAAACGTTATTTACAAGAAAAGTATGGTATTTCCTTGCCCCACTATAGTATTTCAATCATTCGTGGCAAGGGTATTGATGAGAATGCGATACTGTATATAAAGCAGCAGCATCCTGATTTTACTCTGCAATTTATTGACGGCTGGACAGGTAAAGGAGCCATTTCATCAGAACTTAGTAAGGCTTGTGAGGATTTTAATGGGAAGTATGATAGTAATTTAGAACCTGATTTAGCAGTATTAGCTGATCCGGGAAATTGTGTTCGATTATATGGAACCAGAGAGGATTTTTGCATTCCAAGTGCCTGTTTGAACTCCACCGTATCGGGTTTGATCAGCCGTACGGTGCATCGAGGAGATCTAATTGGCTCTTTGGATTTTCATGGTGCCAAGTTTTATAAACAATGGCGAAAGGACGATGTTTCAGAGTTATTTATTGAAACAATTGTAAGCCATTTTAAGGATATTGGTCATGAGGCTGAGCTTACAGCAAAGGAGTTATTAGGTAATCAAAGGCCGCCTACCTGGGAAGGAATACAAAAAATTAAAGAATTGCAAGAGCTTTTTCAAATACCAGACATTAATATGATCAAGCCAGGTGTAGGGGAAACGACTAGGGTATTGCTGCGAAGAATACCGTGGAAAATACTGGTTGATAATAAAAACAATCCTAATTTGCAACATATTTTACTACTAGCCCAAGAACGGCAGGTGGAAGTACAAGAGCTTTCAGGAATGGGATATTCTTGCTGTGGATTAATTAAAACAATGGGAGCTGACTTATGATCTTTGCCAGTGATCTTGACCAAACGTTGATTTACTCTCCCAAATCCTTTAGGATACCCCCAGGAGATATGATGCCGCCAGTAACTTCTGTTGAAGTTTATGAAGGGCGAGAAATCTCTTTTATGGCGGATAATGTAATTGAAAAACTAAAAAAAATAGCAAGCCAAAGTATTTTTGTGCCTGTAACCACCCGTACCATTGAACAATATCGACGCATTTCCTTATTTTACGAACAGATCACTCCTGCCTATGGTGTGGTAAGCAATGGCGGAAATATTATTGTGCATGGGATTGTCGATTCTCATTGGCAGCAGCAAGTGATTACAGGTATGAAGCATAATTGTTTACCAGCGGAAGAGTTGTTGGCTAGCTTTAAGGAAGTATGCGCGGAATCATGGGCAGGGATGATTCGTAGGGCAGATGACTTATTTTATTATTGTGTTGTAGAACGGGATAAAGTGCCGCAAAACTCTATTGAAAGTTTTGCCATGTGGGCACAAGGACAAGGTTGGAATGTATCCTTGCAGGGGCGGAAACTATATGTTGTACCCCGGGTTGTCAATAAATGGGCAGCAGTGGCTTATCTGCGAGACCTCTTACAGGAAAAAAATGTAGTAACCGCTGGTGATTCTTTGCTTGATTTGTGTATGCTAGAGCAAGCGGATTATGGCATTGTACCAAGTCATGGAGAACTATGGGAACTTTATTCTAGAGGGCAATTACCCTTGGCATCTATGAAGTTTACAAAAAATAAAGGTATTTTGGCTGCTAATGATATTTTAGATGATGTAGCTAGCTATCAGCAAATAGAAGATAGCCCAATGAGAGCTTAGTATTTCCCAAAACTTCTTGCATGACCTTTTGTAATGCAGCATCATACAATAGCAAGAAGGGGTGATGGGCATGAAAGAGGTAGACCTAAAGGAGTATTGTCCTTTTTGGGGGCTATACTTTGGAATTCATCTAATCATCGGTATTTTAGCAGCAATAGCAGGGATGATTGTTATAATTACGATGAGTGAAATTATAAGTGGTTTAGCGTTGATTGGTGCTGGAGCTTTTGCCATTATAAATGGCTGGCAAGGTTTTCAACAGTTGGCTAAGGATAAAGCCAATACGTTAGAAGTGAATTGCAAAGAAGATAGTAGGTAAGAAATTACCAACTATCTTCTTTTTTCTTATAGGAGAAAGTGAGATGGTCTTATGCTTTTAACCCGTCGCTTAAGCCTTCACTCCAAATTTCGCGAGAATGTATATTTAGTTATGTAAACATTACCACGACGTCAAAACAGGAAATCCCTAATAAAAAGCGAATAAATATAAAAATACCCGACAAATTAAAATAGTTATGTAAATTAGAAAGGTGGTAATGTTATTGAAATATAAAAAAATATCCAGTATGGTTACATTAGGTTTTTTGACAGCATCTCTTATTACAACATCCTTTGGAGGAGTCTTAGCAAACTCTGCTTTGGCAGCTGCGCCAGAAGTAAATAGTATAGAAGAGAAGAGCGATGATTCGAAAGGATTGATGATAGGTATCGCTGCTTTAGGGTTAATTGGTTTACTTTCAAACCATAGCGGAGATAAAGAAATGACTGAGTCAACGAAGGGTTCTGCAACCACTCCTGCCGATAATAATTCAGCGCCTAAACCGTCTCCGCCTCCCGTATCCGATACATCGCCAGTCAGTACAAATACTTCAGCAGATGAAAAACGTGCCTTTGATCTTTTAAATATAGATCGGGCAAATAACGGTTTAAAAGCTTTGAAATTCAATACGAAATTAACGGCTTTAGGGGAAAAATATGCTCAGGATATGATTAATCGAAAGTTTTTTTCTCATTACAATCCTGAAGGTCAATCCCCATTTGATAGAATGAACGAAGCAGGTATTAAGTATAGCTATGCAGGGGAAAATCTAGCGATTAATACGAATGTAGCTACTGCTGAAAAGGCTTTTATGAATAGTTCAGGTCATAGAGCCAATATTTTAAATCCTAATTATACAGAAGTGGGTATTGGTGTTCGCTATGATACGAAGGGCTCCGTCTATGTAGTACAGGAGTTTATCGGTAAAAAATAAATATAAAGGTAGAGATACCAAGAAAAAATCCTAGGGCTTTCCGCCCCAGGATTTTTTCTTTACATAGTAACGCCGCATTTGTGACACATACCACGGTGCTTATGATAGTCAAACTCACAGCCACAAGAGGGGCAGATTTTATACAAACGATATTGACATACTTTATACAGCTTATAATAGCATTTGTATGTTTTTACACATTCTTTTTCCACTTTACATTTCATTTGGGACATATCAGAGCACATTTCAGAATAACAACCTTCACCCATTTTTTCTTTCATATAAGGCATTTCCAGGTTGTAGCATTCGTCGTCCATTTGACAGTAGTCGTGTTTGCTGGAATAACCACCGTATTTTTGGCAATTCATTTAGTAAAATCCTCCTTTTTTATAATAAAACCCTTTGTTAGGGGTAATGTATCTTATGCTAAGGAAAGTTAAAATGTTATGGCGAGTTGATAGGAGACCATACTTTTTTGTGACACATAAAAGATAATGTTGGCATATATATAAATAGAACATACAAAAAGGGGGGGAATATGTGTGGACGATAAAGAGATGCGCCAAGTAGTTAATCAGTGTACATTAGGGGCGGAAACTGGACCGCAAACCATTATCGTGCGTCAGGTGGTGGGGGAGAAGGAAAAACAAAAAGTACTGGATATTCATATTGTAGTACCAGATAGAAAACCAGCAATTGAACAGATTGTGGATGTGTTTGTAAAAGAAGTTGAAATCAACTGTGTTGATGTCATTACAGATAAGGTCATTGTCCGCGGGGAATTTGAGATTAAAGCCATCTATGTAGCCTGTTTACCAGATCAGCCGGTTCATGCAGTAGAAATCAAACATTATAAATGGACGCAAGACATTGATTTGCCTGGCGCACGCAAGGGGATGGATGCCGATGCGAGTGTAATCGTTGAATTTGTTGATTATGATGTGGATGAATGCAGTCGTGCCTATAAGTACAAATATGAGGATATGACCAATGATGATGAATGTGATGATCACGAAGACCACGATAATGAATGCGATGACGAGTGTGATGATGATCATGACCATGGTTGTCATGGACACAATCATAAGCATCACCACCACCATAAATGCACTCGGGATTTTGATGTCTCTGTAGTTCTTAAGATTACCGCCAAAGTTATGACAGATCGGGAAGTGCAAATTGGGGGCATGGGAACCATGCCAATTACACCAAAAGGCTAGAGGAGAGGCGACACTTTACTAAAAGGGGGGGAGTTTTGTGGACGATAATGTAAGGCAAAGTTCTGGTTCTACCAGTCAAAGTTCAAACGCAAGTACAACTGGAACGGGAACGATAGATAGTGCGGAAGTGCTTTGCGGGTGCCCTGAGCCGGGACCAGAAACCATAGAAGTGGAACAGGTTCTTGGTGCAGAAATGGCACAAAAGGTAGTAGAATTTGATATGCTAGTGCCAACGCAAAAACCAGACATTGAACAAGTTGTAGATGTATATGTGAAAAATGTAGAAATCAATAGTGTGGATGTTATTCCAAATAAAGTAATTATTCGTGGTGACTTAGAAGTAAAAGTTATGTATGTCGCAGATTTGCCCAATCAGCCAGTCCATGCCTTTGAAAAACGTCATATCCGCTTTACGCGCGATATTGAAATTGAAGGCGCTGAAAAGGATATGGATGCCAGTGCAGATGTTACGGTTGAATATGTAGATTATGATTTTCATAGACACCATGATAAACGTAAGGTGCATATTACCGTTGTTTTAAAATTCTGGGCACGTGTGATTACAACGACAACAATGGATGTATATGCCTTAGGACCAGTGACCGAAGTTGGTCAGGTAGAGTACACAAGTGCGAATGCTGCAGAGCATGCGGGGCTGTTTGGGGGAGACTCTGTTTCTGCATCCCAGACTGGTGGCGGAGATATAGTAGCTTTTGGGCCAGAAAATATGTTTATAACGGGGCCGGGAATCAGTCCAACAGCAGGAACTATAATGGGGGTTGGCGGAATCGCTGTGATTAATGGCAGTTCTGTAAATATTCGGACTGGTCCAGGTACTAATTTTCCTGCGATAACAAAAATGAATAAAGGAACAACGGTAACCATCAAAGAACAGGCCTTTGGTTGGTATAAGGTAGTACTCGCTGATGGCACTACAGGTTGGGTTGCTAGTTGGTTGGTTAATACGAATGGGAGTGTGCCAACAACACCAAAAGGCTAAGATGTTGAAAAACCACACAATCTACTTGATTCCAAGTAGATTGTGTGGTTTTTTCACTTTCTAATTTTAAAAGCAGGGGCATATACTGTAACGTACTCTAGGCGGGAAAAAAGGTCGGTCTATGGTAATGAGAGGATAAGAGGGTGAAAAAATGTTGATTGCCCTGGAATATCTAGGTTCAGTAGGGGTCGGAGTGACATCGCCACGGATGTTTCGCGCCAATGATGATAACATATATGTTGTTAAACTGCAAAACAATTGTATGGGTACTAAAGTGCTGGTAAATGAATATATCGCCTGCTGGTTTGGTAAAAAGATGGAACTTTGTTTTCCTTATGGAGACTTGCTTGCAATTGACGAGCAGGTATTCAAGGAAAATCGGGGACTTAAAAGAGCAGGAATAGAAGCCCGTTTGCATTTTGCTAGTCAATATATTCATAGTAATCGATATGTAACCAGGCATGAATTACAAAGAGCGATTAATAAAAAAGTGATGGCTGGGGTAATGCTGTTTGATCATATGTTTCATAATGTGGATCGGACTAAGAATCGCAGAAATCTCTTGGTGTGCTGCGAAGAAAAAAAATATGTACTATATGCCATTGATAATTCTCATTTATTTATAAGAGGGAGATGGAATGCTGAGGTGCTAGCCCAACTGGTAGATAAAACTCCCATCAATCATTGGCGAGCCTATGGCTGGTTGTTGAAGTACTTTTTGACAGCCGGTGATTTTATACCGTATGCTACAAAAATTAATACAATTTCCAATGAAGAGTTAACGCAGCTAGTGGAAAGTATTCCCGAGGAATGGCTCTCAAGGAATACCGAGCGTGAAGCATTGCTGCAATATATGATGAAGCGGTGCAATATGGTAGAGACTATTGTTACAAAGTTATGTAAATCAATTTCGAATATACACAGGAGTACCTACTTTTACTAAGGCAAAAAGTTCCTCTACATTGCTGTTATGCATACGAATGCAACCATGTGATACCATAGTGCCGATTAGCCAAGGCTGGCTAGTGCCATGGATGCCATAAGAGTCATAGTTGAGCCCTAACCAACGGGTACCTAACATACCGCCAGGATTCATAAACTTGAGTGCGATGGAATAATCACCTACTGGAGTGGGAGTTGAAATTTTACCAATGCCTACAGGATAGTGATGTATAGGTATATTACCATTAAAAAGTGTAAGCTGGCGAGTGGCTTTTGTGATCAGAATATTAGCTCTTGGCAGTGTGAAGTCAGCTCTTTTTTTTGAGGGCAAAGGTGTAAGCTGACGGATCGCTGCCGGCTCTAGGCGGCAGTAAGTAATGCCATCTAGAATACCTGTTGGCGGTAAATGCTCATCTTCTTGAAATAAAGTGACGGCCTGAACGGTTGCGCTATCATAGGTATTTGTAATAGGACCATTGTATAAATTGCGGTTCAGTAAGAGTTCTTGTATCCTTCCAATAAGAGGATGGCAGACATGATCTGCAAAATTGTTATCTCTCAAAAGATGAGACAAATACAGAATGCGAATTTTCATTAAACCTACCTCCTGAAAAAATCCTTAGTTATACTATGTTCAAAAAAAATGTTGGTGCTAGTAGTATAAAAATATACAATAGTTGGTGAGAATATTAATCATAGGAATTTTATAAATTTCTAAAGTTTTTATGTAGAACTGTATAAAATATTTCTAGTATTTGCAGGCAAACACCACTATAATATTGAATATAATCAAGATGAATGTTTTATGGAGGGGATTTGCCATATGGAACATACTGAAGCAGAACAAGAATTACAGTTGGTGACTTTTCGGCTAGCAAATGAGGAATATGGGCTTCCTATCACTAAGGTCCAAGAAATAAATCGTCTCGTGCCAGTAACAAAACTCCCCCAAACCCCATCGTTCATGGAAGGTATTATTAATCTTCGGGGACGTATCATTCCTGTTATTGATTTAAGAAAACGATTTTCGATGATGGTAACCTCTCATGATGATGAGACGCGTATTATTATTGTGGAAATTAACGGGCAAATTGTAGGTGTGACAGTGGATGCCGTTAAAGAAGTCGTTCGGATAAATACTGCAAATATTGAACCACCACCGACAACCGTTGTTGTTGATTCACAGTACATTTATGGCGTTGGTAAGATTAATGATAGGCTCATTATATTATTAGATATTGATAAGGTGTTTACGGCACAAGAAGAACTTGCCGTGAAACAAATAAGTGGTTAATTGATGATGCTGACAGTACAAGCAAATGCTAAAATTAATTTAACGCTAGATGTTCTTCATAAGCGACCCGATGGATATCACCAAGTGGAAATGATTATGCAGGCCATTGAACTTGCAGATACATTGCGTTTTGAAGAAAAATGTAAGGGTGATATTAGCATCGCATCCAATATACCCCATTTACCTTGTGATCATAGAAACTTAGCCTATAAGGCTGCAATACTCATCAAAGAAACCTGCCAGATAGAAAAGGGCGTACATATTATATTGGAAAAAAGAATTCCGATGTCGGCAGGTTTAGCTGGCGGCAGTACCGATGCTGCGAGTGTGCTTCTAGGGCTGAATCAGTTATGGAATTTGGGATTATCTATGCAAGAGTTAGAGGTCTTGGGTGCTAGGCTTGGTTCAGATGTTCCTTTTTGCTTAAGAGGGGGAACCATGTTAGCTACAGGTCGAGGGGAAATACTAGAACCATTAGCTCCTATGCCCCCTTGCTATGTAGTATTAGCCAAACCGCGAATGGGTGTTTCTACCGCTTGGGTATATGGCAAATATCGTGATAAAACTGGACTTCGTCATCCTGATACAATGGGAGTGAAGTCAGCCTTAGAAAAAGGTGATATATTAGGGGTTGCAAATCGTCTCAGTAATGTGCTTGAAACAGTCACTATTCCTGAATACCCTCAAATTGGAAAGATAAAAGAGAGTATGTTAGAGTATGGGGCTATGGCAAGTTTGATGTCAGGCAGCGGTCCAACAGTTTTTGGTTTAGCTGAAAATCAGGACAAGGCAGAATATATTGCTGAAAAACTTCGCACCTACAATAATGTTGAAATTATTGTAACCAAGACAGGAGTAAGAAATGAGGGATTAGATGGAAAGCCGATTATTACCAATTAAACTAGATAGTTATCAGCCGCTACGAGAAGTGGTATGCGAAACCTTGCGTACTGCGATTATTGAAGGGGTTTTAAAACCAGGCGAACGGTTGATGGAAATTCAAGTATCCGAAGAACTAGGTGTAAGCCGTACTCCCGTGCGGGAGGCAATTCGCAAACTGGAGCTAGAAGGATTTGTGGTCATGATCCCGCGTCGTGGCACATATGTTTCTGATCTTTCTATCAAGGATATTAATGAGGTTTTTGAAGTACGTACTGCTTTAGACGTGTTGGCGGCAGGCATGGCTGCTGAACGTATTACCGATGATGAACTAGAACAGATGGAGAGATTATTAGTACAGCTTGGTGAATATATTGAACACAATGAGATTGAAAAAATCGTAGAAGCCGATAGCCAATTTCATGATCTTTTATATAGTGCCAGTCGTAATACACGTCTGGTAGGTATTATTAACAACTTACGCGAACAGTTGACGCGGTTTCGATCTCTTTCCATGTCCTATCCAGGGCGACTGAAGGAAATGCTTGGAGAACATACTCGTTTAGTAGAATCTCTTGGGCGACGTAATGTTCCGCTTGCGAAGCGATTAGCAGGTGAACATATGGCGAATGCGGAACAAACTTTATTAAAAAACATGCTTGAACGGGGAGATTCTCCTAAAGAGGAATAAAAAATGATTTTTTGTGAAATAATATAACATAATCGTTTTATTATCTTTGCAATGGGAGGTATGGTTATATGTATGATGCCATTATACTGGCTGGTGGTGAAAATAATGAACCTTTAGGGCAGTTTTCATCTCAGTCGTATGAGGCGATGATTGAAATAGACGGTAAGCCTATGGTAACCTTTGTTGCGAATGCATTGGCTGCTACCCCCCAAGTTGAAAAAATTTTTGTGGTTGGTCCGGTTGAACAATTATCTCAATGTGATTTCCCCACAAATACCATACTTGTTGAGGGGGGCAATACCATTAGTGAGACCATTCAATTGGGGATGAACGCCCTTGGTCATCAGCGTAAAGTCTTAGTGGTAACAGCGGATATACCTCTTTTAACCCCCTTAGCTATTGAAGATTTTCTAGGACAATGTAGAAATGAAGATGTTGATTTATACTATCCAATTGTTAGCAAAGAGATAAATAATCAATATTATCCAGGTAATAAACGTACCTATGTGCGGTTTACAGACGGGACCTATACTGGCGGTAATATTTTTTTGGTCAATCCAGCAATTGTTCCTCGTTGCTTGGTAGTAGCTAAAGAATTGATTAATAATCGTAAAAATCCCTTTAAATTATGCTGTATACTAGGTTGGGGGTTTGTATTACGTTTCTTAATTGGGACATTAAGTTTAAGTAAGGTGAAAGAGCGGGTAGCTGAGCTGCTGGGTGTTACTGGTACGATTATTCAATCGCCTTATCCGGAACTGGGGATTGATGTTGATAAGCCCAGTGATCTAGAATTAGTACGTACAACCTTCTCTTTTCGGATATGATCTATGGCATGAGAGCGCGATAAACGTTATCGCGCTTTTTGCGTACCCTTACTACATCCTTATTAATAAAAAATTTTAAATCTCTGCAGGGATTTAGAGAAATATGGGGAAAACTGAATAAAAATATTTAATTTTAAAAAAACATTCGGCATTTTTGTGATGGAGGATAATTGTAATGGGTAAAGTGCGAAGAATGGAAAGAGTAATAGCTCTTAGCAAAATGTTGATGGATATGCCAGGCTATTTATTTTCCTTAGGCCATTTTAGTAATATTTTTGGCGCAGCGAAATCTACGTTGAGTGAGGATATGGTAGCTATCAAACAGGCTATCGAGGGCTTTGGGCTAGGGACTGTTGAGACAGTATCAGGAGCAGCTGGCGGTATTCGCTATGTTCCTTATTATTCTGAGGAGCGGGTCAATACCTTTCTAAGTCAGTTGGCCACACGTTTGTCAGAACCGGAAAGAATTATTCCTGGCGGATTTTTGTATATGTCCGATGTTTTATTTATGCCTGATTTGATGATCCAAGTTGGTGAAATTTTTCGTACACGGTTTGCTCATCTGGCACCTGACTATATTATGACCGTGGAAACAAAGGGAATTCCTTTAGCCTTTACCACTGCAAGAGCCTTTGGATTGCCGCTAGTTATTGTGCGCCAAGGCAGCAAGGTTACAGAAGGGCCGTCTGTCAATATCAACTATGTAACTGGCGCTAAGCGAATTCAGACTATGTCTTTGCCTCGCAGGGCCCTTGCCCCTGGCTCTAAGGTATTAGTAATTGATGATTTTATGAAGGCTGGTGGTACAGCTCAAGGCATGATTGAACTAGCAAGAGAAGTCGGGGCCGAGGTTGTCGGAACTGGTGTACTCATCGCGACCCACGAACCTGAAAAAAAATTAGTCGAAGAATATTTGGCATTACTCATGTTACATGATGTAGATCAGCATACTAAGACCATTGATATTAGACCAGTCTTGTAATGTAGAGGAGGTATTGTTGTGCCAAAAGATATTACTTTAGCGGACATTCAGCAAGCTAAGCGTGCAATGTATGATGTAGTTCATCATACGTCCCTTGATAAAAGTACAACCTTTAGTAATATGGCAGGGTATGATGTCTATTTAAAATTAGAAAATCTACAAAAAACAGGATCCTTTAAAATTCGTGGTGCTTATAATAAAATACACTCATTATCCGATGCGGAAAAGGCGAAAGGCGTTATTGCTGCATCAGCAGGAAACCATGCCCAAGGGGTAGCTTATGCTGCCCGTATGGCAAATATTAAGGCCACTATAGTTATGCCAGAAACTGCACCCTTGGCTAAGAGTATGGCTACCCGTGGTTATGGAGCAGAAGTCATATTAAGTGGTATGGTATATGATGATGCTTTTAAAAGAGCTAAGGAAATAGAAGAAGAAAATGGGCAAATTTTTATACATGCTTTTAATGATGAACAAGTAATTGCAGGACAAGGCACCATTGGTCTTGAAATATTAGAGGAACTTTCGGATGTATCTGCTATTGTAGTTCCGATTGGGGGTGGGGGGTTAATTGCTGGTATTGCGCTTGCAGTAAAGGAATTAGCACCTCATGTAAAAATTTATGGCGTCCAAGCACAAGGAGCGCCAGCTATGTATATGTCTAAAAGGTCTCATTCGCGAAAAACCACTCCCGATGCAGTGACCATTGCTGACGGTATTGCCGTAAAAGTTCCTGGAGATATTACCTTTTCGATCATTGATAAATATGTTGATGATATTGTTGTCGTTGATGATGAGGCCATTGCCAGTACTATTTTGATGATGCTCGAACGAGCTAAATTAATGGTAGAGGGGGCAGGAGCCGTTGGCTTAGCCGCCATCCTTAATCATAAAATCCCAGGTAAGGGTAAAGTAGTCAATATTGTATCCGGTGGTAATGTGGATGTTAATTTTATTTCCCGCATTATTGAACGTGGTTTAGTGAAAGCTGGTCGGCGCATTAAAATTTCTACATTCATCAATGATCGTCCAGGCATTTTACAACAGTTATTGACGGTTATTGCAGACACAAGAGCCAATGTTATTCATGTTTCTCATAATAGAGTGGAGCAGAATGTACCGATTGGGCAAGCGGTAGTCGAAGTTAGTTTGGAGACTAGCGATGTCCTGCATACTGAGCACATACTGACAAGTTTGAGAAAACATGGATATGTAATTAAAATGATTTAGAAAAATATTGAGTCTTTTATTTTGTTTTGTGCAGGAATGTCAAGATTAGTGTCGAAAAAAAGAAAAGTTTAAGATCTATGCGCGATAATGGGATGTTTAGGGAAATATAGGGATTGATGGAATGGAGGAAAGCTAATGTCGGATTTACTGGCGGTAATTTTGGCAGCGGGTAAAGGTACACGCATGAAGTCAGCGTTGCCCAAAGTGTTACATAGCATTGGTGGTAAGCCAATGGTGCAACAGGTGCTTAATGCAGCAAAGATGGCTGGCGCGAAACAAAATATTGTGGTTGTAGGTTTTGGAGCACAACAAGTTGAAGATACGCTAGGAACTCAGGCCCAATATGTTGTACAGGTAGAGCAATTAGGTACAGGCCATGCAGTGATGCAGGCAGGAGAGTTATTAAAAGATTTTCATGGCACGGTAATGGTACTGTGTGGTGATACTCCATTACTCAGAGGAGAAACCTTAGCAAAGCTTTTTGCGGAGCATCAGGCAGCAGGGGCGAGTGCTACGGTATTAACTGCTTGTTTGCCTAACCCTGCTGGATATGGTCGGGTCATTCGAGATAACGGTGGACAAGTATTAAAAATTGTAGAACAAAAAGATGCAAATGAACGTGAACTAGCTGTCAATGAAATTAACACGGGTATATATTGTTTTGATCGGGTCGCCTTATTTGAGGCACTAAGCAGTATTGACTGTAATAATGTACAAGGTGAATATTATTTAACAGATGTAATTGGCATTTTGGCACAAGGTCAAGGAAAAGTATGGGCCATGCAAGTTGCTGACGATCAAGAAACACTAGGTATTAATTCAAGGCTGCAACTAGCGGAAGCTGAAAAAATACTAAGAAAACGCAAACTAATCAGTTTAATGGATAATGGCGTTACTATTATGGATATAGATAGTACTTTTATTGATGAAGAAGTCTGTATTGGAGCCGATAGCATTATTTATCCTTTTACCTGGATTGAAGGTGCTACAACCATTGGTAAAGGTGCTGAAATCGGACCGAATAGCCGAATCCAAAATTGTCAGATTGGTGATGACGTGACAATGCATTTTACCTATGCCCATGATTGTCAGATTGGCAATGGTGTGACGGTTGGACCTTATGTTCATTTGCGTCCTCAGACAGTGCTGGCTGATGGAGTTAAAGTTGGTAACTTTGTAGAAGTGAAAAATTCCAAGGTGGGAACTGGTAGTAAAATCCCTCACTTGAGCTATATTGGTGATGCGGATATGGGGCAGAAGGTTAATATTGGTTCTGGTACAATAACCGTAAATTATGATGGTAAAAAGAAACATCGTACCACCCTTGAAGATGGAGTCTTTATTGGTTGTAATACCAATCTAGTAGCACCTGTCACTGTTGGTAAGGGTGCTTATGTAGCTGCTGGCTCAACAATTACGAAGGATGTACCGTCAGAAGCTTTAGGGGTGGCAAGGGCTCGCCAAAGTAACATTGATGGTTGGGTAAATAAAAAATAACTACGGGATTTTGCAATGATGTAAGACTGTAGAAAAAGCATACTCAGGAGGTTGTTTATATGTTAGAAAAAAACAAGAGATTACGGATTTTTTCCGGTAATGCTAACCCAGGGTTGGCGAAGGAAATTGCTAGCCATTTGGGCCTTACTATGGGGAATGCCTTTGTTGGGCATTTTAATAACGGAGAAACACAAGTCATTATTGACGAGACTGTGCGCGGTAAAGATGTATTTATTGTGCAGCCTACTTGTAATCCTGTTAATGACAGCATGATGGAACTTCTAATCATGGTAGATGCTGCAAAACGAGCTTCTGCTCGTACGATTACAGCGGTTATACCTTATTATGCTTATGCTCGTCAAGATCGTAAAACCCGTGGGCGTGAACCGATTTCTGCCAAGCTGATAGCCAACTTACTGACAGTAGCAGGGGTTACCCGTGTTATTACGGTTGATTTACATGCTGGTCAAATTCAAGGTTTTTTTGATATTCCAGTAGATCACTTGCCTGGAGTACCTTTGCTTGCGGATTATGTTCGTTCTAAAAACTTAGATGATCTTATTGTTGTATCTCCTGACTTAGGTGGGGTAACTCGTGCTAGACAACTGGCTGATAGACTCCATGCACCAATTGCAATTATTGAAAAACGTCGCCCTATGCCTGGCGTGGCTGAGGTGATGAATCTCATCGGAAATGTAACAGGCAGAACGGCTGTAATGATTGATGACATTGTTGATACCGCCGGTTCCCTTACAGAGGGAGCCAATGCCTTGATGAAGTACGGAGCAAAAGAAGTATATGCTTGCTGTACGCATGGTGTACTTAGCGATCCTGCCATTAGCCGAATTCAAGGATCTGTCATTAAAGAATTGGTTATCACCAATACGATTCCTTTACCGCCAGAAAAGGAAATTGAAAAAATTAAAGTTTTATCCATGGCGCCGCTTATCGGTGAAGCCATTCTTAGAATTTTTAGCGAATTACCTGTCAGCAAAATGTTTGAAGAATAAGATCCATTGCCGTTAGGTTGATCTATGAAAAGTGACTTTATGTCCGAAAGGATAATAAGTCACTTTTTTCATAAGCCAAAGTCGTCCTTTGCTTGCACCTAAGCTGTGATATGGTATAATCCCATTAGGGTTGGTGATGTTAATGATAAAAGAATCCTTTGATGGTAATGCAATAATAATATCCCAAGGAAAGATAACGGATGTTCCGAATATTGCCCTATTATTTACAGAATGCTTCAAGGATAGTGTATTGCATCACTGTGGTGGACGTTTGCCGAAAGCCAAAGCTATGGAGGATGTATTTTTGTTGGTATATGAGGCCGAGCCGAAAGCAGCCTTACTAGCTTGTAATACCGATGGACAGTGTTTAGGCTATTGCTTTGCTCCTACCCAATTATCAAGATTGTGGCTTAAAGCTATATGGGGCGGACATTTGCTAAAATGGATATGGCGCTGGTTGACGGGACAGTATGGCTTTGGTTTACATCCTGTAAAAATTATTATCATGAATAAATTAGCATTTTTGCAGTCTGCCCTTCGGCCCGCAAAAGCGGCCAATGCTCGTATTTTATCAATTGCCGTAGCGCATGAAGCAAGGGGGCAGGGCATTGCTAGTAAGCTCATGGCAGCAGCAATGGATTACTTTAAGACTCAGCATGTTGCAAAAGTTCGCTTAGAAGTTCGTCCTGATAACTACCCTGCCATTAAAGTATATGAAAAGTGGGGCTTTACGAAGGAAGGTTATACGGCAGACTCGCAAGGCAAGTGGCTAATTATGTTTAAAGAAATGGAGCAGGGCAATGTTTGATATAAAGATAAGATTAATTAGTATGCTAGGGTTATTAACCGTCATCGTGCTAATTGGTTTGGTTTTAGATTATCATAAAGTGTTTAGACGTCACAAAATTATCGGTAGCAGTGTGGCGATGCTTGGTATCGGGGTTGGAGTTTTTCTGACATTATGCGCTGTACTGCCTGAGAACAATGTTTTTGGCAGAGTGTTTTTTGAATCAAAAACACCTCATAAGGTAGTGGCGCTGACTTTTGATGATGGGCCTTACTCCCCTTATACGGAGCAGGTCTTAGATATACTTAAAGAATCGAATGTGCCAGCGACTTTTTTTCTTGTGGGACAAAATGTCGATAAGTATCCAGAAGTAGTACGTCGTATGGCGCTTGAAGGCCATCAATTAGGTAATCATACGTATCATCATGTGGATTTATTAAAAAATGATAGTACAGTTATAGCCGAAGAACTTGATCGTACGAGTAAGGCCATTCTCGCAGTTACAGGTGCTGCGCCTCATGTGGTGAGACCGCCACATGGTTTTCGTGATCCAGTGGTAATGCAAGTCATGGCTGAACGAGGTCTTACGGTTGTAGAGTGGTCCGTAATGGGCCGAGATTGGACCAATCCAGGGGTAGAAGCTATTGTTGACCGTGTTGTAACAAAAGTAAAGAATGGATCGATTATTCTCCTGCATGATGGGGATGGTATTGCATCAGAGGCTTCGCGCAACCAAAGCGTGGAGGCTACGCGGCGTATTATTCAAACGCTAAGGACTCAAGATTATGAATTTGTGACGGTGGATGAAATTTTGTCTAAAACGGAGGATCGTAAGTAGTGAAAATCATAGTAGGACTAGGTAACCCTGGTAATGAATATATGAATACTCGCCATAATGTAGGCTTTATGGCTATTGATGAATTGGCCCGCCAATGGGGTATTACTTCTTGGAAGAAACGAAATCAAGCATTAGTAGCGGAATATCGCGGATCTGAACCTGTGATACTCATTAAACCTCAGACGTATATGAATTTGAGTGGCATTGCCGTAGGAGAACTTGCTCGTTGGTATAAAGTGCGGGTAGAAGATATTATTGTTATTTTTGATGATATGGATTTGCCTATCGGTCGCCTGCGCATACGGACAAAAGGCAGTTCTGGTGGGCATCGGGGAATCGAGTCCTTATTGACCCATTTGGATAAAGATACTTTTGCTCGTGTACGCATTGGTATTGATCGTCCGCCAACAAACTGGCAGGTAGTGGATTATGTGCTTAGTTCCTTTAGAGCAGAGGAACAGCCGTTGCTGAATGAAGCAGTAGCGAGGGCCGCTAAAGCTGTAGAATGTGCAGTGGAACAAGGCGTAACGAAAGCAATGAATTTATATAATAAATAAAAGTAACTTTGACAATGCACTTTATTCCTTAAGTATGTACTTGGGAACAAAGTGCATTCCCTATACCTTTCAAATAAAAAAATGGCGTGGTAAAAAAAACTAAAGGATGATAAAATTGTAAGTATTGGATTCTGGAAATTATGAAATAAAGGCGGAATGCCTGAGTTCTTAATTAAAAGATGAAAGGAACGGCCATAAGTACGGATTGAAGGTTTAGGCCTCTAATAGCGTACTCAAAACAATTGGAGGGGATTTTCGGTGAAGCTAAGAACAAAATTTTTTGCATTTTTTAGTACCATAACACTCCTGCTTATCGTTCTAGCATCTGTGGCAGGCTATTATTGGCTTAAAGAACAGACGGGACGAAATATTAATTCAGAGATGGATGGCTTAGTCAAATCCTATGTCAATCAAGTGGAACTTTGGGCTGAAGCTAAGGCGAAATTAATTGAAACAATGGAATTTGTCCTTAGAGATACTGGCAAGGATTCAGCATCCTATAAACCCTATTTAAAATTTTATGAGAAGGATGCAGAACTGACAGATCTTTATATTGGGCTTACAGATGGTTCTTTCATTGATGGAACCGGTTGGGTTCCGCCTGCCGATTTTGTGGCGATGAATCGGCCTTGGTATCAGGAAGCTGTTAAAAAAAATGGTCTTGTCTTTACAGAACCTTATATTGATGAAATGACGAAAAAATATATTGTGACGGCTGCCATTCCTTTGAAAAATAAGCAGGGGAATTTGCAAGGTGTATTGGCAGAAGATATTTTCTTAACCGTTATGACAGATCGCTTTAAAGAAGCCAAAGTTAGAGGTGAGGGTTATGCATTCATGCTCGATGCTAAAGGCCTAGTATTGGCTCATCCTGATGAAAAACTTTTAGGTAAAAATTTATTGGAAGATGAAATATATAAGCATGTTGTAAAAGATATGTTAGCAAGTGAGTACGGATGTAAATCTTATACCATAAATAATAAGGATATGATTGTTGCCTTTCGAAAAGTTCCCAGTACGGGCTGGATATTTATCTTTGTATTACCAGAATCTATAGTATATAGTGAACTTGGTATATTGAAAGTTCTACCGATCATCGCATTGCTTTTGATTATTGCTCTTTCCTGGTTTATGACAGTTGTTGTTAGCCGGCCTGTTGAGAGATTGCAACAATTAATGAAAAGTGTAGAGCTAGGTGATTTAACGCAACGAGGCGTTGTTAGCTCAATAAACGCTAATGATGAAATCGGTATATTGACTCATTCCGTCAATAATTCGGTATCGCAAATTAGCGGAATGATAAAGGATATCTATAACTCGACAGAAGAGTTGCAAAAAGGATCAGGAAAATTAATTGATATCGCCACAACTTTAGCCGCCAATAGCCAAGAAATGAGTGCTAAGACTTGTTCCGTGAGTGCTACGGCTGAAGAAATTGCTGGAACCATTGGTAATACGGCTCAGGATATTGGGCTTATTAGTAAAAATGTGAATGATATTGCAGTAGCAACAGAGGAAATGTCTGCTATTTCCCAAGAATCCTTTATGTCAGCGGAGCAAACTTCTAATGAGGTGAGACAAGTAAGCGCTGTCATTGAGGAAATATCGGCAAGTATTAGTAGGGTGGCCAGCTCGGCCCTTGATGTTTCTGGATCAGTATCTAGTGCAGCTGATGCTGTGCAGGAAATTAATGATTCCATCAATAAGGTGGATCAAAATTGTAAACGGTCCATTAATATTGCCTTTGAGGCAGAAAATCGATCAAATGAAACAAATCAAATTATTAAAAAACTCAATGGTTCCTCAAAAGAGATTGGTAAGATTGTTAATATTATCAGTAGTATTGCCGAACGAACCAATATGCTAGCGCTGAATGCTACTATTGAAGCTGCAAGTGCAGGCGAGGCTGGCAGGGGCTTTGCAGTAGTAGCTGCTGAAGTGAAGGAACTTGCGAAACGTACTAGTGAGGCTACAGGACAGATTGGCCAGCAAATTGAAACTATGCAGGTTGATATGGTGGATGCTGTTGAAGCCATGGGGAAAATTACGGAAATTATTATTGAAACTACGGGAATTACCAATACAATTGCTTCTTCTGTGACAAAGCAGTCTAAGAGCGTAGGCGGAATTTCAGATGCCATGACGATAGCTTCACAACAGGTTGCGGTAATTAGCAAAGAAATTGGTGATATTGCAGATAATACAAGTCATGCGGCAAAAAATGCAGTAGAGGCCTCAAATGGTGTAAAAGAAGTTGTAGAAGCCGCTCAGAAAATTTCCTTAAGATCAGCAGAGGTGGCAGAAAATACAGAAACGGTTGCGCAGGGGATGGAACATATTGCATGCGCTGCCGAAGAGATCGCCAAAGGCGGTGTTGATATTTCGAGTAGTGTACAGGAAATTGAACTTGCTTCGGCTGACACTGCAATACGGGCCGTTGATACAAGCGGTTCAGCCAATGATCTATCGGAAACTGCCAATAAGTTAGGTATCTTAGTTGAACGCTTCAAAATTGAATCGCCACAGAATTAATATGCGGGAGAAGATGAAAGATGTTCCAAGATAAGATGCCGTTGACCGATTTTACGGAAGAAGCTCGTGGTCATATTGAGCAAGCGGAAAAAGGCCTGCTCAATATGGAACAAAAAGAATATAATGCTGAGACATTAAATAGTGTATTTAGGGCTGTACATAGCATCAAAGGAACTGCTGGCTATTTTGATTTAAAGAAAGTAGTAGAACTATCTCATTCCATGGAAAACTTATTAGGAGAGCTTAGAGAAAAAGCGGATAAGGTTTCGTCAGAGATAGTGGATGCATTACTACGTGCAATGGATGTCTTGGGGCATATGGTAAATCATCCTTCTTCCAGTGAAGATGTAGAGATTGATGATCATGTCACCTATATAAAATCATTCATGTCAGATATGAAAGACAAGGAAAATGATCTTGCTGATGCTTGGGATATGCTAAATAGTCTATTTGAAGAAGATGAGCCTCTTTCTACGGATATTTCGGAAAATACGAAGAAGCAAGAAAAGTTAGTCACGATCCCTGTAGAACAACCAAAGCAACAAGAAGCGAAACAGGAACAAATCGTTGAAGATAGTATTAAGGTAAGTATCAGCGTGCTCAATGACTTGCTTACAATTGCAAGTGAGATGGTACTAGGCAGAAATCAGCTGCTGAGAATTGTAGAAAACAATCATGGAAACAACAATGATTTAGAAATGATAGCAAAAAAAATTAATAATACGACAACTCTTCTCCAAGAAAAAGTTATGAAGGCTAGAATGCAGCCCATAGCCCATGTCTTTAATAAATTTCCTCGTATGGTTAGAGAAATGTCAAGGACGATGGAAAAAGAAGTAGAGCTGGTTCTTGCCGGTACAGCAGTTGAATTGGATAAATCAATTATTGAAGCGTTAGTAGATCCCTTGACTCATCTAGTGAGAAATGCTATGGATCATGGTATTGAAGATGCTGTAACAAGGGGGAAAACAAGTAAGCCTTTCACTGGTACCCTTTCCTTAAAAGCCTATCAGGAAACGGGAATGGTTATTATTGATATAACAGATGATGGCAGAGGCCTTAATATAGAAAAAATTAAGATGAAAATTATTGAAAAAGGTTTAGCCACAGAGCTGCAACTTCGTTCCATGAATGAACAAGACGTTTTTGCTTATATTTTTTGCCCAGGGTTTTCCACAGCAGAGAAAATTACTAATATTTCCGGTCGTGGCGTTGGTATGGATGTTGTAAAAACAAATATTGAAAAAATTGGTGGAAAAATTAAAATTTTATCAGAGCTAGGTGTAGGAACAACCGTTAGGCTTCTATTACCACTGACCTTAGCGATCATTTCTTCTATCATTGTTAAATGCAATGATGATTGTTTTGCTGTACCCCAGGCGAACTTAGGGGGATGCGTACTTATTCAGCCAGAAGAAAACAATAGCCAAAAAATTGAGTTTGTTCATGGACAGCCAGTATTGCGGATGGGGAGTCGCTTACTACCAATTGTGCGTTTGTCAGACATACTTGACTTAGCTGTGAGCATAGAAGATGAAGGGGCTTATTTTGCAGAAAAAAGTAGGACTTTTCGAATTTTAATCATTAAAGGCAGTAGTCAATTATTTGGATTAGCTGTAGATGCTGTTTGTGATCATGAAGAGATATTAGTAAAGCCTATGCCTCACGGACTTAAAAGCTGCCAATGCTTCTCAGGGGTAACCGTATTAGGCGATGGTAAGATAGCCATGATTCTTGATACGGAGAATGTTAGAATTATGGCAAAAATAAATCAGCTAGAGGATGATATTTCTCGCCATAAGGAAGAGAAAATTCTTACGCGAAGTGTTAATGAAGAGCAACAGTTATTGCTATTTAAAGCATCGGGATCTGAGACGCTAGGTCTTGATATTGCAATGGTTTCTAGAGTGGAAGAAATAGAAGCCTCTTGCATTGAAATGATTGGCGATCATGAGTATATACAGTTTCGTGGACAGTCGCTTAGAGTCATAAGGCCAGAACAATTCCTACCTATCAACAACTGCAAAAAGCAGTTGTCAAAGCTATATGTAATAATACCTAAACTTGTGAAATATCCAATGGGAATTATTGCGGAAGAGATTATTGATGCTGTAACAAAAACACTTGCAATGGATAGCAATGGGGTTAGTGGTAAGGGAGTATTGGGATCAACCATTCTAAATGGAAAGATTGTTATACTAATTAATATTTATGAACTCTTTGAGCAGGCTGCTCCTGAGCATTATATCCAAGAAAAAATAGGAATAAAAATAATTGGTCAATCAAAAAAGACGGTTTTGTTGGCAGAGGACACGCCCTTTTTTGCAAAAATGGCAAAAGGTTATTTAGAGTGGGCAGGTTATGAAGTGTTAGCGGCCGAAAATGGGCTAGAAGCTCTTGAAATATTAGAGAAGAACCATATTGATATTGTAGTCAGTGATATTGAGATGCCTGTTATGAATGGCATTGAACTTGTAAGGGCAATTCGTGCTAGCGATCAATTTAAAGAGTTGCCAGTGATTGCTTTGACCTCTTTGACACGTGATGATCAAAAAGAAAAAGGTCTGCGAGCGGGTTTTGATCGTTATGAACAGAAACTCGATAGAACCATATTGCTAGAAAGTGTTGCAGCTATGCTTCAAAAAACAGAAAGTTGACGAAGGAAAAGGGGGCTTTATATTGGCGAGGATATTAGTGGTTGATGACTCCGGAATTGTCAGGAGAAATATGGAGATCATGTTAAAAAGTGCTGGACATGAGGTTGTTGCCGAGGTCGATAATGGCTTGAGTGCTTATGCTGAATATAAAAAAAAGCTGCCAGACTTAGTAACAATGGACTTAACAATGCCGGGGATGGATGGAATTGAAACCATGCAAAAGATCATTGCTGAGTTTCCCCTTGCAAAGATTATTGTAGTTAGTGGTATAAACCAAAAAGACATTATTGTTAAGGCTATTCGTTGTGGTGCCTGCCATTTTATCGTAAAGCCTATGAACCAAGAAAAAGTACTATCCGTAGTTAATATGGTACTTTTAAAAGAGATTGATCATACGAAACGGTTAGAGCTAGCGGAAAAGCTTGCCGTGGTTGATCTCGAAGAAAAGGAAGCACAAGCCCCGTCCTATACAATCCAAGATAAAGATGGAAAATATATACTAGTAAATATAAGTGAACAAATTAATAATGAGAGTGTAGCAAAATTAGGGCAAGAAATAGAGAATCTATTATTTAAGTTTAACTCAAAGTTTATATTTGATTTTGGAAAGGGAAAAATGTCCTTAGAGCTGCTGCCTAAGATAAATAATATAGTAGGGGCAATCAAAAAGGAAAAGGGCGTGGTGAGAGCCGTCTCGGTGAATGCTCAATTTGTACAACAAATACAAGAAAGTAGAGAATCCATTGCTTCTGGATTGGCTGAGGCAATACGTTTCTTGCCCAATTCATAAGAAATACAAGATAATAAAGGAGGGGAAAAGTTATAGAGTTATAATATACATTCCAAGGTTGCTTGCCGCATTGGGAATAGGAGTACATCATGAGCAAAAATGAAATTAATTGCTCATGATTTTAGACATTGCTTTTTTTATATTACTTATTTGAAAAAATTATAGTACTTATAAGTGAAATAATGTTGCGTCTGAGAAACAGGTATGCTACAATTGTCTGGTAAAAACACAAGTGGTTTTAGAGAGAGGTGCAATAAATGAAAGACAAAATTCATCCTAATTATGGTGAATCAAAAGTAACGTGTGGTTGCGGCAACACTTTCCTAACTGGTTCTGTTAAAAAAGAACTTCGTATTGATGTGTGCTCCAAATGTCATCCGTTCTTTACTGGTCAGCAACGTAATATCACTGCTGGTGGACGTGTTGAAAAATTCAATAAACGTTATGGTACGCAGGCCTAAAAACCGGGTAGCAGAGCAGAGATGCTCTGCTACATTTATATCTGAAGCAGCGAACCAAAATCTTTGTAAAAGATTTTTCGTGAGTCGCTTCGTTAGCATTGTAATGCTAACATCATTAAAAGAACCAAAATCTTTGTAAAAGATTTTTCGTGAGTCGCGACCTTAGCATCGCAATGTTAATATCATTACTATATAAGACTACATTTGTGGTTTCTATATAAAAGGAGGGGTACCGTGAAACCGAAGGCAAGTATTGGTGGTCAAGCTGTAATAGAAGGCGTTATGATGCGCGGCCCAGGGCTTATTGCTACAGCAGTACGGGAACCGTCAGGTGAAATTATGGTAAAAACAGAGACCTTTACACCAATTGGTGATAAATATCCTATATTGAAAAAACCAATGCTTAGAGGTGTAGTTGCTCTTGTGGAGTCTTTAGTGCAAGGGTTAAGGGCCTTATCTTTTTCTGCTCAAGCAGCTGGCGAAGAGGGGGAAGAATTATCCAATAAGGAAATTGCTCTTACCATGATGTTTTCCTTAGGACTTGCAATTGTGCTGTTTGTTATTATTCCTACCTATGCTGCGAAATTTATTCACAGCGCGATTACCGATCCACGGCTGTTAAATCTTATGGAAGGCGTACTCAGATTCGCTATTTTTATAGCTTATATTGTAGGTATTTCCAAGATGAAAGATATTCATAGAGTGTTTGAATATCATGGTGCTGAACACAAAACCATTCATGCCTATGAAGCGGGGGTGCCGCTCGATGTAGAACATGTTCGTACCTATACCACCCTTCATCCCCGCTGTGGGACTAATTTTCTGTTGATTGTAATGATTGTGAGTATCATTATGTTTGCTTTTTTAGGCTGGCCAGACTTATGGATTCGTATTGTATCGAGGATTCTGTTGATGCCAGTGGTAGCGGGTATTGCATATGAAATTATTCGCTTTGCAGGCCAGAGTGAAGCTGCCTGGGTGCAGTTTGCCATTACGCCAGGGCTATTACTGCAAAAATTAACGACACGGGAACCTAGTGATGACCAACTTGAAGTGGCAATACGTGCTTTAGAAGCTGTACGACCCGTCAAATAATAAGAGGTTTTTAAGGAGAACAATCATGCTTGATAAATTACAGGCCATTGAAGATCGGCATACGGAACTAGAAAACTTAATTAGTGACCCTTCCGTTCTTGCAAATATGACAGAATGGCAAAAACATACGAAAGCACATTCTAAATTGACGCCAATTGTGGCTAAATTTAGAGAGCAAAAAGAAGTCAACCAAGGAATTGCTGATGCCTTAGAAATGCTAGGGGAAAAATTGGAGAATGATTTTCGCCAAATGGTCTCTGCAGAATTGTCAGAGCTAAAGACCAAGGCTGAAATATTAGAGGAAGAATTACGGATTTTGCTGCTGCCGAAAGATCCCAATGATGAAAAAAGTGTAATTGTAGAAATTCGCGGCGGAGCGGGTGGCGATGAAGCAGCCTTATTTGCTGGCGATTTATTTCGTATGTACACTCGTTATGCCGATGACCATGGCTGGCGTACAGAACTTCTTGAAGCCAATGCCCCTGATTCCGGCGGCTTTAAAGAGGTAGTCTTTGTAATTGATGGTGATGGTGCTTATAGTCGCTTAAAATATGAAAGCGGCGTTCATCGTGTTCAACGGGTGCCTACCACAGAATCCAGCGGACGAATTCATACTTCAACAGTTACAGTGGCTGTACTTGTTGAAGCCGAGGAAGTAGATGTGGTTATCAATCCTAACGATTTAAGAATTGATACCTATTGCGCCAGTGGTGCAGGCGGACAACATGTTAATAAGACCGAATCTGCCGTTCGGATTGTTCATTTACCCACAGGAGTAGTCGTACAGTGTCAGGATGAGAAATCCCAGCTTAAAAATAAAGAAAAGTGTATGCGTGTCCTAAGATCTAAGGTTTTAGAACTTGCGCAAGAAGCACAGAACGCGGAAATGGCCGAGGAGCGAAAAAGTCAGGTAGGTACGGGAGACCGTAGTGAACGTATTCGTACCTATAATTTCCCGCAAGGGCGAGTGACAGACCATCGCATTGGCTTAACGCTGCATAAACTGGATTTTGTTCTGAATGGGGATTTAGATGAAATCATCAACGCCTTGATTGCCACAAATCAAAGTAAACGTATGCAACAGGTAGACTAAGATGGAAAAAAAGAAAGATATTTGGCGTATTGATACAATTTTAAATTGGACTAGGCAGTACTTCAGTGAAAAAGGCGTGGAAAACCCACGCCTAGATGCGGAAGTACTGCTTTCCCATATTTTAAAAGTCGATAGGCTGTATTTATATGTGCATTTTGATCAACCCTTAGAGGAAAGAGAATTAACTAATTTTCGAGAAGCCGTTAAAAAAAGAGCTGCTCGTTTGCCAGTAGCTTACATTACGGGCAGTAAGGAGTTCATGGGGCTAGATTTTCAGGTTACACCTGCCGTGCTGATTCCGAGACCAGATACAGAAATCTTAGTAGAGACAGCCCTTGGACGTTTGGCGTCAAAGGAGGAACCTCACATCTTGGATATCGGAACTGGCAGCGGTGCAATTTGTATAAGTGTATTAAGTACGCTTCAATCAGCGAAAGGTGTCGCCGTTGATATATCTCCAATGGCTCTTGAGGTGGCAAAAAGCAATGCAGCAAGACATTCTGTAGAGGAGCGCCTTACGTTCTATCTAGGCGATTTATTTGCTCCTGTAGAAGGACAACTGTTTACTGCCATATTATCCAATCCGCCCTACATTCCTCAAGCTGATATTGGGGATCTTACAGCCGAGGTCAAGCAGGAACCCAGCTTAGCCTTAGTCGGTGGCGTAGATGGGTTGGATTTTTATCGCCGCATTATTAGAGAAGGTAAAAAATATCTGGCTGCAGGCGGTTTTATTGCCATGGAAGTTGGAATTGGTCAAGCGTCACAGGTTGCAGAACTAGCTGAGGCAACAGGCTTTTATAAGGTCAGTGAGATTGTCAAGGATTACGGGGGAATCGAGCGGGTGGTTGTGCTCACGGAAAGGTAAAGAGGGGAATTATATATGCATACCAAACATTTTATTGTGAAGAAGGAACAACCGGATAAACAAATCCTAGCTCAGGCGGCCCAATTGCTAAAAAAAGGTAAGCTAGTAGCCTTTCCGACAGAGACTGTATATGGTCTAGGCGCCAATGGCCTTGATAGCCAGGCAGTGGCTAGCATTTACCAGGCTAAGGGCAGACCTTCTGATAATCCGTTAATATTACATATTGCTAGGCAAGAAGAGTTAGCGAGGCTAGTTACGCATATTCCTCCAAGTGCCCAGGCATTAATGGATAGCTATTGGCCAGGACCACTTACGATAGTGTTGCACCGCAGGGCTATTGTACCTGATATTGTTTCAGGAGGACTTGATACCGTAGCTGTTCGTTTGCCAGCTTCTGTTGTAGCGCGGGAACTGATTGCGTTAGCAGGCGTGCCCATTGCTGCACCGAGCGCCAATACTTCAGGGCGACCTAGTCCTACAAGTGCAAAGGACGTTCTCGATGATCTTAATGGACGTATTGATGCCATTATTGATACCGGCAGCTGTGATATTGGGGTGGAATCAACTGTTGTTGATTGTACTACTCCTGTACCCACTTTGCTCAGACCTGGTGGTATAACCTTAGAAATGCTCATAGATACCTTAGGGGAGATAGAAACGGATCCCGCCTTAGATGGGGGGGAATCGATCCCTAAATCCCCTGGGATGAAATATGTCCATTATGCTCCCAGTGCTCCTATGATCTTATTCGAAGGAGCGTATCCCTCAATTTTTCATAATATGCTACAAGAAATACAAACATCCTTAGTTGCAGGCAAAAGGGTAGGAGCTATCCTTTCCCAAGAGAGCGCCAGGCACCTGCCCCTAACTGTAGTTTCTGCCGTGTATGGTTCGCGGCAAAAACTGGAAGATATTGCTGCCAATTTATATACAACCCTTCGCAGTTTTGACAATGAGCCTGTTGACATTATTTATGCAGAAGGTGTTGAAGAAATGGGTATTGGTCTGGCGATTATGAATCGCCTGCGCAAAGCTAGCGGTTATCGAATTGTGAAAGGCTAACATATCTATCCTTGCTTCCACATATATATAACAGTGGGGGTGGGGATATTGAGTAGTGTAGAATTTTTGGTGCTGAGCGTAGCCCTTGGGACAGATTTATTTTCGGTAACAATCCCAATTGGTATGAAGCCCATGGGTTTTCGAATTATTATTCGTGCAGCCCTTACCTTTGCTCTATTTCATATTGTACTGATCCTAACCGGTTACCATATGGGACATTATCTGGGAGCAATGATTGAAAACCTAGGTGCAGATTATGTTCATTATCCAATCATGGTTATGCAAAACTGGGCCAGCATTTTAGGAGCTCTTCTATTAGTTGGTTTAGGCATACATATGATTCGAGAGACTTTTGATACCAAGGGACCTAGGGAAGGAAAATCCAATCCTTTGCAAGGGACTTCTCTCTTGCTCTTGGCAGTGAGTGTCAGCATTGATGCGTTAGCCGCGGGTTTTAGTATGGGGATGATGGATGTGAATTTACTTACACTAAGCTGTATCTTAGGGGCTGTCATATTTTTCATTACCATAGCAGGTCTGACCTTAGGACGCCGAGTAGGCCGCTACGTAGGAAAAGGATCAGAGCTTATCGGCGGGATCGTACTTATTTTCCTTGGATTACATATATTATGGAAGATGCTGATATAATAAACAAAGAGTAAAACTAAAAAAATGGGAAAAATATTGGTAGAATTTTGGTTCAAAACTTTAATTTGGCAGGAAAAAGAAGATTTAATAGCGAAAAATGTCTAGTGGAAAGCCAATAGAACGGTTGGAGGTTTCAGATGATTGTAGCAATTGGTAGTGATCATGGTGGATTTAAGTTAAAAGAAGAAATCAAAAAGATGTTAACGGAAGAAAAGGTGGAATTTCGTGATTATGGTACCCATTCAGCAGAATCCATAGATTACCCGGAGGTTTCTCAAAAAATCGGACAAGCTGTTGTTAGTGGAGAATGCAGTCGAGGAATTATTATTTGTGGTACAGGCATTGGTGTGAGTATTGCTGCAAATAAAATAAAAGGCATTCGTGCCGCTCTTTGTCATGATGTATTTTCAGCCCAAATGTCCAGGGAACACAATGATGCCAACATTTTAACGATGGGGGAAAGAGTCATTGGCCCAGGCCTTGCTTGTATGATTGTAGCTACCTGGTTAAAGACAGAGTTTGCTGGTGGTCGTCATGGCCGCAGAGTAGATAAAATTTCTCAAATGGAAACCTAGGAGTGGATTTGATGAATGGTGACCTGGAGATAATCAAAAATCAAACAACTCAGAATATAACTGAATTATTAGAGGTAGCGAAGCTGGTCCCAGGACAGATTGTAGTAGTGGGGTGCAGTACGAGTGAAGTTTTGGGAGCGATGATCGGATCAGCAGGCTCGAGTGCAGTAGCTGAAACTATTTTAAATAGTTTGCGTCATGTATGTACTCAGTATGGTGTATATCTAGCAGTGCAATGCTGTGAACATCTAAATCGGGCCTTGGTTATAGAAGAAGAGGCTGCGCTGCGGTATAACTTAGAGCCAGTTATGGTGGTACCTGTAGCAAAAGCTGGCGGGGCTCTTGGAGCGCAAGCTATGCTTGACTTTGACCGCCCAGTAGTGGTGGAAAATATTAAGGCTCACGCGGGGCTGGATATTGGCAGTACGCTGATTGGCATGCACCTTAAAGCCATTGCGGTTCCAATCCGTTTGACAAAAAATAAAATTGGACAGGCATTTGTGACAGCCGCTCGCACTCGTCCAAAACTCATTGGCGGGCCGCGGGCTGTTTATCAATAAATTTAAAAAGAGCTGCTTAAAAGATACAGGCTCAAAATTAAAAAAATGGGGGACAAGAATACATGAAAATACTTGCAGGTTTTGATCCAGAAATTGCGAAGGCCATTGATTTAGAACTCCACAGACAACAAAACAAATTAGAACTCATTGCTTCTGAAAATTTTGTTAGTAAAGCGGTTATGGAAGCTACGGGGTCTGTTTTGACTAACAAATATGCAGAAGGCTATCCTGGAAAACGTTATTATGGTGGCTGTGAACATGTAGATGTAGTAGAACAATTGGCAATTGATAGAGTGAAAAAAATCTTTGGTGCTGAACATGCCAATGTACAACCTCATTCCGGTGCTCAGGCCAATACCGCTGTATACTTTGCTTTTTTAAAGCCGGGAGATACGATCTTAGGTATGAACTTGGCTCATGGTGGACATTTGACTCATGGTAGCCCAGTAAATATCTCTGGGAAGTGCTTTAACATTGTGCCTTACGGTGTCGATGAGGTTACTCATCGCATTAATTATGATGAAGTAGCTGAGCTGGCAAGACAGCATCGCCCTAAAATGATTGTTGCTGGTGCAAGTGCTTATCCTCGCATTATTGATTTTGAAAGAATGGGACAAATTGCTCGTGAAGTTGGAGCTTTATTTATGGTTGATATGGCTCATATCGCAGGACTGGTAGCAGCTGGTGTGCATCCTACGCCAATCGGCCATGCGGATATTGTAACGACTACTACTCACAAAACTCTGCGGGGACCTCGCGGCGGTGTAATTATGTGTCGTGCTGACCTGGCTCCGATTGTGGATAAAGGTGTATTCCCTGGTATGCAGGGCGGACCTCTTATGCATGTTATTGCCGCTAAAGCTGTATCCTTTAAGGAAGTTTTGACAGAAGAGTTCCGTGCTTACCAAGCGCAAATCGTCAAAAATGCCAGTGCACTTGCGCAAAGATTAATGAAACATGGCTTTACATTAGTATCAGGTGGCACTGATAACCATTTAATATTAGTAGATTTGCGTCCTCAAAATATTACAGGTAAAGATGCTGAAAAACTCCTTGATAAAATAGGTGTGACAGTGAATAAAAATTCAATTCCCTTTGACCCAGCCAGTCCTTTTGTTACTAGCGGGATACGAATTGGTACAGCAGCTCTTTCTTCTCGTGGAATGCAAGAAGTGGACATGGAGATTGTAGGAGATATTATTGCAATGGTGCTTAATAATCCAACCGATGTTGCCACTCAGGAAGAAGCGGCGATACTAATCGCGGACTTATGTAAAAAACACCCTTTATATGCTTAAGTAAGATAAAGAAAGGCAGTTGATCGTAGCGTGCAGGTAAAAGTGATTGATCATCCTCTAATTCAACATAAACTGTCGTTGATGCGTGATGTAAAAACAGGTACTAAAGAATTTCGTGAATTATTAGAGGAAATTTCAATGTTAATGGCATTTGAAATTACGCGAGACTTGCCTTTGGTGGAAGTAGAAATTGAAACACCAGTGGTTAAGTGTAAATGCAAGGCCTTGGCCGGCAAGAAATTGGGCGTAGTACCTATTTTGCGTGCGGGTCTAGGGATGGTTAACGGTGTAGTACGTATTATCCCAGCTGCTAAGGTTGGCCATATCGGTTTGTACCGTGACCCAGAAACATTGCAGCCGGTAGAATATTATTGTAAGTTACCTAGCGATGTAGCAGAACGTGATTTTATAGTCATTGATCCTATGCTTGCCACAGGAGGGTCGGCTGTAGCTGCCATTACCCTGCTGAAAAGCAAAGGTGCAAAGCATATTAAATTAATGTGCCTTGTCGCAGCTCCTGAGGGTGTGCATCTCGTTAATAAAGAGCATCCTGATGTCGGAATCTATACTGCTTCCGTTGATGAATGTCTAAATGATCATGGTTATATTGTGCCTGGCCTTGGCGATGCTGGGGATCGGATTTTCGGCACAAAATAAGGCTTAAAATTGAAAAAAATGTAATGAAAAAGAAGCACTGAATATTCAGGACTTCTTTTTCAATTCTATGAATTGTTGTAAAACAGTAAAATTACCTTGCAATTACTCTTATTTGACTGGTATAATGACCTAAAATGTTAGGCAATGTAGTTGCAATGAAGTGCTTTGTTCGTGTACAATGGAACATGCCTATGAATTGCATAACAATAATGGTAAAGGGTTGCACCTTGCATATTGTGTGGCCATATATCTAACGTAGGGGGACTTATATGTACTGGAATAAGACAATTGAAACAATGGAATATACTGAAATGCAACAATTGCAGACCAAGAGGCTAATTGCTGTGGTAGAGTATATGTATCGTCAAGTGCCCTTTTATCGGGAACGCATGCAGCAGCAAGGACTGTTACCCCAGGATATAACTACACTAGCAGACATTAGTAAATTGCCCTTTACAGAAAAACAAGATATGAGAGATAACTATCCTTATGGATTGTTTGCGGTGCCGCCTAGCGAAATTGTTCGTATCCATGCTTCGAGCGGTACAACGGGTAAAGCCACTGTTGTTGGTTATACAAAGCGGGATCTTGGCATTTGGTCAGAGGTTATGGCCCGGTCTTTAACATCGGCTGGTGTTACCAATAAATCTTTTATTCAAATCGCCTATGGTTATGGTTTATTTACAGGTGGCTTGGGTATGCACTATGGGGCAGAACTCGTAGGTGCTTCTGTCATTCCTGTTTCTAGCGGGAATACCTCACGGCAGATTTCCTTGATGACAGATTTTGGTACAACAGCATTAGCTTGTACTCCTTCCTATGCTCTGCATCTTGCCGAGGCAATGAAGGAAATGGGTATTGATCCGAAAAGCACTGGCCTTAAGGTTGGAATTTTTGGTGCCGAACCTTGGTCGGATTCCATGCGCACAGAAATAGAATCCCAACTTAATATTAAAACTACGGATATTTATGGACTTAGTGAAATTATTGGGCCTGGAGTTGCTTGTGAATGTCATATGCAGCAAGGCTTACATATTAACGAAGATCATTTTTACCCTGAAATTATTAATCCACAAACGGGTGAAGTATTAGGCGAAGGGGAAAAGGGTGAACTGGTTTTAACTACCATTACCAAAGAAGGTATGCCCATGATTCGTTATCGAACTCGGGATTTAACAGTATTAAGTCGTGGTACCTGTGCTTGCGGACGGACGTTAGTACGTATGAATAAAGTCCTTGGACGCAGTGATGATATGCTAATTATTCGTGGCGTTAATGTTTTCCCTTCCCAAGTAGAAAGTGTACTTCTTAATTTGGGCGAAACATCTCCTCATTATCAGCTCATCGTAGATCGGGTGGGACATCTTGACACCTTGACGGTAATGGTAGAGATTTCAGAAAATATGTTCTCTGATGAAGTACGTCGGTTGGAATTATTAGAGAAAAAGATTCAGAATGAGCTGGCTAGTGTGCTAAAGGTCACAGCACGGGTGCGTTTGGTGGCAGCCAAAACCCTAGAGCGCAGTGAAGGTAAAGCTAAGCGGGTTATTGATAACCGGAAAATATAAGAAAAGGGGAATTATCAATGATTATTCAGCAAATTTCAGTATTTCTTGAAAACCGACTGGGTACATTGGCGGAAGTCCTAGCAACCTTAAATGAGAATAATATAAATATTAGGGCCATGTCTGTCGCAGAAACTGCAGATTTTGGAATTCTTCGTTTTATTGTAAATAGCCCAGAAAGTGTAGCGAAAATTCTCAAACAAGGGAATATTGCCGTAAAAATCACGCCAGTATTGACCATGGTGTTAGATGATAATCCAGGTAGATTATTAGAAAAAATACAAAAACTAAGTGATGCAGGCATCAATGTGGAATATTTTTATGCTTTTGCTGTCGTCGGTACGGAAAAGGCTAGAATTGTTCTCAAAGTAGATGCTTTAGAACAAGCCCAAAAGCTTATCGGTATTCATGAACAGGCTCAAGAGAATGAAGAAGCTGATTTTTACTGGTAAACAGTAACGGAGGTGAGTGGTAGTGGAGCATACCTTATCAATTTTAGTACTTAACCACCCAGGAGTATTGGTACGGGTGGCTGGAATGTTTGCCAGACGTGGTTTTAATATTGAAAGTCTGGCAGTAGGCGCTACCCATGTTCATGAATATTCCAGGATTACTGCTGTCATGAAAGGCAGTGAGGCCATGGTTGTACAAGTTGCCAAACAACTAGAAAAATTAGTTGAAGTAAGAGCCGTAGAGTTTTTACCAGGTAATGCAGCCGTGGTAAGGGATACAGCCATGATCAAGGTCAAGGCTGGCAGAGATAAACAATTAGAAGTCTTACAATTAGCAGAGTCCTTCGGCGGAAAAGTTGTTGATATTTCAGAAGAGGCTTTAATTATAGAAGTAACGAGTGGTGAAAGTAATACCCAGTCCCTAATACAGGTCTTAACTCCTTATGGAATATTAGAAATGATTCGGACCGGTGTTATTGGTTTGCAACGGGGAAGCAGTAATATCTACGAGAATGAAAAAAGTGAGTGTGGCGCGTTATTTGACAATTGTTAAATAACAGTATAAAGTTTATAGTTAACAGTGGAAAACCGTCCCTTTTCGTCAGCAAGGCCTTATTTGTTTTTGGCAATACGGTGACTGCAACAGGCACAGGGGCAGTTCAAAATAAAAAAAAGTGTATACGAGGAGAGAATGAATATGAGTAAAATGTATTATGAATCAGATGCTAAGGTAGAATTAATTAAAGACAAAACAGTTGCAATTATCGGTTATGGTAGCCAAGGCCATGCTCATGCCCTAAATTTGCATGACAATGGTGTAAAAGTAATCGTTGGTTTGTATAAAGGCAGCAAGTCTTGGGAAAAAGCACAAAATGATGGCTTAACAGTTATGGAAGTAGCTGGCGCTGCAGCCGCCGCTGATATTGTTATGATTCTTCTTCCAGATGAAAAACAAGCAAAAGTCTATAATGAACAAATTGCTCCAAACTTAAAACCAGGTGCAGCACTTGCTTTTGCTCATGGTTTCAATATTCATTTTAATCAAATTGTACCACCTGCTGATGCAGATGTCTTTATGGTTGCTCCTAAAGGACCTGGTCACTTAGTACGTCGTGTATTTGCTGAAGGAAAAGGCGTACCTTGCTTGAAAGCTGTTTACCAAGATGCTTCCGGTCAAGCTGAAGCATTGTCCTTAGCTTATGCTTGGGGTGTTGGCGGTACTAGAGCTGGTGTACTGACTACTACTTTCCAAGAAGAAACAGAAACAGATTTGTTTGGTGAGCAAGCTGTTCTTTGTGGCGGTGCTACTGCTCTAGTAAAAGCTGGTTTTGAAACCTTAGTAGAAGCAGGTTACCAACCAGAAGTTGCTTACTTTGAATGTTTGCATGAATTAAAATTAATCGTAGACTTGATGTATGAAGGCGGCATGGCTACTATGCGTCACTCTATCAGCGATACTGCTGAATATGGTGATTATATGATTGGTAACCGCATTGTTACAGATGCAACAAAAGTAGAAATGAAAAAAGTGCTAACTGAAATTCAAACAGGTGTATTTGCAAGAAATTGGATACTTGAAAATCAAGCAAACCGTCCTGAATTCTTGGCAATTAGACGTCGTGAATCTGAGCATCAGATTGAAACCGTTGGTAAAAAACTTCGTGGCATGATGAGCTGGTTGAAAAAATAAGCTATCATAAACTTTATAGCGTTATATAAAGACAGGAATAAGTACGCAGTTCTTGGTGCTTGAGCACCTTGAACTGCGTCCTCTCCCTTTTGTGGGGTAAACTTAAGATGAATAATATGAATAGAGGTGATTGGTATGGATCGTAGAATTAAAATTTTTGATACTACATTGCGTGATGGCGAGCAGACGCCAGGCGTATGTTTGAATATGCATGAAAAGTTGGAAATTGCCCAAAGCCTAGTCAAATTAAAGGTAGATGCCATTGAGGCTGGATTTCCAGTAATCTCACAAGGAGATTTTCTATCTGTCAGTCAAATTGCCGAACATGTAAAAGGACCTATTATTTGTGGCCTTGCACGGGCGAATAAAAAAGATATTGATGCGGCTGTACAAGCATTAGCAAAGGCTGAGCGTCCGCGGATTCATACCTTTATTGCAACAAGCGATATTCATATGGAATATAAACTAAAAATGTCCAGAGATAAGGTGTTGACTCTTGCCGAAGAGTCTGTGCGTTATGCCAAACAATTTGTTCAAGATATTGAATTTTCGGCAGAAGATGCTTCCCGATCAGACTGGGATTTTCTCTGCAAAATCTATGGGAAGGCCATCGCGGCAGGTGCCACCGTTATTAATGTACCAGATACCGTAGGTTATACGACTCCTGATGAATATGGTGCCTTGATTCGTTACATCAAAAACAATGTGCCTGGCGTTGACAATGTAGATATTAGTGTTCATTGTCATAATGATTTAGGTTTGGCAGTAGCCAATTCTTTAGCTGCTGTGCAAAATGGTGCCACCCAAGTAGAGTGTACCATTAATGGTTTAGGTGAAAGAGCGGGTAATGCTGCTATGGAAGAACTTATTATGGCATTTTATACTCGCAAAGACTTTTATAAAGCAATTACCAATATTGATACCAAACAAATTTATCGAGCATCTACTCTTGTAAGTACGCTGACAGGTGTGGATGTGCAGATTAATAAAGCAATCGTAGGGGATAATGCTTTTGCCCATGAATCCGGAATACATCAACATGGAATGCTCAATAATTCCTTGACGTATGAGATTATTTCTCCAGAAGTCATTGGTATTAGCCGCAATGCTATGGTTCTTGGCAAACACTCGGGGCGGCATGCCTTCGAAGATCGTTTAAAACAAATGGATTATGATTTTGATAGTGAAACTATTAATGTATTATTTGCTAAATTCAAAGATTTAGCCGACCGTAAGAAAGTGGTATTTGATCGGGATATTGCAGCACTTATTATTGATAAACCTTCCGTACAACCAGAATACTACCGCTTAGCCTATCATCAGGTTGTCAGCGGTAGCCAAAGCGTGGCGACAGCTACCGTACGTCTTGAAACCAGTAATGGCATCATTGAACAAGCCAGTTGTGGGGATGGCCCTGTAGATGCTGTCTTTAAAGCCATAGAAAAGGCAGTGGGTTTTGATATCGGTCTTAAAGATTACCAATTGAAAGCTGTCACTGCTGGCGAAGATGCTTTAGGTGAAGCTACTGTTTGGATAGAATATAATGACTCTGTATTTAATGGACGAGGACTCAGTACCGATGTCATTGAAGCCAGTGCAAAAGCGTATATTAATGCTGTAAATAAACGGCTAACTGTGTGTGGAGATCCTAAAGCGCAGTAAGGGACAGGAGGGAAATAACATGGGTATGACCATGACGGAAAAAATCTTTGCTCGGCATGCTGGGCTAGAAATAGTAGAACCGGGGCAATTGATCAAATGCAAGGTAGATGTAGTGCTTGGTAATGACATCACCACACCGCCTGCGATTAAGGAATTTGATCGTATTGGTAAACCGGTATTTGATAAAGATAAGATTGTACTTGTGCCTGATCATTTTACACCGAATAAAGATATAAAATCAGCAGAACAAAGCAAAATCATGCGCCAATTTGCTAGAAAGCATAACATCACCCATTATTTTGAAGTGGGCCGTATGGGCATTGAACATGTCTTATTACCGGAAGTAGGGTTGGTAGCCCCAGGTGAAGTGATTATTGGAGCCGACTCTCATACTTGCACCTATGGCGCTTTAGGGGCTTTTGCCACTGGTGTAGGGTCAACAGATATGGGGGCTGCTATGGCGACAGGAGAAACCTGGTTTAAAGTGCCTTCCAGTATTAAAGTAGAACTTACAGGCAAAATGCCAGAGTGGGTAAGCGGTAAGGATCTAATTTTGACCTTAATTGGTATGATTGGTGTGGATGGAGCTCGCTATCAATCATTAGAATTTATGGGTAGCGGAGTAGCCAATTTATCCATGACCGATCGTCTGACCATTGCCAATATGGCAATTGAAGCAGGGGCCAAAAACGGGATTTTCCCTGTGGATGAAATTACCATGGACTATGTTACTGGTCGTGTGACAAAAGCTTATGAAGCTGTGAAAGCCGATGATGATGCCGTATATGAAAGAGTCATAAATATTGATTTAAGTACCTTAACTCCTGTAGTGGCTTTGCCACATTTGCCGGAAAATGTACGCAGCATTCGGGATATTGATGAAATTAAAATTGATCAAGTGGTAATTGGCTCTTGCACCAATGGACGAATTGAAGATTTGGCCCAGGCCGCTGGTATTCTAAAAAATCAGACGGTACATGAAGATGTACGATTGATTATCATTCCTGGCAGTCAGGCTGTTTATTTGGAAGCCATGAAGCAAGGCTATGTTGAAATCTTTATTGAAGCTGGCGGGATTGTAAGTACGCCTACCTGTGGTCCATGTCTGGGCGGATATATGGGAATCTTAGCAGCTGGCGAGCGGGCGGTAGCAACTACTAATCGTAACTTCCGTGGCCGCATGGGTCATGTGGACAGTGAAGTATACCTAACTGGTCCAGCAGTGGCTGCTGCCAGTGCGATTACAGGGCGCATCAGTGCACCTTGGGAGGTGAAGTGATGATACTAGAGGGAAAAGTATGGCGCTATGGCGATAATGTAGATACAGATGTTATTATTCCAGCTCGCTATTTGAATACGGCAGACCCGAAAGAATTAGCTCAGCACTGCATGGAAGATATTGATACTACCTTTGCTGGTAATGTACAGCCGGGTGATCTTATGGTGGCTGACCGAAATTTTGGCTGCGGCTCTTCTCGTGAACATGCACCAGTAGCTATCAAAGCTAGCGGTGTGACCTGCGTTATTGCAGGTAGCTTTGCGCGGATTTTTTATCGTAATGCCATTAATATTGGCCTGCCACTTGTAGAACTAGGTGATGAAGTAGAACATATAAAAGCAGGACATATCCTGCGTGTTGACTTAGTGGAAGGCAAACTTGAAAATACGACAACAGGACAAACCTTTAAAATTCAACCACTGCCTGGGTTTATTCGTGAGATTGCCCAAGCTGGCGGTTTGGTGAATTATGTTAAAGGGGAAAATGTATGAGTAATAAAAAAATTGTAGTCATCCCTGGTGATGGTATCGGCGAGGAAATCACAGCTGCTGCCGTAAGGGTACTTACTAAAGTCGCAGCTACGAGTAAATTAAATTTAAGTTTCGAAAAACAGCTGGCTGGTGGCGCTGCGATTGATGAATATGGCGTTCCTCTACCAGAAAGTGTAGTTAAGGCAGCGAAACAGGCTGATGCTGTATTGCTTGGCGCTGTTGGTGGCCCGAAATGGGATAATGTAGCGCCTGAACTTCGAGCAGAAAAAGCGATACTTGGCTTACGTAAAGAGCTAGGTTTATATGCTAATTTGCGTCCCGTTCGTTTATCACCAGCTTTGATTGAATTCTCTCCTCTAAAAGCCGAAGCTATTTCAGGAGTAGATATTTTATTGGTTCGGGAACTTAGCAGTGGTGTTTATTATGGAGAAAAGTGTGAATCTGCAATCGTCAATGGTGTAGAACAAGCTTCTGATATGGAAGTGTATACCGTGCCAGAAGTGAGTCGCATCATGCATTTAGCCTGCCAAGCGGCAAGACTTCGCCGCAAACAAGTTTTATCTGTGGATAAGGCTAATGTTTTGGCGACTTCTCGCTTGTGGCGACGAACGGTGACTCAAGTCGCTGCGGAGTATAGTGATGTTAGTTTGAATCATATGTATGTTGATAACTGTGCCATGCAATTGGTGCTAGCTCCTAAACAGTTTGACGTTATTGTAACGAATAATTTATTTGGTGATATTCTTAGTGATGAGGCTGCTGTGCTTACAGGGTCTATTGGGATGCTGCCATCTGCCAGTCTTGGCAATGGTACAGGACTCTATGAACCTATTCATGGATCAGCTCCTGATATTGCAGGTTTAGGTCTAGCCAACCCAATAGGAACTATTTTATCAGCTGCTATGTTGCTTCGTTACTCATTAGGAGAAGGGGCTGCAGCAGAGGCCATTGAAAAAGCGGTAGACCGAGTTTTGGAAGAAGGCTATCGTACGGCTGATTTATATAAAGAGGGTTATACCAAAGTAAGTACCGATGAAATGGCGAGATTAGTTGAAGCCCAATTAGGTTAATGTCTTACGATCCGGGGAGGTGTTTGCTATGAAAATATCTGGTGCAAAAGCCATTGTAGAATGTTTAGTAGAACAGGGGGTCCATACTGTTTTTGGTTACCCAGGAGGGCGGATTTTACCCTTGTATGATGCTCTCTATGATGGGCCTATACGTCATGTTCGAACAGCCCACGAACAAGGGGCTATACATGCTGCTGATGGCTATGCTCGTGCTAGTGGGCAAGTAGGTGTATGTATTGCAACGAGTGGACCAGGGGCGACTAATCTAGTGACAGGTCTCGCCAATGCCTATTTGGATTCAGTACCGCTAGTTGTGATCACTGGGCAGGTTCCTACGGAGCTTATTGGTGCCGATGCTTTTCAAGAAGTAGATACGACAGGCATAACCATGCCGGTGACTAAACATAATTTTTTGGTGAAGGATGTTAAGCATCTTCCGGAAATTATACGATTTGCATTTCGCATTGCTCGCTCTGGACGACCAGGACCAGTGCTTATTGATATACCAAGTGATATTCAAGCAAGCATGTTTACTTTCTGCCCGCAACAAAAGCAAGAGGCTATTCTTCCTAATTTGCAATTGTCAGAGCGAGGGAATTCCCTAATTGATAAAGCAGTAGAAGTCATTGCTTCTGCCAAGCAACCCCTTATGGTAGTCGGTGGCGGTGTAATTTCTGCTGGTACGTATGAACAAGTAATTAAGATTGCTGAAAAAATCAATATACCAGTGGTTAGTACTTTAATGGGACTTGGAGTTTTTAAGGCGAATCACCCTCAATTCTTGGGCTTAACAGGTATGCATGGTAGCAAGGTAGCCAATAACGCAGTGCACAGCGCTGATGTAATTATTGCTATTGGCAGTCGTTTTAGTGACCGGGTTACGAGCAATAAGAAAAAATATGCAGCAGGCAAGAGATTTATCCATATTGATGTTGATCCTGCAGAACTGGATAAAAATATTGCTACTCATATTGGACTGGCTGGTAATCTCGATCAATTATTACCTATTTTGCATGATCGTATTACCAGTGGTGATCAAACTGCTTGGTGGAATATCATAAAAAAATGGCAGCAGGAATTTAAGGTGACTCACACAGAAAAAGTATTGACTGCACCGTGGATGCTTCGAGAAGTGGCAAAGGCAACGGAAAACCAACCTTTTATTTTCACTACAGATGTGGGAAAACATCAAATGTGGGCAGCTCAGAATCTAAGAATTGAAGCGCCGCGTTCCTGGATTACCTCAGGGGGCTTAGGTACAATGGGCTTTGGTTTGCCATCAGCCATTGGAGCGCAGATTGCGGTCCCTGATAAAAGAGTGGTTTGTATTGTCGGTGATGGGGGTATTAAGATGACGGGCTGTGAATTATTCACAGTAGCTAGTGAAAAACTTCCTGTCATCACCATTATTGTCGATAATAGTTGTCTCGGTATGGTGCATCAATTGCAACATTTATTTTATGAAAAACGCTATTCGGCAACTCTTGCACCAACAAAAGTTGATTTTGTATATTTTGCAAAAGCCTTTGGTATAGATGCTCATCTGGCAACGACTCAGCAAGAGTTTAGCCAGGCTTTAACTCTTGCCTTAGCAAGTGACGAGGCGCAAGTCATTGTTGTTAAGATACCTCTTGAGGATTTGGTAACACCAATGCTAGTACCTAATTCCTCTATGGATATGCATTTGGATATCTAGTTGGTACTCTATATGGATAAAAAAATAGACCTGACTCAGGTCTATTTTTTTATCCATAACTTATTTAAGCGTTCCTATAAAGCGTTCGATGCGTATGAGGGCTTCTTTAATATTAGCAGTGGATGTGGCGTAAGAACAGCGTACAAAGCCTTCTCCGCTTTCGCCAAAAGCATCTCCTGGTACTAGGGCCACTTTTTCAGCCCACAGTAATCTTTCTGCAAATTCTAGTGAAGTAAGACCTATTTTTTGAATGGATGGAAAAAGATAAAAGGCACCCTTAGGTTCGAAACAATCAAGGCCCATTTGCCGAAAACCCTGCAAGATAAGACGACGGCGCTGATTGTATTCGGCAGTCATTTGCTCTACATTCTTTTCTCCCCGCTTTAATGCCTCAATGGCTGCTACTTGAGCTGTAATGGGGGTGCATAACATAGTGTACTGGTGAATTTTCGTCATAGCAGCAATAAAGTCAGGGTTAGAGGCAGCATAACCAATACGCCAGCCTGTCATAGCATAAGCTTTGGAAAAACCGTTTAACACAATGGTACGCTCTCGCATATCAGGTAAACTAGAAAAACAAGTATGTGTACCTTCGTAGGTTAATTTTGCATAAATTTCATCAGAAATAACAATAAGATCATGCTTTTTGGCGAATAAAGCAATCTCAGCTAAGTCTTGTTGGCTCATAACGGCACCTGTAGGATTGTTGGGATAGCCGATTAGGAGTACTTTGGTGCGGGGAGTAACAAAGTGTTCTAATTCCTGAGCTGTAATGCGAAAGTCATTTTCTATTTTTGTAGGTACAGTGATAGGAGTGCCCCCTGCGAGTGTAACGCAGGACTTATAAGATACATAGCAAGGCTCAGGCACGAGAACTTCATCGCCAGGAGCAATGAGGGCGCGTAGTGCCAAATCCAAGGCCTCACTAACACCTACAGTGACTAAGAGCTCCGTGCCAGCATCATAAGAAACTTGATAATCTCGGTCTAGAGATTTGGCAATTTCTTCTCGTAGCTCTGGGAGGCCTGCATTGGCAGTATAGGAGGTAAAACCACGATTCAGTCCGTAGACACAACTCTCACGAATGTGCCATGGTGTGACAAAATCAGGCTCCCCAACACCTAGAGAAATAACGTCTTTCATTTCTGCGGCAATGTTAAAAAAACGTCTAATTCCGGAAGGCGGAATGGATCGAACAGCTGGTGCTATACGGTCTGCCCAGTTCATGGTGATACCACCAGTCTATGCTCTTCTTCTTGGTCATTAATAATTACACCAGCATATTTATATTTTTTTAGCATAAAGTTGGTGGTAGTGCTAACAACACCATCAATGGTCGATAGTTTAGTAGACACAAAGTTCGCAACTTCTCTTAAATTAGTTCCTTCTACCGTCACAGAAAGATCATAAGAACCAGACATAAGGTAGACGCTGCGGACTTCTGGATAACGATAAATCCGTTCGGCAATAGCATCAAAACCTACTTCGCGCTGGGGTGTGATTTTTACTTCAATTACGGCAGTGACATTATCTACACCGGCTTTTTCCCAATCAATAATAGTCTGGTACTTGACAATTATTTTTTCGTCTTGGAATGTTTTAATGAGGTTAGCAATTTCCTCGGCGGGTCTGTTTAACATGATGGATAACTGCTCTGGAGATTGTGTATAATCTTTTTCCAAAAGGTCTAATAATTCTTTCATAATAAATGATTCCTCCTAATGAAAATAGTGGTATTAGCTTATACAGGATTACATAGAATTTGTGAGTAAAAATAGCGAACATATTTAATGATTGCATTTTTTAGAATATCACATATGATAAAAAAAAGGTACATCTATTTACAAGAATAACAAAAAAATATGAAGTTTGAATTGGAAAGTAAAGTTTAACCAAATAAGGTGTTAAAGAGTGGAAACTTCCTTTAAAATAAAGAATCTTTATAGTATAATTATAAGATAGTTTGATGTAAGTTTTATGGAATTTCAATTGTAATAGAGGAGATTGTTATGCGCAAAGAATGGGACCTATATTTTTTAGATATTGCTTTTCAAGTGGCTGAGCGCAGTACCTGTTTACGAAGAACAGTAGGCGCTGTTATTGTTAAAGATAAGCGTATTAAAGGTACAGGCTATAATGGAAGTCCGGCTGGACTTCCTCATTGTATAGATGATGGGTGTGCTATGCACGAAGGACATTGTATTCGCTGTATTCATGCAGAACCGAATGCCATATTAGAATGTACGCCCGATGAACGCCGGGGAGCAACCTTATATTGTACGGATCGGCCTTGTCCAGAATGTCAGAAGCTGATTATTACCTCTGGTATTGCAAAAGTAGTATATGCGAGGGATTATGAGGCCCATAAGGACTGGTTCTCTTTAGCAGCCGATATCGAAGTAATTCATAGGCCTAAAGTAGAGGAATAAGAAGACAAAAGAAGCTATTGTTTCTAGAAAAGAATCCGTTTGACAGGCTTGTTGGCATGATGTAAAATGAGGATGTTGTGTAGAAATGAGGTGCTAATAATGCAAACATATATTGTGGCGTTTACAATCGCCTTAGCGATTGCTTATTTTTTAACGCCAAAGGTCATGGATTTTGCTATTAAGGTAGGAGCTTTAGATGCTCCCGATGATCGGAAGGTGCATACTAGACCAATTCCTCGTATGGGGGGCCTGGCTATTTATGTAGCGTTTGTGCTGGCAGTGCTAGCAAGTATGCATATCAATCGTGAAATTATGGGTTTATTAGTAGGTGGTACAGTAATACTAATTGTGGGTATTATTGATGATTTAAAACCATTACCTGCCAAGGTAAAATTATTAGGTCAGATTGTAGCAGCTGCTGTGCTGGTGATGTTTGACATTCGTATTGAATGGCTGACCAATCCTTTTGGTGAAATGTTATATGTAGATTATTTGGCCATACCAGTGACTATTATTTGGGTGGTGAGTCTGACCAATACCGTAAACTTGATAGATGGGTTAGACGGTCTGGCAGCAGGGGTATCTACCATAGCGGCTATTACTATTTTATTAGTAGCATTGCAACAAAATTTCGTAGCTGTGGCCATTTTAACAGCGGCTCTTGCTGGCAGTGCATTAGGATTTTTGCAACATAACTTCAATCCAGCTAAAATTTTCATGGGTGATACTGGAAGTATGTTCCTGGGATATATGCTAGCGGCTATATCCATACTAGGTGCAGTGAAGAGTGCGGCGACCATCGCCCTTATTGTGCCCATTGTAGCATTAGGACTACCGATCTTAGATACCGCTTTTGCTATTATTCGCCGTTATATGAGCGGTCGCCCAATTTTTAAACCAGACAAAGGACATTTACATCATCGCCTGCTAGAAATGGGTTTAACACAAAAACAAGCAGTGTTATTGATGTATGTAATAAGTGGTTGTCTTGGATTGAGTGCCATTGCTTTAACAGAGGTGAATCAATCATTAGGGATGTTTATTATCGTTGTTTTACTGAGTGTTGCCTATATTGGTGCAAGAAAAGTCGGAGTACTCAAGGCGACGAAGTCAGTTGAAAGTCATTAAGTTTACATTATGGGCGGGCATTATGCCCGCCTATTTTTCACGAACAACTTACAGTTTTTCTTGCTAAGAGAGTTATTTGAAAGGAAGTATGTATATGTCGCGCATAAAAGTAATGACAATATTTGGGACACGTCCGGAGGCTATCAAAATGGCACCCGTAGTGCTAGAACTAAATAAATATCCAGAATACATTCAGCCCATTGTTGCGGTGACAGCCCAACATCGTGAAATGCTTGATCAAGTTCTACACTTATTTAATATTGTGCCGAATTGCGACTTAGATATTATGTCTCAAGGGCAGACGTTATTTGATATTACCTGCCGAGCTATGCAAGGATTAAACGAAGTGCTTACCAAAGAAAAACCGGATATTGTCTTGGTTCATGGTGACACAACTACCACTTTTGCTGGGGCTTTGGCGGCTTATTATCATCAAACGACAGTAGGTCATGTTGAGGCAGGGCTTAGAACCCAAAATAAATATTCTCCTTTTCCAGAAGAAATGAATCGTAAGTTGACAGGTTCTTTAACGGATATGCATTTTGCCCCAACCCTTACAGCCCAAGAAAATCTGCTACGCGAAGCAGTAGATAAAGACGCAATCTTTGTTACAGGAAATACGGTTATTGATGCTCTGTTGGCTACTGTGAATAGTAAATACACTTTTGCAGATGAAATGTTGCAGAACATTGACTACAATAATAAGCGGGTGATATTGGTCACAACCCATCGACGTGAAAATATCGGTGAGCCGATGCGCCATGTATATCAGGCTCTTAGAGATATTGTGACAGAATTTGAAGATGTGGAGATCGTCTTTCCTGTACATAGAAATCCTTTAGTCAGGGAAGTGGTGGATAGAGAGCTAGGGGGCATAAAAGGCGTTAAATTGATTGATCCACTGGAGTATGAACCCTTTGCTAATTTATTGGCTCGGTCCTATCTTGTTTTGACTGATTCAGGTGGAGTGCAAGAGGAAGCACCGGCTCTTGGTAAACCTGTACTTGTATTGCGAGATACAACAGAACGGCCTGAGGCCATTGTTGCCGGTACTGTCAAGCTAATTGGAACAGATCGAGATAGGGTTTATGAAGAAGCGCGATTGCTGCTCTCTGACTCTAGTGAATATGAACGGATGGCTACGGCTTGTAATCCTTATGGTGATGGTCAAGCTGCACGGAGGATTGTAGAAACAATCCTTTGGAAATATGGATATAGTAAAGAACGCCCAGAACAATTTGGTGTAGAGAAATAAATCTTTGCTTCATTGGATACTAGAAGGAAATTACTATAAATTTGTCGAATGTAATACAAGCATTGTTAACGATAGGAAGTTTTTTTTGTAAGACTTCCTATCGTTAACGCAAAAGTTTACTGCAAATTTCAAATAATATAAAAATTAAAAGTGGGAATAATGCTTAAAGGTAGATTTATGAGGTAGCAGATGTATAAAGGGAACAAAGAGTTGCTTGAAGGGCTATATACAGGAGCAAGCATTGGTTTCTATATGGTGTCTTCTGTTGCGGCAGGCGTACTTTTAGGCAGAAGCATGGATACCTATTTGGATAGCAGTCCTTGGGGGACTGTTTTGGGAATTGTCCTTGGTATGATAGCAGGAATGTGGGCCATCTATAAGAAGGTAGTGGGGGGCAAGTAGAAAGTTACAGTGCTTTCTATGAAAGATATGCAAGAATATAGTATCGAAATCAAGAAAACACTGCTGCAAATCACGGCATGGGGCATCTTGCTTGGCGCAAATGTTTATTTTGCGGGATATAAAGAATTACTAGTAGGGTTGTTGTTAGGGATCGCTGCTAGTATGGTTTATTTTTTGCTACTGAGTTATCGCATCCATAAGAGTGCAGATATGCCGATAGAAAAAGCAGTATTATATATGCGGATCGGTTGGCTCAATCGCCTAGTATTTATTATCCTAATGCTTTTTTTATCGGCAAAAATACCAGGAATAAATTTTTGGTCAGTTGTCATAGGCTTATTTTCTTTACATATGGTAATGCTTTTCAAGTCTGTTGTTCTTATTTTGAAAGGATTAGTAAACCCTGCAAAGAATGGAAGCACAGGCACTTGTTTACAAGGGTCTTGGCATAAAAATTTAAAAGAAAGGAGGAGGGAAGATGGAACACAGTGGAGGACATGAAATCGGATCTCATAAATTAGCTCATTTTGCTGGTTTAACCTTTAATATTGATACCTTAATGATGACCTGGCTTACCATGGGAATTGTGATTATGCTGGCAATATTAGCAACTAGACGCATTGAACTTATACCTCGCGGCTGGCAAAATCTTCTAGAAATAGCCGTTTTTACTTTGCTTGAGCAAATTGAAGCAACAATGGGAGCAAAAGGGAAAAGGTTAGCCCCTTTAATTATTACCCTATTCTTATTTATACTCATTTCCAATTGGCTAGGGTTAGTGCCTGGATTTACATCGCCGACCAGTGATATTAATACTACTCTAGGGCTAGCGTTGATGGTTATTACCTTGGTACATATTTTAGCAATTATCAATAAAGGGCCAGGCAGGTATTTTAAACATTTTTTTGAACCTTACATACCCTTTGTTGTTATTAACGTTATCGAAGAAATTGCCAAGCCTATTACATTGTCCTTTCGTCTATTTGGCAATATTCTAGCCGGTGAAGTATTAATTATTGTCTTAGGCTTGTTGGTGCCTTATGTGGCCCCAACTCTTTGGCTGGCGTTTAGTGTCTTTGTCGGCCTAATTCAAGCCTTTATTTTCACTATGTTATCCATGTCCTATTTAGCGAATTCGATTCAGCAAGAACATCACTAAGGAGATGGAAGATAGGCTACTTACTATAGGAAGGAGGGGACAAAATGGAACAATCTATTATGGTTGCAGGCGCTTTTATCGGAGCTGGTTTGGCAGTTGGTTTAGGTGCTGTGGGTGCTGGTATCGGTAACGGTGTCGTTACTTCTAAGTTTGTGGAAGGTGTTGCTAGACAGCCAGAAGCAAAAGGTACTTTACTTGTTAATATGCTTATTTCCGTTGGTTTGATTGAAGCTGTGCCAATTATTGCCGCAGTTATTGCTATTGTATTGTTATATGCAAATCCGTTAATGAAGTAATTCACTGTTATAGGGCGGCTGGTAGTTATTTCTGCCGCCGCCTCCTTTACACGTGCTAAGAGGAGGTGCCCTTAAGTTGATTGATTTTAATGCTACGCTAATTGCCCAAATTATAAACTTTTTGATTCTAATGGTGCTATTAGCTAAGTTTGCCTATAAGCCTTTAATTAAGGTTCTAGAAGAACGCCAGAAAAAGATTGCCGATAGTATTGAGTCTGCTGAACTTGCAAAAGCGGAAGCCCAGCAGCTTAAACAAGATTACCAAGAACAATTATCTGCGGCTCGTAAGGAAGCTCAAGGAGTTGTGGATAAGGCTATAAAGCTAGCAGAACAGAGCAAAGAAGATATTCTAGAAGAAGCTCGCCAAGAACATGCTCGTATTCTAAAAACCGTCCAAGCTGAAATTGCTCGGGAGCATGAACAAGCATTAACCCAGCTAAAGAGTGAAGTAGTGTCTCTATCTATGGCAGCTGCTTCAAAAATTGTAGCGCAAAATTTAGATACTGAGGCAAATGCTAAGCTAGTCAATGAGTTTATTGAAAAATTAGATGCTAAGAAAATAGGTGGTTTGTCATGCTAGCCAATCAGTTAGCCACAAAATATGCTCAGGCCATTTACGAGTTGTCTGCGGAGAAAAACCTCCTCGATAAAGTCGAACAAGAATTGGTAATGGTAGAAAATACGCTACATACCTACCATGATTTAGCTACTTTTATTTATCATCCCATGGTATTAGCCCAGGCTAAAAAAGAAACAATTACTAAAATCTTTAAGTCTGAGGTAACCGATTTTGTTCTTAAATTTTTACTGTTACTTGTTGATAAGAGGCGGGAGGCTGTACTGACAGAAATTATTCGTCAATATATAAAACTTGCGAACCAAGCTCGTAATATTATTGAAGCTGAGGTTATTACAGCGATGCCCTTAGCAGAGGAGCAGCAGATAGCCCTTGTGAACAAGCTAGGCAGTGTAACAGGCAAAAAAATAGTAATCACAACGCAAATTGATCAAAAAATTATTGGTGGAATTATTATAAAAATTGGCGATAAATTAATTGATGGTAGCGTAGTCCGCCAATTGGAGACGCTGAAAAATACCCTCTTAAATACTGAAGTGACAGGAATTGGGGTGACGGACTGTATATGAAAATGAGACCAGAAGAAATAACGGCTATCATCAAACAGCAGATCGAAAACTATCAAGTAGATTTAAATGTTGATGATGTAGGTACTGTTATTGAAGTGGGCGATGGAATTGCTCGTATTCACGGCCTGGAAAAAGCCATGGCTGGAGAATTATTAGAATTCCCCCATGAGATATATGGTATGGTGCTAAATTTAGAAGAAGATAATGTAGGAGCTGTGCTCCTTGGAGGGGAAACCCTTATCAAAGAAGGCGATACAGTACGGCGTACTGGTCGCATCATGCAAGTACCTGTAGGTGAAGCTATGGTTGGTCGGGTGGTAAATGCCTTAGGGCAGCCTATCGATGGTAAAGGTCCTATTAATACGACGGAATTTCGTCCTGTTGAATATCCTGCACCAGGCATTGCAGCTCGCCAATCGGTTAAAGAACCATTGCAGACAGGCATAAAAGCCATTGATTCTATGGTGCCAATTGGTCGGGGACAGCGGGAACTGATTATTGGTGACCGTGGTACTGGTAAAACGGCTATTGTAGTGGATACTATTTTGAATCAAAAAGGACAAGGCGTTATTTGCGTCTATGTAGCTATTGGACAAAAAGCATCGACTGTAGCCCGCGTTGTACATACCTTAGAAGAAAGCGGAGCAATGGAATATACGATTGTTGTTGTTGCTGCTGCCTCTGATAGCGCGCCGCTACAATACTTGGCTCCGTATGCCGGAGTAAGTATGGCAGAGTATTTTATGTATAAAGGCGGTCACGTCCTTTGTGTATATGATGACTTGTCTAAACATGCGGTTGCTTATCGCGCTATGTCTCTTTTATTACGTCGTCCTCCAGGTCGGGAAGCCTATCCAGGAGACGTATTTTACTTACATTCTCGCTTGTTAGAGCGGGCTGCTAAACTCTCTAGTGAACTAGGTGGCGGATCTATTACGGCATTGCCGATCATCGAAACCTTGGCTGGAGACGTATCTGCCTATATTCCTACCAATGTTATTTCCATTACAGATGGTCAGATTTTCCTTGAAAGCGAAATGTTTTATTCCGGTATTCGCCCCGCGATTAACGCAGGTTTGTCCGTATCTCGGGTAGGTGGTTCTGCACAAATTAAAGCCATGAAACAAGTTGCTGGACGCTTGCGTCTTGATTTGGCTCAATATCGTGAATTGGCAGCTTTTGCTCAATTTGGTTCTGACCTTGATAAAGCTACGAAAGCTTCTCTTGACCGCGGTCAGCGTACCGTGGAAGTGCTAAAACAACCTCAGTATTCGCCAGTGGTTGTTGAAGAGCAAATCATCATTATTTACACGGCTATTAACGGCTATATTGATGATGTTTCGATGACAGATGTAGCAAAGTTTGAAAGTGATTTCATTAAATTCTTGCGGACAAATCATCCGGATATTGGTAAAACAATCCGTGAGACAAAAGTTCTAAGTGCTGATACTGAGAATGCTTTAAAAGCCGCTATTCAAGAGTTTAAAGAGACCTTTATTACATCTGATAAAACGGCGAGGTGATATAGATGGCCAATGCACAGGATATACGCCGCCGTATAAAAAGCGTAAAAAGTATTGAGCAAATCACCAAAGCTATGAAAATGGTAGCTGCGGCTCGTCTTCGTAAAGCGCAAGAGAAGGCGGCTGCCAGTCGTCCTTATACAGAAAAAATTCGTCAAGTCTTAACAAGTGTGGCAGGCGGAGCTCCGGATACTGCTCATCCCTTACTTGAAATAAGAGAGGTCAAACGCATAGCCTATCTTATACTAAGTGCAGATAAAGGGCTGGCTGGAGCGTATTCTTCCAATGTTATTAAAGAAGCATTGCCAAGTATTGCCGGAAAAGATAATGTGAGTGTAATTGCCGTCGGCCGTAAGGCTAGAGACTATTTTAAAAGAAGGGGCTTTGCCATTGCTGAGGAGTATACAGGCTTTTCTGAAAAACCTACCTATCAGCATGCTGTGACAATCGCCCGTATGATAGCTGCAGAGTTTATTGCAGGTGCGTATGATGAAGTTCATTTGGTGTATACCCAGTTTTATTCAGCACTTACGCAAAAACCAACCAGTGTACAGCTATTGCCTATGGAAAATACTTCTGCGGCCAAGGCGCATCAGGAATATATCTTCGAGCCTTCGGCAGAAGAGGTACTTAAATTCCTTTTGCCCCAATATCTAGAGAGTATCATCTATGGAGCACTTCTCCAATCAGCAGCTAGTGAGCTTGGTGCTCGTATGACCGCCATGGGAGCAGCTACTGAAAATGCAGAAGAATTGATTGCAAAACTGGTTCTTAATTACAATAAGATTCGCCAGGCCACCATTACGCGGGAAATTTCCGAAATTGTTGGCGGCGCCGAGGCACTAAAGTAAAAATACTAGGATAGGAGGGGGAACCCTTTGAATACAGGTAAAGTGATACAGGTTATTGGACCTGTGGTAGATATTGAATTTCCCCCGGAACAGCTACCTGCTATTTATAATTCCGTTAACATTACGGATACATCCACGGAGGTAGAAATTAGTCTCATTGTAGAAGTTATGCAACATCTTGGTGATAACATTGTTCGTTGCGTAGCCATGTCCTCCACAGATGGTTTGACAAGAGGTATGCAGGCAATTGATACCGGGGCTCCCATTAAAATTCCCGTAGGAAAAGGTACATTAGGCAGAGTTTTTAATGTTCTAGGAAAGACCGTTGATAATGATGATGCTAAAGTAGAAGCCGATGACTATTGGCCGATTCATCGGCCCGCGCCTACCTTTGAAGAACAAGAGACAGCCACGCAGATATTGGAAACGGGCATTAAAGTTGTTGACCTGATTGCCCCTTATTCTCGCGGCGGTAAGATTGGACTCTTTGGTGGTGCTGGTGTTGGTAAGACCGTACTAATCATGGAACTTATTCGTAATATTGCGACTGAACATGGTGGATACTCTGTATTCGCAGGCGTTGGTGAACGCACCCGTGAAGGGAATGACCTCTGGATGGAAATGCGTGAATCTGGAGTTATAGAGAAAACAGCTCTTGTATATGGACAAATGAACGAACCGCCTGGTGCACGTATGCGTGTTGGCTTAACAGGTCTTACTATGGCTGAATATTTCCGTGATGTTGGTGGACAAGATGTACTCTTCTTTGTTGATAATATTTTCCGCTTTATCCAAGCGGGATCTGAGGTATCCGCCCTGCTTGGTCGTATGCCATCAGCTGTAGGTTATCAACCTACACTAGCCACAGATGTTGGTGCACTACAAGAACGTATTACATCTACCAAGAAAGGTTCTATAACGTCTGTACAGGCTGTATATGTACCAGCCGATGACTTGACGGATCCGGCACCTGCTGCTACCTTTGCTCATTTGGATGCCACAACAGTATTGTCTAGACAAATTGCTGAACTTGGTATCTATCCTGCCGTTGATCCTCTCGATTCCACGTCTCGGATTGTAGACCCTAATATTATTGGTGAAGATCATTATCAAGTTGCGCGTGGTGTTCAAGAAGTACTGCAACGTTATAAAGAACTGCAAGATATTATTGCTATCTTAGGTATGGAAGAATTATCAGATGAAGATAAACTTACTGTATCAAGAGCACGTAAAATGCAACGTTTCTTAAGTCAGCCATTTTTTGTGGCTGAAGCCTTTACAGGTACACCTGGGAAATACGTACCGTTGAAGGAAACCATTCGTGGTTTTAAAGAAATTTTAAGCGGTTTGCATGATGAATTACCAGAAGCTGCTTTCTATATGGTAGGTTCTATTGATGAAGTGGTTGAAAAGGCCCGGACAATGAAGGGAGAATAATAAATGGCTAAAAAAATTAGGCTGGATATTGTTACCCCAGAAAAAGTGGCTTACTCAGGTGATGTTTCTATGGTGATTGCTCGTACAACAGGAGGAGATATTGGTATTTTACCAGGACATGCTCCTTTGATTGCTGCACTAGTGATTTGGCCACTGCGTATTATGATTGATGAAGAAGAGAAACAAATGACCATGTGTGGTGGGTTTATTGAGGTTCAACCTGATAAAATCACTATTTTGGCGAATTGTTCTGAACTTCCAGAAGACATTGATATTGCCCGTGCTCAAGTTGCCAAAGAACGTGCTGAGAACCGCTTGCGTGAACAGAAAGAAAACATTGATATTGCTAGAGCGGAAGCCGCTCTCAAACGTGCCCTTATCCGTTTAACAGTGGCAAAACAACAAAAAATGTAAGAAAAAACAGACTGACTTGTGCAGTCTGTTTTTTAGTATAATTTTCTCAGTATATCATCCCTAAAAAATGGCAAGAATGATGATAAGATAAGAACTCATAAAGTCATTTTATGAAGGGCGGGGGATGGATGTCTTTTCCTTTTAAACTCATGATTATAATTGTTTCTTCAATACTAATCGTCTTAGTCCCTTTGCATAATGTACCTGCAGCAAAGGCTAGTGGGCTATTAAGTACAGCAATGCAGGCTGCTGGAGCAAAACCAGAAGAGTGGAGTATCAATGGATGGGTGAAACTGCCTAGTGGGGATCTAGATGATGAGCAATTAGCAAAGATGGTACAGCAGTCCATGAGGGAACTGGACGTTGGTGCAGAAGAATATAAACTACAGCATAAAAAAACCAAGGACCATAATACTATACAGGCTGAAGTTATAGTCCATGGCACACATATTATAACTATTGGACAGGTGATTTCTAGTGGGAATCCTGTAGAACGAAGAGAAGGTTTCTTAGTAATCAATATTGAGGTTAAAGAGGAAGGAAAGGACTCAATAAAGAATATCGAAGAAAAAATTAATAGGATAATGAAAAAAAAGGGCTCTGCACCTCAGATTAATACTTGCTTGATTGGCTGGCTTGATGGTAAACTAAAGGACAGAGAATGGTGTGATCGGTTGCAGAGTGCATTTCGAGCCATTGACGCACTGGTTGTAGATAAACTTGAAGATCAGCATTTTGTGAGTTACACTGGTTTTTCACCAGATATTTTAAATTGGGTACAGATTGGTCGTCAAAGAATAAATCTGAATATGGCAATGCGTTATAGTCAGTATGATAATCGTACCTATATTACAATTGGTTCTCCGATTATTACGCGGGAATATTAGTGAGAAAAAGTACTGGATTGGTATCATATATATATACTAGAGTTTGTGGGAGGATATGACCTTATGGAGAAATTAGTCATCCGAGGCGGTAATAAGCTAGTTGGTACTGTTAAAATCAGTGGTGCAAAAAATGCAGTATTACCATTAATTGCAGCAACACTGCTCGGTACAACGCCAAGTACTCTTGAAGAAGTGCCGAACCTTGAAGATGTACGTACTTTTGCGGAAGTGCTCAAACACCTAGGAGTGTCCGTTCGATATAATAAAGACACACATCAATTATTTGTTGATAGCACTAGTATTACTAGTTGTGAGGCACCTTATGAATTAGTACGCAAAATGCGTGCATCTTTTTTGATTATGGGTCCCTTGCTAGCGCGTTATGGTCATTCTAAAATTTCTTTGCCAGGTGGCTGCGCTATTGGCACTCGTCCTATTGATTTGCATCTAAAAGGATTTGAAGCCTTAGGAGCTATCATCGATATTGGCCATGGCTATATTGAAGCGAAAGCCCCTCATGGCCTCACAGGCGCTAGAATTTATCTGGACTTTCCTAGTGTGGGTGCCACAGAAAACATTATAATGGCGGCTAGTATGGCGAAGGGGCAGACTATTTTAGAAAATGCCGCCCATGAACCAGAAATTGTTGATTTGGCAAACTATCTAAATACGATGGGTGCTAATATTCGGGGTGCTGGTACTGATGTTATAAAAATTGAAGGTGTACCTGAATTACTTGGTAAAACCTATGAAGTCATTCCTGATCGCATTGAAGCAGGTACCTTTATGGTGGCTGCTGCTATGGCAGGTGGTGATCTATACATTGAAAATGCCTTGCCCGAACATTTAAAACCTGTAATTGCTAAACTTAAAGAAGCTGGAGTAACCATTGAGGAAGATACTAATGGCATACGTGTCAAGAGTGATGGGCATTTAAAAGCCGTTGATATTAAGACCTTGCCATATCCAGGTTTCCCGACAGATATGCAGGCTCAATTTATGGCGATGACCACAATCTCTCAAGGGACCAGTGTGGTGAGTGAAACCGTATTTGAAAATCGGTTTATGCATGTAGATGAACTAAAGCGTATGGGTGCTAATATAAAAATAGATGGTCGCAGTGCAGTAATAGAAGGTTTATCTACATTAACAGGCTGTCAGGTCAAAGCAACGGATCTTAGAGCTGGCGCGGCATTAGTACTCGCAGGTCTTGTTGCCCAAGGTGAAACCGAAGTTGGATATTTACATCATATTGATCGTGGCTATGATGATTTAGTATCAAAATTATGTGGTGTAGGTGCTAATATAAAACGTGTCGGTACGGAAGAATGTAAAGAATAAGAGTTAGGTGGTACGATGTAGATCGTACCATTTTTTATTGTCTAAGTCATAGTCCTTTCCTTCTCAGCATAAGATATAGTGGTTATGTAATGCAGGAGGAGGCGGGAGTCTGTGAAAAAAATAGTAGTAATCGCCTGTTTATTGGTACTAGTAATGGTGATAATCCTTCCCACATTCATTATAAGCAGTATCAATGGTGTACAGCCTCAGCCAGAAAAGATTAATAAGAGCTTTACAGGTGAAAATATAGAGATAAAGGTATATTTCCATAAAGAAAAAAAAATCCTTGCCATGAATCTAGAGGAATATATAGTAGGGGTAGTTGCTGCAGAAATGCCTGCAGAGTTTGAGATGGAAGCTCTCAAGGCACAAGCCGTAGCTGCGCGGACCTACGCTGTAAAACACATGCTATTATTTGGCGGTAGTGGTGCACCAGACTGTCCTGATGCAGATATTAGTACGGATTATGGACAGGGGCAAGCTTGGCTAGGTCAAGAGCAGCTGAAAGAACGTTGGGGCGCTAATTATGCACGGTACTTAGAAAAAATAAGTCTGGCAGTAGAAGGGACTAGGAGTCAAGCCATTACTTATAATGGAGAAGTCATCAATGCCGTATTTCATTCCACCAGTGGAGAGCGCACGGCAAGTGCAAAGGAAGTATGGGGGTTTGACTATCCATATCTTATTAGTGTACCATGTTCCTGGGATCAAAGCTCGCCTCGTTATCAGGACAGGAAGGAGTTTTCCCTGGCTGAAGTGGAAAACAAATTAGGTGCAGAGACGCAAGTAATTGCCGCGGCACAAAATGGGAGCGGTATTGTACAAGTTGTTGATACTACCGATTCAGGAAGGGTAGGCCAAATTCGCATTGGCAGTAAAATCCTATCAGGACAGATGGTCAGGGAAAAACTAGACTTACGATCAACTCATTTTAATATTGAAATACAAGGCAGTAACATGATCTTTAATACCATCGGATATGGGCATGGGGTAGGATTATGTCAGTATGGTGCCAATGGTATGGCTAAAGCAGGCAAGGACTATCGGCAGATTATTTCCACCTATTACACGGGTGTAGTCATCCAAAATATCATAGGCTCTTAAGGTGCTATCAATGGCTGCTTTACAAGAGGTTTATTGTATTATAGAAATCTTTATGATATTATCAAGAGTATTGTAAACAAGTTCCTATTTATTTCAAGTGGAGGTATAGAGGTAGATGAAACGTACTAGATGGATTATAGCTTTGATTTTGCTATTAGGATTATGGTTACTTATACGCAATTTTTATGGTTTTGTTCCTTATCAGGGCGAAGATAATAACATCTCCCTGCCAACGTCATTCCCTCTATATTATGACTATAAAGGTGTTATTCATGCTCATACGATTTACTCAGATGGTGCTGGTGATTTCCCTGAAGTAATTTCAGGAGGACAAGCAGCAAAAATCGATTATCTCATAACCTCTGATCATAATACTCTTAAACCATATAAGGAAGGATGGGAAGGGTGGCATCAGGGACTCTTACTGTTAATTGGGGAAGAGATATCTACAAACACAGGACACCTTCTGGCCCTTCGCATTAATAAAGAAGGGGTGAGCAGCCCCTCGCAAAAATCTATTGATGGTGTAAATGAAGATGGTGGCTTTAGCTTTTTGGCCCATTCTGAGAATATGAAAATTCCATGGAAGGATTGGAGTGTAGAAAACTATAGGGGAATTGAAATCATTAATATGGATTCCATTGTTCGCCGTAAAGCATTGCAAATTGATGGTATCTATTCCTTGCTTAGATATTTACAGTCACCGGATAATCTAAGAGGCGTCGTAGCCAATAACCCTCCAACCCTTGAGCTCAAACGTTGGGATGAACTAACAAAAGAACGGCGTGTAGTAGGTATTTCTTCCGTTGATGCTCATGGTATCATAAAGATTTTTGACAAGAAGTATAAAATGCCTAGTTATGAGCACATGTTTCGCAGTGCGACCACTCATGTCATAACAAGAGAAAAGTTTTCGGGAGATTTTTCTAAGGACAAAGAAATGTTATATAAAACTATAGAGAATGGCAATGTCTATGGTGTTTTTGAAGAGAATATTTCAGCTACAGGCTTTTTATTTTATGCTGAAAATAGTACAGAAAAGGTAATCATGGGGGATGAAATCACTCACAAAGGCGATAATCCAGTAACCCTTTCCGTTTCACTCCCAACAGGGCAAGAAGGAATCATACGGCTAGTGAAAGATGGAATCGTTATTAAAGAAATTGCTGGCAGAAGCATGAATTATGTTGCCGATGGTCCAGGAGTGTATCGCAGTGAAGTATATCGTTACGATAAACGTCTTCCCTTTGATTTATATTGGGGCAGTAGACCGTGGATCTATAGCAATCCTATTTATATAAGATAAAAATAGTAAGATGCCTTGAAAGGGGATAGTACATGAGTAACAGCTTGAAAGCCGTCGTTTTTATCATGGTTATTTTTAATATAGTATATAATGCTTTTTTACCCTTGCATCCAGATGAAGCTTATTACTGGGTGTGGTCCCAGAACTTACAGCTTTCTTATTTTGATCACCCGCCAATGGTCGCCTATTTTATTAAATTATTTACAAGCGTTGGAAATAGTGAAATTTTTGTCCGTTTGGTCAGTATCTTTTGCATCACAGGAGCCGGACTGCTTAACTATAGTCTTGGCAAAGAACTACTAGGTGAGAAGATCGCAGGAAGAGCTTTGCTCTTATTCCTTTTTATGCCCCTTACCCAAGGGGGATATCATATTGTTACACCGGATGCTCCATTTATTTTATTCTGGTCCTTAACCATTTACTTCCTGCACAGTGCTATTTTTAAAGGAAATAGGAAAACCTTTTATATTACAGGTGTAATGGCAGGGTTGATGATGTTATCAAAATATCCTGGTGTATTGTTGTTCCCAGCCGTTTTAATATTTTTATTGCTATCGGAAAAATATCGAAAGTTTCTATTGGAAAAAGAAATTTACTTGGCAACTTTGATAGCATTGGTAATATTTTCACCCGTCATTATTTGGAACGCTCAGCATGATTGGATTTCCTTTGCTTTTCAATTTTCTCATGGTATGGCAGAGGAAAAAGTAATCAATTGGAATACTTTTGGTATGTTTCTTGCGGGACAAGCCGGAGTTGCCAATCCTATATTCTTTGTTGCCATGTTGTTTTACTTTTTTAAAAATATGAAACAAAATCTTCAAGATGAAAAACTATCTTTTCTGTTATGGCCTTTCTTGGTTCCTATTCTTTTCTTTGGGTATGCTGCACTCTTTAAAAAGGCGGAGCCCAATTGGCCAGCTACTGCTTACTTTACAGGAACGATACTACTAGCTTATTGGCTTACAATAGTGCAAAAAAGGTGGATACTTATTTCAGGTGTAGTGCTTACAACTACTTTAATCAGTATTACATTATTTCCTCAGTTCTTTCCTTGGCTACCACCGAAAGCGGCTTTATTAGCAAGGGTGTCAGGTTCGGATGTCGTCTTTAAAAGTGCAGGCAATTACATCGATGCCAACCATGAGATTGTTATTAGTGATTCTTTCCAAAATGCATCGTGTGCCTGGTATTATATGCCTCAAAAACAAAAAGTGTACATACTTACACCGACGAGGCCATCTGCTTATGATTCTTGGAATGGGGATATTATTGCAAGGGGCATCCCGCAGGCTATCTTTATTGGTGATGTTGGGAGAAGAGATCAATTAGCAGCAGCCTTTGAAAGAGTGGAATTGGTAACCGTCTTAAAATATGAAGATAAATACACTAAAAAACAATATGAAGTATTTCGGTGCTATAATTATAAGGGAACCGGTTCCTAATAAGGAATGGAACAAGATCGTTGAGTTAGCCCCTTCAAGGTATATATGCCTTGAAGGGGCTATTTTTATAGTGATTTGGGCATACTAATGATGAGGTGATAATATGACGGATGTTAAGTTCCCCCAATTATCCTTGCATAAGAAGATTCCAACAGTCATGAAAAATTTAATTTCAGTAATGACGATCACTAAATATATGGCAATTGGTCTGCTGGTTGTGGCAAGCTTGTTGCTAGCAATCATTCTTGCCACGTGGAAGAATGGAATTAATGCAGAAGGAGGCTCCGCTGAAAATACGCCCTTATTATCACCACCGCAAGTTGCGTCTGCAGAATTGATAAAACCAGTACAAGCTAAGAAAATGACTCCAGCCATAATGCCAATCCATGGTCAGATTGAACTGGATTTCGGTTGGCAGCAGCATCCTATCTATAAGGAATGGCGTTTTCATAAGGGTATTGATATAAGCGGGTCTGAAGGGCAAGAGGTACAGGCTATCTATAACGGAGAAGTGGCAGATATATTTACGGATGGGCATAATGGTGTAACAATAATAATAAAAGATAATATCTATACTATATATTACAGTTCCCTTTCTCATGTATTTGTAGAGAAGGGAGCTAAGATACATTCAGGAGAAACCATCGGCACTATCGGAAAATGTGAAAGTGAAAATTACACTCATTTACACTTAGCAATAAAAAAGGAGGATCAATACATTGATCCTAAAGTAGTATTGATGAATAAATAAAAAATATAACACCCTATAAAAAAAGCACTTTGGTGCTTTTTTTATTTTGTCCGCATATATATGTTAAGGGAGTAACGGTAGGGGGTGTATAGGTTATGAAAGATTATATTCGTAAACGTGTACTCGATATTTGTGAGCATATTTTGCTGAGCAAAAATACAGTAAGACAAGCGGCAATTGTCTTTGGTGTAAGTAAAAGTACAGTACATAAAGATATGATTGAACGATTACCTTTGATTAATAAAAAATTTGCCAGTCGTGTGAAAGTCATACTTGAGCAGAATAAAGCAGAGCGTCATATTCGAGGTGGAGAAGCAACGCGAAGAAAATATAAAGATGTAAAGGAAAATGGTGAACGGGAAGGATTTTGTTAAAAGATGTAGAACAAAGCTAAATATATATGTCTTTTTTTAGAGCTTATTTACAAGAGTGCATATGGAAAAATATATAATAGATGCGAGAGGGGACTATTCATGCTAGATTGGTCAATTGACATTGGGGTAGACTTAGGAACTGCCAATGTATTAGTGTACATAAAAGGAAAGGGGATTGTTCTTAGAGAACCGTCCGTAGTAGCCATTGATAGTGACACAAATACAGTACTGGCAATCGGTGAAGAAGCGCGGGCAATGATTGGTCGTACACCAGGTAATATTGTTGCCATAAGACCACTTCGAGATGGTGTTATTGCTGATTATGATACGACAGAAAGTATGCTGCGTCACTTTATTCAAAAGGTAGCTGGCAAACGATTTTTATTTAAACCACGCATTATGGTATGTATTCCGTCCGGAGTAACGACTGTAGAAAAACGGGCAGTGCTAGAGGCTGCAATGCAGGCTGGTGCTAAAAATACTTATCTAATAGAAGAGCCTTTAGCAGCCGCCCTTGGTGCAGGTCTAGATATTTCTGAACCCTTTGGATCTATGGTGGTAGACATTGGCGGTGGCACGACGGACGTGGCTGTACTTAGCTTAGGCGGTATTGTTGTCAGTGAATCAATTAAAATGGGTGGAGATAAATTTGATGAAGCCTTAGTACGTTATGTAAAAAAAGAATACAATGTTATTATTGGTGAGCGAACCGCTGAAACCATCAAAGTCAACATTGGCACCGCATTAGCCAACGGTCGCAATGAAAGTATGGAAATTCGTGGTCGTGATTTATTATCTGGTTTACCAAAGTCATTAACCATTACCTCGAAGGAAACCCTAGAGGCTTTAAGTGAATCGGTATCTCTTATTGTACAGCGTGTGAAATCCGTTTTGGAAAGTACTCCCCCTGAATTATCTTCCGATATTATGGATCGCGGCATTATAATGACAGGTGGCGGTTCTATGTTATATGGTTTGGACAAGCTTATTCAGCAAGAGACAGGCATACCTACCTATTTAGCGGAAGATCCTTTATCCTGCGTAGCGTTGGGAACAGGCAAAGCGCTAGATTCATTAGGGACCATTGAGGACAGTTTGACAACATTAAAAAGAGGCAGTTTAGCCTAAAGGGGTGGCATTATGATTCGTGGTATTTATACTGGAGCATCAGGAATGGTAGCAGAATCCACTCGAACAGATGTTATTTCGAATAATTTAGCCAATGCCAATACCGCGGGATTTAAAAAAGATGTAGCGGTGTCTAAAGATTTTTCTACAGTGCTTATTACCCGTATTAATGATGGAGCCGATGCCCCAGTGATTGGCAGTGTCGGTCGTGGCACTATGATTGACGAAGTTGCGACAAATCATTCTACAGGCTTAATGAGAAATACCGGTAACTCTTTTGATATGGCAATTGAAGGACAAGGTTTTTTTGTTGTACAAACCCCCCAAGGTGTTCGTTACACTCGCAATGGAACCTTTGCAAAAAATATAAATGGGGAAATTATCACGAATGAAGGTTATCGTGTGCTTGGAGAAAATGGACCCATTTCTGTACAAGGCACAAAAATGGTTGTTAGTGATGATGGAAACGTATTTGTGGATGATCAGCAAGTTGGTAAGCTACAAATCATGGAATTTGAAAATAAAAAAGCCTTGGTAAAAGAAGGTGGCAGTTTGTATGCTGCAACTCCAGGAGAAACTGGCAAAGTGGGAACGACAGGCGTGCGACAAGGGTTTTTAGAAATGTCCAACGTAAATGTTGTGGGAGAAATGGTAAATTTGATTGCTAATTACCGGGCGTATGAAATAAATGGGAAAGTAGTACAGTCCCATGATCAGTTAATTAATAAAGCTGTAAATGATGTTGGCAGGCTATAATCCTCTTTTTTCCACTTAGTTTATTTGAACATTTCTACGATATATAGTTAGGCATATGGTGGCGTAAGATTCTTTAGAGTTTCTACATATAGGAGGAATATTATTATGATGAGATCATTGTGGACTGCCGCATCGGGCATGATTGCTCAGCAGGCCAATGTGGATGTTATTTCTAATAACTTGGCCAATGCCAATACAACGGGTTATAAAAAAAGTCGTTCGGATTTTCAAGATTTGATGTATCAAAATATGCGTCAAGCTGGATCGAGCACTGGTCCTGATACTCAGCTTCCAACAGGGATACAAATAGGACATGGTGTACGTCAAGTAGCGACTCAAAAGGTCTATACAGAGGGAAGTTTTCAGTCAACGGGGAATTCTCTAGATATGGCAATTGAAGGGGATGGGTTTTACCAAGTTACTATGCCTGATGGCACGATTTCTTACACCCGAGATGGTTCCTTCAAGCAGGATTCTCAAGGCAGAATTTCCACTTCAGAAGGTTATCCTATAGAACCTGCGATTACCATTCCCCAAGGTGCTACCGAGATTTCAATATCAGCTGATGGTCTGGTAACGGCAAAAATTCCTGGCTCTACAACACCCCAAGATTTAGGTCAGATTCAATTGGCTCGATTTGTAAATTCGGCGGGGCTTGATAGTATTGGACGCAATTTACTTAAGGAAACAGCAGCATCTGGAGCTCCTATAGTCATGAATCCCGGCACCGATGGAGCAGGTACTATTCAGCAAAAATACTTGGAAATGTCTAATGTTCAGATTGTTGAAGAAATGGTGAATATGATTGTAGCGCAACGCGCTTATGAAGTAAATTCCAAGGCCATTACCACCTCTGATAATATGTTAGAACAGGCTGCTAATTTGAAACGTTAGGTGAATACTATGAAAAATAAGGTTTACCTATTACTGTTATTGCAGCTATGGCTATCAATGAATTTTGCCTTCGCAGAAGGAATTACGGTTGTTGTATCTCCATCCGCTCGTGTGGAAGGGTCATTTATTACCCTAGGACAAATAGCTGAGATTACTGGTGATGATAGTGCTGGGGTTGACCGCTTACGTCAATTAAAACTAGGCAATGCGCCAGCACCTGGTAACAATGTAGTATTAACGAAAGAACTGCTTGGTATGCGCCTAGCAGCAACAGGTTCTGATTTTACTGGTATTTCATGGACAGTTCCAGAACTTGTTACGGTAACAGCTAACTTTCAAACCCTTAGCAGACAAACTATCATAGATAAGGTGGTAGCTGCCATCGAACAACAAGCTGGCTTACGAGTCAACGACAAAAATCTAAGTATAGACGCTTTAGGCAATATACAAGATAGTATTGTCCCAGTAGGCAAATTGACGGTAAATATCTCGTTGCCCTATGGTATTCATTATAGCGGGTCCACGAATGTGGTAGCTGTTATTAATGTGAATGGACAATTTGTTACTAAGATTACAATCCCTTGTGCTGTTAAAAGATATGATCAGGTAGCAGTCGCGGCAGTTCCAATTACTGCAGGGGAAATACTTACTTTGGATAAGCTGCGTTTAGAACGTATGGATACAGGTAAGCTGGGAACTGGATATTTTACAGAAATGAAAAAAGTAATAGGGCTGATGACGCGACGTGCCTTAACACCAGGTATGGTGGTCATGGATGCGATGGTTAATAAACCCATACTTATTAAACGAGGAAGTTTGGTTACCCTTGTTGCTCGTATTGGCAGTATGGAAATTACAACAAAGGGACAAGCTATGCAAGATGGCATTGAGGGGCAACGCATTCGTATAAAAAATGTGAATTCTAGTAAAGTTATTTCAGGAAAAGTACTGGATGAAAATACGGTGCAGGTGCTTACTTACAAAAGTGTTTCTTCGTAAATAAATTTCTCTAGTTAGTTAGAAAGTGAAGGTGTAAGATATGCGTAACCTAACAAAGGTTATTGGGAGTATTGTGTTAGGTTTTTTATGTGTAATAGTGCTGTCAGGACCTTCAGCATACGCAGGGTCATTATGGAATGATTCAGGGTCAGCGGCAAGTATGTATAGTGATCGGAAAGCTCGCATTGTGGGAGATACGGTTACGATTATTATTAGTGAAAAATCAAGTGCCAACCGTGTTGGTAAAGCCAATAATAATAAATCTACTAGTACAAAGATGGATGCTGGCGTGGGGATTTTTAGTGGTCTCGCGGAGGCGAATGCTAGTAATTCAGATGAATTCACAGCTTCGGGGTCCATTGTTAATAGTAATACGGTCAGTGCTCGTATGACAGCACAAGTACTTGAAGTAAAACCAAATGGTAATTTGGTTATTTCTGGGTCGCAAAGTATTAAACAAAATGGCGAGGAACAAAAAATTACTGTTTCAGGCATTATACGCATAGAAGATATTACGGCAGATAATACCATATTGTCCTCAGCAATAGGGGATGCAAAAATTCAGATTGATGGTAAGGGACCCATTTCCAATAAGCAACGTCAGGGAATTATAAGTCAAATATTTAACTTTTTGTTTTAAAATGGAGGCATTTAATGCGTAGATTAGCAGTGATTATGACTGTTTTACTTTGCAGTCTGGCAATCATGTCGACAACGATAGCAGCAAGTTCTTTTACACGAATCAAAGATGTAGCCAAGGTTCAAGGAATACGGTCCAATCAGCTAGTAGGATATGGATTAGTTACAGGCCTTAATGGTACAGGCGATTCGACGAAAACTCTGCAAACGATGCAATCCTTATCCAGTATGCTCAAAACCTTTGGCGTGACAGTGAGTGCAGCCCAAATGCAGGCGAAAAACGTAGCGGCCGTTATGGTGACAGCACAACTGCCTCCTTTTGTAAAATCAGGTGATACTATTGATATTACGGTATCGTCCATGGGGGATGCTAAGAGCCTGCAAGGTGGTATGCTATTGCAAACACCTCTTAGAGCTGCCAATGGTCAGGTATATGCTGTTGGACAGGGGGCGGTTTCAACAGGGGGTTTTTCAGCTAGCGGTGGAGGAAGCAGTCAGGCAAAGAACTTTCCGACGGTAGGTACGACGCCGAACGGTGCAATTGTAGAGAGGGATGTAGCAACTCAGCTTGTTACGAATGGTGCAATTACCCTATCTTTACATCAGCCGGACTTTACCACCGCAAATCGGATTAGTGAGGCCATTGATAGTCGTTTTGGTAGCATTTCTATCGCTCGGGATCCAGGCACTGTTATAGTAAATGTCCCTGGTCAATATGAAGGGAATATTGTAAGCTTTGTAGCTTCCTTAGAGGAACTTTCCGTAAACCCTGATAATGTTGCTAAAATCGTCATTAATGAACGTACAGGAACGATTGTAATGGGTGCGAATGTCTCGATTGATGAAGTGGCTGTAGCCCAAGGAGGACTTAGTATTACCATTGCCAAAGAGCAAACCGTGTCCCAACCACCTCCTTTCTCAAATGGGTCTACAGTGGTGACGAATAATACAACTGTTGATGTAAAAGAGGATAAAGCTAATATTATGGTGCTGCCAGCGACAGCGAATGTGGGTGATGTCGTTAACGCTCTCAATGCTATTGGTGCTACACCGCGAGATATTATTTCGATATTACAGGCCATTAAAGCTGCTGGTGCATTGCACGCTGATTTACAGATAATTTAAGGTGGTAATGAATATGGAGATTAATGGTAATTATTCAAGCGGTGTAATGAATAAGTTGAATTCTGTACAGACGAAAAGGGAAGAAGATTTTGTTCAGCATTTAGAAAGTGCGACGGATAAAGCACAGGAAGCGAAGGATGATGCTAAGTTAAAAACCGTTTGTAAAGATATGGAAGCTATGTTTCTTAATATTATGATGACAAATATGCGTAAAACTGTACAAAAATCCAATTTGATAGATAGCTCAAAAGAAGAAATTATGACTTCCATGCTAGATAGTGAAATGACTAAAAATATGGCCAATGCTGGTGGTATGGGACTCGCCGATATGCTTTATCGGCAGCTCCATATTTCAGCTAGTGGAGTAAAAAGACCCCAGGCACCAAAATAGTGCCTGGTTTTTTTCGAAGATTAAGGCGTGGACGGTCCAGGCTTTCTTTATCCAAATCGGCGAAAGTAGAGGGGTTTTCATGTATAAAAGATATAAAGTTATCAGCATAACATTGCTGTTAGTATTAGTAGTTAGCCACAGTGCATGGGCGGCAGCAGCGCCAGTCTTGCCGATAGCACCGAAGAGTACTCAGTTGCAAGGAGATTTATCTTTATTACAGCATATTCGATATAGTCAGACACCTCAAAAAATTAGAATTGTATTTGATGTAACCAAGCTGCCTGTCATTGCAGCTAGCCTTTTGGAAAGTCCAGATCGTTTAGTTCTTGATTTGGGAGGGATACTCAATCAAGAAAGTATGTCCCCGATGGTATTTAATGACCCGGTTATTAATAATTTAGAATTGTCAGCGATAGAAACTGGCAAACTCAAAGTGATTATTAATCTAAAAAAGCCTGTTGCCTATAACATATTTACGCTGGCCAATCCAAATCGAATTGTTATCGATGTTATAAAGGAATCCGATCAAAAAGTAGAAAGAGAAATTGTTCCTGGTATCAAATATACTTCATTAGCTCGTACGACTCAGGCAGGACCAGTGAGTGCTCATATTATCGATATGAGCCCAGAAGCAAATTACATGGTTAGACCTGCATTGTCAAATGATGCTGTTACTGGCTTGGAACGATTAAAATCTATGGCAGACAATAATAAGGCAATTGCAGGTGTAAATGCTTCCTATTTTGCTTTGAATGGAGAAATATTAGGACTGCTTAAAATGGATGGTGAGGTGGTTAGCACCTCTGATGTAGAACGTACGGTTTTTGGAATATTACCTGATGGTAAAATGAAGATAGATCAAACGGATTATAAGGGAAATATCGTCTTGCCTGATGGACGAATGGTAGCCATAACCGGTGTCAATCATGAACGGGGTCCTAATGACTTGATTTTATATAATAACTACTTTGACAGTATGACCGGCACGAATGGGTATGGTACAGATTATATTATAAATAAGGATAAAATAACGGCCATTACTCATGGTAACGCTGCCATTCCGCCAGGAGGTCTTGTATTATCGGCCCATGGCAGTATGGAAAAAGTCTTAGCAGGCTTAAAAGTAGGAGATAAGATTACAATAAACCAAACCCTGGGACAAGAGTGGGATGAAACTTCTTATGCTATTGGAGCAGGACCACGGCTTATAAAAAATGGAGGCGTATTTTTAACAAGTAAAGAAGAAGCGTTTCCGTCAGACATTACCAATGGCCGGGCACCACGAACTGCAATAGGCATTACCAAAGAAGGACATATGATTCTTATGGTTGTTGACGGTCGCCAGAAGCACAGTGTTGGCATGACATTACTAGAATCGGCTCTCTTTATGCAAGAATATGGCGTTGTTGATGCCATGAATTTGGATGGTGGCGGTTCTAGCGAGATGGTAATAGAGGGCAACGTTGTAAACAAACCATCTGATGGGCGAGAACGACCAGTAGGAAATTCTTTACTAATTATTCCTAAAACCATATAAAAAACACATCAATTATTTAATGCGTTATAGTTAAGAATGCTGTATAATTAAACTAATTAAGGAGGTGTTTTTTATGCTTCGTAAGAAAGCTATCATAATAACAGCAGCAATGGTACTACTTGTCATGGCAGGCAGTTTGATCGTTGCAGCAAGTGCCGTTGTTGACCAAAGAGGAGTTCTAGCAGGAAAAGTAGTATCGGTATTGACGCCAGGGGAAACAGTTCGAGAGGGTGACATTTTAGTCAAGGTGGAAACAATGACGGGAGCAGTTCCGGCTGCAAGAGCCACAGCGAATGGAGTTGTTGCAGAAGTATTGGTCAAACCTGGTGATTCTATTAAAATTGGTGATATTGTTGCCCGTATTCAAGTAGGTAAATAGAGAAAGGATGATATGTTTGAAACAACTATTTAAGCAGTGTCGCCTGGCACTGCTTGCTTTTTTAATACTACCAGTATCCTTAGTGCTGGCAGCGCCAGAAATTATGCCTATTAATGAAGTAAAACCAGGTATGCATGGGATTGCCAAAACAGTGGTGTCAGGTACTGCCTTAGAAGAATTTGGCGTAGAAGTATTAGGGGTTATGAAAAACAAAGGCGCTACTGGTGATTTAATTTTGATTCGTACCTACGGTGATGTAATTGATCGTACGGGCGGAATTGCTCAAGGAATGAGTGGCAGTCCTCTATATATTAATAATAGACTTGTAGGGGCGGTTGCTTACGGGTGGTCTTTGACAGATCATAAAATTGGCATGGTTACACCCATTGAAGATATGCTAAAAATGTGGGAGATGCCGGATAAATTTAATGCTAGTACTGTGGTGCCCCAACCGATTGATGGCTTTGAGGGATTGTCCACACCAGTCATGGTTGCTGGTTTTGGCGAACACGCTTTAACTATGCTGCAAGAAAAGTTAAAACCATTTAATTTAGTTCCTTACGCAGTAGGAGATGTCCCATCAGGTGTAAGTTTTGGTCCCTTAGAACCTGGCAGTGCTATAGGAGTCGAAATGGTTCGCGGTGATGTGAGCATGGGAGCCTTGGGGACAGTGACCCATGTGGAGGGGGATAAGGTTCTTGCCTTCGGTCATCCTTTTCTTAAAAAAGGTAATGTAGGTTATTTTATGACCAATGCTTATGTTTTTACAACAGTAAGTGGTTTGGAGAATTCTTTTAAAGTGGGGACAACCGGAGAGACGATTGGATTAATCAACCAAGATCGTGGGGCGGGAGTCGCTGGAAAAATAGATAAGTACCCAGCAGTAGTTCCATTAAGAATTGCGGTAAACGATAATGATACCAGCAAAAGCTTAGATACTGCTGTGCAAGTAGTACAAGATGAGCAATTATTTCCCGTTTTATCAGCGACTACTATGTATAATGTAATTGATAAGACAATGGATAGGATGGGACCAGGGACAGCTAATGTAAATTTTGAAATTAGAGCTCGTAATATGCCTGGAGATGTTATTATACGGGAAAATATGTTTTACAGTCCAGGAAATATTGGAGAAGCTGCTGTCGGTGAATTTTTTGATGCCATGGCGATGCTAGCTGGTAACCAGTATAATATGGTTGATATTATGGATGTTAAGGTCAATGTTTCTGTTACCGAAGAGCGTCGCACAGCAAGTATTGTAGAGGCTAAATTACAAACTCTTACTGTCGAACCAGGAGGAAAAGTAGACATTACGGTAAAATTAAAACCTTTTCGTGGTGAAACCATTACTCGCACGGTGCCCTTTGTCATTCCTAGTAATCAGCCAGAGGGGCCAATGTTGCTTGAGGTGCGTGGCGGAGGGATGGTGCCTTTGCTGCAATTGCTATCGAAGGGGCAAGGTACAGATGAAGAATTAGTAATGCTGTATAAGTCCAAAGAAAATAAAAAATTTGCAGAAGTTATTAAGGACTTTGTCAAACGTGATCGTAATAATGATATTGTGGTAGAAATTTTAGATATTGATATAGATGAACTGAGTATAGACAAATTGCCTAAGAATCATAATGAATCTAAAAAGCAAGAACAAAGTGTGTCACAAAATAGTAATGCTCCTATAAAAAAAGACTCTAAGGACAATGTAACTTCTCAAAAGAAAGAACAGGACAAAGACAAGAGTTACATTTCTACGGATTATATTATCAGTGGTGATACTCAACTTACAGTGAATGTAAAAAGAAAATCTATAAAATAAATAGTAAATAAGACTTGGCAGAGGCCAAGTCTTATTTACTTAGGGGATGGTTTATTATTGAAAATGAAGGGAAATAAAAATTTTTATGGAATATATTAAATCAGATGAAGAGCAATTCATAGATGGTAAATATGTTTTTAATGTGAGGGATTAATTATGGTGATACAGATCGTGGAGAGTTTTGGGCGACAAGTTCTTCATAGTGCAGAAAGCAGCGGACGTATTGTTATACTCCTTATGCAAACGCTATATCATTTGCGTCAACGCCCTAAAACAAGACATATTTTACAACAAATGGTTCACCTAGGGGTGGATTCATTGCCCATAGTGTTACTTACTATTTTATTTACAGGTATGGTTATTACCTTGCAAACAGCCAATGAATTTATAAAATATGGTGCCCAATCTTCCGTCGGCGGTATAGTCGCCGTGTCCATGTTGCGAGAATTAGCTCCAGTGCTTACAGGTGTTGTAGTTGCTGGCCGGGTGGGGGCAGCCATTGCTGCGGAGATCGGTTCTATGAAGGTTACGGAGCAAATTGATGCACTCCGGGTGATGGCCGTAAATCCTATTCAATATTTAGTGGTACCGAGGCTTTTGGCTTGTATTATGATGGTGCCAATGCTCGTTGTTTTTGCGGATGTGATTGGCACTCTTGGAGGATATTTGGTAGCGACTTTATATGCTGGAATTAGCTCCTTTACCTATCTTAATTCCATTACCATTTTTGCCGAAGCTCATGATGTGGTCGGAGGAATTGTGAAAGCAATGGTTTTTGGCGGTATTATTGCCATTATCGGCTGCTATAAAGGTTTGACAGCAGAAGAAGGTGCGGAAGGTGTTGGACGTGCTACAACAGCTTCTGTCGTTAGCTCTATTATTGCAATCTTTATTAGTAACTATTTTTTATCGGTATTATTGTACCGTTAATAACAAGCCAAGGGTCATGATAATATCTGCAGTTCTCAATCTCCAGTAAGGATGGTGAAGAAATGATTAAGCTAAATGATATTAATATGGGTTTTCATGGTAAGCAAATACTGCAGGATATAAATCTGGAAGTGTCCCAAGGAGAAACGATGGTCATTATCGGACCTAGCGGTTCAGGGAAAAGTACAATTTTACGCCTGATTATTGGCCTGCTGCGGCCGACGGCAGGTGAGATTTGGGTCAAGGGGCAAGAGATATCCACACTGCCAGAAGATGATTTAAATACCATTCGCATGGGAATGGGAATGGTATTTCAGTATTCAGCATTATTTGATTCGATGACAGTTGGTGAAAATGTGGCCTTTGGGTTACGAGAGCACACCGATTTATCCGAAAGTGAAATTGGGAAAATTGTATCCCGCAATCTGCGGATGGTAGGCCTGGGTGGGAGAGAACATGTAATGCCTAATGAATTATCTGGCGGTATGAAAAAAAGAGTGAGTTTAGCAAGGGCCATTGCGATGAAACCAGAGATTATGCTATATGATGAACCAACAGCGGGGCTGGATCCGATCATGTCCGGTACCATTGATCGCTTGATCATGAACACCAAACGAATGCTAGGTGTGACATCTATTGTGGTTACCCATCACATGTCTAGTGCTTTTACCATTGCCGATCGCATTGCCATGATTCATGGCGGTCAGATTATTGAGATAGGTACAGTAGAACAAATTAAACAATCGAGCAATGCTTTGGTTCAACAGTTTATTCATGGTTTAAAAACACCTGGCATGTATGCACGAAGGAGGTCACAATTGTTATGAATTTAAGCACAGAGGCCAAGGTTGGGTCTGTAAGTATCCTTGCTTTTATAATGCTTGCATATATGATTATACATCTAGGTAATTTTACTTTTTCGGATAAAGGATATCAGGTGCAGGCTGTATTTGGGCAGGTTAATGGATTAAAACAAGGAAATGTAATTCGGTATGCTGGGGTAGACGTTGGTCAAGTAAAGGAAATAATAACGTCACCAGAAGGTGTTACCGTGACAGTTAGCATCAATCCAGGGGTAAAGATACCAGAAGGATCTATTTTCCGTATTGGCAGTGACGGCCTTATTGGAGAAAAACATATTAATATTTCCCCCCCCAGTATTACCCGAGGATTTTTATCTCCCAATGATGTGGTGAGGGGAGAAGACGTGCAAGGTCTAGATCAGCTTATTGCATCTACAGACAAGGTGTTAGCAGAGGTGCATCAGTTAGTAAAATCTATAAATGAAGTATTAGGTGATGATAAAGTAAAAGCTGCTATGAAAGACACCATTTTAAATGCCAAAGAATTAACTCATAATCTTAATGTTATGAGTGCTGCTTTGGCGCGGATGGCTGAGAATAATGAAGGTAATGTAAATACCATGCTTGGGAATTTAAGTGCCATGTCCGAAACTTTGCGCAATGTAGCCATACGTGTTGATGCTATGCTAGCAGGAGTGGATAATGATGGACAGACAGTTCGGGATTTGCGTGAAACCATTCATAATATCAAAAGCACCAGTGTCCGCATTGAAAAAATGGCGGTAGCCTTAGAAGGGGTAGTCACTGATCCAGAGACAGCTCAAAATATTAAAGAGACCCTAAGAAATGCTCGCTCTGTCAGTGAAAAAGCCAATAAAATGCTGACGAAAGTAGATGCTATCAGTGCCAAAGGGGGGGTAGAAATGCTATATGATAGCAAAACCGGTAAATATCGCAGTAATCTAGATCTAAAAATCAATACATCCCCCCAGGATTTTGCATTGCTTGGAGTGACAGGAATTGGAGATGGCAGTAAAGGTAATATTCAAGTGGGAAGAGGCAATGAACAATTTGCTACGCGGGCTGGAATCGTAGATAGTAAAGTGGGCATGGGTGTGGATACCAAACTAGGGGAACAGCTACGATTGTCAGTAGATGTATATGATCCAAATGACGTCAGGGTAAAATTGCGTACCCAATATCAACTCTCACCTAATACTTTTATTGTAGGACAGACGGACAATATCAATAAATCTTCTGAGAAAAACACCTATATTGGAGTTCGCAGAACCTTTTAAGAAGATCAGCGAATTTCTTTATGATTGACACTTATTGTATTTAAACATATAATAGAACCATCTTGACTGAATAGTCAAAGGTGGGTTAAGGGATTAAGGAGGAGTTTATAAATGAATAAAAAAGCTCATTGGAAAAAACGTTTAGCCCTTGCGCTAAGCGCAGGATTTCTAGTGTTACATACAAGCGCTGTCATGGCTGCGCCAGTGGAATTATCTTTAAATGATAGTATAATGATGGCCTTGCAGAATAATCCAACCATTAAAATAGCAGATGCAGATCGAAAGTCGGCAGAGTTAGGGATTGATGTAGCGAAGGTTTATAAAGTGCCAAGCTTTAGTCTGACTCATTCCGATAACCGTTATAAAGCTTATAGTAGTGGGAATTCTTACATTACTAATTATTCTAGCAACGAAATTGCGATGAATTTGCCCTTATACACAGGGGGAAAGGCTGAGGCTGAACTCAAAAAAGCAAAACTTGGACTTAAAAGTGCTGATCTAGGAGTGGAAAAGTCTAAACAGCAAATCCAGCTAGATGCTACAACTAGTTATTTTACAATATTACAAACCATTAACGCCATGAAAGTCAGTGAAGAATCTGTTGACATGATGGTCGCTCATTTAAAAAATGTACAAGCTCAATATGGCGTAGGAGTTGTGGCTAAGTCTGATGTACTACGCTCAGAAGTAGAACTTGCTAGCTATGAACAAAAGAAAATTATTGCATATAACAATTATGCTTTGGCAGTTTCTAAATTTAACAATGTAGTTGGTTTGCCTTTAGAGACTGAAATAAAAGTAAATGAAGAATTGCAACATACAAAATATGAATTACCCTTAGAAGATAGTATAAAATATGCAATGGTAAATCGTCCTGAAGCCCTGCAAGCAGATTATGCCATTGAGGTAGCGAAGCAAAGTGTCACCTCGGCACAAAGTGATAATTTGCCTCATCTCAGTGTTGGTGCGAAAACAGGCTGGAGTGATGATAAATTTCCAGGAAACGATAATAATACGTGGTCAGTAGGAGTATCTGCCACGTGGAATGCTTTTGATTCTGGCGTTACTAATGCTAAGGTTAAACAGTCTAATTCCGCAGTGGTAAAAGCTACAGAGCAAGCTAAACAAACCAAAGACGCCATTCAACTAGAAGTGCGGCAGGCATATCTCAATATGAATGAAGCCGACAAGCGTATTGGTACAACTCAGGTAGCAGTGGAAAAAGCAGAAGAGGACTTTAAAATTTCAGGGGTGCGCTATAGTGCAGGTGTGGGTACCAATATTGATGTTATTGATGCTCAAGTTGCCTTGACGCAAGCTAAGAATAATTATATTCAAGCTATGTATGACTATAATACAAGTAAGGCTAACCTAGTTAAGGCTATGGGCATGCCTATTGGCAATAAATAAAAAAGTAGTAAAGATAAGCTGGGGATTTCCCAGCTTTTTTTATAGGTTTTTATAGGGTTAAGAGATTTAATAAGAGTTCAATAATTTAACAAAGGAACTAAGGAGTCTAATGTAGAAATAAGAAGCTAGTATAATACTGCCTTGTATGATGCACAGGAGGCTTAACATGAAGCGAAGGGCAATAGCATTTTTACTTCTATTGATTATTATTACTGCTAGCATTGTAGGGATTCATCAAAGCCGTGGGGTTATGACAAGGGCTCAAGGTACATTAGAGACAGCATTATCCAATGTGCTAGGCGGTTTGGTCACCATAGGACCAGTTGAGATGGAATCTTATAATACCTTAGTAGTACATGATATTGTCATTTATGATAAACAAACAGAGAAAGTAATTAGCAGTGAAAATGTAAAAATTACATATAGTCTATTCAAAGCCTTACGCGGTCAGGTGCTTATAGATGCTATTTCGGATATCGCTATTCATAAGCCGACTGTATGGCTAACACAAGAAAGTAATGGAAAGTGGAATATTGAAAACCTATTACAGCAAGATCATGAAGGGCAATCATCTTTTAGGGGCAAAGTAACCTTGATCGATGGCAGTGCTATCTTGCGTGCCGCTGGAGAAAAGTGGACCTTAGAAAATATTAATGGCAACATTGATTTTGCCAATCAACCTGCTGTTAGTCTCCAATTGCAAGGGGTTCATAAAGGTGCAACCATCAAAGCTAAGGGATCAATGCATAGCCAAGGAAATAGTGCTGTAACGATTACGGCGAGTGAACTATCTTTAGAAGACTTTCAAGTGTTTTTTAAGGGGCAGGCAGTAGAGCTAGTGGGGGGGATAGGTAAGGATTTTGAGATCACTATAACCCAAAACCAAGATACTATCAAATGGGTAGGGGCCCTGAGTTTAACGGGGGCAGATATAAATATTGATGATATGCCTGTTCGCCAAATCCAAGGGGACATAACTTTTAACAACAAAAAACTATATGTGTTTGTTACTGCAAAACTGTTTGATCAGGACCTAGATGTACGAGGCAGTGTGGGAATGGATGGTCGCGATTCTGTACTTGATCTTGCGGTACAATCAGAGGCCTTCGAGCCTATGACCGTGGCAAGCAATAGTCCAATCAAAGGTAAAATGGCCTTTCGGGCGAAACTTACAGGTATAGTTTCTAACCCCGTGATGAGTGGTGATTTTAAATTGCCTCTTGGGGAAATTGCTGGTTATAAGGTCAATGATGCTAGGGCCAATGTAAGCATGGCGGACCAAAAAGTAACCATTAATCAATGTACAGCCAATATGCTGGAAGGAAAAGTTACCGCTGTAGGAACCTTTCAGCTAACGGAAGACAAGTATCAATTTCATCTGAAGGGCGAGCATATTGAGATGAATTCTGTCATTGCGTTCATCCCTGACTTTAAGGGTTATGGCGATGTGGATTTGACAATAAAAGGGATTGGAAATTTGGCAGAAGCGGATCTGCAAGGAACTATTAGTCTTAAGCAAGGGAATATGGCAGGGGTAGAGTTTGCTTCTCTAGGGGCAGGGGTTTATCGCAGTAATGGAATTACTGTCATAGATTATATTCATGTTGGCCTTGGTCAAGGGATGGTAACGGCCAAAGGCATGATTGAGCAAGAAAACCTTAACCTGACTGTCTATGGTCAAGATATCCCCCTTCAGCAATTAGATAAACAAGGGGCAGATAGAATAAGCGGTAATGGAGGACTGATTGGACAGATAAGGGGTACTCTGTCAGAACCTGAATTTTCAGCTCGTGTTATAGCAACAAATGGTCAAGTTTTTTATCAGCCCTTTTCCCAGGCAAAGGGGAATCTTCATATCAATCGTCAGCAAGTCTTATTAGAGGACATTGAAATAGAGCATGGCGTGACAAAGCATAGGATTAACGGGACTCTAAGTCTTTATGGTCAACAGGAAATGAATATTACCGTTAGCACGCAGCAGGCCAGAGCGGAAAACCTTGCAAAAATAATAGCACCTGGTGAAAATATAACGGGCAATGTGGACAATGAAATGTTGCTGACAGGACCATTGGAGAACGTGGCTGTACAAGGGCAAATAAAACTGACAGATGGCAGTTTTCGCGGTCAGTTGATTGCCAAGGGGCAAGGTTTTTACAAGCGAGAACAAGGTGTTACCACTATTAGTCAATTTAATATTGATTCTTTAAATACACAAATAAAACTATCAGGCAATATTTCGTCTCAAAGGGAACTAGACTTTACCGTTACAGCCCAAGATATTGATATAGCAAGACTAAATATGAAGCTTCCTTATGCCCCATTTGGTCGGGCTCAATTTAATGGAAAGCTGACAGGTACTGCAAGTAATCCTGTTTTCAATGGACAATTATATGCTGATACACTTACTTTTAATAAACAAGAAATTAAAGAAGTGAAGGGCGAAATTGTTTTTAATGGTAATCAGATAGATATTCCTTACCTTAGTTTTACACAAGGGATAGGGGATTATAATGTTGTCGGCGGCTTTGATATGGAAAATAATGAAATATATGGAAGCTTCGATGTGAAAAATGCCGAACTGGCGCCAATTTTAGCAGTGCTGCAATTGCCAGATAAGGGCATTCATGGGCAGCTTAATGGTCATGTTAGGCTCAATGGGACTACTGATAATCCCAATGTTTGGATTACTGGCAGTTTAAAAGATGGTGGTATCAAACAATATCCGATAGAATCCCTTACTATCGATATTGCTTTAGAAAACAAGGTTCTTAAAATTAATGATTTATCGGCAGTGCAAGGCGCGGGCGTGTTGATGGTGCAAGGAACAGCAGATTTGAATGGTCCCCTTAACTTGGAAGTGGGCGGCAGAGATATTGATGCTGGTTTAGTAGCAGCCTTTTTTGATACAAACTTAGAACCGAGAGGTAAAATGGGGTTTGCGGCTCAAATTTCAGGAACGGCTTCCAATCCCCATACAGCTATATCCTTAGAAATAGCTGGTGGAGGGGTGGGCAGTGCAACCTTTGATTCCTTATATGGCTTGTTTATTGTAGACAAAGGTGAGATGCAAGTAAATCAGGTGCTTTTGAAAAAAGGTCCCTATCAAGCGAGTGCTTATGGTACCATTCCTGTCGCCATCCTTAACCCTGTGGGGCGTGAACAGAGCAATGGTAAAGAACAAATGGATTTAAAATTACGTTTAGATGAGGCAAATTTAAGCATTTTACCCTTGTTAACCAAAGAAGTAGAGTGGGCAGAAGGCAAAACACAAGGTGAGATAAAGATAACAGGAACCTTGGAGCAACCTAACATGACAGGGAGTATTACCGTTAACGAGGGTGTGGTAAAATTAGCATCCATAATGAGCCCTATCCAAAAAGTGGGGGTTGATATTCGTTTAGAAGGTGATACAATCAATATAAAGAAGTTTGAGGGGCATTTAGGCAAAGGATCGTATAATGTAACGGGTTCATCCCAAATCCATGGTATGTCCGTAGTAAATTATGATGTATCTCTAGCATTAAATAAACCTGAATTTCGCAGTAAATATTTCACAGGAACTGTTGATGGCGGTTTGAATATAAAAAAACAGGGTAATCGTCCTAAGCTATCAGGAAAATTGTTATTTGAGAATGATACGGTCAATATTCCAACTATCCCTGAAATGTCACCAACAACAGCCGATATTGATCTTGATGTAGAAGTGACAGTCGGCAAAAAAGTAAGATTTTATAATCCTTATTTATATGATATTCTTGCAGAAGGACAAGTTAAATTTGCCGGCAGTACCCTAGAACCAAATTTTTCGGGTAGTATAATAGCTCAGCGCGGTACTGTAAGCTATCTAAGAACACAATTTAAAATCAGTGAAGCAAGACTGGATTTTAAACAATTTTTATCCTTTGAACCTACTATTAAGCTAGAAGCAAAAACAAGTCTGCAACAGATTACTGTAAATCTAACCCTAAATGGTCCAGTGAGCGCAATGCAGCTTGGTTTGACATCACAGCCAGCTATGCGGCAGCAAGAAATACTATCCCTCCTAACCCTGCGGAGCAGTTATCTTGATAAACAAAATAACGGTAATAGTAGTGGGGTAGGACGAGATGAACTTGTTAGTGTTTTGGGCGCTGGTCTGCAAATACAATTTTTTAGCGCTGTCGAAGGAAACTTCCGCAGTGCTCTAGGATTAGATGAATTTCGCTTCGTGCAAGACACGGCCTCTACCGTTATCAAAAAAAGTTATAAGGATCACGACGAAACAACGACTGTATCCCAAGAAGTATATAATATAGAAATGGGTAAGTACCTGACAGACAAATTGCTATTGAGTTATACGATGGGGGTAAATCATGACAATAGGGATCTGGCACTGCGGTATGCGTTAAGTAAGAATACCGATTTAAATGCAGCGATTGATGAACAAAACCGTACTTGGTTTGGAATTGAAACTAGGATTCGTTTCTAAGCTCTAAAGCCTTACATTTTAGATAAAGGGTGATTATAGTGATCCTGAATCAATATTTGAATGAATTGAAAAAAATTAAGTTGCTCTCAAGAGAAGAAGAAGAAAACCTATGGCGAGGCTATAAAGAAAAACAAAATATTGACTGTCGTCGTAAAATCATTGAAAATTATCAGCCCCTGGTATTTAAGGCAACGACGGGGTGGCGCCTTGATGAAACCCTAATAATGGATATGGTTCAGGAAGGTACTGTAGGGCTTATCGAAGCAGTAGAAAACTATGATCACCACCGTGGTGTCGCTTTTAGTCTGTACGCTTTGCACCGAATTCGCGGCCGTATGCTCAACTACCTAGAACGAGAGGGGAAAAGCAATCTACTTTCAATTGATAGTACGTTGTCTAATGAGCATAACAGCACCTTAAGTGATGTATTAGTGGATGCAGGTGCAGAGGTAGCTGGTCTGGCAGAACGTAACTTTCTTGTAGAACAGGTTAAAAATGCCATGGAACGTTTACCAGTTAATGAACAAGCAGTACTCAGCGGTGTATTTCTAGAAGATCGAGAACCAAAGCAATTAGCGGAAAGTCTTGATATGAGTATTTCTCATATTTATCGCTTGCAGAAACAAGGTATCAGGCGGGTACGCGGCATGCTGTCTAAATTTATGCAGCACTGGTGAAAAAAAGAGGAAAGCTGCACATAAAGAGCGTATGCTTCTATAAAGTTAAGTTAATCGTTGAATTTAACCTTGTTTGCCTTATAATCAACAGTCAAAAAATGATCTCTTTTCAGGAATGTATATTATGTTTATAATAGAGGTGAAACATATGGTTCCATTAAAACAACATATGTATCAACACTTGCGTTCTGCAAAGGATTGGCTGACAAAGGCGGAAGAAGCTTTTGATAAACAACATGATATTCGTGGTGAATTGGATCTGATGCTAGCCCAGGCAGAACTACAACATGTTAAAGAAGCAAATCGCTCTTGTCAGTGGCGTTTTAAATATGTTGTCTTTCGTCATGGCGTGGCTTTGGTGCTTGCTATGTTTATGGTAGTTGTCCTAAGCGGAGTGTATTGGTGGACAGCTAGGGCAGAAGTTGTCATTCCGGCTCCGACTGTGAAACAAGTTAACTTATCAACACAGTTTGTAGCCCCAGAAACAGTTAATGCGATACCTAGTATCGCATTACAAGAAAATAATCTGCCAACACAAGAAAGTTCTAATCAAGTTATGCCCTTATCATCTCATAAAGTTCAGGAAAGTAGTGAGCCAGAAAAGCGTCGAAAGGTAGAACAGCCCATTCCCATTGGGCAGTCAGAAGAACCTGTTGCTGTATCAGCGGATGAAATGCGTAAGCTAGTGCGGGCCGCCGGAAAATCATTACGCGGCCAGTAAGAAAAAGGAGGTAATACATGAAAACTGAAAAATCCTATGGATATATATTGCTTGTAGCGATGTTTAGTCTCTCTGTTCTTTTTGCTTCTTTGGTTCCTGTATATGCTGCCGATCCTACCGGTAAGCTTATAACGAAGGTTGCAGTAACGGGTAATTCTGCTATTGCAGAAAGTGCTATTATGGAGGCTGTAAAAGTAAAACCAGGTGAAGTTGTGACAGCCGAAAAAATCAAACAAGATCTGCAGACTATTTATGAAATGGGATATTTTTTCGATGTAATATCTAATTTCAATGAAGTTCCAGAAGGTATTGAAGTGATTTTCACCGTGATGGAAAACCCAATATTGCAGGATATTGTTATAAAAGGTAATACCAAAATAACAGTGGACAAGTTAATGAGTATATTGACCGTTAAAAAAGGTGATATTTTAAACTCGAAAGTTCTGAATACTAACGTAAGAGCTATGGAACAATATTACCACGATCAAGGCTATATTCTGACTAAGATAAGTGATGTTGCCATGAGTCCAGGTGGTGTATTAACCATTACAATTAATGAAGGAATGGTAGAAGCCATTCAAATAAAGGGTAATGAAAAAACTAAGGAATATGTTATTACTCGTGAAATGAAATTGAAACCCAACCAACCCTTCAATGTAAAAGACGCCAAACGTAGCATGGAAAAAGTATATAACCTTGGTTATTTTGAAGATGTTAATATGAAACTAAATCCAGGTAAAGAACCTAATGGGATTGTTTTTGAAACTACAGTGGTAGAACAAAAGACAGGTAGGTTCACTGTCGGTGGCGGTTATAGTAAAGCCGATGGAATGATTGGTATTATTGAACTTGGCGATGATAACTTCCGGGGTACAGGAGACAAAGTAAAACTTCACTGGGAGTTTGGCGGCAAGGGCAGTAATAAAAACTATGAAGTTAGTTATAACCGACCTTGGCTCGATAGCAAGCAAACTTCGTTAGGTTTTAGCGTTTATGACATGACCAATGAGTATAGTGATTACGAAGATAATGGTGATACGAGAGCTACCTATGACAAAAAACGTAAAGGTTTTGATATTACCCTTGGTCGTCCCCAAGGTGAATATGTGCAAAACTATATTACTTTAAAACAGCGTAAAGATAGCTATATGGAATATGTTTCTGGTGCTAATTATTTGGATCCCAATGATCCTTTTATACAAGACAATCCCAATTATCTGAAGGATAACTTTGGTTTAACGCGCAGTGTTGCTTTGATGCGTGTATATGATTCAAGGGATAATGTCTTTAGTCCTACGGAAGGTAAGCGTACAGCCTTAACAGCAGAGTTTGCTGGAAAGGGTTTGGGCGGAGACTTTGATTATAATAAGTTTACAGCAGAAGCGCGCAGTTATCTAAAAGTTGGTCATTCTCAGATCCTTGCATTGCGCGGTACTATCGGTTATGCAACAGGTAAAATGCCTGATAGTGGACGTTATGCTGTAGGTGGTTCGGACACGTTGCGTGGCTATCGTGATGATCAGTTTAAAGGATCGAAAATGCTGGCTGCGACCGCTGAATATCGTTTTCCCGTTGCTAATAAAGTCGAAGGTGTATTCTTTACTGATATTGGTAAGGCTTGGACGGGCGAAGGATATAAACTCAATGATTTAGAAGGAAGTATTGGTGTTGGTGTTCGTGTCAATACTCCTGTAGGTCCTGTTCGTGTTGATTTTGCCAAAGGTGGTCAAGGTGCTAGAACCCACTTTAGTTTTGGCGGACAATTCTAATTGGTGCAATAAGAGTCAGGTCATAGACCTGACTCTTATTGCACCAAGTTCTCAATTGATGATGTTGAGTGTTATTTTCCTAAAGGAGGCGCATTGCTATCTACGCTAAACATTTCTATGTTACCGTTAGTGTTTTGATCCTGTGGTTACTTTTAATGCCTAGCATGGTTGCTGAGGCTTCTAGCGAGGTGGTAGAGAAGGTTGCTGTCACAATCTCTGCTGATCAAAAACCGCCAGCGCGGATTGTTAAGCGTATGGTTGCCAGCGTGGGCACTGTAGGGGAACAAATGCTAGTGGGACGTGAAAACAGTGAGATTGCCATGAATAAAGCTTCGTATGAAAAACTGATACAAGAAATATTTGATCGTGTATTAGTGGGATATTCCGTGCAAGCTGTGGACTTAGTACCAGGAGTCAATACAATGATTCAAGTACAATTGATTCCCTGGGGAGAGGTTGTGCAAGAAACGGCCTTGGAGATGGATTTTGGTACCATGTCCCCTGAAGTTAGGGAGCTTATAAAAAAAGACCTTGGCAATATTGAAGAAGAAGTGAATGGAATTTTAGTTGGTTTACCGATTGATGCTGTAGATTGGGCAGGGGGCGTAGCAAAAATAGCAATACGCGAGATTTTGACCGCCCAATTGCCAGAGTTTCGGGGTAATTTTGATATTATCTCAGGGCCGCGTACCGTAGTGAAACTCTCCTTTTCGCCATTCGGGGCTACTGTGCAGGATGTCCGTGTATCCCTTAGATCTAGTAATATCCCAAATCTATTACTCATGAACGTGCGCCCTGTTGTAGAACAGACGGGTAAAAATCTTGTTGGATTACCAGTACGTTTTATAGAACGTCATCAGGATTACTTTACAGATCAGCTTGGGTTGAAGGCTAGCCAAGAGCCTATGGCAAAAGATTATGGTCTAACCTTTAAACCGGTGATTCATCCGAAAAGAGATACGGAAATTGAGCTTGATGTGGAAACCGATAAATACAAAGTATCCTTAGAGGGGTATTTGGAGATGGGGCGTAGTAAGGATGATACTTCCTTCCGATTACACGCTGGCAAGTTTATTGATAAAAAGGATGAGATTTTTACGGAAGTAAACTTTATTCCCAGTTCTGTTACGTGGAATTTTATGGCTGGTTGGGGGCACAGTATTTTGAAAGGCACAACCCTTGGTGTGAAATATAATATGTCACACCATCAAGAACTTCTGTGGCTTAACCAAACGGTCAATCGAAATATAAGCTTGCGCTTGGAGCGTATTCCTGCTAATGGGGAGAATGAATTTGCAATCCGCTACAAAATGCATGATTTTTTAAGTGCGGAATATATAATGACCAAGGAAGACAGGTGGCTACGGCTTATTAGCAATTTATAAGAAGACTGTAAATTTTTCGGTAAAATCAACGTCTTGAATAAGTAGATATACCCTGTTATAATGAAAAAGTAAATTTGATGCCAAAGGCAGAAAGAAGGAGTTTATTGTGCTTAATTTAGGGAAAAAACAAGTAAAGATTGTGTCACTGACAGTGGCAATATTTTTCATGCTAGGTGTAGTAGGATTGGCCTTGTCGCAAAGCGGCAGTTCGGTAGTATCAGCTGCAAGTAATTCATCAAGCATTGGTGTTGTAAATTATCAAATGTTATTCGCGCAACATCCTGATGCAGCAAAAGCCCAAGAAACAATAAAAGCCGAAGTGGAACAAGCAAGAACAGATTTTGAAACAAAATCAGCGACGATGAATGACCAAGAAAAACAAGATTATTATGCTCAATTGCAACAACGTTTAAGCTTAAAAGATCAAGAATTAAGCAATGCAGTGCGGGCAAAGATTGAAGTTGCTATCAAAGCAGTAGCCGATGCAAAAGGCCTATCTATTGTTATGGATAAAGGCAATGTTGTGTATGGCGGTGTAGATATTACAGACGAAGTAGGCAAAAAGATTACTGGTAAATAATATAATTGTGGCCGAGCAGGTAGCACCAGCTCGGCTCTTTATTAGAAAGTGGTGGTTTGGTGTCTAAAATAAGGATTCTTATTTTTATGCTCATGTTAGCAGTTATTATAGCTGGTTGTGGTGCCAAACAAACCCAAGATGCCAAATTCAATACCTCCCAAGTAGCGGTTATTGATATGGAAAAAGCCATAAAAAGTCATTCTAAGTATAATAAGTTTTTTGAATTAGAAAACCAAGCTAATGAGATAAGGAAACAATTACAAACGGATCAGCTGGAAAAAGCCAATCAGTTGCAATTTTCTCAATTTAGTTCCGATGCATCTGATAAGGGAATGGTTGAACTAGGTAAAGTTGCTGAACAAGAATTTAATGCTAAAATGGCAGCAAAACAAGCAGAACTCAATCCTAGGTTAACTAATAAAGCGGAAGAAATACGATTGAACCTATCAAGAGAGCTTGAGGAGTATAAGGTTCAAATTGACAAAGAATATCAGCCCCAAATATTCAACGTAGAACTTAAACTCAAAACCCTGCAGCTGACAAAAGAAGAGGGAACATTATTGCAAAGTGAACTAGAAGGCCTTCGTAGTAAACGTTTTAATGCAATAAACCTAAAAAGTGAGCAATTAGCAGGACGCATGGATGAACTAATGGCTCCAGAGAAAGCTGCAATCGAAGAAGAATTGTCCGTCTATGCAAAAGAACTTAACCATGAACTTTCCAAACAAATTGAGGTAAAGCGGACAGAAATGTTAGCAAGGAAGGATCAGATCATAACGACGCAGCCCCAACTAAATGAAAAGCAGGAACAGCTGTTGATGAAACAACAAGAAATTGAAGCATTGCAAGAATATATTATCGAGAACATTAGGGAGAAGGCAGCTAAAGTCGCTGCCGATAATGGCTACGAGGCTGTTGTAGCCCATGTTGCCGTGAATATCAATGCTGTAGATATAACCTCAATGGTGATTGCCGAGTGTAATAAATAATAAATCGGTATATAATAGTAAAATCTATGATAAAAAAATATATATGGGGGATTTGTAATGAAAAAAGTAAATAAGCTAGTGTTATTGCTCATTTTGGTATTTGTAACCGCTTTATTAGGAGGTTGCAGTTCAAGTGCGAATGTTGGTGTAGTGGATGTCAACAAGGTAATGACAGAGAGCCCTAAAGTAAAACAATTTCAAGAACAATTAAATGTAAAAGGTAAAGAATTTAGCGACCAACTAGAAAAAGAAAAGGCTGCTTTGAGTCCTGCCGATTTTCAGAAACGTCAAGAAACAGTCTATGGTGAATTTATGAAAGTAAAACAGGAAATGGAAGTCCAAGTGGACACTAGCATTAAACAAACATTGGAACAAATATCCAAAGATAAGAAACTAAGTGTAGTGCTATATAAAAATGGTGTAGCTCAAGGCGGCACTGATATTACAGACGAAGTTATCAAAAAGTTACAATAATCATCCAGGAGGATGCCTGATTGAAAAAGACATTAAGAGAAATTGCTGACTTGGTAAATGGCACAGTAAGCGGTGATGGAGATATTGAAATACATGGGGTAACCAATATTGATGATGCCACTGCAAAGGATATTGCCTTTGCAGTGGCTCCTCATCTTGATAAAGCGGCATTGTCCCCTGCCGCAGCGGTGATTATCCCAGATACTGTTACTGAATTTTCTAAACCAGCGATTCGAGTAGAGAATCCACGAGCAGCTTTTGTTCACTTATTGAAATTGTTTACACCCAAGGTTATAGTAGCACCTGGTGTTCACGAAACAGCAATTATTGGAAAAAACTGCATAATTGGCAAAAATGTATCAATTCTTCCCTATGCCGTAATTGGCGATCAGGTGAAGATTGGTGATGACACTATTGTATATCCTCATTCTTATATTGGTAATCAGGTTGCTGTTGGGAATGGATGTTTACTGTATTCGAATACAACCGTGTATGACGGTTGCCGGATTGGCAACCAGGTTATTATACATAGCGGAGCGGTAGTGGGCAGTGATGGCTTTGGTTATATTACCGTCAGTGGCCGTCACCAAAAGGTGCCGCAAGTCGGGAATGTAGTGATTGAAGATGATGTGGAAATCGGTGCCAATGTGACCATTGATAGGGCTACTACGGGCAGTACCATTGTTAAAAAGGGCACGAAGATTGATAACCTAGTGCATTTAGCGCATAACGTTGTTGTTGGTGAGAACTGCTTTTTTGTGGCCCAGACAGGTATTGCTGGTAGTGTGAAAGTTGGCAATCATGTTACTTTTGCAGGGCAATCCGGTTGTGCTGGTCATTTAACAATTGGTGATAATTGCGTATTTGCAGCCAGATCAGCTCCTATTGGTGATGTTCCAGCTGGTTCCTTCTATGCTGGTTTTCCGGCAAGACCACACAAAGATTGGTTACGTAGCCAGGCTAGTGGTAATAAAGTACCTGATTTGATAAAAAAAATTCGCGATCTAGAAAAACGGTTAGCCTCTCTAGAGGGTAGAAATAAGTAAACTGTAAGGCGCAAAGTAGCTATTACAATACATAAAAAGAGTTATTTTTAGAAAACCTTTTTATGCATTGTGGACTCTTTGTGTCTTTATCTTTTAATAAAATAGCTTACGGAGCAGGATTTAATTTATCCATGCTGAATATATATTTTGCAATTATTTATAGCTATTAGGAGAAGTACCATGAAAAAAGTAATTATGAGCATGACGGTTGCTTTATTGATGATAGGAGCGCCTGCTTTGGCGGCCCCGGCGGTAAATGGACCTACTGGCCTCATTAACAGCCCAACTGCCGATGTGCTGCGCTTAGAGCAATTTTCTATAGGATATTATCAATTGAAAGATAGTAGAGTAGGTACCTTCACTACCAATGTAGCGAAGAATGTAGAAGTGGGTGTATCTGCATTTCACTATGAAAGTCATCAGAATAAAAACTATTCGCACATTAAGTTTGCTTTAGCGCCAGAACAAATATTGACTCCTGGTTTCGCTCTTGGGGTAGAAGGTATCGCCGATCATGAAAAACCCTCCCTATATGCTGTAGCCAGTAAGGCATTGCCCTTTGGTTTTCGGATACATGCAGGGATAGGAAATGGACGATTTGGCGGGATGTTTGCAAGTATAGAAAAAACCATAAATCCGGTGAGTATTCGTAGTAGTAAGAACGCTTTTCCTACAACAACTCTGATAGCAGAATATGATGGTAAAAATATGAATTATGCCGCTCGTCTAGCCGTTGCTACGGGCCTAAAGCTAGATATTGGACTGCGTAATCATGATGGCTATGCGGGGATAAGTTTTACGAATTAAAAACAGATCATATAAGGAGTGCATATGTTATACAAGTTTGTAAAAATACTAAGCGCTATTATCAGTGCATTGCCTAAGGCTTTACGCCGGAGCATTGGACAGGGACTAGGCCGAGTGTGCTGGTGGATTGTGCCGCGAAAAAGAAAAAAGATGGCAGTAGAAAATATTATTCTAGCCTTGTCCGTTGATAAGGAAAAGGCGCTTCAATTAGCGAAACAAAGTACAACCCGGTTTGGAAAAATGTTTTTAGAGGTTCTCACGATGTCATCCTTTTCCAAGGGAGAAATTGAAGAATATGTGCATATTGAAGGATATGAGCATATTGTTGAAGCGGTATCTCATGGAAAAGGTGCCGTACTGGCAACCTCTCACAGTGGGAATTGGGAACTTTTAGGATCTACTTTGGCTAGGCATGGTTTTCCTTTGGTGGGGGTAGCGCAAAAACAGACCAATGGGGATATGGATCGATTTATTAATGAGTGCCGGACAAAAGCAGGTATGAAAATTATCTATAAGACTGGTGTGCGAGACATGGTGAAGATACTAGGAGAAGGAGGCATTATCGGTATCTTGATGGATCAAGATGCTCACAAGGATGGAGTGATGGTAGAGTTCTTTGGGCGCCTGGCTTCTACGCCCCAAGGAGCGGCGGCCCTGGCTCGTTTGAAGGACGCTCCTATTATGCCTACCTTTATTACTGAAAATGCTGACGGTACCCATACTCTTATTGTACATCCTCTTGTTTGGGTAGAAAAGACAAGTAGTCGTGAGGAAGATATTCTTGTTACGACACAACGATTAACGAGGATTATTGAAGAACATGTGCGGACATATCCTCATGAATGGTTTTGGCTGCACAATCGTTGGAAAAATACGCCTACTAATAGTCAAAGAAAGTGAAAAAGATTGTTTCCCGTGCTAGGGAAACAATCTTTTTTTGTATTGAAGAACGTATATTTTTTGCTAGTAAGAAATTATCCATAAATGAAAAGTAGATTGCCTATGAGTATATAATAAAATTTGAAAAAGTATATACTTATAGACAATTATTTGATATACGTGCTATAATATATCCTTGAAGGGAGGGGTGAATGCATCATGACTAATATAATAAGACATCTGAAGAAAATAAGTATGAAAAGTATAGTAAAGGATACCTTTAGCCGAGATATTCTAGTTCTTATCGTGGTCAGTATTGTGATTGGTTCACTTCTGGCTGGAACGGTCTCTTTGGTAGCTAATTCCTATTTTTCTAAAACCTTAGCCAGTTTAGTTGGTGATTATGGAGAATATGACATTATTATTCAATCAAGAGAAGAAATGAAAGAAGATACAGCGGTGCATATTCAAAAAATCATTGAAGAAGTTTTTCCTGGGGCGAGGATGAAGGAAGGACCGACAATTACAGGTAAGACCTCCTTTTTTATTGCCGTTCCTGAAGAATATAGAACGAAAAAAATCTATGAAGACTTAGGGAAGATTTTTGGCGGTATTCCTGGAGGAGCTGGTGTTGGAATTTTAACGGAACCTCGTTTAACCTTGCGTGGTGTGCCGGAAGGTGCCAAGAACATGGTAATGGAGAAGGTTATGCAAATGGATGGAGTGCGCTTTGCTTTCCGTGATGGTGCATCCCTAGGGGTGGTGTTAACTTCTCTTGAAAAATCCACTAGTGTAAATGAAGAAATAAAAAAAATGTTACAACAATATCAAGTTATTGAAGTAAGTTTTCCTGTAGGTAGTGAACCGCAAAACCCTATTCGTATGGGTGAGAGCATTGGTGAGGCCATGCAGGCTCAACTACAATTAGAGTATGCTGAAAATGTATCTGTGGATGGTAAAAATGATGATATGACTTATATGGTAAGCACCATGATGGAGCTTAAAAGGTTTCTTATGGCTTATGCCACGCAAGTACTCATTACAGTAAATGGAAATGAGAAGCTGACAAAAGATGATGTGGTTGCTTTTTCCGCAACAATGGCACCTTTGCTAATTGGAGATGCTGTAGATAAGAATACGATATTGGTACAGATTACCGCTTTGCGTCCTGATGGCTCAGCGGAAGGCAAGATTATACAAGGGGATGGAACTGCTTTGCTTAATAATCAGGGATATAAGGTGACGAATAATGTAGTAGGTTCTCTTATTGGCGCAGCCACATATCGTAATCCGCGGCAAGAGTTACATGGTGCTTTGACAGAGACTTCTAAAATTGTTGATCAGATTCCAGCTTTTGCAAATGATGCTCAAAATATGAGCCAAATTGCTACAACAGCATTAAATAATTATGGCAATAGTATTCAAAGTATGGAAGATACCTTGGATAACTTACAAGCTGCGGGTGCAACCATCCAAAGAGCGACTAATGGTTTATCCAATATTGATACTCGTTCCTTGCAAAATCAAGTAGATAACTCTTCTCAGGCCATGGGTGGTTTGCTCAATACGTTGCAAATCTTCAAATTGGTCAATGGGGATATAGGAACCTCCATTGATAACGTATCCAGTGCCCAACGTAGTCTAAGTAATTTGAAGTCAGGATTAGGAGCTATTGAAAATGTAAGTAGTGATGCGAGATTAGCCCAAGGTGCTATTAATAAGATTGTTGTCAGTGGGCAAAACACAATTGCTGCTCTGCAGACTTTTAATGTAACTGGTGCAAAGAATAATCTTGCAGGTGTAAGTAATCGCATGAATCAGCTCGGTCAACTAAATATACCTCTTGTAAGTAGTCAACTACAATATTTGGCAGCTTCGGCACCCAATCTTAAAGATGAAGAAATTAATCATTCTGTAAATTTACTAGACAAATTTATAGCTGGACAAGTCATTCCAGGTGAACGTATTCAAATTCTTACAACCAGCAATATCAATGTAGATGCCATAACTCCGATTGTATACAGCCAGGTAGGACACAAAAATGTATCCTTGTATTCAACGGATCTCGGGGTTATTGAGCCTAATCCACGTGGAGAATTATATACAGTGCTTAATGAAGTGAGAGCTATTTTGGCTGCAATGACAGGAATAGTGATGACCCTTTTATTTTTAGCTCTTGATCATACATCGATTATGACTGTGATCCGACGCAGGCAAAAAGGGAAGAGAACCTTCTTGAAATCCTATGAGCGCTACTATGGTATGGCAGTGGGTGCAATCTTGCTGACGGCCATATTTATACTGGCACGGGGCGGAATTCCTTATTTGCCTTGGATTGGTGTACCGCTAATAGGCGCGATGCTAGGTTTCGTTATTGCTTGTTATACGGAAAAAATAAGCCCAATTTCGGGAGACGAAATGATGGCAGGTCAATCCCTTGGACTATCTATTGATGAAATTATGCGAGAAATTGTCATTCCTAGCGGGCGACCGGGGTTATTGCAAAAAATAAATCAACGCAAAATTAAGTTTAAATAAGGATATTCTGAAAACCAATGGGAAATGAGGTGATGATATGCTTAACATTCAGAATCTATATAAAAGGTTTGGTAATATGGTAGCCGTAAATGATTTTAACTTGCATGTAAAATCTGGTGAAACGGTGGTGCTAATGGGTCCATCTGGCTGTGGAAAATCTACAACCATTCGTACTATCAATCGCTTAATTGATCCAGATAGTGGAGTGATTACTTTTGCTGGTACTGAACTGACCAATTTATCTGCTGAGCAATTAAGACAGATTCGTAAGCGGATTGGCTTTGTATTTCAACAATTTAATTTAATTGGTCGCCTGACAGCAGTGGAAAATGTTATGTTAGGTTTGGTCATGGATGGTATGCCGCGAGAATTGGCTTATAATAAGGCGTTAGAAGCCTTGGGCAAGGTTGGCTTAGAAGAAAGGCCGGATCACAAGCCTAGCCAAATGTCAGGAGGACAGCAGCAACGGGTTGGTATTGCCAGAGCATTAGCCTTTGAACCAGAGCTAATGCTCTGGGATGAGCCAACAGCATCTCTTGATCCTATTTTAGTAAGAGAAGTGTTGGTCATTATGGAAGAGCTAGCAAAATATCGCGCTAGCACCATGTTGGTAGTAACTCACGAAATCTCCTTTGCCATACATGTAGCTGATCGTATTGTACTAATGGATAAAGGCAGTATTGTAGAAGAAGGTATACCAGAAACTGTATTTGCCAGTCCAAAGTCTCATATTGGGCGGCAATATAAAGAATTAATAGAGTATCAGCAAAATACCAATGCACGTACCTTACAGGGTAAGTAAAATAGAAAAAAATATACCTTTTATGCATATAAACAAATAAATTATATAAAAACCTATTGCAGGGAGATGAAATGTTTTATAGAATGTATAAAGGTTATCATATCAGGAGGACATTATGCAGCAAACAACAGTAGGAAAAACTGTAACATATACTGGCATTGGATTGCACTCAGGACGGGATGTAAAAATAGAAATTCATCCTGCGCCTATTCATACAGGAATAGTCTTTGCACGAACTGATTTGCCGGGATCGCCGCAGGTCGCTGCAGTAGCTAGCAATGTTACGAATACCATGCGCGCTACAACTTTGGAAAACGGAAGGGCTAAAGTTTTTACCGTGGAACATCTTTTAGCAGCCTTCTATGCCCTTGGAATTGATAACTGTTTCGTAGAGATTAATTCTGTAGAACCCCCCGTAGCAGATGGCAGCGCCTTGCCATTTGTTTCTCTCATTGAGGAAGCTGGTATCGTGAAGCAAGATGCTGTGCGCGAAGTCGTCAGTATAAGTGAAGCTCAAACGATACGAATCGATGATAAATTTATTACAATTTTGCCCTATGATGGATTTCGCATTAGCTTTACATCCTTAAATTCACATCCCATGCTAGGAGTGCAGTTTGGGGACTATGAAATAACCAAAGAGATTTTTATTAAAGAAATTGCACCTGCCCGCACCATTGGCTTTATGAAAGAGGTAGAGTTATTACAAAGTAAAGGGTTAGCCTTAGGCGGAAGTTTGGAAAATGCTGTGGTATATGATGATGAGAAGGTTCTTACACCCCTTAGATTTCCAGATGAACTGGTGCGCCATAAAATTTTAGATATTATTGGTGATCTGGCACTAGCAGGCCGCATACAGGGACATGTTATTGCTGTAAAGTCAAGCCATGCAATTAATACAGCACTGGCTAAAAAAATAGTTGAACATGTAGGAAAATAATACTTATAGTAGAAAAGGATTGTTATATCCATTTAGTTAAGGAGCTGAAAGCAAATGTTGTCTGCAACTGAAATACAAAATGTTATTCCCCATCGGTACCCATTTTTGCTGGTGGATCGTATTATTGAAATTGAACCGATGAAACGAGCCGTTGGTATAAAAAATGTATCCATTAATGAACAGTTTTTTCAAGGCCATTTTCCAGGTCATCCCGTTATGCCGGGGGTGCTTATTTTGGAGGCTATGGCCCAAGTTGGTGGAGTGGCAATGCTGTACCCAGAGGAAAATCGGGGTAAATTAGCATTTTTTGCAGGAATGGATCGGGTAAAATTTCGAAAGCCAGTAGTGCCAGGGGATCAGCTACGCATGGTAGCGGAAATTATAAAAGTACGCAGCGGTATGGGAAAACTATGGGTACAGTCCTTTGTGGATGATCAGCTGGTAGCCGAAGGTGAATTTTTATTTGCCTTATCTCAAAACTAATGAAAAAGTGAGTAAAATAGTGATTTACTAGTGATAAATTAAGAAAATCACTATTTTACCTTTAAAATGAATAAATTTGGCGAAACGTGGTCTGCTATAAATCGACTGAGTAGTCGGACTGTAATAGTACGTGAGTAGGAGTAAGGGAAGTATGGATTGGAGAAGGAGTTGATGTGCAGATGAAACCAGAGAAGGTTGTCGTATCTCTGCGTAAAATACATGAAACTGCAGTGGTTCATCCTGCAGCCCGCATTGGTAAAGATGTTGAAATCGGACCTTACGCGGTGGTTGGTGAGAACGTAGTCATTGGAGAGGGGACGAAAATTGGTGCCCATGCAGTTATAGATGGTTGGACAAGCATTGGGAAAAATTGTACAATTTTTCCTAGCGCATCCATCGGCTCAGAACCTCAGGATTTAAAATTCTGCGGAGAAAAAAGTTATGTATTTATAGGTGATAATACTAAAATTAGAGAATTTGCTACTGTAAATCGAGCTACTGGTGAAGGTGAGGAAACAAGAGTTGGTTCCGAATGTTTATTGATGGCTTATACTCATGTTGCTCATAACTGTATTGTTGGTAATAATGTGGTGATGTCAAATGCTGCTACACTCGCTGGTCATGTGGTAGTGGAGGATCGTGCGGTTATAGGTGGTTTAGCTGGCGTACATCAATTTGTAAAGATTGGTATGAATGCTATGGTGGGCGGAGCATCCAAAGTAGTCCAAGACATACCACCGTTTGTTATTGTAGATGGCCATCCAGCGCGCGTATCTGGTCTTAACAATGTTGGGATGGCTCGGGCTGGTATTGGAATAGAGTCTAGAAAAAATATTAAAAAAGCATATAAAATATTATATCGTTCGGGCTTAAGTTTAGCTCAAGCTATTGAAATGATGGAACAAGAATTAGAATCGTATCCGGAAGTGGAGCACTTTTTACGTTTTCTGCGCAATGTAGAACGGGGTGTGTGCCGCAGTCGCAGAGATGGAGAATAGGAGAAACAAGATATGAAGAGAATAGGTTTATTAGCTGGTGTCGGAGGATTACCAGTAGAATTTGCCCGTGCCGCTCGCGGCATGGGCTTTACCGTGATTGCTGTAGGAGTAGTTCCGGGCGTAGATTCTCAGCTGAATAATATCGCAGATAAAACATATCATATTGGTGTAGGGCAGTTAGAACAAATCTTAACCACTCTCAAAGGAGAAGGGGTTACAGAAGTCACGATGCTAGGTAAAGTCACGAAGGAACTCATGTTTACAGGAACGGTTGCCCTTGATCAGCGTATGCAAAAATTACTAGCAAGTCTCCCAGACAATAGTGATGATACTATAATGTTGGCTTTTGTACGAGAGTTCCTAGGAGCTGGTTTTCAGATTCTTGACCAAACCGCTTTAATTAAAAATCTTATGTCTCCGCCTGGTGTGCTGACAAGTCGGGGGCCGACTCCAGAAGAAGAAGGAGATATGAATTTCGGCTTTAAAATGGCGAAAGAAATTGGCGGGCTTGATATCGGACAAACGGTAGTAGTCAAAAAATGTGCTGTTATGGCAGTAGAAGCCATTGAAGGTACAGATGCTTGCATTCGTCGGGGAGGAGAGCTAGGCCGTGGCGGTATCACCGTTGCTAAAGTTGCCAAACCCAACCAAGACCAACGTTTTGATATGCCAACAGTAGGACTTAATACACTTGAGGCTATGTGTGAAGTGGGAGCTGTCGCCCTTGTCATTGAGGCGGGTAACGTATTGCTCATTGACCGAGACAAAGTATTACAAATGGCCGATAACCATAATATAACAATCGTGGCTATGTAGAAATAAATTACTTATTATTTATGGAGGCTGTTTATGTCTAAAATCATGATTTCCGTAGGGGAAGCATCTGGCGATTTACATGGAGCTAGTGTTGCCCGTGCCTTAAAAGCTATACAGCCAGATGTTAAACTTTTTGGTATGGGCGGACAAGCCATGCTAGAAGCTGGAGTGGATATTGTATATGACATTGCAGATTTAGGGATCATTGGCTTTGTTGAGGTTATCAAGAATTTGCCTAGGCTCTTTCGTTTGCGAGATACTTTAGCAGAACTCATGGAACGTGAACGACCAGATGTTCTTGTTATTATTGATTATCCTGGTTTTAACATGAAATTGGCTAAAATTGCCAAAAATAAAGGTATTCCCGTAGTATCGTATATTAGCCCCTCGGTCTGGGCATGGGGACGGGGACGGGCGAAAGAGGTGGCCGAAACAGTACAAAAAGTGGCGGCCATTTTTCCTTTTGAAGCAGACGTCTATCGAGAAGCAGGAGCCAATGTTGCTTTTGTAGGGCATCCCTTGCTAGATATTGTAAAGACAACGATGGCTCAGCAGGAAGCCTTTGAATATTTTAGTGCCAGTTCAGAGGAGCCAGTGGTGCTGTTATTGCCTGGCAGTCGACAACAGGAAATTACCAATTTATTGCCGGTAATGCTGGAAACAGCTGAAAAAATTGCTGATCAAATCCCTAAGTGTCAGTTTTTTTTGCCAATTGCTTCGACAATTTCCCGGGAAATGATCCAAAATATAATTAGTAAGTATAAGGTAGAGGTTATTTTGACAAAAGATCGTACCTATGATCTTATGAATATGGCACATATCGCCATTGCCGCCTCAGGTACTGTGACCTTAGAAGCGGCTCTGCTCAAATTGCCTACGATTATTATTTATAAAACAGCAATGTTAACTTATTTTCTCGGAAAAATACTGGTTAAGATTCCTTATATCAGTTTACCCAATATTGTTGCCGGGCGTAAAATTGTACCAGAGTTATTGCAATATGCTGTAACTGCGGATAATATTGCCAAGGAAGCAATGCCGCTGCTAATGGAACCGACTATCCATAAGGCTGTGGTAACAGATTTAGAAGAAGTGCGCCGGAAATTAGGTGCTACAGGTGCTGTTCACCGAGTGGCACAGGAAATTCTAGCTGTTGCCCAAAGTCCTCTTGGAGGTAGCTTATGAAAATGTATTTACGCTTACTAAAATATATTAGGCCTTATATAAAACGCATGGTTTTAGCGGTTTTCTGTATTATACTAGCGGCTAGTGCAAACTTATATGTGCCATGGATTCTGCGAGATATTATTGATGATGTATTAGCAACAAAAGATATGGCAATGCTCAATGCTATTGCCAGTGGAATTGTTGTAGTTTTTTTTCTGCGGGGAATATTTCTTTATGGGCAAACCTATCTGATGTCCCATATTGGTCAAAAAGTCATTATTGATATACGGGAAGCGGTATATCGTCATTTGCAACGGTTATCGCTATCCTATTATGAAAAGCGGCAGACTGGTCAGCTGATGAGTTATATTACCAATGATGTGGCAGCTGTCCAAGGGGCTTTAGTAGAAAATATGATTGAATTGGTGCAAGAAGGTATGACCTTAATTGGCTCCTTGGCAATTATGTTTTATCTTCATTGGCAATTAACCTTATTAACCTTGGTTACTGCTCCTTTGGTAGGGCAAGCGATGAATGTTTTTGGCAAAAAACTGCGTAAATCCAGTGCATTGGTACAAGAACGAACTGCAGATATTACTTCTGTATTGCAGGAAAGTATTTCTTCCGTCAGGGTTATCAAATCCTTTGCGCGGGAAGATTTTGAAATTGACCGCTTTCAAAAGGAAAATCACCAAAATTTTCGCGCGCAAATGAAGAACTCTCAAATCATGGCTACCTTGACGCCAGTAATTGAATTTGTAGCTGCTCTTGGCATAACGATGATTATTTGGTATGGTGGAAGGGAAGTTATTAATAATACATTAACAGCGGGTTCCCTTATTGCCTTTTTAGTATATGCTGTTAACCTATCGAATCCCATTAAACGTCTAAGTCGTGCCTATGGTAATATCCAAAAGGCTATGGCAGCAGCTGAGCGAGTGTTTAGTGTTTTAGATACTAAGCCGGAAATTCAAGATATGCCTGGCGCTGGGGTGTTGGCAAAAATCGATGGCCATGTTACATTGAATAATGTAAGTTTTGGCTACAAATCCAATGAATTAGCCTTAAACAATATTCAATTAGAGGTAAAACCAGGACAAGTTGTCGCTATCGTAGGACCTAGCGGTGCAGGTAAAACAACCATTGCTAATCTTATTCCTCGATTTTATGATCCTGTGGCAGGAGAAATTACTATTGATGGTATTGATATTAAAACCGTAACCCTTAAGTCCTTGCGGGAGCAGATTGGGATTGTACCTCAAGAAACTATCTTGTTTAATGGCAGCGTATATAGTAATATTCTTTATGGCAGGCTAGATGCCAGTTATGATGAGGTGATAGCCGCTGCCAAAGCTGCTAATGCTCACAATTTTATTAGCGAAATGACAGAGGGCTATGATACCCAAATTGGTGAACGAGGATCAAAACTTTCGGGCGGTCAGCGGCAACGTATTTCCATCGCCAGAGCAATTTTAAAAAACCCTCGTATCTTGATTTTGGATGAAGCTACTTCGGCTCTGGATACGGAAAGCGAAAGATTGGTACAAGATGCCGTTGACAAACTCATGATTGGCCGTACTTCCTTTGTGATTGCTCATCGTTTGTCTACGGTAAAACGAGCAGATGTTATTGTAGTTATGGAACGAGGTAGACTTGTGGAACAAGGTACACATAATGAATTATTGTCCTTAGGCGGTTTATATAGTAACTTGTATCAGGTTCAGTTTCAAAGCAGATAGGGAGAAAGAGGTATCCACATGCATATTCTTTACAATCTATTGGTGTTGTTGCTTGTTGTGCTAGCTACTCCTGTCTTTATCATACGCCTTATAAGAGAAGAAGGTTTTGCTCAGAGGTTGCGACAAAGTTTTGGTTTTTTGCCTGAGGGAGAGCTTGAGGCGGTAGTCGATAAAAAATGTATTTGGCTACATGCCGCTTCCGTGGGGGAAATCGTAGCTGCTAGCCCTATTGTTAAGGAGATACGCCAGACGTTCCCTGATAAACCAGTTTTAGTATCCGTAGTAACAGCTGCCGGATATACCATGGCAAAAAAAATTATTCCAGAGGCGGATAGTGTGATTTTTTTTCCTCTTGATTTACCAGGAATTAGTTATAATGTAGTAAAGAAGATTCGCCCCAGTGTATTTTTATTAGTGGAGACAGAGTTATGGCCCAATTTTTTAAAAGCGGCTCGCCATTTTTCCATACCTGTTATGATGGTAAATGGGAGAATCAGTGATAAAAGTGTTAAACAATATCGCTATTTGCATAGTGTTCTCAAAAGCATGTTAAAAACCGTCAACAAGTTTTGTATGCAGTCTGATATTGATGCTCAGTATATTATTCATTTAGGAGCTGATCCTAGCCGGGTGGTGGTTACGGGCAATACAAAATTTGATCAGAATTATACAAGTGTAACCCAAGAAGAACAATTTGATCTTCGTCGAGAAATGGGCTTTTCTCAAACTTCTCTGATACTTGTAGCGGGCAGTACTCATAAGGGTGAGGAAGAAATTTTATTTAAAGCGTTACAAAAGGTGCGAGAACATTTTCCAACTTTAAAATTAGTCATTGCACCACGAGATGTTATGCGGGTAGCCGAAATCAGTAACCTGGCGAAAGACTATGGATTTGTATCAAATCGTCGCAAGGCACTGCTCAAACAACAAGATGAGAAGCATGATGTAGTGCTTTTAGACACCATTGGTGAATTAGGCAAGATTTATAGCATAGGTACTATTGTATATGTAGGTGGCAGTCTTATCTCGCGAGGAGGGCATAACATTCTCGAACCTGCCGCTCACGGCAAGCCTATTATCGTAGGACCTCATATGTTTAACTTTAAAGATACTTATGCTTTATTTTCAAAACGGCAAGCGTGTAGTACCGTGGATGATGCAACGACGTTAATTAAGGAAATGGTAGAACTCTTAGGCAATGAGGAATTGCGTATTCGCATGTCCCGACAAACATTAGCGATTATTGAAGAAAACCGGGGGGCAGCTCGTAAGAGTATGATTTATTTGCGAGAAATTCTGCACAAGGAAATCTAATAAAAGGCGGAACAATGATGCGCCAACGTGAAGCATTACAAATTTATCTATATAAAGTAGTACATGGTGATGAACCTGGCATCCTAGCAGCAATTCTGCTAGGATTATTGTACGTTTTTTCAGTGATTTATGGGCTGGGTGTTAGGGTTAAGCTTTATTTATACAAATACGGTATCTTTAAGCAGCATAAATTAGCTTGTCAGGTTATTAGCTTGGGTAATATTACGGTCGGCGGTACTGGCAAAACACCAACGGCCCAGCGTTTAGCCACCATTATCCAAAAAATGGGATATCGAGTGGTCGTTCTAAATCGCGGTTATCGTGCCGGTTGGAATGGACAGGTTGGTTTAGTTTCTGATGGGCATAAGATATATATGACTGTTACAGAGGCTGGTGACGAAGCTTATCTTCTTGCCAAAAGTTTGCCTGGTATAGCCGTTGTTATTGGGCGAAATCGTGTCATTACTGGAGAATATGCGGTAAATGAGCTAAAGGCAGAAGTTATTATCCTAGATGATGGTTATCAGCATTGGCAGCTTGCTCGCGATTTAGACATTGTCCTCATAGATGCTTTAAATATCTTTGGTAATAACTTTATGCTGCCGCGAGGAACTCTTAGAGAACCTTTGTCTAATTTAGTTCGTGCCCAAGCATTTTTGTTGACCAAGGTGGATCAGTCAACGAATGATGCGAGAGATGTGATTCATAAGACTTTAGCGCGCTATAATGAAAAAGCATTGGTGGTGGAGAGTATTCACCAACCAAAGTGTTTTGTAGAAATCGAAGAATGGTATAAAGGACTTCCTATTACCAATGTGGCTTTAGATACCATTCGTAACAAAAAAGTAGTCGCCGTATCGGCCATTGGTAATCCTTCCTCTTTTGAACAAACTATCCTGGATATTGGTGTGGCAGAAGTATGTGGTATTCGCTATGCGGATCATCATGACTATACTATGGCAGAGATGCAAGAAATTATGCAGCGGGGTGTAGATGAAAAAGCGTATGCCCTCATTACTACGGAAAAGGATGCTGTTAAGATTCCTGCAGAATTTATCCATTCGAATAGACCCTTGCCGCTTTATGTTTTAAGTATTGCAGTACATTTTACAGACGGTTACGAGGAGTTAATGACTTTGATCCCCAAAATAGCACAACCAAAAAGGGAGGGATTGTGATGAATATTGTATGTGTTATTCCAGCTCGGTATTCTTCAACAAGGTTACCGGGGAAGCCACTAGCAATGATTGCAGGCAGGCCTATGATTCAGCACGTATATGAACGGGCAATTCGCGCCCAAAGACCCAAACTAGTGCTTGTAGCTACCGATAATTCTTTGGTATACGATGCAGTAGAAGGTTTTGGCGGACGTGCCATACTGACTTCTCCTGATCATCCTACGGGTACCGATCGACTTGCTGAGGTGGCAGAAAAATTACCATATATGGATCTAATCATCAATGTACAAGGAGATGAGCCTCTTATTCCGCCAGCCATTATTGACCAGTTAGCAAGGGTCTTTGATGATAATCAAGACTTACAGATGGCAACATTAATGACAGAGATGGATGAAAGTGAGTATAATAATCCCAATGCTGTAAAGGTAGTAACAGACCTACAAGGTTATGCCCTCTATTTTTCTCGCTCCCTTCTGCCTTTTCCCCGTAACGATACAGGTATGCCGGTATATAAACATATCGGAATTTATGCCTATCGGCGGGATTTTTTGCTAAAATTTTCAAAACTAAGCCCAACACCTCTAGAAGAAAGTGAATCCTTAGAACAATTGCGGGCCTTAGAACATGGCTATAAGATTAAAGTTCTTACAACGGATTTTAAGTCAATTGGTGTAGATACGATAGAAGATTTAGAAAAAGTAAATTTATTATTAAATAGCTAGGGAGGATTTATTGATGAATACTGTTAACATTGGCTCTATTACCGTGGGTGGACAACATCCCATTGCTCTGGTTGCGGGACCTTGTGTTATTGAAGGTCTTGAGCGTACCCTAAAAATTGGCCGTGGGATTAAAGAGATTGCCGATCGTTTAGGGGTGCCTTATATATTTAAGGCTTCTTTTGATAAAGCCAACCGTTCTTCTTATTCCTCTTTCCGTGGGCCAGGTCTTACAGAAGGTCTTAAAATTCTAAGCCAAATTAAACAAGAACTAGGTGTTCCTGTAGTCAGTGATATTCATTGCGTAACGCAAATAGAACCAGCCGCTGAAGTATTAGATATTTTGCAAATCCCTGCATTTTTATGTCGCCAGACAGATTTGCTTTATCAAGCAGCGAGGACAGGTAAGGTTATAAATGTAAAAAAAGGTCAATTTTTAGCCCCTAATGATATGCAGCATGTGGTCGCCAAACTTCGTGAAGCAGGCAATGAGAATATTCTTCTTACGGAACGAGGAGCCAGCTTTGGCTATAATAATCTAGTGACGGATATGCGCTCTTTGGCGATTATGCGTTCTTTTGGTTACCCTATTGTTTTTGATGCCACCCATAGTGTTCAATTACCAGGCGGTGCAGGAGCCACTTCCAGTGGACAACGGGAATTTGTTCCCTATCTGACGAGAGCAGCAGTTGCTACAGGAATTGATATGTTATTTATGGAAGTACATGATAATCCGGCAGAAGCCTTATCCGATGGTCCTAATATGCTTTATATTGAGCAGTTAGAAGCCTTGCTCAAAGATGTACAAGCAATTGATAATGTAGTGCGTAAGCATAAATAAATCCTAATTATAAGATGTATTCAAATTATAGGAGGTGTATTATGATTATTGAACAAGCAAAAACAGTATTGGCTATTGAAGCTGAGGCCATTCAAAGCCTTATTCCGCGTATCAATGGTCAATTTACGGCAGCGATAAACATGATCTTGGCTTGTCGGGGGCGGGTCATTGTCACGGGCATGGGGAAATCCGGTCTCGTCGGCAAAAAAATTGCTGCAACCCTTGCGAGTACAGGTACACCTGCCTTTTTTCTTCATCCGGCAGAAGGTATTCATGGTGATCTAGGAATGGTGACGGCTGAAGATGTTGTATTGGCTTTATCAAATAGTGGAGAGACGGCAGAAATTCTTCGTATTCTGCCAGCGATTAAACGAATTGGTGCTTCGATTATTGCCATGTGCGGCTCGGAAGAGTCTACCATGGTAAAGAACGCTGATGCATTTTTAGATGTAGCAGTAGATCGGGAAGCTTGTCCTTTAGGACTGGCTCCTACTGCCAGTACTACCGTTACTATGGCCATGGGTGATGCTTTGGCAGTTGCTTTATTATCTAAGCGGAAGTTTACCCCAGAAGATTTTGCTCTCTTTCATCCTGGTGGGTCCCTTGGGCGTAAGCTCTTGCTAACTGTGGAAAATATGATGCATACGGGTGCTGATAACCCTGTAGTCACCATTGAGAAAACGGTAAAAGAAGCCTTGTTTGTCATTACTGATAAGGGGCTTGGTGTGACCAATGTGGTAGACGGGGAGGGCTATTTGCTAGGTATTATTACAGATGGAGATATTCGCCGCGGTTTAGAGTGCGGACATGACTTCTTAGATAAGTCGGTAGAGAGCTTAATGACCAAAACCCCCCGCACCATTACTCCTGAAAAGTTAGCGGCCCAGGCATTGAATATAATGGAAAAAAATCATCCTCGTCCCATTACCGTGCTACCTGTAGTGGATAAAGACCATCGGTCAATTGGTATTATCCACCTTACTGACTTATTACGCCAAGGGGTGGTATAATGAAGAATGAAAGTCGTAGTCAAAGAATAAAGTTAATAGTTCTCGATGTAGATGGGGTATTGACCAACGGACAAATCATTTTTGGCCGTGATGGAGAACTCATGAAAGAATTTCATGCCCAAGATGGAATGGGCATTACCCTCGCCCATAAGGTAGGTATTCGAACCGCAATCATTACCGGGCGAGAAAGTCAGATGGTAACGCTACGCAGCCAGGAACTTAAGATTGGAGACGTATATCAGGGCGCTATGAGTAAGACTCAGGCTTTAGGTGAATTAATGGATAAATATAAGCTTACTCGAGAAGAGGTAGCCTATATTGGCGATGATCTTAATGATTTGCCTGCTATGTCAAAGGTTGGTTTAGCTTGCGCTGTCGCCAATGCTGTTTTTGAAGTAAAGAACCATGCTCATTTGGTGACTCAGCAAACTGGGGGAAATGGTGCGGTGCGAGAAGTGATAGAATTTATTTTAAAAGCGCAAGGCAAATGGGAACGTATTCTCAGCGAATATTTACAGGGTGGATATATTGAGACGAAACAGTGAGAGGAGACCACTTATGTCTAACCGGTGGCAATATTATGTATTGAAAAGCATTAGTCGTTTAGTTTGTTTATTGCCATATAGCTGGGTGTTAGCGTTAGGCAATCATGTGGGCAGACTATATTATCACATTGCTAGTCGACAACGAAAACGAGCGTTGCAGCAAATGCAAGAGTGCTTAGGTATTTCTTTTGAAGTGGCCGAGGAAAGAATTTCCAGTCTGTTTAAAAAACTTGGGCAGACTTTTTTGGAAGTCCTTTACATTCCAGCTCTAACTCCTGAAAAAATGCAAGAGTATGTTACCTTTGAAAATCGTCATTATCTTGATGATGCTATGAAAAATGGACAGGGTGTAATCTTACTAGCGGCTCATATTGGAAATTGGGAGTGGCTAGGGGCTTCCTTGGCTATGGCTGGTTTTCCTGTAGCCAGCGTCGTAAAGAATCAACCCAATGATCAGCATACGAAAATTATTAATGAGTTTCGTCAAATGGCTGGAATCGAACTGTTTACCCGCGGCACTACAGAATTGATTAGTGCTGCTAGAGCTCTTAAACAGGGAAGAGTAATTGGTTTACTTGCCGATCAAGATGCGGGTCCTAATGGATTATTTATTGAGTTTCTTGGTAAGATGTCCTCAACGCCGATGGGGCCAACCGTATTTGCCAAAAAGTTTAAAGTTCCTGTCGTTCCTATTTTTATTGTGCGCAATCCTAAAGGTGGTCATCGGGTTATGATGCATGAACCGTTATACTTTCAGGATACAGGTAAAGACGAGGAAGATGAGTATAACTTTACCGTAAAATTGACTAATATTATCGAGTCGACCATTCGCCAGTATCCTGATGAATGGCTATGGTTTCAAAAACGTTGGAATACCAGTATGCCAAAGCAAAGGATGGGTGAATAGGCATGAAAAAAACTACATATGCCGCAATAGCCTGTGTTATTATAGTATTGGCAGGTTGTTTATATTATTTTTTGAGAGACGAACCCTTAGTGCCTGAAATACCAGCAAAAGCTGATATTGAAGAAAGTGGTGCCTTGACTTATAAGGGAAATTCCATTATAGAAGAAAAAAACGGCAAGCGTCTTTGGGAGCTAGCAGCAGAAACTATTGAAGTTGATGTGGCTACCAAGAATATCAGTATGAAGAATTTGAAAGGCACATTTTATCAAGAAAATGGCGGTCAAATTCAAATTACAGCTCCTGTTGCAATCATGGACAGTAAGACCAAAGAAATCATAATGAAGGGAAATATCCAGGCAACGGCCAAGGATGGCGCCAACTTTACGGCACAGGAAATCCATTGGTCAAGCCAAGAAGAGCGCTTCTATGGTTCAGGAAATGTTTTTCTGATGAAAGGAGATGCGATTTTGACAGGCGATAATATTGAAAGTGATATAAATATGGGCAAAGTAAAAGTATATGGTCATGCTAAGATTGTAAAAGGAGGAACATGATAATGAAGCATACACTCGTTAGAACGGCTCTAGTCCTAGTGCTTTCTTGCAGTATGGCAGCACATTTACAAGCTGCACAAAATAAACCGATAGAATTATCAGCCCAGTCCATTGAATATGATAACAACAGTGGCATCGTGACAGCACAGGGGAATGTTCGCATGCTGCAGGATAATGCGGTAATGACAGGCAACAATGTTCGATATAATAGCAAAACCCAAGAAATATATATTTCAGGTGAGGTGCTGGTGATGAAAGATAATGCCAGCCTGTCAGCAACGGAAGTGCACTCTTATGACAATACTCATTTGGTGGCAACGGGAAGTCCAATATTAAGCAAAGGGGATAGTACCTTAACTGGTCCTCAGATTGATTATTATTCCGATAAGCAGTATGCACTTGTAGAAGGTTGGGCCAACTTGAAAACGGCAGATAGTGTTCTAACAGCGACGAAAGTAGAGTCCTTTTTTGCTGAGGATAGAGCTGTCGCTGTGGGGAATGTGCATATTACCAGTGAGGCACGAAAACTGGATGCGACAGCCGATCATGCTGTCTATTATGGAAGCAAGGATCAACAGGGAAAAACCGTACTTACAGGGAATGCCAGGGCTGTGCAAGATGGTAACGTACTAACAGGGGCTACTATGACCCTTTATCTTGATAAAAAAGCGATAGACGTGAATGGCCGCAGTAAATTAGTCATCACCCCAGAGTCATAATCCCGAGTACGATGTGGGGACACAAGGAGTTTGACAATGTATATTGAAACAACAAAGCTCATAAAAACCTATAAAGGTCGTAATGTGGTGGATGGCGTTAGTTTGCGAGTGGATAAGGGAGAAGTAGTCGGTTTGCTTGGCCCGAATGGTGCTGGAAAAACTACTACCTTTTATATGATTGTGGGACTGGAATCTCCAAATAATGGTACAATTATTATTAACGATAAAAATGTAACCAATATGCCCATGTACCAACGGGCCGGTTTTGGTGTAGGATATCTGCCCCAGGAAGCATCCGTATTTCGCAAATTAACCGTGGAAGATAACTTGCTGGCGATATTAGAAACAACCCAATTAAATACTGCAGAACGCACGGAAAAGGCAGAGAAGTTACTAGAGGAATTTAATATTACTCATGTTCGAAAACGTAAAGGCTCTCAGCTATCCGGAGGGGAACGTCGTCGTGTGGAAATTGCTCGTTCACTAGCAACCGATCCTACTTTTATTTTATTAGATGAGCCCTTTGCAGGTGTTGATCCCATTGCGGTTGCTGATATTCAAGAAATTATTGGCTATTTAAAACAACGGGGAATTGGTGTGCTTATCACTGATCATAATGTTCGGGAAACCTTGAGCATTGTGGATCGAGCATATATATTAAATGAAGGTAAAATCCTCATTGAGGGAGATGCAGACACCATTGCGAGCAGTGACATTGCAAAAAAATTCTACTTAGGTGAGAATTTTAGTTTGTAAAAATAGGAGAAGATCATGCGTATACTTGACAAATATATTATTAAAGAACTATTAGGTCCCTTTATCTTTGGCATTGCTTCTTTCTCCAGCGTATTTATTGGTACAGGTACAATGCTGCGGATTGCCCAATATGTAACCCAATATGGTGCCCCTATGACCTCGGTGGCCAAGCTGTTTGTTTATAGCTTACCGAGTATTATGGTATTGACCTTTCCTATGTCTATGCTACTTGCTTCTTTGCTGGCTTTTGGTCGTTTGTCAGGTTCTAGTGAAATAACAGCCATGCGGTCAGGTGGTATTAGTTTTTATCGTTTAGCTGCACCTGTCTTTATCATTGCTTTCTTTGTAAGTATATTTGCTGTAATGTTTGCAGAACTAGTAGTGCCCCAAGCCAATGCAGCTTATAGCAGCGTAGTGCGTAATGAGATTATAAAAAATACAGCGCCTAAATCCCAGGACCATATTGTTATCAAAGATTTAAAAGAAGGGGCTTTGGAACGATTAACCTATGCTCGCAAATTTGAGGAAAGTACGAGTACCATGTATGCGGTAGCTTCTCAAGAATTTGAAAATAATCGTTTAGTGCGTATTGAGAACGCAGAAAAGGCTGTATGGCAAGATAACCGTTGGATTATGTATAATGGTATTATTCATGACTTGACAACCGAAGGCAAGATTGACCGTACTATGCGCTTTGAAGAACAGAATATGCCAATTGATAAACCACCGAGTGCTGTTTCTAGGGAGCAAAAAAAACCAGATGAAATGACAATCAAGGAATTAAAGCAGCATATTAAAATTTTGCAAAACGAATATGTGAATTCTGCAATCTATGAAGTGCAATTGCAGCAAAGGATAGCAACTCCCATGGCTAGCTTTGTATTTGCCTTGATCGGTACTCCATTAGGTCTGCAGCCGAATCGTTCTAGTTCTTCCATAGGACTGGGTATTAGTATTATTATTATCTTTATTTACTATATTATTATGACCATTACTACTGCCCTTGGAGAAGGTGGGGCTTTGCCAGCAGTACTAGCCGCTTGGCTACCGAATATTGCCGGTATCGTTGCTGGCTTCCTATTAGTTCGGCGAGCTTCCCGGTAAATTGATTCAAGCACGATGCAAAGGAGGTGTCAGTTCATTATGTTTGGTGTTGCGCTCATTGCCATTCTTGCCATTACGGGTGGTATTATTGCTTATATTGGCGATAAACTAGGTACGAAAGTAGGTAAAAAGAAGCTTACGATTTTTGGACTTCGCCCGAAACATACTTCGATTGTAGTGACGATTATAACAGGCATTCTTATTACCACATCGACCATTGGGATATTGGCTCTTGTATCACGAGACGTGCGTACCTCCTTATTTGGTATGGAAGCCTTAAAAACAGAGTTAGCTACCCTTTCTCATGAGGTAACTGCTAAAAATAGTGAGCTTGATACTAGTCGCAGGGTCCTTGAGGAAAAAATTAGGGAATATGGGGTTTTAAACCTTAAAGTAGAAGATACAGCAAGAGAATTAGATGCGATTGCTAGTGAATTATCAGCTGTGATTGCCCAGCGCGATCAAACAATAGCTGCGTTAGAGAAAACCCAGTCGGATTATGCAGCCGCTCAACAGGCCGTCAGTACCCTTCAGGCTACCAAACAAGAACTTGATGTGCGGGTTATTACTTTGACAGAGGCCAAAAGTAGCCTGCAGGCTGATGTGGATCACCTTACTGATTTGACTGCCAAACTAAAACAAGGTATCCAAGTAATACGGGAAGGCTCCATTATATATCGGGCAGGAGAAGTTTTAACAACAACAGTATTGCCTGGGGGTAGGAATCGAGATGAGACAGTAGCGGCCTTGTCGGACGTTATTTATAAAACCAATCAGCATATTATTGAAAAACTCGCCATAGAGAATAGGAATCTTGAAGTGTTATGGATTGCCCAGGCTGACTTTGACAAGGTGGTAACAGCCCTAACGGCAAATCAACAAGATGCAATTGTACGTATTTCAGCAGGTAGTAATACAGTATATGGTGAACCTGTTTCTGGACAAATTAGCATTTACCCCAATCGTCATATTTTTCGGCAAGGACAAACCATTCATATGACTATAATTGATGTTGGCGAAAATGGTATAAAGGCAGAAGAGAGCATTATGATCTTCTTACAACAGGTCAACGCTGTTGCGGTAAAGGAAGGGATATTGCCAGATCCTATCCAGGGCACCGTAGGTTCTATCAGCGGTACAGAGTTTTATGCTGCTGTCAATACAGCCAAGGGCTACAAGGGAAAAGTCACTTTAACTGCTACAGCGAAACAGGACATTTACACGGCAGGACCCCTCAGGATTCAAATACACCTTCGTGAAACTCCTTGACCGCAACACGAATCACATAATATACCAGGGAAGAATCTTGCCTAGTCGGCAGGATTCTTTTTTTTTATGGCGAAATAGTAAATGTAAGCTTGTTATGTAAATTCGAATATTTTTTTAAAACCAAATGACCAAACAGTCAATGCTTGCCAATAAAGATATTACCAATAATTACACCATGTAAGTAAGCAGGAATTAAAAAAGTTTTGAAGAATTATGTAAACAAGACCTGAAAAAAGCTTCAGGGGCATGATGGTGTTGTGAAAGCTTTAGGAAGTATTTTATGAGGGAACATGGATACTCATAAAATGCTCCTAGGTCAAATGACATTCTTCATGTTGGTGGTAACACCTGCAAAAAAATAAAACCTTAAGGGGGATTTTCTCGAATGAATAAAAGACTTTTAAAAGTGGCTGTAACAACAGCTCTCACAGTGGCATTTGCGGTACCTGCATTTGCTAATCCTTTCACAGATGTTCCTGCAAAACACTGGTCCTACGATGCGGTAACAAAACTATCCCAAGCGGGTGTTGTTGATGGTTACGGTGATGGTACTTTCAAAGGTGACAAAACTGTTACTCGTTATGAAATGGCGCAAATCGTAGCAAAAGCTATGACTAAATCTTTAAATGCAGATCAAAAAGCAACCATTGATCAGTTGTCCAAAGAATTTGCTACCGAACTTAACACAATGGGCGTAAAAGTAGATGGTCTTCAAAGTCAAGTTGACAATATGGTAAAAATGTCTGGTGATGCTCGTGTGCGTTATGCTAGCGAAGAAAATGCTGTCGATAAAACAGATTTGCGTGCTCGTCTATTCGTTGATGGTAAAGTAAGTGATAATGTTAAATTTCATGCTGGTTTAAGTGGTAGCTATGACTTTAGAGCGGCAACTCAAGATGTTGCTGTGAAGTTAGACACAGCAAATGTGACTTTTAATGCTCTTGGAACTACCAATACTGTTGGCCGTCAAGATGTAAAATTAGGTTCAGGCGTAATGTTTGATGATACCATTACAGGTCTTGCAACTCAAATTGGCGCTGTAAAAGTATATGCTGGTAACAAACTAGATTCAGAGCGTATGCACGGTGCTGAATATTCCTTCAAAGCTCTTGGCGCTGATGTAACTGCTGATTATATTAAAAACGATACTAACAGCTTATATGCTGCGAATGCTTCCTTTGGTGTAGCAAAAGATATAACTGCTAATGTTGATTATGTTAAAAATGATACCAACAATGCAATAGCTACTGCTTATGGTGTGAAATTCAACAATGTTGGACTATCTGCCACTTACAGAGATGTAAAAGCTGGTGTGTATAATGCAAACTCCAGCAGTGATTTTATTGCTCTTCCAACCAATGTAGATTTCAAAGGTATGGAATACCAATACGACAAAGCTCTTGATAAAAATACCAACTTAAATGTTAAATACCAAGCTTTCGATAACATGAATGCGCGTACTGCTGCAACTGTAAATGTAAAATTCTAACAATCTTTACCTAAGCGCCCTGCGGGGCGCTTTTTCTTATGCAGGAATATGAAGTGCCCATAGGGAAAATACTAGTATCTAAGCAGAGGAGTTGTGGCCATGGGACAAGTTGTTATTGCCATTGATCCAGGGAAGGATAAATGCGGGATTGCCGTTGTACATAAAGAGGAAGGAGTATTATTCAAACAAGTCATTTCCACAAGGGAATTAAATAGTATGGTGGAACAATTAGTGGTGAATTATAAAAGCATTCATGTGCTTATCGGCGATAGAACAACTAGCCAGGAGACTAAGAAAAAGCTAGAACAGCTTATCTTTACTGGTAAGACGATTGAAGTCATTCTTGTTGATGAACATCGTTCTACCGACCAAGCCCGCGAGCGATATTGGCGGGAACATCCCCCACGAGGGATTATGAAATTAATCCCTACCACTATGCAGGTCCCGCCAAGGCCAGTGGATGACTATGTTGCTGTTATCTTAGCAGAACGATATTTTGCCTTATTAGGAAAATAAATTCATAAATTTTCATGAAATTATCCTAATTTTTATAAAAAAACCATTGCAGGAATAATTTACTTAGTGTACAATAAGAATTGTCTTGAGGTAATGATTAACAAAATGTAGTGCTAATAAGAGGATATTGAGGGAACATGGATACTCAGCATCGACTCTTCTTAGGCTCATGGCGAAAATCATACCATGGACAAATATAAAAACTAAGGAGAGATTTTCACATGAAAAAGAAATTAGTAGCATCCCTTGCAGCAGCTATGGTACTTGGCGTAGCTGGAACTTCCTTTGCAGCAGCAAATCCTTTTGCTGACGTTCCTGCAAAACATTGGGCTTATGACGCAGTAGCTTCATTGGCACAAGCTGGTATCGTTGACGGTTACAGCGATGGCAAATACCAAGGCGACAAAATGATCAGCCGTTATGAAATGGCACAAATGGTAGCAAAAGCTATGGCACGTTCTGACAAAGCTACTGCTGCTCAAAAAGCTGCTATCGACAAGCTTTCCGTAGAATTCGCTAGCGAATTAGAAGGTTTGAATGTTCGTGTTAGCAAAATTGAGAAAAACGCTTCTAGCGTAAAAATCACTGGTGAAGCTCGTATTCGTTATGAAAACAATGAAATAACTAGCACTCCTGATCCTAGTGCTATTCCTGGTAGTGCAAGCGGTAATAGCTTAGTATTGCGTACTCGTTTAGGTCTTTCTGGTAACATCAATGACAACTGGGGTTATGTAGGTCGTATTGCAAACGAACAAAACCTTATGAACAATGGCGCTGACACAACTACAGACTTTGACATCGCTTATGTAAAAGGTCACCTTGGTAGCATCGAAACTACTATCGGTCGTCAAGAATATATGCCTAACTATGGTTTATTCCTTGATACAAGCATGGACGGTGTGAAATTCTCCTTTGGTAATGCTGTAAAAACTAACGTTTACTACGGTTCAAATAGCAAAATTGTATGTGGCGTAAACACAGCAGATGTTGATGGTAATGCAGTTAAAACTGAAATGGGCGCAGAAGTTATTGGTGCTGATTTCACATACGGCGTGACTAAAACTACAAACATCGTAGCTTCTGTTTTCCAATTGAAATCAGATGCAGCTACTAATAACAAAACTAATCTTTACAACGTTGGATTTGATACAAAACTAAGTGCTGATTGGGCTGCTAAAGCTACTTACGGTCAAGTAAATACTGATGGATTAAGTGGCGACAATAAAGCTTGGTTAGTTGGCTTTAATTACAAAGGTGCTGACAAAGCTAAAGTTGGATCTTATGGCGCTTTCGTAAGCTACCGTGATGTTCAAAAGAATGCTCAAGTAGCTCCTACTTTTGACAACGCAGTTGTTGCTAATGGTCAAGGTGGTAAAGGTTATGAAGTAGGTTTCAATTATGTGCCTATGGCTAACTCTGTATTCACTGCTAAATATGTTGATCTTAAATCCAGCCCATCTGTTGCAGATGTTGATAAATCAAAATTCTTCCAAGCTCAAATCGAAATGTTCTTCTAGAAATCAACCTAAAGCCACTAACATTATGTTAGTGGCTTTTTTCTATTTTGTTAGCAGGAAATTCTTCTCTTGTTCGCGAAATAACTAAAAAAAGCATGAGGGGGATATAAAGGATATGTTGCGTAAATATGTAAGTGTTCTCGTTGTTCTAGTGTTACTATGCTCAAATACAAGCTTGCTTTTTGCCAATGGAGTGTCGGACATGGCAGTGCTAGATAAAGTTTCTATAGTAGAAAAATTTTTTGAAGGTAATGAACAGACTGGTCCGTTAGTAGAACGTATTAACAAACTAGAAAAAGAAATTTGGGGAAATGAGAATAAAGGCTCTCTAGTAGCTAGGGCTGACAAACTATATGCCTATTGTCACCAAAATACTGAAAGTGACCCTTCCTTTTTAATCAAAATCAATGCGGTAGAATGGACTCTTACGAATGTGGTTACAGTCGGGCCTGCTAAGCTCCGCATCGAAAATCTAGAACGGGTACTAAACGGTAACGTAGTAACGGGAACCTTTGAGGAACGGTTGAATCAATTGCTTACATATGCTTATGCTACTGGCAATGTTACTCTTACTAATGTGACGGTGAATAAGGATAACTTACTTAAAATCAAACTCATCACACCGTTAAGTACTCGTACCAGCCGCTCTGGTGATCCCGTGGTATTTCAGATTGGAGAAGATATCTATATTGATGGAAGTTTAATCATTGCTAAAGGGGCCCAAGGAACAGGAAAAGTCAATAAAGTAGAAGGCTCAAAAAACTTTGGCCGTGATGCTGAAATGCAGGTTAGTTTTGACACCATAGAGGCCATTGATGGTTCTGTAATACATACCCTACTGGGAGAAAAAGCAAAAGAGGAAAATAAATCACTGGCCACAGCGGCAGGAGCTTCTTTTGCTGGTATGGTTATTCTTGGACCGATTGGTATTGTGGGTGGCGCCTTTATCCATGGTAAGGATGTTACCATTCCCGCGGGTGCAGAGATTTATATTCAAACCCAAGAGACAACTAATCTTTATGGTATATAAAATGTAAAATAGGTTATAATGGAAAAAGTCGTCTCGAGACGGCTTTTTCTATATATTGCCCCATAGTATCGTGCAGGAAAAAGAGTAAAATTGTAGAATGATAAAAAGATAAGTTTATGTTTATGAATTGGAGAAGCTATGGATATTAAAAAAATTACATGTTGTGCATCGATAGTCATCATGGTCTCGGCGATGTCGTTGACGGGGCAAGCTGCTGATAAACCTAAAGATGCATCTGCAGAAGAACATAAAGAAAAAGCTCCCATTGTCATTGAGGCTGATCATCTATCTTTTGGGGAAGTAACAGGTGATTTAGTTGCTGATGGCAATGTAATTTTAACGAAGAACACAGCAACTATTTTGACGGACTATCTGCGTGGTAATACTAAGAAGACACAAGTATGGATTGATGGTAAGACCACACTTAAAGAACCAGGTGCAGAATTTTCTGGTGTTAATACTCAATATAATTATAAGAGTCGCATAGGGGATATGCACAAGGCTGTAGGTACTGTGGATAAAGAATATATTTCTGGCGATCACTTGGAGTTTTCACCAGGTAAATGGGTGGCTTATGATGGTACGGTAACAGGTTGTCCTGCCATTGTCCCGGATTATCATATTAGTGCTGAAAAAGTAGAAATTTGGCCTGGCGAAAAGATGATTGCCTACAATGCAAAATTTTGGCTCGGTAAGACGATGATTTTCTCATTAGGTAAATACCAAACATCCTTAACAAAAAGTGAGACTGAAAGTATTTTTCCACGTGTGGAGTATAGTTCTAGCCAAGGACTTAAGATTGCCCAATATTTAGAGTATCCTCTAGGGGATAAAGTTGCCATCTTTACGGATTTAGCATACTATTCTAAAGCAGGTTTGCGGCCTACCTATGGTTTGGTTAGTCGTAATTCAGACTTTACAATGAAACTATCCCAAGGCAAAGAGCAAAATGATGATAATGAATGGATTATGAAAGAACCAGAATTTATGTTCAAAATCAAGCCCAAACGGTTTGGTTCTGTTGTGGCTGATTTTACAGTGACCACTGGTAAATGGACCGAAGGTGCCATTTCTGGTGGACGGGAGGATTATAAAATATACTTCAATCGTGATACCATCAATCTTAGTAGTAAAATTACATTAGATGTTGGCGCGGGTTGGGAAAGAAACGATTATGGCTATAACAATTCGACGAATACTATATGGAGTTTTAATGCCACTGTGACAGCTCATCCTAATGATCGATTGGAAACATGGGTAGGTTATTACCATAATAAACAATCAGGAAAATCCCCATATATTTATGATCAAATTGATGTGGAACGCCAGGTTAGCACTGGTTTTATGTATAAAGTAGATAAGAAGAATGGTCTTGGAATTAACATGGATTATGATCTTGCTCAGGGTGAGGTCAAAGATCTAGATTATACCTGGAGACATAATTTACACTGCTGGGACGCTGATATTACCTATCGTGCAAAACGAGAAGAGTGGAATATGAAGATATCTACCGTTAGATGGTAAGGAATAAAGGGGTTTATATATGTTGTGTAACTCATTAATAAACAGTATAAAGAACATGGGAAATCCCAAGATTATGGTCATTGGCGATATCGTAGCAGATGTGTATTTAGAAGGTAAGATCTCGCGTATCTCAAGAGAAGCACCTGTGCTCGTCTTGGAACATAGAACAGAAAAAGTGGTTCCCGGCGGCGCAGGGAATGTGATCCATAATATGGCGACCTTAGGCGGTCAAACGTATGCAGTTGGAGTACTTGGTAATGATTCTGCAGGAACGGAACTAATACGCATTTTAGGTAAAAAAAATGTAAACACAGATGGATTCATTGTGGATGAAAGTCGACCTACAATTACAAAAACACGGATTATGGCTGGTGGAGATGCTACTGTACGTCAACAAGTGGTGCGTGTGGATAAGGAAAATAAAGAAGTACTAAATACTACCGTTGAGCAAGCCCTTCATGATTATATTCTAAGTTGTATCATAGAAATGGATGGAGTAGTCATTAGTGATTATGGTAGTAATACTGTCACACTATCCATTATGCGTAAAATTATTGATCAATGCCGGCAGCATAATATCCCTTGTATTGTAGACTCTCGCTATAATGTAATGGCTTATACTGGTGTAACGGTAGTGAAGCAAAATGAATCAGAGGCTGCTATTGCGGTTGGCTATAAGCTGTCTGATAAAGAGCTGCTTCTCAAAGCTGGTCAAACTATTTTAGAAAAATTAGATGCTCAGGCGGTCCTAATTACTCGCGGTCCTGATGGTATGAGTTTGTTTGAAAAAACAGGTAAAGTTACACATATTCCAGTTGCCAATAAAAGCGAAGTTTATGATGTGACGGGGGCTGGTGATACGGTAGTGGCGATGATGATATTGGCAATCGCTGCCAAGCTGTCGTATGAAGAAGCAGCTCGCTTGGCCAATTATGCAGCGGGAGTGGTCGTGCGTAAATTAGGTACTGCGACTACTACCCTAGAGGAAATAGGACAAGTCATTGGTGAATAATTTTAAGCGGATTTTTCATAAAAAAAGTAGGTGCAATATGACAGTAGTGAATCGTTGTGATATAGGTAAGATAGTAAAGATTTTAGAAGATGAAGGTAAGATTGTTGTTTTTACGAATGGATGTTTTGATATTCTCCATGCAGGTCATGTTCGCTATCTGAATGAAGCAAAAAAACTAGGTGATTGCTTAATTGTCGGGTTAAATAGTGATGAATCAGTGCGGGCGTTAAAAGGACCATCCCGGCCCATCAATATAGAAGAGGATCGAGCCGAAGTGTTATCGGCTCTTTCTGCTGTTGACTATGTGGTGGTTTTTAGTGATTCTACTGCAGAAGGATTGGTCGCAGAGGTTAAGCCTAACCTTTATGTTAAAGGTGGAGACTATGATCTAAAAGATCTGCCTGAAGCAACAATCGTAGCCCGATATGGAGGAAAAACCGTCCTTATTCCAGAAGTAATTGGTAAATCCTCAAGTAATATTATTAAAAAGATAAAAAAATAGAGGTCTTACTATGTACAAGAATATTCTCATTGTAAAACTCAGTGCCATTGGTGATGTCATTCATGCTCTACCAGTGGCACATGCATTAAAGCAGAAATTCCCTACCGCTAAAATTACTTGGGTGGTAGAGAAGCCAGCCTATGATTTGCTTACCAATAACCCTGATATTGATGAGATCATTATTTTTGAGAAGAAAAAATTTAAAACCATTACAGGATTTTTACAATATGCAATCCCATTTATCAAAAAGCTGCGTCAGTATAAATTTGATTTGGCTCTTGATTTACAAGGTTTATTCAAAAGTGGTATCATTAGTTATTTAAGTGGTGCTAAAGAACGTTTGGTATATGAAAATACGCGTGAAGGTAGTCAATTCCTAGGTAAACGGATTGTAGGAAAATACTCTAAAGGTCATGTGGTACAGCGGTGTTTAGATGTAACGAGGGCTCTAGGGTGTCAAATCGATAAACCGACTTTTACTATTAATATTACACTAGAAGAACAAGAGTTAACCCGCGATATTGCATTACAAGCGGGCCTCGATTTGGAGAAGCCTTATGTTGTATTAGCCTTAGCAGCCAATTGGCCCAATAAAATCTGGCCTTATGAGCATTTTGCGAAGCTCTGTAATGCTTTATATAAAAAAAATATCATTCCCGTAATGATTGGCGGACCAGGAGATGGGAAAATTGCGAAAATGATTTCTGCTATAACAGAAATACCAGCGATTGATTTAACGGGAAAAACCAATCTAAAGCAATTAGCATATATAATAAAAAAGGCCAAGGTTTTTCTTGGCGGTGATACTGGACCCATGCATTTAGCAGTTGCTGTAGAAACGCCAACGATAGCTTTGATGGGTCCTACTGATATTTTGCGCAATGGACCATTAGGTGATAGGCATTTGCCAATCATTGTTCCCTATGATTGCGCTGGCTGTTGGCAACGCAGTTGCCCCAAAAAAATAGATTGTTTGTCGGCTATTACTGTAGAGCGAGTATATCAAGGGATTTGCAATCTGTACTATTCAAAATTCGACTTGAATTGAGTGTGTAAAGATATGAAATTGGATAAGTCATGTATCAATCGAATATTGATTATTAATCTGGCCTTTATCGGTGATGTAATTCTATCCACACCAGTAGCGAGAGCGCTAAAAAAAGATTACCCCCATGCTACAATTGATATGTTAGTTGTTCCTACTGCCCAGGCAGTGGCAGAAAGAAATCCCTATATTCATAAGGTTTTTGTCTATGATAAAAAAGGTCGTCATAAAAAGATCAGTGAGTTAATCACTCTCATTTCACAGCTTCGCAGAGAAAAATACCATTTAGCAGTCGCAACTAACTTTGCCCTGCGGGGGGCGGTCATGGCCTTCTTAACAGGTGCAACCTATAGGGCAGGCTATGATGCACAACATGGTAAATGGTTTCTGACTCATGTTGCAAGGGCAGAACGTATTGGTACTCAACATGAAGCCGATAACTATTTAGATGTGCTACAACCTCTAGGTCAAACTGCGGAAGATACTAGCTTATGCCTTAGCATTCCTCTAGAAGATACGGCATATGTAAAAAATATAATTAGACAAACACAGGGAAAGAAACTAGTAGTCATTTGCCCAGCTGGTAGCTATAAACGCAAAAGTTGGACAGTAGAAGGTTATGCAAAATTAATTTGTGAAATAAATAATTATGCAGATTGCTGTTTAATTGGTGGTAGAGCCGAAGAGGATTTCCTCAATAAAATTAATGATTTAGCAGGGAGTTGTGCCCAGGTGTATGGGGGAACTCTTACCTTAGGTCAATCGGCAGCTCTTATCCAAATGGCAGATGTGATGATCTCTGTTGATACAGGTCCACTTCATATAGCGCAAGCGGTAAATACGCCGGTACTAGCTTTGTTTGGCCCTACGGATCCTGCGATATGGGGACCTCGCAATAAACAGGATATAGTATTTTATAATAAAGTAAAATGCTCACCATGCTGGGGTAAAGGATTGTGCCCCAATCATCAATGTATGGTTATGATTGATAGCGATAGAGTGATTGCATCAGCAATGGAAATGCTGAAATAAAAGAAATAATAGAGGCAACGATGTTATATAAATTAGCGGTTCTTATTTTAACTTATAATGAAGAAAAAAATATTGAAGCCTGTATCCAAAGTGCAAGTTTTGCGGATGAAATAATAATTATCGACTCTGGTAGCACCGACGATACTGTGAACATTGCTAATACATTAGGGGCAAAATTCTTATATCATCCTATGGATGGAGGTTTTGCTGGGCAACGTAATTTTGCTCTTACACAGACGGAAGCGGATTGGGTATTGTATTTGGATGCAGATGAACGCATTACACCTGAACTGGCAAAAGAAGTACAATATGTTATTCAGCAACCAGGACAATATGCTTACAGAATTCTACGAAAAAATGTAGTTTTTGGCCAACATGTAAAATACGGTGGACATTCTCCTGATTGGTCTTTACGTTTATATCCTAGATCGGCTATTTCATGGGAAGGTATTGTCCATGAACAGGCGAATGTAACAGTGCCAATAAAAAAATTAGCTCATCATATGTATCATCATACATACACTAGTTGGGATCGATATTTCTTTAAGTTTAATCAGTATACTACCATGGTTGCTGAAAAAATGTTTAATAGTGGGAAAAAAACTAGAATTGGGGATATTATAGTAAGACCCTGGTTTGCGTTTATTCGTTTTTATATATTAAAGTCGGGCTGGCGTGATGGTAAAATCGGCTTTATTATGGCAGTTTATCATGCTTTTTATACTATGACAAAATATGTAAAGTTATATTATTTGAGAAAAGAGAGGCTATCGTAAATGAAGTTTGCAATACTTGAATCGGTTGTAACACCTGGTGGTCATGAAATCGATTATGATAGGATCTTAGTTGAAGAATTAACAGCATTAGGACATAGTGTAGAGTTTTATGTACCAGAGGATCATGAATTTAAATGGAACTATGGTGTTCCAGTTCATCATCTTCCAGGTAAAGGCGTTTCTTATGCTGGGGCAAGAGGTCTAAAAAAATTATGTTTAGCGGCGAAAAGAGAATATAATCGTAGACGCTGGTGTAATAAAATGTATGAATACTCACTAGAAAAACGCTTTGATGCCATTATTTTTCCATCCGCTACCTATCGATATTTGCGTGGCTTACAGTCTACTAAGTTACTAAAAACATCGATTCCAGTTATTTATATTATTCATGGTCTAACCCCTAAGGAAACAACGAACTTATTTGAGCAAGCTAAAAAGATAAGTAATAAACCAAACATAAAAATTGCAGTGCAAACCTTTGCTCCAGAAGCACTTAAAACAAATTTGTCAAATCTTTCATACTTTCCGCCACCGGCCTATATACCGCGTGATATAGAAAATCAGCAGTGTATAACCTATAATGAAACCTTAAAATTAGGTTTTTTTGGGCAGTATCGTAAAGAAAAAAATTTAGATGCTTTTTTAGATGCCTATTTCTCATGTAAATTTGAGCACCCTGTAAAATTAATTGTACAGGGTGCTACCCAAACGCCTGCTGATGCCGAAGATTTTGTAAGAATTATCAATAAATATGTGGGTCATGCTGAAAAAATTGAATTTATACATAAACCTTTGATTGGGAAAGAGTGGCAGGAAGGTATTAGTAGCATCGATGCCATTGTAATGCCATATTCAAATCCACGCTATCGATATCATACATCGGCGATGTTATCAACGGCTATCGGATTTTATAAGCCGATAATTATCGAAGAGAATATTAATCCTGAAGTATTAGAAAAGTTCAAAATAGGAATTACCTTTGATCATAGTGATACCTCTTCTTTAAAGAAAGCTCTAGAGCAATTTGTAAATACCTTTGCAAAGCAAAAAAATAGTTATGAACAAGAACTACATCGTGCGAATGAAATGTTTAGGCCGCAAGGTTTGGCAAAAAATATAGTTGGCTTAACACTGTAGTAGTAATGGAGTGGATTACGTGGTAAAAGAAAAAATTCTTGTTATTAACCTTATGCATATTGGTGACTTGTTATTAGTGACACCAGTTTTGCGAACGCTTAGAACCAACTATCCTAAGGCTCATATTGCACTGCTTGCAGATGCCAAGCTGGCGGATTTAGTAAAATATAATCATAATATTGATGAGCTTATCGCCATTGATAAAAAAGGGTATCATAATAAACTAAGTACATATTTTGTTTTTGCGAAAAAAATTCGAAGGCAGAAGTTTGATCTTGTGATCAACCTTCATGCCAATGAACGCGCTTCCTTTTTGGCGGCCTTTAGTGGTGGCCAAAAAATCGTCGGCTATTCTACCTTTGGTTTAGGAATGTTCTTTACTAAGACAATAGAAAATCGTAAGGCGATGAAACATCAAGTTCATTCTCATTTTGATGTATTGCGTGAGACCTTAGGTATTACTAAAATTGATGACCGCGGGATTGAGATGTGGCTAGATGATCAGGCTGAGAGGCGTGCAGAAGAAGTTTGGGCTGAAGCTTTTGGTGCAAAAGCCCCAAAGGTGGTTGGACTAAATATTGGTGCTAGCTGGCCTACGAAACGGTGGCGTAAAGAGTATTATGCGGAGTTAGCCGATGAATTACTGGATATGGGCTATGGGATAGCCTATTATGGTGGTCCCATGGATGTTGATATTGTTACAGAAACCATTGGTCTTATGCGGAATAAAGAACATGGGTTGCTAAAGACTTTTACAGGTAAAATGACGTTATTAGAATTGGCTGCCCTGCTAAAAAAATGTAATGTATTAGTTACAAATGATACCGGCCCCATGCATGTAGCAGTGGCGATGGATGTACCTCTCGTATCTATGTTTGGACCATCTCCCGTACCAGGATTTTATCCTTATAATGATAAAAGTGTAGTAATAAAAACCCCCCTCAGCTGTCATCCCTGTGGAAAACATCAATGTCCGACAGAACATGAATGTATGTGGGAAATTGATGTGGAGACCGTAAAGAAATATACCTTAGAACAATTAGAAAATCCTCTAACATATAAAGCTGGTTGTTATATAGAACCTAAAAAGTAGCATGCTTTTTATAAAGAGTAAGGCGGAGGAAATAAGCGTGGACATTGAGCAACGAATAGAAGAACATATTACTGTTATCGAACAGGTACGGCAACACTGTATACCTGATATCCAAAAAATTGCTGCTTTATGTAAGGAAGCTGTACTACACGGCAGAACCATTTTCTTTTGTGGCAATGGGGGCAGTGCAGCTGATAGTCAACATTTAGCAGCCGAGTTTGTAGGACGATTTGTAAAAGAACGTCGCGGACTAGCAGCAGTAGCCTTGACAACCGATACATCAATACTGACAGCAATTAGTAATGATTATGGATACGAACAAATCTTTGCAAGACAAGTTGAGGCATTAGTTAGACCGGGAGATATACTGATTGGATTAAGCACTTCCGGTAATAGTCCGAACGTGATCTTGGCAATTCATAAAGCAAAACAATTAGGGGCTATTGCCATTGGGCTTAGCGGAGGAAATGGCGGTAAAATGGCAGAACACTGTGATTTGTGCGTGACTGTTCCTGCTAAGGTAACAGCTCGCATTCAAGAAGCACATATTTTAATTGGTCATATTATCTGTGAATTTATGGATGAGGTGGTCTGTTAATGATTGGTAATTATGGCAAAATGAAAAAATTTATTGAAAGTGATATTGACCACTGCAAGGTTCTGATTGTAGGTGATGTCATGCTAGATAAATATTATTTTGGCGAAGTGCATCGTATTTCTCCCGAAGCTCCTGTTCCCATTACTCGTGTAGTTCGCGAAAAAGAAACATTGGGTGGTGCTGGTAATGTTGCTCATAATTTAGCACTGCTAGGTTGCACAACAATATTAGCTGGAGTGGTTGGGCAGGATGAACATTGTACGGGGTTACTGCGTTTGTTAGATGCCAAAAATATTTGCCATGAAGGGTTGATGGTAAAAAAAGGACCAACCACAACTAAGCTTAGGGTTATTGGTGGGCATCAGCAAATGATGCGTCTAGATTTTGAAGAAGTCCATCCGATTGAGCAGGAGATTGAAGAAAAACTAACAGCCTATATTAGTAGTATGATAGCGGAACAAGTAGGCTGTGTCATTATATCTGACTATAATAAAGGGGTATGTACTCCTACATTGTGCCAGTTTGTTATAAAATGTTGTGCAGACAATAATATACCTGTTATTGTAGACCCTAAGGGCAGTAACTGGCATAAATATATGGGTGCATCCTATATCACACCGAATTTAAAAGAACTAAATGAAGCAGCCCACATTGCTGTTGCCAATCAAGATGAAGAGATAAAACGAGCGGCTCAGAGTATTAGGCGGAAATATCATATAAAGAGTCTTGTGATTACCCGGTCGGAAAAGGGACTGAGTCTAATTGGTGCTAGACGTTCTGTTCATATTCCTACTTTGGCACAAGAAGTTTTTGATGTTTCTGGTGCTGGAGATACAGTAATTGCTGTACTTGGTGCTGCTCTCGCAGGTGGCCTTGATCCTAGAGAGGCTGCTTATCTTGCGAATATGGCGGCTGGTATCGTCGTAGGTAAAGTAGGAACCTATGCAATTAGTCGTGAAGAATTAGTAGCGACATTGGAATTTAGCGAATAAGCATCGAAAAGAAAGGCGGAAATAACATGATTATTGTTACTGGAGGAGCAGGCTTTATTGGCAGCAATCTGATAAAAGGCCTAAATGATAAAGGACGCAATGACATTTTGGTAGTAGATAATATTGGTAGAACGGATAAATTTAAAAATATAGTTGCGCTGAAAATTTATGACTATATTGATAAAGTTGATTTTATTACAGATGTAAAAAATGGAAAATATGACAATGAAAAAATTGATGTAATCTTTCATATTGGTGCCTGTTCCGATACTATGGAATATGACGGAAAATATATGATGAACAATAACTATGAATATAGTAAAACTTTGTTGCATTTTTGCCTGCGTCGGAAGATTCCTTTTATTTACGCTTCCTCTGCCTCGGTATATGGTAATGGCCTACAGGGCTTTTCAGAAGAAGAAAAATGTGAGGATGCTCTAAATGTATATGCCTTTTCGAAAATGCAGTTTGACCGCTATGTAACACAACTACTGCCAACAATTGATAGTCAAGTGGTTGGCTTACGGTTCTTTAACGTATTTGGTCCCCAAGAGGTTCACAAAGGTCGTATGGCATCCATAACCTATCAACTATACAATCAGATCACCAAAGACGGTGTAGCCAAGCTATTTGCTGGTGTTGACGGTTATGAAGATGGAGAGCAACAACGTGATTTTATCTACGTTAAAGATGTAGTAAAGGTAAACCTATTTTTTTGGGAGCATTCGAATAAAAGTGGCGTCTTTAATTGTGGTACAGGCAAAGCGCGTAGCTTTAATGACGTTGCGAATAGCATTATCAAAGCTAAAAACCATGGGCGCATTGAATATGTTCCTTTCCCAGAAGGACTGAGAGGAAAATATCAAAATTATACCCAAGCAGATATGAGTAATTTATTGAAGATTGGCTATAATGGCGGATTTATGGAACTAGAAGAGTCCATTGCTGATTATTGTAGTTATCTTGATAAAAATGAAGGGTATTTATAGTAGGGGCTTATAGTATGAAACAAGGAAAACCAGCAGTATTTTTTGATCGTGATGGAGTGCTAAACATTGATCATGGTTATACTTATCGTCAGCAAGATTTTGCATGGATGCCTGGTGCTATCGAGACGATACGATATTTTAATGAGTTAGGCTACTATGTGTTTGTAGTAACAAACCAAAGTGGCGTTGCCCGTGGTTATTATAGTGAGCAAGATATAGATATTTTACATGAGTTTATGAATGCAGAACTAAAAAAACATGGTGCACATGTTGATGCTTTTTATTATTGTCCTCACCATCCTCAGGGGAAAGTAGAAAGATACTGTATGATTTGTAATTGCCGGAAACCAGCAACTGGAATGCTTATACAAGCATTCCAAGAATGGAATGTTGATTTAGAAAAAGCCCTACTCATTGGTGATAAAATATCTGATATTCAGGCTGCTGAAGCAATCGGCATAAAAGGATATTTATTTACAGGTGTAAGTTTATATGAGTTTGTTTTGAAAAGCATTTTTGATAACGAATAAAGCTAGAAAAAGATAGGTGAATGTAAGATGCAACTTTCGGGATGTATTTTAGTTAAGAATAATGCTAAATCCATTGGTTATGCAGTAGAGAGTTTGTATAAATATGTAGATGAACTAGTCATTATTGATTCTGGCTCAACAGATGGTACGATTGAGATTGCAAAAAGGTATACAGATAGAATAGTTTTTAATAAATTTAAAGATTTTGCCGATCAACGTAACTTCGCAATAACCCAGTGCCAAGGTGACTGGATTTTTATGTTGGATGCAGATGAAATGGTGGGAGAAAATTTTCAGGAAGTGCGAAAATTATTGGATGGTAAATTTCGCTCAATTGCGATACCACGGTATCATATCGTTAATTTAGAACCCCTTTCCTACATTGTTAACAAACCACATTATCTTGATTGGCAAACTCGTTTTTTTAAGAACGATGGAAAAAGTCACTTTTACTCTCCGGTGCATCATAAACTATCAAATTATCGTCCCCGTTTACGTTGCGCAATTACGAATGTTTTTCATTATGATTTATTGTTTAAAACATATGATGCAAGAAAAAAACAAATGGATTTTTATACCGCAATGGATAAACATGCTGGCTATAATGCCATGTATCTCATTGAAGATTATCCATATCATACGGCTGAGACCGTAGAATCCATTGACCAATATCTATTAGATAGACTTCGCAAAGACAACAATTTAATTTCTCATGAATTACATTCGGTTGCATGGCGGACGGCTTATGCAAAATTTTTATATAATATGCGCAGTGAAATCAGTAAATTGCGTTATAAAATTGGTATTTAGGCGATTATTTCTTTTATAGTAATAGTTAAGAAGGAGTGAGAGGTATTGATACTAATAAGATATTAGAAATGAATACTACGTTACGCGAAGCACAGATGATTATGTTAAATATATTAAAAGAAGTCGATAGAATTTGTCGTGAAGAAGATATAGAGTATTGGTTAGATGCTGGAACATTATTAGGTGCAATAAGGCATAATGGTTTTATCCCATGGGATGATGATGTAGATATTGCTATGTCAGCAGTTGATTATGAACGGTTTTTGGAGATTGCCCCAAAGAAAATTTCGAAAGAGTTTTTTTTACAGACAAATAAAACTGATAAAAAAGCATTATTATTTTGGACAAAAATTCGTGATAGAAAAAGCGTACTTATTGAAGAAGAGAATGCCAATTATCATCAAGGAATATTTATTGATATTTTTCCTTTTGATAATTTTTCTGATAATCCTACTCGAAACATATGGTGGCGTAAAAGTTTTAAGAAATTATGTAAAATCTCTCGTAGCCTAGATAAGTGTAGAATTAATACTTTAAGATATCCGATTTTTGCAAAAAAGAGCATTTTAAAGAATATTAGTAGAATACTATTAAAACCAATTGCTTATAGTATGTACTTTATAAATGTAGACAATGTTATTAAATTCCATAAAAAAGTTCGTAAATATGTAGTTAATGATTCAGAAAAAACCAAAATGGGCTGTGGACTAATGCTTCCATGGCATAGAATTTTTAATTATGATACAATTTATCCTTTGAAATTTTTACAGTTTGAAGATGCTACATTTTACGTTCCTAACAATTATCATGAATATTTAACAATTTGCTACGGGGATTATATGCAGTTACCACCAATGGAACAGAGAGTACCTCATCATATTGTGCTAAAAACAAAACTCACTCCCGAAGAAATACAAGAGTTGAATCAGGGGTATTAAAAGAAAAGCAACAGTAGAGGGGATTTACATGGTGTTAGAAAATCAACTTAAAAATTTTTTTGAAGGAAAAAGTGATAATTTGTTCTTTTCCTTTATCGAACCTAGAGCCATTATTTTTGAAGAGAGAGTTAAATTAAAATGTATGTTCTGTGAGAGGTTTGGTAATAACAGGCGTTGTCCTCCATATCCCAATGGAATTGATTTTAAAACGAGTATTGGTGAATATGAGAAGTGTATGGTGGTTTATACTATTTTTCATTATAAAAATGAGCAAGAAATGGCAGTCGTTCGTAGAGAATCGACAAATTATCTGCATAAATCCTTATTAGAGTTAGAAAAAATTTTATGGAAGAATGAGCAAGTATTAGGGGTATCGTTTATTGGGGGTTCTTGTAAGCTTTGTAAAGATGGATGTGCCCCCACATGCCGGAATCCAGTTAATTCGAGAATTCCAGTAGAAGCAACAGGTATTAATGTTCTAAGCACGATTAAAAATGAACTAAATATAGAAATAAAGTTTAATGAACCTGGAATTCTGTATAGGATTGGGTTGCTGTTTTGGTAATCGATATAAGATAGACTTGATGATTAGGAAGGAGTTTGTAGATGAATTATATTATTTTAGCTGCTGGGATGGGAACTAGGCTACACCCATTTACTAAAAATTATCCAAAATGTATGTTGAACCTTGGACATGGGGAAAATGTAGTGCAACGGATGGTTCGATTAATAAAAAAGTATGATAATAATGCAAAAATTACAATTGTTGTTGGTTTTATGCATTCTGAAATAGAAAAGTGCCTAACAGGGTGTAATTTTATTGTGAACCCTTTTTATAGTATTACGAATAGTATTTCCTCCCTGTGGTTTTCCAAAGAAAATCTTAATGACGATGTTACGATTATAAATGGAGATGTTGTAATATCCGAGAAACTAATGAAAAAAGTCATAGCAATACAAGAGGATGCTACCGTATTATTAGATAGCTCTATAAAAAAAGATGGAGACTATAATGTTGAAATTTGCGATGACCGAGTTGTAGTGATGAGTAAGGAACTTAATAAATACCATGGAGAATATGTGGGTATTACTAAACTTAAAAAGGAATCAGCGATTGTCTTACAAAGAGAAATATGTAACTTAGTTGACGGCGGATTTTTCAATGAGTGGTATGAAAATGCCTTAGTACAAATGATATTAAATTCAGATTTTCAGCTTTCTTATATTGACGTAGCTGATTTTGAATGGACTGAAATTGATTCCGTTAATAATTTATTAGATGCACGAAATTTACAAAAACGAGAATGGATGTGTAAAGCTTGAAATATGCGCTCGTTACAGGTTCAACAAAAGGAATTGGAAAACAAATAGCGATAGATTTACTCAAAAGAGGATATTTTGTTATTTTGAATTATGCCAACTCAGACTCAGAGGCAAATTTAGTTCGCGAGGAGATAACATTAATATCGGATAAATTTTCTATTATTAAAGCGAACTTATCTGAGTTTGAGGGACTAGATAGCTTAATAAAGTCAGTAAGTGAAATCACTGAGCATATCGATTATCTAGTTTTAAATACTGCGATAACCAAAAGGTGTAGTCTGAATGAAGTTACCAGAGAAGATTGGAATCAGGTTTTTAATACGAATCTGACAATTCCCTTTTTTTTAGTTCAAAAAATGGCACCTATCTTGCGGGAAAATGGTAGAATTATATTTATTGGAGCATTGATGGGGGTAGTCCCCCACGCAATTTCTATCGCTTATGGTGTCTCGAAGTCAGCGATATTTCCATTAGCAAGATATCTAGTAAAGTATTTCATAGATAAAGCAATAACAGTTAATGTTATTGCTCCAGGTTTTGTTGATACGCCCTGGCAATTAGATAAAGATCCGAGTCATCGAAAAAGAATTGAAGAAAAAATAGCTTTAAAGCGATTTGCTAGTGTAGAAGAGATCGCTAGCACTTGTATGCATCTAATTGATAATGGCTATATAAACGGAGAAATGATTATGATGGATGGCGGTTATAATTATAAGTGATTGTATTAGGCAATGATTTACACTATTTATATTAAGAGGCGAGTTCTTTGGAACCCGCCTTTTCTTGCATAGTACCTCAATTTTATCAAGCTAGGTAGTATTATGACAACTAATATACTGAGTAACGTTAGAGTTTGATTTATATTCATTTTTAAAGTTGCAACTGAATATAATCAATGAGTGAGTCAATGATTATATAAATGTCAATAAAAAAGAGAGCTACTCGCTCGTAAACTGACCCTGTTTTTTCGTGAGCATTTTGTGCTTAAATGGCTCAATTATATAGTAGCGCTTGTAGTAAAAGGCTCTTTAATAATAAGAAAGAATTGATTTCAACAAGGAAAAAACAGAAAAATCAATTAATTTCAAAAAAAACTTCCATTTTATGCAGGAAATATAGTATAATTTAGTAAATATCTTCTATTTTATTACAAATATTGTAGGAGAATTTGTATCCAATAGTACTTACTTTTAAATGAAAAAAGGTATAAAAATAAGGAGGGGTTAATATGAGTTCGTATAGTAATGGAAAGGTTGATGCAAGCGCTGATACAACAGGTCAGTCGATTGACCTGAACGGAGCAGAGTATGCAGGGGCAAATGATGTTTTAGGAAGTCCATATGATGATGTGATTACTGGTAATGAGCGTGACAATAAGTTAGATGGTGGAGCAGGACCAGATGTCATTGCAGGACAAGGTGGTAATGATACCATTATTTATGATGCGCAAGATCTTTATGTTGATGGTGGTGATGGTGTCGATATTCTCGATGCCAGTGGTGCAAGCGTAGGGGTTTCTATTAATTTAGGTAATGATATTAACCAATATGAATTTACTACTTGGAATGAAGAAAAGAAACTGTTTAGTAATTTTGACAACATTATTGGTAGTGCGTTTGATGATACCTTAGTAACTGATGCAAGTAATAACTTATTAGATGGTAGAGCTGGTAAGGATAAACTGTACGGTATGGATGGCGATGATACGCTAGTCTATGACAGTAGTGATCTTATTATTGACGGTGGTAGCGGTATTGATGTTTTGGATGCCAGTCGTGAAACAGCTAATCTTACAATTGATGTCAATAAAAAAGGGATTAGCAATATTGAGCAAGTCATTGGCGGTAGCGGTAGTGATAAATTAAATGGTAATTCTAAAATTGCTACCTTATTGCAAGGCGGTGCAGGTGCTGACTTTCTAAAAGGTGGCGACGGTGATGATACTTTAGTTGGCGGTAGTGGTACCAATTCATATGATGGTGGTAAGGGCAATGATGTATTTGTTTTAGGTGGAAATGATATTGTCAGTGGTGCATTGACTGCTATCATCAAAGGTGGTGCTGGCATTGATGTCATTGACCTTTCGCAAGCTGGTGTAGGGATAACGCTTGATATAAGCAAGACTCCTAAAGTCAATGATGTAGAAAAAATCATAGGTACATCTGGCAATGATGTTATTACAGCAGGCAAGACAGGAATGTATATCGATAGCGGTATTGGTGCTGATACTTTGATTGGTGGCGACGGTGCAGATACCTTAGTGTTTAATGGTAATAGTGCCAGTAGCTATGATGGTGGTAAAGGTCTTGATGTACTGGATGCCAGTACACAAAGTGATGATCTATCCATTAGCTTAACGGACGCTCAATATAAAAACATTGAGTATGTACGTGGCGGTAGTGGTAGTGATACCTTGCAAGCTGGAGCTAGCGGTGTTACCTTGGATGGTGGTGCTGGTGAGAATACCATTTTAGGTGGTAGTGGCAATGATGTACTGATATTTCATGCTCATGATTCTTATAGCGGCGGAGCTGGTATAGATACTCTATCTGCTGCAGGGAATACTGTTGGTGTGACAATTGATCTACAAGATACATTAATGTATCAGGAAATAGAATACGTGCAAGGCGGCACGGGTAATGATGCGCTATATTTTAGTCTTGCAGGCAATGAAATTCTTAGTGGTGGAGCAGGCAATGATATAATTGCTGTGAATACTACTGGGCAAATTAAGAATGCCTTTGCAGGTATCGGTATTGATACCTTGGATGCTAGCACTGTGACAAGTGGATTAAATATTGATCTTGATGGTAAATTGGCTGGCGTTATACAAGCAAACCTGAAAGATTTTGAAAATGTGATTGGTGGTAGTGGTGCTGATACTATTATTGGTAGTAAACTCAATAATATTTTAGCGGGCGGAGCTGGTAATGACATCATTGACGGTGGTGACGGTAATGACCGTATTATCATGGATGATGAAGATGCTTTCGCTAACTTAAAGGGTGGCAAGGGCATTGATACTTTGGACGCTTCCCACCTTACAGCGGCCATAAACTATACTCTTGATTCAATAGGTGGTTTTGAAGCTGTAATTGGTACGGATTTTGCTGATACTCTGCAAGCTGGCGATACAGGTGCGACTCTTGATGGTGGTGCCGGCATTGATAAGTTGATTGGTGGCAAAGGCTCGGATTATCTGATTGTTGATGATGCAGAAGAATTTAGTATGGTCATGGGTGGCGAAGGTATAGACACATTGGATGCTACTTCCTTAACGGCTAATCTCGATCTGGATTTAGATACGTTAAGTGGCATTGAAGCGGTAATCGCTGGTAGTGGTGATGACTATTTGAATGGTAATGTGGATAAGAATTTATTAGTCGGTGGTGCTGGCGATGACGTGCTAGATGGTGCTGATAATGATCAAGCGGACACCTTACTAGGTGGTGATGGTAGTGATACCTTATATTATCGCGACGCAAAAGACATAATCAGTGGTGGTAATGACCTAGATTGGATGATTGTACAAGGCGCTGATGCTGTTACCATTGGTATGGATGCGAAATATAAAGATATTGAAAACATAATTAGTAGCTCGGGTAAGGACAAAATCACTGGCAATATCCTAAACAATTATATAGATGGTGGTGCTGGTGATGATATATTGGCTGGCGGTGCTGGTAACGATACTATCTTTGGCGGCAGTGGCAATGATGCCATGGATGGTGGCGATGGTAATGATTACATTTATGTTGATGATGCTGATGGCCTTGCTAAGGTTAAAGGTGGCAAAGGAATCGATACATTAGATGGGCATGCTCGTACTCTCAGTATGTTTGTGGATTTGAATAAATCTGACTTTGAAGCTGTCATAACTGGTACAGGTAGTGATACTATTGTTGGACGAGGGGTTGACGATTGGTTAGATGGTGGCCAGGGTGCTGATAGTTTGGTCGGTGGTAAAGGGGATGATACCTATTCCGTAGATAATACCTATGATATTGTCCGTGAACAACCAAATGAAGGTGTAGATACGGTTATTTCCACAGTAGATGCTTATCGCTTAACATCCAATGTAGAGAACCTGATCTTAAGTGGCCATAGTAATCTCAGTGGTTATGGCAACAGTTTGAATAATGTGCTAAAAGATAATGATGGCGACAATCTGTTAGATGGCGGTGAAGGTGCCGATACCATGCTTGGTGGAGAAGGCAATGATACCTTTGTCATCGATAATATTGATGATGTGATTCGTGATACGGGTACCGATGGTGTTGACCTGGTGGTAACCAGTGTTAACTATGCATTGACTAGCGAAAACATTGAAGGCATTATTCTAAAGCAAGGTGCAGCAGAAGCCTTTAATGCAGTGGGAAATCAATTAGATAACGTACTAATTGGCAATCAAAATGACAATCATTTGGCAGGAGGCGCAGGTAATGACTATCTAGACGGCGGTACTGGTAATGATGTTATGGTGGGCGGTATTGGCAACGATACTTATGTGATTGATAGCGTCTATGACAGGGTAGTAGAGTTCGCTGGTAATGATGAAGGTAACAATGATTGGCTGGTCTCTTCAGTAGATATTTCAGTGATAAGTGGTAATGAATGTAATTCAACGATTGGACCAATCCCAACTGTTGAAAATTATCAATTAACTGGCGCGGCTACAAAGTTGGCACTTTCTGAATATCAAGAAGAAACATTTATGGTGAGTAATAGTTTAGAATATTACCATGGAGATCATCAAGGGCATATTTTAGTCGCGAATGCGAATCTCTCCTCCCTTGTAGTCGGTTCCATGGGTGCTGACAGTATTGTTGGTGGTGCTGGTAACGACACCCTAGTAGGCTATGGTGCTTCGTCAGGCGATACCTTAATCGGCGATAGCGGCGTTAATTACTATATTGCCGGTCAAGGGAATGATATTGCTATTGTCGGCAATAATGATATCTTGGATCACGAGCATATTTCCCTTGGTGGAAATGGAGACAGTGATACGTTAGATGCCTCCATTCGCACCGAAGCTATGTATATCAACTTGCAGGATGAATTCACGGATGTGGAAAATGTCATTGGTGGTGCCGGTAACGATACACTTATTGGTAATGGTGCTAATAATACCTTGGTGGGTGGTGCTGGAGTCAACTACTATGAAGGTGGCAATGGCAGTGATTATATTGTACTCGGGGAAAATGATGGCTGGAGTACAGGTGATTTAGTTGATGGTGCAGCCAATGATCCTACAGATCGTATTATGGATAACGGTACTTCAGGTCACGATACCTTAGATGCTAGTAAGGTCAACCAAGGCTTATATATGAACTTAACTACTGACTTTGCGGATTTTGAAGGGGCAGTAGGTACACAATTTAACGATACTTTAGTCGGCAACTACCATGACAATACTCTCAGTGGTGGTGCTGGCATCAATGTCTATGATAGTGGCGATGGCGATGATATCATCCAATTAGGTGGTAATGATATTATTTCTGCTGATTACATCAAAGGTGGCAATGATGTTGATACCCTAATTGCCTATAAAGATGGTCGCAATACGGTTATTGATCTCAATGTGCTGAGCGATATTGAAAACGCGGTGGGCAGTATCAATAATGATATGATTATCGGTAATCAAGGTGACAATGAACTATTTGGTGATTATGGAACCTATCTGTCAAGGGATGGAGAGGGCAATGATACTATGGCTGGTGGCGCAGATACGATATATGGTGATCAAGGTAATGACTCCATAGCTGGAGGACGTGGCGAAGATCTTCTATACGGTGGCGAAGGTAATGATCTGGTATATGGTGGTAATGATAGTGATACCTTATATGGTGACGCAGGCGATGATTCTCTAGTTGGTGGTAGTGGTCTTAACACCTATTACGGTGGCGAGGGCAATGATACGATTGTCATTGGTGCAAATGATGCTTTAAGCATTGCAATCATTGACGGTGGTAGTGGTGACAATGACTGGTTAGATACTAGTGAAGCAGTTGTAGCACCTCTGGAAGTACGCTATGTGGCAACAGCCAATGATGTGCTTCGTCAGACGGTCAATGTAACAATTGATTTAAACAATACGACGGATGGTATCACTGGCATTGAACATGTACAAGGTTCTGATTATGCCAATAATAGATTGCTAGGCGATGGCAGTAATAATATCTTAATAGGTGGCGAAGGATATAGTGAGCATATCTATTATGATAAAACTCCATGCGGTTCCTATGGGAATGATACAGTAGTAAGCTGGACAGCAGATGATAGCCTAGTAGGCGGTGCTGGTAATGACAGTCTGTATGGTATGGGTGGCAATGATACTTTGGTAGGTGGACTTGGAAATGATGTATTAAACGGTGGCAGTGGTAATGATCTGTATGTAATGACCAACTATGCAGAGGATATGAATGATACCATTATTGATGCAAGTGGTAATGATACTTTGGATGGTTCTTCTATTACAGAAGATATGGTTATTACTTTGGGGACATCTTCTACGAAACCCTTAGATTTATATATTGCACAAGATCTCACAGGGTCTTTCGGTGATGATATTGCTACTGTAAAAACCCTAATACCTGATTTAATTACCAAGGTACGTGAAATTCAAAGTGATACGGACTTTGGTTTGGGAACCTTCCTCGATAAACCTATAGGTAGCTTTGGTAGTCCTGGTGACTGGACGTTCCGTAACGAGCTTGGGTTAACGAGTAACACCGTTAATTTCAAAAATGCGATAGATCTTATGGTAATTGGCTATGGTAATGATGGAAATGAAGCTCAATTAGAAGCGTTACTGAATATTGCTAAGAATGCCAGTGCTTATGGTTTCCGTAATGAAACATTGCGAGTTGTGGTATTGACAACGGATGCTAGCTACCATAGAGCTGGAGATTTTACTGGTGTACCAGCAAATAATGGAGATGGTGTTCTTGATGGTACGCCTGCAGGTACAGGTGAAGATTATCCAACAGTTGAACAAGTTAAGCAAGCATTGCTAGATGCCAATATTATTCCAATTTTTGCTGTAACGGGTGGGGGCAGTGATTATCAGCAACTTGTTGATACCTTTGGTTTTGGTACGGTAGTTCCTTTAAGTAGTAATAGTTCTGATTTAGTCAATGCAATTACCAGTGGTTTGTCAAAAATATTTGAAATACCAATCGAAGTGGTAAATAGTGGTTCAGGTAATGACTCTATTACGGGTAATGGTCTTGACAATCGGTTACTGGGCAATGCAGGTAATGATACATTAGTCGGTGCTGGTGGTAATGATATTTTAGAAGGCGGTTCTGGCGTTAATGTTTACTATGGTGGTTCTGGTAATGACCAATTGGTATTAGGTGGAAATGATGAGTGGTTAGATGACAGCGTTAATACTATGGCTAATGGCTTACGTATGCAAGGTGGTGAAGGAATTGATACCTTGGACGCTAGTGCTGTAGGTAAGAACATTACCATTGATTTGACAAATGCCTTTGCAGATATTGAAGATGCTATTGGTGGTAGTGGCAATGATAGCATTCGCGGTAGCAATGTAGATAACGTATTGCAAGGCGGTGCTGGCAGTGATACCCTAGATGCTGGTTGCGGTGATGATACCCTTATCGGTGGCACGGGTGTTAACTTCTATAGTGCAGGCGAAGATGATGATATCATCATCGTTGGCAATGATGATATTACAGATGCTACTCATATTAAAGCTGGTGCTGGTTATGATATCTTAGATGGTCGTAAGCGAGGCGTTGCCATGAATGTAAACCTAGGTCAAATCCAGGTAGAAAAAGCTTACGGTACCGCTCAAGGTGATTCTATTGTCGGTGGTGATACGGGTAGTCTGATTTATGGCCTGGCTGGCAGTGATATTCTAGTTGGTGGCATAAGCGGTGACACACTAGTGGGCGGTAATGACGCTGATAATGTATCTGGCAATGCTGGTATGGATGTATTGTATGGTAATGATGGTGCCGATACTTTGTCTGGTGGCGATGGTGCTGACTTATTGTATGGTGGCAATGATGATGATCTGCTATATGGCGGTAATGATGTCGACAGCTTATATGGTGAAGCTGGCAATGATGTGTTAGCTGGCGATGCTGGTGATGATTATCTATATGGTGGCGATGGTAAAGATAGTTTAGCTGGTGGTATTGGTAATGACTATCTAGACGGTGGTAATGATGCCGACCGATTAGAGGGTAATGACGGTAAGGACAGCTTATATGGCGGTTTAGGTGATGACAGCTTGTACGGCGGCAATGATGCTGACGGGTTATACGGCCAGGCAGGTAATGATGCGCTGTATGGTCAAGACGGTAATGATACTATCTTTGGTAATGATGGACGTGATTTACTATATGGCGATGAGGGTAATGATGTACTGTATGGCGATAATGGCGTAGATACTCTGTATGGCGGAAATGGTAATGATGTACTATATGGTGGTGCCGACAAAGATTATCTGTACGGCGGTGATGGCAACGATACCTTGTATGGTGACACTGGTATCAACAAGTATGACGGCGGTACTGGTAATGATATGCTATTTATCAATGCTGATGAAATCGGTTTAGATCCTCGTTTTATTAAAGGTGGTAGCGGTTATGATACCCTCAACCTCAGTGTAGCAAATCGTAATGATGAACGAGGCATCTTTGTTGACCTAGCTGGACGTTATAAAGATATTGAAGCCGTGGTAGGTAGTACCTATGCAGATACAGTGATCGGTAGTAGTGCTGATAATCTCATATTAGGCGGTAGTGGTAACGATGTTCTCTATGGCAATGCAGGCAATGATACAGTAGGGGGCGGAGATAATAACGACCTGCTTGATGGTGGTGCTGGTAATGACAACTTAAGCGGTGATGCTGGTAATGATACTTTAATCGGTGGTGCTGGCGTCAATAGCTATGATGGTGGTGCTGGTAATGATCTGATTGTAATTGGTGCCAATGATGATTTGAGTTATGCCAATGACTATATCTTTGGTGGAGATGGCATTGATACGCTAGATGGTAGTGGGCGTATGGAGTCAGTTGTGATTGATCTTGACCTTGCACCGGACGTTGAAGTGGCGATTGGTGGTCAAGGTGACGATACTTTAATTGCTCACGAATATATGGGTAGTGCGCTATATGGCGGTCAAGGTAGTGATAGCTTATATGGCGGTAATGGTGCTGATACACTAGCTGGCAATGATGGCGTCAACTACTACTTTGGTGGCAATGGCGATGATATGTTCATGGTAAGTAGTAGCGATGTATTGGATAGTGCCCATATTACAGGCGATGCTGGTTGGGATGTTATCAACTTGTCGACCATTACAACTGGGCAAAATGTTTCTTTGGCGGCCTTTAATGATGTAGAAGGACTCATTGGCACACAGTATAATGATACTTTGGCAGGTAGTTTGCTGGATGATGAAATATATGGTGGCCTTGGTAATGATGTCATTTCTGGCAACGATGGTGCTGATGATTTATTCGGTGAAGCTGGTAATGATGTACTGTCTGGTGGTAATGATAATGATTTACTGTACGGTAATGATGGTGCTGATACTTTATATGGTGATGCAGGCAGTGATACCTTGTATGGTGGCAATGATGATGACGTACTCTATGGCAGTGACGGAAGTGACAGACTTAAAGGCGATGCTGGCAATGATGTATTGTATGGCGGCAATGATGATGATCGTCTAAATGGTGGCGACGGTAATGATCTATTATCTGGTGGCGCAGGCAGTGACCAATATTACTACTATGTTGGCAATGATATATCTGCAGCCAGTGGTAATGATACGATTCTGTCATCAACGGAGAACAGTAATGATAGTATTACCATTTATACTGATGGTGATGTAATGGATGTAGTGAAAAACATTACTGTTAGCGGTAGCAATACAGTACTAGAGTTTGCCAATAATGGTTCCTTGACAATTGAAAATGGTGCTATGGGTGGCGGTTATGCAATTAATAACCTCTATATCCGCAATAATGAGAATGATACGAAATATGCAGCATATCACTTGGCAAATGGTACTGAACATAGCGAGGTGATTAACGGTAAAGATAGTGCTGAGATACCGTCTAGCGGTAGCTATCCGCGTGTGGGGAATTTGGTGTTTGGCCTAGGTGGTGACGACACTATCTATGGTGGAAACGTCCAAGATGAAATCTATGGCGGTACGGGCAATGATCTTGTCTATGCTGATTATGGTAATGACTATGTAGACGGCGGTAGTGGAGCAGATACCTTGTACGCTGGCAAAGATAATGATGAAGTGCTCGGTGGTATTGGTGATGACGTATTGTTCGGTGAAGATGGTCAGGATGTACTGTCTGGTAATGAAGGTGCCGATCAATTGTATGGCGGATATGAAGCGGATGCCCTCTATGGTGGTGACGGTCAGGACAGCTTATATGGCCAAGTGGGTAATGATTATATCGAAGGCGGTAATGATGCTGACCTACTTGATGGTGATTTGGATAATGACAGCTTGTTCGGTGGCGCAGGCAATGACAGCTTGTTCGGTGGCGATGGTCAAGATTGGTTAGCGGGCAATGACGGTGTTAACAGTTATACCGGTGGTAATGGTGATGACTATATGCTAGTCGGCAACAGTGATATCTTTGATGAGCGTATCAAAGGCGGTAGCGGTCAGGATACATTAGATGCTAGTGTACGTCATGATAATTTAGTCATCAATCTAGGCGGTATGGCAAATGATATTGAAGCTGCAATTGGCGGCTGGGGATCTGACTCTATTAAGGGTAATGCTGCTGATAACATACTAGATGGCGGCATATCTGGTTTTGATACCCTCGTCGGTATGGATGGTGATGACACCCTGTATGGCGGTGATTATGACGATGTCTTGGACGGCGGTAATGATGACGATCTATTGTATGGCGACCAAGGGTTAGATACCTTACTAGGCGGATCTGGCAACGATATCCTAGATGGTGGCGATTGTGCTGACCTTTTAGATGGCGGTGCTGGTAATGATGCCTTGTTTGGTGGCAATGGTATGGATACGCTAAGTGGTGGCGATGGCAACGATGACCTGAGTGGCGGCAATGATGCCTATGGAGATCTATTGTTCGGTGATGCTGGAGATGATACCTTGCATGCGAGCAATGCTTCCAGTACTCTGTCTGGTGGTAGTGGCAATGACTTGTTATATGGCGGTACTGCAAGTGACAGTTTAGCTGCTGGTGACGGCAATGACGTCGTATATGGTGGTGGCGGTCTAGACAGCATCTCCGGTGGCGATGGAAATGATTATCTTGTTGGTGGCTCAAATACGGATATCTTCTACGGTGACGCTGGTGATGATACATTACTGGGCGGTGGCGGCGTTGATACTCTGTATGGCGGTGCTGGTAATGACAGTCTAAACAGTAGCGGTTGGTTATTTGGTGATGTTGGTAACGATATTCTGATTGGTGGCTCTAATAGCACTCTGATCGGCGGCGCTGATAACGACCAATTACAAGGTAGTGGCAGTAGTCAATTATATGGTAATGATGGTGCTGATACCTTAATGGGAGCATCTACTGACAGTTTGTATGGCGGTAGCGGTAATGACTATCTGTCTGGTACTCAAGTCCAATATGGCGATGAAGGTAATGATACCTTAATCGGTGCTTACAATAGCACGCTGATAGGCGGTGCTGATAATGACCAATTACAAGGTGGCGGCAATAGTCGATTCTATGGTAATGATGGTGCCGATACTCTTATTGGTTCATCCAGTGACAGTCTATATGGCGGTAGCGGCGGTGATTACCTAACAGGCGCTGGAGTAGAGTATGGTGATGAAGGTAATGATACCTTAATCGGTGCTTACAATAGCACACTAGTGGGCGGTGCTGATAATGACCAATTACAAGGCAATGGTTACAGTGATTTGTATGGTAATGACGGTGCTGATACCCTGAAAGGATCGAATGGAGATTCCTTGTATGGCGGCAATGACAATGACTATCTAATCGGTGGTCAACAGCTGTACGGTCAAGAGGGCAGTGATACACTACAGGCTAGCAATGACATTGGGTATACTTCCTTATATGGCGGCAATGATAATGACTTGTTGCTTGGTGGTATCAATGGTGATTATCTGTATGGCAATGATGGTTCGGATACCTTGCTCGGCGGTGCTGGTGCGGATAACTTGCTAGGCGGCAGTGGTATTAATACCTATGATGGCGGTCTAGGCGGTGATATGGTAATCATCAGCAATGATGAGGACTTTGCAAACAGCATTTATCGGGATAGCGGTAATGATTATGCTTACGATAGTATTGATGCACGTTTGCGTACCGATAATTTGACCATCGACCTTAGTAACAGTGGGCGGTTCAATGATTTTGAAACTGCTTATGGTGGTAGCGGCGATGATAGTATCATTGGTGGCAATGACGGTGGCCTCTTATTTGGTGACGAGGGTAATGATACCTTATTCGGCGGTAATAACGGCTACAACTCCTTATCTGGCGGTAACGGCAATGACGTACTGCGCAGTGGTAATGATGGTGGTCAATTGTACGGTAATAGCGGTAATGATACTTTAATAGGCAATATCAGCTATGATAGCTTCCATTTCGACGTGGTAAATGGTGGCAACGATGTTATCACTGCTTCCAGTGATAATCATAATGATTATTTGTATTTGGATAACGCCAATAGCTTATCAGGTGAGTTTATGACAGCTGATAAAATCGGTAATGATTTGGTACTTGGCTTTAATACTGGTAATAGCCTGACCATTCAAAGCTGGTTTAATGGCAATGAGTATCAAATTAACAAGGTATATGCCAATGGTGTCTGGTTCCAAATGAACACTGGTAATGATGGCGATGACACTGTGACTGGCAGTGCAACTGCCAATATCCTGTTGGGACTGGGTGGTAATGATATACTGATCGGCAATGCCAACATGGATATTTTGTTAGGTAATAGTGGCGCTGATACTTTGTTAGGTAATGGTGGCGGTGATTTGCTGTTTGGTGGTGATGGTTCTGATGTGCTGTATGGTAATGATGGTTCTGATGACTTATATGGTGGCCGGGGCAATGATTACTTATACGGTGGCAATGACAGCAATGCCGATAAACTGTATGGCGGTGATGGCAACGATACGTTAGAAGTAGACAATAATAACTACTCTTCCGCGAACCTCTTAACAGGTGGTAATGACAATGACCTTCTCTTTGGCAGTAATTATCAGGATCAGTTATACGGCAATGATGGTGCCGATACCTTAGTCGGCGAGGGCGGTAGCGATACGTTGTCGGGCGGCAATGATGATGATGTACTGTATGGTAATGATGGTTACAATTCCTTGTATGGTGGTAGTGGTGATGATGTACTATACAATGGTAATGACGGCGGTCAGTTGTACGGTGAAGACGGTAACGATGACTTGTATGGTGGAGCTGGTGCGGATAATTTGGTCGGCGGTACAGGCATTAATGTTTACTACGGTGCTGCTGGGGATGATACCATTGCTATTGGTCAACAGGATGATTTGGTCGCTGGTATCTTCCATGGCAATGAAGGTTATGATACCTTTAATGCATCAGTACGCATTGAGGATATGGTAGTTAACTTGACAACTGCACAGTTCAATGACTTTGAAGCCGTCTATGGTGGTTATGGAAATGACATTCTTACTGGTAATAGTGGCAATAACAAATTGTATGGCGGTTATGGTTTTGATACCTTGCTAGGTGGCGAAGGAAGTGATTCTCTATATGGAGGAGGATCTGCTTACAGCACTGACGGCGGTACCAACTACTACGATGGCGGTAATGGTGATGACTATGTGAAAGTCACTGTCGATGATGTACTGACGGCTACTTATATCAAAGATACGGGTAGTGTCGGCAGAGATATCTTAGACGCTTCAGGACGTAGTGATAGACTTTCTATCAATTTGACCACTGAGTTTACTGGCTTTGAAAACGCCTATGGTGGCAGTGGCAATGATACCATTATCGGTAATGCAGCAGATAATGTGATCAATGGTAATGGCGGCAACAACTGGTTAGCAGGCGGTGCAGGTAATGATACCTTATACGGCAATAGTGATGATACCTTATACGGTGGTGCTGACGGTGACTACTTATCTGGTGGCAAGTTACTTGTCGGTGAAACCGGAAACGACTATTTGAGCAGTTACACTTATTATGCTACCCTCAATGGTAATGATGGTGCTGACACGTTATTTGGTTATTATAATAGCACCTTATACGGCGGCGCAGACAATGACTCCCTAACTGGTTATGGTAGCTTGCTTGTAGGCGAGGCTGGAAACGACTATTTGAGCAGCTACGCTTCTAATGCTGTACTGTATGGTAATGATGGTGCTGACACGTTGGTTGGTTCCTCTTACAGCACTTTATACGGCGGTGCAGACAATGACTCCCTAACTGGTTCTGGTAGCTTACTTGTAGGCGAGGCTGGTAACGATTATTTGAATAGTTCTGCCTATAATGCAGTACTATGTGGTAATGATGGTGCTGACATATTAGTTGGTTCCTATTACAGTAAATTAGACGGTGGTAACGGTGATGACAGCCTGAGAGGTGGGAGCTATAGTGATACATTGATCGGTGGTACTGGTAATGACACTATGAGTGGTTTGGGCAGTAGCGATACCTTTATCTTTAACGGTAATGATATGGGTACTGACTTGATTACTGATTTTACTAATTATACCGATAAAGCCTTATTTACCTGGGCCAATGCGAATGATACTCACCCAACAATTAGTGTAGGTGATTTTGATGGCGGTCTTGCAGGTAACGATATCAAGCTTGACTTTGGTGCAGGCAATCAAGTGGTATTCAGCGGACTTGCTGGAACCGGTGCTCTGCCAACGGATATCTATGGTTTCTATTTCAACAATACGGCAACGTCCGGATCTGCAACTTCTCAATATGAACTCAAAAAGAATGCAGGAAGTACAGGATATGATTGGTTGAAGATTTAACAATAGGTTATAAACAAATAGGAAAAGAGCGGGCTTCCCGCTCTTTTTCTATTTATAAGTTTGTTTTTTTTAAAAAAGCAAATATATTTTTGTTGTTACTAGTGTGTGATATAATAGTAAAAAACGTTGTTAAATATTACAGTTTTCTATACCAAAAAAGTAATTACATACAGTAAAGTTAAGTAAATGCCTCTTTCATCGTACAACGTCATATGGAACAGCGATGCAAAGGGCATTTTTGTCTATATTATATTAAAAGGTGGTGGATGGAATGGCGGTACAACTAAGTTGGACATCTGGTAATGATAATGTATTAGGTACAAGTAAGGGTGATCGTCTTTATGGAATGGCTGGTAATGATATTATTCAGGGCTTTATTGGTAAGGATACATTGTATGGTGGTAATGGTGACGACTGGCTATATGGTGGTAATGATGCAGATTTCTTGCAGGGAAATGAAGGCAGTGATCGTCTATTCGGTGGCTTAGGTGCTGATACACTGGTATTTGATAACTTCGACGAGTTGATATGGGGTTGTGGCAATGATGATAGTGCGATTGATACAACGATTGATGTTTTAACAGCGGCAACTGCGAGCATGGGTGTAACCATTAATTTGACGGAAAATCGGTATCGTAGTATTGAAAAAATAATTGGTAGTATCTATGGTGATACCTTGACTGGCAATGACGTGGCAACCATATTGGATGGTGGAAAAGGTAATGATTTTCTTACTGGTGGCCAAGGGAATGATAGTCTTCTTGGCGGAGATGGAGTAGATTGGCTAATGGGCAGTGGTGGTAATGACACGATCAATGGCGGTACTGGCAATGATACCATTGTGTTTGATCCGCAGTTTCTTGTTGCGAATAATACGAAATTTAAAATTAATGGTGGAGCAGGTAGCGATTGGCTAGACTGTACAGGGTATGCATCTAGTGGCGTTACGGTGAGTTTATCTGGAGGGCTAGGTGATTTTGAAAATATTGCAGGTACGGTTGCCAATGATATGCTGACAGGTAACGCTGCTATCAATTGGTTATATGGTTATGATGGCAATGATCGGCTTGAGGGTGGTGGCGGTAAGGATGTGATTTGCGGCGGTAATGGTGACGATACTATTATCTACGACAAGCTTGACTCTATCACTGGTGGTGCTGGCGAAGATGTTTTCGTCTGGAAAACCAGTTCTGCTGCAAAAATGGATTTAAACCCTTATACCGATATAGAAAATGCCTTGAGTGCTGGTGGGCGGGATATCCTAACAGGTAATAGTTTGGATAATGTGTTAGACAGTGGTGCTGGCGATGATACGCTGCTAGGCGGTATTGGCAATGATACGTTGATCGGAGGCCTAGGAAACGATAAAATAAGCGGTAATGAGGGAGCTGACGTATATCAGTTTGTTCTCAGTGGTGGTAAGGCCGGTTGTGTAGGTATGGATACCTTGATAGGTGGAAATGAGGACATTGTGGAATTTTGGGGGGGGACAGTTGATAATTTTCAAATAGTAAAGGGGACAAACAACAAAGATTTGATATTGAATCTTACTTTTACTGGAAGTGAGATAATTAAAGATAAAATTTTACTCAAAGATTGGTATGTTGATGAGGCACATAAGCTCAACCAATTTATCATTAATCATCATTCTTATATAATTGATAATTCACAATTTAAGTCCGTTGATGCAACCATGGCATTAATTGTTGGTGATGATAATTCTAATCTTGCATTGCTTGGCAGTGAGCTAAACGATAGTATCCGTGGCTATGGTGGAAATGATGTTCTTAATGGCCTGGATGGTGATGATACCTTAGATGGTGGCGAAGGGAATGATATTTATTTCTTTAATCGGTACATTGAGGATAGTAATCCAGGAGCAACCCATCATATTGGTAATGACGTGATCGTAGGTTCCACAATGAATGCTAGTGATAAGATAGAAATTCAGAGCAATGCGGATATACAAACGGTACTTAGCAGAAAACATGATGATTTAGTCATGACCATATCCTCTGAGGATAGCATTACCATAGAACAATGGTTTACCAGTTCTGTTTACCAAATACCTTTGCTGGTAGTCAATGGTTCTAAATTTACAGTATCTCAGGATGGTGCTAGCTTAGTACCTTGGAGTGAAGGTGGAGCTTTCAACTCAACAACGGGTGATGATAATTTAACAGGCACAGTAGGTAATGATTCCATAGATGGATTAGCAGGTAACGATAGTATTTATGGCAAAAATGGTAATGATACTCTGTATGGTGGAGCGGATAATGATTTGCTGTATGGCGGGGCAGGAAATGATGTTCTATTTGGCAATGAAGGGGCTGATGTTTTTGGCTGGAATAGTGCAGATGGTTATGATGTTATTAAAGACTTCAATCAAAAGTTCAACGAGGGTGGCAAGCCTACAGGAGATGTTATCGAACTAGGAGACAATATTCTTTCGACGGCAAGCGTTGGAGGAAGGATTGTAGGTGATAATATGATATTGCAGGTAGGAGAAGAAAATGTTCTGTGCGTTGAAAATTGGCGTTTAAGCGGACAAAATGATATGCAGTTAAAATTTACAAGTAATGGAGAGTACCATACGCTACATTATAGTGGTGCTTCTACTTTACAGTGGGTATAATGAGCAAGTTGCATAAAGGAGAGATGGAAGATGGTGGAGAAAGGTAATTTGTTAACACTTAAGATTGATGATTATGGAGATAATATAGATGATGCAAGTGCAATTACTATTGGAGTACCAGTAACAGGTAGTATTAATTATTTCACTGATGCAGATTGGTTTGAGTTTACAGCGGATAAGACAGGAACATATAATATTTTTAGCACTGGCAATACAGATATGTATGGTGAATTATATGATTATAATGGTTATAAATTAGCTTATGATGATGACAGTAATGGATCACGCCAGTTTCGGATGACAACTTCCTTAACTGCCGGTGAAACCTATTATTTGAACGCTCATCATTTTAGTATTTTGGGAACAGGTGCTTATCGTGTGGAAATCGATGAACCACTGAGTGATATTGATGATTATGGGGATAGTCTAAGTACGGCAAATGATATTAACCCTGGTACGAACCTTAATGGAGAAATTAATGATGCTGGTGATGTAGATTGGTTTAAGTTTACGGCAGCAAGAACGGGTTCATATACCGTTGCCAGTAACGGTAATACAGATATGTATGGTGAACTGTATAATGCGAGTGGTTATCGGTTGGCTTATGATGATGATGGCAATGGTAGTCGACAATTTAAAATGAAGACGGATTTACAAGCTGGAGATACTTATTATATAAAGGCACGTCATTATAATAGTAGCAGTGGAACAGGGGCATATAGTCTACAAGTCACAGAACCTCCTCTTATTGTGGATGATTATTCGGATAGTATGAGTGGGGCGACTTCTATTGTGCCAGGTGTTAGTACCTCTGGAGAAATTAATTTTAATGGTGATGCAGATTGGTTCAAATTTACAGCAGCAAGGACAGGGACATATGCTCTAACTAGTAGCGGTAATACGGATATGTATGGTGAACTGTATGATACTAGCGGCACCAAAATTGGTTATGATGACGACAGTAATGGGAGTCGGCAATTTCAAATCAAAAAAGAACTTCAAGCAGGGGCTACCTATTATCTGAAGGCGCGTCAATATAGTACGGGAACGGGTGCATATAGTCTAAATATTACTGAGCCACCTGTGGATGATTATTCGAATACTATGAGTGGGGCGGCTATTATTACACCAGGTGTCAATAAAAGTGGTACGATAAACTCTAGTGGCGATGTAGATTGGTTTACTTTTACCACTACAAGGGCAGGTGCATATACCTTGACTAGTAGTGGTAATACGGATATGTATGGTGAACTATATAATGCCGATGGTTCCCGTTTGAGTTATGATGATGATGGCAATGGCAATCGACAGTTTAAATTGAATACAACTTTAGAAGCGAATACTAATTACTATCTAAAGGCGCGCCATTATAGCAGTAGTGGCACGGGAGATTATAGTCTGCAAGTAGTAGAGCCACCGCTAATTGTGGATGACTATTCAGATACCATGGGCGGAGCTGCTGAATTAACACCAGGGATCAATAAAAATGGTGAGATTAATTTTGCTGGTGATGCAGACTGGTTTAAATTTACGGCAACGAGAGCAGGGTCTTATACCATTACAAGTGGTGGCAATACAGATATGTACGGTGAACTATATGATAGTAATGGTGTTAGGTTAGCTTCTAACGATGATGGTAATAGTAACCGACAGTTTAAAATCAAAACGGATTTACAAGCTGGGGCTGTCTATTATTTAAAGGCACGTCATTATAGTACGAGTGGAACAGGCTCTTATAGTTTACAAGTGGCAGAACCACCACTGGTAGTTGATGATTATTCAGATAGTATGACAGGGTCTGCTGTTGGTGCGCTCACGGCAGGAATAGCAAAGAACGGAGTGGTTAATTATGCCAATGATGCAGACTGGTTCTCCTTTACACCAGGGGCTAATGGCAACTATACCTTTACTAGCATTGGTAATACAGATCTATATGGCGAACTACGTGACAGTAGTGGTAACCTTTTGGCTTCTGATGATGATAGTGCTGGTGGACGACAATTTCAAATGACGAGTAATCTCTCAGGAGGAACAACCTATTATCTAAAGACTAGGCATTATAGTAGCAGTGGTACAGGGGCTTATCAAGTAAAGGTTAATCCAGTAGCTGTTGTCAGTAATGATGACTATAGCAATCTTCAGTCTGGAGCTGAAAATCTTATTGCAGACGAAGCCCAAGCAGGGGTTATTGATTATGCAGGTGATATAGATTGGTTCAAATTCACAGCCACGGTGCAAGGCAATTATAGCTTTGCTAGTAGTGGTAATACAGATATGTATGGTGAGTTATATAATGCAGCAGGAACTCGTCTAGCAAGTGATGATGATAGTGGTGGTGGTAATCAGTTTAAAATAAGTAAGGAGTTGGAGGCTGGTTCTACTTATTATTTAAAAGCAAAGCATTATAGTGATACGCGCACAGGAGCATATCAAGTGCAGGTAATTTCACCAACGTTAGAAGACGATTATAGTAATAATATGAGCGGTGCGAGTGTGGTTTTTGCTGCTAGTACGGTACAGGGTGAGATTAATTATAATGAAGATGTAGACTGGTTTAAGTTTACAGCCACAGCAAATGACACCTATTCCATTATTAGTAGCGGTAATACGGATATGTTCGGTGGACTTTATAATGCTAGTGGGACTCTGATTAGTTCCGATGATAACAGCAATGGTAGCGGTCAATTTAAAATCACTGCCAGCCTGCAAAAAGATCAAAATTATTATATAAAGGTCAATGAGGCTGGTACAAATGCCACTGGGGCATATAAACTGGCAATTTCTGGTTCGGGAACTACTACGACCCCAACGGTTACTCATAAATATGCAATTCTAGCAGGTATCAATGATTATGCCGTGATCAATGACTTGGGTGGATGTGTTAATGATGTAAATGATATAGAACGGTTCTTGACTCAGAATTCTGTTTGGTCTGGCACTCAGGTTACCAAATTAACAGATTCTAGAGCAACTGAGCGAAATATTATGAATGCCATTAATGGATTGGCATCACAGGTGAATGCTGGCGATGATGTGTTTATTGCTTTCTCTGGACACGGTGTCAGCGGTTCAGGAACTCTATGCACTTACAATTTCTACAATGGAGAAGATGGCATTTCCACAACGGAAATGCGTACCGCACTGCAAAATATTGATCGGAATAATGGCGATGGACACATTGTGCTGACACTGGATTCTTGTTTTTCGGGTAATTTTGTTGATGCCTTTAGAGGACAGGGGAATGATTATGAGATTTTCGCCTCCAGTAGCAGTACAGAAACTAGTGCTGATTTAGGATATAATGGATTATTCACCTATTACTTTGCCGAGCAAGGAATTACAAACGGGCATGGTGATACCAATAGTGACAATAAAATTTTTGCTCGAGAATTATTCAATTATGTAAATGATAATACTAGCAGTTCTCAACATCCCCAGTTGTTTGATGGGTCAGGTGGCAATTATATAATTGCCCGTGTATAAACAGTAAAATAAAAAAATGCAAGGTGGTAATAGTTTCAAACTATTGCTACCTTGCATTTTTTGGAGATGCAGTGATATTGCTATATATTTTTCCTGGCCAATCCTGTAAAATGTGGTTAATTAGGTAAATCATACAAGGTAACGGAGGTATAATATGGCAAATTTAATTACACCAATTTATGTGCAAACAACGGTGGGTGATATTTTATCAGGAACACCAACTAAAAATATTCTATATGGTAATGATGGCAGTGACTATCTTTTTGGCAATGATGGTGCGGATACGCTTTATGGTAGAGGAGGCGACGATACTCTTGATGGTGGCAGTGGTGCAGATGGCATTTTTGGTAATGATGGGAATGATTGGATTATATATGATGCAACTGATGCCACTAGCAAGATTTTTGGCGGTGAGGGTACAGATACGTTAGATGCAAGTACCTCTACTAAAACAGTCAATGTTGATTTGATGAAATATGGTGATATAGAGGTTTTTCTTGGCAGTTTCGGTAATGATACTGTAGCTTATAATAGTAGCTTTCTCAAAATTGATGGCGGAGCTGGCAATAATGACTTACTCACAGCTACAAAGGCAAAAGAAGGTGTTTCCATTGTAGTTGGTGGAGAGAGAGTCCAAAATATTGAGAAAGTAATAGGCAGTAACTATAATGACATAATTGCAGTGGGACAGGGACAAGATGGTACTAACTTTTATTTTAACGGCGGAGGCGGTGCCGATAGTCTGGCGGGTGGTTCTGGTATTGATAGTTTGTTAGGTGGAGCAGGCAATGATACGATCTTGTATGACGCCCAAGATTGGCTATTTGGTGGAGCTGGTATTGATATACTTGATGTAAGTGATGAAACGTCTAATGTAACAATCGACTTAAGTGATATTACAGCCAAATATAGAGAGTTTGAAGCTATTATCGGTGGATCGGGAAGAGATACATTGCGTGGTGATGGGAAAGCCAATCTTATTTCTGCTGGTAATGGTGGCAATTTGCTAGATGGTGGTACAGGTAAAGATACCATTATCGGTGGTAGTGGCGATGATACCATTGTGTATGATAGTGCGGACTTAAGTAGCAATATAAATGGTAGCATAGGCAATGACTGGTTGGATGCTAGCAATGCAATTCGCAAAGTGTCAATTAATTTAGGTCAATATCAAGGCATTGAAAACTTTAGCGGCAGTAATTTTGGTGACTCGATGATCGGTGGTACTGCAACGGAAAAAATCATATCTGGTGCTGGAGATGATACCATTGGTTATGATTTTTCAACCATGCAGAATAGTATAGTTGACGGTGGAAATGATATTGATGTTTTGGTTGCCATGAATGCCACCAGAGGTATTGAAGTTAGAATAGGCTCAACAATTACCAATGTGGAGAATTTAATTGGTAGCCAATATGATGACACTCTTTATGCTAGTAGCTCAGATGTTATCTGGGATGGTGGAGCTGGCAATGATAGTTTGATAAGTGGTACAGGTAATGATATTTTCCGAGGCGGTGCTGGTAACGATACCTATATTTTCGGGACTGGCTTTGGTCATGATGTTATTGCAGCAGATAAGACAAATAGTGGTGATGTTCTTGTACTTGATGGAATCAATAGTAATAGCATAGATATAAATCGTTTGGGCAGCGATCTAGTTTTCACCATAAGTCCAGGAACGGATAGTGGGGTTGTAGATACTATAATTCAGAAGAATTGGTATAGCAGTGGTGCCAACAAGGTCTCTAGGTTCGTTGTGGATGGTACACTTAGTGTATTTAGTGATTTTGCCATGGGCAATGACAATAATAATACATTAACAACATCTGCAGTAAATGCTTATATGGATGGTCATGCCGGTAATGACATTATGCGGGGTGGGAAAGGTAATGACTTTATGAAAGGGGGAGAGGATGACGACAGTTTATACGGTAACGCTGGTAACGATGAACTGCAAGGTGGTCTAGGGAATGATTTTTTAGATGGTGGAGCCGGAGAGGATTTGCTTAGAGCACAAGGGAATGATACCTTGTTGGGCGGTCTGGGAAATGATACTTATATATTATCTCCTGGGAGTGGCAAGGCTGTGATCGATAATTCCCATAAAGATAAAGGGAATGATGTGGTTGTATTTGACGGGCAGATACTTTCAACAAATGTTATTTTCAGTAATGACAGTAATGATTTATTGATGTATGGGCTAGATGGAGGCGAATTGCTTCGTTTCAAAGACTGGAAGCTAGGTAATGACCACCATATCAGTGAAATTGTCTTTTCGGATAAGCATATGACCGATAGTCAAATTGAGGCGATGCTTACTGACTCCGTGCCAGGGGCGCAAGCTGGGAATGATACTCTACCAGGGGGAACTCTTCTGATAAGAGGCAATGACGGTGATAACTCCTTATATGGTACACCCAATGATGATATTTTAGATGGCGGTCTTGGCAACGATATTTTGACTGGTGCCACTGGTGCTGATACCTATGTATTTGACCTAGGGCTGTCAAAAGAGCATCTAACCATTGCCAGTGATAAAACAAATAGTGCCGATACGTTACAACTCCTTCTGAATGCCAAAGATTTGCCGAACTGGGTGAATAACAGTAATGTAAATCCACACATAGAGCAACAAGGGAATGATTTACTGCTTGCCCTGGACGTTGATCATAGCATTGTACTGCAAGATTGGTATCAGTCTGACCCAGGTTATAAAGTTGGCCATCTCAATATTTCGGTAGCAGGTGCTAATCTTGATTTATCCTATAATCTGTTGTTGGGCAATGATAGTGGAATTGCTGACAACCTAGTTGGTAGTGCTATCGGGGAACTAATTTTCGGCCTTGGTGGTAATGACTCTTTGTTTGGTAATGGGGGCAATGATATTTTGTCAGGTGATAGTGGTAATGATGTATTGGATGGCGGTGCAGGTAATGACATCTTGATGGTTCTCGATGGTTCGGACACGTTGTCGGGTGGTGCTGGCAATGATATGTATTATTTCCATCTAGGGAATGGCTATAATTTCGGTTATGGTAGCTCTGCCTATAAAAGTATTATCACTAGCGACAGTGAAGATGCTAATGATAGTGTTATTATAAGTGTTGATCGATTATCAGAAAGAAATGACGGTTATTATGATGCTACTTCCATGCGCTGGATTGATCGTTGGACAACTGCGGTAGTCCAGCATGATCGTATTGCTATTAAGGTTGCTGATCACGACTTGGTATTAAGCGTCAAAGACGCTTATGCACCGAATGATGTTAGTCATTATACCTCGTTCATGACTATTAAAGATTGGAATGTAGATGATGGTCATAAGCTAAACAACTTTATCTTTACGGGTGATGGTAACTATACCATTGGTAATGATTTGGCATGGCATAAGTCTATTGTTGGGGTTACTACTAGTTCAAATGAGACATTTACTGGGGATGCTGGTAATAACTATCTTGCTGGCAATGGTGGCATGGACACCGTAATCGGTGGTGCTGGTAATGATACTTATGCCTTTACGGCAGGGCAAGGTTCTATTTTCATCGCAAAAGGTGATACGAATAATCAAGATACCTTACGGCTAATTGTGGATCCCAATGCCGTGCAGCTTTCTCAGAATTGGACGCCTGCCATGAATAGGCTAGACAATGACTTGGTAATGTCCTTGGATGATGCTAACAAAATAATAGTGCAAGATTGGTTTACAGATCCTAAATATCAAATACATAATCTAATGCTGTCCGTACCTGGTACTGGTGCGCTTGCTGGAACGTCCGTAGATTTATCCTATTCCTTGATAATGGGCGGACCAAGTGCAGATAAATTGACAGGTGATGCAAGTGCTAATCTAATATACGGCGGTGATGGCAATGATTCATTACTAGGTGTTGGTGGAGATGATGTGTTAATTGGTGACAATGGTAATGATACTCTTAGTGGCGGTGTCGGGGATGATATTATGATGGGCGGTTCGGGCAATGACAAGTTGTATGGTGGTGACGGTTTTGACATGTTGCAAGGCGCTGAAGGAGTAGATACTTTAGACGGCGGTGGCGGCAATGACGTTTATTTTGTATCCTCCCATGGTATGCCGTGGAATAATGCCACACATAGCTATGACCGGAGTGCAAACCTAGATATACTGACGGGCGGTGCTGCTAACTATAATGATGCCGTCTATCTTGATCAGGATATGACTATGGGGAATCTGTTATTATCAGCAGATGGTAAAGATCTACTTATTACCAAGCATACACAAGAAGGTAGCTATAGTTGGGATGAAGACTTGCTGCGGATTCAAAATTTTGGCATATCTTCTGATTGTCGTCCTGCCTTCCATTTTTTGAAGGATAATACGGATCATACGATTCAATGGGATGCAGGAAGTTCGCCTTTGTGGAAATAAGTAGGGCAATGGATGGGGTGCGTTTGCTTGTGATAGCAATTATTGTATTGGCAACACAGTGTAGTAGTGAGTGTCAGGCTAGCCAGACGGTTGAGTTAGAACAACGGTTTTGGCTAGCGGATATTGCTGCCCAAGGGCGCATTACGTCGCCAATTTTCACGGGGAGAGTTGATTTGAAAAAGGATTTAGGCTTTCAAAATACGGACTTAGTAACAACAAGGTTGTTGTGGCACATTAATGAAAAGAATAGTTTGTATTTCGGCTATTTTGATGGACAGTATGGTGGACAGACGGTACACAAACAACGGCAAGAATTTTTAGGGGGCTTGCTTTCAAGGGAAGTTACGTATGACGTAAGGGAAAACTTACAACTTGCATATTGGAAAATTGGCTGGCGCAAGTATTGGCAGAAACATCCGGATGATAAAATAAAAATGGCGTTCTTACTTGATGCAAAAACAGTTTCCATACATGGTTCAGCTGGGGTTTGGTCGTCGATACAAGGAAGTTCCTCTACTTTTACCAAGGGCAATGCAGTTTGGAAAATGACGATACCGACGGTTGGTTTCCTCCTCACTGTCCAACCGCGATCGGGTGTTAACTTTAATATGGAGGTGTCAGGATTAACTACTGGTAATAAGGGGTTTACTTTTTTGGATTATGAGACCAGTTTGGAAATGGCTATGGGAGCCAACAATAACACGAGTATTGTTATTGGCTATCGAGTCATTGACTATCGTGATAGGCGCCAAGGAAGTGGATCATACTTGGATTCATTTAAGCTAGGCGGTGCTTTTTATGGAATTAAAACATCTTGGTAGCCCTCAAAATAGGATCATAATACGAAATCACTGGAAAAAATTGCGATTCGATCTTGGCTAACATTGCCAGGACGGTCGCGATTTTTTTCTCGGAATTACCCTTAATTTTTACTGATATTTCATTGTTGGGCTTTACTAAGATAAGGTATAGGGGTAAGATTAAGGTATAAAAATAAGGTGGTGAAAGACCTATGAGTGCTGGAAATGAAAATATGATGTATGGAAATGGTCTGGCTAATAATTTGAGAGGGAATGATTTTGATAACTCCATTTGGGGAGAGAACGGAGCGGATACCTTGCGGGGGCTTGTTGGTAATGATTACTGCGATGGCGGTACTGGCAATGATGTTCTAGATGGCGGTAAAGGCAATGATACCTTGTCTGGCGGAGAGGGCAATGACATATATCTATTTGATATTCGGTATGGTAATGATGTTATTATAGGGTCAAGCACCAATAATAATGATATATTGTCATTTGGTACGGGCATTACTCTCAGTAGTAAAATGGATTTCCTCCAATCTGGTAATGACCTTGTTGTTACACAGGGAAATGATAATGTGAACTTGATGGGGTGGTTTGAGAGTAGCGTTAATCGTATGGGAACCTTTCAATTTGGGCGCTTAAAATATTTGTTAGGTGATAATTTAAATGTAGGCGCTAGCGGAGGCGATTCACTAACGGCTAACGCTAATAAAAATAGTCTATTGATTGGTCTGGACGGCAATGATACTTTCTCTGGCAATAGTGGCTCGGATGCACTGTTTGGTGGTGGAGATAATGATGTCTTAGATGGTGGAGGTGGTAAAGATCTATTAATGGGTGGTAGTGGCAACGATTCCGTAGTAGGGGGATGGGATGCGGATAGTCTTTATGGGGGACTAGGCAATGACACCTTAGTTTATGATAGTAAAGATACAGTTCTTGATGGTGGAGAGGGTTTTGATATTTTAGAAATTTCCGATATGACAGGCAAGGTCAGCGTTACTCTAAACGCAAGTAAGGTAATGAAAGGTATGGAAGGCCTTAAGGGCAATAGCTTCGCTAACCTTCTTGGTGGTGATAGTTTGAGTAATACTCTCTGGGGAGGTGCCGATAATGATACTCTGCGGGGGTTTGCTGGCAATGATGTGTTATTTGGTGAAATTGGCAATGATTTTTTAGAGGGTGGTGTTGGTAGTGATACTCTTATAGGGGGGATTGGCAATGATACCCTAGTCTATGATGCCTTGGATAGCATGATAGGTGGTAGTGAAGGTATTGATGTACTTAGCGGAGCAACGGCTGTGAGTAAGATTGCTATTGATTTGAATACCGATGTATATAGTGGTATTGAGATTGTAGTGGGGAGTAAATATGATGATGTGCTGATCGGACTTGATGATATGGCCGTTAGTCTATTTGGCGGAAATGGCAAGGATAATCTGCGAGGTGGCAATGAAGGAGACTTTCTAGACGGCGGTATTGGCAACGATACCATTGATGGCGGTATAGGAGATGACACCATTGTGTATGGCGCAGGTGATATGGTGAATGGCGGTGGGGGTTGGGATATTCTAAATGCCCAAAGGGCAACCTCTGCTGCGACGATCAATATGAGTAGTAATTATTCTGGGATTGAGCAGGTGCTAGGCAGTTCTTTTGCTGATAAGATTACAGGTAGTAACATAGGTAATGTACTGAGTGGTGGTAAAGGTAAGGATACCTTGTATAGTGGTCTTGGTAACGATACTATCACTTATTTTGCAGGGGATGGTCAAGACGTTATCTTGGCCTCAGGGAACGATATACTTGTCTTTGGCAACGATATTCAGCCCGTAAGTACTGTATTGAAAAAGCAAAAGGATGATTTGTTGCTTACTATTTCAGCAAAAGACAGCATTCTTTTGAAAAATTGGTTTATCGCGAATGATGAAACGGAACGGTTGCACCAATTCTACTTTGGTGATGTGAATTATGAGGTCTGTAATGATACTGGAAACATATATTTTCAACCAGCGGGCATTGAGTCTATGCTTGGTAATGATGCCAATAATATCCTAACTGGAAATGAAATGGATGAAGCTTTGCTTGGGTATGGTAGTAACGATGTTTTAGATGGCAAAGGTGGAAATGATTCTCTTTATGGTGGTACAGGTAATGACACCTTAGAAGGGGCTGGCGGTAATGATATCTTGTCTGGCGGAGAAGGAACGGATGTATATTTATTTGGCAGTAGCGGTGGTAATGATAGTATTAGCGGAACTGTTGGAAATTATCTAGATGAGGTGAATTTTGGCAGTGGTATCACGAAGGAACAGCTTGCTATTTCTTTAAGTGGAAATGATCTTCATATTACAGTACAGGGTAGTAATGATAGTCTAGTGGTGCAAGATTGGAATGATGGAATCCTTTATAAATTAAACAAATTTATTATCAATGGGCAAACTTATTTTACGGATGGAAACGCATGGCAGGAACCTACGCAATTATCGAATAAGCTTGCTTATCTTTCAGATCGGAATGGAAATGTGAATGTTTACACGACGGAGTCTAATGATACTCATGCTTTAAGAATAAATCCCAATGATGATGCTCTGTCGTATAGCGTGCAGCCCGCATGGTCACCAGATGGCTCTCAGCTTGCTTATGCAGGAGATGGCGGCAATGTCTACGTCATAAATGCTACAGGCAGTGGGAATATCATCAATTTGACGCCGCTTATGGGTGGTTCGAATTCTGAGCCAGCATGGTCACCAGGAGGGGGGAGAATTATCTATAATCATGCTTCGAATTATGGATTTACTTCCGACCTTTATGTTGTTGGCTTAGATGGGCAAGGTTTTATGAATAAAACAAATAGTCCCGATCCTGAATATAATCCCATATGGTCGCCAGATGGTACCAAACTTGCCTATGTTTCTTATGCTGGAGGTTTTTATAATATTTACGTACAGGATATGGTTAAAGGGGGATCTCCTCAGCGTCTGAATATTTCAGAGGGAAACTTCAATCAAATCGCATGGTCGCCAGATGGTAGCAAGATTGCCTGTGTCAATACGGGAACCAACCAAATCTTTAGCATGAATGTGGATGGTAGCGGAGAACAACAGCTCACGACGCAGCGCACAAATGAGCATTATGCTCATCCGGTATGGTCGCCGGATGGAGTGCGTCTTGCTTATCAATGGGGATCTGCATCAACGATTGAGCAGATAACCAATTGGGAAATCTACGTTATGAATGAGGATGGTTCGCGTCAAACCCAATTGACTCTGAATGGAGCGAGTGATCGTAATCCTGTATGGTCACCTGACGGAACACAAATTGCCTTTGAATCCTATCGTCAAGGAAACTGGGACATCTATATTATGGACCGGGCAGGCGTAAGTCAGCTTGCTGTTACTACTAATCCTGGTAGTGATACAAATCCTGTATGGCAACCTCTCGCGACGGGCAACCCTTTTTATAATTTTCGCGTAATTGAGGGTAATGATGCTGGTGAAGCTTTGACAGGTGGTAGTACGAGTGATATTATGTTTGGCTTTGGCGGCAATGATACTCTGCATGGTGGCAGTGGTAGCGATACCTTGTTTGGTGGTTCTGGTACGGATGTTCTTTATGGCAATGAGGGCAATGACTGGCTAACGGGTGAGGCTTATCGAGATACTTTATATGGTGGTGAGGGGGAAGATACTCTAGTAGGTGATGGGCAGGGGGTTATGTATGGCGGAGCAGGAAATGATGTATATGTTGTTAGTTTTAATGAGGTTTATAATACACCAGTGCTTGGTTCTGATATTAACAATGCCAATGATACACTGCGGATTCAAAGTGCATCACCCATGCGTATGTGGCATGAACAGAGTGGTAATGATTTGCATTTGACCAATTGTGATTACTACTCTGATTTGTATCTCAAAGATTGGGCGAGGGGTGGTGGTTATCAACTTAACAACTTCCGTTTTGGTGATGCTATTTACCAATTACAAGGCAATGACTGGCAATTTATTACTTCTTTGTCGACCAATGATGATCATCACAATACTCGTGAACAAGCGCTAGTTGTGGGTAATGATAGCAATTTATCCAGTGTCATTGACTATCAGGGCGATACGGATTGGTTTATTTTTACTCCCTCCAAGAGTGGTACCTACAATTTGCGTGGCAATACCGACTTATTTGTGGATATCTTAGATAATGCTGGTAATGCTATTAGCGATTGGCGTAAACCTGTAGCTGGCGAAAATGAGAATGGCTTTTTAGCCAATGGTGTGATGCAGGCTGGCCAAGCTTACTATGTGCATGTAACGGCGAAAGACCCTATTAAAACCGGTGCTTATGCTTTGAATTTACAGCAGCAAACAGCTACTGATGGTAATGACTTCTTGCATGGTAGTATTGGTAGTGATGAGATCAATGGCTTAGGTGGAAATGATACGATTGTTCATTGGTATGGATCTATGTTTGGCGGTTCCGATACCTTGCGCGGTGACGATGGCAATGACTCTATTACTATGGGTGGCAATCATTTGTGGATCGATGGCGGTAATGACAGTGATGCGATAGGTGGTGCTATGGATAATAGTACAGTCTATGGTGGTGCGGGCAGTGATAATCTCGGTGCTGTTTATGGTACAAATGATTATATAGATGGTGGTAGTGGAGATGATTTATTAGGCGGCGATGATACTGCCTGTACGTTGCTCGGTGGTGCTGGTGATGATACCATCACTTTGTGGAACGAAGCTAGCCAAAATGTACTCCAAGGTGGTAGCGGTAACGATGTATATGTTATTCAAGGTAAAGGTCGTAGCCGTACTGGACCAGCAAAAAATCACATCAATAACTATGCCGCGGCGGGGAGTGGCAATGATACATTAGAAATATACACTGATTATAGAAAAAGTGACTTTACCTACAGTCGTACTGGCAATGATTTGTTGATGCGTTATCAGGGCAATGATTTTCTAACCGTTGATCATTGGTTTGATGGCATGGAATATCAACTGCAACAAATTACCTTTGAGAGCATAGAAGATGGTGGCATAGTGACGAAGAATGACATTAATAGCAAATTCCCTGAAAATAGTTTTGATATTACTTTCAATTATGAATATGCTAGTTCATTCTTTACGCCAGAGGTGAAGGCTAATCTAGAATTTGCGGCAAATCTATGGGAACGAGTAATACAAGATGATTTTGCCAGTGTACCTGCTGGTACGGCATTGAGTATACGTGATCCGCGGACCAGTAATTTTGATAGTAAGCTTAGCATTACTTCTGGCAATGATATTGATGATATCGTGATTTATGTAGGTACTACTAGTCTGGATGCTCTGCACTTTACGGGTCTGGGTGGACCTAGTGCTTGGTATTTTGGTGGAAGTAGCCTAGAGACTCGCTGGAACAGTACTACAGCCTTTCAACCGTGGGTAGGTAGTGTCAGCTTTGATGACACTCCTCAGTTTTCGGATGGTACACCTTCCGTTTGGTTTATTGATCCTACCCCTGAGGTGGCAGATGATGTGGCGACAGCAGGTAATAATCAATGCGACTTTATCACTGTGGCTTGTCATGAAATTGGTCATGTACTAGGTATTAGTGATGGCATTGGTGCTTGGGATCAATATATCAGTCAAGTGAGCGGTAATAATGTATTTACTGGAAGTCATGCCATAGTTAATAATAATGGTCAATCTGTTCCCTTAATTGATCGAACCCATCCCAATGGTGGTGCTCTAGTAGCTACAGGATCGACTACGGCTTTTGCCAATAATCAAGAACCAGTTATGGCGTATGGTATTTCCTCCGTCGGACATCGCCTCGTACCGACTAGCCTTGAACTAGGAATGTTGCAAGATTTGGGGTATAGCATCGACTATAGCAAGCAATATCGAGTGTAGCTAACTCGTCCCCAAAGTATTTAAACCGTTAAAAGAAGGAGCTAAGAGCTTTCTTTTGACGGTTTTTATATTGAAAAATAAGTTCCGAAAAAAGGTAATTCGAAATTTATGTCGAAATGAGTTACGTTGTAGAAAAAATGAGCAAACAATTTTTCAAAGTTAAAGGATTGTGATGTATGGAACAACTTGCAAAGGAAAAAAACATAGAAATGGATAGTGCTTCCATATGCCTGCTAACAGTAGCACGTGCATTGGGTATGCCGATAGAAGTAGCACGTGTAGATGAAGTTAGTGAATGGAAACAGGGGCAACTGGCTACGCCACGTCAAGTACTGAAAGCTGCCAAAGGAATAGGCTTAAAAGCAAAATTGCGTAGCATAACTCCAGAGCAATTACCTGATCAGCCTATTCCTTCAATTGCTATTTTGAAAGATGGTCAATATGCAGTGATTGGTCGATGTGATCAAAATACGATTATTGTCTTAGATAATGCCATGCAGCGGCCACAATCAATATCGGTTGAAGAATTTTTTCAAACATGGGGTGGAAGGCTGATTCGCGTAAAACGACCTTTGACTTGGCAAGAAATTAAACGTCGGTTTAATGTTGGTTGGTTTACACCAGCCTTAGTATTGTTTAAAAAACTTTTTGCCGAAACCATGGTAGCTGCTTTCTTCCTGCAGTTATTCGGTCTTGTGACGCCGCTGTTTACACAGGTCATTGTGGATAAGGTACTGCCCTATAATGGTGTTTCCACCCTTGATGTCCTAGCAGTGGTATTATTGGTAGCTGGGATATTTCAAACGATATTAAGTATTTTGCGTACTTATGTCTTTACTCATACCACCAATAAGGTGGATGTCATTTTGGGAGCTAGATTATTTCGGCATATTGCCGCACTGCCACTTAGATATTTTGAGCTGCGGCGGGTAGGGGATACTCTCATGCGTGTATCTGCCCTAAATACTATCAGAGAATTTATGACAGGTACCGGCTTGACAGCGCTAATGGACACCTTTTTTTCGATAGTGTTCATTGCAGTAATGTTTTATTATAGTCCTTTTTTGAGCTGGATTGCATTGGCTTCATTGCCTCTATTTTTGGCACAAAATATTATTGCGACTCCTATCTATCAAAAACGCTTGGAGGCAGTATGGGCTGCTGGAGCGGAAAGTAATGCGTTTCTAGTAGAAACAGTAACGGGCATGCACACCATAAAGTCCCTAGCTGTCGAACCTCAGTTTAATCATCGATGGGAACAACTATTGGCACGTTATGTTAAAACTACTTTTGATAGTGCAGTTTTTGGTATTATATTAGGCAATAGTGGCTCACTTATTCAACGGCTGTCCGGTTTTGCACTATTGTGGTTTGGCGGCCATATGGTTATTGAAGGGCAAATGACCATTGGTCAGTTGATCGCCTTTCAAATGTTGGCGGGACAGGCTGGAGAACCTCTTCAGAGGTTGATGGGAATGTGGCAACAGTTTCAGCAAGCGGCATTGTCTGCTGAGCGATTAGGAGATATTATTACCACGCCGCCTGAAATTGCAACGAATACTGGGGGAGAAAGGGTGGATAGACCGCTAGAGGGTACCATTACTTTTGAACAGGTATCCTTTCGTTATTTGCCGGATACACCACTTGTATTACAACAAATAGACTTACATGTTAAGACCGGCATGAAGATAGGAATTGTTGGACGTTCTGGATCGGGTAAGAGTACGCTTACCAAGCTAGTACAACGATTGTATTTGCCTGAAAGTGGTCGTATTATCATTGATAAAGTAGATGTGGCAGAGATGGATCCATCTTGGCTAAGAAGGCAGATTGGTGTTGTGCTACAAGAAAACTTTTTGTTCAATGGCAGTGTGCGGGATAATATTGCCACTGCTCGTCCAGGAGCTTCAATGGAGGAAGTGATCCGAGCTGCTGAGGTGGCTGGCGCTCATGAATTTATTTTGGAGCTGTCAGAAGGTTATGATACCAGGGTTGGTGAACGGGGCATGGCACTGTCAGGGGGACAGCGGCAACGTATTGCCATTGCTAGAACAATACTGGCAAGTCCGCGAATTCTGATTTTTGATGAAGCAACGAGTGCTCTTGATTACCAATCTGAGAGTATCATTATGAAAAATATGGACAAAATTACGGCAGGTCGCACGACGCTCATTATCGCTCATCGCTTGTCGACGGTGCGGCGGTGTGATCTTATTGTAGTAGTCGATCATGGGCGCATTATTGAGCAGGGTACACATGAGGAACTGCTAACAAGAAAAGGTCTGTATTATAATTTGTATATATTACAACAAGAGGTATGAATATGCTGAAAAAACTAAAAACATATTTTGATATGACGGTAAAAGGGCGCTTATCGCCTAGTGAAAAAGAATTTTTGCCAGCGGTGCTAGAAGTGATAGAAAAACCACTGCCGCCAGCTGGACGTATTGTCATGTGGACAATATTTGCACTTATTATCTTAATCATCACATGGTCAATCTTTGGTCATGTAGATGAAGTGGCGATCGCACCTGGAAAACTAATCCCAGTAGGCTCCGTCAAAGTGGTGCAAGCGGAGGATAAAGGGGTTGTTAAGGCCATTCATGTGCAGGATGGTGACAAGGTAACGAAAGGCCAGTTGCTGATAGAACTTGATACCACAATGTCCGCAGCTGATTTGGCGACTATAAAGAAACAACTTGCGTATTATCATTTGGAAATGGAAAGACTGCAGGCTGAAAAAATCGGTACCGTTTTTTCACCTCAAATTACAGAAGATCTTGATGTAAAAGATGTTAATTTTCAATTCAATGTTTATCTAAGTCGACAAAGTGAATTTCGTGCGAAACTAGCAGCGGCAGAGTCTAGTGTATTGCAGAATCAGGTTAGCCTAGAAGTGGCACGTGCCAATCAGGAAAAACTTCAATCCTTGTATGACATTGCTAAAGACAAGGAAGAACGGATTGAAAAACTGGTGCAGGAAAATGCTGTAGCGGCATTTGTATTACTTGATTATCGTTCGAAACGATTAGAGCTACAACAGAATCTAGCTTCGCAAATCATTGATATGGCACGTTTACAATCAGCAATCGTCCAGAGCCGAGAGACGATGGCTGGCATTGTGGCTGAACGTGATCGGGATATTGATACTAAGCTGGTCGAAGACCGCAAACAAGTGTCAGCCTATAGCGAGGAACTAAAAAAGGCAACAGAAAGAGAACGACTGTCGCATATTACAGCACCGGTAGATGGGCGGGTAACGCAGCTAGCAATGCATACCGTTGGAGGAGTGGCGACGGAAGCGCAAGCGCTCATGGTGATTGTGCCAGAAGATGTGAATCTGGCTGTTGAGGCCTGGGTAGCTAATAAGGATATTGGATTTGTTCATGAAGGGCAAGAAGCAGAAGTAAAAATTGAGACCTTTAGTTTTCAAAAATATGGAACGATTGATGGTGTGGTATCTGAGGTTAGCCCAGATGCTATTGAAGATAAGGAAAAAGGGCGAGTCTATCGTGTCATGCTCAATTTAAACAAAAAACAGATACAGGTAGGAGATAAACAAGTATTTTTTGGACCTGGCATGACTGCCAGTGCGGAAATCAAAATACGGCAGAAACGCATTATTGAATTCTTCCTTGATCCGTTTCGCAGGTATCAGAGTGAGGCTTTGAGGGAGAGATAACATGAGTGCACAAGAGCATACTGAATTAATGAATCAAGTGCCACAACAGGTAGATACTGCTCTGATTTGCCTAGTGACGGTAGCTAAAATACTAGGAATTCCGACAGACGCTGTACAAATGCGTCGTGCCTATGTGGTGGGTACTGGTGGTATGGATGATACTACCTTTATTCGAGCAGCTAGAGATTTGGGGATGAAAGCAAGGGTAATTACCGCTGAACCGGAAAAATTCCCCCAATTACCGGTACCAGCAGTGGTGATTTTAAAAAATGGCAACTATGCCGTGGTAGTTAGAATTGAAGGCGATCGAGTGGTCATGATTGATCCTTATAAGCCAAAGCCTTTTAGCATTCCATTAAATAATCTATTTAATGCCTGGGACCAGAAGGTCATACTGATTACTAAGCGCGTAAAGCTAGCTGAGGTAGCTAAGAAATTCAATATTTCTTGGTTTATACCTGTTGTTTGGCGCTATAAACGGATTTTTATTGAAGTGCTATTTGTATCCTTAATTCTGCAACTATTTGGTTTGGTATCGCCTATGTTTACCCAAACTATTATTGATAAGGTGCTAGTGCATCGTAGTCTGAATACCTTGGATATTTTGGTGCTTGGTATGGTTGTTGTCTCTATTTTTCAGGTGTGGATGACAGCAGTGCGTAGTTATTTATTTACCAATACCAGCAATAAGGTAGACGTGATATTAAGCTCTAAGCTCTTTCGTCATATTACCGCTTTGCCCATTAAGTATTTTGAAACCTGGCAAGTTGGTGATGTTGTATCAAGGGTGCGAGAACTAGAAAATGTACGTCAATTTATTACAGGGTCGTCATTAACCGTCGTTCTAGATATTGTATTTGCCGTGGTGTATATTGTAGTTATGTTTATGTACAGTGGATCATTGAGTTTAGTGGCGTTGGTTGCCCTACCACTGTATATTATGCTGAATGTTGTGGTGACGCCGATTTTCCGAAAGCGTTTAAATGATAAATTTACTACCGGAACAGAAAATCAAGCATTTCTGATTGAGGCCATTACTGGTATTCAGACCATCAAGTCCTTGGCAGTCGAATTGCAATTTGTACAAAAATGGGAACAGCTCTTGGCGCGGTATGCCAAAGCGTCCTTCGCTACCGCCAATTTAGCGAATATAGCAGGGAATATTGGTTCATTTATCCAGCAACTATTTACATTGGCCATATTGTGGATTGGTGCCCATGCTGTTATGGACAATAAAATGTCAGTAGGAGAACTGGTCGCTTTTCAAATGCTAGCGGGGCAGGTTATTGCTCCAGTACTCAGATTGGTGAACATGTGGCAGTATTTTCAACAGACACTTGTCTCAGTGGATCGGTTGGGGGATATTCTTAATGAAAGCAACGAACCCACATTTAACCCGAATCGTACAACCCTCCCTTATATTCGTGGCGAAATTGTATTAGATAGGGTAACTTTTCGTTACCGCAGCGATACAAGTGAAGTGCTCAGGCAAGTCAGCTTGCACATTAAGTCAGGGATGAGGGTCGGAATTGTTGGTCGTTCTGGTTCTGGCAAAAGTACATTAACTAAAATTATCCAACGCCTATATGTACCTGAATCGGGTAGAATACTAATTGACGGCGTGGATCTAGTTCAAGTGGAACCAGCTTGGCTCCGTCGCCAGATTGGCGTAGTATTACAAGAAAATTACCTATTTAATGGTACGATTGCCCAAAATATTGCAACGGCACGTCCAGAAGCAATGCCGGAAGAAGTACAAAAAATATCACAAATTGCTGGCGCCCATGAGTTTATAAAAGAACTGCCTAAGGGTTATGATACAAATGTAGGGGAACGGGGTACGTCTTTATCAGGCGGTCAACGGCAACGTATTGCCATTGCGAGAGCCCTACTGCCTGACCCAAGCGTACTGATTTTTGATGAAGCCACCAGTGCCTTGGATTATGAATCAGAACGGATTATTATGGATAATCTTGATAGTATAGCAGAAGGAAGAACTATGATTATGATTGCTCACCGTCTATCCACAGTGAGGCGCTGTGATTTGATTGTCGTCATGGAACGTGGCAGTATTGTGGAAATGGGCAGTCATGATGAACTGCTCAGACGTCAAGGATTTTATTATGATTTACACCGTCAACAAGCTGAAATGTAACCTACAAAAACCGGAGATCTACGGATCTCTGGTTTTTGTAGGTTATAGTTGGTATTATCTGGAGCACGTTGCTGTTCGTTACTTAAAATGACAGGAAATTTGTAGTGGATGTAGAATAGTATAAAAATGGATATGGAGAGAAGGGGGATACAAGGATGGCTAGTGTTAAGATGTCCAGCCTAATGGGTTCGGCGGGCAATGATATATTAGAGTGTAATTGGGATGCTAATGTACTTTATGGTATGGCTGGCAATGATACCTTGCATGGAACGTGGTCTGATGAATATTTGTATGGCGGGCTAGGGGATGATGTTATTGCAGGCAGCGGTGGAGATGACTATATTGATGGCGGGGAAGGCAATGATACAATCAGTTATGAATGGTCCTATAAAGCGGGGCAAGTCAAGGGTGGTCTAGGAATTGACGTACTTGATGGTAGTAAAGCCAATATTGCCTTAAAGATTGATCTTAACAAACAGTACAAGGATTTCGAAATTATTGTTGGCAGTAGTTTAAATGATAGCTTAAGTGGTAATTTGGCTGACAATGTACTGTATGGTGGTAGTGGAGATGATACCCTAGATGGTGGGCGTGGCAGTGATACGATCTATGGCGGAAATGGTCAGGACAGAATTAGGTACGATGTTCAGGACAATTCCTTAAACATTCATGGTGGCAATGATGTTGATACCTTAGATGCCAGTAATGAAAAGAAGGTAGGTCGTGTTCTTGATTTAGCATTATATGCGGATATTGAAAATATTGTTGGGGGGGCAAAAAACGACACTATATATGGCAGCGATAGGGATAATTACCTTAGTGGTGGACTCGGTGCGGATCTCGTGGATGGTGGAGCGGGCGATGATACCCTAGAGGGTGGTGGTCTTAGTGGTGACACACTGAGCGGTGGTACTGGCAATGATGTTCTTATCTATGATGCGAGGGATACTAAGGAAAATGTTCAGGGCGGTGCAGGTAGTGATACTCTATCAGCACAGGCCTTTGCTAGTAGTGTTACTCTTGATTTGCGCAAATATGGTGAGATTGAAAATGCCGCTGGTGGTAGTAAAAATGATATCCTGCAAGGTAGTGATGATGATAATATTTTGGCAGGCAATGGTGGTAATGATCGGTTAATTGGCAATGACGGAGCCGATGTTTTGTATGGTGGCGATGGTGTTGATAGTCTATATGGCAGTGTTGGCAATGATACTCTGATTGGTGATGCCGGTAGTGATGTACTGGACGGTGGCGACGGTAATGATGTTGTGTTTTATGATCTCGCTGATAAGGCCCCTAATGTTAAAGGCGGCGCAGGATATGATATTCTTGATGCAGGACTACAGCTAAAACAAGTGAAAATCGATTTGACTAAAAATTATCGTGATTTTGAAGTTGTCATTGGTAGTTTAGGTGATGATAGCATACGGGCTGGTAGTACAAGTGTTGAACTATATGGTGAAGATGGCAATGATGCATTATTCGGTGGTAGCGGTAATGATACACTAGATGGCGGAGAAGATAGTGATACCTTGAGCGGTGGCGATGGACAGGACGTATATGTATTCGCCACAGGTAGCGGTGATGATATCATTGCGAAAGACATTCGTAATAAGGATGATATTTTGCGGATTGGTGAAGAGGCAGGCATGTTTACGTTCCAACAAAATGGCAATGATATGGAGCTGGATCTTGCATCGGGTGACTCTCTGCTCATTCAGGGGTGGTATGATGGTGATGATTATAAAATAAAAAATATATATTTTGGCAATTCGGATCAACCCTATGCTGTTAATGTTGGTACAGATGGTAACGATACGGTGATATCTACGAATGACAGTGAACAATTATATGGACTTGCCGGTAATGACTGGTTTGTGGCTAGTGGTGGTAATGATATCTATAATTTTAATAGTGGTGATGGCAATGATACCATTGATTTGACAACTGGTCATGTCGGTGATCAGGCGAAAATACATTTTGGCACTGGTATCGATGCGGCTAAACTGCAGGTAGAAAATCAAGGTAACGATCTACTGGTACATATGTCCCCGACGGATAGTCTGACCCTTAAAGGGTGGACAAGTAGCGCGGGACAAACAATTGCTAACATTCAGTTTGCGGATGGTGGACTATATTATACTTCTGGTAATGTGGGTAGTGATGGTTTTATCACTGGTGATTTGCGTGATAATTTTATAGTCGGTTCGGAAGGTAATGAATTTATTGCTGCCCTTGAAGGCAATGATCTTGTCTATGGTGGTGGTGGTAATGACACTTTATATGGTGGAACAGGTTTAGATATCTTGCTAGGTGGTGATGGTGATGATGTTATTTGCCTAGAGGATATAAATGCTAGTAATGGTGGGGCTATTCGCTTGGTAGATGGCGGTGCTGGACGTGATATGGTCACCGCTTGGAGATTTGGTAGCAATCTTGGTGTAGTGACTATTGATATTAGTGATGAGACGAAATTCATTAATATTGAAGATATTGCTGGTAGTACACATGATGGTGACCGGTTAATCGGCAATAGCCAAGCTAATAGTATGTATGGAAAACTATCATCAGATATGTTGTCATCAGGAGTAGATTATTTTGATGGTCGTGATGGTAGCGATACTATTTTTGGTTACGACGGTAATGATACCATCGTATATGATAGTGCAGACAGCGCTAGCAATATTTATGGTGGTAGTGGTAATGATATCTTAGATGGTAGTGGTTGCAAAACTGCTATGAACGTTACTATGGTTGGTTACTATCATAATGATGAAGATAGAATCGAGGAGGCAATAGGCTCATCCTTCGATGATAGGATACAGGGGACAATGTTAGGAGATATCATTGATGGTGGATGCGGTGATGATGTTATTGATGGAGGCGCTGGTAATGATGCTTTAATTGGCAGTGATGGTAATGACAGTCTATTTGGCGGGGCTGGAGATGATATGTTATCCGGTGGTAGTGGCAATGACAGCCTGTTCGGCGAAGCTGGCAATGATACATTATTTGGCGGAGAGGGTAGTGACATGTACTATTGGGGTCAAAAAGGTATATTGTCAGGTAATGATGTCATTGCTGCTAACGATACGATTACATCTGATAATGCCAATGCTTATGATGCCATTACCTTTGGCACAGGCATGCATCCAGCTAATCTTTCAATAGAACTTAAGGGCACAGACTTAGTATTCACGGCACAAAATGGTGAGACCCTTACCCTTAGTGGGTGGAGCACTGGCTATGAACCTGCAATTACTCAGTTTTATTTCCAGAGCGAAAATGCTTGGTATAGCATTGATCCAGTGACGTTGCTGTGGACTATTGATAATGCAGCCTATGCGAGTGGTACTGCCACAGGCAATGAAGACTTATCGATACATTATGGAAATGATAATGATGGTATATTGAGCGGTAATGAAGTAGATGAAATGTTCTATGGTGGTCGAGGAAATGAACAGATAATAGGCGGTGGCGGTGATGATATTCTCGATGGTGGTGGTGGTAGGAATACCCTAAGTGGTGGTGTTGGTCATGATAACTACTATTTTAAACTGGATGGTGGATCGGATATTGTTGTTGATCAAGTCGATGCACAGGACGATGAGATTGTTTTCGCAAATGGTATTTTGCCCTCCGATGTTGAATTTATTCGACAAGGTAATGATTTGGTAATTGTTCATATGAATGGTGTTGATACAATGCAGATGATTAATTTTTATACGATGACGCAGCCGATCAACACCTTCAAAATTGGTGCCGTCAGCTATAATATGTATGCCAATGATATGCAAGCTTCTCCTGCTGGTTCTACGAACAATTCTAACTCTTTAGTGGGTAATTTGGATAATAATATTATTATGGGACTGGGTGGTAGTGATTACTTGTTCGGTCTTGATGGTTCTGATATACTCTACGGCGATGATGGAAATGATTATCTATATGGCTATAATGGTGCTGACTATATATTTGGCGGTAATGGGAATGATCTCATTGCCCATTATTCTGATGTTCCAGACAAAATAGTAGATGGCGGGAGTGGTATTGATACTATTTTTGGTGCCAATGTAATGGATTTGTCCGATGCAGATCAGTATATTAATATTGAAGACATAGTAGGTACAGGTGATGCGGATACACTGACAGGTAGTGTTGATAATAATGGTATTTGGGGTTATATAGGTGCTGATGTCTTAGACGGTTCAACTGGTAATGACTCTATTTGGGGAGGAAATATAGAACTGCCTGAGGAAACGAATAATGACCAAATGTCGAATGATGCCATCGTAGATGATAGATTTATTTATGATCGGCTGGCTACTGGGGAGTATACTTGTGGTGATGGCGGAGCCGATATTCTTGATGCTTCAAAAGAAACCATTGGTGTGCACATTGATCTGAGTGATAGCACAAAGTACAATAGTATGGAAAATGTCATAGGTGGTAGTGGTGATGATTATATTTATGGTGGGAATGAAACCTATCATACTATGTACTGGGATGGAGTAATTGGAAATCAACCAGCCTTTATCCAAACAACCCAAAACTGGGTTCATAAGTTGGAAGGTGGAAGTGGTTCGGATACCTTAGATGCTGGTGCTGGTAATGATGATTTTAGACGCATTAATTTCTTGGAGCTCAACTATGGATCGGATCCTAAATATCCCCATTATGACTACGGTAAACTAGCGTATGATCTACAATATATTGATGATAGCGCAGATTATACAGGGAATGACTGGCATGGCAACGAGGTCATGCATACCGCTGATACGCTAGTTGGTGGTACAGGACGTGATTTTTACGTGTTCGGACATAATTATGGCAATGATATCATTGCTGGCGATAAAGATAATTGCCAAGATGTGATTTGGCTTGCCAATGATGTGGTAATTGAGCAGGGGCAAGACTTGAATAGCGTACTACGCATTTCCTTCACTGGTGCAAAGAATAAGGATATGGTTATATCCCTCTTAGGCGATCAAGCAGGTTCACATTTAACGATTGCTGATTCGAATTATACCTATGACCGTATGATCTGGCAGTATAGTGCTCTCGTCGATCAAGGTGGCGGAATTTTAAAACGTCAGTACTATGCACTTGCACCAGGTTTGCCACATGGCTTCGAATTCCATTCGGTAGAATGATGAAAAACATATAGTAAAATCGAATGGTAATAGGCTGCTTTAGCACAAAGCAGCCTATTACCATTATCGTCATATGTTTACAATTTATGCAAAAAAAGAGGAAAAATACGCATTATGGCGAAATGGTTTTAATGACTATGAAATAGATTATGAGGGTGTAGATAGGAGAGATGGTATGCTAAAAATAGCCCATATTAATATTACAGATGCTCCAAGTAAGGCGACTGAGGTTTGGGAGTTATTAAATGGACTTCCAACTGAGGAATATGAGCAACGTGTATTTGTATATGAAAAAACCACCGCTGATCAGCGAGCGATTGGGATAAATAATGCCGTACCTTGGGCGGATAAAAGATCTAATGATAAGCGGAGAAAGGCCTTGCCGGATATCTATTCACCGGCCCTGCTTGGCGTACTCAACCATCCTTTTTTTACCCAAGCAGATATTATACATATTCACTCCACCGATGGCGGATTTTTTTCTTATTTGTTATTGCCTTTTTTAGGGGTGAAACCACTGGTGTGGAGCATGAATCAGCCTGATCCCTTCACGGCAGGAGGGCCTGAGCCTTTAGTTCAATTAAAAAGTACCATGAGCCAATTGGTAGATGTACATATTGTATGCCCTTCAGAAGAAATGAAAAATCAGCTAGGAAGTAGTATTGTAAAGCGTCATGATATTCGAATAATAGACTTTAGCGTGGTCGAGACTGCTTTGTCCCAATACCGGAATTTGTATCAAAAAATCACTCCCGAGCAGCAACTACCCCTTGGCGTAGGGGAAGAAGATGCAGTTATTACTGCCTTGCTGGAAGAATACCATGTTCCCCAAATGTTAGAACGAGCTAAGTTAAAGGGGTGGAAGGCAGTCTGGCAGGCGTTTCAAATTCATTATAAGAAGTATGAGCAAAAGCAGGCTCCTGAGCGAGGAGCCTTTACGGACCTATTCTTTGGTTATTGTTTAGCAAAAGTGCAATTACCGGCGGATAATGAAATATTGTGGCAAATTGCTGAGCAGTGGCATAATTATCGAAAATTGCCCCCGCGTGCTGGCGGTATGCCAGCGAAACAATATAATGCCTTACTATATTGCTCTCGCCTACTGCGCCAAAGACTGCATCAGTATTTTGCCGAAACGCCACTAGAGCAGACTGTCAAGCTTACAGAAAAACAGCAACTTACAATAATTGCCATATGGCGACAAGTATTCTTGAATGCCTTTTCTACCCTTAATATGCAGGCTGACAGTATGAACAATGGCTACCAGAAAGGGGAAGCCATCTTGGCTAATAAGGATGATCAAGGGTGGTATCCTAAACTCATTATTGCTAGTATGTATGCGCCTTTTGCTGCTGACCGGGTTAATATTCAGACTGGTACGCTGCTTAACTCTGCCGATATTCCTATGTGGTGCAAGGCGGTGCTATCTTTCTGGCTGGTGAGCACCCCTTATTTCAATTCAGAAGAACGGCACAGACAAAAAATTCTTACCTACGTTGCGGATTTTTGCCAATCGGCCTTACAGTCATCCAAGCGTATGTCTCTTGGCTTTTTCCGTGCTTTTTTAGAAGAAACCATGTCAGGATTATGGCGAGCAAGCTATATTGGTGGCAACAATCTTAAAGAATTATCAATATTCGGTGATTTTATTCATACTCATATGAAGGAGTTTTATCCTAATTTTAAAAATGTAACGTTTAACTATAAGCCAAAACCAGGGGGGAAAATACGCATTGGTTATATTTCCCGAAACTTCTGTAGTCAGGCTGTTAGTTACTATATGGTCAACCGTATGATCAATCATGATCGAGAAAAATTTGAAATCTATACTTTTGCCGTGGGTGATCGCTATGATGATATGACCAAAATTTTTGAACAACATAGTGATAAATTCATCAAAATGGATAAAGAGTATAACATTGATAAAATGGCCAAAACTGTTCTTGATAGCAAACTGGATATGCTCATTTATGGAGATATTGGTATGGATCCGATTACCTATATGCTGGCAGCCTTGCAGTTAGCGCCTGTACAGGGAGCGCTAGTGGGGCATGGTATTACTACGGGTCTGCCTACCATGCAATACTATATCAGTGGTGATTTTGAACCTCATGATGCAAAGGGGCATTACCGAGAAAAACTTATTCGCCTGCCCAATCTAGGGGCAGCGCAGTATCCGCCAGGAAATTTTACGGATAAATTTACGAGAAAACAACTGGGTATCCCTGAGGATGCCGTAGTATTTGTATCTTGTGCCAATGGGATAAAACATGGACCGACGCGAGATCGTATACTGGTGGAAATTCTCAAGCAGGCTCCGAATGCTTGGATTGTGCTCAAACCTTTCCAGAATCCACCGAGTATTCATCCAGGATTTGCCAAGCGTGTTATGGAGACGGCCAAGGCAGCGGGCGTTGGCAGCCGCCTGCTCATCTTGCCGCCACTACCCAAACCACAAGATGTACTAGGGTTGCTATCAATCGCTGATGTGCAGCTTGATACCTATCCTTATGGTGGCTGGACTACCAATATGGAAGCATTATATATGGGACTACCCTTGATTACTCAACAAGGCGACATGATGCGCAGTCGTTGGGGAGCATTTATGTTGCGAGCGCTTGGTATAAGAGAAGGCATTGCTGGTGATGAGGCAGAATACATTGCCTGGGCCGTCAAGATGGCGAAAGATACTGCTATGCGTAGTCGATTAAAAGAACAGATAAAAGGCAATGTGTTGGACGTATTATTCAATGGAAAGAAAGCGCAGACGTCTTATGAACAGGCATTGCTAGAGGCGCTGCAAGAAGGTAGGGGAGAAGAGTAATGACTATACCATGCCCTCCTGTCATAACCATAGGAATGCCTGTATACAATGGTATAAAATTCATTCGGCAGGCGATCGACTCTTTACTGGCACAAGATTTTATGGATTTTGTTTTGATTATTTGTGATGATGGCTCGATTGATGGTACGGTAGAAGTCTGCCAAGAATACGCCGTTTTGGATAAACGTATCATTTTCAAAAAAAATAGCAATCGGTTGGGGGGAGCGGCCAATTTTAATCATGTATTTTCTGTAGCAGAGACCCCCTATTTCATGTGGGCGGCCCAAGATGATGTCTGGAGCAGTTCCTATATAACAAAATGTTTACAAGGCTTACAGGAAAGTCCAAGTGCTGTAATGTGCTTAAGTGAAATATCCTTTATTAATGAATACGGTCAAGTATTAAAGCATGGGGGATATGGACGGTATAAAAATATTGATACTGCAGGAATGGATGTTGTAGCTCGTGTTCGTGAACTAATATGCCGTATGGGATGGTATGCACTATATGGGGTAGTTTCTACAGAAATGCTGAAGAAAACTGGGCTCTATCGTGAGCAATTTGGCGGTGATGTAATACTCATGCTAGAAATGCTCTTACAAGGTGAATTTATAAAAGTGCCTGAGCCACTTTTCTTTTATAGAGTACCAAGTAAAGAAAAGACGGCCCATGAACTGATGATGGATACGAATCATAGCTCGGTGAAAAAAGGTGATGCTACGCCATATACCAGTCAGGCGAGAGAACTATTGAAGTTGGTGCAGACCTCAGGGCTTGCTGAACATACCAAACAGGTAATACAGCAAGAATTTGTGCGGATACTCAGTCAGGAAAATATACAATGGCGCGGAGAAATCCTCAAAGAAAATATAGTTGATCTTATTACTTTGAGTTTGCTAAATGACGATCTAAAGATATTACAACCGAAATCTCAATCGGTAACTAATACAAGGAAGGGCTCTGCCCCCAAGGCAGTTGTGTTTTTTCCTCACAATCCTTACCCGTCAAAAACAGGAGCTCATGCTCGCTGTATGACAATGATGACGGCCTTACACCATTTAGGTTATCAGGTCAGTTTAGTAAGTGCCGATCTATTTAGCGATAATCCTTGGACAAAAACAAGTGTTGAAAAGCTCGCTCATGATCTAGGCATACGGACTGCTATTTATAAGGCTACCAATGCCGACCGCCAATTTTGTCTCAATAAGCAGAGTTTAAGACGCTCTGCCGAACATTGGGATTTTTATACTCCGCCAGGACTCAAGGCATATTTTTCTAGGCAACTTGATGAAGTCAATCCTGATGCAGTGCTCATTAATTATGGGTACTGGGCGGGGTTAATTGACAATAATGACAGTGATGCCTTAAAAATAATCGATACTCATGATTTGATTACCTTAAATGATAAAATGCGTGGGTGTGTAATGAAGCATCTGGATCTGGTAGGAAAAAACCAGTATTCCTTAGAGAATGTGTTAGCAGAAGACTTTTTTAAGCAATTTGATTTGCAACCAGATGCAGGGGAGTTTTCTTGTTATGATAAGTTTGAACAGGCTTTGTTTATTGCCCAGCATGACGCAAAGATTGCTAAGAATCACTTGCAACACGCTACTATCAATTACATACCGATGATGGTAAATAGCCAAGCGTGTTACAATGCCTATCATAGCAACCCTGTGTTTGTTGTGGGGTCAAATGTGTTTAATTTACAAGGATATTTATATTTAATACATAAAATACTGCCGCTGATATTACCGAATTTTCCTGAATTTTGTGTAGACGTGATTGGCAGTGGTTGCAACATGCTACGGCAGAAGGGGAGAGGTGCTGAGATAAAAGGCAGTGTGCCAGATTTGATGCCAATATACCAACAGGCTAAGTTTGCAATTTGTCCTTTGATTGGTGGCACTGGTCAGCAGGTAAAAATTATTGAAGCGATGGCTCATGGTTTGCCCGTTGTTGCCTTACGTAATGTGTCGGAGAGTTCCCCAATAGAGCATGGTGAGAACGGTTTTATTGCCAGTAACGCTAGAGACTTTGCTCAGTATATGATGATTTTGCAAAAAGATGTAGCTTTATGCCGACGTATGGGAGAATGTGCAAGACAAACGATTGAGGAGCAGTTTTCCATGACGCGCTTGGTTAATGAATTTGGTCAAATCGTAAAGGGCTAAAGGTGGTGTATTTTTATTCCGCGTTATAATGAACTGTCTTTTCTTGTTATCCAGTGTTTGAAAAAATATATTTCAGGTCATGGCATTGATCTGAAGAATATTGCAAAAAAATTAGAATCTAGTTGGGAAAAGTATGGTTTTAGGAAAAATAAAGAACTTGTAGATCCTAGGGATATCAAAAAAATTTTGCTGCTGAGGTTAGATGAAATCGGTGATGTGGTATTAACCAGTGCTTTTTTGCGTGAGGTACGCCATTGTTTTCCCCAAGCGGCTATAACCTTGGTTGTCAAACCTGAAACATACAATCTAGTAGAATTATGCCCCTACGTGGATAAAGTGCAGACCTTTAACTGGCGGGTTAATCGGCAACATCTTGTAGAGGGATGCATGACGATAGTGAACTTTTGCCAGGAGAAATTATGGTCAGAACATTTCGATCTTTGTATTATCCCTCGCTATGATCATGATATGTATAATGCTACCTTATTGGCTTACTTAAGTGGTGCTAATATGAGGGTGGCTTATACGGAACAGTCGACACCTCTTAAGGCGCAGCGTAATAAATATTTTGATGTATTATTAACTCATATTATTCCAGGTGGTGGTGTTAAACATGAGGTAGAACGTAATCTTGATATATTGCGTCATCTAGGCTGTGCAGTAGAGGAGAGTAATCTTTCGCTGTGGACGGATGAACGGGATGAAGAATTTGCAACCCAGGCGTTAGAGGGTAACAAGGAGTTATGCATTGCTCTTTCACCAGGCAAAGAGGACAATGTAAGGGTTTGGCCTATTGATCGGTATATTGAAGTAGTAAACTATTTGGTCAAAAGGTATAACGCTAGAGTACTAATCTTAGGTAGTGCCGCCGAGGCGGAAGCCGGTCGGCGATTAAAAGAGGCGCTGCCTCAGCAGGTATTTGATTTTTCGGGTAGTACTACGTTGCGTGAAACGGTAGCTCTGCTCAAACAATGTCACTTATATATTGGCCGGGATACAGGTGTCATGCATATGGCTACGGCTGTCGGTACGCCGGTAGTAGAAATCTGTTGCCATGCCCGTAGTGCTGACCCATGTTATATGTATAGTCCGCGGCGCTTTGCTCCGTGGGGGGTGCCAGCTGTTGTCTTGCAACCAGAAAAAACTCTAACTCCTTGCCGAGATGGATGCCGTTATTCTCAGCCCCATTGTATTCTTCAAATAACAGTTGAACAAGTTAAGGCAGCTGTTGATAGGATGCTACCTCAAATTCCTATTTATTCTCCTCAGGTACTAATGCCCAAGGTTAAACATATTGGAGGTAACAACATGCGAACACTATTTATTCATCCTAATTTTCCTGCTCAGTTTTTAAATTTGGCACCAGCCTTGGGGAGAAATCCTGACAATCAGGTGGTTTTTTTGACAAATCGGCAGGAAGGCAATTTGCCTGGTGTGCAAAAGGTCCTATATGCAAAAGCCCGTGAAGTTGCATCCCAGACTCATAACTATGTAAGGCCGCTCGAAGATGCTGTACTGCAGGGGCAAGCTGCTTGTCGTGCGGCCATACAACTCAAACAGCAAGGTTTTGTTCCGGATGTTGTGTATGCTCATTCTGGCTGGGGACCAGGTATGTTTATGAAAGAGATTTTCCCGAAGGCTGCTGTGGTTAATTATTTTGAATGGTTTTATCATTCTCATGGCACGGATGCAGATTTTGATCCGTCAGAGCCCTTGTCTATTGATGGGGAATGTCGGATTCGTGCGAAAAATGCACCCATTCTAATTGACGTATGTTCTTGTGATAGAGGGGTTAGTCCTACTTATTTTCAACGTAGTCAGTTTCCATCTGAACTACAGTCCAAGATTAGTGTACTGCATGATGGGGTAAATAGTGATTTCTACCAGCCAAAACCCGATACCAAATTAGTATTACCTAATATTAATTTGGACTTATCGGAAGCTGAAGAAATTGTTACCTATGTAGGACGGGGTATGGAACCTTATCGTGGTTTTCCTCAATTTATGGAGTCCGTTGAAATTCTCTTAAAGCGCCGTCCGAACTGTCATGTTGTCATTGTGGGTGCCGATCGCGTGGCTTATGGTAAAGCGCTACCTGACGGTAAAACATACAAACAATTAATGCTAGAAAAACTCGATATTGATCTTATGCGGGTACACTTTACGGGTTTACTGCCTTACAATCAATACCGCCAGGTGCTGCAGGCCTCTTCTGCCCATGTATATTTGACTCGTCCTTTTGTGTTATCCTGGTCCATGCTAGAAGCTATGTCAACGGGATGTTTGCTAGTGGCATCGGATACTGCGCCAGTTAGGGAAGTCATTAAAGATGGGGAAAATGGTCTATTGGTGGATTTCTTCTCGCCACCGCAGATTGCTGCTCGTATTGAGGAAGCTTTAACTAATCCAGATCGTATGGCCGTCATTCGTCAAAAAGCTCGTCAAACCATTCTCGATAACTATGCCCTTAATAAGTTGTTACCTCAGCAAATCGCTCTGTTACAACAAGTCATAGAGCAAAAGCGGTGACCGAGGGGACTGAAAAAGTATGATTGGACGAAGCGATAACAAGATTAACTATGACCTGTTAAAGTTTATACCCCCTGATGCTGCTAACATTGTAGAAATGGGCTGCGGCACTGGTGCGTTAGGATTAGTCTATAAACAAAAAAATCCTATGGTTCATTATGTGGGCGTAGAAGGAAATGTCCAGGCAGCGGCTGCCGCAACTGAGCGACTCGATAAAGTTGTAACCGCCAATGTGGAAAATGTCAACTTGGCGGATATAATTGGTGGTACGAAGGTTGACTGTTTGATCTATGGTGAGGTGCTTGAACACTTACTTGACCCTTGGGCAGTATTAAAACGTCATGCGGATTGCCTTAGTGAAGGTGGGCAAATACTAGCGTGTATTCCGAATATTCAGCATTGGAGCATATTGATCAATTTATTGCAGGGGCAGTGGACGTATCAGGATGGTGGACTGTTGGACAAAACCCATCTGCGATTTTTCACACTAGAGAGTATTCGAGATATGTTTGCTACCGCTGGGCTTCCTGTTTTTGATATAATACCGCAACGGTTTGAAGAAACAGCAGAATTTAAAAAGGCCCAGATGATATTAGCGCCAGCAGCTGGTGCCTTAGGGCTTGATGCCAAGCGGCTTGCCATTCAGACAGGGACACTGCGCTACATTGTACGTGCCGCAAAACAACCAGTGGAAAAACGAATCCTAATCCAGGCTATGCTCGGGGAAACCAAAGTATGCTCCCGGGTGCGTATTAGTGAACCCCATGATTTTCTCCGAACTGTGCCAGGTGTGCGTACGGTGGAACAGGCTCGTAGGGCGGATTTGAATCTAGCCCGGCCAGGTGAAGGCAAGGTTTTTATCTGGCAACGAACATGGCCAGAAGATTTTAAGCAACAAGAAGAACTCATCAAACGTGGCTATCTGGTCATTGCTGAAATTGATGATGATCCTCTGCGCTGGCAGGAATACCACGAAAAAAACAATTTTCTGGCCTTTCGTTCCTGTCATGGAATTCAAACATCTACTGAGCCGCTAGCTGAATACTTAAGGCAGTTCAACCCTCATGTAGCGGTGTTCCCGAATCAAATGGCATATTTGCCACCACTGCGTCAATATGATGGTGCGAATCCTATCACCCTATTTTTTGGTGCACTGAATCGGGAGGAGGACTGGCAACCGCTTATTCAGTCCCTTAACAATATTTTGGAGCAATTCGCTAATAAAGTGCAAGTCAAAGTCATCCATGACAAACTCTTTTTTGATGCCTTGTCAACACCCTATAAACAGTTTATTCCCTTTTGTCCATATGGTCGGTACCAAGAAATACTGCATGCTTCTGATATTGCTATACTGCCCTTATTACCGACGCGTTTCAATTGTATGAAATCGGATTTGAAATTTCTAGAGTGTGCAGCTCATGGTGTAGTGGCGTTAGCGAGCCCAACAGTATATGATCAGACAATACAGGAAGATGTTACTGGTATGCTATATCGAAACACTGAAGAATTTACTAGCAAACTCCGTCAACTAATGGGAGATGATACCTTGCGCCATAGCCTTGCTAGTAATGCTCGTCAATGGGTAGCTAGCAAGCGGATGCTAGGACAGCACTATCAACAACGTTTGACGTGGTACAATCAGTTGCTAGATCGATATGCAGTGGTGAATAGGGGAGTATATAAACGCATGGGGATTTTATAGAAGAATATGGGGTATGTGTAAAAAAATATGATGTTTAAAAAAAAGAAGCAGGAATTTCATAGTAGGTATAGAATATAGCAAATTGTATATATTTTATGACTAGTCAAATGGAATGATATTTTCTTATTTCCTATAATCTTTACATATAATGAAATTTAAGGGAGTGATATATACATATATTTGGAAAGGTGATAAACTAGAGGATATATCATTATAAAATCCATTTGGTGGTATGGAGATTGGTAGTAAATTTAATGTTTAATATTTAAGGGGGCAAAAAAATGGCAACTACAAAGTTTGATGCAAAAAAAGGTATTGTGACATGGACTGGAACAAATAACGGTGACATTGGTTGGGCAAGTAATGATTACATATGGAAAATGGATGGTAAGGGCGGAGACGATATTCTTACAGGTGGTCATAATGACGATATTATGATTGGTGGCACTGGTAATGACATGTTAAGCGGTAATGATGGTGCAGATCTCCTAAAGGGAGATCTCGGTATTGACAGCCTATACGGTGGTGCTGGTAGCGATGTACTATATGGTGGCATTGGCAATGACATTTTAGACGGTGGTGCTGGAGATGATGTCTTATACCTAGAGAACTACGGAGATGTATTGCATGGTGGAGATGGAATTGATGTGCTTAATGCTAGCACATATAAAATTACTGGTAAGGAAGTAGGGCTTAAAATTGATGCTGGTGCTGGTAACTATGCAGTAGGTAGTATTTTAACTAAAGGTGCTGCTGTTACTTTTGGTCAAGCAATAAGTTTTGATGGTATTGAAAGTTTCGTTGGTTCAATGAAAAATGATACAATAACAGCTGGCGCAACAACTACAGTGATTGTTGGTGGTGCTGGCAGTGATATTTTGACGGGATATGGTAATGTTAGTGTATTACTACAAGGTGATGCAGGGGCAGATACTTTGAATGGTAGTGCGGGAGATGATACGTTATTCGGCGGTAAAGATAAAGATTTAGTCTATGGTAACGCTGGTAATGATATTTTGTTTGGCGATGCTGGTGATACTCTATTGGGTGGCGCTGGGAACGATACCTTCTACTGGTCAGCAAATCTTGCTAAGGTAGATGGTGGTGATGGCGATGGCGATGTTAACACATTGACAGCGATTGCGACTGAAGATATTACTATTGCTGGTATTACTATTAAAGGTGTTATTAGTAAAGGTGTTACGATTGACTTAGAAAAAGAAGGTACTGGTACGTACGGTGTTCATGAAGGGAAAAAGGCATTTGTTGCTCGTTATGAAAATATTGACAAAGTTATTGGCACTAACAGTAATGACAAAATCACGGCTAGCAATGCTGGCACTGTTTTAGATGGTCGTGGTGGCGATGATATTCTTACTGGTGGTATGGGCAATGATGTATTCTACTTCGATTCTTCCTATGGCAAAGATGTTGTGAAGAGCCAAGATAATGGAGATTTTGTGCTGTTAGGTGATCATTTGACCTTTACTGATATTAAAGTATCACGCGGTACTAAAAAAGAGAGTAACAATCTTATTATCAAAACAGCTTTTGCTGACACTTTGACCGTTGTGGATTACTTTAAGGATGGTGCAGAAAAACCATATATCATTGATAGTAATGGTAATGTATTTGATATCGCTGCAGCCGTTGCTAGCACAAGTGGTAAGGTAGTTGATGCCAGCGGTAAAAAAATCATTGATGCAGTTGCAACTGCAGATGTACAAAATAGTGGTGCTTTGCCTACTGCAGTCGCTAGTATGGTAAGCAATACCTATGAATTCACTATCGGTGGTACTAATTTGGATGTTAAAGCTGGCAATCATACCAATGATAGCTTAAAAGTCAACGCTCCAGCAGAACTATTTGATTATGCTAAGTTCTTGGCTACAGATGCTTCTGGTATTGGTGTAGCGCAAACTGGTCAAAATTTAGAACTTAATTTTGGTACTGGTCAAGGAACAATTACTCTTGCAGGCTACTATGCTGACGGTGCAAAAAATATTACTAAAGTAGAATTGCCTACCGTATTTGGTGCTACCACTGTTCTTAGTGGATTTAAGGCTACGAGCAATGCAGGTGGAGCAACTGCTGGAACGGCTAGCGATGACTTCATATACGGTTTAGGAGGCAATGATACCATTGCTGGCAATGGTGGTCATGACTTCCTATACGGTGGCGCAGGTAATGACGTAATCTCTGCTGCTGGTAGCTCTATGTTAATTGGCGGCACAGGTAATGACCAGTTAACTGGTAGCGCTAGCTTTGACGTTTTGGCAGGTGGCGACGGTAATGACGCCCTTGTGGGTGGTGCAGGTCGTGATCTATATGTATTTGGTGGTACTAGCTGGGGTAACGATGTCATTGCTGACAGTGGCGAAAACTATGTAGCATTTGTGAATAAGACTATGCCAAATAAAGATGTTTTGGCTACAGTGATTGATGGTCATGTAGTGGTGACAGCTGGTGATAGCTCAATTGATTTGGGAACTAGTGCAGTAGCTGGTGACTTCAGATTTGTCTTTGGTAATCCAGATGCTAATAATAGTGCTCTTTACAAAATCGATATTAATGGCGGTCATGCAAGCTTTACAACAACAGATACAACTGTTAATCTTCATAAAGATATATTCGGTAAATTGTTCTAAATCAAATAGATCCCAACAGGGGCGGCTGCCAGCCGTCCCTGTTTTTAATACCTATTTCCCTTGAGAATAATAGGTGCAGGAAAGGAAAGGCGATCAATATATGGGCGTAATTACTAGCAATGATACTATATTTTACGGTACAGCGGGCAATGATTTACTGCTTTATGATGGGCAATCACAATATACCTGTATTGACGGCGGTAAAGGTTGGGATACTTTAGACGCTAACGTATATACTGGTTCAGTAACGATTGATTTCAGTAATACTACAAAATATAAGAATATAGAAGTCATACAGGGCAGTGACTATAATGACGTACTGACAGGTGCTAGCATTGCCAATCACTTGGTTGGTGGCAGTGGTGATGATCTTCTAGATGGTGGTAAGGGGGCAGATACTCTTGCCGGTGGAATAGGTAATGATACCTACATGGTAGATCATATTCGAGATATAATACGTGAAAATACTGAGGAAGGTATTGATACTGTTATATCTTCAGTATCGTATACTCTGACTGAAAATATAGAAGATTTACAAATGATTGGTAAAACCAATAAAAAAGCAATCGGTAATAGTTTAAATAATAGGATAATAGGCAATGATGGGGCCGATCTACTCTTGGGTTTAGAGGGGGATGATGTCCTAAAAGGTGGTGCAGGACGAGATACACTGGATGGTGGTGTAGGAACGGATACCTTGTACGGTGGCAGCGGGGATGATGTTTTTGTAGTGGACAGTCTTACAGATATTATCATTGAGGCATCTAATGAGGGCGCTGATACTATCATGGCATATGGGGATTATCGTTTGCTAGAGGATGTTTATGTGGAAAAACTCATCCTCGCAGGTAAAGGAAAGTATAATGCCTGGGGTAATAGTCACAATGAATATCTTTTTGGAAATAGTAATGATAACATCTTAGATGGTGGATATGGTGCTGATACGCTTTTGGGTGATGCAGGTAATGATGTTTTACTATATGATGCGAATGATCCGTTGGTCGATGGCGGAAAAGGTTATGATACGCTGAGCGCAGCTACTGAAACCCAGTCTGTTACTATTGATCTGAAAGCACGTATTTATAGAAATATAGAGTTTGTACAAGGCGGTGTTGCTGATGACATGCTATATGGCACTGTGTCGGTCAATAATCTATCAGGTGGTGCTGGTGATGACTGGTTAGACGGTCGTGGTGGTGCAGATACACTGTCTGGCGGTGACGGTAATGATACCATCGTGTATTATGCAGGGCGAACGATTAAATTTGACGGAGGGGTTGGCAATGATATATTGCTAGCAGTAGCCAGTGGCAAACGAGGCGTTAAAATCAACCTGACTGATTTAGGCGCACAATGTACCAATATTGAAACATTGGTAGGTACAGAGTTTAATGATACTTTGATTGGTAGAAATACAGGTAATGATACCTTGGACGGTGGTAAAGGCAGTGATTTTTTCATTGGGGGAGCAGCTGAGGATACCTTTATTTTTTCTCCAGGTCGAGGTAACGATACGATTCGGGCTGCAGGTAATGAAGATAGTATCTGGCTAACAGGCTTGCATGCTGAAGATTTAGTCGGCTATATTCAACCTAAAAATAAGAAAGTAACAACGAATAACTTGATTTTAGCCAGCTCGGATATTACCAATCATTTTAATGACACGGTGATTATTCAAGATTTTGATTATGAGCATCGTCCTCATTTTATGCTAGATGGCTTGGAGATTCAGTTGGTAGAAACCTCTAATGATCACTATACTTTTGGTGATGTGAAAAATCTATACGGTTCATTAGATGATGATTCTTTGACGATTGCGAATGGTAGTGGCATCATGGCTCATGGCTTGATGGGAAATGATACGATTTATGGCGGTGCTGGGGATGATCAATTGTATGGCGATGCTGGCAAAGATGTGTTATATGCTCTTGGTGGTAATGATACCCTGTATGGTGGCGAGGGTAACGATACCTATGTACTAAAAGCAACCAGTCCGGCGCATATGACAATTGCTACAGACGCCAGTAATGGCAGTGATGTCTTGTGGTTGCAGGAAGGTGAAGTTACTTCGACTAGTACTGGTGTAACAATTAATACTTTTTTCAACAATATCACGACAGGTAAAACGCAAATATATGCCCAAAGAGTAGAAAGTGATATATTGTTGGAATTAGGCAGTTACGGTTCGGTCTGCCTGCAAGACTATTCGGTGGATGAAGCGAATAATGTGAAATTTACTGTTAAAACGGATGGTATCTCCAAGGAAAAGAATGTTTTTACCGATGCTATTATCTCAGCGGGTGTTGCTAATGGTTCACAGAGAGAACTTGCGCAAAATCAGAATCATATATTTTTGGGTTTGGACGGTAATGACATCATTACAGGCAGTAACAAGCAAAACTTATTAATTGGTGGTGGAGGTAACGATGTCTTAACAGGCGGTTCTGGTAGCCGTAATTTCCTCGTCGGTGGCGATGGCAATGATCTCTTAACGGGTGGCGGTGATCAGGATGTTCTCACCGGTGGAGTTGGTGATGACACAATGTACGGTGGTCACGGTGGCATGGATGTTTATCAATTGTATGTTGGTTCTGGTCATGATGTCATTGATGATCAAAATGATGGGAATAATCTTGCTAATGTTCTAAATTTTACGAACCTAGCTCCCCAAGATATTCAAGTCAGTGCAATTAGCGGTTCATTGCATATTGCATATGGAACAGACAGCCTTGATATCTTGGGTACAACTTGGAATAGTTTTATTTTCCGCTTTGATTTTACGGATGTTAATGGCAAGAATAAATACGTTTTCCGTGACAATATCTTTAGGCCGTTTTCTTCTTAAAAACCAAAAATGCCGACAAGGACGTTTGATGTCCATGTCGGCATTTTTAGTAATGTCTAAAACTTCTTCTCTAGCCCGAAGAAAGGCCCGCTGATGGTGGTATCTAGCTTGTCTCCATTATCTTTATCCGCCTTGATTTTTAGCATTCGATAACCAGCTGTTACACTAAGTGACTTTTGGCTATCGAGAAAACTTTTGCCCCCGATTTCTGCGTCATAGAAATACCCTTTGCTACCGGCATAAGCGGCAGATAGTGAGGCAAAGCCGCTTATTTGGCTAGTTCGGCCGGTTTCAAAGACCATACCTACGGTAGGGAATAAAATATTAAAATTCTTAGTAAAATGTCCTGTTCCGCCGTCAATTTGATTGGATACAGCATCGATGCGTACATTCCGAAGACCTAGCATATAGCCATGCCGAGTATCATCGTCTTTATTTTTGTTAAGGTATTTTACCCAAGACGCTTGTAGATTTTTTATGTCTACATCTGTTCTAAATACGCCAGCAGAAAGATCCCAACCGCCCATTCTGAAATTAGGAGTTGCCGTGCCATGGAAAGAACTATTGAAATAATCAATTTGTACCTTGCTATTTTCATTCAATTTCCAGGACAGGCGCAAATCGTTAATATTGTGCTCGGCAATGCCTAGATGTTCTTTGGCATCCACCCAGGGCACTGTCACACCTCCTGATTCAGCTGGCCCTACCTTAGCGCTGATAGTAGGATTCCAGTAACGATAACTAACATCAATATCATTGCTAGCAAAAACAGTAGGGGATCCACTCAGTACTACGGACGCTACTGCACAAGCAACCAATAACCGAGAACCTTTTTTGAGCATGAAAAATATATCCTCCTTTATGATTTATAATAGATATGTATAATATAGTAAGACTTACATCTTTTATGATATAGTATATAGAAGAGAAGTACAAGGGGGATATTGATGAAAAGCCTATGGCGTTGGTTCATCGTACTAGTGGTTATCAGTATAATCTATTTTCTTTCAGATATCCCGGACTTGCATTTGGTTAGGGAAGAACAGTTGCCATTGTGGCTAAAACAGCTAGGTAGTAAATATAGCATCAAGTTTGGCACCGATGGTTATTTTTCGTATGCTTTATCCTTACATCCAGATTTTTTGTTACATAAACTAGGGCATATAATCGCTTTTGGTACACTTGGAATCACCCTCTATTGGGCTACAGGATATTCAGCAACCTGGGCGGTAGTCTTGACAATTGTTGCTGCAGGAGTTGATGAATGGCACCAATATTTTATTCCAGGACGTAGCAGTCGTTTTGGCGACGTGATACTGGACACTATGGCAGCCATTGTATGTATCGTAATTGTGAAGTGGAAAAGATAGTTCAAGGTGATACATGGCAACATGAAGATAAAGTGTGTTATCATGCCACTGTCAAATCTAGGATGGATAATGTCCAGTTGTCGGGCTGGCTTTATGGACTAACAACATCGTTTTGAGTTTGCAAAAATAGAGAAATAGCTAGGCTTTATTGTAAAAACATAGGGAAATGTTAAATAAAATGTATATTGATATATACATTTATTGGTGATAGGTTTATAATAAAGGAATGCAGGAAAAAAGGTTGTAATTATAGTAAAAGCTTCATCAAATAAAGAAGCATGATGATTAAATAACATTTTTGTCTTCAATAGGCAATAAGTGTTATTTATATTGTGCAGGATTATGAGGTTCCTTGTAGAATTTAAGGGTACAAATGAAAGTTAAGGTGTATTCACAGCTTATAGAAATGGAGTGAAGTGTTTAGTGTTTTTGCGGAAAATAATCGGTTATGTATTGTTAATTTGTATTAGTACAGCAGTTCCAGTATCTGCGGTAGCGATAGCAGGATCTGCCCTTGAAAGTCCGAGTGGACAAACGAAACTTGAGGTGCAATTTACACCGGCGAAAGAAAATCAATTAGATGTTCTAACAGAATATCGTCTGAGTAAATATGATGTTATTAATGTTGCGATTTTGGGCTTTGATGAGGGAAATTTCAAAAATATTATGGTGGGGCCTGATGGGTATGTCAACCTTCCCTATGCGGGAACTGTAAAATTAAGTGGTTTGACTATACCAGAAGCGACCGCATTGCTCAAAGACAAACTTGGAGAATATCTCAAGATTCCCGACATGGCTGTTATGGTCACGCAATATGGGCCACGCAAAGTATACGTGTTAGGAGAAGTGAGGACACCGGGTGTACATACGATGAGCTGGGATAATATGAATATTATAGCTGCCTTGTCGAATGCTGGTGGTATTGCTATTAAAGGTCGTCCGAAACACATTGCAGTTGTACGCCGAGTCGAGGGGAAGGTGCAAATGCAGGAAGTGAATTTTGACCGTTTGGTGGAACAAGCGGATTTAACGCAAAATGTAGCGTTGCTTGATGGGGATTTGGTATATGTGCCGAAATCTAATAAAATTGATCTAAATACAGATATTATGCCGATTGTGTCAATGGGGCTATTTATACATCAATTGACAGAATAATTACCTTAGTTTTATAACAGTTTTTTCTACACATACCAAAAGGAGTTGTTTCAGTGGAAGAGCAAGATGTGATTGATTTAGGGAAAATAAAGGAAGGTGTTATAAAGTATAAAGTCAGATTGGTGGCAATCATTATTACCTGTACTTTAGTGGCTATGGCGGTAGCTTTTATGTTGCCGAAAGAATATGAATCAACTACCCTCATTAGGGCGAAAAATCAGAAATCAGGTGGTATATCACTGCAAGCAGCATCAGCGTTAGCTATTCTAGGAGGCGGTGGGACTAGTCCGACCCAGGCATATATGGAACTGATGAAAAGTCGTAGTGTTCTTGACCCGATTATTGCGGGATTAGATTTGCCCGAGGAAAAAAAAGAAAAATTGGACGCTAAAGGTTTTGCGAAAAACAATCTAAAAATAATGAATACTAAAGGTACAGACTTGCTCGAAGTAACAGCTATAGGGCGCACCCCAGAAGAGGCCCAGCAAATTTCAACAGATGTTGTAACATCCTTTCAGCAACTGTTAACAAAGCTTAATCAGTCAGAACAGTCCTTAATGGTGAAATTCTTAAATGATCGTATTACTGTAGCGAAAAAAGATATGGAACAAGCGGAACAAAATTTAGAGAATTTCCGTCAAAATGAGAAAATCTATATGCCTGATGCACAAGCTAAAGCCATTATGGAAAAAGTTCTAGGATATGACAAAAAAATTACAGAGCAAAAGGTGCAAAATCAGGCTTCACAAGTCAAAATGCAAGGAATCGAGGAACAACTCCAAAAACAAAATGTCGCGATTAGTAAATATAATTTGGTAGATAATGTTGCTATTCAGCAATTTCGCGGTGCAATTATTAATAAACAAATGACATTGATTGATTTAGAACAACGATATACGGATAAGCATCCGAGTATAATGCTCGCAAAGACCGAAATAGATGAATTGAATGCAAAATTAAAAAATGAAGTAAATACTGCTATTATTGCAGGTACGACCACATTGAACGCGACTCATGCTGGACTTCTGGCCCAGAAGGTTGGGATAGAAATTGAACTCATGGTAGGAGAAAGTCTAGTAGAAGCTCTTGTCAATCTTCAGGCTGGTGCTGAGCAAGATATCAGTAAAATGTCATCAAGTAGTATGACCTATATCGGTTTGGAACGACAGGTAGTTATTACTAGAGAAGTGTATTCCGTCTTAGTGAAAAATTATGAACAAACTCGGATTCAAGAAGCTATGGAAAGCATGGATATTCAAATTGTAGATGAGGCAAATTTGCCAAAAAAGTCAGTAGCACCTAATAAAATACTGATTACGGTTATTGGTGGATTACTGGGAATGATGCTGACATTTATCTATGTAATCATAGCTAGCAGTCGAAAAACTAATCAAGTTTCACTGTGAAAAATTCCAACCGCCACTATCCAAAAGGCAGAAATTTATTAATGATTTGGAGTGTAGCAAATGCGACGTAATCTTGTCTTACTGGCACTAATCCTTGGTGATGGTGCCATCATTGCCGTGATACCCTTCATAGCACTTTTCATAAGGTTTGAAGGTGTTATGGAACAACAATATTATGCTATGATTGTTGAATATATCCCTATCTTTTTAGTTGTACGTCTTGGCGTTTTTTATGTATTTGGTTTATACAACCGCTTGTGGCGTTATGCTAGTATTAATGAAATGATGTTGATTTGCGGTGCAGTTACGGTAAGTTCTATAATGATTGTTCTATATAGCTATGCAGTGGGGGCAATTTTACCTAAAAGTGTACAGTTTTTAAGTTGGTTTTTTACGATAGCTCTTGTTGGAGCCAGTCGCCTTGTGGTACGCATTATGCAACATTTACGTCAAAAACATGCCGATAATTGTTCAAAGGTACTTATCATCGGAGCTGGCGATGCAGGTGCTATGATTGCTAGAGAAATACATCACCGCTATTTTGATACAAAAACAATAATAGGTTTTATCGATGATGACAAATACAAACATCATCAAAAGGTTTTTGGTGCCAAGGTGTTGGGGGATCGACAAAATATCAAGGGTGTGGTAAGTGAATATGAAATAGATGAAATTATCATTGCTATGCCATCGGCAGGCGGTAGCATAATCCGTGAGATCGTCCATGAATGTAAAGAAACCAAATGTCAGATAAAAATATTACCAGGGATATATGAAATAATAGACGGTGATGTTTCAGTGCAACAATTGCGCAATGTGGATGTGGAAGACTTGTTGGGGCGTGAGCCAGTCCAACTAGATCTTGAAAAAATCGCTGGATATCTAAAAGGGAAAAGGGTACTTGTTACAGGTGCAGGAGGGTCGATCGGATCAGAATTGTGTCGCCAAATTTCTAAAATGTCACCAGGTGCCCTATATCTTTTGGGTAAAGGCGAAAACAGTATATATGAAATTGACCGTGAACTTAGAGAAAAATACTCAGAGTTTATGATAAAACCAATTATTGCAGATGTACGTGACAAAGAAAGAATAGAGTTAATCTTTGCGGACGTAAGACCACAGGTAGTATTTCACGCAGCTGCTCATAAACATGTACCGCTCATGGAAGCGCAACCTGTAGAAGCAGTGCAGAACAATATATTCGGTACGAAAAATGTCGCTGAAACTGCGGACAAATTTGATGCTGAAAGATTTGTCATGGTATCTACGGATAAAGCTGTAAATCCAACGAGTGTCATGGGGGCAACAAAACGAGTAGCTGAGCTTGTTATTCAAAATTTAAGTAAAACGAGTAAAACAAAATTTGTCGCTGTACGTTTTGGAAACGTATTAGGTAGTCGTGGAAGTGTAATCCCGCTCTTTAAAAAACAAATTGCTAAAGGTGGTCCTATTACTATTACTCATCCAGATATGGTTAGATATTTTATGACTATTCCCGAAGCGTCACAACTTGTTTTACAAGCAGGATCTATGGCGACAGGTGGTGAGGTCTTTGTACTAGATATGGGTGAACCTGTAAAAATAGTGGACATGGCATGTGACCTCATTGAACTGTCAGGATTAATACCATACAAGGATATTAAGATTAAGTTTACGGGGTTAAGACCGGGCGAAAAACTGTTTGAAGAACTTCTGACCTCTGAAGAAGGTACTGCTTCAACGAAACATAATAAAATATTCATGGCAAATCTCAAAGAAGTCGATGAGCAAAGATTGTTGGAAGGTTTATCACAGCTCGGCAGTACAACAGCAGCAGAGGAAATCGTTATAATTATGTCAGGGCTTATACCGACATATACAAGTGCTATGTTGATTGAGTGTGCGGCGACAAAAACGAAAGATATAGATGATAGGTATCTTACACACTTACCTAAATTAGGATTACTGTAGGGGAATTTGACATGTTTGCATTGGAGAGGAGTATTTCTTATGAAGTCAATATTGGTTACTGGTGGTGCGGGTTTTATCGGAGCAAATTTTGTTAAAATGATGATTAAAGAGAAAAATAGTAAAGTGATTAATTTAGATAATCTTACATATGCAGGAAATTTGCAATCTTTACAAGATGTAGCAGATGATGAAGGGCATATTTTTGTTAGAGGTAACATCAATGATAAAAATTTAGTTAGTGAACTACTAGAAAAATACAAACCAAATGCAATTGTAAATTTTGCTGCTGAATCTCATGTAGATCGCTCTATTGACGGTCCTGGTGAGTTTGTTCAAACGAATATCGTAGGTACATTTGAACTTCTAGAAGCTACACATGACTATTGGAAAAGATTAACAGATGATGCTAAAACGAACTTTCGATTTCTACATATTTCAACCGATGAAGTATATGGTTCTCTTGGTGAAGTGGGATATTTTACTGAGGAAACTCAGTATGCACCGAATTCGCCATATTCTGCATCAAAAGCAGCATCAGATCATTTAGTACGTGCATATCATCATACTTATGGCTTACCAGTATTGACTACCAATTGTTCTAATAATTATGGTCCATATCAATTTCCTGAAAAACTTATTCCATTGGTCATTAATAATGCATTGTCAGGCAAAGAATTACCTATATATGGTACAGGGAAAAATATTCGTGACTGGTTATTTGTACTTGATCACTGTAGTGCAATTTATACTGTTTTAGAAAAAGGAAAAGTCGGTGAGGTCTATAACGTTGGTGGTAATAATGAAAAGAGTAATTTGGAAGTTGTACATACCTTATGTGATACATTAGACGAACTTATGGCGCGAAAAGATGGTAAAAGCTATCGTGAACAGATTACTTTTGTTAAAGATAGGCCAGGACATGATATGAGATATGCTATAGATTCGGCGAAACTCCAAACAAAGCTTGGTTGGAAACCAGAGGAAACCTTTGAAACAGGAATCAGAAAAACAGTAGAGTGGTACTTAAATAACCAACAGTGGTGTCAAAGAGTTTGTGATGGTAGTTATCGTGGTGAAAGATTAGGATTGGATAATGAAAAATCTTATAGTATTGGGTGATAAAATGAAGTATAATAATATATTAATTTTTTCTGATAATCCACCATTATTAAAAGGGTTATTGAAAATATTAAGAGACAAAAAACTAGATAAATTGATTAACGTAAAAATTGCATCTTCACACCTGAGTGATATAACTATAGATTCTGTAAATGTTGAGAAAATCAATATTAAAGAGAACATAGATTACTTGATTGAAAAATTTGATCTAATTATTAGTGCACATTGCAAACAAATTTTTCCCCAAGAGTTAATTGATAATGTAAAATGTATTAATATTCACCCAGGATTGAATCCCTTTAATCGTGGATGGTTTCCCCAAGTTTTTAGTATTATTAACAAGCTTCCAGTTGGTGCTACTATTCATGAGATGGATAATGAAGTTGATCATGGACCTATTATTATACAAAAAGAAGTTCCAATATATAGTTATGATACCTCTGAAACCATTTATAATCGTATTTTAGAAACAGAACAAATTTTATTTGAGAATGTTATCGAAAATATTTTGCACGATAAGTATGAGATGACGATTCCGATGAATGAAGGAAATGTTAATTGGAAAAAAGATTTTAATGATATGTGTCAGATAAATATAAAAGAAACTTATAGTGGACAAGAATTTATTGATCTTTTAAGGGCTTTGACTCATGGTAATTATAATAATGCATATTTTTATGATGATGATGGTAATAAGATTTATATGAAAATAATTTTACAGAAAGAACATATTGAATGATAATTTAACTTAAGGAAGTTTTATAATGAATAAAATGGTAAAAGAAATATTAGTTACTAAGTCATTTTTACCTCCAATTGAAGAATATACAAACATGATAGAACAAATTTGGGAAAATAATTGGTTAACCAATAATGGACCATTACATAATGAGTTTGCTGAGAAGCTTAACGATTATTTACAAGTTGACAATTGCACATTGTTTAGTAATGGTCATTTGGCGTTGGAAACAGCGATTAAAGCATTGGGGTTGACTGGTGAGGTTATAACAACGCCGTTTACGTTTGCTTCTACTACTCACGCAATCGTTAATTGTGGACTAAAACCTGTTTTTTGTGATATTGAGATGGATACTTTTAATATTGACTCACAGAAAATAGAAGACTTGATTACTGAGAATACAACGGCTATTATTCCAGTGCATGTCTTTGGAAATCCATGTGATGTATATGCTATTGAGAAAATAGCTAAGAAGCATAACTTGAAGGTTATATATGATGCAGCGCATGTTTTTGGGGTAGAGGTAAATGGAAAAGGTATAGGCACTTTTGGTGATGTATCAATGTTTTCATTACATGCTACAAAAGTTTTTAACTCTATTGAAGGTGGATTACTAACGTATGCAGATAGTCTGTATAGTAGAATTTTTAACCTGTTAAAAAACTTTGGTATTACTGGACCAGAGACAGTTGAAAGTACTGGTATAAATGCTAAAATGAACGAATTTCAAGCTGCAATGGGGCTGGTCAATCTTCGTTATGTGGATAGTGAAATTGCTAAACGTCAACAAGTAGCTAAATGTTATAGGGAAAATTTAAAAGAGGTTAAGGGCATAAAATATATAGATGACATTACTGATGTAAAACATAATTATGCTTATTTCCCCATAGTTGTAGATGAAAACGAGTTTGGTATGTCAAGGGATACGTTACATGAAAAATTACAAGAATATAAGATATTTGCCCGTAAATATTTTTATCCGTTAACCGTTGACTTTGAGTGTTATAAAGGTAGGTTTGACGGGAATATGCTTAATGCAAGATTGGTGGCTAATAGAGTATTAACGTTGCCAATGTATGGGGATCTAGAACTAAGTGATGTAGAGTATATTTGTAAATTAGTACAACAAATATAAAATGTGAGATAATAATAGATGCTGAAAAAGTTTTTGTCATGTTCCATTGGTGGATGGCTTGCTATGGTGATTGGATTTATCACAGTTCCCGTTACTACTCGCTTGTTTAATCCTGATGATTTTGGTCGTTTAGCAATGTTTTCATTGTTTGTTAGTGTTATATCTACGATAGTTGGTATGGGAATGCTTAATGCATATGTTCGTTTTTTTTATGAAGAAGTTGCTGAGAACAGAAAACGATTGCTTTTTAAATGCGTAAAATATCCAATATGTTTAATAACATTGACCTCTATAGGTATTGCACTATTTTCACAATTTATTTCCAATTATATAGTAAACGAAATAGATTACCATGTTGTTATTTGTCTTATTCTAGCCGTTCTATTCGAATGTATTGGTACTTTTGCTGATTGGACAGTTCGGATGCAGGAGAGGGGTAAGATTTTTTCTTTATTGACGTTCCTACGTAGGTTTTTAAATTTTATTCTTATTATAGGTTTTTATAAACTAGCAATAATAAATTATAGTGCACTAATTTATGCTTTTACAATTGCAAGTGGCGTTGTAACAAGTTTAGGGATATTTTTTGAGAGGAATATTTGGAGTTTCGATTTTATTTTTCAGCATAAAAGATTAAATGATGCTAAACATACTAGTTCAGAAATAGTTAGGTACGCAGTGCCATTTTTATTTAGTAATATTATATCATGGATATTTTCTTCATGTGATCGTGTAGCAATAAATCATTGGAGTGGACTAGAAGAATTAGGCATATATTCAGCAGCTTTTTCGATTACTGCGATACTTACTGTTTTGCAAAATTCAATAACCACTTTTATCGGTCCAATTATAATGAAAAAATATGAAGGAAAAGATAATGTTGATGATTTTTTGATTAAAATTAGCGACATCGTAACAGTTTTAATGTTTGGGTTTGCTATTTTGTTATTGTTATTTAAAGATATTGTTATCTTTATTCTTGGAGAAAAATATCGTGAGGCTGTTTATCTTATGCCGTTATTAGTTTTTGCACCTGTTATGTATACTATATCGGAAACGACATTTTATGGTATAATTTTTAAAAAGAAATCGAAAGCACATTTATATGTTTCCATCGTAGCAAGCTTAGTAAGCGTTATTGGTAATGTAATACTTGTACCTGAGTATGGTGCTCGAGGAGCTGTTATTGCAACGGCGATAGCTTGGATTATGTTTTTTATAATGAGGACCTGGTTTTCGGCAAAGTATTACCAAATTAAGTATTCGTTTGTCAAAATTGGATGGTTAACATTGTGCTTGTTTATGTATTCTATGTATTTGACATTCTACAATGATACTTATATATCAACGATAATAGGCATTGCTACGTTAGTATGTTTATTTATTCTATATAGAAATCTTATAACCGGTTATTATATTTTTATAATGGAGAAAATTAGATGGAAAATAAGCAACCTTTAGTTAGCGTGTTAATGTTAACTTATAATCATGGGGGATATATTGCACAAGCGCTTGATAGTGTTTTGATGCAAAAAGTTAAGTTTGACTATGAGATTGTAATTGGTGATGATTGTTCTCCTGATAATACTAGTACAATTTTATTAAAATACAAAGAACAATATCCTGAAAAAATTAAAATGATTTTAAGGAAAAAGAATATCGGTGCAACTAAAAATTTTGTTGATGTTTTAAAACAATGTACAGGAAAATATATTGCTAATTTAGAAGGCGATGATTATTGGACAGATGAAAATAAATTGCAAATTCAAGTGGATTTTCTAGAAAAAAGTCCAGAGTATAGTGCGTGCTTTCATAGTGCAAATATAATTGATGAAAATGAAAAAATTACAGATACAATTCCTAAAATACTTAGTAAAGATATAAATTCGTTAGATGAATTTTTTTCTACGACATATTGTCTACCAACGGCATCTGTAGTGTATCGAAAATTTCAAGTTAGTAGTGCTATTGAAAAATTATTACTTACTGGGAATTATATTTCTGACTATATTATTGATTCAATAAATATAAGTAAAGGCAAAATGAAATTTATCAACAGAAATATGTCTGTTTACCGGCAAATATACACCAATAACTCTTATTCATCAGTAGATTGTCGTAAAAGCATACAAGAGGCGATTAATGTTGTAACTGCAGTAAATATATTTTTTTCATTTAAGTATGATGAATTATTAAAAAAGCGTATTAGAGAGTTGAATTTCCATTATTTAGGGTACTGTACAATAAAAATGGCAATAAATGATTTTCTTGAGTTTTATAAAAAAAATTTATCATTTAATGAAAAACTATTATTTTGGGTATATTTTTTAAAAAAAATAATTGAGAAAATTTATAAATCTGTATTTCGATAAGTTTAATAAAATGTGACCATTTATAATAGTAAAATGATGTTGATTAATATAAGAAAAGTTGTGTGGAAAATGATATTATTAGTATTATTGTTTTTAATAATTTATGGTTTAAGGTTGCCAGTAATTTACAATTCTGTTACTTTAGTGTCAATGTTATTATGTATTGGTCTTTTATTCCATAGAAAAGCTAGGTCTCGAGTACATATTTTAGTAAAGGATAAGGTTGTTGGTATTGTCTTTTTAATACTAATATGTTTATTGAGTTGGACAATTATCCTTCCAACATTAAGTGGAACAAATGATTATACATTGATAAGACCATTTATTGGTGTGATAATATGTTTTCTAACTTGTTTTCTGTGGATAATATATTATTATGCGAAAAATAAAGATATTAATCAATTTTTAAGATCATTTGTGATTGTAAATGTTATTCAATGTATTATAATGATGCTTGCTTTTTTTAGTCTTGAAGTAAGAGAATTTATTCAAATCTTTCAAGATCCTGCAGTTGTTGAGATTGGAGGATTTTATAGTGGTATTCGCGGGTTAGCCCTCACACCTAATGCTTATTTTGGCTTATCGTACATCTTAGCAGTGGCAATGTTGATTAATAATTATCTTTATTTTTATGATACTTCTAAAAGATGGAGTTATGTAATATTTTTTGTCATATTGTTTATAGGTGCGATGTCAGCGGGGAGAACTGCAATTCTAGGGAGTGTTCTTTCAGTATTTCTTCTTATATATTTGTCAGTAGTAGAACGTAAAATGGACTTATTACTTAAGTATATATTTAAGATTATGTTGATTGTATTTTTAATAGTAATATCAGTATCTTCTTTTACTCCCAGTCAATATTTAGAATTGATAAGTGATCGAGTATTGCCATTTGCATTTGAATTTTATTACGGATATATGGAAAATGGTACATTCCAAACAGCATCAACCGATGATCTACAGCACATGTACTATGCTATCAAGTGGGGTACGTTTTTTATCGGTGATGGTATTTGGACAGTAGAAAATGGTTTGTATTATGGTAATACAGATGCTGGATACATGAGAAATATATTATTCATGGGTATATTTGGAACAGTGGGTCTGTTTTCTTATATATATATTATGATACGGAGTATTATAATATATAGTAAGTTACTTCCGGGAAGAATTGATATCTTAATTATATTTTGCACAATATGGGCTTTGGTAACACATTATAAAGGTGAGATTATAGGATATCCAAATATGACAAATGTCCATTTTTATTTGATATTTTTATTTGTGAGGCTTTATATTGGGGATAAAAAGACAACAAAATTAGAGAGCAGTTCATCAAACAATTTGTTTAATGAAATAAGAGCATAAAAGATATAAAGTAATGGTATATTGACTTTATCGCACTGTTGGAAAATGAGATGATTAAGAATGTTATTTTGAATAGGGAGCTAGTAGTGAATGAGAGTACTAAATGTTAATATGACTATTGATCCTGTCGATGGTGGTGGAACTGCCGAACGTACATTTCAGATGAGCCGGTTTCTAGCCAAAGCTGGAATCCAATGTACACTTCTCACAACCGATAGAGGATTGAGTGAAAATCGTATAAAAGCACTACAAGGGGTCAAGGTTATTGCACTACCTTGTATTTACGATCGTTTTTATATACCAATGTTCTCCTTCAAAGAAATCAAAAACATTGTTGAAAATGCAGATATTATTCATTTAATGAGTCATTGGACAATAATAAATGCTATAATCTATATTTTCGCTCGATGTTTGAATAAACCATATGTAATCTGCCCAGCCGGCGAACTTGTAGCATATGGTAAGCCGAAGTTTTCTAAACGTTTATTTAGTAAAGTTATTGGTAATAAAATAATTAAAAATGCTAGTGGATATATTGCTGTAACAGCTAATGAGATACCACAGTTTGAGGCGTATAGCATTAATTCTGACAATGTTACTATTATTCCTAATGGAATTAATCCAGAGGATTTTATTATCAGTAATAATGAAGGATTTCGTTGTAAACATAGATTAGGAAATCATCCATATATATTATTTGTTGGGCGATTAAGTTCAATAAAAGGACCGGACTTATTATTGAAAGCATACCATAAGGCAAAAGACGAGTTGGATAGGTTTCATTTGGTTTTTGTAGGGCCAGATCAGGGAATGCAGTCAGAACTTGAAGAGGTTGTCCGTGCTAATAACTTGACTGAGCGAGTGCATTTTATTGGGTATTTGGGTGGTGCTGATAAAGCAGAGGCTTATCATGAAGCGGAACTTTTAGTAATATCTTCGCGACATGAAGCTATGTCGATTGTTGCATTGGAAGCTGGGATTACAGGAACACCAGTATTACTTACCGATCAATGTGGATTTGATGAAATTGTTGATATTAATGGTGGAATGGTAGTTCCAGCATCAGTGAGTGGATTGTATGAAGGGCTTGTAGTCATTTTAAAAGATAGAAGAAACTTGAATAATATGGGAATAAACTTACAAAAATATGTAAGGGATAATTATACATGGAATTCGGTTGTAAAGAAATTTATATATTTATATGATAAGATTATTAATCAGAAGATACAGAAACAATAGTTTGATTTTTTGAAATTTATTTTAATTTATATTAACTATATTGAGTATACATTATGTGATGTATGACAATATTGGTGGAGGCATAATAGTGAGTAATTTGCTTATTTTTGGTGCAGGAGGGCATGGGAAAGTTGTTTTAGAAGCGGCTGAGCTTGAAGGGAAATGGAATCAAATTGCCTTTCTTGATGATCGTCAGGATTTAAAATGTGTTTTTAATTACAATATTATTGGAAATATATCCAAATACACCCAATTAATTGATAGGTTTGAATATGCATTTGTTGCTATGGGTAATAATCAATTACGACTACAATGGATAGACAGACTTTTAGATGCTAATTATAAGGTTCCGACCATTATTCATCCTAAAGCATCTGTAAGTAAATATAGTAATTTGGAAGTAGGTACTGTTATTCTTGCTGGAGCTGTAGTAAATATAAGTACTAAAATCGGAAGAGGTTCGATCATTAATATAAATGCTTGTGTTGATCATGATTGTGAAATTGGAAATGGGGTACATATATCTGCAGGAGCAATTGTTAGGAGTTCATGTAAGGTTGGAGATTTGTCAAACCTAAAGGCTACTTCTTGTGTGAAAGAGGGTACTTGTTTAGGAAAAAATTTTTTATTGCCTGAAGGCAGAATCGCTGATGGTGATCAAATAATATAATTTTATTGAGGAGGTGTATATATGAAGGGTTACCCTCTAATTAAACATATTTTGGATATCCTATTATCTTTTATTGCAATAATTATACTTTCACCATTCTTTTTGCTTATTGCAGTTCTTATAAAGCTAGACACAAGAGGCCCAGTGCTTTTTAAGCAAAAGCGAATAGGTAATAAGAAAAAAGAATTCTATATATTGAAATTTAGAACTATGAGGACAGATACTCCAAAGGATATGCCTACCCATATGTTACAAAATCCTGATGTCTTTATAACTAAAATCGGTAATCTCCTAAGACGGACAAGCCTAGATGAATTACCACAAATTATCAATATATTAAAAGGTGAAATGAGTATTATTGGGCCACGACCGGCTTTATGGAATCAGTATGATTTAATAGCCGAACGCGAAAAATATGGAGCCAATGCTATATATCCAGGATTGACTGGTTGGGCACAAATAAATGGAAGAGATGAGCTTTCTATAGAGGTAAAAGCTAAGTATGATGGAGAATATGTTAAAAGAATGAGTCTTGCTTTTGATATGAAAATATTTTTTCAAACAATATTTAGCGTTTTAAGAAGTGAAGGAGTGAAAGAGGGATCAAGTCATTCAAGTAAATAGGCACCTATACAGGAAGCATATTTGCTTTTTTAGAAAATTAGGGGGAAAATCAATGTTATATGTTACAGGTATAACTGGTCATACAGGTAAATGGTTTTTAGATAGATTGATCAAAGAGAAATATCAAGGGAAAATTAGATGTTTAGTTCGAGAAAATAGTAATACTACATTTATTGATGAATCTACTCTAAATATAGAAAAAGTATATGGAAGTCTTGATGATAAAGAATTTTTAGAAGCATCAATGTCTGAAGTTGATACAGTAGTACATATTTCTACTATATTGTTTTCAAAGAATGTGATGGAAGCTGCTATAAAAAATAATGTGAAGTGGACAATACTTGTTCACACTACAGGACGATATTCAAAATATAAAAGTGCATCACAAGAATATATCGAAATTGAAGATGAAATACTCAAGAAATGTAAACAAATTGGAATCACAGTGTTAAGACCTACAATGATATATGGATCTTCACAGGACAGAAATATGTATAGACTTATAGAGTATCTTTATTGCCACAAGTTTTTTCCTTTGTTTGGGAGAGGAGAAAACTTGATGCAACCAGTTCATGCTAAAGATTTGGGATATGCATACTATGATGTATTGAGTAATAAAGACAAAACTATAAATAAGGAATATAATTTGTCAGGAAAAACTCCACTTAAATATTTTGATTTAGTAAAGTGTATAACTGAAAAATTAGGTAGAAAAAATATTATTGTAAAGATACCACTATGGATCTCAATATTATCTGCAAAGATATATAATGCAATAAATAAAAATGCCATTATTTCAGTTGAACAAGTACTTAGAATGCAAGAAGATAAAGATTTTAGTTATCAGGCAGCAACCAAGGATTTTAATTATTCTCCCATATCATTTGAAGAGGGTATTCAAGGAGAAATAGAAGAGTATGTTAATAGTGTTAAAAAGAGTCAATCAAAATGAAAATACTTGTAATATGTCAATATTTCTATCCTGAACAATTCAGAGTAAATGATATATGTTTTGAACTAGTCAAAGAAGGTCATGAAGTAACCGTTCTCACTGGTTTGCCAAATTACCCCAACGGGATAGTGGATGAAAAATACAAGTGGATGAAAAATAGAAATGAAGAAATTAATGGTGTAAAGGTCATACGATCATGGCTTATTGGAAGAGGCAAAGGGACAAAAAGATTAGCACTAAACTATATTAGCTTTGCAGTGTCTGCTATGATAAAATCTTTTTTTATAAAAAAAGATTTTGACCTTATTTTAGTCTATCAACTATCCCCTGTAACAATGGCTTTACCTGGTATTTTATTAAAGAAACTGACTAAAAAACCTCTGATATTATATTGCCATGATTTATGGCCAGAAAGTATAGCATCTGCTGGAATTTCATCAGAAAGTAGCATATATAATATCTTACTAAAAGTAAGTAAGTGGATTTATAAAAGTGCAGACTATATTTTTACAAGTTCAAAACTATTTGAAGAATATTTTAATAATACATTAGATGTACATGAAAATATTATTCATTTGCCAGTTTATGCAGAAGAGATATTTGAAGAAATTCATACTATTGAAAAGAATGATGAGAATATAAATTTAGTTTTTGCAGGAAATGTAGGAGAAATGCAAAGTGTAGAGACAATTATATATGCTGCAAATGAGCTTAAAAAAGATAGATCTATAAAAATTCATATTATAGGAGATGGGTCATCACGTAAAAAATGTGAAGAGTTAGCAAATGAATTAGAACTTAATAATATAATCTTTCATGGACAACATCCTATTACGGAAATGCCACGTTTCTATAAATTAGCAGATGCGTTTCTTGTTACATTAAAAGCACACAAAGTAATATCTTATACATTACCCAATAAGGTACAATCGTATATGGCTACAGGAAAGCCAATCATAGGGGCAATTGATGGAGAAACACAGATTGTTATTCGTGAAGCCCAGTGCGGATTGTGTTGCCCTGCAGAAGAATATCAAGAACTTGCTAAAAATATTAAACAGTTCTCCCAAGAAAAAGAGAAGCATACTACTTATGGTGAAAATGCTAGAAAATACTATGATAATAATTTTTCGAAAAAAAAATATATAGAACATTTAACTGGTCTATTAAAAAAAATGGTATAGGTGGAGATGTTTGATATGTTCAAAAATAAAACTATATTAATTACTGGTGGAACCGGTTCTTTTGGAAATGCTGTAATGGAAAAATTCCTAAATACGGATATTGGTGAGATTCGTATTTTTTCAAGAGATGAGAAAAAGCAAGATGATATGAGAAAATTATATAAAAATGATAAATTAAAGTTTTATATCGGAGATGTTCGAGACATTGGTAGTGTAAAAAATGCTATGCATGGAGTCGATTATATATTTCATGCAGCAGCTTTAAAACAAGTCCCTTCATGTGAATTTTTTCCGCTTGAAGCTGTAAAAACTAATATATTGGGTACAGATAATGTTCTTACAGCTGCCATAGAATGCGGAATTGAAAAAGTAATATGTCTCTCAACAGATAAAGCCGCCTATCCGATTAACGCGATGGGCATTTCAAAAGCCATGATGGAAAAAGTATTTGTAGCGAAATCAAGGATAGTATCACCAGAAAAGACGTTAATATGTGGTACTCGTTATGGAAATGTTATGGCATCTCGTGGATCTGTGATTCCACTTTTTATTGAACAAATTAAAAGTGGACAGCCTCTAACTGTTACTGATCCTAATATGACTAGATTCCTTATGAGCCTTGAGGATGCTGTGGAATTGGTAGTATTTGCATTCGAAAATGCTGAAGCGGGTGATATTATGGTGCAGAAATCTCCTGCTTCAACAGTTGGGGTTCTTGCACAAGCGGTAAAAGATTTATTTAATGCAGATAATGAAATCAAAATAATTGGAACTCGTCATGGTGAAAAACTGTATGAAACACTTCTAACGAAAGAGGAGTATGTAACAGCAGAGGACATGGGAGGATTTTTTAGAGTACCTGCAGATAAGCGGGATTTAAATTATGACAAATATTTTGTTGAAGGAAACCAAAAACTAGCTACCTCGGATGAATATAATTCTCATAATACACAGCAGCTGACTATTGATCAAGTCAAAGAAAAGCTATTACAACTTGACTATATTAGAATGGAATTAAAACAATGGAGGAGGTAATGTTTTGAAGTTTATTGTGTTAGGAGCTACTGGTATGGCAGGACATACTATCGCTATTTACTTAAAAGAACAAGGTCATAAAGTCACTGCATTTACAAGAAAAGCGTTCCCCCTTTGTGAAAATAGTATTGGTGATATTACTGACTTGAAATTAGTTGCGGATATAATTGAAAAAAGTGAAGCTGATGCTGTAATTAACTGTATCGGTATATTAAACCAAAGTGCTGAAAGCAATAAGCATGAAGCTGTATTTCTAAATAGTTATTTACCTCATTATCTTAACCATATTACTCGAAATTCTAAAACTAAAATTATTCATATGAGTACAGATTGTGTTTTTTCCGGGAAAATTGGTAATTATCAAGAAAACTCTCTCAAAGATGGAGAAACCTTTTATGATAGATCAAAAGCCTTGGGAGAGTTGGAAAATGAGAAGGATTTGACATTTCGAAACTCCATAATTGGCCCAGATATGAACCAAAATGGAATAGGATTATTTAACTGGTTTATGAAACAAAATGTAAAGACTACGGGGTATGAAAAAGCCATTTGGACTGGAGTAACGACTTTGACATTAGCAAAAGCAATGGAAAAAGCCACAAAAGAGAACTTAGTAGGATTATATAATTTAGTAAATAACGATACTATAAGTAAATATGAGATGCTAAAGTTGTTTAATAGCTATTTTAAAAATGACCAATTAATAATAAACAAAAGTGACGATGTGATTATAAATAAATCCCTTGTAAATAATAGAAAAGATTTTAATTTCCTAGTTCCTTCATATGAAGAGATGATCAGAGAAATGAAAGAGTGGATTACAAACCATAAAGAGTTATATCAACATTACAATATTGTATAAACTTAAAGGGGAATTAGCATGCATAAACTGAAAGTCATGACAATAGTCGGAACAAGACCAGAAATTATCAGACTCAGTGAAACTATAAAGAAAATGGATGAATATTTTAATCATATATTGGTACATACGGGGCAAAACTGGGACTATACTTTAAATCAAGTATTTTTTGACGATTTAGAATTAAGAGCTCCTGATTTTTATTTGGATAGCGTTGGTAAAAACCTCGGTGAAACCATGGGAAATATTATTGCAAAATCGTATGATTTGTTAGAAAAAGAAAAGCCGAATGCATTGCTTATTTTAGGTGATACTAATTCGGCTTTGTCTGTTATATCAGCAAAGCGATTAAAGATACCAATTTTCCATATGGAAGCAGGAAATAGATGTTTTGATCAAAATCTTCCTGAAGAAATAAATAGAAAAATAGTAGATCATATATCAGATGTAAACCTGCCCTATACAGAACATGCAAGAAGATATTTAATCTCCGAAGGTTATAGAAAAGAACATATCTATGTTACGGGGTCACCTATGACTGAAGTACTAAGAAAATATGAAGAGAAAATTCACTCAAGTAATGTTCTTGATGATCTGGGGCTAGAAAAAGGTAAATATATTTTAGTTTCAGCTCATAGAGAAGAAAATATTGATAATGAGAAAAATTTCTTTTCATTAATGAATGCCATTAATGAAATTGCAGAGAAATATCAAATGCCAGTGATTTATTCTACCCACCCAAGGAGTAAAAAAATTATTGAGAAAAGAGAGTTCAAATTTCATTCATTAGTTAGAAATTTAAAACCATTTGGCTTTTTTGATTATAATAAACTTCAGATGAATGCATATTGTGTACTTTCTGATAGTGGAACTGTTCCAGAAGAAGCTTCCATATTAGGTTTTCCTGCAGTCTCTATTAGAACTTCTACAGAACGTCCAGAAGCGTTAGACAAAGGTGGAATTATACTCGGGGGAATAAAACAAGAGGATGTATTACAGTCGGTTGAACTATGTAGAAATATGTGGGAAAACAAGGAATTAATCCTTCCAGTTACGGATTATATAGATACTAATGTATCAGTAAAAGTAATAAAGCTAATTCAGAGCTATACAAGTATAGTTAATAGAGTAATATGGTCAAAGGAATAAGTGTTAAGTATTCTAGTACATTAGTAAAGTTGAGCTGAAAGAGGAATGTAGGAAAGAATACCATAAGGCTTTAAAAGCTAAAAGAAAGAGCAGGTCAAGAAAGGAAAATTATCTTGATAATATTGCTTTAAAATGGTATAAGCAGACATATATATGATTTAAACATTTGTGGAGCGATGCTAGTATTCGCAATAACAGTGGGATGGGGGAAAGATGGAAAATGGCAGTAAGCAAGGGAATTATTTTGGCGGGTGGATCAGGGACACGTCTTTATCCGATAACAAAATCAATCAGTAAGCAATTGGTGCCAGTATATGATAAGCCAATGGTATATTATCCCTTGACGACTCTGATGCTAGCGGGTATTCGTGATATTTTAGTGATTACCACGCCACATGAGCAAGAGAGCTTCCAAGGTTTGCTCGGTAGTGGTGAACAGTGGGGAATAAATTTATCCTATGCAGCTCAGCCTAGTCCAGATGGTTTGGCACAGGCGTTTCTAATTGGGGAAGAATTTGTTGGTAATGATCCTTGTGCTTTGGTATTAGGAGATAATATTTTTTATGGATATAAATTTGGGGAAAAACTACAGAAAGCTGCTAACCAAGGTGTTGGAGCAACGGTTTTTTCATACTGGGTAAGAGATCCTGAGCGTTATGGGGTAGTAGAGTTTGCCGCAAATGGACAAGCTATGAGTTTAGAGGAAAAACCTGCAAATCCCAAGTCTCATTATGCGGTGACTGGTTTATATTTTTATGATGAGCGTGTAGTGGATTTTGCCAAGTCTCTAAAACCATCCGTTAGGGGAGAATTAGAAATAACCGATTTAAATCGGTTATATTTGGAGCAGGATGCACTCAGGGTTGAAACCTTAGGTCGTGGTTATGCTTGGTTAGATACGGGTACCCATGATTCGTTGTTGCAGGCATCCAACTATATTGCTACCATACAAGAAAGGCAGGGTCTGATGGTAGCTTGTCCAGAAGAGATAGCCTATCGTATGGGGTATATTTCTCGCAATGATTTGCTTAAAATGGGTGATATTATGAAGAAAAATGGTTATGGTCAATATTTATTAAACTTGGCTAGGGAGTGAATGGTGTGAAGGTTATTGAGACGAATTTGCCAGGAGTAATGATTGTCGAGCCCAAAGTCTTTGGTGATGAGCGTGGCTTTTTTCAAGAAACTTGGCGGCAGGAAAAGTATATGGCCATTGGTATGGGTGACAAGTTTGTTCAAGATAATTTATCATTTTCAACCAGGGGAGTACTGAGAGGACTTCATTATCAACTTCCCAATACTCAGGGGAAATTAGTATCAGTTGTGCAAGGGGAAGTTTTTGATGTAACTGTTGATATTCGCGTGGGGTCCCCAACTTTTGGACAATGGACGGGTGTAGTGCTTTCTGGGGAGAATCATCGTCAATTATGGGTTCCACCAGGCTTTGCCCACGGTTTTTGTGTACTCAGTGAGACCACTTATTTTACATATAAATGTACGGATATCTACATGCCAAGTGCTGAAGGCGGAATTATTTGGAATGATCCTGATATTGGTATAGATTGGCCTCTAAAGGACATTGTTTTATCAGATAAAGATCAAGTATATTCTAGGCTTAAGGATATTCCTGCTGAACGTTTGCCAGCAATGGAGGAATAATATAATGAAGATATTGATAACTGGTGCAAAAGGACAGTTGGGTCGAGAAGTTGCTAGGCAGGGCCATGAGCATGAGTTAGTGCTGACGGATTATGATACTCTTGACATTACCAATGGGGCGGTGGTTAAGTCATATTTGTGTGATATCCAACCAGATGCAGTCATCCATTGTGCTGCTTATACCAATGTGGATGGGGCGGAAGCCGATGTGGATGGAGCATTTCGTGTGAATGTGGTGGGTTCGCAAAATATTGCTGCTGGCTGCTTGGCAGTAGGGGCGCGGATGGTCTATGTGAGCACTGATTATGTATTTGACGGGCAGAAAAAAGAGCCATACCGTGAGTTTGATCTTGTTAATCCCCAGAGTGTCTATGGCCATACAAAACGGCAGGGGGAAGATATAGTACGTCAGATTCTAGGAAGACATTATATTGTACGTACAGCCTGGCTATATGGTGACGGTAATAATTTTGTTCGTACTATGCTGAGGCTGGCTGAAACGAATGATACCTTGCGTGTGGTGCATGATCAGGTGGGGACGCCGACTTCTACAGTGGATCTTGCTCGAGTGATTTTTAGGCTACTTGCCAGTGATGCTTATGGTACTTATCATGCTACTTGTCAGGGGCAGTGCTCATGGTATAAATTTGCCTGTGAGATTTTTCGGCGTGTTGGTAAAGACGTTGAAGTTGTGCCTGTCGCCACGACCGAATTCCCTCGTCCGGCAAAACGACCTGTACATTCTGTACTAGATAATTATATGCTACGTATGACAGTGGGTGATCCTATGCGAGAGTGGCAGGATGCTCTTCAGGAATATATAGTTGAATCAATTTTATAAATTACAGCTGTGGCATTTGCCGCAGCTGTTTTATTATTAAGATATTATTGGTATAATGGAAGTAATTTAAAATTGGTATGTAATAAGGGTGGGGTGGTGAATGAAAATGAATGATGTGGTAAATAAGGTGGCATTAATTACGGGTATTACCGGCCAGGATGGAGCGTATCTCGCTGAATTATTGTTGAGTAAAGGGTACATAGTCCATGGGGTCAAACGCCGTAGTTCTCTATTTAATACCAACCGGATTGATCATTTGTATCAAGATCGGCATGAACACAATGTGAAATTTTTTCTTCATTATGGAGATCTTACGGATTCTAGCAATTTGATCCGGATTATTCAACAGGTACAACCTGATGAAATATATAACCTGGCAGCCCAAAGCCATGTGCAGGTTTCCTTTGAGACTCCTGAGTATACAGCGAATGCAGATGGACTAGGAACATTACGGATTTTGGAAGCAATTCGTATTTTGGGCTTAGGGAAAAAGACTAAGTTTTATCAGGCATCTACTAGTGAGTTATATGGCTTAGTACAGGAGACACCACAAAAGGAAACAACGCCTTTTTACCCACGTAGTCCTTATGCCGTCGCTAAAATGTATGGATACTGGATTACTGTAAACTATCGTGAAGCATATGGTATGTATGCTTGTAATGGAATTTTATTTAACCATGAATCTCCAATTCGCGGTGAAACCTTTGTTACACGAAAAATCACCCGAGCAGTGGCCCGAGTTAAGCTAGGATTGCAGAAAAAGTTGTATTTAGGTAACTTAGATGCTAAACGTGATTGGGGTTATGCTGGAGATTATGTAAAGGCCATGTGGATGATGTTACAGCAGGAACAGGCAGAAGATTATGTCATTGCAACAGGTGTAATGCATACAGTTCGAGATTTTGTTGAATTTGCCTTTCAACATGTTGGTATTACCATTGTTTGGAAGGGTGCTGGTGTGGATGAACAAGGAATGGATGCGACTACGGGTAATGTATTAGTGCAGGTTGATCCCCGTTATTTTCGTCCTACAGAGGTGGAGTTGTTATTAGGTGACCCTACGAAAGCGAAGCAAAAGTTGGGATGGGAGCCTAAGACTACACTACAAGAGCTTGTTTGCATGATGGTAGAGGAAGATTTGAAAGCAGCTGAGCGTGATGTATTGTGTCAAGATCATGGCTATCACGTAAATTCCTTTAATGAGTAGTAGTCTAATGCTTATTTGCATCTGAAATGCCAGGGGGGATATTTATGGAGAAGAATGCTAAAATTTATGTGGCCGGTAGCCGGGGATTGGTCGGTTCAGCTATTGTTCGTAAACTATGCTCGGAAAGATATACCAATGTGATCGAGCGTACAAGTCGAGAACTGGATTTGCGCAAGCAAGTATTAGTGGATGAATTTTTTCGTGAAGAACGGCCCGAGTATGTTTTTTTAGCAGCAGCGAAGGTGGGGGGGATTCAGGCGAATCATACTTATCCCGCTGATTTTATTTATGATAATCTGCTCATTCAAAATAATGTGATTCAGGCAGCACATCAATATGGCGTGCGCAAATTGATGTTTTTGGGTAGCTCGTGTATTTATCCAAAGTTTGCTATGCAGCCATTGAAAGAAGAATATCTCTTGACCGGTGAATTAGAGCCGACGAATGAAGCCTATGCCATTGCCAAGATTGCTGGAATTAAGATGTGCCAGGCATATCGTCAGCAGTATGGTGATGACTTTATCTCTGTAATGCCTACTAATTTGTATGGTATCAATGATAATTTTGATTTAGAAAACTCCCATGTCTTGCCTGCACTACTTCGCAAGTTTCATGAGGCCCAAGAAACTGGTAGCAAGTCCGTTACTGTGTGGGGTAGTGGTAAGCCACGGCGAGAGTTTTTATATGTTGATGATTTAGCAGAGGCATGCTATTTTTTAATGAAAAACTATAGTGGTCGTGAAATTGTTAACATTGGTACAGGTAGTGATGTAACAATTGCTGAACTAGCAAGTATAATTGCTGATGTTGCTGGCTTTAAAGGTGAAATTGTATATGATGCAAGTAAACCAGATGGTACACCGGTGAAACGGCTTGATGTGAGTAAACTTAAGACACTCGGTTGGCAGGCTAAGACTTCTCTTACAGAGGGTATTGAGCAGACATATGAGTGGTATACTAAAAATATTACTAACAGCTCTCTAGTGCTTGATAATTAGATGCTTTAACAATATGATGACAAGCAAAATTAAATAAGATATAATGTGGTTAGCGTGTTGAAAGGATTGATTTTATGGAAGAGATACTCAAGCAATTACTAGATGGTCAAAAGCAGTTATTTGAAGGTCAAAAACAGTTATTTAAAACAGTAGATCAATTAGTAGAAGGTCAAAAACAAATATTAAATCGTCTAGATAATCTTGAAGGACAAGTGAGAGAAAATACTGACTTTATTAAATCCCTTTTGCACCGCACGGATGAACTGGATGCTAAGTTTGACGGATTATTGCATGCTAATCTTACAAAAGATGCCATTTCTCATCTGGCGACCAAGGAAGATGTTGCTTCTCTTGACGTGAAAATAGAGGCATTAAACGTTCGCCTATTTCATCAAGAAGCGGAATTATGTCGCTTGAAAGTTGTGAAATGAATAGCCGCCGAGTAGAGGAACGGGGATTTACAGTGGATTTGTATGAGAAGTTCTCAGCTGTAGCATTATGCTGCAGCTGTTTTGTTTTTGTAAGCTTTTTTGTAAGCTTATGGTATAATGGAAAAAAAGCTAAGCATTCATAAGGGGGTATAATTCTTGAAAATCATAATTCTAGCAGGTGGTGGCGGTACGCGTTTATTTCCGTTATCCCGTACTTGTTTTCCTAAACAGTTTATGAAGATTGGGGGCGATCATTCCCTATTAGCTCAGACTATACTGCGCTTTATGCCTGTGGTTAAGGCGGATGATATGGTGATTGTAACCAACAAGGAATATATTCATCATGTTAGGGCTGAGCTTTCAACTTGCGGGGCGGAAGGTGCCCATGTGGTATTAGAACCAGTAGGGAGAAATACGGCGCCGGCGATTGCTTTAGCAGCGCAGTATTGTATAGATGAAATGGGCGCGGTGGAGGATGAGGTTCTATTTGTTACACCTTCTGATCATATTATTCGTCAGAGTCAGCTTTTTATACAAGCAGTAGATCAGGCTGAGGAACTGGCAAAGCAGGATACGATTGTTACCTTTGGCATTAAACCTGACAAACCTGAAACGGGCTATGGATATATCGAAGCCGGTGAGGCGTGTGGTTATGGGTTTATAGTGAAGTCCTTTAAGGAAAAACCCGATCAGATTACTGCTGAGAAGTACATAGCCGCAGGTTCGTATTATTGGAATTCTGGCATGTTTGCCTTTACAGTTGGTCATATCATGCAGGAGCTTACGGTGTATCAGCCTGAGATTGCGGCATTGGTAGCTATGGGCTATGGGAATGCCTTAGCCCAGTTTGAGACCATGCCCAATATCTCCATCGACTATGCAATTGCTGAAAAGTCTAAAAAAGTAGTGACTATACCATTAACAGCTTATTGGAATGATATCGGTTCTTGGGATGCTATTTATGATGTACTAGATAAAGATAAAGATGGTAATGCCTTAAAAGGCGACTGCATTACCATTGATTGTACCAATACGTTGATGCTGGGGCGCAGTCGCTTGATAGCTGGTATTGGCCTTGAGGATTTATTGGTTGTTGAGACGGATGATGTCATTGTCGTAGCCCAAAAAGGTGAGTCACAAAAGGTGAAAGAGTTGGTCGGTGAGATTAAGAAACGCGGTCGTCATGAGGCCGATGAGCATACCACTATGTATCGACCTTGGGGTAGTTATACGGTACTAGGTGATGGCCCTGGCTATAAAATGAAGAAACTAGTAGTCAACCCTGGTCAGCGGCTGAGTTTGCAAATGCATTATCATCGGAGTGAACATTGGATCGTGACGGGCGGTACAGCTCAGGTAACTCTTGGTGATGAGGTTAAGCTAGTTCATGAAAATGAGAGTATCTTTATCCCTTTATCTACTAAACATCGTTTAGAGAATCCAGGTTGTATACCTCTGGAAATTATCGAAGTACAAAACGGCAAATATTTAGAGGAAGATGATATTGTACGCTTTGATGATGTGTATGGGAGAGTATAAATGATGATGAAACGAGATGCCTTTAAGTCCTATGATATTCGTGGACGAGTACCTGATGAACTCAATGAAGAAATGGCTTATCGGATTGGCCGAGGTTTTGTGGAACTTTTTTCAGCTAGTCGCGTCGTGGTTGGCAGAGATGTGCGACTCTCTAGTGAGAGTCTCTCAAAGGCCTTGGTACGCGGTCTGACAGATATGGGTTGTACTGTTATCGATATTGGTTTATGCGGTACTGAAATGGTATATTTCGCTACAGCTCATTTGGGAGTCGATGGGGGAATTATGGTGACAGCCAGTCACAACCCTATGGACTACAATGGCATGAAATTAGTGAGCAAAGAATCAAGACCCATTAGCGGCGACAGCGGTCTTAGAGCCTTGGAAGATTTGGTGGTAACAGGTGATTTTTCAACAGAAAAAATTAGCATAATAACCAAGGGTACTGTTGAATACTATAATATTATGGAGAATTATATAGAGCATCTCCTTACTTATGTAGATGCTAGCACTATAAAACCTCTCAAGGTGGTAGTGAATGCTGGTAATGGCTGTGCGGGGCCGATTATTGATGCTTTAGAAGGACTTCTTCCCATTGAGTTTATCAAGGTTCATCATGCACCAGATGGTACCTTCCCACATGGCATTCCCAATCCTCTCCTTGTTGAAAACCGAGGGGCCACTGCTGCTGCAGTACGAGAAAATGCTGCCGATCTAGGGATTGCCTGGGATGGCGACTTTGATCGTTGCTTCTTATTTGATGAACAAGGAGAATTTATTGAGGGGTACTATATTGTAGGCTTTCTAGCGGAGGCTTTTTTGCGTCGTTATGCTGGGGCCAAAATTATTCATGATCCACGTTTGACCTGGAATACCATTGAAATGGTGAATGAGGCAGGAGGCGTTCCTGTGCTGTGCAAGACGGGCCATGCTTTTATCAAAGAACGCATGCGTAAGGAAGATGCCGTGTATGGTGGAGAAATGTCAGCTCATCATTATTTTAGGGATTTTGCTTATTGTGATAGTGGTATGATTCCTTGGCTATTGGTTCTTGATAATATGAGTGTAGCAGGTAAACCTTTATCAAAATTAGTGGCAGACAGAATTGGCAAATTTCCTGTCAGTGGGGAGATAAATCGTAAGGTGGTTGATGCTAAGCTGGTGTTGGCAAAGATTGAGGAGCGATTTGTGAGCGTAGATGCTGTTGTCGATCGCATTGATGGACTCAGTGTAGAATTTCCCACTTGGCGTTTTAACGTACGAACTTCTAATACGGAACCTCTGCTCCGTCTCAATGTGGAAAGTCGAGGGGACGTTGCCCTCATGGAACAAAAAACTAAAGAATTAGTAACGGTTATTGAATCGAGTGAAAAGCATTAGTGATATAGCATTGATAAGAAAACGCGCTAGATGATCTAGTGCGTTTTCTTATCGTTATCTTTTGATTTTTGGCAGGATTACTTTTATAGATTGACGAAAGATAGTAGTATAGAAAACCTTCGAGGAAGAGAGGAAGATGCTTGATGCCGAAAAGTACGCGACCTGTTCGTAAGGCTGTCATTCCCGCAGCGGGGCTTGGAACTCGCTTCTTGCCTGCCACCAAGGCTCAGCCCAAGGAAATGTTGCCGATTGTGGATAAACCCGCTATTCAATATATTATTGAAGAAGCTATCCAGTCTGGTATTGAAGAAATTCTCATTATTACAGGACGGAATAAGCGGGCTATTGAGGATCATTTTGATCGGGCGGTAGAATTAGAACTGATGCTCAAAGCCCAGGGGAAATATGATTTGCTAAGTTTAGTTGAGGAAATTTCTGATGTTACCATTCATTATGTACGACAAAAGGAGGCTCGGGGATTAGGCCATGCAGTACTTTGTGCCAAACAGTTTGTTGGCAATGAGCCTTTTGCCGTGCTCCTTGGCGATGATATTATTGATGCTAGTGTGCCGTGCTTGAAGCAGATGATGAGTGTGTATGAAGACTGTCCTGGTACCATACTAGGGGTGCAAGAAGTTCCACAGGAAAAAGTCTGTAGTTATGGTATTGTAAAACCAGTAGCGATGAAAGACAACCTGTGGCAGGCAGTGGATTTGGTGGAGAAGCCAGCAATTGCAGAGGCTCCTTCTCGATTGGCGGTACTCGGTCGTTATATTCTTGAGCCGGAGATTTTTGAAATATTAGAAAATACTCTTCCTGGCCGGGGGGGGGAGATACAACTAACAGATGCTCTGAGAGTGTTGGCTCTTGAGAAACAATCTGTATATGCTTATAATTTTGAAGGACGTCGTTATGATGTTGGTGATAAGCAGGGATATTTGGAAGCTACCATTGAATTTGCTTTAAAGCGTCCAGATTTGCGAGAAAAGTTCATGCAATATCTAGTGAAAACCGTAGGACCATTGGTAACAGGTAAAACATATGATACAGATTGTAAATAATAAGGGTGCACGAAAAGGAAAATTATCAACATGAGAATCGGATAAAAGGTGGCAAAATTATGAAAGTAATGGTAACTGGCGGAGCAGGTTACATTGGTTCCCATACCGTTTGTCAGCTCACCCAGGAAGGGCATGAGGTAATAGTCTATGACAATTTGTCCAAAGGTCACAAAAAGGCAGTTCCAGAAGGGATAGAGCTAGTAGAAGGTGATCTGCGCGATACTTTGCTGCTTGCAGAAATACTAAGGAAGCAGCAAATTGAGGCGGTAGTACATTTTGCTGCCGATAGTCTAGTTGGGGAATCTATGACTCAGCCTTCTAAATATTATCACAATAATGTAGTGGCTACCTTGGCTCTTTTAGATACCATGAGAGACTGCGGGGTAGATAAAATCGTATTTTCTTCTACTGCTGCGGTTTATGGAGAACCTGACAGTTCCCCTATTTGTGAAGATATGCCTACTAGGCCTACGAGTGTGTATGGACGAACCAAATTAGTTATTGAAGGAATCTTAGCAGACTTTTCCATGGCTTATGGTCTAAAGTATGTATCCCTGCGTTATTTTAATGCTGCCGGGGCATTGCTAGGAGGACAGATTGGCGAGGATCATAGTCCAGAAAGCCATTTAATACCCTTGCTGTTACAAACGGCCTTAGGAAAACGTGCATCTATTAGTATTTATGGTACGGATTATAATACAAAAGATGGTACTTGCATACGAGATTATATCCACGTCACTGATTTAGCCGATGCTCATGTGCTGGCTCTTGGTCATTTGGCCGAGGGCGGTCAGTCTAGAGTCTATAATTTAGGATCAGAGAATGGTTTTAGTGTTCGAGAGGTTATTGAACAAACGAAATTGATTACGGGGATTGATTTTAAGGTGGAAGAGGCAGAAAGACGAGCTGGTGACCCAGGAGTGCTGATCGCTTCTGCTGCTAAAATTCGTTCAGAGCTTGGTTGGCAGCCAGTAAGGAGCGATTTGTCTGCGATTATTTCCAGTGCTTGGCAGTGGCATCAATCCCATCCAAAGGGCTATGGTAAATAGTAAATAAAAGAGTAAATCATTAAAAAAGCGTGCTTGTGATGGGCGCGCTTTTTAATATGGATTTTTTTTGAAATTCATCTCGTTTCTTTGGCAGGATAATAATTAGGGTTTGACGAATATATTTAATTATCATAATTCATTTTATTTTCAATAAAATGTAGAAAAATGTCGATTCTATTACAGTATAAGGGAGCAACTATTATGAATGATAATAAGTATTGCCTAACACTGAATTCCGGTTTTAGTTTTGAGTATGCTAATATTTATGGCGAGGACAAGGTGTCTGCAGAGGATATTGTTGCTTTGCAGGATAAGATTGATGCGGCTCATCAAGCTATAAAACATATGCGATCTACTGGTGAGGTGCGAGGGCACTTATCCAAAGATGGTACACCCGAAAAGGTGCTCTTTAGCCAGCTACCTTATGTGGAGGCTGGAAACTTAAATTCTCCCCAGTCGATTGCAAAGCTAAAGGATTTTGGTCACTCTCTGCGATATAGGGTGGATACAGTGGTGTCCTTTGGTATTGGTGGATCCTATCTTGGGAATAAAGTATTATTTGATGTTCACTGCGGTGAATTTTGGAATTCCAAGAGCCAAGCCCAGCGCAATGGCTATCCGAAACTGTATTTTAATGGTAACAATATTGATGCCCGCCGTACTGCGGATATGATTGAATATTTATTGGCAGAAGCCCGTTTGAAGGCTATTCACGGACAAACAGAGCCTTATAAAGTAGCTTTGGTGGTTATTTCTAAATCTGGCGGAACCCTCGATACTATGTCTACTTTTATGGTGGTTTATGAAGCGTTGCGCCAGCAAGCTCCTCTCTTAGAGGTGGAGGTAATAGCTGTTACAGATCCAGCTGAGGGAGAAAAAGCCACTTTGCTCAAAAAACTGGCCAATGAACAAGGGTGGCCGACCTTTAGTGTGCCTGATGGTGTGGGCGGTCGCTTTAGCATTTTTTCGGAAGTTGGTCTCGTTACAGCTGCTTGTATTGGCATGGATATCTCAGAGCTTTTGGCAGGGGCACGGGATATGGATAAGGCTTGTCAAACGGCTGATATTTATGAAAATCCAGCTATGCTGAATGCCGTGCTGAAATATATTGCAGCAGAGAAGTATGGTCGTGATATGGAAGTTTTCATGCCATATGCGGATTATTTGAAATCCGTGGCGGAATGGTATGTCCAGCTGTTAGCTGAATCCCTTGGTAAGCGTATTGATCGAGAAGGTAATGAAGTATTTTATGGCAGAACGCCAATTGTAGCTGTAGGAACAACGGATATGCATGCTCAGACCCAACAACATCAAGATGGCAAGAAGAATAAAGTGGTACAGTTTATAAAGGTTGTTCAATGGGAAAAGGATGCTGTCATACCAGATGTATTTCCGAGTGCTTCCAAACTGTCAGAAATAGCTTCTCTGCAGCTTAGCCAGGCTCTAGAGGTAGCACGTCTTGCCAATGCAGATGCTTTACTTGGTGATAATCGTTTTAATGCTACTTTTGTGATGCCAAGGCTTACTGCCTATCATTTAGGTGAGTTACTTTATCTGCTAGCATTATCAGTCGCCTATGAAGGGGAGCTTGCAAATGTAGATGCATTTGACCAGCCGGGAGTCGAAGCGTACAAACGTTTAATGGGTCCTCGATTGAAGGAACTTGGTAAATAATAATTGCCCTCGCAGAGAAATAGCCAATAAAATCCTGATTTTAATTACAGGATTTTGTCGATTTATGTAGAAGATGTACTGTGAGGTGGATGTAGTGCCAATTAAAATTATTATTGCTGATGATCATGCCTTGCTGCGGCAAGGGATACGGAATGTTTTGGAATTAGAAGAAGATCTTACTGTAATTGCAGAGGCTGGTGATGGGGAACAAGCTGTAGAACAGGCTGCAACACTCCTACCAGATATTCTGTTATTGGATATAAATATGCCAAAAATGAATGGTTTGGAAGTAATTCGACGGGTTACAGAAGGACAAAGTAAGGTTAGAATTATTGTATTGACCATTCATGATGATGAAAATTACGTAATTGAAGTCATCAAAGCGGGAGCCGTAGGATACCTTTTGAAAGATATTGAACCAGGTATGTTGGTAAAGGCCATTCGTACGGTTTATGATGGAGAATCTTTTATTTATCCCACCTTGGCAAAAAAACTATTTGGTGAAATTAACCGACAGCATACGAAAAATTTGGAAAGTATAAAAGTAGTAGAGCGTCCTAAAGAGGAACGTCTTAGTTATCGGGAGATTGAAGTTCTGGAAATGGTTTGTAAAGGTCTAAGTAACCAAGAAGTTGCTAAAAAACTATTTTTAAGTGAGAAAACCGTTAAGAATCATCTTACGAATGTCTTTCGTAAGATTGGCGTTGCCGACCGCACTCAGGCTGTACTTTATGCTATAAAACATAAGATTGTTGTCATTGATTAAGGCACATTTTGAAGATTTTCTCATAGAATATCCTATCCCATAAGAAAGGGGGTAGGATATTTTGTTTTTTTCTTATACTGTGAGTGTTGTATTGCTATCTTTGTCTATGTATGGTCTATGGTGTGCTCTTCAAGATATATGGAAGTGGTGGTTGGAGCGTCCCTTAACAGCGATGCCCTCCCATAGTTTTTTGGTAGTAGTTAAGAACTTAGATGCAGAAAGGGAAGAATTGCTTCGGTCTTTAATTAAGATAATTGATGAAAAGGGAATGGATTGGGATGTGGTAGTAGTTGTTACTGGTGCTGATGATTTGCCATTAGGATTTGTTGAGCGATTGCTCGGTGATGGGGATAGAATACAAGTAATGTTAAGCTTTGGTAGCCAACAGGCAATGCAGGAGGCAATCTTCTTGTGCCGAGGAAAAGTAGTGCATATTTTAGATTTGTGCAATCGGATTAGTGGCGAGGAGTTTATGGTTGTCCTATGTTCCTTGTTAGGGGTGGAGAGCCATGAGGGTATTGGTAGGCTGATGATGAAGTGATTGACGTTGGAAAAGAAGGAGGTCGTACATGACTTCCACTTGTTTTTGGGCAATGAGAGTTAATGCAGGATGCAGTGCAGGGTTGTGGGCGGTGTAAAGAGTAGTGAGTTTTCCTTGCTGTAAATGTTTTTTGACAGTGTTAGGTTTCCATAGTATTGATACTTCTACACCCCCAATAAGTTTAATCCTAGTTTGATAAGGTTTTTCATGACTTTCTGTTACGCTATGAGCGGCATGTAAGTTTATATAGCCAATGCTTGTATCGCCAGGTATTCGTGGAATTCGAACTTTGAGTGGACAAAGGACAAAGCCTGGTGCTAGTGATAAGGGTTGTAAGATGCTGCTATCTGTGATGTGGGTAGCCTTTTGTTTTAAAGCTGTAAGGTCGGTCGTCCATTTGCGCGCTAAATGCTGCAGTACTGTGGAAATGCGGCGTGGAATAGTTTTTTGGCTGCCATTGGTGCTGATAATAGTTGTACTATCACCTGTGGCAGTATAGCAGGGAATAATGGCAGCGATATTCTCATAATGGGTTAGTTGCTTAAACATATAAAAACCTCCTAAAATATAAAAGTTGCAAAACATATGTTCCGTGAAGAACAAGAATAGAATAACAAATAATGGAAAAATTTGCAAGAGGATTTTGAAAAGTGTATTTTCTATGTATAATTATGCCTTCTTTGTCACATACTGAATACCAATTGTAAAATATAGGAGGACGTTTCCATGTTGAATGAAGGTATAGATAATACAGAGGATACTTACAAATGTAGTAGGTGTGGCGGAATGTTCCCCTCGTATGGTGATCATATTATACGCTGTCCTTTTTGTTCTATGATTTGTGATGAAATCAAATGTCGTATTGTTGCAATGAGCAAAGAAGAATATTAAAAACAATAAAAAAATTTGGAAGAATAAAAGGGAAAAATATCTATCTGTCGAAGTAAGAATAGACACAGGTTATGGCTTAATAATAGTTATTTCCTGAGACTTGATAATGATGAGGAGGTTGATAAATGCTATGGCTTATGGAGAAACAGATGCTAAAAGCGCAAGCACTACAGGGCTAGAGGAAGTACTTATCTTGCTTCGTGAAGATCTCATTGGTGAATTACAGGCAATTAATCAATACCAAGCTCATATTGATAGAATTGAAAATGAGGAAATTCGAGAGTTGTTAGAACATATTCGTGATGATGAAAAGGAGCATGTGGCAGAAATTACCCATGCTATTTCTCGCATTGATGCCATCCAACGAGACAAATTTGCTCATGACCATACTGCTGGAGAAGAGAAAGTGGTTGTTGAAAGAGATGAAAGTACCATTTTAACAGTGGGGAGTATGTTCGGTAAATAATAAGAACAGGGAGGAGGAGTATTATGGATATTTTAGATCGTAAAGCAGCGCCCTTGACAGAAAATGAATGGATGAGAATTGATGAAGCCGTTGTTACGACTGCTCGCCGCATGTTAGTTGGTCGCAAAGTTATTGAAGTTCTTGGACCTTTGGGTTCAGGCGTATATAGCATTCCCTATTCTTTATTTAGCGGTAAATCTCCAACGGGTATTGATATGGTAGGAGAAGAGGACAATTTTGTCGTTGAGCCTACTTCCCGTGCTACAGTTAATTTACCCATGCTATATAAGGATTTTAAGATTATGTGGCGTGATGTTGAAGCGGATCGTCATTTGGGGTTGCCTTTAGATGTTAGTACTGCCGCTGTAGCTGCGAACTATATGGCTGTTCAAGAAGATGATTTGATTTTTAATGGAAACAAACAGCTTGGTCATGAAGGCTTATTTACTGCCCCAGGACGCCAGGTGGTAAGTATCAGTAATTGGGATGAGACGGGTAATGCTTTAGCAGATGTGGTTAAAGCGGCTAGTGCTTTAAGTGAAGCTGGACATTATGGTCCTTATGCTATGGTGGTCAGTCCTATCCTTTTTGGACGAATGGTTCGAATGTATGGCAATACCGGAATGTTAGAGCTTGATCAAGTTAAGGCCTTGATTTCTGGTGGGGTACATTACTCTAATGTGATTAGCGGCAGTAAAGCCGTAGTGGTGGCTACTGGCGGTCATAATCTCAATTTGGCAGTCGGACAGGATATGATAACCTCCTATATGGGACCTACCAATATGAATCATGTTTTTAGAGTCCTAGAAACAACCGCTTTATTAATACGCCGTCCAGATGCTATTTGTACGATTGAATAGCTAGCAAGGTGAAATGGTAACCGCAGAGGCTTAGGCCCTGCGGTTTTACTTTTTCTACCCTCAACCTTTCCTTGCAGGCTAGAGAGTTGGCAAGTATAATGTTAGAAGAATAAATAGAGCTTTTGGGGTGAATTATGGGGATTTTACGAGTAGAAGGTCTAAATAAGGCCTTTGGAATTGAGACTTTATTTACAGGCATAAGTTTTGAACTGGGCCGAGGCGATAAAATTGGTTTAATTGGTGGGAATGGTGCAGGTAAGACCACCTTAATGCGCTGCTTGCTAGGTATGGAGGAAATAGATGGAGGACAAGTATCGATTCCTTCGGGGGAGACTATTGGCTATGTACAGCAGGACAGTAGCCTGAATCATAGTACTCTCTATGAAGAGCTATGTTCTGCTTATGAAGATGTACTCCTTTGGCAAAATAAAATGCGTGAGTTAGAAGAAAGCATTGCTAGTAATCAGGAGGAAGAGGCTTTAGAGGGGCTCATGAAGGAATATGCTCAGATTGTGGAAAAGTTTGAGCGGGGCGGGGGTTATGAATATGAGAATCGAATTCGGCGCGTCGCCTTTGGTCTTGGTTTTACAGCAGAAGATTTTCTGCGGCAGCTAGATACTTTTTCGGGAGGGCAAAAAACTAGAATTTGCCTAGCGCGAGCGTTGATTCGCCAGCCAGATTTTTTATTTCTAGATGAACCTACCAATCATTTGGACATTGGTATGGTCGAGTGGCTGGAAGAGTTTTTAGCAGGCTACAGCGGCGGTGTACTAATTATCTCCCATGATCGTTATTTCTTGGATAAAGTGGTTAGCCGTATTGCAGAGCTGGAGAATAAAACCGTAACCTCTTATAAAGGGAACTACACCTCTTATTTGCAGCAAAAGGCCGAAAGAATGGCCGCTTTAGAAAGTGCCTATGGCAAACAGCAAGAGCATATTGCCAAAACAGAAGCTTATATTCGCATGTATCGTGCAGGCATCAAATGCAAACAAGCTCGTGGACGGGAAAAGCAACTGCAACGTTTGGAGAGGATTGTATTGCCAGCAGATATTGCTCGGTTTGATTTTTTTGGTTTTAATCCTCCTGGTGAATGTGCAGAAAGGGTAGCTGAGCTAGAGGAAGTGTCAGCAGCCTATGGTGAACGGGTTGTTTTTGAAACAATATCCATGCTGATTCGTAAGGGTGATGGGGTAGCTTTAGTCGGTCCCAATGGGGCTGGTAAAACCACCTTATTAAAGCTATTGACAGGCGAATTATCGCCAGTAAAGGGAAGGGTCAAGCTAGGTAGCCGCGTAAAGGTAGGTTATTTTTCTCAGGAACATGAAGGACTTAATGCCAAGAATTCTATAGTGAATGAGATTATGATAGAATTTGGCTTTAGTGAAGAACGGGCTCGTCATTATCTAGGGGCATTTTTATTTCAAGGTGATGATGTCTTTAAGATCATTGGTGATTTAAGTGGTGGTGAAAAAGCGCGTCTTTCTATGTTAAAGTTAATGTTGACAGGGGCTAATTTCTTAATTTTGGATGAACCTACCAACCATCTTGATATTCCTGCCAAAGAAGCCGTGGAGGAGGCCATTTTGAGTTTCCCAGGAACTTTTTTGACAGTATCCCATGATCGATATTTCTTAGATAAGGTTGCCAATTGTATGGTGGAGCTTTCGGGAGGGAAGCTTCGTGAGTATGCTGGGAATTATAGCTATTATCGGGAAAAGCAAATTGCTGAACATAAAGAAAGGGCTGCCGCCCAAATTATAGTTACCCGAACGGAGGGCAATGCTAAAAAACAAGAAAAACCACGGCCGCGTACTATTGATCCGGGCAAAAGTCTTAGAAATCAGCAAAAATTAGAAGGGGAAATTGCTATGCTGGAAGTGACTGTGAAGGAAATTGAGTATCGCCTCAATGACCCTGCTAGTCATGGAGATCCGTTAGCTAGCCAGCAATTAGCCGATGAATATAGTAAGGCTCAGGCAGATTTGGCTGAAAAGTATGATGCTTGGCTAGAGTTGACGGAGAAGTAAGTGATTCTCTGATGGACAGCAAAGACTATATGGGGTGTTTTTCTTTTTTACTAGGCTGACTTGTGTGTCGAGAGACATGCAGGTCAGCTTTTGTTTTGCCTATTATGCCATGATAGAGTGAAGCCAGCGCTAGTATATGAGAAACCGGTTTCTCGCCAAAGGGTGAGAAAAATAGAATTATTGTATTTGGTTAGAAATGCTCAGGCGGGTGATAGTGAGGCCATGGAAGAAATTTGCCTGCGCTTTACGGGGCTCATTAAGAAATATGCTTTTCAGCCCCATATTCGGCCCATTGCTGAGGAGGCTCAGTCGCAAGGGTGGTTAGCCCTTGTTCAGGGCATTAGAAAGTACGATGAAGGCTCTGGTATACCCTTTGCCGGCTATATGGAAAGTCAGGTGAAGTATGCAGTTTGGAATTTATTTAAGCGAGAGAGACGGCGGTGGGAGCAAGAGATACAGCTAGAAGGCGAGCAAGAAGAAGATGGGTTTGCGTTACTAACGCAACTGTCGGCAGGCATTGATGTAGCTTTTGAAGTTGAGATTCGTTGGCTGTCTACTGAGCTTACAAGGGCGGTGGCGACCTTACCTAGCAAGCAGGCTGAGGTTATTATGAGAACGGTGGTTGAAGGGGAAGCATTAACAAAGGTAGCAGCAGAACTCGGAATAACGCCCCAGGGAATATACAATTTGCGTAAACGGGGACTTACCCGTTTAAAAATGCTCTGCACTGGAATGTATAGAGATGTAAGGCAGTAAAAGATGGGGTTGAGAGGAGAGGCCTCATGGCCTTTCATTCTAGAAGAAAGGAGATGATTTTGTATGGCAGTGAGTAAAGTACCCCAAGGCAGTCGCATGATTATTACCATTCAAAGCGGCGTGAATGTGAGCAACCAACCCGTTTTTCGTCAGCGCACTTACAAAAGTGTAAAAACAACAAGTATTGATGCTGATGTTTATGCAGTGGCAGAAGCAATGGGAGGTTTGCAAAAATATCCGGTTACAAGTATTTCCCGGTTTGACGAAGGCAAGCTTATTAATGGCTAACAACCCTTCGCCGTTTCACTTAACCTACGCTTATAGTAATGTTTATCCCTCGTCTGTTATGGCTATATTTAGTTGTTTTACATGAAATGAGGATGCGGGAGGAGGTGATAGAGAATGGTAAAAACATTAGAGATGGTATTTCGTAATGAAAGTGGTAAGGAAGTTGTGCTGAGTATCCTTGAACCGAAAGATGACTTGACCTTAGCGCAAGTCAATACGGTGATGCAGGATATTATAAACAAGAATGTTTTTAGTACTAAGACAGGTGACTTGGTACAAATTGTAGAAGCGCGGATTCGTAGCAATGATATGGCAGTACTGGCATAGGTCATGAGGAAGGTGGAGACATGGAACAATTATTGACCTACTCAGCAAATTATGGCTTTCCAATGGTCATTTGCTTATATTTATTAATTCGCATTGAGGGGAAGCTAGAGTTATTGTCTGGGAGTATCAATGATTTGGCGAAGGTCATAGCAGGAAAGCTCTAAAAGTATATTGTGCAAAGAACGCAAGGACACGTAGGTACCTTGCGTTCTTTGCACAGGTTCGGGATAATCTTGTTACTAAGCATTTTTCTTATATCAGCAGGATTTATAGGGAAAAATGCGAATATCAAGGGAAGGAAGATTAGGATAACGGGGTAGTATACGTGGAACATTTAGAAGGAACTGTTGAAAACATCATATTTCAAAATACAGAGAATGGTTTTATTGTTTTTAAATTAAAACCTTCCAACGAAAATACCCCTGTTGCCGTTGTTGGTAATATGTTAGCCCCTTTGGTAGGAGAACAGCTAGAACTGACAGGGGAATGGGTGGAACATAATCGTTTTGGGCGACAATTTAAAGTGGAAAATTACAAGAAAATTGCGCCTACGAGTGTAAAAGGCATGGAACGTTTTTTGGCATCGGGGGCGATTAAGGGCATTGGACCCGCTATGGCAGCGCGCCTCGTTAAACAATTTGGGATTGAGACACTAAAAATTATTGGGGAGAAACCTCATCGTTTACTAGAAATCGAAGGAATTGGCAAGAAAAAAGGGGAAGCCATTCATAAGGCTTATGCTGAGCAATCGGAAATGCATGAAGTGATGTTGTTCTTAGAAATGAATGGAGTGACAGGGGCTTATGCAGGTAAGATTTTTGAAAAGTATGGCTTCTTAGCCGTTGAAATATTGAAGGAAAATCCTTATCAGTTGGCGCAAGATGTAAGAGGGATTGGCTTTCGCACGGCGGATCAAATTGCTATGTCTCTTGGGATAGAACGCAACCATGGAGAACGTTTAACAGCAGGCATTGATTTTGCACTGCTACAAATTTCTCAGGCGGGTCATTGTTGTGTGCCAGAAGATATTCTGGTCAAGGAAGCTGCCAAACTCCTCCTCGTTGAACCTGCAGAGGTAGCCCTGCATATGTCCGAACTGATTTCCGATAATCGGCTCTGTGTAGAAGATTTTCATGGTATGACTCTCGTATATCCACGTTATTTATATTATGCGGAAAAAAGGGTAGCAGAGCGTTTGCTACTCCTCAAGGATAGAGCAAAAACAGCGCCCAATGAGGATTTTTCAGGTATTGTTGCCAAATGGGAAAGTCAGTCAGGTATTACCTTGGCTGCCGCTCAGCATGAGGCGGTATTATCCTCCCTAGAACATGGAGTGCTAGTGCTAACAGGAGGACCTGGAACAGGGAAAACTACGGTTGTGCGAGGGATGCTTTCTGCTTTGGAAGCTCAGGGTTTCAAACTGCTACTGGGTGCACCCACAGGACGGGCAGCAAAACGCTTGAGTGAGGCTACGGAGCGCGAGGCCATGACGGTGCATCGTCTGCTGGAATCTACAGGGGGAGTAGAAGGCGCACCTATTTTTATGCGGAATGAAGACCAGCCCTTAGAGGCGGATGTGGTTATTATTGATGAAGTATCCATGATGGATATTTCCTTAATGAATTATTTTCTACAAGCCATACCCGATGGCTGCCGCGTTATTTTGGTAGGAGATGTGGATCAATTACCAGCTGTCGGGCCTGGCTCTGTACTCAAGGATATTATACGTTCTCAGACTGTACCCGTTGTACGCTTGACGGAAGTTTTTCGCCAAGCAGAGGAAAGTATGATTGTAATGAATGCCCATCAAATTAATCGAGGTCTGCCCCCTGATTTTCAGAGTAATGACTTTCAGTTTTTGGAGATTGATGACAGTGAAGCCGTGGCTAGATCAGTGGTAGAGCTATGCCGAGAACAGCTTCCTAAGGAAGGGTATAATGTATCTTATGATGTCCAAGTATTGTCACCCATGCACCGATTGGTATGTGGCGTAGAAAATCTCAATAAGCTCTTACAAGGGGCCCTAAATCCTGAGGCTGATGGTAAGGTTGCCATTCAAGGAGCGAATCAAGTTCTCCGAGAAGGGGACAAGATTATGCAAATGAGAAATAATTATACAAAAGGAGTCTATAACGGGGATATTGGTTTTGTTACGGGTATTGAACAAGGGCGGGTGGCTGTGCGTTATCCAGAGCAGGACGTGATATACGAACGAGGTGAAGTAGAAGAACTTCATTTGGCCTATGCCATGAGTGTACACAAAAGTCAAGGGAGTGAATATCCAGTGGTAATTGTGCCCCTAATTTCAGGACACCATATTATGCTGCAACGCAATTTATTGTATACTGCTGTCACAAGGGCTAAAGAGCGGGTTATATTACTCGGTAGCAAGGCCGCTCTCAATACAGCCTTGTCCAATGATCGTACCAAACGCCGCTACTCCTTGCTTGCAGAACGATTGGTAGGAGAGGAATTATGATTAGAAAGTATTGGAATGTTTTTCTCGATCTAGTTTACCCGCCTAAATGTCCTGCTTGTAAAGGGGCAGTGTACGAGCAGGGGGCCTGGTGCCAGGCTTGTTTAGGAGAAATTCTATCGGTAAGAAAAATCAATGTACGGGAACATAAGCTAGCTTTTCTTGATTCTTGCCAAGTATTATGTGAATATACGGGCGGATTAAAGCGTATCATCCATGATATGAAATTTCGTCAGCAGAAGCGTTATGCCGTTCATCTTCAATGGTTGCTTCGACAAAGCATTAAAGCCAGTGAATTTTCCAGTAACTCATATGTTGTACCCGTACCTTTGCATGAAGAGCGTCTTAAAGAACGAGGATTTAATCAAACAGAAGCAGTTTTTAAAGGATGGGCAATGGAGGCGAAACTGCCGTGGATGCCGCGTCTTTTAGAGCGTAGTCGCGATACGTTGCCGCAATGGGAACTAAATCTTGCAGAGCGGAAACAAAACATGAGAGAAGCTTTTGGCGTTAAAGATGGGGAAACTATAAAAAATAAGAATATTATTTTGGTAGATGATATAATAACGACAGGTATCACGCTAGATGAATGCGCCAAAGTCCTAAAAAAAGCGGGTGCCGCTAGCGTCCAAGGGTTGACCATTGCTAGTGGAGCACCCTAGTATAAGAAAATGGCACTAGGAATTTCCTTGGAAAATTGATATGATAAACAATAAGTATGGAAAACCGAAATAAGGGGGATATACTATGGGTCTTAAGAATTGTTCAGAGTGTGGAAAAATATACGTAGAAAATCCTAGTAAGTTATGTCCAGAATGTTATGTGCAAGAGGAAGAACATGAACATATCATCGGTGAATATTTACGGGAAAAGGGAAAAGCTACCCTTGAAGAGATACATGAAGCTACTGGTGTTAAGGAAAAAATAATCGTGCGTATGCTCAAAAGTGGCAGATTATTTAGTAATGGGTTAATTGGTTATCCTTGTGAAATGTGCCGTGTACCTATTTATGATGGACGGTTGTGTACGAGCTGTGCTAGTGGATTAACAAAGCAAGTGCAACAAAGTCACGAAAAAAGACCTTTAGGCGAATCCTTAGATCATGAACGAACAGGCGTCCGAATGTATACTAAGGATGCCGTTGTAAAAAAATAAATAGGATTTTTTTATGGCGGGGATTAATGTCCCGGCCATTTTTGTCGATAATATTAATGAAGTATTGTAGCGCACAGATTGTGAGGTGGAAATAGTATGATTATTTCAGGAAAAACGATCCCAAATGTCCTGAAGGTATATGGAGAACAAAACCAAGGAAATAAAACTAGCAAAGTAGGGAAAAACCAAATTAATCAAGGAAAAGATGAGTTTATTTTATCCTCGAGTGCCCAAGAATTTGGCCAAGTTTTTAATGCTATTCGTAAGATGCCAGAAGTCAGGCAGGAGAAGGTAAATGAATTGTCAGAGAAGATTAACAGTGGAAACTATCAAGTAGATGGCAAGAATGTAGCTGAGAGGATGCTTGGATTCTATAGCGGCTAATGAGTTGCCTTAAAGGAGTGTTACAATGCCAGATAAATGGGAAGAGTTACTTGCCGTATTGAATAAAATGCTTAATGTATATCAGGCGATTCTAAATCTTAGTCAAGAAAAACATCAGATTTTAGTAGCTGCTAAATCTAGTGAGCTAGAAAAAGTGACGAAACAGGAAGAAATACTAATTTTGCAGGTTGGTAAACTCGAAGATTTACGAGAAAAACTCGTGAGTGAATTGATGGTTGTACATGGCATAACAGATGGTGAATTTTCCCTAGCTGAGTTACGTGAAATAGCTAAACCTGATGTAGTGGAAAAACTTGAAGTATTCAGCAAAAAAATTGGCATTATCATGTCAGAAATGGTGCCACTCAATAAGCTAAATACTGATCTTATTAAGCAGGCCTTAGGTTTTATTAATTATAATATGAATCTTCTCTCGCAAACTGCAGTAGGACCGACCTATGCCGCGAAGGGACAAACCAATGAACAAGCACCCCAGCGAAAAGTTTTTGACGCGAGAGTATAAGGGAGTGATAAAATGCGTTCCACTTTTGGTGGTTTGAATACAGTTGTACGTGGTTTGGCTGCCCAACAGGTGGCCTTAGATACGGTAGGGCATAATATTTCTAATGCCAATACGGAGGGGTATTCTAGGCAAAGTGTTAACTTGGTAACGACTAGGTCCCAATCTGTGTATGGTGCTAATGGAGAAAATCAGATAGGTACTGGGGTTAATGTAGATTCCATTACTCGCGCTAGAAATACATTTATTGACAGACAAATGTGGAAAGAGTCTTCTTCGTTAAACTATGGCGAAGCAGTTTCGGATCTTTTAGGAAGAGTGGAAGGGGTTTTTCATGAACCATCGGAAACTGGTGTGCAAACCACGATGGATAAGTTCTGGAAAGCGTGGCAAACTCTAGCTACAAATGCTTCAGATGACGGTACACGTACCACTGTTCGTCAACGGGGTGTAGAAATGGTTGATGCTATTCAGCATGCCACTACACAATTGACGGATATGGTAGCAGATACAAATTCTGTTATTGATATAAAGGTTGGTAAAATGAATCAGCTTAGTTCAGAAGTATACTCACTCAATCGCCAGATTGTTGTCATTGAAGCAGGTGGAACAGACCAAGCCAATGATCTGCGGGATAAACGAGATTTACTTGTTGATAAAATGTCTGAAATTGCCAATGTCACCGTGACAGAAGATAAATATGGAAATTATATCATCCAGTCAGCGGGGGTTTCTCTCGTTGATGGGGGTGGCTATCGAAAATTAGCAACGAATTCAGTGAGTGATCCGGATTATGGTTATGAAATTAAAAATGTAGTGGTACAAGGTAGTACGCAAGCATTAACTTTTACAGATGGTGAACTTCGTGGTTTGCTTGAAATGCGTGATTCTGTTGCAGCGACGAATTCATATGACGGCATTAAAGGATATCTTAAAAAACTAGAAAAAGTCAGTGAGTTTCTGCTAAAAGATTTTAATGATGTACATAAAGCCGGTCTTGGTACAGACAATAGCACTGGAACTAATTTTTTTGGTGCTGCAGCTACGGATTACAATACATTTACACCACCTGTGCCAGCGAGCACCATGGGATGGATTGCAGAGATAAAAGTCAATCCAGCACTTTTTAATACTACGGATGGTCTTAGTAAAATTGCTGCGAAAACCTCCATCAATAGCTTGTCGATACAGCAGTCGAATGCTACTGGAGGTGCTGCAAAAGTCAATAGTCTCTATACCGGTACTACGCCGCTTAATTATCAAACGAAGATTGGGGCAGTAGGTGCATTGGGAGAGGTAACTAGTATATCCTACTCCTTAGATAACTGGCTTACGAGTGCAACTGCGACGCCAGTAGTGCCGGCGACAACTCCTGCAACATTTACCTTACGTAGCCTTCCTGATACTGTCACAATTGCGATTACTACAGATATTCATAATAAAAAAGATGATATATATACTTTTTCTGTCAACCAAGGCAATGCGTCTGGTGACAATGCAGTCAAACTGGCCAATTGTATGAAGATTGATAATCCATTATCTACTACGCTGGGTGGTTCTTCTTTAGATTCATTTTATAATTCACTAATTGGAGCTTTGGGAGTCCAAAGTCAGAGTGCTACGACTATGACTGCGAATCAAAAGACATTGGTTAATCAGATTGAAAACTGGCGTCAATCTGTTTCGGGCGTTAATGTAGATGAAGAATTGAGCAATATGATTCGTTTTCAAAAGGGATATGCAGCAGCGGCGCGGGTACTGACGAGTATGGATGAAATGCTAGATAAGCTGATTAATGGTACTGGTGTAGTCGGAAGGTAGGGGACGAAAAAGATGAGAATTACTAATAATATGATTACTAACAATTATTTGAGTGCTTTGAATAATTCGCTAGAAAAACAAGCTAAAATCCAGGAACAATTAACGGATGGTAAGGCAATACACCGTCCCTCTGATGATCCAATCAAAACGATCCGTAGCCTGCGGTTTAATACCAGTTTGGCCATGAATGAGCAATTTGCGCAAAACCTCAGTGATTCCCAATCGTGGATGGATAATACGGATGGAGCTATGAGTGATTTAAGCTCCATTATGATACGGGCCAAAGAATTGGCAGTAAGTGCAGATGGCACCAAACCAGCGGATGCATTATATGCCATTGGTGTGGAAATGGATCAGCTTATTAATCAAGCTGTTACCATTGGCAATACTAAAATTGGTGATAGGTATCTTTTTGCAGGACAAATGGATAAAACCCAGCCTTTTGAGCGTAAAACAATAACTGATCCTACCAATCCAAATGCAACGGCAATGGATGTTGTTGTTTATAATGGTGATCTGAATAAAGTTTCTATGCAGATCAAAGCAGGAGCGATCAATCCTGCCGAAGATGGTATCAATATTAATGGATCAGAGCTATTTGGTCCTATTAAAACAATGTATGGGCAACCTACCATGGAGATATTCAATCAGTTGATTGCGATCAAACAAGAGTTACAGGGGGCACGTCAGAGTGTTGCCAATCCATCGATTGCTGGTGCGGTTACTGACCTTGGAACCTCCACTGCATATACGTATTATGATGTGAGAATTGATACGGTTGATAATGCCGTTGCGACTGCGGGGCAAGTCAATGCCGCATCCTATTCCGTTGATGGAGGAAAAACATGGGCTGTTGCTGGGATTGTTCCAGGTAATCCTTCAACATTGACATTAGCAAATAGTGAGACGCTAACCATCGCGACAGATCCATTAAACAAAGCGGGGGCTACCTATAGTTTCCAAGCAAAGCCGGCTTTAGATGCGCCAATAACAGGTCATGTTACTGTAGGTGGCAAATATACAGGGAGTAGTTATTCGCATTTTACAGTACAACTTGGTGCTGTTACTGCAGGACAGGTTGACACTGCATCCTATTCTCTTGACGGGGGAACTACTTGGACTACTGCTGGAATTGTTCCAGGTAATCCTTCTAAATTGACATTAACAAACGGTATGACGGTAGATATAGCAACAGATCCATTAAATGCAACGGGACAGACCTATAGCTTTCGCGAAATACCAGCAACTGATATAACTTGGATATCCAAGGTAGGTATAGCCAGCATTGATGCCGCTCATAGTGCCCAATTAAAACAACAGACTCAGCTTGGCGCAAGAATGGCTACTTATGAAATGGCAAAAAATATGATGGAAGCTCAAAATGCGACGATCCTTGATGATGTTTCAGCGAATGAAGATATTGATTTTTCTACGACGATTATCAATCAAAAGACAAGTGAGAATATCTATAAAGCTGCTCTGGCTGTCGGGGCAAAAATCATGCCTATTTCTTTGGTGGATTTCCTGCGATAGGAGGCTAAAGCATGCTGAGTATTAATATCGCTACACAGCCCATAAAAATGCAATTTAAGAGTCAAAATGCTACTCTGGATCAATCTATAACGAGGGCGCAGCTTATCGATCAATCAGAAGGGGCAACTCTTGAAATTCATCAACCTAATGGTGAACTAGAAATTGATCAAACACCTTGTCGGTATGCTTATGGTATTAAAGATATGCCAACTTTAGTTCGTGAATATGCTCAGGCAGGGATGAACAGTGCGATAACAGGTATTGGGCGAATTGCCGAAGAAGGGGAGCGGTTAGGGAGTATTGAGTCGGGGCAAAATGCAGTTGCGGCTATAGCAGCCGATAGTACAGTGTCTGCACCTGTAGAAATTACATTCGCTTATGTACCTTTGCCAAATATTCGCTATACTCCCCATGCCCCTCAAATTAGTGTGAAAGACGGTAAGGTTAATGGGCATTACCAACCAGGTAGTGTACAGGGAGATTTTAGACCAAGTCAAATAAATATTATGGTTGGACAATATCCTAGTATTACCATGTGGACAAGTGAAAATAAAGTTGATATGACAGTGTAGCTATAAAAAGAGGTGTAATGATGATTATACAATCCACTCGCTTTGGCGAGCTTACTATTTCCGAAGAAGCAGTACTGCAATTTTCTCATGGGTTACCAGGCTTTCCCGAGGAAAAAGTATTCGGTTTTTTACAATACCAGCCAGATAGTCCGTTTGCTTTTTTACAATCGGCCATTGAACCAGACTTAACCTTTTTGCTCGTAGAGCCCTTTGCCTTTTTTAAGGATTATCATGTTGAAATAGAAGATGATGTCGCCACAGAACTGGGATTGTCAGCAGAAAATTTGCCCCAGGTTTTTACGGTTGTGCGGGTGCCAGAAAAACCAGAAGAAATGACAGCCAATTTATTGGCACCCATTGTTATTAATTGGCAAGATCGTAAGGCGATTCAGCTTATTTTAGAAAACAAGACATATACCATTCGTCATCGCCTTTTTCCTGAAGGCATGCCTGAGCAAGTTGCCAAAGGAGGTATATAGTCATGCTAGTCCTTACCCGTAAACCGGGTGAGAGAATTGTTATTGATGATAATATTGTTATTACGGTTGTAGAAGTAAAAGGCGATAATATTAAAATGGCCATTGAGGCACCCAAAGAAATTAAAATTTATCGTGGCGAAATTTATGATGATATAGTGGCTGAAAATAAAGAGGCGGCAGCTCCTGTTTCTCTGTCAGAAATAGAACTATTAAAAGGGATATACAGAAAAAAGTAACTAGCTGAGACTAGTTTTATTTTTGTTTTTACTAAAGATTGTAGCGAATTTATTCGATAGAATAAGTAAGAAGTTAAAGATGGAGGTATATGGCCATGGAAATAACTGCAGTTAAAACAGTAGAACCTACTGTTAATTATCCTTCTGCCCGGAAAAATGATAGTGCTCCCACTGCAAAGATAGAAATGACAGAAAAAACGAACATGACGGAGAGTGGAAAAGTAAATAGTCAGTCGAATAATGATGCTAAAGGCAAAAAAGAGTTAAGTAAGGAGCAGATTAATAAAGTCAAAGAGGACTTAAATCATTTTATGAAACTTATTGATTCGGATATCCAATTTGCGGTACATGAAAAATCAAAACAATTAATGGTGCAGGTAGTAGATATGAAGGAAAATAAAGTAATTAAAGAATTTCCTTCCCATGAAATGCTCAATATTATGGCTAACATTAAGGAATATGTAGGTGTACTGTTAGATAAGCGTGCATAGAAAATGAATGATATGGGGGTGGGAGTATGGCTGGGATATATGGATTGAGTGGTTCGGGTATGGATGTAGATTCAATGGTTAAAAGTTTAATGAAAGCCCAACGGATGCGTTACGATACCTTGCAACAGAAGAAAACCCAACTAGAATGGAAAAAGACAGATTATAATACTATGTATACTACGATTAATGATTTTCGTAGTACCACTGTGTTTACAAATAAATTACAAAGTACTCTTATGCCCAAGAAGGTTTCATCAAGTGATGAAACCAAAGTCACAGTTACAGCCAATGCAGATGCTGCAAATGTAAATCACACGCTAAATGTAACCCAATTAGCGACAGGGGTAACAGAAACTAGTAGCGCTACCATTACAACTGGTAGTAGCAAGGATAGTATCGCTCAGCAGTTTGGCCTTACGGGTTCAGCGGCTACAACGAGTTTCACTGTTAAAATTAATGATAAAACAATTAGTGTTGATCCTACCAAAAGTCTTAATACTTTTGTCAGTCAAATTAATAGTGCAGGTGGCAATGTAAAAGCTAACTACGATGCTACCTTAGATCGATTTTTCATGTATAGCACGAATGCTGGGTCAACCTCGAAGATTGATTTTACAGGCAGCGATGCTACAGGTGCCGATTTCTTAAGTAAAAAATTAAAGCTAAATACAATAATGACGGTAGGAACAACGGGTGCGGTTAGTACTGCAAGTATTGGTTTAGATGCCACGAAAGCACCACTAGCCACGCAATTTGCAGGATTGCCTGCTAGTTTTAATTTGGATATTAATGGTACTGGAGTAGCAGTCAATACTGGGACAGATACAATTGAGACATTGTTGACTAAAATTAAGGCAGCTGGTCTTGTTGGTGGTCTTACGGATGCCCAATATGATTCCGCTACAGGTAAAATTAAATTAACAGGTACAAGTGATTTTACTGCGAGTGATGTTGATGGCTTAGATTTTTTGGCGAATAAATTAAAGTTAACAACTGGGGCTGCGACAGATGCTGCCAGTAGTGATAATATTGGTCTTGACCCCTTGAAAGCAAAAATATCCAATCAATTTACTGGTGTAACAGGCAGCTTTAATTTGAAATTGACCAATGGGGGAGTATCTACTACTATAGCAATTGATACTGCTAATAAGTCCCTGCAGGATATTATGACCAGCATTAATGCTGCTGGTGTAGGTGCCAGTGCTACTTATGATGCAGTGACTGGTAAATTCACATTAAAAGCAACTAGTGGTACTATAGATCTTACTGGTAGTGATACAGCAGCCTTTGATTTTTTAAATAATAAATTAAATTTGTGGCAAACTGGGCAACAAGGTCAGGATGCTAAAATGGTACTTGATGGTGCAGCAATTAGCCAGTCCAGTAATAATTTTACCATTTCTGGTGTCACTTATAATTTAAAAAGTACGGGAGCTGTCAATGTAAATATTACTTCTGATACGGATAAAACTGTAGCCAATGTAAAAAGTTTTATTGAAGCCTATAATACTAATCTCGCTAAGTTAAATGCTGAAATCAGTGAAACTAAATATAGCAAATTTATGCCGCTGACAGATGAACAGCGGGCGAGTATGAAAGAATCAGAGATTACAGCTTGGGAAGCCAAAGCCAAAAGCGGTTTGCTTCATGGTAATTCAATATTAAAAGAATTGGCAACTACGATGCGTAACGATTTAGCGACCGCGATTTCTGGGCTTACTGGCGACTATACCAGTGCCAGCAAAATTGGCATTACCACTGGTGGCTGGCAGGATGGCGGTAAACTATACCTAAATGAAACGAAATTAAATGAAGCCTTGCAAGCCGATCCAGAAGTGGTTAGCAAAATTTTTAGTACACATGCTGAAGGGAATAGCCATGCTCAGGATGGTATTGCAGTAAGGCTCTATGATACATTAAAAGCCACTTCGGATAAGATCGTAACAGAAGCGGGGGCTACTTCTGCTACTACCTATGATACAAAAAGTAATGTGGCCAAACAAATAGCTTTCTATACAACACAGATGACAACCTTAAATACCAAACTCACAAAAATGGAAAATGATTATTACAAAAAGTTTAACGCTATGGAGACGGCCTTGGGTAAATTGAATCAACAAAGTACTTGGTTATCCCAGCAAACGACTAGCGCTTAATAATGATCCTTAGATATTTCTAGGAAGGAGGGCATAAAAATGAATGCTACGAATAAGAATACGACTCAGATGGCCAATGCCTATAAAACGCAACAAATAATGACAGCATCTCCTCAAGAACTGACCTTAATGCTCTATAATGGTGCCATTCGTTTTGTTGCAGAAAGCATACAGGCCATTGAGCGCAAGGATATGCAAAAAGCCCATGAGGCTAATATGCGAGCCCAAGATATTATACGGGAGTTTATGAATACCTTAGATATGCAGTATGAGGTTTCCAAAGGTTTGGATAAACTTTATGATTATATAGAATATCGTCTCATTCAAGCCAATATGAAAAAGGACATAGCTCAATTGGTAGAAGCCAAGGATATGCTGACAGAACTGCGAGATACTTGGTATCAGGCGATGAAATTAGCGCGAGGGCAACAAGCGGTGGGGAAATAGTATGGCTGCTGTTATCAATACGTTGCAAAAATCTATCCAGGAGTTATGGGATGATTATTATTTCTTGACGAAGGAAATGGGGAAATTTTTGGAACTGCAGGATATGGAACTTTTTGCGGAACTTTTAGAACAGCGAGAAACTCTGCAAAAAATGATTGAAGCCGCTCAAGATGATGATTTTGCCTTATCTGATTCGGGGAAAGAACTGTTACAGACCATTCAAAAAGCAAATCAAAACGTCGTGTTAAAACTGCAATACCTGATTAATAACAGTCGTAATCAGCATAATATATCTAGGGCTTATGATGGTTTAGGCACAGACTTTGTTGGTAATCGCATGGATCGCCAAACTTGAAATTTTATAGGAAACACAAAGAGGAATGATCATAAAGCTCTCTTTGTGTTTTTTTATATATTCCTTGCGCCTTTGCCTTTCAAAAATGTATCAAACTTCAAAATATAATTACTAAACTGTAAAAATAGACGTAAATGAGAGGGAAACGCTAAAAAAAGAATATAATAGAGCGTAATGGTCAAATATAAGGTAATTTGCCATTAATCTATTGCTATCTTCTTCGCGATATATTAACTGAAGATATTTAGTAGACATCATCCTCACAACCGGCCGGTGTGAAGGTGGGGACACTAAATACATAAAATTTCTTGGGCAAGGATGCCTGGGAACGAAAAATCAAGGAGGAATATATCATGATTATCACGCACAATATGGCTTCTATTAACACAAACCGTCAATTGTCCATCAACCAGGACAATGCTAGTAAATCCTTAGAAAAGCTATCCTCAGGTTTCCGTATTAACAAAGCTGGTGACGATGCTGCTGGTCTTGCAATCAGTGAAAAAATGCGTGGTCAGATTCGTGGTTTGGATCAAGCTTCTCGGAACTCTCAAGATGCTATTTCTATGATTCAAACAGCTGAAGGTTCTTTGGCTGAAACCCAATCCATTCTGCAAAGAATGAAAGAACTAGCTACTCAGTCTGCCAATGATACAAACGTAAATGCCGATCGTAGCGAAATCCAAAAAGAAATCAATCAATTGTCTTCTGAAGTCAATCGAATTGGTAATACTACTGAGTTCAATACGAAAAAACTATTGAATGGTGGTGGCGAAAAAGTCACGATGTCCCCTACAACGATTACCACTGGTGGTGCATCTGCTTCAATCGTTGGCTTTGCTCAGCTTAATGGTAGTGTGAAGGAAGTTGTAGGTACTTTTACAGTCGGTGTTACTGCTCTAGTTTCGGGTGCTGTTGTTACTATTGGTGGAGAAAGTTTCACTGCAGTTGCCTCTCTTGCTGATCCTACTAAGGGAGAAATTCTCGCTGGTACATCAGCAACAGTAGTTGATAGTTTGGCTGCTGCTATTAATAAAAATGCCAATCTTAAAGCTAGATTTGGCACTGTAACATCTGATGGTACTGGTACTATTACTATGACAGAACAGGTTGGTCATGTAGTTGGCGGTACTGCAACTGCGACTCTAGGTACTTGCGTTGGTATTTCGAATATAGCTACAACAAATTCTGGTATCGCAGAAGTGGCTGGTAAATACACCTATGATCTTAAACATTCCTTTGAGGTAGTTGGTACTACGTTAACTATTGCTGGTGTTGCATTAACTGCAGTGAAAGCAAATGCTGGTGCAGATGCATTCAACGTTTCTGACGATGAAGAAAAACAAGCTAGAGATATTGCTTCTGCGATCAATAGTGATACTGGTGCTACTCTTGGACAAAGATTTGAGGCAACTGTAAGTGGCAGCACTCTTATTTTAACGGAACGAGCAGGAAAAGCTACAGGTTCCAATATGGCTACCACGAGTGCGGCTGTAGGCGTTACTTTAGCATCAGCAGGCAAATATGATGTTAATTTCCAAAGTCTTGTCGCTGCTGATGGACGATTTACTATCGATGGTGTTGATATTAAAACTACGACTGATGCTGCAGATGCAGGTCTATCGACTGGTACTTCTATGGTAGCAGGAACTACTTTGTTGGAGCAAACAACAAACCTAGCTGCAGCTATTAATAAGAATACAGCTCTCAATGCTACTTATACGGCAACTGTTGTTGGCGGTAAGCTAGAATTGACGCAAAAAGCGGGTAAAGAATCATTAACAACTCCAGTTGTTTCGACGAATTCTTCTTATAAAAATGGTTTTGAAGCTGCATTGCAAATTGGTGCAAATACGGCTCAAAGTATGACAGTAACTGTAGGCGATATGCGTTCTGTAGCTCTTGGTGTAACTAGCAATGATGCTAATGTAACTACTAAAACTGCAGCGAATGGTACAGTTGCTTCTTATGTAACTACTACCAATGTAACAAATGGTACAACCAATACCAATGCAGAATATTCCCTAGATGTTTCTACTCATGAAAAAGCAACTGCGGCAATCAGTGTACTCGATGACGCTATTCAAAGTGTATCAGCACAACGTTCTCAACTAGGTGCATTCCAAAACCGTTTGGAACACACTATCTCCAATCTTGGAACTTCCTCTGAAAACTTAACTGCTGCTGAATCACGTGTTCGTGACGTAGATATGGCAAAAGAAATGATGGCTTTCCAAAAGAATAATATTCTCCAACAAGCTGCTACTGCAATGATGGCACAAGCTAATCAAATGCCACAAGGCGTATTGCAACTATTAAGATAATCGGTATCCTAAAAAAACAAATAGTTCTAAACAAGCCAGAGAAAATATCTCTGGCTTGTTTAATAACATAGTAATTGAAATGATTTGGAGAAGAATAGTAGCATGAGTAAAAAAGTTGTATTCGAAATTAAGAATGCTAGAAATAATGTTCCTACTGCTCAGGCAAAGATTGATGATAAACCAGCTATATATTTACATAGTATGGTTGATCCATATCAAGAAGCTAAGGAATGGCTAAAACGTATAGAACTGTTACCCAATACTTTATATGTTGTTTTAGGAGCTGGATTAGGATATCATTTGGAAGCATTACTTGCACAATTACCCTATAATTCATATGTCGTACTATTATATGCAAAAGATGAAATTCAACTGTTGAAATATACTAGTGAAAGATTAAAGAGCAAGTGGTTATCTGATCCTAGGTTATCTTTTTTAGAACTAGTTCCTATTTTTGATATGGCAGTTATTGTAGCTAATAGGATGTTAAGCAAAGAAGTTAAAAAAATACAATTATGTAGGCATTTTCCAACAATGGGATTGGCTGAAACAGAATATCAAGTGATTGAAGAAGAATTAGTTCAGGAAGTCGAAAAAACCATGGCCATTAATTTTAATGTGAAATTTTATACGGATTATGATTTTTTTAAAAATTTTTGGAAGAATAGTCCTAGTATTGTTGCAAGTTACGGGGCAAAATCCTTAGAGGGTATGTTTACGGATATTCCTGTAATTATTGTAGCCTCTGGACCTTCTCTAGATAAAAATATACAAGAATTGAAGAAATGTGTAAATAAGGCTATTATTATAGCTGCAGGGACAGCAATTGGTGCTCTGCATAAGCATGGGATAAAGCCCCATATTTTGATGGTTACAGATGCTACTGAGGTAATGTATGAGGTTATAAAAGACTTTTTTTCGCAGGAGACTTTGTTGGTGACAGCGACTACTGCCCAACATCAGATTGTGACCCACTATCCTGGCCCAAAATGTTTTGTCAAAACAAGTAGTAGTTTTGATAAAGAATTTATGGAATATTTCCCTAATATTATCGAAATAAGACAAACCGTTAGTGTAGCAACGGCTGCAGTTGATTTTGCTAACTATTGCGGTGCCCGTACTATTATACTTGTTGGACAAGATCTAGCCTACTCCGCTGAGAAGCAACATGCAGTTGGTGTTCAAGCCGCTAGCTATGAAAGTTTAGCAAGAGTACAAATTCCCGGTTATTTTGGCGGTCAAGTAGATTCCAATCAAACATTTATAGCTATTATTGATTATTATAATGAGTATGTCAAACAAACGCCGCATATTCGGTTTATCAACGCGACAGAAGGCGGTGCCATGATTTCTACTATGAGTAATTTATCATTAGAGATGGTACATCAACACCTTTTAACTAAAGAATTGGAAGTCGACAAAATAATTAGATTATGTCTTGAGGGAAAAAATACTATAAATGAATATCAAAATATATTTAATTATTTATATAAAATGCGTAGCAGATGCGAAAAATTAGCTAATATGATCAATAAAGTTTGTACGAAAAATAATATTATTTTTAATAATATTGAGATAAATATAGATGAATCTAAGGTCAATATTTTTGACATGTTATATGACAAAATAGTAAATCATACTGCTTATAAATACGTTCAACCTGCAATAGAAATGAGATTAACTTTATTAAAATTTCAGATATTAGATGAAATGCACATAGATCTAAAATATCATTATTATCAAAAGATGACGCTTGCTTTGCAGGAAGTTATTAGCGAACTTATTTCTTGGATTGATAATAGTATTAATGAAATAAAACAGAGTACGCAGAGGTAATACATGAAAGAAGATAATTGGAAAGAAATTCAATTGGAAGCGATAAATACAATTGATGAATATTATGACTATTCATTTAAAATTCGTAATAGTCAATGTTATCCTTTAATTAGCAGATTGATTCAGCAATTAGAAAAAGTACTGGGGTATGTAGATGTAGAACAACGCGAAATTTTACAAGAAGTTTTATTAAATATAGTTAATGCAATGAGTGAGAATGATTATGTTAAATTGCGAGATGTATTATATTATGATCTAAAAGAAAAAATGCAGAAAGCCATGGTAAAAGGAGTATAGCTTGAAATGAATAAGCGTCTAACAACCTATTATGGATTACCAGCTGAAGTAAAATATTGCAAAAAATGTACTATTTCCAATCAACGACCTAATTCCGTTGTTGAGTTTAAAAATGCTCCGTCGGATAGGAAGCCAACGATTGAGTTTGATGACGAAGGCATTTGTAGTGCTTGTCACTTTGCTGAAATAAAAGAAACACAAATTAACTGGGCTGAAAGAGAAAAAGAGTTAATTGAATTATGCAATCGGTTTCGCCGTTCCGATGGCATGTATGATTGTATTGTACCTGGCAGTGGCGGTAAGGATAGTGTTTTTACGGCTCATATATTAAAATATAAATATGGAATGAATCCATTGACGGTAACGTGGGCACCACATCGATATACTGATATTGGTTGGCGAAATATGCAAAGTTGGATACATGCGGGTTTCGACAATATTTTGTATACTCCGAATGGAAAACTGCATTGTTTGCTTACGCGCTTAGCATTTGAAAATTTAGTGCATCCTTTTCAGCCTTTTATTATCGGCCAAAAATTAGTTGGCCCAAGGATTTCAGCATTATATAAGATTCCACTGGTCTTTTATGGCGAAAATCAAGCAGAGTATGGAAATAATATTAAAGAAAATGATCGTCCCACAATGTCACCGGATTTTTACGCTGAGAAACAAGATCGGGATAAATTATTTCTCGGAGGAAAAACAGTTCGAGAATTAATTGAGGATTATGCTGTTGATAACAGAGATATTAATCCCTATCTTCCAGTAAATGGAGAAATAGCAAGGTCAGTTGGCACAGAAGTTCACTATTTAAGCTATTATGTAAAATGGGATCCTCAAGAATGCTATTATTATGCAGCTGAGAATGTAGGATTTCAAGCCAATACTGAGCGTACGGAAGGATCTTACTCTAAGTATAGTTCTATTGATGATAAAATTGATCCTCTTCATTATTACACCACATTCATAAAGTTTGGTATTGGTCGCGCTACCTATGATAGTGCGCAAGAAGTTCGTAATGGGAAAATAACACGGGAAGAGGGCGTAGCACTTGTCCAGCGTTACGATCATGAATTTCCTGCTAAATATTTTAACGAAATTTTAGAATATATGGGAATTACCGAAGAACAGTTTTGGGAAGTCATTGACAAGGCTCGCTCGCCACATTTATGGGAAAAGAGCAATGGTGTTTGGAAACTGCGCTATCAAATTTCATAAAAGTCATGTGAAAGATTGGAGGAAGTATAGGTTATGGGCAACGGAGAAATTGAATTTTGTGGTCGCAAGATTGGACTGATGCATCCTCCTTTGGTTATCGCTGAAATCGGAATTAATCACGAGGGTAATTACCATAAGGCTATAAAAATGGTTGATGCTGCTGCTGCTGTAGGCTGTGAATGTGTAAAGTTTCAAACCCATGTTATTGAGGATGAAATGATCCCTAATAATGTTGTTCCAGTACATACTACAGAGTCAATATGGGAGATTATGAAACGCTGTGCCCTTACGGAAGAGGAAGAAGCAGAACTTAAGAAATATGTAGAGTCTAAGAATATGATCTTCTTAAGCACTCCTTTTTCTCGAGCAGCAGCGATTCGCCTGGAAAAACTCGGTGTCCCAGCTTATAAAATTGGCTCAGGAGAATGTAATAATTATCCATTAATTGAACATATAGCAAGTTACGGGAAGCCGATCATATTGAGTACAGGTATGAATGATATAGCAAGCATAGAGAAGTCAGTGGTCATTTTACGTAAATATAAAATCCCTTTTGCATTGATGCATTGTACAAGTCTTTATCCTACACCCTACGATAAAGTACGCCTCGGTGCTGTTACAGAGCTTGGAGGGAAGTTTCCAGATGCAGTAATAGGGTTATCAGATCATTCTATGAGTAATTATCCATGCTTTGGGGCCGTGGCTTTAGGGGCACGTATTCTCGAACGTCATTTTACTGCGGATAAAACTTGGCCTGGTCCGGATATTTCAATATCCATGGACTCCAATGATTTGAAGGATTTAATGGTAGGTAGTAGAGCAATCTACGAAGCTTCAGGTGGAACAAAAGGTGTTTTGTCAGAAGAAAAACCGACCATTGATTTTGCCTATGCCAGTGTAGTAACAATTTCTGATATTAGTGCTGGTGAAATGTTTAGTGAGAAAAATATCTGGGTGAAGCGCCCTGGTACGGGGGAAATTAAAGCGGAGTTTTATAATAAAATATTAGGTAAACGAGCTCTTGCGGATATTGGAAAAGATAAACAACTGCAGTGGAGTTATATAAAGGATTAAGCTGAGGAAATATGTTTAACGATGTGGTGATGAAATATGAATAAAGAAATAATTGCCATAATTACAGCACGTGGAGGATCAAAAGGTCTTCCACGAAAAAATTTGCGATTGCTTGCAGGAAAGCCATTAATTGCTCATAGCATATTAGCGGCAATCAATAGCGTTTATATAAGTCGTTGCATTGTTAGTACAGAGGATGAGGAAATTAAAAAAAACAGTTTGCAATGGGGTGCTGAAGTTTATGATCGACCTTCTCATTTAGCTTCTGATACTTCCTTAAGTAGAGATGTCATTCGTCACATATTAGAAGAGTTAAAAGAGGAAGGGGCTTTGCCTACCTATTTTACATTGTTGCAACCAACCTCACCATTGCGTACGGCAGAAGATATAGATAACTGCTTAGCTAAGTTCTTTTTGTCTGAGTATAATAGTGCCGTAAGTGTTACAGTTTCAGAACATCATCCTTATAAATGCTTCTTATTGGAAAAAGAAGCATTAGTACCGTTGTATGATATGGAGAATCTAGATAAGCCAAGGCAGAGTTTGCCGAAAGTATACCGTGCTAATGGCGCTATATATGTAGTGAAAAGTGAAATGTTTTTGAAAGAAAATTCATTCTTTGTGCCGCCAATGATGCCTTATGAAATGAGTATGGAATCTAGTATAGATATTGATACCGAGTTTGACTTAAGTATTGCTGAAAAGATGATGGGATATTTTGGAAATTTAAAAATAAAATGATGTACACTGGATGTTGGCAGTCGACAGAGTTTTTTTGGGGAGAAAAAGGAAGGGAAAGGCTATGACTAATATTCGTCTGATTGCACGTTTAGATATTAAAGGATCTAACTTAATTAAAACCATTCATTTAGAGGGACTACGTAAATTAGGTGATCCCAATGCCTTTGCTAAAAAATATTATGATGCAGGTATTGATGAAATTATTTATATGGATGTTGTCGCTAGTTTATATGGAAGAGATACTATGTTAAATATCGTCAGAAAGACGACACAAGATGTATTTATTCCCATTACAGTTGGCGGTGGAATCCGGTCTATCGAGGATGTACGTGATGTATTGCGAGCGGGGGCAGATAAAATTGCCATCAATACTGCCGCCATAAAAAGACCTGAGTTAATAACGGAAATATCCCAGAGATTTGGTTCTCAATGTATGGTTTTATCCATTGAAGCTAAAAAAACTGAAAATGGTGTGTGGGAAGCGTATTGTGATGGTGGTCGAGAGACAACAGGAATAAATGCAGTAGAATGGGCACAACGTGGTTTTAAATTAGGAGCGGGAGAAATTCTACTCACTTCTGTCGATCGAGAGGGAACAGCAAAAGGTTTTGATACTGAACTGGTTAAGGCCATAGCAAAAGCTGTACCAATACCTGTAATTGCAAGTGGAGGAATGGGTACTATTGAGCATCTGCAAAAGGTAGTAGAGGATGGCTGTGCGGATGCCGTGGCTATGGCTCATGTATTGCATTATAATAAGATGGATCTACAAGATATCCGTAAGCGGGCGCTGGAGAGAAATATTAATGTTAGGAGATAATTGTGTATAAGGTCACGATAATTGATTATGGAATTGGTAATATCTTAAGTGTGCAAAGAGCCTTTGAATCCTTTGGAGCAGAAGTGCAATTAACAGATAATCCAAAGAAAATTGAGCAGGCTGACCGTTTGGTTCTGCCTGGTGTAGGAGCTTTTGCTGATGGAATGAAAGGTTTACAGGAAAGGAACTTAATAGAAACTATTCGGAATTTTGTATCCAAAGAAAGGCCTTTTTTAGGTATTTGCTTAGGAATGCAAATGATGATGGAAAGTAGTCAAGAATTTGGAATTCATTCTGGGTTAGGTATTATCAAGGGAAGTGTAGTACCCATATCCTCTCGAGGGATAGAGGGAAGATTGCATAAAAGTCCCGTTGTTGGTTGGTACAACTTGGATAAGATCAATTCGGAAAGTTGGGATGGAAGCATTTTAAATGAGATAAATGATACAGATTCTGTTTACTTTGTTCATTCCTTTACAAGCATGCCGATTGATTCCCAGCATCGACTAGCAACCTATCAGTATAATGGACATCAGATTACTGCTGTTATTCGTTCTGGAAATGCTTATGGCTGTCAGTTCCATCCAGAGAAGAGTGGACAAGTCGGATTAAGAATATTGAATTCTTGGTGCAAGCTGTAATGTTATAATAAAATCAATAAATGATGAGGGATTGGATATGGATTTAGCAAATGCAAAAATTCTCGTTACTGGTGCGGATGGATTTATAGGGTCTCATTTAGTAGAGGAATTAGTAAGACGTGGGTCTAATGTTCGAGGGTTTGTATTGTACAATTCTTTCAACTCATGGGGTTGGCTTGATCATTCTCCATGTGACATTAAGAAAGAATTAGATATCTTTTCTGGTGACATTCGTGATCCTTATGGCGTGAAAAAAGCCATGCAGGGTTGTGATATTGTACTGCATTTGGCAGCCTTAATTGCAATACCCTATTCCTATCATTCTCCAGATACATACGTAGATACCAACATAAAAGGCACCTTGAATATTGTGCAGGCAGCTAGAGAACTAGGCATCAAAAAGGTAGTGCATACATCGACAAGTGAAGTTTATGGGACGGCGAAATATGTACCCATCACAGAAGAGCATCCCTTACAAGGGCAATCGCCTTATTCAGCAAGTAAAATTGGTGCTGACCAGATAGCGATGTCTTTTTATCAATCCTTTGATACGCCAGTTTCAATTATTCGGCCTTTTAATACCTATGGTCCTCGCCAATCAGCTCGAGCGGTGATTCCTACTATAATTACACAAATTGCTAACGGAAAGAGAAAATTAAAGTTGGGCTCACTTACACCAACTCGTGATTTTAATTATATTAAAGATACTGTCAGAGGGTTCATCGCCGTTGCGGAAAGTGAACAAGCCGTAGGCGAAGTAATTAACATTGGCAGTAATTACGAAATATCAATCGGAGATGCGGTGAAACTAATAGCTGAGGTTATGGGGGCGGAGATTGAAATAGTGACGGATGATCAACGTTTGCGACCAGAGAAGAGTGAAGTGGAAAGACTTTGGGCAGATAATACTAAGGCGAAAAACTTAGGGTGGAAGCCTATCTTTGGTGGACGTGAGGGCTTTAAAAAAGGATTATTAGAAACCGTTGAGTGGTTTAAGGATATTGAAAATCTCAGGCAGTATAAGGCAGATATTTATAATATCTAGTTCATTGTTTTATATAAAAGATATGGGTGAATGTAGGAGTGTATTTCAGTGATGGATAATTTGAGGCAATGTATTTCAGGGAAAAAAATATGCGTTACAGGAGCCAGGGGAAGAATTGGGCAGTGTGTGGTCGAAAAACTGATTACCCTAGGCGCTGATGTTGTTGCCTTGAGTGAACACTCTCTAGAAAAATATAGTAAAGATGTAAAATGGATTAGAGGCAGTATATTATGTGAGGACGATTTAATAAAAGCATTTCATAGATGTAATATAGTCATCCATTTAGCAGCTTTGACAAATGCGCCCGATTCTTATCAATTTCCATTAAAGTACTTTGAAGTAAATGGGTTAGGTACTGCTAAAGTATTAGACGCTTGTCGCCAAGCAGATATTGAACGTTTGGTTTACGCCTCCACAGGTCATGTATATGGAGTGCCAACTTATTTGCCCATCGATGAACTACATCCGAAAAATCCTCTTTCACCATATGCTGCTAGCAAGCTTGCAGGAGAAATTGCAGTAGAGGCTTATACAAAAGCTTTTGCCTTGCATGGTTTTGTCGCACGTATAAGTAATGTTTATGGTTCGCAAATGGGAATCAGTACTGTTATAGGGCGTGCTCTTGACCAGGCAGTTCTAGGCTTTCCCATACAGTTGAATGATTTGTCCCCCATTAGGGATTTTATTTATATTGATGATGTTGTTCAGTCCTTGATTCATTTAGCTTTTGCATCTTCTAGCATTTCCTATACAGCAGTAAACGTTTCATCGGGAAACGGCATTTCAATATATGATATGGCAAAAATTGTAGCAGAAGTTTCTATAAGCGTGGGAATTGGAAAGGGTGAAATTATCCATCCTGCTGTTTCTTGCCGGGATCAAGTTTCAGAAATAGTAATGGATAATTCTCAATTAATCAAATTGACAGGGTATAGGCCTAATACATCCCTAGAAGAGGGAATTAAAAAGGATATGAAGATTCTATTAGAGAGGAAGGGATTTTGTTGAGTGGCGATAGTAGAAAACGCAAATTAGCCATTTTTACGGGCAATCGAGCGGAGTATAGTATGCAATATCCAATTTTAAAAGCAATTTCAGTAGATGAACGTTTGCAATACTATTTATTAGTATCAGGTGCTCATTTGAAGGATGACTTTGGGAAAAGTTTACAAGAAATTGAAAAAGACGGTTTTTCCATTGAAGCTAAAATTGAGATTGATATGCCCCACGACTCTCTTCACTCTACTGCCTTAGCAATTGGGTCAGGTATTTCTAATATAAGTAAAGCTCTTGAAAAATTACGCCCAGATCTTTTAATTGTATATGCTGATCGATTTGAAAGTTTTGCAGCTATGATTGCAGGAACACAAATGAATATACCTACTGCTCATGTTGAAGGAGGGGACTATACAGAAGGGGGCGCACTGGATGATTCAGTCCGTCACGCTATGACTAAGTTAGCTCATATTCATTTTGCGACCAATGAGCAGGCTGCGGAACGAATTCTTCGTATGGGGGAAGAGGCGTGGCGTGTTCACAATGTGGGTCTTCCTGCTCTCGATACTATTATGGAAGGACATTATGCAACTCCTCAGGAAGTATATAGTCGTTATAATTTGGATCATAGTAAACCTGTACTGCTTTTTACACAACATTCTGTTACGACGGAATTTGGTGAAGCTACAGGCCAAATAACTCCTTCCCTTGAAGCCCTTGTGGAAGCGGGACGAGAATGGGATTGTCAGGTTATCATTACGTATCCTAATGATGATGCTGGTGGGAAAAGTATTGTGAGAGAAATTGAAAAGATTAAAGAAAGAGCATTACCTTTTATACAAGTTCATCCTAGCCTTGGAAGCTATTATTACCATGGTGTTTTAAATGTTGCAACTGCTTGTTTAGGGAATTCTTCTAGTGGAATTAAGGAAACGCCAGTATTTAAATGTCCATTCATCAATATTGGTAGTCGGCAACAGGGTAGGCTACGTGCTGAAAATATAATTGATGTGGGGTATGATAAGGCTCAGATTAAACAGGCTATATGGCGTTGTTTGTATGATGACGATTTTAAAGCAAAGATTGATCAAGTAATTAATCCTTATGGAGCGGGAAATGCAGGGCGGAAAATCGTTGATGTTTTGGCAACCATACCTATTAATGAAAACTTATTAAAGAAAAAAATGACATATTAGGTGTATGACATATGAAAAAATGGAAAAAAGTATTAATTTATCCAGAAATGGCGATTATAAAGGCTATTGAAATATTAGATAAAAGTAATATGCAGATCGTTCTCGTTGTTGACCAGCGTAACTTTCTTTTAGGTACTGTTACCGATGGTGATATTCGGCGTGGCATTCTTCGTGGTATAAGTTTAAGCGCATCCGTTGACCAGGTTATGAATTGCCACCCCACTGTTGCGAAAAGAGCCGATTCTTCTGAGAGTCGTTTTAGGATTATGAAGAGTAAGCAACTGCATCATATTCCGATTGTAGATGCTGATGGCTGCGTTACAGGGATAGAAACACTAGATGATTTAATTCTGACTAGTGAGATGGACAATTTGGTTGTACTTATGGCAGGGGGGTTAGGTACTCGCCTGCGTCCATTGACAGATCATTGCCCCAAGCCCTTGCTAAAAGTTGGTGGTAAGCCGATTTTAGAAACTATAGTGGAAAGTTTTGTTGAACAGGGATTTCATAATTTTTGTTTTTCTGTAAACTATATGGCTAGTTCAATAGAAGAATACTTTGGAAACGGGGCCAAATGGGGAGCTGAAATACGCTATATTCGTGAAGATTCTGTTTTAGGGACAGCAGGAGCGTTAGGATTATTGCCTGAAAGAACCAACTTGCCTGTCATAGTAATGAACAGTGATTTATTAACAAAAGTGGATTTCCGTCACTTACTTAAGTTTCATAATGAGCAAAAGGCAAAGGCTACTATGTGCGTTCGTGAGTATGTCTATCAAATTCCTTATGGCGTAGTTACTCTTGATGAACAAAGGGTTGCCAGTATTGAAGAAAAGCCTGTGCAACGACATCTGGTAAGTGCTGGAATTAATATATTAGATCCAGAGGTGGTTGATCTAATACAACAAAATGTTTACCTAGATATGCCTACTTTATTTCGGAATTTGATACAGCAAGGATATGAAACCACTGTATTCCCAATCAGAGAATATTGGCTTGATATTGGCAGACTGGAAGACTATGATCGAGCGAATGGTGAATTCTCTACTTTTTTTAAGTAATTGAGTAAGAGTATTGCATACTATATTTTTTGAAAGAGTGATAAAAATGAGAATAGTATTTAATAAGCCATTTGTTATAGGGAACGAATTTAAAAATATAGAAGAAGCGATTAATCGGCAACATCTTTCAGGGGATGGATATTTTACTAAAAATTGTAATAGTTGGCTTGAAGAAAAATTGAGTTGCCATAAAGCGTTGTTAACGCATTCATGCACAGCTGCACTGGAAATGGCAGCTATTCTTATTGATATTCAGCCAGGGGATGAGATCATTATGCCCTCATATACTTTTGTATCGACTGCAAATGCTTTTGTATTACGCGGAGGGGTTCCTGTTTTTGTGGATATTCGTCCAGATACTTTAAATATTGATGAAAGGAAAATTGAACAGGCGATTACGGATCGGACTAAAGCAATTGTCCCTGTACATTATGCAGGAGTTTCGTGTGAGATGAATTATATTATGGAGATTGCTGAACGGTATAATCTCATAGTAATAGAAGATGCAGCCCAAGGGCTTATGTCTGCATATGAAGGTAAAGCTTTAGGTAGTATCGGGCATTTGGGCACATTAAGTTTCCATGAAACTAAAAATATAATTTCAGGTGAGGGCGGGGCATTACTTATTAATGATCCTCATTTTGTGGAGCGAGCAGAAATAATCCGGGAAAAAGGAACTAATAGAAGTAGATTTTTTCGTGGAGAAGTTGATAAATACACATGGGTGGATATAGGATCATCTTATTTACCCAGTGAAATGATTGCCGCCTTTTTATGGGCGCAGATGGAAAAGGCCGATAGTATAACTGCCAGTCGTAATAAGACTTGGAATTGTTATCACGATGCCTTTGTTGAATTGGAGAAACAAGGTATAGTAAGACGTCCAATTATCCCTAAAAATTGCAAATTTAATTCGCATTTATATTATCTACTGTTTACGGACTTAGGAACAAGGACAAAAGTACTTGAATATTTGAAAAAAAAGGAAATTCATGCTGTATTTCATTATGTATCATTGCATAATTCGCCTGCGGGCAAGAAATATGGAAAGATATCGGAGAGCTTAGAGGTCACTGAGAAAATTAGCGATTGTTTACTTCGTTTGCCCCTATGGGTAGGTATGGAGAAAGAGATGGTAGAGATGGTAATCGATGAAGTTCTTAATGCTGTTAAATCTCTATAAAAGATAGAGATTAAAGGAGAATTTGTGTGAATGTACTAATTGCGATATTATCTTCGAATGTAGATAGGGAAAAGTTTAATGAAATCGTAGCTGAATTTGATAAGAGTGGATATAATGTACATATTCTTGATAATGCAGAAGAGCAAGCAGAAACGATGATTAATCTCCCTTTAATTGTAGATTATATAGAGAAGGCAGAAGGGAAACCAATAGATCGATTTGTAGTATTATCAAATATTCGTGAATATATATTCTCTTGGTATCGCTGTTATAATGCTTTAGCTGATGATTTTATTTATTACTTTGATAAAAATAGTGAGTTCGATAACGTAGCTGTAGTTGGGGCAATGCCTCATGGCGATTTTTATGAAAAAATTTATAATTTTCATGGCATTGAGCAGGAAAAGAATCAGGGGAAATTATATATAAATTTGGAGTTAGCTAACATTAAGGAATTAAATAAATTTCTTCTTATGAATAATAGATTTAGCTATTTTGATTTTTATTCTAACTTTATATTTGATAGTAATATTAAAAAAGATATAACAAATAAATGCTACGTATATAAAAATTTAGAATATTCATTTTCTGTATCGGAAGATACGGATACACAAAAAATAGTTATTGATATTGAAAAGTTGAGAGAAGAAATTGATATAAATAATGAATTTTACCGAAAAATTGAAGAAAATTTTTATTTTCTTTTTTACTTCTTCATTGTATTTTATGAGAACTTTGAATGTGATCCTAAACAACGCGATAGTATATTGTTGGCAATCTCTCAAAATATAGAATTAAGTGATGAGGCAAAGGAATATTTATATCGTAATTTTACCGTTTATTGCAAACAATCAACTTCCTCTTTTGTAAGTAAACTATATTTTGTTTCTTTAATTGTTAAATTGGGAATAAAAGAAAATATGTATGAAACAATAATGAATTTGTTATTAAATGATGATGAAAATATGATTTATCATTATCCTATGCTAATAAACTCTCTTTTTTATGAAACTCATGGTGGAATTGCTAATTATAAAAATATTTTTAAGGATCGAGAGACAGAATTAAGCAGAATAGCTCAATACTATAGAGGGTTCATAACGGGCTATTCTGCAGGGAAAAGAAAAGCTAAAAAGATAGCAATACATGTATCTCAGTTACTTTCTTTGCTTCATTCGCCTACATTACTGACATTGAATTATGCCAAATATCTAAAAAAATATTATCCAGGCTATGAAATAGCAATTTTTGTCGATGATACGTTTATATATGATGCTACTGAGGTTGTATTTCCTCATGTATATTCTTCTGTACTTTCAAGTAACTGTAAGGAAATACATGATCAATTTTTGAAAAATACAGATATTACAATTTATTATCCAAGCTATCATAAGGGGCGACTGAAAAAAATATGTAAAGATTTAAAGAAAATACACAAATTCGCACCGGAAGTAATATTATCTTTTGGTACATGCACAAGTATAACTAGGCAACTTCTATATGATAATTATCCAATATTAGATATTTCATTAGGTGGATTAAGTAACTCACAACACGCAGATATATTTATTCACGGCTATGAAGAAGTTTATTTTGAACAAGAATGTATAAAGTATGATTTTAATATTGAAAATCTACAAAAAGGAAAAATATTAAAACATAAAGGAGGGGTGGATTTTCTAGAACCTATTAGAAGTATTAAAAGAGAAGACTATAATGTTTTCATAGAAGATTTTGTGATGATAACGGTAGGTAATAGATTGGATGCTGAAATGAGTGACTCGTTTATTGATATGGTATGTTCATTTTTGCAAGAAAGATCTAATGTGAAGTGGTTTATTGTCGGAAATGCTGAATTAATATATTTAAAGAGTAATTATTCGAAATTAGTAGATAAACAAATCATTTTCATTACATATGAAAATGATTTAGCTGCACTATATAGAATCTGTGACATATATATTAATCCTTTTCGGCTAAATGGCGGCTATAGTGCAGGAATGGCAATGAATCAAAATTTACCAATCGTAACATTGAGTACATCGGATGATGTTATTGCATTTGTTAGTAAAAAAAATAGTGTTGCAAATATTGAAGAATATTTTAGTGAAATGCAGCGATTGTATGAGGATATAGATTATAAAAAATCAAAAGGCATTTTGATGAAAAAATGTCTAGAGGAGAATTTTTCTTTTAAAGCTGCAATAGAAGATATTGTAAATGCTTCTGCTAAAGCTATAAATGAGTTTAGTAAACGAATTTTATAGGAAGTGGTAGTAAGACATTAATTTGGTGGTGAGGTATCTGAAAAAAATTTTAGTCTACGGTTCAAGAGATTTTGGACAAGTTATTAAAGCTTTAGTTAAAAATTGTGGATATGAATTTAGTGGTTTTATTGATGACTTTAATACTGGCGATGAAATAGTTGGAAAATTTTTAGAAGTATGTGATACTTTTTCATCAGAAAATTATGAGATTGTTATTGCTATTGGATATAACAATTTAAAAGAACGGTGGAAGATTTATCGCAAGGTAAGTGGTGCAGGGTATAGAATACCACATCTCATTCACCCCAAGGCATATGTCAGTGAAAGCTGTAAAGTTGGAGAAGGTGTCATTATAATGACGGGTGCTATTGTGGATATTAATGTTAAATTAGCAGAATTAGTGGTTCTATGGCCAGGTGTAGTTGTCAATCATGATAGTGAGATTAATGCCAATACATTTTTATCTCCTAATTCTACAATATGCGGCTTTGTAACAATTGGGGAAAATTGTTTTTTGGGAGCCGGTGCAGTAGTTGTTGATCATATGAGGGTGCCAGAGGATAGTTTTATTAAAGCAGGCCGACTTTTTAAGGGTTGATATTTATAGTAGTAGAGATTCTTATTCTATCAAATTAAATAGAATTTATATTTTTGGAGGTTATTATAATGATAAAACCAGATATTGAATCAGTAAAGAAAACATTGCAGCGTTATCCATTCCCTGTAGATGTTATTGTAGAAACGATTGCTTATTGCAATTTAAGGTGTATCATGTGCCCGCAGCCGGAATTGAAACGGCAAAGAGGCGAAATGAATTTTGAAATATTTAAAAAAATAGCAGATGAAGTAGCAAAAGAATCTCCTACAACGAGAATGTGGCTGGCGCTGATGGGTGAAGTTCTGCTCATGGGTGATAAAGCAATTCAAATGATAGAATATGCTAAAAATATAGGGGTTGGAAGTATTCATTTAAATACGAATGCTGAAATGATGGAACCTAACATATCAGATCAATTAATTGCTTTAGGTGTGGATGAGATTATTGTTGGTATGGATGCTTTTACGAAAGAAACATATGATCAAATTCGTGTTGGCGGTGATTTTAATAAAACCGTTGATAATATTAAGTATTTATTGAATAAACAACAAGAGCTGGGTGTTTCCAATCCTAAAGTAGTGATGCAAATTATAGTTATGGATGAAAATGAGCATGAGGTGGAACAGTTTAAAAGTTATTGGTTGGAACAAGGAGCAATAGTAAAAATTCGACCTAAATTAGGTTGGGGTACTGGTGTTAAAGCGGAAAATTTAAATCTGCCTGAAGCGGAACGTACTTTCCCTTGTCCGTGGTTGACGCGTACCGTTTCAATTCAATGGGATGGTAGATTTGGGCAATGTGATGCGGATTTTGAGGGGGAATATAGCCCAGGAGATATTCGAATCCAAACAATTCAGGAGGTTTGGGACGGAGAACTTGCCAAGAGACGAGAACGGCATTGGGCTGGAGACTTTAGTCATGAACTTTGTAAGAATTGTAAAGATTGGTCTGCTGGTAGATCTCAGTTTTTTTATCCTGTTAGCAAGGGGGGGAATTGATTTGCATACTAGAAATGAAGTCATTGAAGCGAATATAAAATTACATACTGCACTTGCGGATGTATATAAGCATACGGAACCTCATTATCGACCAGAAAATATTGAGCGAATTGATGGAGTTTTAAAAACTTTGCAAAAAAACTATAATGGAGAAAGTTTGTTGGACATTGGCTGTGGGGCTGGTTTTATTATTGATATTGCAAAGAAATATTTTAAAACTATACGGGGTATTGATATAACTCCTACCATGCTAGCTCAGATTAATACGGAAAGTGAGACCTGTGATATAAAGGTTGAATTAGGAAATTGTGAAGATTTAACCTTTGGTGAAAATACCTTTGATGCTTGTTCGGCTTACGCTGTTTTACATCATTTACATGATATACCTGCCGTAATGCAAGAGGTTTATCGAGTTTTAAAACCTGGTGGAGTTTTTTATTCTGATTTAGATCCTAATCATTATTTTTGGTCAGCAATTTCAAAGTTGTCAAAAGAGGAAAAATATAGTGATATTGTGGCAAGGGAATATCATGCAGTATTATATAAAGATGATGAGCTGGAAGAACAATTTAATGTAGAAAAAGATATTTTGCATACTGCTGAATATTTGAAGCATGATATGGGCGGGTTTAAGGAAGAAGATATGATTGCAATATTGAAAAAAATTGGTTTTACGTCAGTAAAAATCCAGTATGAATGGTTTTTGGGTGAAGGTAACATTATTCATGGAGAAAAAACAAAAGAAGCGGCTAACATAATGAGAGAATATATGAGAGATATTTTACCACTGTCACGTCATTTATTTAAATATATTAGTATTTATGCTATTAAGTAATAATAGGGGAGAAATACTATGGTAGCGAATACATTATCATCATCAACAGAGTTAAGTGAGAAAATTAAGGATCTAACCCAAAATGGAGAGAGGGCTATTGCTTTTCTCCCAGTTGGTTGTATTGAGCAACATGGTCCCTACTTACCATTAGAGACGGATTCTTTGATTTCCAAACATATAGCTTATGACCTTGCTGAGCGTATAAGTGAAAATGGTTATGGTTCTTCTGTTTTTCCTACTATAGATTATACTCCTACACAAACTAACGCTAATTATTGTGGAACCATATCAGTTGAGAATGATGTATTTAGAAATTACTTCAAACAAGTATGCCACTCGCTATTACGACATTCTTTTGATGGGATAGTAATTGTGAGTGGACATGGTAGTGTAGATTCAATATTGAAAGAAGTTGCCTTCTGGCTTGTAAATGAACAATATAGTGCTGGCTCTAAATTAATAAAGCCAGTTTTGGTCTTAAGTATATTTGAATGTAGTTTGGGAATTGAAGAAGTTTTCCAGCAAAGACCCGGAAGACATGCTGATTGGAGAGAATTTTTATTTCTTTATAAAATTTTAGGGGAAAGTTATTTTACAGAAGAACGTCTCAATGAAATTAAGATATTTAATAATAGAAACATCTTTCATCATGATTCTTCAATAATTTATGGAGTACCAATGGAATACAGATCGGTAGAAGGAGTAATTGGTGAACCATTACCAATATTGAATAAAGATTGGGGTAGATTATCTGAAAAACTTTGGGATATAACAATCGATGGTATGTTTAAAAGATTAAAAAATGAGTTGGAACAATTTTATGTAAATAAGTATCATGTTAATAGGTATTATATGGCTAAAGAAAAAGTAGTGCAGTGTAAAGATGAATAAAGAGAAGTCCTAAGGGAAGAGAGTATCTGTACGAAAAGAGGTAATACCGTGCAAAAAATTGCAATACTCCAATCAAATTATATTCCATGGAAGGGATACTTTGATATTATTAATGATGTAGATTTATTTATTTTTTATGATGATGTACAGTATACTAAGCATGACTGGCGTAACAGAAATCGGATCAAAACACCTGATGGTGTAAAATGGATAACTATTGATGTTGAAAGTCATATAACACAACTTATTTATGAAGTTACATTTAAGAATAAGCGTTGGAATATAAAACAGTGGGAGACTATAAAACAGTTTTATGGGAAGGCACCTTTTTTCAAACAATATCGTCCTTTTTTTGAAGATTTATATCTAGGAAAAGCTTATGAATCCCTTTCAGAGTTTAACCAATATTCCATTCAACAAATTGCTGGAGAAATATTAGGTATAAAAACAAAGTTTGCAGATTCACGTATTTATGAAGGAACTAAAAAAAAGACGGATCGTTTGATAGATATATTAACAAAAGCTGGAGCTTCCACTTATATTTCTGGTCCGGCAGCTAAAGCGTATATTGAAAAAGATAAATTCATTGATGCGGGTATAAACTTAATTTATAAAAATTATTCGGACTATCCTATATATCCACAGTTATATGAGAGCTTCGAACATGGTGTTACTATTTTGGATTTAATATATAATGTTGGTGCTGATGCACCCTGGTATATTTGGGGTTGGAGAGAAGCTTATTAAGTATTAGCATAGGTAGGGAATTTTGATGAGTAAGAAAAAACAACTTAGCAATATGCTTCAAAATATGACTAAAATATTGGAATACCTTAACAATACGTTTACGAAAGAATCGTATAATAGTATTAGTGGAGATATATTTAATACTTTTATTGATACTTTCCTTGCTATTAGTAATAATTTGTCAGATTCAATAAGTTATGCAGAACATAAAAATATAGAAGAACAGCTATCAAATCATATCGTTGATTTTGTGAAAATTTGCAATGAAGGTAATTTTTATGAGGCAAGGAATGTTTTTACAGATATGCGAAATAGCTTTTTACTGTGGGGTGAGCGAGTGTTAGCCTCTGTTAGCTATGAAGTGATAGTATGTTGCTCAGCAGACTCTAATCCAGCTATTGTATATGATTTAGCATTACAAATTATTGGAGAAAAGGCAGAGATTATAGCTTATGTATATAAGAGTAATACCTATATTGGGTCACATTATAATAAATGCCCAATTATCTCGATAAATGAAGCATATTCTTTAGACAGTGATGTAATACTAACGTGGGAAAACGAAGATTTTATAATTAAGCATGTAGAGAATAATGTAATTTTTAATTATTTAAAATTCACAGAGACATTCGGAGTTTTGGCAAGTGTAGAATTCTTTTCTCAATTTTATGATTTTCAATTATCTTCAAAACAATTTGAAGGAATAATAACAGGATTATCTTATAGTTTACTTGGAGTTGATGCAAATAAGTTGGAAAAAAGATTCCATAACTTAGCTGGGCCGGGGCAAGATTTATTCTATGATTTTCAAATGATAACGTATGCTCTATCTTATCCTGAGTTAGCAAACTCTTTAAAGTATGTTTTGATTGGCCTTAGTTATTATAGTTTTCATTATGATTTATCTAAAAGTGTAAATGAAAATCGGGTAAATTATTATTATCCGATAACGGGTACGATGCATAATTATGAAAGACAAATTGAATCTAAAGATGTTTATAATAGATCGCTTGAAATAGTCGACAAAATTCTACGTAATGGTCACAGCTTAATTCTTTATCAAGTATCTAAAAACGTACGGGATCAACTCATAGATTGGTCAAATGAATATTGCTTCGATAAATTATCGGCGGCACAGCAAGAAGAAGAAGTAAAGACAATAAAGAAGGATTTTAATAAGCATTATCCCTTGACCTTAGAAGAAAACAAGGATATACTTCGCCAGTATCTAGACTTATTAAATAAAAAGAATATTAAGCCGATAGTTTTTGTTTGCCCAACAACAACCGTCTATCAACAGTGCTGTCCTGAAAAATTGGAGAGTGAGTTCTTATCTTTTATAGGCGATTTAGGGCAGGATTATAGTTTCCAGTTCTTAGACTATTTTAGATCTGCGGAGTTTTCTGATGAGGAGGACTTTCAGGACTCTTCTCATCTTAACATCAAGGGAAGAGAGAAGTTGACATTGCTTTTAAATAAAGATATAGCATGGTAAGGCTCGAAGAATCAAGCTAACTAAAGCCAAGAGTAAAAGTTTTAAAAGAGTATATCACGCTGATCCGAAGTCTTGGAAGACAATGAATCCGATTTAACAAGAATATTTCAAATATAAAAGGCTAACAATTTTACAACAATGGTCTACATACGTGGTCATACTTACCAAAAACTAATGCAAGGTAGTGAAAAAATGCCTTTATATAGTGATACCGAACTAGAAATGAATTTGCAAATGCTAAATCTGCTGACTACTATCGAAGAAGCCTTATGCCATATGTTAGTACAACTTAATGAATTACGACTAGAAGAATCAGGTGAATTATTTAAAGATATAGCTGTGGCTATCAGCAGTATCGCGAATTCTTTGCTACATCTAATAACCGACCAAAGTACTTGTATTATTCTATCTCGTACAACGCATCTGCGAGAAGCCATTAGTCAAGTTGCTGATGCCTATGAAGTAGCTGATTTACTTGCTATTAAATCAGCACTGACCAACTATCTTATTCCAGCTTTTACTTCTTGGCAACGAGAAATCGGGCAACGGCGAAGATACTTGACCTAATTAGAGGTTTACTCCCCAGTAAAAGGAGAAAAAATGTCTGAGGATATATATGTAGAGGAAAAACTTATCTGGGTTAAGCAGAGGTTAGTCATGCTAGAAAAGGTTGATGAAAAGTTAAAGGAAATGAAAGAACTAGCAGAATATGCGCGGGATAATCAGCTCAGTGAATGGGAAAAAATAGACCTCAATATAAAAATTAATGTATTATATCATGAAGTGAAGATTCTGTATAAAAAGGACAAGGATTTTTGGTTGGAATGTCAGTAGCGTAGCAAGAGAGGCCTGCCGTGGCTATAAATAACATGGTGGGCCTCTTAAAATATTTCTACATACATATTTTATTTTAAATGTCAATATGATATAATAAAAATAATGAAAGGTATTATTTACAAGAACGTGATGGGAAGGTGTGAGTAGCATGGTGAAGATTCCTGAACTGAACACCAATTCGTTTTGGAGTACCAGATATAATCCTTCTTTAGTAAATACCGTAAATGTTGGTCCTTCTAAACCTAAGCAAATTGATTATAACTTTCAATCTCTAAAATTATTATCTAGTGTATCGTTGCAAAATTACCAAGGGCAGCAAGAGCAATATCGGACTAGTATTTCTAATTTTGCCAGTAGTGTAAGTAATGTAAGCAGTAGTGTTAAGGCATTGACAGGTGAGAATGCTTTTAGCCAAAAATATGTCTCAGCGAGCACAGGAACGGCTGTGAGTGGTGAGGCTAAAAAAGATGCCAAAGTGGCCCAATACAATGTTGGTATCAATCAGGTAGCTACGAAGCAACGAAATGAAGGTAAAAGTTTGTCCGTTAATTCTTATGGGGGAATGTCTATAGGAATTTCCACGGTGGGGATAAAAGTAGGCAATGGTACAGAGCGCCAGGTCTCTGTCAATATACTTGCCACTGATAACAACGGACAAGCTTTGAAAAAATTTGCTACCGCTATCAATAATAGTGGAGCTGGAGTAGTAGCAGAAGTGAAAACAAAGGATAACCTTCAATATTTGAGTGTTACTTCAAAGGAAACGGGAGCAGAAAATTCTTTTGCCCTTCGGGATATTAAGGGGACTAGTACAGCGTCTTTGAACTTAGAAAATAAAGTGAAGAGTGCTGTAGATGCCCAGTATGCCGTAAATGGAACAAGTTATCAGTCTGCCACGAATAAAGTATCTCTTGATAATGGCAATGTATCTTTAAATTTAAATGCGGCTACCACGGGGACGATTAAAGTAAATGTGGGTACGGACGATAGCAAAATAGTGGATGCTACGAGAGAGCTTATTACAAATTATAATAATTTACATGCTATTCTTAGTGATAGTGATATTATCACTAAGCGGGGAGAAAAAGCGTTGAGTGGTGTAGGAACTCTTGTAGGTAAAAGGACAACAGAATTTGCGGGTATTGGAATTTCCTTAGATAAGAGTACTGGAGAGTTGCAACTAGACGAAGAGAAGTTAACCAAGGCCTTAGTATCTAGCCCTGATAAGGTTAAAAGTTTATTAGGCGGAGCTGGAAGTGTTGGAAAGGCAGTAGAGCGTTTAGCTAACGAAATGTCCAATACTCCAATAAGTGCGTACTTGAAACCACCTAGTGTATTGGATGTATTAAATTATAGCTCCCCTTACGGAACCAGTAATTGGGCAACGCAGCAAAGTAGTCTAGCGCAAGGACTATTTCTAAATATGACAGTTTAGAATAAAACTATAATTTGTACTTGTGTTTTTATTGGAAAAGAATTATAATATATCCTGCGAACATACTGCTTAGGTCTGTGGTTGAAAGTCGAGGCCAGTCGCAGGCGAAACGATCCACTTAAGGAGTCCAAAGCGGCTCTGAGCATGGTGCGGTTTAGGGGTAAGTCCTGCCGAGTTATTAGCTTAATTAGCTAGATTCGAGAGGGGTAGTAGTGAGGAGATTGAATTCTTATTAGCGAACCTTCCAGCAGGCGGGTGTGGGGGCAAAGACCAGGTCAGCTAAGCAGTATGGTCCATAAGTTTTAAAAAGAATAGCTATGTAATGCCCAGATGAGTTTTTATCTGGGCATTTTATGATGCCAGAAGGTTTTCAGATGGCATAGGGCATAGCAGTAAAGAATTTTAAAGATACTTTAATGAAATCAATTGACTAATTATGCAGTAAATATGTATAATTACAAATATAGAAAATGTATATGGGAGGTATATTTAAAAGTGTCTAAAAAAATTATTTCATTAATGATTGTAGGGGTGCTTATTTTATCCTTCGGTTTGGTTGGTTGCGGTAAGAAGGATGCAGCCGGTGCTAAGGTTCTTAAGGTTGGTTCAGAAGCTTCTTTTGCTCCTTTTGAATTCCAAGAAGAAGGTACAAAAGAATATACAGGCTTCGATATGGATTTGGTTAGAGCTCTTGGCAAACAAATGGGCTATGATGTACAAATTCAAAATATCGGTTTTGATGGTCTTATCCCTGCTCTTGAAGCTGGAAATATCGATGTAGCGATTTCCGCTATGACAATTACAGAAGAAAGAAGCAAAAAAATTAATTTTTCTAAACCTTATTATAAATCAGGTCTAACAATTGTTGTTAAACATGATAATAATACTATTAAGAACTTTGCTGACCTAGAAGGTAAAAAGATTGCTGTACAATTAGGCACTACTGGTGCAGAAGAAGCAAAAAAAATCAAAAATGCTCAAATTCGTGAATTTAACAGTGCGCCAGAAGCTTTCATGGAGCTAAAAGCTGGTGGTGTTGATGCTGTAGTGAATGATAAACCAGTGAATGACTATTATATTACTAAAGCTGGTGGCAAAGATGCAAAAGAAGTAGGTACTCCCCTTACTGCTGAGGAGTATGGAATTGCTACTGCTAAGAAAAACACAGAAATGACAGCCAAACTGGATAAAGCATTGGAAGAACTCAAAAGCAATGGAGAGTATGAAAAAATCTATGTAAAATGGTTTGGTAAAAAGCCTTAAGAACATAAGTACTTCTAGTAAACAGGCGCGGTAATCGCGCCTGTTTAAATATTATTGACAGCAGTATGCTGTATGTTTATAATCAGAGTGCGTATTTATATTATTTGAATTAAGGGTGAATTTTATGAATTTTGATTTTGACTTGGTGGTACGCTCTTTCCCGCTGCTATTAGTTGGAGCAGGTGTTACAGTGCAAATTACAGCTGTTAGTGTAAGCGTTGGTTTGCTGATTGGGATGTTTGTTGGTATCGCTCGCTTATCGAAGACCTGGATTATTAAGGCCCTGGCTGCTGTGTACGTGGATTTTATTCGCGGCACGCCTCTGCTGGTGCAAATATTTTTGATTTATTTTGCTTTGCCGATTGTTCTAGAAACGCGAATTGATCCTTTTATAGCTGCTATTACGGCCTGCAGTATTAATAGTGGTGCTTATGTTGCGGAAATTTTTCGTGGAGGTATCCAGTCTATTGATAAAGGGCAAATGGAAGCTGGTCGTTCCTTAGGTATGACTTGGGGACAAACTATGAGACATATTATCCTGCCTCAAGCTTTCAAGCGGATTATTCCGCCCCTGGGTAATGAATTTATTGCCATGATGAAAGATTCATCCTTAGTGTCTGTTATTGGTTTTGAAGAATTGACGCGTAGTGGGCAGCTTATTATTGCTCGTACCTATGGATCTTTTGAAATTTGGATGTCTGTTGCCATTATTTATTTAGCAATGACCTTTACTATTTCCCGCTTAGTGGATTATTTGGAGCGGAGGTATAAAATTGATGATAAACATTAAAAATATTCATAAGAAGTTTGGTAAACTCCATGTACTCAAAGGTATTGACCTTCATGTTGCTGAGAAAGAAGTAGTAGTGATTATTGGACCTAGCGGTTCAGGAAAAAGTACACTGCTCCGGTGTATTAATTTCTTGGAAGAGCCTACAGAAGGTGAAGTTGTTGTTGATGGCATTTCTCTTGACTCAGAGGCTAGCGTCAATAAGGTACGAATTGAAGTGGGTATGGTGTTCCAACGGTTCAATTTATTTCCCCATAAGTCCGTGCTTGAGAATATAATCTTAGCGCCCATGCAGGTCCGCAAATTAAGCAAAGAGGAGGCGGAAAAGATTGCCTTGGATTTATTGGATAAGGTTGGACTAGGGGATAAACCCCATGCTTATCCAGAACAGCTTTCTGGCGGACAGCAACAACGGGTGGCAATTGCTAGAGCTTTGGCGATGCGCCCTAAAATAATGCTCTTTGATGAACCTACTTCTGCCCTTGATCCTGAAATGGTCAACGAAGTTCTAGATGTTATGAAGGGACTAGCCTTAGAGGGGATGACCATGGCAATCGTTACTCATGAAATGGGTTTTGCCAGGGAAGTTGGCGATCGAGTGATTTTCATGGATGAAGGACGTATTGTGGAAGAGGGCACTCCAGAGCAAATTTTTACGAAGGCCAAAGAGGGGCGTACCCAAGCTTTTTTATCCAAGATATTGTAGTCATGTACCCTTTGAGACTGCATTGACAGCAATACCCAGTAAGTGGTATACTTTGTGGTGTAGTTACTGGGCGGTTCCAGTGTATTGTTTATTTTAGGAGGAGTTTCATAATGATTGGTAAAGTTAAATGGTTTAGTTCTGAAAAAGGTTATGGTTTTCTTGAAAGAGAAGATGGCGGAGATGTTTTCGTACATTTTTCTGCAATTCAAGATCAAGGTTTCAAAACCTTAACAGAAGGTCAACAAGTGGAGTTTGAGATTGTTGATGGTGCGCGTGGTCCTCAAGCAGCAAACGTTGCTAAAGCTTAATCAACTAACAAATACCCGGCTATTGCAGCCGGGTTTTTTTGAGCTTATAAAAAAAACTGTTAAATTAGTTTAATAATGAATTTTCAGACAGGAATTTACGCTTTGATGGAGAATACTTATAATTAGATACACGAGAGGAGATGGCTATTATGTCAATAATCGTTCGAGGCAAGAATATTGAGATTACACCAGCATTAAAAGACTACGTTGTAAAACGCGTCAGCAAAATTACGAAATACTTTGATTCTCTTGGTGAAATTACAGCCATACTTACAGTGGAAAAAGGTCGCCACATTATTGAGTTAACTGTGCCGGTAAATGGTATGATGCTCAGGGGTGAAGAAGCCACTATGGATATGTATACATCGATTGATCTTGTGGTTGATAAAATTGAAAAACAAATTGAAAAATATAAAACAAAAATTTCTCGTAGACTTAAAGGCAGTAATTTTAAAGGTGATTTAGTGGCTACCACAGCACCAGAAGTTGATGAGCTTAAAGTTGTTAAAACAAAACGTTTCCCCGTCAAACCTATGGATATAGAAGAAGCAACCTTGCAAATGAATCTCATTAATCATGATTTCTTTGTATTTACCAATGCTGAGACCGAAGAGGTTAATGTATTATACCGTCGCAGAGATGGAAATTATGGTTTGATTGAACCAGAATTTTAAGAAGTGATACTAAAAAAAGAATAGTTGTAAAATGACGCACAGAGTGCAAAGAATAGTGCGCAGAGTAGACAAATATTAGACTATGAATAAATAGTTTGATATGTCTCCTTTGCGCATTTTTTGTTTGGTAAATATTACATCATCAAGATGGAATATAAGTACGTTATAATTGTTAAATGAGTTTTAAAATAGTAATGATTGACAGGAGGTAACATATGAAGGGTTTGCAACCAAATGAATTGCAAGGCATCATTGAAATTAATAGTAAAGAGTGTAAGGGTTGTGACGCTTGTAAAAATTTTTGTCCGACAGATGCCATTGAGGGGAAATATGGATCCACTCATAAGATAAATAAGGAACGATGTATTAGCTGCGGACAATGCTTGACCAACTGTCCCTTTGGTGCTATTAAAGATAAGGTGAATAGTGTAGATGATGTCATTGAAAAACTAAAAAGCGGAAAATATACAGTGGTGGCTTCTGTTGCTCCAGCAGTACGTGTGGCTATTGGTGAAGAATTTGGTATGGAACCAGGAACGCTGGTAACGGAAAAGATGAATGGTGCTCTAAAACAAGCAGGTTTTAAACTGCTAGATACAAACTTAGCAGCAGATAATACCATCATGGAAGAAGGCTTTGAGCTCGTTGAAAAAATCCGTCACTATATATTAGGTGAAAAGACGGAACATCATTTAGGGAAGTTGCCACAATTCACCTCTTGCTGTCCAGCATGGGTGAAATATGTAGAAGATAACTATCCTAAGATCATACCTCATTTATCTTCGGCTAAGTCACCGATTATGATGGCGGGCTCTGTAGCTAAAACTTACGGCGCAAAAGAAATTTGGCAGGTTGAACCTGAAAAAATATATACGGTAGCCATAATGCCTTGTACAGCAAAAAAATTCGAAGCTTCCAGGCCGGAATTTGCCTCTGCAGCTGAGTATTGGAAAAGCCAAGGCCGAGAAGGTCATTATCCGGATATTGATGCTGTTATTACCACCCGTGACTTAGCTCAGCTATTCAAAAAAATGAATATCGACCTAAACAAGGTACAAGAATATGATGGCAGTGGTGATCCCTTGTCTGTATATAGTGGCGCTGGCACCATCTTTGGTAATACCGGCGGTGTAATGGAAGCGGCTCTTCGTACTGCTCATTATGTGATTACAGGCAAAGAATTAGAAGTTCTTACCTTGGAACCTGTACGGGGGCTTAAAGGTGTGAAGGATGCTAGTGTTATTATGAAAGATGCTAAGACTGGTAAGGGAATTACCCTGCGTGTAGCAGTGGTTCATGGCATTAAAGAAAATATAGCTCCTTTGATTGAACAAGTGATAGCAGGGACTTCTCCTTATCATTTTATTGAAGTGATGAACTGTCCTGGCGGTTGTGTAAACGGCGGAGGTCAGCCTATTAATCCTATGGGTACGTCCTGGGTTGATCAATACAAGGCTCTATTACCCTGGTAAGATACTGCAATTTTCAATAAAGGAGGCGGTTTTATATGGCAAAATATGATTACGTAGAAAAAGCGATCAAGGTTTCTCGCAGAGAGTTTTTAGGTATTGTGGGCGTGGCAGGAGCCGTCCTATGGACAGGTGCCTATGCTGCCACGGATTTGGTACAGGATCGGAATAAGTACATTAAAATGCGTACAGCAGGGCTGTATAAAGATGACGTAAAGTCTAAGGTTCGTCAAAGTCATAATAACCCTGCACTGCGTGAAATGTATCAGAAATTTGCAGGAAAACCCCTCAGTCCCTTAGCCGAAGAGTTATTGCACACCCGATATGTTGATCGAACAAAATTAGTTTAGGAGGAGTATAAGTGAAACATTTTGACCCGAACGGACCACGTGTACTAAAACACCCATTACAATCTCGATTGTTCCATTGGGGCCTAATTTTAGGTTTTATGCCTGCAGCCATTACCGGTTTCTTAATTTGGCTCAAACCATTAAATGAAACACTGATGAATTTAGCCATGCAAGTGCATATTGTTGGTGCAGGTATTTTGACAATTTCTTGCGTGTTATATGCAGTTTTCTGTTTGGATCGGGTTGTAGCCTTCATTCGTCTTAGTTTTACCTGGGGTAAAAATGATATTGAATGGATGAAAGTCAGCGGCGGTTATCCGCAAAAAATGTTTTTGGGAAAAGAAATTGAAGTGCCGCCCATGGATAAAGTAAATTCGGGGCAAAAGATTTTTGGGATTTGCTTGTTGCTTGGTGGAACGTTTCTAATTGTTAGTGGTTGGCTACTCTATGCCTTCTTGCCTTTTGCACCTAAAATGTTATCCTTTTGGATGGGTTTTGGTCACTTGTATTTAGGACTCTTTTTAGGATTATTTATGTTCGTGCATATTTTTCTTGGTGTTTATAACTGGGGTGAATTTAAGGCGATGTTCGGTGATGGTACCCAGCCCTTAGAAGAGGCTAGACATCATAATCCTCTATGGGTACAAAATAAAATTGAGACGGTACGAGGAAGAGGATTTTCTGAGAATATTGATGAAGATGATGACGAAGAATTTGATGAAGAAAGTCTTGAACACAATAACATATAATTAAGAAGGATCAAGGCTCTTGCCTGGGTCTTGGACTTGGCATAAGCCAAGTCTTTTCTTATCTAAGGCATTTTTAGAATTGCTCCTGCCTTGGTAATAACTCAAGATGGCGCTTGGCAGTAATTTCTTTAAGGGTTGCTTTCTCAAGATCCCATGATTTATGGGCAAAATCTTCTCGTGTGAAGATTCCTTTTTCAATAAGGAGTTCAATAAGGACGCTTAGCCCTAAGGTATTTTTGTAGTCAGTATCTTTTAAATCAGCAAACTGACCTATAATATCAATTTGATTCATATATAACACCTCAAAATAAAAAATCTATTAAGATAAGTATTCCCCTAATTTTATACAAATATTCTAGATTAAAGGCATATAAGAGTAAGTTTTCCTAAGCAATCGTTTCTTTCTTGTCTTTTACCGTAAAAAGAGTCCTGTTTATTTTGACTTATTGCAGATAGTTTGATAAAATTTTAAATTAGGCATATAGTGTAAATTTAGTAATGTAAGATTGGTTGATGTGCCAATTATTAAGGAGCTGATGACTTTTGATTAAGTTTCTAAAAAAATTATTTGGCGACGACAATGAAAAAGAAATTAAACGTATGATGAGATATGTGGAGAAAGTAAATTCTTTTGAAGCTGAAATGCTTAAATTAAGTGATGTTTCCTTAGCAGCAAAAACGGATAGTTTTAAACGCCGTTTGGAAAAGGGAGAAACATTAGATGATATTTTACCAGAAGCTTTTGCTGTAGTTCGGGAAGCTTCTAGACGAGTGCTAGGGATGCGGCATTTTGATGTTCAATTATTAGGTGGTATTACCCTTCATGAAGGTAATATTGCTGAAATGCGCACTGGTGAGGGTAAAACCTTGGTAGGGACACTGGCCACTTATCTCAATGCTTTGACAGGTAATGGGGTGCACGTAGTCACTGTTAATGATTATTTGGCAAAGCGTGATAGCGAGTGGATGGGCAAAGTTTACCGTTTTTTAGGACTATCAGTAGGTCTTATTGTCCATGGGCTGGATTTTGTAGCTCGTAAACAAGCTTATTATGCCGATATTACATATGGTACCAATAATGAATTTGGTTTTGATTTTCTTCGGGATAATATGGTCATTTATGCCGATCAAATGGTGCAGCGTCCCTTGAATTATGCCATAGTGGATGAAGTGGATAGTATTTTGATTGATGAAGCTAGAACACCTCTTATTATTTCTGGCCCAGGAGAAAAATCCACAGAGTTATATCATATATTGGCTAAGATCGTTCCAAAGCTCAAAGCTGTAGAAGATTATACCATTGATGAAAAGGCTCGTACGGTTGCCCCGACAGAAAGTGGTATCGCGAAAGCAGAAAAGCTGCTAGGCATTACCAATCTCTATGACAGTGAGAATATTGAAATGTCTCATCATTTTAATCAGGCACTACGGGCTTGGGGTATGATGAAACGTGACCGCGATTATGTAGTAAAAGACGGCGAAGTGGTTATTGTTGATGAGTTTACAGGTCGACTTATGTTTGGTCGCCGTTATTCTGATGGTCTTCATCAATCCATAGAAGCTAAGGAAGGGGTAAAAGTCGAACGGGAAAGCCAAACATTGGCCTCTATTACCTTCCAAAACTATTTCCGTATGTATAAGAAACTATCAGGTATGACGGGTACGGCCAAAACAGAAGAAGGGGAATTCCGGAAAATTTACAAATTGGACGTTATTACCATTCCTACGAATAAAGTTGTTTCTCGTGAAGATTTGGCGGATGTTATTTACAAAACTACTCGCGCTAAATATCGAGCAGTAGTGGAGGCCATTCGTGAACGTCATGAAAAGGGCCAACCTTTGTTAGTGGGTACGACGTCGATTGTTCAATCAGAAGAGTTGAGTAAATTATTGCAGCAAAAAGGTATACAGCATAATGTACTAAATGCTAAGTACCATGAAATGGAAGCGCAAATTATTGCCCAAGCTGGTCAAAGGGGTGCCGTTACCATTGCTACCAACATGGCTGGGCGGGGTACGGATATTGTGTTGGGTGACGGGGTAGCAGAACTAGGTGGTCTCCATATCATCGGTACAGAGCGCCATGAAAGCCGTCGTATTGATAATCAATTGCGCGGGCGTGCTGGTCGTCAAGGTGACCCAGGTTCTTCTCATTTTTACTTGTCTTTAGATGATGACTTGATGCGGCTCTTTGGCTCTGATAATATTGCCACTATCATGGATAAACTAGGTATGGGTGAAGATGAGCCTATTGAACATAGTTTAATTACTCGTTCCATTGAGCAGGCACAAAAGAAAGTCGAAAGTCGCAATTTTGACATACGTAAGCATGTTTTGGAATATGATGATGTTATGAATCAGCAACGAACCGTAATATACGGTCAGCGTCGCCAAATCTTGGTGGGCGAAAATATGCGGGAAAATATTTTCCATATGGTTGAAAAATTGATTAACCGGGGTATGGAACTCTTTGCCGATGAAAAATTATATCCAGAAGAATGGAATTTCAATGGGTTAATTGAATATTGCGAAGAAATATTTGCTCCTGAAGGTCAATTGAAAGAAGATGTTTTAAACAAGCTTAGCCGGGAAGAATTGCAGGAAGAATTACTGCGCATTGCGAACGTAACCTATGATGCCCGTGAAGCTTTATTTGGCGTGGATAATATGCGCGAGATGGAAAAAGTAGTCATGCTCAAAGTGGTAGATTCAAAATGGATGGAACACTTAGATGCCATGGATACCTTGCGGGAAGGCATCAGCCTACGGTCATATGGTCAGCGTGATCCTTTGATTGAATATAAAATTGAAGCTTTTGATATGTTCCAGCAACTCATCGAACTCATTCAAGAGGATATTGCGAAATATATTTACCGCGTTAATATTATGAGCCAGCCAGAGGATCGCTTGCAGCAGGCCCATGCTGTTCATGGTGAAGAGGAAGAGGAAGTTCCTCAGGTGAAAAAACCGATTGTTAATAAAGATCATACTGGCCGCAATGATCTATGTACTTGCGGATCAGGAAAAAAATATAAGAAATGCTGCGGATTAAATAAATAAAGGTTGATTTGTAGAGTATTGGAGTTGAGAAGTTTGTTATTAGAGGATTTACGGGGATCCGTAGTTGCTTTTGAAGAGAAACTAGCTGAAGTGAGGGTTTCTCTTTGACGTTGCTGGTAAAGAAGAACGTATTTCCTTACTAGAAGATACAATGGGTGCACCAGGCTTTTGGGATGACCCTGGTGCAGCTCAAAAGGTAGCTCAGGAACTAAATAACTTAAAAGCTTCTGTAGCTCAGTATTATAATTTAAGGAAAGAACATGATGATGTAGCCATGCTTTGGCAACTGGGCATGGATGAAAATGATGAGAGCGTATATCCAGAAGTGGTGGATATAATAAGTAAGATGACTAAGGATATTGAACAATTAGAGCTTACACTCATGCTGTCAGGGGATCATGACGGCAACAATGCTATTTTAACATTGCATGCTGGTGCTGGGGGGACAGAAGCTCAGGACTGGGCACAAATGCTGCTGCGAATGTATGTAAGGTGGGCAGAAAAAAATGGCTATCAGGTGGAGACGATGGATTTGTTAGCTGGGGATGAAGCGGGGATTAAAAGTGCTACGATTTTAGTAACCGGCTTAAATGCTTATGGTTACCTAAAATCAGAAAAGGGTGTTCATCGCTTAGTACGTATTTCTCCTTTTGACGCCAGCGGACGTCGTCATACTTCCTTCGCTGCCGTTGATGTAATGCCAGAAATAGATGATAATGTAGAAATTGATATTAATATGAATGATGTTCGTGTGGATACCTTTAGGGCAGGAGGTGCCGGCGGACAGCATATTAATAAAACCGATTCTGCCGTACGTATGACTCATTTACCTACGGGTATCGTAGCCCAATGTCAAAGTCAGCGTTCCCAGATCAAAAATCGGGAACAATGTATGAAAATGCTCAGAGCCAGACTGTTTGAACTAGAACAGCAAAAACAAGCAGACTTTAAAACGGAGCTAGGCGGTGACTATCAGGCGATTGAATGGGGAAGTCAAATTCGGTCCTATGTATTTCATCCCTATAATATGGTCAAAGATCATCGTACCAACAATGAAACAGGCAATGTAAATGCTGTCATGGATGGGGAACTGGCTAGCTTTATTGAAGCGTACTTGAAACAAGGTAAATAACAAGCTAAGGAGGCGCATGGCTGTGGGCAAACGATTAATGGTTATGATGCTAGTGGTCCTTACTTTACTGGTGAGCAGCGAGCTAGTATTACCAATTTTTATGTCTAAAATTGTAAATCAAGGCATGATGAGTTTGACTGGCAGCAGCCATGTTTCCTCAAAACTGAATAAAAACCCAGGATTTTTAATGCTAGGCGGATCTTTTGAGAGCATCCAGCTGTTGGCCAATCATGCTAAAATCGATAAAATTACTGTTTCTGAAATGAGCATTGCATTGACAAAGGTTCAGCTGAATATAAATAAGCTTTTTGCAAGTCAACAAGTGGAATTACAGTCTGTTCGTGATATTGATATTATAGTTACACTGAGTCAAGAGGACCTTGCCCAGTATCTTAATCAAACCGTAAAAGGGGTAAAAAATACGGTGGTGACAATAACTACCGATCAGGTTAAGGCCAGCAGTACCTTTGCTATTGGCGGCTTTGCCAATGTGGATGTGGGGCTAGAGGGCAGGATTGTAGGTGATGGACAGAAAATTAAGTTTGTCACCGAGAAGTTTTTGATTAATAATAGGGCGACCGGTAATATTGGCGGTTCCTTATTAACAGAGATTCCGCTAGTGGATTTAAATAAGCTGCCATTTCATGTTGGTGTGCGTGATATCGTTATGGACAAGGGAAAAGTGAGTATTTATTTAGACAATCGGTTGCACTAACCAAATCTTATTTCTAAATAAGGTGGGAGAAGTCTTTGAAACATTTTAAATATAACCAGATGTTACTGCTGCTGATTATGATTGGTTTAGTTGCAGCCTTAACAATTGTCTGGCAACGGCATACGGTAGAAGAAAATAATACCAGGGTTGAATTGGTAATGGAGTATGAGGATGTTGTTGAGTTAGCCCAGCTTGAGGGCGTACCCATCAATACTCTTATGCAGCAGATTCAAAGAGCAGGTATTACTTCCTTGGCCGTATACGAAACAACCTTAGAAAAATTAAATAAAAGCGGTGAAGTCACGGTTCTATCAGGAGCCCAACTGTTGCATCAATACCATGGAGGAATGCTGTCCGACGCTGCTTGGCGCAGTATGGTGGAAGCAGGACGTATTCAAGCAGAAGATGTGTATGTAATTGGGCATGATCCAAAGGTGTTTGCTGAGGTTAAGGAAGATTTGACCCTTAGACTTAGTCCAGAGCGAGTGACTCTGCTAAGTGGCCAGCAGATATTAGCAGTGAAAGCCAATTATGAAAAAGTAGTAAAATGGAATTTGGGATTGTCTACGAATGAAATGCATTATGTAGAAAGCCAAGGTTTTTATGTAGTCGCTCGTCCTAGTAATTACACGAAAGTACGGGCTAGCGATGTTCATGCTGTCTTCAAGCGGCTAGCGGGCATTGAAAAGATCTCAGCCTTAATGTTTGTTGGTGATGAAGCCTTAGGTTACCCTGAATTTTTGCCATTAACCCTTGACTATATCAAAGCACGGGGATTAACCCTTGCTTTGATTGAACATCCTTTGCAATTGCAATTTTTTAAACAAGAAGGCCTTGTACCTATGGCTGTCGCAAATGATTATCAGGCCGCAAGGATGTACGTTATACCCAAAGATGAACAACCTAAGCTTAAACCGCAGGACGCTATTCAACGTTGGGTAGTAACAGACCAGGAACGCAATATTCGCATGAATCTTTTGCGTAAGTACGATAAGCCAGAACCTGGTAAAAGTCTTGTGGAAACAAATCTAGAGTATATTTCAGGTGTGAAAGACGGTTTGGTTGATAAAGGTTTTACCATTGGTAAAGCAGGAACCTATCAGTCTTATTTCCCTAGTAAAATATTATTAGCCTTAATCATTATTGGAGGAGTAGCAGCAGGGGTATTATTCTTGACCTTAGTATTTCCCTTCCGTCCTCTTTATCAGTACGGACTGCTCATCTTATTGGCGGCAGTATTGATTCTGCCTATCTTAAAGGGCAATGGAAATTTAGTACGTCAAGCGGTAGCCTTAGGGAGTGCTATTTTATTTCCGGTGTTAGCTATGACCTTCCAAATTGATCGTTGGCGAGCCATTCCTCCCCAAAGTGGCAATGTTTTTATACGAGTATTAGTAGATGGTGTGGGTGGTCTGATCTTAACTGTTATGTTATCTATGATTGGTGGTATGTACATAGCGGCAATACTAGGGGATGTGCGATTTTTTCTGGAGATGGAAATCTTTCGCGGCGTGAAATTAACGTTTATTGCTCCTATATTATTAGTGACGATTGTATATTTAACCCGTTATAATTTATTTGCAACGAACCAGGATGATACCAAGAGCATTTGGAAGCAAGTAATGAAAATGCTGGATTATCCGATTTATGTAAAAAGTTTACTGATTTTTGCCTTCGTAGCTTTTGGTGCCTGGATATTTGTGGGGCGGTCAGGACATACGGCTGGCGTTCCTGTACCGGATATTGAACTTAAAATGCGAGCCTTTTTGGAGCGAGTAATGTATGCTCGTCCACGGGAAAAAGAATTTTTGATAGGGCATCCAGCCTTTTTTCTAGCAGTTATGGCAGTTTATCGTCAATGGCCGCGGATGCTGCATTATGCCTTAGTCTTGGTTGCGACAATTGGACAAGGATCCTTGGTAGAAACCTTCGCTCATTTGCGTACGCCTGTATTTATGTCCTTTGTCAGAGGGCTAGATGGTATGGTAGTAGGCATAGTATTTGGTGTACTGGCGGTGATTGGTGTTCAGATACTTAGCTACTTCTCTTTTGCCCTAGGAAGGAGAAATGCTGAGTATGAGTGAGATCGTTATTTCCGGGTACTATGGTTTTGGCAATGCTGGCGATGAAGCTATGTTAGCCGCTATGGTTGAAGTATTAACAGAACTTTCCTCTGACGTAAAAATTACAGTGATTTCCGGCAATCCAGAAGATACTCGAAAACGCCATGGAGTATCCTCTGTTTATCGCTTGAATTATCCAGAAATAGCAAGAATTCTCTCGAGAAGTCAGCTGTTAATCAGTGGTGGCGGTAGCCTGCTGCAGGATGTTACCAGTGAACGCAGTCTATATTATTATTTAAGTATTATGATGCTAGCAAAAAAACTAGGAACTCCAGTGATGCTCTATGCGCAAGGGATTGGCCCAGTGCGAGGTAAGCTTGCTAGAGGAGTGATGCGCTATATTGGAAATATGGTGGATTTAATTACAGTACGAGATGAAGGTTCCCAGGAAGAACTCAAAAGATTGCAAGTGAACAAACCGCCTATCTATGTTACTGCGGATCCAGTACTCGCTATGCACCAAGTTGATAAGCAGGTGGGGAGAAGTATCTTGCGTAAGGCAGGAATCCAAGGAACAGCCCCTTTGATAGGTATTTCTGTACGCGAATGGAAGGATTGGGGACATTATAAGCAAGTCCTAGCACAGGTTGCAGACCAAATGGCCCTGGAATTTGGAGCAAAGATTGTATTTTTGCCGATGCAGTGGCCAGAGGATGTTGCCGTATCCAAGAAAATTGCCAGTCGTACAAAACAAGGTGCCATTGTACTTTCAGAAGAATACACCACAAGTGAATTATTATCCCTTGTGGGTAACTTTGATATGTTGATTGGTATTCGACTTCATGCCTTAATTTTTGCTGCAGTGATGCATACACCTATGGTGGGGATTTCCTACGATCCTAAAATTGAACGTTTTCTAGAAACCCTTGGTGAACATAAGATTGGAACCTTACAAAATATAACCGTGGAAAATTTGTTAATGAAAGTACGTCAATTGTGGGATACTAATAACAATCGACAAAAATCTGAGCAAAGTAATTATCTGCGGGAGAAAGCCTTTCGGAATGCGGAACTTGCTCTGGAACTTATTTCACAAGCAAAAAGCAGAAAGGGATAAGGATGAAAAAAATAGTATGGCGTGATTATCTAGGAATTACCATCGGGTGCCTGATTACGGCAGTCAGTTTGAATATGTTTTTAATACCCAATAAGGTAGCAGCAGGCGGTGTCAGCGGTTTGGCTACAGTGCTGCATCATCTGTTGGCTTGGCCTGTTGGTATTATTATGCTGGCCTTTAATATTCCTTTATTTATTATTGGCATTAAAATTATGGGCCCGCGTTATGGTATAAATACTCTTTTTGGTGCGGGGATGTTATCCTTAGCCATTGAGGTCACCCTACCATTTACTCCTGTATTGACCACTGACTTGCTGCTGAGTTCTTTATACGGCGGAGTTGTAGGTGGGATTGGCCTGGGATTGGTATTTCGTTCGAAAGGGAATACTGCTGGTACAGCCTTGGCAGCCGTGATTTTAAATAAATTATTTGGTATTCGCATTGGACAAGCCATGATGGCAGCAGATTTTTTTGTAATTGTCTTTGCGGGCGTCGCCTTTAAGAGTCCTGAACTTGCGTTATATGCTTTGATTTCTATGTTTGTTACAGGCCAGATTATTGATTTAGTACAGGAAGGACCAAGCTCCTCCAAGGCTTTCTTTGTCATGAGCAGTCAGCCCGATCAGGTAGCAGAAGCCATTCTTGTCGAAATGGACAGAGGAGTTACTCTTTTTCAAGCGAAGGGCTGTTATACGGGAAAACCGAGGGAAATGCTCTTATGTGTGGTGAGTACCAGTGAAGTTACCCAGCTGAAAGAGTTAATATATGAAATAGATTCCAAGACGTTTGTAATTGTTACATCTGCTCATGAAGTCTTAGGTGAAGGCTTCACGGAAGTCAAAAGGTCCAAAACATAAAAATAGGAGGTTGTCGATATGGCTAAAAAACTTACGGCAGAACAAGTATCACAACTAGAAAATCGTGTAAAGTCCATTCGTTCTAGCATTGTATCCATGGTCACGGAGGCCCAATCCGGACATCCAGGCGGATCTTTATCGGCTGCAGATATTTTGGCTACCTTATATTTTGCGGAAATGAATGTAGATCCAGAGAATACTCAGATGAAAAATCGCGACCGCTTTGTTTTATCCAAAGGTCATGCAGCGCCAGTGCTGTATGCTACCCTGGCTGAAAAAGGATTTTTCCCTAAAGAGGAATTATTGACGTTGCGCAAAATTGACAGCCGTTTGCAAGGACATCCGAGTATGAAAAACTTGCCAGGCATTGATATGTCAACAGGATCATTAGGACAAGGACTAAGTGTTGCTGCTGGCATGGCTCTTGCAGCTCGTTTGGATAATAGTGATCATCGCATTTTTACTATCTTAGGTGATGGTGAATTAGAAGAAGGTATGGTATGGGAAGCAGCCATGTTTGCAGCTCATTATAAGCTAGATAATTTGACAGCCTTTATCGATTATAATGGACTACAGATTGACGGACCAGTATCTGAGGTTATGTCGCCCCTGCCAATACCTGAAAAATGGCAAGCTTTTAGCTGGAATGTTATTGAAATTGATGGTCATGATATACATGCTATTTATGATGCCATTCAAAGTGCTAAAGCAGTAAAGGGTAAACCAACCATGATTGTAGCGAAAACCGTAAAAGGTAAAGGCGTATGCCAAATGGAAAATATTGCTGACTGGCATGGCAAGGCACCTAGCCATGAACAATGTGAATTGTTTCTTGCCCAATTAAATGATTTAGAAACAAAATAAAAAATGCAGGTACTTGAGAAGGGGTGTTTAAGATGGGGTTAGCAACTCGTGAAGCATATGGGGAAATATTAAAAGAACTTGGTGAAAAACATCAAGATGTTGTGGTGTTAGATGCAGATTTATCAAAATCCACGAAGACAGCTGTTTTTGCCAAAGCTTTCCCAGAACGATTCTTTAATGTTGGTATTGCTGAGCAAAATTTAATGGGAGTTGGAGCGGGGCTCGCAGCTGCAGGTAAGATTCCTTTTGTATCTACTTTTGCCATGTTTGCCGCTGGTCGGGCTTTTGAACAAGTGCGCAATTCAATTTGCTATCCAAAACTAAATGTTAAGATTGCTGCAACTCATGCAGGGCTGACAGTAGGTGAGGATGGTGCATCCCATCAAGCGATTGAAGATATTTCGTTGATGCGCAGTATTCCCAATATGACAGTAATTGTACCAGCAGATGCTGAGGAAACACGTCAAGCCATAACCTTTGCTGCAAAATATCATGGACCTGTTTATATCCGTTTAGGACGGATGTCCGTTCCTGATTTATTCACAGCGGACTATAAATTTGAGCATGGCAAAGCAGTACAATTAGTGGATGGTACGGATGCAACCATTATGGCTACAGGCATTATGACGGCAACGGCAAAAGCTGCTGCACAAGTCCTTGAAAAAGAAGGCATTTCTGTTCGAGTGCTAAATTTTCATACCATTAAGCCGATTGATAAAGATGCCATTTGTAAGGCTGCCAAGGATACTGGCGCCATTGTTACTTGTGAAGAACATAGTATTATTGGCGGGCTAGGTAGCGCTGTAGCGGAAGTGTTGGTAGAAAATAATCCTGTACCTATGGAACGTGTAGGTGTAATGGATACCTTTGGTGAATCAGGCACTCCCGATGCCTTGCTAGTGAAATATCATTTAACAGCAGACGACATTGTTCTTGCTGTTCGAAAAGTAATTAGCCGCAAAAAGTAATTGAGGCTACCAATAAAAAGACTCTCTCATGCATACACATGTAGAGAGTCTTTTTATTGTTTTTAAGGAGGGAAGAGTATGGAGGCATGGCAGATCGTCAGTTGTGGGCGGCAAATCCTAAAGCGAGGAATCCTTTGTGTGGCAAGCTGCATTGCCATGCTGAAGATCGGACCTGTGCTCTTAATGGCCCTATCTATGTTTATTTCCATTGCTGTATACGCTGTCGCTTTTGGTCTGAAATTTGCAATCGGCTTTGTACTGCTGCTCTTAGTTCATGAATATGGCCATGTTATTGCTGCGAAAGTAGTGGGACTACGGGTTTCTAGCCCAATTTTTATCCCTTTTATTGGTGCCGTTATTGGCATAAAGGATTTGCCCTTACATGCAAAAGCAGAGGCCAGTGTAGCAATCGGCGGACCTGCCATGGGCACGCTGAGTGCTTTACTTTGTCTAGTTGTATATTTATGGTCGAATCATCCGTTGCTATTAGTATTATCGTACACGGCTTGCTTACTTAATTTATTTAATCTTATTCCTTGTGACCCTTTAGATGGCGGTCGCATTGCTACCGCTATTTCACCCCGTTTATGGTGGCTAGGCAGTATTATCATGGGGATACTGTTTATTTATACTTATAATGTATTTGTTTTTATTATTTTAATGGTTTCTTTAATCAGATTGTGGCAGAATAATGAGGGAGATGTTCCTTTTTCTTATTATCAATTGACGATAAACCAAAGATTAGCAGTGGTTTTGTGGTATTTGGGACTAGTTATGGTATTAAGTGGAACTACCTTATATATTCTAGGAATTTTAAATGAAGGTTTTTGAAAAAAATTATAAATAAAAGAGGTATTTTGTGAAAAACGTCAAAGTTTTAGTATATATGATTGAAACTTGGCTATCGGTAGGGAGAGTGACTATATATTGATTCATTTGTCGGGTATTTCTAAAGTATATGATAATGGCTGTGTTGCCCTCTCTGATATTACAGTTGACATTCCTAAAGGCGATTTTGTATTTGTGGTAGGACCAAGCGGTGCTGGTAAATCTACCTTCATAAAGTTAATTTTTCGGGAAGAACTTCCTTCAAAGGGACAGTTGACAGTCAATGGTCGTAATGTTGGTGAGCTCAAACCCTCAGAAGTGCCTTATCTAAGGCGTAATCTAGGAATTATATTTCAAGATTATCGTTTACTGCCTAATAAAACAGTCTATGAAAATGTAGCATTTGCCATGCAGGTTATTGAGGCATCTCATCGGGAGATAAAAAAGAGAGTTGTAAATGTATTAGATCTTGTAGGACTGCGGCATAAAGCCAGTAGTTTCCCCAATGAATTATCAGGTGGTGAACAGCAGCGTATTGCTATCGCAAGGGCCATTGTGAATAATCCTGTTGTGGTGATTGCTGATGAACCTACAGGCAATCTTGATCCTGAAACTTCTTGGGAAATTATGAAAATATTTTTGCGCATAAACAAGGGCGGGACCACCATTGTTATGGCTACTCATGATAAAACAGTAGTGGATACCATGAAAAAACGTGTTATTGCAATTGAAAATGGTACCATCGCTCGAGATGAGGCCAAAGGGGTATATGGTTATGAAGATTAGAACAATGGAGTATTTTATTAAGGAAGCAATTATTTCCCTTAGACGAAATGGGTTAATGAGTTTTGCATCCATCACTACGGTGGCTTTATCCCTTTTAATCTTAGGTATGTTCTTGATTATGGTTTTGAATTTAAATAATATGGCTTCTAACTTAGAATCACAGGTACAGGTATCTGTGTACTTGCAAGAGGGACTTAGCGAGTTGGAAATTCGGGAAGTAGGGACTCGCATTACGAAAATTCCTGGTGTAGAAAAGGTGATGCTTGTTAGTAAAGATGAAGCAATGGAACGTTTTAAAGAACGTTTAGGTGATCAACAAAGTATATTACAAGCTCTTGATGGGAACAACCCTCTGCCCAATGCTTTTGAGGTTAAGATGGATAAGCCGGAGAGAGTAAAACCGGTAGCTCAGATTATTTCGCAGATCAAAGGTGTAGAGAATGCCAAATTTGGACAAGAAGTAGTCGAGCAATTATTTGCTTTAACCAAAATGATACGAATTTTTGGCGTAATACTAATCGGTTTCTTGGCATTAGCTGCCTTATTTATTATTTCGAATACTATTCGCATAACGGTGTTTGCTCGTCGTAAGGAAATTGGCATTATGAAATATGTAGGCGCAACAGACTGGTTTATTCGGTGGCCGTTCTTGCTAGAGGGGATTATTTTAGGCTTTGGCGGAGCTTTAGTAGCTGTTGTTTTCCTAAATCGAACCTATGGTGCTTTGCTTCATCAGGTTTATGAATCCTTAGCGTTTTTGCCCCTTATACCCCAGTATCCTTTTATTACAAATATTAGTATTTTATTACTACTTGTCGGCACAGGAATTGGTGCACTAGGTAGTACAATATCCCTTAGAAAGTTTATGAGAGTATAGTAGGAGGCGTTTCATGTTACAGATTCGACAATATCTTGCTTGTGGATTGGTTTTTTTGATGGTATTGATGGTCGTTGGCCCTGTATTTGCTAGTGGACTTGGGGAACAACAACAACAGGTTCAGCAGCAAATCCAGGCACAACAAAATAAAACTGCTGCTGCTCAGCAGAAGGTTGATAGTGTCGCAGATCAATTGCAAAAAGTGCAAAGTGAACTGGAGACAGCTAGAGGCGATTATAAGATCATTCAAGAAAAACTGAGTGCGACCGAAGAACAGATTGAGACCAATACTGTAATTTTAGCAGCAGCAGAAAAAAAATTGTCAGCACGAGGTATTATCTTAAACAATCGTATTCGTGATATTTATCAGAATGGACAGCTGAGTTATTTGGATGTACTGCTCGGAGCTAGTGATTTTAGTGATTTTACAACTCGTGTTGATCTTTTAAAACGAGTTATTAATAAAGACTTGGAATTGATTTTAAAAATTAGAGCAGAGCGGCAATTGATTCTTGATACTAAGGAACAACTAGATCGTGATCGCCAGTCAATTTTAACCTTAAAGCAAGCAGCAGAGGAAAAGAAACAAATTATCGAAGCAAGTAAAAAAGCGCAAGAAAAGGTGTTGGCTGAAGCGGTTGGTGAGAGAGATACGGCAGAGCGAGCCTATCAAGAACTTGTGGAAACCTCACGCAGAATTGAACAGATGATTCGTAATAATCAATCCTCAAGCCGTGGACCAAGTGGTAGTACTGGTTCCATGCTTTGGCCTGCAGAAGGACCGATTACTTCCCCTTTTGGTTGGCGTACACATCCTATTTTTGGCACACAACGCTATCATAGCGGTATTGATATTGGGGCTGATTATGGAGATGCTGTATTGGCTGCCGATGGAGGCGTAATTATTTTTGCCGACTGGATGGGCGGTTATGGGAAAGCTGTAATTGTAGAACATGGTAATGGTATATCCACCTTATATGGTCATAATTCAGAGCTCCTTGTCAGTGATGGTCAACGTGTGCGTAAAGGTGAAATTATTGCACGAGTAGGTTCCACAGGTTATTCTACTGGACCACATCTGCATTTTGAAGTGCGTCAAGATGGTTCACCAGTAAGTCCAATGAACTATCTGCCATAACGTTACAATAAGGGTACCCTTTGTGGGTGCCCTTACAATCTATTAGAATATTTTATAGCGTTTTAGCATATAGTTAGGTGTATGAAAAGAATTTATTAGGATTATCGAAGAATTGGGCAGGGCCCAGGTCTCGAATTGGGGTGTATATATTGAGTCGTCGTAACGTTATTATAGGCGCTATCTTGTTGGTGGTATTTACCTTTACTGCAACTGCTGGTGGATTTCTTTATCTTTTAAATGGTAAATCCAATGATATTGTAAGTTCGTTCAAATTTTTCCGGGCACTAGAAATGGTTAAAGAACGCTATGTTGAGCCTGTGCCTATGGAAACCTTAATTGCAGGTGCTGTAAAGGGGATGGTTAATTCTTTAGGTGATCCTCACTCCATTTATATGGATGCCAAGATGTACAAGGAATTTGCGATTGAAACAGAAGGCTCCTTTAACGGTGTAGGGATCGTTATTGGTATGAAGGATAAAACCTTGACTGTTATTTCCCCTATTGAAGGTACGCCTAGTGACAAAGCGGGTATTGAAAGTGGCGATCAAATTATACAAATTGATGGCAAGGATAGTAAAGATATGGCTCTTGATGAAGCTGTCAGTAAAATTCGCGGAGTAGAGGGATCAACGGTAGTTTTAGGAATTCGTCGTGGCAATGAAGCTGTTAAGGAATATGCAATCATTCGTTCTAGTATTCAAATTAAAACAGTATCAGGAAAGATGTTGCCAAACCACATTGCCTATCTTCGTATTTCCATGTTTAATGAAAATACTGGTCGTGACTTTGCTCAAAAGTATAAAGAACTAGAAAAAGAAGGTATGCAGGCTATTGTGTTAGATCTGCGTGACAATCCAGGTGGTCTTTTACAAGAAAGCGTTAAGGTATCTAATTTCTTTGTACCAAAAGGACCAATCGTATCCGTTGTGACGAGGGATGGTCATCGCGAAGTACATTCTTCAACCTTAGAGGCTGTAAAATATCCTGTTGCCGTTCTTGTTAACGGGGGCAGTGCCAGTGCTTCTGAAATTGTGTCGGGAGCCATTCAAGATACAGGTGTAGGTACCCTCATTGGTACCAAGACCTATGGTAAAGGTTCTGTACAAACGGTACTGAAATTTGACGGCGGCGCTATTAAACTGACCATTGCCAAATATTTAACACCAAATGATCGATCCATTAATGGTGTTGGAATTGAGCCTGATATTAAAGTGGAAATGGAACAAGGGTCCTCAAAGGATATACAGTTAGAAAAAGCAATCCAGGTTATGAAAGAAAAATCACCCAAGTAGTACATGATAGCGGCGGCCTTTGGCTTAGCCGCTTTTGCTTAATAATTAGAAAAGACTGGTGATAATTATGGCTATTGTACCTAAGTTAACAACCATATATAACGAAGGGGGTATTCCCTTTAAAGTCGAAGCTCCCTTTCTGCCTACGGGGGATCAGCCGGCTGCCATTGATAAGCTGGAAGCTGGCATTGTACAAGGGCAGCGCGCTCAAGTACTGTTGGGAGCTACAGGGACAGGTAAAACCTTTACCATTGCAAAATTAATTGAAAAAGTTCAAAAACCAACTTTGGTGATTGCTCATAATAAAACACTGGCCGCGCAACTAGCCAGTGAGTTTAAAGAGTTTTTTCCAAATAATGCAGTAGAATACTTTGTAAGTTACTATGACTATTATCAGCCAGAAGCCTATATTGCCCATACGGATACGTTTATTGAAAAAGATGCATCCATTAATGATGAAATTGATAAATTGCGCCATTCGGCAACTAGTTCTCTTTTCGAACGACGAGATGTGATTATTGTTGCTAGCGTATCGTGCATTTATGGGCTAGGTTCTCCTGATGAATACCATGGCCTAGTATTATCTCTTCGTCAGGGACAAGTTAAGGATCGGGATAAGATTTTGCGTAAACTAATTGACATTCAGTATGAACGAAATGATATTAATTTCATTCGAGGGAAGTTTCGCGTCCGAGGAGATGTCATAGAAATATTTCCAGCGGCCTATGGGGAAAGAGCGATAAGAGTAGAGCTATTTGGTGATGAGATTGAACGGATTCTAGAGATTGATACTTTGACTGGTGAGGTTTTGGCTAAGCGCACCCATATTGCCATTTATCCTGCTTCCCACTATGTTACAACCCGAGAAAATATGCAGCGGGCGGTAATCGATATTGAGGCAGAACTTGAGAGCCAATTAGCATACTTCAAAGCCAATGAAAAACTGGTAGAAGCTCAGCGTCTGGGAGAGCGTACCCGTTATGATATTGAAATGATGCAGGAAATGGGCTACTGTTCAGGGATTGAAAATTATTCCCGCCATCTTACAGGGCGAAATATAGGAGAATCTCCTTATACCCTTATTGATTATTTTCCTGAAGATTTTCTCATTGTGATTGATGAATCCCATGTTATGCTCCCGCAAATCAGAGCTATGTATGCTGGGGATAAAGCACGTAAGACATCACTGGTTGAGAATGGCTTTCGTCTGCCTTCGGCTTATGATAATCGACCGTTAACCTTTTCAGAATTTAATGAACGTATCAATCAAGTTGTGTATGTGTCTGCTACCCCAAGCCCCTATGAACTAGGTGAGGCTAGTCAGATTGCCCAGCAGGTAATTCGTCCGACGGGTCTTGTGGACCCAGAGATAGAAGTACGCCCCATTGCCGGTCAGATGGATGATTTATTAAGCGAAATTAAAATTAGGGCGGCAGAGAAGGAAAGGGTGCTCGTCACCACCTTAACCAAGAAGATGGCTGAACATTTAACAGAATTTCTCAAGGAAATGGGTATTAAGGTACAGTATCTACACTCAGATGTTCCCACCATTGAACGGACAGAAATTATTCGCGATTTGAGAGCTGGTGTATTTGATGTTTTGATTGGTATCAATCTGTTGAGAGAAGGCTTAGATTTGCCTGAGGTTACGCTAGTAGCTATTTTGGATGCAGATAAAGAAGGTTTTTTGCGCTCAGATACTTCCTTGATTCAAACCATTGGACGAGCTGCGCGCAATGTAAATGGCCGCGTTATTATGTATGCGCATATGATAACCAAATCGATGCAGCGCGCTATTGAGGAAACCAATCGCCGTCGCGTTATTCAAGAGGATTATAACCGGGAACATGGCATTACACCTGTAACCATTCAAAAAAGAATTAAAGATCTCATTGAGACAACAAAGGTAGCTGAGACAGAAGAAATATATAAGGTGGATCGAATTTCTCATTTAAGTTCAGGTGAGATACAAGATCTTATTGGTAATCTAGATAAAGAGATGCGCCTTGCTTCCAAACAACTGTTGTTTGAAAGAGCGGCGGAACTAAGAGATATGATTGTGGAATTAAAGGGTCGGTTAGGGAATGCTAAAGTAGCAATAAAAGACAAAAAAACAGGGAGAAAGCGAAAGGAATAAACAAGTGAAAGAAAAAATTATTATTAAAGGTGCCAGACAGCATAATTTGAAAAATATTGATATTGAAATACCTCGTAATGAGTTAGTAGTCATTACGGGGCTGAGTGGCTCGGGAAAATCCTCTCTTGCTTTTGATACCATTTATGCCGAAGGACAACGGCGTTATGTAGAGTCTTTATCTTCTTATGCCCGTCAATTTTTAGGACAAATGGATAAACCAGAGGTAGATTATATTGAAGGGCTTTCGCCAGCCATTTCCATTGATCAAAAAACAACCAGTCGTAATCCTCGGTCTACCGTTGGAACGGTAACGGAAATCTATGATTATTTACGTCTGATTTTTGCAAGAGCCGGCCGTCCCCATTGCCCAAAATGCGGACAGCCTATTAGCCAGCAAACAGTACAACAAATGGTTGATCAACTCCTCCTGTTGCCAGAAGGAGAGCGGTTGATACTCATGGCTGGTGTGGTACGCGGTAAAAAAGGTGAGCACCACAAGGTGTTAGAAGATATTCGTAAAAATGGCTATGTGCGGGTGCGGATTGATGGGGAAATTCGCGAGATTACAGAGGATATAAATTTAGAAAGAAATAAAAAACATACGATTGAAGTGGTTGTAGATCGACTGGTAAAGCGAGAAGGTATTGCTTCTCGCTTAGCAGAGTCCTTGGAAGTAGCCCTCCAGTTAGGGGAAGGTGTAGTGATTATAGAAGTGGGCGGGGACAGGGAATTGGTCTTTAGCCAAAACTTCGCTTGTATTGACTGCAGCATTGGTCTTTCCGAAATTGCTCCGCGTATGTTCTCCTTCAATAATCCCTTTGGTGCTTGTCCAGATTGTACAGGGCTAGGTAATAACATGGAAATTGATGAATCTCTAATCATTCCAGATACTGCAAAAACTCTAATGGATGGGGCCATTGCTCCATTGAGTAAAAATATTAATTCTTATTTTATGTGCCAACTCGACGCCGTACTCACGAAATATGGCTATTCCTTAAGTAACACTTGGGAAAGTTTATCTTCTGAAGTACAAAGTATTATTAAGACGGGTTCGGGCAAGGAAGAATTTACCTTTACCTATGAGAATATGTATGGGGATAACAAACAATATCATGGCGTATTTGAAGGGGTCATTCCTCTTCTCAATCGCCGTTATCGAGAAACGGTTTCTGATTGGTCACGTGATGATATTGAAGAATATATGAGTTCTAGACCATGTCCTACTTGTAAGGGAGCTAGACTAAAACCAGAAACGTTAGCCGTAAAAGTTGGCAGTAAAAACATCTATGAGGTTACTCGGCTGACCATTGCAGAATGCATGGAGTTTTTTAGTTCCTTAGAGCTGACCAAACGGGAACAAACCATTGCTCAGCAGATTATAAAAGAAATCAAGGCCCGCCTTGGCTTTTTGCTCAATGTAGGGCTAGACTATCTGACCTTGGACCGGGCGGCTGGTACCTTATCAGGGGGAGAAGCTCAGCGTATTCGCCTGGCAACTCAAATTGGTTCAGGGCTGGTTGGTGTGTTATATATTCTAGATGAACCTAGTATTGGGCTGCATCAACGAGATAATAACCGTCTTTTAGATACCTTAAAACACTTACGGGACGTGGGCAATACCTTGCTCGTAGTGGAGCATGATGAAGATACCATGTATACTGCCGACCATATTATTGATATTGGACCACGGGCAGGAGAACATGGTGGAGAAGTGGTAGCCCAAGGCACTGTCGAAGATATTATGGCTTGTCCCGAGTCCATTACAGGTCAATATTTAAGTGGAGTGCAGTATATTCCCATACCAAGTAGACGGCGTCCATTAAATGAAAAATGGCTAGAAGTAGTGGGAGCTAAGGAAAATAATTTAAAAAATATTACTGTGGCTTTTCCGTTAGGACTATTTACAGCCGTAACAGGCGTATCTGGTTCAGGGAAAAGTACCTTGGTAAATGAAATATTATATAAAGGGCTAGCTAATAAAGTTTACCGAGGTTCTAGGCTTCGCCCAGGCGCTCATAAGGAGATTTGTGGCGCTGAGCATATTGATAAAATGATTGATATTGACCAGTCTCCCATCGGACGTACTCCACGCTCCAATCCTGCCACCTATACGGGGCTGTTTGATGTTATTCGAGAAGTCTTTAGCCAAACGAATGAAGCAAAAATGCGAGGCTATAAGCCAGGGCGTTTCAGCTTTAATGTTAAGGGCGGTCGCTGTGAAGCTTGCCGCGGTGATGGTATTATCAAAATAGAAATGCACTTTTTGCCAGATGTATATGTACCTTGTGAAGTTTGTAAAGGTGCCAGGTACAATCGGGAAACCTTAGAAGTTCGTTATAAAGGAAAAAATATTGCAGCTGTTTTGGATATGACCATTGAGGAAGGCTTAGAGTTTTTCCAAAACATCCCCAAAATACAACGTAAACTGCAAATTTTGCAGGATGTAGGACTTGGCTACATTCGTCTGGGACAGCCTGCAACGACCTTATCAGGCGGTGAGGCTCAGCGCGTAAAGCTTGCCACTGAGCTAGCTCGGCGCAGTACAGGTAAGACACTTTATATTTTAGATGAACCTACGACAGGTCTTCATACTGCGGATATACATCACTTGCTAATGGTATTACAACGCTTGGTCGATGGTGGGGATACGGTCGTAGTTATTGAACATAATTTAGATGTTATTAAAACAGCAGACCATGTAATTGATTTAGGCCCTGAAGGGGGGGATCGCGGCGGGGAGATTGTCATTGAAGGTACGCCGGAAGTAGTGGCAAGTACCCCCCAATCTTATACCGGCCAATTTTTAGCACCGATCTTAAACCGGGGTATCTACGAAGAAAAAGAAAAGGGGTAGGCATAATGCCTACCCTTGGGAATAATATTTCTTATCTTCTTTTTCAATTTCACACTCTTCTACTGCTGCAGGGGTCATACGCTTATGAATAAATTGGGTATCAATATTACCGCTGCAGAAGTGTGGGTTGTTAAGGATCAATTCATGGAAGCTAATATTGGTTTTAATGCCAGAGATACGGAATTCCGCTAAGGCTCTACGCATAATTTTAATGGCATCACCACGTGTGCGACCATGAGCAATGACCTTTGCAATCATAGGATCATAATAAGACTGTACCGTCTCACCAGCGCAAACACCACTGTCTACTCGAACGCGAGGACCCCCTGGTTCATGATAAAATTCAATAAGACCTGGGGAAGGGCGGAAGGACATATCAGGATCTTCTGCATTAATGCGGCATTCAATAGCATGTCCACTAAAAATAATATCTACTTGTTTTTTATTGAGAGGCTCACCGGCAGCAATACGAATTTGTCTGCGTACCAAATCGATACCCGTTACCATTTCAGTAACGGCATGTTCCACTTGAATACGAGGATTAATTTCCATAAAATAAAACTTGCTGGTTTTCACATCAAGCAAAAACTCTACAGTACCTACATTGGTGTAAAAAATACTTTTGGCAGCCCGAATGGCCATAGCTCCTACTTTTTCGCGCATTTCTGGTGTTAATACACTAGAAGGTGATTCTTCTAGAATTTTTTGATTGCGACGTTGCAAGGAACATTCTCGTTCACCTACATGTAGAATATTACCGAAATTATCAGCCATAATCTGCACTTCAATATGACGAGCTTCTGAAATGTAAGTTTCTAAATAAAAAGAACTGCGTGTAACATCCACTTTATTTAAGGCGCTCAAGAGTTCTGCGTTATTGTGGGCAACATACATGGATTTTCCGCCGCCGCCAGAAACCGGTTTCAATATAACAGGATAACCAATTTCTTCAGCCATTTGACAAGCATTGTCAGGGCTAGTAATAGGGGCGCTACCAGCAGTCATAGGTAAGCCTGCAGCCTTCATAGCAGCGCGGGCAGCATCTTTGTCGCCAACTTGGCGAATTATTTCTGCACTAGGACCTACGAAGATAAGGCCAGCATTCGTGACTTTTTCGGCAAAATCGGCGCTTTCGGATAAAAATCCATAACCAGGATGAATTGCCTCTGCTTTAGCAGACTTGGCTGCCATAATCAGAGCATCCATATTTAAATAGCTTTGCCCAGCGTCGGCAGGACCAATATGGTAGGCATGGTCAGCTAACTGAACATGTAAAGCATCAGCATCAACATCTGAATAGACTGCCACAGTTTCAATTCCTAACTCCTGACAGGCCCGAATGATTCGAACCGCAATTTCACCACGGTTGGCGATGAGTATTCGTTTAAACATCAATATAGACCTCCCATTTATAAATTAATTCATAATTTCAAGTCTTTTTAACACCAATAACACTCATTATATTATATTAAGTTTAAGTCTTCAATGAGTTTACGCAATGTATACATTGAACGTGGAGAAATGTTTTTATAGGAGAGAAAAGGAATTTATTAGCAGGTAATAAGAGCATGTTATAATTATCCCACATTTTTATAGGTTTGGCAATGTGATTTTTTTCTCAAAAGGAGGGTTGTCCATGAATGAAGAATTAGCAGAAAAACTATTACATTTACCAGATAAACCAGGGGTATATTTAATGAAAGATGATCAAGGTCGGATTATTTATGTAGGTAAGGCAATTGTACTTCATAACCGTGTTCGATCCTACTTTCAATCTAGCCGTAATCATTCGCCAAAGGTATTGGCAATGGTTAGTAAAATTGCGGATATAGAATATATTGTTACTGGTTCGGAAGTGGAAGCGTTAATTTTAGAGTGTAACTTGATTAAGAAACACCGGCCCAAATATAATATTAGCTTGAGGGATGACAAAACCTATCCTTATATTAAGGTAACAATACAAGAAAAGTTTCCGCGTCTATATGCCACTCGTCGTGTACAAAAGGATGGGGGACGTTATTTTGGTCCTTATACTAGTGCAGGTTCCGTACATGAAGTTCTTCAGCTGATGAGAAAACTGTTTCCCTTGCGCAGTTGCCGAACTCTGACATCCCGTCGTCCTTGCCTTGAATATCATATTAAACGCTGTCTTGCTCCATGCGCTGAGCTCGTCGATGTTTCTGTCTACGCCGATATGATTAAGCAGGTCTGTTTACTCCTTGAAGGTCGCAGTGATGCGGTGGTGCGCAGCTTGCGTCAAAAGATGGTGGCAGCAGCAGAAGAAATGAAATTTGAACAGGCGGCAAAACTGCGTGATCAATTGGCAGCAGTGGAAAAAATAACAGAGAAACAAAATATTGTTACAGGAGCCGGGGATCAGGATGCCATTGGATTAGCAAGGTCAGCCTTAGGTACTTGCGCCCAGGTGTTTTTTATCCGCAGTGGAAAAATGGTAGGGCGGGATCACTTTTTATTAGCTGGCACAGAGCAAGAAGAGGATGAAGCTGTTTTAACAGCCTTTATTAAACAATATTATAGCCAAGCTTCCTTTATACCGAGAGATATATTATTGCCAATGAAGGTGGTAGAGCAGGATTTGTTAGCCGAATGGTTAGGTCAGTTAAAAGGCAGTCGTGTAGCAGTGGAAACTCCGAAACGGGGTACTAAAAAGGATATTGTGGTTATGGCGGATAATAATGCAGCGATTGTACTAAGTGAACAGGAAGCTAAGATCAAAGCTCATTCGGCGCAAACGGTAGAGGCAATGGCTGACCTTGGAAGGTATCTAGGTCTAGATGAAGTGCCAGAGCGAATGGAGTGCTTTGATATTTCTCATATCCAAGGGGCAGAGACTGTAGCTTCCATGGTAGTCTTTGAAAATGGTATGCCCAAGAAAGATGCTTACCGGCGCTATAAACTGCAGACAGTAGAAGGTAAGCCTGATGATTTTAAATCCATGCAGGAGGTTGTAGGGCGACGTTATAAGGATATGGAGCAGCCACTGCCGAATCTCATTATTATTGATGGGGGAAAAGGCCAGCTCAGTGCTGCTCTTACCATCATTCGAGGTGCTGGATTAGACGTACCTGTTATTGGTCTTGCTAAGGAATTTGAAGAAATTTTTCGTGAAGGCAATAGTGAACCCCTGATGTTACCACGCCATTCCCATGCATTGCATTTAATACAGCGTATTCGAGATGAAGCCCATCGTTTTGCTATTACTTACCATCGTAAGCTGCGTTCGAAACGCAATATGACATCGATTCTTGATCATATTGATGGTATTGGCGGGAAACGCCGTAAAGCCTTATGGGATGCTTTTAGCAGTCTTGCTAAGATGAAAGCTGCCACTGTAGAAGAATTGGCTGAGGTACCAAGTATGACTTTGCCTGCTGCCCAGGCCGTTTATAATTTTTTTCGTGAACGAGAGAAATAAAAAAAGTAACTTTTCGGAAAAGTATTGGTAAAATAAGGAGAAAATACATGGACAGAATTTTGGCAATCAATCCTGGTGCAACATCAACGAAATATGGAGTTTTTGCAGGGGAGAATATCCTATTTAAAAAGACCTTAGAACATCAGGGTTCTGAGCTCAGAAAATATACCCGTGTTTTTGATCAATATGAGTATCGACTGCAGTTAATTCTTGAAGGATTAGAGCAAGAAGGAATTGCACTGACTTCATTGCAAGGAGTGGTGGGCAGAGGGGGATTATTAAAACCCCTACAAGGAGGAACTTACTTGGTGAATCAGCTTATGGTCGAAGACTTAGAGAAAGCTGAAAGAGGAGAACATGCTTCAAATCTTGGCGGAGTTATGGCGTATAATTTGGCAAACAAGTTAAAAATACCAGCCTTTATTGTTGATCCTGTATCTGTGGATGAGATGCAGCCAGTAGCCCGGCTATCGGGATTGCCTGAGTTGCCGCGCATCAGTATGGCTCATACTCTAAATAGCAGGGCAGTTGCTCATAAAGTAGCTAAGAACCTAGGAAAATCCTATGAGGAAGTAAATTTTGTAGTAGCCCATCTAGGCACAGGTATTTCCGTGTCTCCACATCAGAAGGGACGCATTATTGACGTGAATAATGCGCAAGAAGAGGGACCTTTTTCTCCTGACCGCTGCGGTGGCTTGCCCGCTAAAATGTTAATTAAGCTATGTTTTAGTGGAAAGTATACAGAAAAAGAACTGATTGCCAAAATCATGGGATCAGGAGGTATGTATGCTTATCTGCAGACGAAAGATATTCGAGAAGGGCAAGAACGGGCGCTAAAGGGCGATAAGGAAGCTGACTTGGTGTTAAGTGCTATGGCTTATCAGATTGCCAAAGAAATTGGTGCTATGTCTGCAGTACTGGCAGGACAGGTAGATGCTATCATTCTTACCGGTGGTATTGCGTATTCAAAACGGATTGTTGATAGCATTACTCGTCGCGTTTCATTTATTGCTCCTGTAGTGGTAGTGCCTGGCGAGGAAGAACTAGAGTCTCTTGCTGCTGGTGCATTTCGTGTACTTAAGGGTGAAGAAGTAGCACGTTTTTATGAATAATATGATATAATTAGAATAAACTCAATCTTATAGTACTACATAAAACGGAGGTGCTTTTCTTTGAAAGGTTGGATGATTGCAGGAATAGTAGTGGTTCTTATTGTCGTTATGGGCATAAGTGGCTACAATGGTTTGGTCACTCTAAATGAAAATGTAAATGGTAAGTGGGCACAAATTGAAAATCAATTGCAACGCCGTGCAGATCTTATCCCTAATTTGGTAGCTACCGTTAAAGGGTATGCTGCACATGAACAACAAGCCATTGGGGCCGTATCAGAGGCTAGAGGAAAACTCGCTGGAGCCCAAGGACCAGCAGCAAAAGCCCAGGCCGATGCAGAGTTATCAGGCAGTTTAAGCCGATTGTTGGCTATTGTGGAAAACTATCCAAATCTAAAAGCCGATACAAACTTTAGGCAATTATCCGATGAAATTGCGGGTACTGAAAATCGGGTTGCGGTAGCGCGCAAAGACTATAATGATGCTGTACAGATTTATAATGCTAAGATTCAGTCTTTTCCTAGTGTGATTTATGCAAGAATACTTGGTTTTGGACAAAAGGAATATTTCAAAGCAACGGAAGGTGCCAAAGAAGTACCTAAAGTTCAGTTCTAGAGACGGATCTCCCATATAAAAAGGATAAGGGGGGAGAAAATGAAAAAGTGGTTCTCGGGACTGATTCTGTTTGTATATTTACTATTTGGCGCAATTGCAGGAGCTCAGCCCTCCATACCGCCAGTTCCGACCAGTAGTTTTTACGTACAAGACTATGCTGGTGTAATAAGCCCAGAGACTGAGGCGCGCATTAATAGTTTGGGCAATCAATTGGCGACGAAAACCAAGGCCCAAGTTGTGGTGGTTACTCTTCCAACATTAGAAGGGATGCCGTCTCATGATTATGCACTTGGAATTCTTCGTCAGTGGGGTGTAGGGGATAAAACCCTTAATAATGGTGTTGTGATCTTAGTAAGTGTGGCAGATCGACAGTCCCGTATTGAAGTAGGCTATGGTCTGGAAGGTCCACTGCCAGATGGTAAAACAGGAAGTATTCAAGATGAATTTATGATCCCTTACTTTCAACAAGGGGATTATGATAAAGGGATATTAAATGGATATCGAGCTGTTGCAGGGGTAGTGGCCAAAGAGTATAAGTTAGAATTAAAAACAGAAGGAAAACCTGCTCCAGTAGCTACAACTACAACCAGTTCTCTTTCTTGGTGGGATGAGTTGCCCTGGTGGATGCAAGCATTGATGATTGCAGGGCTAGTGCTCTTACTTCTCGTTGATTGGCTGTTCTTGGGGGGAACTATTACCTATCTGTTACTATCCATCATTTCCCGTGGACGCGGTGGCGGCTCGGGGGGCGGTGGCTTTGGTGGCGGATCAGGCGGAGGTGGCGGCTCGGGTAGAAAATGGTAAAAGAAAAGAAGGTCGGTCTCAATTGAGACCGACCTTCTTTTGTCATAGGAACAGTGCAAGAGCAAAGATCGCGTAAAATAGTCCTGCATATAATAAACGATAAGGGGATAGTCTGTTATTTTTGAGGGTAATGAGTAAATAGATAATAGAGATGAGGGTCATAACTCCTGCCATAGACAGATTTTTATCAAATAACCATGGTGTAAAAAAGATACCTAAAGCGCTAGGTACGGTAGCTTGTATCATCATGGACCCACTGATGTTACCAAGAGCTAATGTTTCTTTTCCTTGCCGTACCCAAATAACAGCATTTAAAATTTCGGGCAATTCCGTAGCAATTGGACTTAAGAGTAAAGAAACAACAAGGGGATGGACATTCCAGAGGATACTGATTAATTCTAAGTTTTTTACAAATACATGAGAGCTTGCAGCGATAATCAGGAGGGCAAAGATGGTTTGCCCAAGAACCCAAGCGGTGGAGGGCTCTGTTTTTTGGGGTTGAAATTTCAGGGGTTCTAACTCCATTGCATTTACATCACACTCTTGGCGCATTTCTTTATAAAAATAAAGGGCATAAGCACCTAAAAATAAGAAAGCAGTGAGGGGTTTTCCTGTAAAAACTAAGAAGCCTAGTAATACTTTAAAAATGAAAATAGATACAAACCATAATTGATCCTTGCATAATTTATTGCTATCAATGTCAATGTCAGTGCCAAGCTCACGACCTTTGCGAAAGACAATGATGCAGAGACCTACAACAGCATAGGCAATAGTACCAAGTACTAGCGGACCACCAAGGGCAGCGCCAACACCAATATCTTTTTGCTCACTAGTTGCATTGAAGGCAACCGCAACTAGAGTGACAATGCTTTCGGGTAATGCAGTGCCAAAAGCAGCTAAGACGGTGCCAATCGCGCATTGAGAAATATTAAACTTTTTTCCAACCCATTCAATTCCATTTACAAAAAGCTCACAGCTGTAATAAATTACAATAATAGCTAGCACAAGTGTTATACAAGTAAGCAACATAGCAAATTCTCCTTTTATAAAATAATAAGACCTAGGTGCATATCACCCTAGGTCTTTAGGTTCATATGTCACGAATCATTTCCTGACGCCACTAAGAATATAACAAGAAAAGAATTTATTGTCAAATAGGATAAAAAAATAAAAATTGGTAATTATATAAGAGCTAGATAAGGAGTTGATAATCAATAGTAGTTGCTAATTTTTATAGTTATGGTAAAATGTACACATAGTGATTTTATTTACAAAAAAAGGAGCGATTGTGAATGGAAAAATGGGTTTGTGTAGTCTGTGGTTATGTTTATGATGAAGAAGCTGGGGATCCAGATAGCGGAATTGCCCCTGGTACTAAGTTTGCTGATATTCCAGAAGATTGGGTTTGTCCTTTGTGCGGTGTTGGCAAAGATCAATTTGAACAACAAGCATAATATAATCAAAAGCCTTCCGAATTTTTGGAAGGCTTTTGATGTTTAATGATGTATTTTTGCCAGATGAGGTAACCAACCGCGAGTTAACATGAGCTGTAACAGACGGTAATCCCAGTCTAAACCAGCATCTAGAACTTCACGGTACATTAGGGCTACTTCTAATTGATAAGATTGGTGCAGTGTACCTAGTAATGCCATTTGCGATGCTTTAGCCATAGAACCAATGGTAATAGCAATTTCCCCATCGGTCATACGTGCATCTGGCGCAATGTCTAGGGGGTCCTTATGTAAGGTTCGCTTACTAAAGGATAAAGTCGGCAAGGAACCGCCACTCTCACTGAGCAGTTTCTCAGAATGCTCAATAAGGTTTTTAGTATGCTTATCAATAGCTTCCTTAATTAATGCTTTTAATTCTCGGTCTTGGGCATGGTTATAAAGTACTTCAAGAGAAGCAATATTATAACGACCTTGGGCAATTACACCATATAGACCAGCTGCTTCTAAATAGTTAAGGGGTTCCTTGTCAAAGAACATGTTTAAAATACTACGGGTTTCGGAGCTTACTTTTTCAAGTATAGTCATGAGGTCGCCTCCTATGCGTGAAAATATAGTTTGTTTTATCATAAATAGCATTTACGATCGGGCTCATTTTCATACATAAATAGCTTGGATATTTAGAAAAATAGTAATTATTTTGATGAAAGTAAGCTGGGTTTTTATCCTGGGAATTTTACAAAAAATAGTTGATTTTTATAAAGAAAATCCTTTACTTTTGATAAATAAATAGTATACTTATAATTGAGCCCAAGTAAATCGGTCTAGTGAGATTCCATTATCAATCCTTCTCAAGTACCTTTTTTGGCAAGGACAGTAGTGAACCCTAAACCATGCTGGGCAAAAAATTTGAGGGGGACTATTATAATGGTACAAGACAAAACACTAACATGCCGCGAGTGCAGCGTAGATTTCGTATTCTCCGCTTCCGAGCAAGATTTCTATAACGAGAAAGGCTTTACAAATGAGCCTGGTCGTTGCCCACAATGCCGTGCAGCACGCAAACAAAGAAACAATGGCGGTGGCGGTTTCAGCCATGGTGGTGCTCGTCCACAAAGAGAAATGCATGATGTAACTTGTGCAGCTTGTGGCGTTGAAACGCAAGTTCCTTTCCGTCCAAGCAGCGATCGTCCAGTATATTGCCGCGATTGCTTCAGCAAAAACAGCGGTCGTTAATACATAATGTTCATAATAGCTCTTCTACTTCGGTAGAAGGGCTTTTTTACGATATAGAAAGTATAACTTTAAGATGTATGGTCGAAATAGAGTAATGCCTTGAAACTTTTTTTTATAGTACGTATGATTTTTCACTTAACGTCTGTACAAATGCATTAAGATAGGTTTATAATTGGTAATATAGTCGATAGGTTATGGTATTACAAGTTTATATGAAAATTTAGGAGGATTTTGTCAGAATGAAAATTACTATCGTTGGTGCTGGTAATGTAGGCGCAACTTGCGCAAATGTAATTGCTCAAAGAGAATTAGCAAGTGAATTGGTATTATTAGATATCAAAGAAGGCATTTCAGAAGGTAAAGCACTTGATATGATGCAAACGTCCACATTGCTTGGATTTGATACTAGAGTTACTGGTAGTACAAGCGATTACAGCAAAACAGCTGGATCTGATGTAGTTGTTATCACTTCCGGTATTCCCCGTAAGCCTGGTATGACTCGCGAAGATTTGATTGGTACAAATGCAGGTATCGTAAAAGGTGTAGTTGATAATATTCTAAAATACTCTCCTGAGGCTATTTTTGTAATCATTAGTAATCCAATGGATACTATGACTTATCTTGCTTTAAAAGCTAGCGGTATTCCTAAGAACCGTATCATTGGTATGGGCGGTATTTTGGATAGCTCCCGTTTCAAATCTTACCTGAGCCAAGCAATTGGTTGCCCTGCAACAGACTTGCATGGTATCGTAATTGGTGGTCACGGTGACACTACTATGATTCCATTAACTCGTTTTGCTACATACATGGGTATTCCTGCATCTGACTTGTTAGATGAAGAAACCTTAAAGAAAGTGGCTGCTGATACAATGGTAGGCGGTGCAACTCTTACTGGTATGCTCGGTACTTCCGCTTGGTATGCTCCTGGTGCGGCTGGTGCTTTATTAGTTGAGTCTATTGTTCGTGATGAGAAGAAAGTTTATCCTTGTTGCGTAGCATTAGATGGTGAGTATGGACAAAAAGATATTTGTATCGGAGTTCCTGTTGTAATCGGCAAAGATGGTTGGGAAAAAATTGTTGAGTACAAGTTGAATGATGAAGAACAAGCAATGTTCAATAAGAGCGCTGATGCAGTTCGTAGCATGAATAAAATACTAGTTGATATGAAATTAGTATAATATAAACATCAAAACACCAAGTAGCCTTCGAAGATGGCACTTGGTGTTTTTTTTTGCGAGTTTTTCTTATTTTTGAAGCAATGATCAATAAAAAATAGTGTCAATATTTTGTGGAGCAGGATATAATAGTAGATGTGGAATTGGTGTAGGGGGGGCTTAAAAAATGAGCGGTTTTCTACTGCGGATTATTATAAATGCCTTATTGCTATTTTTGGTTATTGCAGAATTACCAGGAATCTTTGTTGATACATTAGGTGGTATGCTGCTAGGCGTAGTTATTGTTGGCATTGTAAATGCAACATTGCGCCCTATTTTGATGTTTATGGATAGACCACTTAATTATTTGAATTTAGGTGGAGTGACCTTGATCATGAATATACTTACAATTTTTATGATCATTACTATTTTGCCAGGTTTTCAAATTAACAGTATACTAGCACCAAGTATTGGGGTGCTTCTTTTAACAATTTGCAGCGTTACTTTATCAAAAGTGATTCAGGATCGCTGAGGAAAATAATGGAGGATTCGTTTATGACAATAAAATTAGTAGCAGTAGATATGGATGATACATTATTAGATGAAACATTACAAGTTTCACCACGAACTTGTCAGGCCATTCGTATGGCTCAGGAACAGGGAGTTGTGGTGAGCATTGCTACAGGTAGAATGTTTACTTCAGCCTTACCCTTTGCCAAGGCGCTCAATATACAAGCACCTATCATTACTTATAATGGTGGTATGGTTCGATACCCAATGTCACAAGAAATGGTGTTTCATAAGACCATTGAGGGGGAAGTCGCTGATAAAGTAGTAGCTTTGTTTCGTCAGCGAGGTTGGTACTTGCAGTCTTATATGAATGATGAACTATATGTGGTTGAACTTTGTGAAAAAGCAACAGCCTATGGGCATTTAGCAGGTATTCAAGCAGTTGCGATCGGTGATGAATTTTATGCAATGAAACATAAGCCAACTAAAATGCTGACAATCGCTCAGCCTCATGAGATCCAGGAAATTCAAAGGGTTGTCAATAAAGAGTTTTCTGGTGAGATTTTTACAGCTACCTCTAAATCCAATTATCTGGAATTAACTCATCCTAGTGTTAATAAAGGACATGCTTTAGCCTTACTAGCAGAAAAGCTGTCTATCAAGCAAGAAGAAGTTATGGCAATTGGTGATTCCAATAACGACTTTCCTATGATTGAATATGCGGGCTTTGGGGTTGCCATGGGGAATGCTTCTGAGCGAGTAAAGAATATTGCTCAGGCTGTCACAGCTCATAATAACTCCCATGGGGTCGCAGAAGCTATTGAAAAATATGTATTAAAATAATAAATCAGGTCCTTATCCTAAGAATTATTAGGGTAAGGACTTTTTAGTATACAATATTTATGGAAAAAATATCAAATTAAAGCAGGAGAATGAGAAGTAATGGCAAATAATGTAGATATGAGTGAAAAAGGAAATGATGAACGTTTGTAAAATAACCAATGACGATTGATCTGCGGTCAGGTAATGTTAGTCTTGCTTGGCCTATATAATGAATCTACTGCGCTTCTTAAAAATCCTATATAGGAGGTTGTGAATATGTCGAGAGAATTTCTGGACGTTTTGTTAGTAGAGGATGATAAGATTGATGTCAAGAATGTATATAAGGCATTTGAAAAACTAAAAATAAGCAATCCTTTAGTTGTGGCATCGAATGGCTTAGAAGCCTTAGATATGCTACGGGGCAAAAATGGTCACTCTCAAGTATATCCGACTCTTGTATTGCTGGATTTAAATATGCCGCGAATGAATGGTATAGAATTTTTAGCTAACCTTCGGGAGGATGAAGAACTCCATGCTTTAAGTGTGGTAGTACTTACTACATCAGCGGAACAAAAAGATATCATAGAGGCTTATGATTTTCATGTTGCGGGATATATCGTAAAAGCCATGCAACCTACTGAATTTTTAGAAAGTATGGCAACTTTACATAGCTATTGGAAGATATGCGAAAAACCAGGTGCCAAAAGGAGGTGCTAAGTGTGATGTCTCATGGACTTCGTATACTCATCATTGATGATGATGAGGTTGATCGCAAAGCCCTCAAAAGAATGCTCCAGCTAACGGATATAAAAACAAAGATTCTAGAAACAACTGACGGAAAAATTGCCCTCGAAACTCTTCAAAGCCAAGAATTTGACTGCGTTTTTATTGATTATCTTATGCCGGGTAAGGATGGAATGGAGATTTTGAGAGAATCCCGTTCCATGGGAATTACTGCGCCCTTTATTGTGCTTACAGGACATGGCGATGAGCGGATTGCAACAGAAGTCATGAGAGGAGGTGCTGTGGATTATATCCCCAAAGGGGAAATGACTACCGAATTAGTTCACAGGGCCATTCGATATGCTGTTCAGGTAAATGAAGCAGAAGTGGCACAACGAGAAAGTGAAGAACGTTTTCGAAGAATTGCAGCAAATTTACCCATTGCGATACTATGCATTGATGAAAAATGGGATATAACCTTTATCAATGATAAGTTTACGGAGATGTTTGGTTATTGTGCAGATGATATTCCGGACTTAACAGCTTGGATGAAAAAAGCGTATCCTAACCCAGAGTACCGAGAAAAAGTATTGGAAATAAGAGTGAGAGATATTGATAACCGTATGAATGGCATTGCTAATGATACGGAAATACGAGATTTTGATATAACTTGCCAAGACGGATCAATTAAGTCTATTGAAATTACTTTTGAACTGGATATAAAGTATTTATATCTAGTATATACCGATGTAACAGAGAAAAAACAAGCCAAAGAAATGCTAAGAAGGCAATCGGAAGAATTGCAACGAAAGAATGACAAGCTTCATAAGGCATATGAGGCTGCAAAGGTCGCCAAGGAAACCGCAGAAAGAGCGAATGCTGCCAAGAGTCAATTCTTGGCAAATATGAGCCATGAAATTCGAACGCCAATGAATGGTATCATTGGTATGGCAGATTTAACACTGATGACGGATATAACCGAGGAACAACGAGAATATATTACTACGGTGAAATCCTGTTCGAAGTCATTGCTAAGCGTACTGAATGACATTATTGATTATGCAAAGATTGAGGAAGGAATGCTGACCATAGAGAATGGATCCTTTGATTTGCGTGAGTCGGCTAGAGAGGTCGTCAGTTTATTTAATATTATCGCCAAACCCAAAGGACTTTATATCCATCTCAATATTGATCCTACTATTCCGAAAACAGTTATAGGAGATTCTCTTAGAATTAGGCAGGTTCTATCCAATCTTATTGGTAATGCAGTAAAATTCACCTTAATGGGTGGTGTAAAGGTTACGATTGACTGCCTAGAATTACTAGATCAAAATGCAAGCATAAAGTTTTCTATCACCGATACAGGTATTGGCATTCCCAAAGATAAGCTAGATCGGCTTTTTAAGGTATTTAGCCAGGTTGACGATTCCAATACTAGAGAATATGGTGGTTCTGGATTGGGATTGGCAATTTCCAAACGACTAGTGGATATGATGGATGGCAATATTGGAGTAGAAACTGCAGTAGGTATCGGAAGTACATTTTATTTTGCTATAAAAGTTAACCTAGAAATGCAGGAAAATCAATCAGTCATGAATGAAGCAGGGCAGCAAAAATCAGTGATATATATAAAGAACCCCAGAAAGGTGCTGATTGTTGAGGATGATGAGGTCAGTAGAAAAGTCGCGTCTATTTTTATGAAAAAAATAGGCTTTACGGTAGTGGAAACAGGTAATGGTATAGAAGCATTAGGAATGGTTGATAAGGATGTTTTTTCCTTGATTTTAATGGATATTCATTTGCCGGATATGGATGGATATACCACTACTGCTCGTATAAGGGAAAAAGAAGAGGCTGTTCATCGTTATACTCCTATTGTTGCAATGACTGCCAACGCTCTAAAGGGGGACAGGGAAAAGTGTATTCAGGCTGGAATGGATGAATATATAGCAAAGCCCATTGATATTAGTAAATTAAATACAATTATCACCAAATTACTTATAGAATAATATGGTAGAGTTCTTATCCACTCCATGGCAAAATATACAGCTGTATATTTTGCCATGGAGTGGATTTATATATAAATTGTCAGAAAAAAAAGAATTTTAGAAGGAGTTTTATTTGAAATAGAGAAAGAAGTCAATAATGATGATAAGAGCGATTATGTAATGAAGAGTCAAGACTTTGTAGGCGTATTGGAATCGTTGTCTATAGAATAAAGGGGCGATGCAACATGAAAATTGGTACTAAGTTAATGTTGACGTTCTCGATTCTGACGGCAGGTGCTTTGTTTGCTGTATCTTCAATTGGGTATTTATACACGGCAGATCAATTTGTGAAAAGCATTCAAATGGAAATGAAAGAGGTTGTAAATTCACAAGTAAATATTTTAGAGGGGTGGCTTGTGGCCAAAGCTAAGGTTCTGGAGACGACTGGCAGTACAGTTGTTACCATACCTGGATCTGCTGAGGCCTTATTTGCAGTTCATTTAAGCGGATTTGAACAAACGGACAACGAAATAGCCGATGTATACTTAGGTACGATCGATGGAAAAATGTTAGACGGAAGCGGCTGGATACCGCCTGACGATTATGACCCGCGGAATCGACCATGGTATAAAGCGGCCATGGCTGAGAACAAGTTGATATTTACTGACCCCTATGTAGATATGTCAACAAAAAAATTTGCTCTCTCCATTGCCATGCCATTAAAAGATACTAGTGGTAAAATAATGGGTGTCCTGTCCGAAGATATTTTATTAGATACCCTAACGGAAAATGTTAAAAAAATGAATATGAATGGCCGAGGCTATGCATTGTTAATTGATAAGAAGGGGACCATTCTCGTGCACCCTGATAATGATCTCATATTAAAAAATGTAATGGAAGCTGATAAACTAAAAGAATTGGAAGCTATATTCAAAGAGATGCTGGCAAAAGAAAAAGGATTTGTGAGTTATGAACATCAAGGTGCAAAAAAAATGATGTTCTATGATAAAGTTCCTTCTACGGGCTGGACATTGGCTTTTACAGTATCGACAGAGGTTATCTATCAACCGCTAAAAGAGTTAAAACTATTGTTCGCTAGTCTTACTTTTGGTGTGATGGTTCTCGTTATTGGGGTTTGTTTATTTGTATCAAGAGAGTTGACACGACCAATGCTCAACCTAACTCGCGCAGCCCAGCAAATTGCAGGAGGTAATTTGTTGGTACAGGCCGATATACATGGAAAGGAAAGAGAGCAAGACGAAATTGGTATACTTGCCAGGGAATTTAATATTATGGCAAAAAGACTATCGGAAATGATGTGGGAACGTGATCGGGCAGAAAAAGAACTACGCATAGCTCATGATCAACTCGAAGATAAGGTGGAAACTAGAACCCAAGAATTGGTAGCTCTTAACCAAGAGCTGCAAGCTATGAATCAAGAAATTATTGAAACACTTGATCGACTAAAAAAGACACAAGGGCAACTGGTACAGGCAGAAAAGATGTCAGCGTTAGGCAGTCTGGTAGGTGGGATGGCTCATGAGATCAATACTCCAGTGGGTGTAGCTGTGACGGCTGCCTCTTTTTTGGGAGATTTGATCAGAGAAATAAATCTTCAATGTCAGGCGGGGACGATCAAGCGTAAAGACTTGATGAATTATAATGAGGAGTGCCGCGAAGCGGTAGAGATGGTTCTTGCAAATTTAAGACGGGCAGCTCAGCTAATCGGCAGTTTCAAAAAGGTGTCTATTGACCAAGCGAATGAAGAAAAACGGATATTTGAAGTAAAAGAATATCTTTCAGACATACTGCTTAGTTTACATCCACGATTAAAGAAAACGAAGCACACCGTAACCATTCATTGTGATAATCATGTAAAGGTGTACGGTTTTCCTGGCGCTTTTGCTCAAGTGATCACAAATTTGATTATGAATTCTCTCACTCATGCTTATACTGCTGAAGATGCAGGAAACATTGTTATTTCGGTAGTAAAAAAAGAGGATCGGTTTATCTTGCAGTATTCAGATGACGGTAAAGGAATCGATAATACCGTATTGCCTAGGATTTTTGAGCCTTTCTTTACTACTGCAAGGGGGATAGGCGGATCAGGGTTAGGATTATATATTGTGTATAATATTATTACTCAACAATTTGGCGGTACGATTGATTGTTATAGTGAACCAGGTAAAGGTGCCAATTTTGTTATGAGTTTGGCACTAGGAGAAGAAAATACAAAGGAAACATTACAATAGATAAAAGAACGTTAGCTTTCAATTGATTATGAATTACTTCTATTACCTTATATAGGTAAAAAGAAGTAGTTTTTTTTTCGCAACTATGTTAACCTATAATAAAACGATAGTTAACAAAGGAGATAAAGATGAAGTATATAGAAAGTATCACTGCCATAGGGCAACAAGTATTAGCTGGCCAGATGATTAGTATGGAGCAAGCTGTTATCTTGTCTCAAATACCTGATGAAGAGTTACCCTTTTTGCTAGCTATGGCAGATAAAATTCGGCAACGGTTTATTGGGGATGAAGTAGATTTATGTGTTATTGCAAATGGTCGTTCAGGTAAATGTACGGAGGATTGCAGTTTTTGTGCTCAGTCCATGTATCATAAGGCTGAAATTAAAGTATATCCACTCCTTAGTGAGGAGGAGCTATTTGTTGCTGCTAAGAAGGCGGAGGCCAGTGGATCCCATCGTTTTAGTATTGTAACCAGCGGAAGAGGGGCAGAGCAGGATAAGGATTTTGCGAAGATCGTCAAAGTGTTATCTAGGATACAAGCAGAAACGAAGCTCAAGGTGTGCGCCTCTTTAGGTACTTTATCGAAAGAAAATGCGAAAACTCTCAAAGCAGCAGGTGTTATCCGTTATCATCATAATGTGGAGACCAGTCGTAATTACTATGGAACTATTTGTACGACTCATTCTTATGATGATCGAACAAATACAATTGAAGCTGCTCATGAGGCGGGCCTTGAAGTATGCTCTGGAGGAATTATTGGTATGGGGGAAAGTATGCAGGATCGTTTAGAGATGGCTTTTGAACTTAGGAAGCTAAAAGTACATTCGGTACCGCTAAATATTCTAAACCCGATACAAGGTACGAAGATGGCTGGGCAACCGCCTCTCTTGCCAAGAGAAATCTTGAAGATTTTTGCTTTGTTTCGTTTCATCATGCCGACGATGGGGATTCGCAGTGCTGGCGGTCGAGAAGTGAATCTCAGAGATTTGCAATCCCTAGGCCTGATGAGCGGTTTGAGTGGAATGTTGATTGGCGGATATTTGACCACTGGTGGTCGGGATAGTGAAATGGATTTGCAAATGATTAAAGACTTGGGACGAGTGGTTCTTTAGTGATAGGAGGAATAATGAATGCTGTATAGTCTTAGAATGCGTGCAGCACAAGGTGGCGCTCATGAAGCTGGTGGTCGTCATATTTCTGGTGCTGAGCGAATTGTTTCTTATGAGAAAGTGGAAACCGTCACCAATGAGATGTTGCAGAGGGCTTTTACTCATACCCGAGGACAAGCAGATTTTATAAATGTTATTGTGGAAAAGATTGAGGAAGAGGCGGTAACATATGCACCCTTATTATCAGTAGATGCAGTGATGTGCAGTGATGTAACAGCCAGTCATGTTGCCGCTCAATCTAGTCTTATAGAGGCTGGTGTAAGCTTTCTTGCTGCGCAATGCGGTATAACAGCACTAGTAAATCTTAGAGAGAGCATGGGAGGAGCCATACTGCTTTGTGCAGTTACTGGGCGACGTTTAGATAAGGCTGGAGAAAAAGGAGTACGAGTTTCAAGGATCGATATTGAGAATGAAGAAGAGTATATTGGGATGTTAGGAAATCAGGGGCTTCATAATATGCATGTTAGAGAAGCCTTGGTATTGGCAAGTAAAGTAGCTGCCGCCCCAGGAATGGTAGCAGAGCTATGCTGGTCCGATGATCCGGAATATACAACAGGGTATGTTGCTTCAACTAAGGGGTATACACGCATTCCTTATTGTAAGGCCCTTGGTAGCTCGATCGGCGGTCGGGTTTTCTTTGTAAAGCCTGATGTGAACTTAGAGATGCTCCAACATTATTTGAAGCATCAGCCGGTATTAGTACGATTATCAAAGAAGCTGTAAAGGAGTAGGTAGCAGGTGGAGTTTTTGGCAAATTATATTGCGCAAGTGAAAAAAGAAGATCTATACCGCTATCCTGTAGCTTATGAACCTCTAGATGCTGTGCATGTAGGGTTGGAAGGAAAAAAATATTTGCTCTTGGCATCCAACAATTACTTAGGTTTAACTCATTCCCTGGCAGTAAAGGGAGCGGCAATGCAGGCCATCGATCAATATGGTACAGGCTCAGGAGGGGCGCGACTGACAACAGGTAGTCATCCTTTATATACCAAGTTAGAACAGGATTTAGCAAGGTTTAAGGGGACGGAGGCAGCGGTGGTTTTTAATACGGGTTATATGGCCAATATCGGAATTATTACAGCTGTTACAGGTCCTGAGGATGTGATTTTTAGTGATGAACTAAATCATGGGAGTATTATTGATGGCTGTCGTTTAGCGAAAGGGCAAAGGATTATTTACCGTCATGCTGATATGAAACATTTGGCAGAGGTTTTAGAAAGTACACCCTGTTCAGGACGAAGACTGATTGTAACCGACGGGGTTTTTAGTATGGATGGCGATATTGCTCCTTTGGACCGTATTGTTAGTCTTGCAGAAAGTTATCAGGCGATGGTAATGGTGGATGATGCTCATGCCATGGGAGTGCTGGGTCGGGGCGGACGTGGCAGTGTGGATTATTTTGGTCTTAACGGACGGGTAGCGATTCAAATGGGAACGTTGAGTAAGTCTTTAGCTGCTGAGGGCGGTTATGTTGCTGGTAGCAAACAATTGATTGACTATATCGTTAACAAGGCGCGAAGTTTTATTTTTTCTACGGCTTTATCAGCAGGAACGGTAGCAGCAGCCCAGGCGGCACTCTGGGAACTTGAGGAAAAGCCAGAACTAGTGCAAAAATTACTTGATAATGCTCAATTTATGCGACAGGAGCTGATTGCTGCAGGCTTACAGGTTGCTGGTGAAATAACACCTATTTTACCTATTTTAATCGGTGAAGCAGGGCTAACGGTAGAAATGGCTCGGCGTTTAAAAGAGGAGGGACTCATTGTTTCTGCTATTCGGCCACCGACTGTTATGCCAGGCACCAGCCGCTTGCGTCTGACTTTATCAGCCGCACATCACCAGGCAGAGCTGGTAAAGGCTATTCATTCTATTATAAAAGTTAGCAGGGAACTAAAAATAATATAAACAGGAGGGATAGGATGTCAGGCTTATTTATTACGGCTACCGATACAGAGGTTGGTAAGACTGTTATTACAGGAGCGATTGCTGCAGCGCTAGCAGCTCGCGGTTTCAAAGTAGGGGCCATGAAACCGATCGCCTCTGGCGGAGTGGCTGATAGAGATGGAAGGTTAATCGCAGAAGATGCTACTTTTTTAATGCAAGCTGCTGGTATTGGGGAAAGGGAGCGTCATATGGTAAATCCTCTATGCTTAGCTCCAGCCTTAACGCCAGCTGTAGCGGCAACTCTTAGTGGTGTAAGGGTAGATATACCTGCTATTTTGAAGAGTTATGAGGCCCTGAGAAAAAGCTATGACCCTATAATAGTTGAAGGGGTAGGCGGCATTACAGCTCCTTTATGGCAGGAGTATCTAGTTGCGGATTTCATGGCTTTTCTAGCATTGCCAGCAATTATTGTGACGCGACCGAATATGGGAACGATTAATCATACATTGTTAACGGTAGAGTATGCTCGGCAGCGTGGACTAGAAGTGGCAGGCATTATTATCAATGGTTGGAATGAAGGGGAAGTAGGTATTTTGGAAACCACTAATGAAGAATATATTAGACGATTGACAAAAGTGCCCATTTTAGGGAAGTTTCCAAGGAGCTTAGATATCAGTGTGCCAGAGGTTCGAACCTCAACACTAGCCTCGCTGGCTGAAAAATATTTACAAATGGATAAAATCATTGACATATGTAAGGGGGATAGTAGAGTATGAATGAAATAGAAAGTAAAGATAAAAAATATGTATGGCATCCTTTTACGCAAATGCAAGAGTGGGTAGCCCAGCCTCAAATGGTGATTGAAGGGGCAGAAGGTATAGAACTTATTGATAGTGATGGTCATAGGTATTATGATGGTGTATCTTCTTTATGGGTCAACCTTCATGGTCATCGCCATCCAAAGATTGATCAGGCAATTATTCAGCAGCTAGGTAAGGTTGCTCATACTACCATGTTAGGCTTGATCAATGTACCAGCCAGTCAGTTAGCAGAGGAATTAATGGCAATTGTCCCTAAGGGATTAACTAAATTGTTTTATTCCGATGATGGTTCTACCGCTGTAGAAATTGCCATAAAAATGGCCTATCAATACTGGCAATTGAAAGGTAAGGTTAAGAAAACAAAATTTGTAACCTTAGCGAATGCCTATCATGGTGATACAGTGGGAACGGTGAGTGTTGGCGGTATTGATTTATTCCATCGGATCTTTGCTTCTTTATTATTTGAAAGTATACAAGCCCCTTGTCCTTCTTGTTACCATTGTAAACTGTCTTCTAATAAGGAACAGTGCGCAATGCTTTGCATTGATGAGGTGGAGAGAATCTTAGCTGAGCATCATGAGGAAATTGCAGGGATGATTGTGGAACCTTTGGTGCAGGCCGCGGCAGGTATGTTGACCCAGCCTAAGGGATATTTGAAAAAACTTCGTCAATTGACGGAAAAATATGATGTTTTATTTTTAGTCGATGAAGTGGCTACGGGGTTTGGTCGCACGGGGAAGATGTTCGCCTGTGATCAGGAAGAAGTTTCACCAGACTTTATGATGGTGGCCAAAGGCATTACAGGAGGTTATTTGCCGTTAGCAGCTACTTTTATGACAGAGGAGATATACAATGCTTTTTTAGGTGATTATGCTCAGCAGCGAACTTTTTTTCATGGACATTCCTACACAGGAAATCCTTTGTGCTGCGCCGCTGGTCTCGCCAATCTACAGATTTTTCGTGAGGAGAAGGTGTTAGAAGGTCTCGTGCCTAAAATAAAGGCAGTCCAAAAGAAATTAGCGACCTTTAAAGAATTAAAACATGTGGCAGAGGCACGTCAACAAGGATTAATGATTGGTATTGAGCTAGCAGAAAACCCTGAGAAGAAAGTACCTTATGCTTGGGAAATGGCAGTAGGAGCAAAAGTCTGTAAGAAATGCAGGGAGCATGGACTTATTATTCGTCCGATTGGCAGTGTAGTTGTATTTATGCCGCCCCTGAGTAGTACATTAGCAGAAATTGAGCATATGCTAGAAATTATCTATAAATCAATACAAGAGATAACGGAAACAAAGCAGGATCAGTATGGCAATCGAGAGGTAGCGGCTGTACTAATATAAGGTGATTCAGAAATAGGGTATACCTAGAGGTGTATCCTTTTTGCTTTTTTTAGGAAAGTGCCCTATAATTAATGGAAAGGTAGTAATGGTGAAAATGAGGAGGCTATGAGATGAAAATTGTTGCTGATTTACACATCCACACAATAGCTAGCGGCCATGCCTATAGTACGGTAATGGAGAATGCAAGGGCGGCAGCAGATCGGGGACTAGAGATGATTGCGATTACAGATCACGGCCCTGCCATGCCTGGAGGACCTCATGCTTATCATTTTGGTAATCAAAAAGTTATACCCGATGAAGTATTTGGTGTACGGATCTTAAAAGGTGTAGAAGCCAATATCATTGATCGGGATGGCAATCTTGATTTGGAAGATTATCGTTTGGCCCAATTGGATATTGTATTGGCTGGCCTTCATAATATTTGCTCTCCAGTGGGTTCAGTAGGTGAAAATACGGCAATGATGATTAATGCCATTAAGAATCGGTGGGTTGATGTGATTGTTCACCCTGGCAATCCAGAATATTTGATTGATGCGTTAGCGGTTGTGCAGGCTGCCGTAGAATATGATGTAGCTATTGAAATTAATAATAGCTCTTTAAAATTGTCTCGAGTAGGTAGCAAACCTTACTGCGAGAAAATTATTTGTTTAGCTAAGCAGTATGGAGCTAAAATGGTTGTAGGAAGTGATAGTCATTTTGCCCTAGCTGTTGGCGATTTTACTGAAGCACAAGAATTATTAAGGAAATATGATATTGCTCCTCATGAAATATTAAATACGTCGATTACGGCGATTAGCAATCACTTAAAGCGGCATTCCCATTTGCAAAGCATTAAGGGGTAGAGAAAAGGAGGAAATAAGATGGAAGATGTCCGTTTAGTGATTATTACAGGGATGTCAGGTGCAGGTAAAACACAAGTGGTAAGGGCAATGGAGGATTTGGGTTATTTTTGTGTCGACAATCTGCCGCCAATGCTGATTCCTAAATTTGCAGAGCTATGTGCCCAGTCTGCTGGGCAAGTCAATAAAATTGGTTTAGTAGTGGATATTCGCGGAAGAGAGTTTTTTGATACCCTAGTACAAACTTTAGAAGAATTAGAAAAACAAGGGCATCGCTATGAAATGTTATTTCTCGAGGCTTCGGATGAAACCTTAATCAGAAGATATAAGGAGACGAGACGAAGGCATCCCATGGCTCCCCATGGTCGTATTATTGAAGGGATTAGCAGAGAACGGGAACGAGTAGATCATGTGCGCGGACGAGCTACTCACATTATTGATACTTCTGATTTGTCGACGGCAGATCTTCGGGAAAAAGTCACCGGGCTGTTTACAAGTGAACATGAGTATCATCGTATGAATATTACAGTGGTATCCTTTGGTTTTAAATATGGTATTCCTTTAGATGCAGATATGGTCTTTGATGTACGTTTTTTACCCAATCCTTTTTATGTGGAATCCCTGCGGCGCAAAAGCGGTGCTGTAGCTGAGGTAGGAGAGTACATTTGGAAATGGCCTATTACCCAACAATTTATGGCGAAGGTAACAGACTTTGTAGAATTTTTGGTGCCTAATTATGTTAAAGAAGGTAAAAGTCAATTAATTATTGCTATTGGTTGTACGGGGGGGATGCATCGTTCTGTTTTTGTAGCGGGAAAAATTTATGAAAGCCTAAAAAAGAAAGGTTATAAAGTAAATTTAGATCATCGAGATATTAAAAATAATGTTATAAAGAATGGTCATGAAGGTTTGTAATTGATCTTTTACAAAAACAAGATTATGCCACTATATGCGGCACATAAAGGGTAGAGGTGTAATGTATGCACTTTTTAAAATGGATGTACCCTGGCATTAAGGTAAAACGCTGGTTATTATTATTTTCTTTAGGCGTTATCATTGCCAGTATGGGACTTGCCATTGTTTTTAACTATAAATATGCAGGCAACTTGGAAGAGACTATTTTTCGTATGGTATATCTGACGACAGGCAGATACTATTATACTGTTACCACTATTGTAGGGATGACTATTATTGCTAGTGGTCTAGTTATTATGACGCTTGCAACTAAGTTTATTATTAGTTCGGTGATTAGCGTGCTGATTCCTGAAGGCTCTGATCGGCTTATTGAGCTAATTTTTCAAAAGCGAAAGCTCAATCGCGGTCCAGCAGTAGCGGTTATTGGCGGCGGTACAGGATTATCCGTGTTACTGCGCGGCATTAAAAGTGTAACGGGAAATATTACAGCCATTGTTACCGTGGCAGATGATGGTGGCTCCTCTGGGCGCCTTCGCGAGGATTTTGACATGATTCCTCCAGGAGACCTGCGGAACTGTTTAGTTGCCCTTGCAGATACGGAACCCTTGATGGAAAAACTATTCCAACATCGCTTTGGCGGGAATGGAGGACTTGCAGGTCATAATTTTGGCAATTTGTTTATTGCGGCTATGACAGAAGTGTTAGGTGATGTAGAGCAGGCATTAAAGGAGTCTAGTAAAGTTTTGGCTGTGCGAGGCCGAGTGCTACCAGCGTCCATTCAAAAAGTAAGGCTTTGGGCTCAAATGGTAGACGGTAGTGTGGTAGAAGGAGAATCACAGATTCCTCTAGCCAATAAGCGTATCAAAAAAGTATATTTGCAGCCTGAGGATACCATGCCCGTGGAGAGTACCTTAGAGGCCATTCGCGAGGCTGATGCGGTCATCTTAGGGCCTGGCAGTTTATACACTAGTATTTTGCCTAATTTACTGGTACGTGGTGTAGCTGATACCCTGCGGCAAAGTCAGGCTGTAAAAATATATATCTGTAATGTCATGACCCAGCCTGGAGAAACAGATGGTTATAGTGCATCGGATCATGTAAAAGCTATTTTTGATCATGTTGGTACAGGGGTTATTGATTATGTTGTGGTCAATAATCGTAATGTAGCCGAAGAGTTGCAGCAAAAATATGCAAGTCAAGGAGCTTACCCCGTAAATGCTGATGTGGAAACCATTGAAAGTATGGGCATTAAAGTGGTGAAAACCGATGTTATAAGTGAAACCAATTGGGTGCGCCATGATCCGCTAAAATTATCTAGGACTATTGTTTCTATGATTTACAAGTTTAAAACCAATTCGGAGCGGATGCGATTGTTGGATTACTATTTAATTGGGGAAAATATAAAAGATCTCAAAAAGTGAGTGTTGCCTTGACTGGAGTGATATAGATGTCTTCTTATTCTACAGAAGTTAGAAATGAACTGGCGCGAATTGTAGACGAACAAGGATGCTGTAATATAGCAGAGCTAGCTGCCTTGATGCGTATGGGTGGTACCATGCTTATTGGCGGTAATAGTAATCTTGGCATTAAATTTACCACTGAAAACGCAGCCGTTGCGCGAAAAACCTTGACTCTTATCAAGAGCGGTTTTCATTTGAAAACAGAAGTTGTGGTTACGCGTGGACGTCGTTTGAAGAAAAATAATTCCTATATGATTAAGGTAGTACCATCCCCTGTAGTGACGGAATTGTTATCTGTACTTGGCATTATGCGTGAAGATAATTTAAATGTAAGTAGTGATCGCGGTATTTTACGAAAAGCTTGCTGTCGGCGAGCCTATTTACGAGGTTCTTTTTTGGGAGGCGGTTCTGTCAATAAGCCAGAAGGGGATTACCATTTAGAATTGGTCACCGGTAATTTAGCTTTTGGTAAAAACTTAGTTCGTTTAATGAAATATTTTTTATTGCCCGTGCGAATGATTGAACGTAAGAATGACTATATTGTATATCTAAAAGATGGGGATGCTATTGGGACTTTTTTGCGAATTATTGGTGCTTATAATGCACTGATGGTTTTTGAAAATGTACGAGTGGTAAAAGGTATGCGCAATCAGGTCAATCGTTTAGTGAATTGTGAGACGGCAAATTTGCAAAAAACCGTAAACGCAGCCGTTCGTCAGGTTAATTGTATTAAGCGTATTTTTGAACATAAAAGCTTTGAAAAGCTGCCCCATTCTCTGCAGGAAGTTGCTGAAATAAGGCTTGCATATCCTCAGGCAACCTTGCAAGAATTAGTGGATGCCATGAATGGACGAGTAGGGAAATCGGGGATGAATCATCGACTGCGTAAGTTGGAACAAATTGCTGGAGAACTAGATAATGAGTAGAATAATAGTGCTTTTAGGAATTATATGTATATCGATTGGGCTGCTTTATCCCACGGGAGGGGTGCCTATTTTAGCCTATCATCAAGTCAGGGACGATGATGATATTTATAGTGTGACAGCGGCCCAGTTTGCAGAGCAAATGGAATATCTATCAAAGGAAGGCTATCAGTCCATTTCCCTAAAACAATTATTTGCTTTTTATGAAGGAACTGGAGAGCTGCCGCCAAAGCCCATTGTGATTACTTTTGATGATGGTTACGAGGATAATTATGTGACGGCTTTACCGATTATGGAAAAGTTTCAGATGAAAAGTACAGTTTTTATTGCAACGAATTTGGTTGGTACACCAGAGTATTTATCTTGGCAACAGATTGGAGAAATGAGGCGAAGACAGACAGAAATCGGCTCTCATACCTTGTCCCATGTTGCCTTAGGCCATCTTGATCCTGATCAGCAACGATCAGAGGCTGCCCGTTCCAAAGAAGTTTTAGAGGAACATATTGGGATGGTGAATTTTTTTGCCTATCCCTATGGAGATTTTTCGCCAATAACCCAGCAGATTTTGAGAGAGACGGGATATAGCGGAGCCTGTTCAGGTATGCTTGGTCTTAGTAGTAAAGGCACCGATGTATATGCTTTAAAACGAATTAATATTCCCCATCCCAAATACGGCTTACTAGAATTTCGTTTGCGTTTACTAAGAGCCAATCTCTATAGTAAATTTGGAATGTAGCAGTATTTTATCAATAGCAATGAAAATGGTCTAAAATTGCCATTTTACATAAGGTGCACTGCTTGCTATAATGGGGCTATGTTCTAGAAGGAGGTACATTATGAAATGGTTCCCATGTAGTTTGCTGTCAATTCTTATGCTTGTTGTATTTTATAGTACGGCATTAGCTGGGACAGCTAAGGAGTTTAAAACAAAAACATTTTTACCAGAATGGACGACAACCATATCTTCTTACGGAGGAAAACTATTGCTATCCGATAGCCCAGAAATTGTCCCCAATGATGGCGTTATGTATCAGGATGTTGTTGAAGGTGATGTTCGGTTATTTTTTCATCATGTAAATGGTACAAATGAACCTAAGAAGATTGTAGTGCTTTTAGAAAATACTACAGATACGCTTGCCAATGTAACAGTATATCAGTATGGTTTAGGTGGACCGAGCTATGATTACCTGGAAGCTGGCAAAAAGGTGCAGTTTGATTATGTAAGCGATCAAGATGTATATTTACTAGCGGTGTCAGGGAAAGAAGCAAGGAGTTTGATAGCCAGTCTTGAAGAAAGTATCGTTGCGCCCAATATGCTGGTAAATGGTATGTATGATTTTAAGACGGATGGTCCTGTAAATGTAAAAGTCATGATGATGCCAGTTGATGCTGATATTCGAGAATTTGCATCAACTGCAAAAGTGCTGCCAGCAGATGTTGCGGAGTATCGTCTGCGGGGAACCTTTGAAGGAAAGGACCGCTTAGTCATTCCAGGGCAGGTTTACGATGCTGAGAAACATGGAGTTGTAGCCTTTACCTTAGCAGATAATAAGCTTGACCCTTATGTGAAGGGGATTGATGCGACGGATGGTACTGCTACTACCAATTACGGCAATTATGGAATTGTCTATAAGGTGTTTACGCCAACCGTAGCCAAGGGGAAAATATCATATTATCTCAATCCGCGAGGCGGAGAGTATGCAGGGTGGCTAGGTCTTAAATATCGTCATCAAGAAGAGTATGCCATTGCTACACCGGCTGATAAAATATCCTTTGGCGCAACGGTGAATGATAACGCTTATCTTGGGACTTATGATGGGGGCAAATCCTTATGGATTACGTTCAGTCCGCCGGGAGCTTCGAATTTGCCTATCAAAATGATTATTGCACCAGGAGCCAGATGATTAGTTGATGAGGAATAACAATCCTATTCCTCATCATGATTGGTTAAAATCTTTTATTGAATAGTAGATTTGTATTCGGAATTGTAATTACTATTGCGTACTACCGTGAAAACGTATAGAATAGATGGAGCAATAAATAAATTTTAAGGCGAGGAGGGATTTCATCATGGCAAAGCATATTATTACTGTTAATAAGGCATCTCTGCAAGAAACAGTACATACTGGTGGTTGTGGCGAATGTCAGACTTCCTGCCAATCGGCCTGCAAGACTTCATGCACCGTTGGCAATCAGGTCTGCCAGAAGTAGACCGCAAGGACAGCCCCTTGCCGTAGTGATTCGGCAAGGGGCTTGATTTTTTTATAAAAATATTTAATTTTAAAGGTGAAGATAATGAATATATATAAGTTTTATTCCAATGGGCTTTATATTTTACTGGATATTAATAGTGGTGCTGTACATATTGTTGATAAGATGGTCTATGAAATTATGGATGTTTTTGATGGCAGTAATGATGAGGCAGTGCTGACAGCTTTTGCTAATCAATATGAAGCGTTAGCATTAAAAGAAGTATTGGCAGAATTACACCAGCTAATAGCAGAAAATAAACTATTTACACCCATGCTAGAAGTTCCCGTATCCTATAGTGAAAAACCGTTGGTGAAATCAGTCTGTTTGCATGTAGCTCATGATTGCAACTTGCGGTGTGGCTATTGTTTTGCCGGGACAGGAGACTTTGGTCATAGCCGGGGTTTGATGAGCAAAGAAGTAGCAGAACGAGCCGTTGAATTTATTATTGAAAATAGCGGGCCACGCATCAATAGTGAAATTGATTTCTTTGGTGGCGAACCCTTAATGAATATGGATACAGTGCGTCATGCTGTAGCCTATGTACGTCGTCGTGAGACAGAGACGGGCAAGAAGTTTAAGTTAACTCTTACCACCAATGGGGTGCTGCTAAATGATGAGATTACCCAGTACCTTAATGACAATAATATTAGTCTAGTTCTTAGTTTGGATGGACGACGTGAAGTTCATGATCGTATCCGACCCTTTGCCAATGGCAAAGGCAGCTATGATATGGTACTTAACAATGTGACAAAGGCCATTGCTTCTCGTAATGATCAAAATTATTATTTGCGCGGTACTTTTACAGCTTGCAATCTGGATTTTGCCACGGACGTATTGGATATGGCAGATCAAGGCTGTACACAGCTGTCTGTAGAACCTGTTGTCAGTAAGGATAGTAGGTATGCCCTGACAGAAGAACATCTGCCTAAGCTATTTGCAGAATATGATAAATTAGCAGCCATTTATTTAGAACGCAAACGCAGCGGAAATGGATTCGATTTTTTCCATTTTAATCTGGATATTAATAATGGCCCATGTGTAGCCAAAAGACTGAGTGGTTGTGGCGCGGGGCATGAATATTTTGCAGTAACTCCTGAAGGAGATTTATATCCTTGCCATCAGTTTGTTGGGCGGGAAGAATTTTTACTTGGAAATGTATTTGAAGGTGTGAAAAATACTAATTTGCCGCAAAAATTCCGCAAAACTCACGTACTAACGAAGGAAGAATGCCGAGGATGTTGGGCACGTTATTACTGTGGCGGTGGATGCCATGCGAATGCAGAACTATTTAATGGAACTATTGAAAAACCTTATGAAATTGGCTGTGAACTACAAAAGAAACGTCTGGAATGTGCTATCATGATCCAAGCAATACTGCTACTGGAAAGCGGAAAGTAGTATAGGAGACGATAATATGCAGCGTCTTAATATTCATATAAAAGGTATTGTACAAGGGGTGGGTTTCCGCCCCTTTGTTTATAATCTAGCACGCCGGTTGAAGCTGGGCGGTTGGGTGCTTAATGATTCACAAGGTGTAGAAATGGAGATTGAAGGAAAACGAGAAGGGGTTGTTGCCTTTCTTCATGAACTAGAAAATTCCCTTCCTCCCTTAGCAATGATTGATGAGATCGTTTCATCTCCATGTCCTTTGCAAGGTGTACAAGAATTTTATATTAAGAAAAGTCAAGAGCAAGATGGACGAAGGGGCTGGGTATCCCCTGATGTGGGCACTTGTTTTGACTGTCAGCAGGAAATTAGAAATCCTAAGGATAAAAGATATCATTATGGATTTGCAAATTGTACAAATTGTGGCCCTCGTTACAGTATTATCCAAGATATTCCTTATGACCGCGCATCCACTACTATGGCTGATTTCATCATGTGCACGAGTTGTCAGGCAGAATATGAAGATCCTACTAGTAGGCGTTTTCATGCCCAGCCCAATGCTTGTCCTGTATGCGGGCCAGAAATTCACCTTATTCATCAAGGTAAAGTTTTGAAAACCAAGGATGTTTATCAAGAAACAAGAAGTTTAATTGTAAGGGGAGCTATTGTAGCTATAAAAGGCCTTGGAGGGTATCATTTAGCTTGTGATGCCCGTAATGAAGAGGCGGTTTCCAAGCTGCGCAATCGTAAGATCAGAGAATATAAACCTTTTGCCGTTATGTGTGGCAGTAAACAGGCAGCGAATGAGTTGTGTCTATTATCGAACGCAGAAGAAAAATTACTGGTTAGTGTGAAGCGACCTATTGTGCTGCTGGAAAAGCAGGCGAGCTATAATTTAGCACCGAGTGTAGCACCTAATAACGCTTATCTAGGAGTCATGCTGCCCTACGCGCCAGTTCACTTCTTGTTAATGCATCCTGAGGATATATGGGTAATGACGAGTGGGAATATGAGTGATGAGCCTATTCTTTATGAGGATCAGGATGCGCTCAAAGATCTGAGAAGCATTGCAGATTATTTTTTTGTTCATAATCGCAGAATTCACCAACCTAGTGATGATTCTGTGGCGCGGATTTTTCAAGATCAACAATATATCCTGCGACGCAGTCGGGGGTTTGCCCCCGCTCCTATTCCAATTTCCCGGGAAATAGGTACTATTTTGGCAGTTGGTGGTGAGGTTAAGAATACCTTTTGTCTAACTCAGGGAAAGTTTGCGTTTATGAGTCCGCACATTGGAGATTTAGAGAATGGGGTGACAAATTCTTCATATCTAAAGTCAATTCAACATTATCAATCATTATTTGCAATCCAGCCTCAGATGGTGGCTTATGATTTGCATCCGGAATATATTTCAACAAAATATGCTTTATCCTTAGATATTCCTACAATAGGAGTGCAGCATCATCATGCTCATATTGCTTCCGTACTCGCGGAACATGGCTTAGAGGGAAAAGTAATTGGTGTTGCCTTGGATGGCAATGGTTATGGCAATGATGGCACTTTATGGGGCGGTGAATTTCTCCTTGCTACTCCTCGTGATTTTACTCGCGTAGGTCATTGCAGTTATTTACCACTGCCTGGTGGTGTAAAAGCTATGAAAGAACCATGGCGTCTTGGGGCATGGGTGTTATATAATTTATATGGTAAGGAATTTACTTCTTTAAATATTGCACTAGGAAAAAGTATACCTGCTGGTTGGCAGCTTATGATAGACGCTGCGGTCAAAGGTATTAATGCTCCTTTGACGTCTAGTGCAGGACGACTATTTGATATAGCAGCTAGTATTTTAGGCCTTAGCAGTATCATTCATTATGAAGGACAGGCTGCTGTAGAATTGGAATTAGCAGCGCAAAACGTTCTTGGTAAGTTATTGCCCTATCAGATAAGAGAAGGCTATCCTCGTATTTTAGATTTTATGCCTACCTTTGCCGCTTTGGCAGAGGGTGTACAGCAAGGGGGAAATGTAAGTTTTCTAGCTGCCTCCTTCCACCTTACCTTAGCGCATGCTATTGTGAAAATGGTTTTATACATTCGTCAGGATACAGGTATTGAGACAGTAGCCTTAAGTGGCGGTGTTTGGCAAAATATGATTTTACTAACAAAAGTAGTCGGAATGTTGCAACAAGAAGATTTTGCAGTATATACCAATCTGCAAGTTCCGCCCAATGATGGAGGCCTTGCTTTAGGCCAGGCCCTTGTGGCGGCAGTCCATAAAATAGAGGGGTGAGGAAGCATGTGTTTGGCAGTACCAGGAAAAATTATTGACAGACAAGATATGTTAGCCACGGTGGATATTAACGGTGTGCAACGAAAGGTTAGTCTCATGCTATTGCCGGAAGCAAAGATTGATGAATTTGTTCTTATTCATGCAGGATTTGCGGTGCAAACCATTGATGAAGAGGAAGCGAGAAAAACCATGGAATTGTTCAAGGAGTTAGAACAATATGCTGACCAATGAACAAGTAAAGGTGGCAGCTGATTTTTTTATAAGAGAGATTGCTCGTTTGGCAGAAAACCGATCCATTCGTATCATGGAGGTGTGTGGAAGCCATACGGTAGCAATTTTTAAAGCTGGTATTCGTCAATTATTACCGAAGACGGTGGACTTATTGAGTGGACCAGGTTGTCCGGTATGTGTTACCCCTAATGATTTTTTAGATAGAGCGATTGCTTATAGTAAACAGCCGGAGGTTATTATTACAACTTTTGGCGATATGTTAAAAGTACCGGGATCATCCTCTAGCTTGGCACAAGAAAAAGCTCGAGGAGGCGATATTCGCATTGTATATTCTCCGGTAGAAAGTTTAGAGATTGCCACTGCCAATCCGAAAAAGAAAGTGATTTTCTTAGCAGTGGGTTTTGAAACCACTGCCCCTTTGGCAGCAGCGACTGTGCTTATGGCTGAACAACGGCAGATTAGAAACTTTTATGTTTTATCTGCTCACAAACTAGTGCCCCCGGCTCTAAGGATTTTACTCCAGGCCGATAGGCCCTCTGTGGATGGTTTTTTACTGCCTGGCCATGTAAGTGCAATGATTGGTATGAAGCCCTATGAGTTTTTAGTACATGACTATCATACTCCCGCAGTGATAGCAGGTTTTGAGCCGTTGGATATATTACAGTCTATTTATCTATTAATGAAGCAAATACAAGAAAAAGAACCAAAACTAGAGAATCAGTATGGACGCGTTGTGCCAGCAGCAGGCAATGAAGTGGCCTGCCAAATGCTGTATCAAGTTTACCAAAGGACAGATACAAATTGGCGAGGCATTGGTGTTCTTAAAGACTCCGGTTTAGTTTTGAGAGAACAGTATCGTGCTTTTGATGCTACAGAAAATATTCCAGTGAACGTTGAGGCGATAAAAGAGCATGCTGGTTGTCGGTGCGGAGAAGTCTTAACCGGGTCTCTCTTGCCTAAGGAATGTCCATTGTTTGGGAAAGTTTGCAAGCCAGAACATCCTGTGGGATCTTGCATGGTATCAGTCGAAGGCACTTGTGCAGCCTGGTATAAATATGGAGCTGGGAGGTGGCAGGGATGAACATACAACGCATTCAAATGGCTCATGGCAGTGGTGGTAAAATGAGTCATGATTTAGTAAAAGATATAATATGGCCAGCTTTTGCAAACGATATTCTTGGTGAAATGCATGATGGCGCGCAGTTTGCTATCCAGGGTGGACGATTGGCCTTTTCTACAGATTCCTATGTAGTGAAACCTTTATTTTTTCCTGGTGGTGATATTGGGAAATTAGCAGTTTGTGGTACTGTTAATGATATAGCTATGAATGGGGCTCTTCCTCTCTATTTAAGTGTTGGCTTTGTATTAGAAGAGGGTTTTCCTTTAGAAGAACTAAAACGAATCCTCTCTTCCATGCAGCAGGCAGCCAAGGAAGCAGGAGTATATATTGTGACTGGTGACACAAAGGTTGTAGAAAAAGGAGCTGTAGATGGCATCTTTATTAATACAGCTGGAATTGGTAAAATTATTGAAGGGGTTAGCATATCTGGTAAAAATGCCAAACCAGGGCAAGATATTATTCTTAATGGATATTTGGGAGAACATGCTTTAGCTGTTATGAGTGAACGTCATGGTCTTGAACTACCACAATCTGTAAGCAGTGATTGTGCACCTCTCGGTGATTTAGTAACAAGTCTGTTGCAAGCAGTACCTGAAATTGCGGTTCTTAGAGATCCTACACGCGGGGGACTTGCTACAACGTTAAATGAGATTGCTCAGCAATCTCAGGTCGGTATTATGATAGAAGAAAAAGATATTCCGGTATCCTTAGCGGTGCAGGCGGCGTGTGATATATTGGGATTTGATCCTCTTTATATGGCCAATGAAGGAAAAGTCCTTGTTTTCGTTGATAAAGAGTATACACCAGAAGTATTGAGGATTATGAAGGCTCATAAGTATGGACAGGAGGCTAGGGTTATTGGTACCGTCTCTGAAAAACCTTGTGAGCAGGTGGGGCTTCGCACTGGAATCGGCGGAATTCGTTTGCTAGATATGTTGACGGGTGAACAATTGCCGAGGATTTGTTAAGGATATATAGGAGGTTTTATCTGTGAATCTCGATCATAGTTTAAAATTAGATTTAAGCCAAAAATTAATGATGACACCAGAGTTGCGTCAAGCCATTTCTATTTTGCAGATGTCAGCATTAGAACTTTCTGACGTGATTTCTGAAGAAATTTTAGAAAATCCTGTACTGGAAATTATAGAAAAAGAGGGGCCTGATTCATCAGAACCCTCCGAGCCAATTGAATCATTGCGGGAGAGTGAACCGCTAGATGATTATTTTAATTGGGCGGATTATTTTAATAATGGTATGGAGAGGAAAACAGAACAAATTACGGCAGATGATAAACCTATTTTTGAGGCTTTTTTGAAAAATAACGTATCCTTGCATGAACATTTAGAATTACAATTCCATTTAGCAGTAAGAGATGAAAAAACAAAAATAGTTGGTAATTATCTAATTGGCTGTATTGATGATAATGGGTATTTATGCAGTACGGTCAGTGAAGCGGCTCTTGCTTTAGGTCTGACAGAAGCATTTATACTTGAGGTGCTAGGATTAATACAAACTTTTGATCCGATTGGTGTCGGGGCACGTGATTTGCAGGAGTGTCTTATCTTGCAGCTAGAGCAAAAGGGCATTTCAAATCCGCTAGTGAAGGCTATTGTTGTAGAGCATTTACCAGAGGTTGCGCAAGGACGTTATAAAGGGATTGGCGATAAACTCGGCTGCAATGCCAATCAAATACAGCAGGCCGTTGATATCATTCGCACTCTTGATCCAAAACCGGGACGGGCCTTTGGAAAAGAAAACTCTAGTTATATAACCCCTGATATTACCGTTGAACGTATAAATGGGGAATATATTATTTTAGTTAACGAAAGCAATACTCCTGCTTTGACTATTAATCCCTACTATCGACAAGTGGCAATGGACACGGATCATGAATCAAAAAAATTTATTGAGAGCCGTCTGCAGTCAGCTTTTTGGCTTATCAAAAGTATTGAACAGCGCCGCCAAACCTTATACAAAGTGATGGAAGCCATTATTGAACTGCAAAAAGAATTTTTTGATCAAGGCCCTAAATTTTTGCGACCTTTGATTATGAAACAAGTGGCAGAACGGGTAGAGGTACATGAATCAACGGTCAGTCGGGCAGTTGCCAATAAATATGTTAATACTCCTCATGGACTTCTTAGTTTGCGAAGCTTTTTTTCGGCTGCTGTCCATAATAGTGCCGGCGAACAAGATGTAGCTACCAGTAATGTAAAACAGAAAATAAAAGAATTGATTACAGGAGAAAATGCAAAAGATCCTTTGAGTGATCAAATCTTAGCGGATATTTTATGTCAGCATGGTATTAAAATTTCTCGTCGTACAGTGACAAAATATCGGGAAGAATTAGGCATTGTGTCTTCGACAAGACGAAAAAGATATTAAAAAAGATGTACCTTCTTTGTGAGGTACATCTTTTTAAAAGCTCTTTTAGCGCATCAAACGCATACCATTGCCAATTACAATGAGGGCAGCACCGGTATCGGCAAAGACTGCCATCCAAAGGTTGGAAAAACCAGCAAAGGTGGCAATGACGAAGAGGATTTTTATAATAAGGGAAAAGGCAATATTTTGTTTAATAATAGCCAATGTTTTTCTACTGAGTTTTATTAGGTAGGATAGTTTCGTAAGATCATCATTTAGTAAGCCGATATCCGCTGTTTCAAGTGCAGTATCGGAACCAATTGTCCCCATAGCGATGCCAATTTTTGCTGATGCTAAAGCGGGAGCATCATTTACACCATCTCCTACCATGGCAAGATTGCCGTATTGATGAGCTAACGCTTTAATAGTAGTGACTTTGTCTTGAGGTAAAAGCTGGCTATGCACTTCATCAAGTTGTAGTTGTGTTCCCATACTTTTAGCAATATATTCGTTATCCCCTGTTAGCATTGCCATCGTAGTAATACCAAGGCTGCGTAGTTCCCTTACAGCCGTTTCAGCGTTTTCGCGCAGTGCATCAGCGACGCCAATAATACCGTAGAGGGTATTTTTAGTACCAATCATTATTACGGTTTTACCTTGTTGCTGAAGGGCAGTAAGTTCTTTCAATGGCAAATTGCTGTGTCCAAGTTCTGCGAATAAACGAAGATTGCCTACATAAATCCTTTGGCCTTGAATATCGCCTTGAGCTCCTTTGCTAGTAAGAGCCTTGAAATTAGTAACGGCTTGTAGTTCCTCAGGGGTCGCTTTTTCTAAGATGGCCTGAGCAATGGGGTGCTGGGAATATTGCTCTATGCTTGCTGCTAATGCTAAAAGCTCCTGAGTTTCAATAGCCTGCAGAGGTACAATATCAGTGAGTACAGGATGACCCTTGGTCAAGGTGCCCGTTTTATCAAAAGCAATGACTTTAATAGTGCTCATTTGCTCCAAATAAACTCCGCCTTTAATAAGGATTCCTTGGCGAGAGGCATTGCCAATGGCTGAAACAATCGAAACGGGGGTAGAAATGACAAGAGCGCAAGGGCAAGAAATAACTAACAATACCAAGGAACGGTAAAACCAAGTTTCAAAAGGCTGATGAAACACTAGCCATGGAATGACCGCTAGGCCGATGGTTGCTAAGATAACGGCTGGTGTATAATATTTGGCAAAGGTATCTACAAATTGCTGCATAGGTGCCCTTGCTAGTTGGGCTTCTTCAACTAAATGAATAATTTGCGCTAAGGTAGAGTCGCTAGATGTTTTTGTTACTGCAATTTCTAAGAAACCTTGTTCATTCATAGTGCCAGCATAGACAATGTCGCCAGTATTTTTTTCCACAGGCATGGATTCTCCCGTGATGGTAGCTTGATTGACAGACGATATTCCTTTGGTAACAATGCCGTCCATGGCAATGCGCTCTCCTGGCTTAATAAGAACAATATCCCCAATTATAATTTCTTCGATTGGGAGTCTTTCTTCCAGGCTATTACGCCGTACCAAAGCATCGGCGGGGGATAAGTCCATCATCATACGCAAGGATTGTCTGGTCTTATCCATTGTGTAGCTTTGCAATGCGTTGCCAATGGAAAATAAAAATACAACGGTAGCACTTTCATTCCATTCTCCAATTGCTGCTGCCCCAATAGCGGCAATGGTCATAAGAAAGTTACTATCTAAGGTATAAGAACGCAGTCCGTACCATCCGCTTTTTGCGACGTAATAACCTCCGACAAGGATGGTTATGATATAACAAGGAATTACTAGTTCCTCATTCATGCCAAGAAGATCCCACGCTGATCCTAATAGTAAGAATAAACCAGAAAGTAAGGTGGTGATATTCTTCTTGTTTTTCCACCAAGTTCTTTTTTCTTGGTATGCTTGATCGGTAGTAGCAATTTGATACCCTGAGTGGTGAATATGTTCAATAATAGCAGCGGCAACATTTGTGTGGGTGATAGTTAACTTTCCTGCACCGAAGTTAATTCTTGCTGTCATTACTCCGGGGATCGTTAACAATTTTTTTTCTAATTTTGCGGCACAATCAGCGCAATCTAGACCTTGCAATAAATAAATGCTGGTAGTTGGCGCAGATTCATTCATAAGTATACCCTCCTAATCATGTGTAATGTGGGCGACAGCCTGCCCCATGAGGAGCAATACATGCTCGTCATCAAGGGAATACCAAACAGATTTTCCTTCTTTTCGATATTTGACCAATTTGGCGCTTCGTAGTATTCTAAGTTGATGAGAAATTGCAGATTGGCCCATATGAAGGGCAGAAGCAATGTCGCAGACACAAAGCTCATTGTGGGCTAACACATGTAAAATTTTGATGCGTGTAGGATCTCCTAAGATTTTGAACGTTTCCGCTACATTCATAATTACGTCAGGTGCGGGAATATTAGCTCTAGCGAGACAAATAAGCTGGGGGTGTTCACAAAGTTCTTCGCAAGCATCAAAACAAGACTCTTTCATAGTATCACTCCTATATGTGAACAGTTGTTCATATGTTATAGTATATAATATTACATTTTTCTACAATGTTGTCAAGGAGCCTATATATGAAAAAAAAGATATATGTTATAATCTAGTTAGAAAAAAACAAGAAGAACCTCAATTTTCCAATAAGGGGGCTATTTAGGGTGACAGTGGAGTGGGAAATGGCTGCAAGGCTGTTGGTGTCATGTATCTTAGGAGGTTTTATTGGTTATGAACGTGAAGCACAACACAAATCAGCGGGTCTTAGAACGCATGTTTTAGTATCAGTAGGTTCTTGTTTGATTATGATCTTATCAATTAAGATATATGCTTCTGTACAGGGGGTTACAAATGCCGACCCAGCCAGATTGGCAGCGCAAGTTGTAAGTGGGATTGGTTTTTTGGGAGCCGGTAGTATTATAAAGGATGGTCCTAATGTAAAAGGTTTGACAACAGCAGCAAGTTTGTGGGTTGTATCGGGTGTTGGGCTAGCTGTTGGTAGTGGCTATTATATGGGAGGATTAATGACTACGGGTTTGGTTTTTTTAACCCTGGCTATTTTGGCTAGGATAGAGAAAAAAGGTGAACGAAAAATGCCCATGTTATGTATAACAACTGTTGATTTGCCGGGGCAAATTGGCCATATTGGTGTAGTGCTTGGTGATTATGGGATACATATTAAGGATATTAAGATGGATGAAAAAAAGGAAGGTTTAGAATTAAATCTTAGAATCCATACCCCTGAATTCTTGGATTACAATGAGTTAACAACAGGCATATTAAGTATTAAAGGTATAAGCTCTGTAAAAATCGAATAGTAAGGTATTAATTTCAGTAAGTAGGTTTCCTGTTACCCAATAGGATGATAGATCCTAAATAATAAAAATGAGGTGGAGAAATGGCTTCTTTTGATATTTTGAAAATTTTAACAAATGGACCGATTATTCCGGCAGCCCGTTCTATGGAGGTTTTTAAGGCTGCATTGACGCATACCATTGTGCCTAGCGTAGTACTTCTTTTTGGTGATATTAATAGTTTGCCCGTATTAATTTCCCAAGCCAAAGAGTGTAAGAAGCGTATTATACTGCATTTGGATTTGTTTGATGGTATTGGTAAGGACAAGGCTGGCATTCGATTTTTAGCAAGACTTGGTATTACCGCCATTATTACAACAAAATCACACTTATGCAGGTTGGCGCGTGATGAAGGTATGATTGTTATTCAACGACTTTTTTTGATGGACTCTGATTCCTTGCGAACAGGCCTTAGTTTAGTACGAAGTTTTAAACCCGATGCGATCGAGATATTACCGGGTTCTGTTCCAGCGAGTGTAGTGGATGAAATTATTCGGGAAACGGGATTGCCGGTGTTAGCAGGTGGTCTAATACGTACTCAGGAAGATGTTGATCATGCTATTGAGCGAGGAATTTCAGCCGTGAGCACCAGTCGCCAGGAACTATGGGATGCTATTTTAATTGATAAAAATTATAATAAGTAACGAGATAATAAAATAATTATAAATTCAGTATATTTAAGCAGGAGTTTTAAATGTGCACATCGAAGTATACACATAGACAAAGTGCATTGTGAACTCATAACGGAAAAAGTTATGAAAATAGTCATTGGCTATTAAGGGAAAAAGTTTTTCTAAAATATTATAATTTTCAAGAAATTTAGCAGGAGATTATAATATTACGTCGAAATAATAAAAAGTAGAAAAAACTTCCCGTAAAAAAGAAACATATTCTTTGGACTAGAGATAAAGAGAAGTCCGTTTGTTCCTCTGATGAGTGAAGTTGGAGGTGTGAATGGAAATCTCTTTTTTATCTAAATATTAAATGGTAAAGGATGGTGATGAAGGGAAAAATAACTAATTGGTTACTTTAGTTAGTTTTTAAAAAAAGAATTTATTTAGATGAAGGAGGATTTTGGATTTATGGACAATTTATTTGGTGAATTTTTTGGCACAATGATTCTTTTAACTTTTGGTTGTGGTGTTGTTGCTAACGTTCTTTTAACAAATTCCAAAGGTAATGGCGGTGGCTGGATTGTAATTACAACTGGTTGGGCCCTTGCAGTTTTACTTGGTGTTTTCGGTGCTATTGCTACTGGTGCTCCTCAAGCGGATCTTAACCCTGCAGTTACACTTTTCAAAATGTTGTTAGGTGTATATGCTCCTGGTCATGCTGTTGCAACTATGTTTGCTGAATTAGCTGGCGGTATTGCTGGTGCAACTCTTTGTTGGTTATTATACCTTCCACATTGGGAAGTTACAGAAGACAAAGGTTTGAAACTTGCTGTATTCGCAACTGGTCCTGCTATCCGTAATTCAATGGCTAACGTACTTTGTGAAATGCTTGCTACTGCGTTCTTATTAATCGGCATCTTTATTATTTTTAGCAAAGGTGTAATGGGTACTACTGGTTTTGCTAGCGGTTTTGGTCCTTACCTTGTTGCTATGCTAATCTGGGCTCTTGGTTTGAGCTTAGGCGGTCCTACTGGTTATGCACTTAACCCTGCTCGTGACCTTGGACCTCGTATTGCACATGCTATTCTTCCTATCGCTGGTAAAGGTGATTCCGACTGGGCTTATTCATGGGTTCCTGTAGTTGGTCCTTTCCTTGGTGCTGGTCTTGCTTTCGTAGTTTGTAAAGCTGCTGGTATCGTTTAAGAATCAACTCCCCAATATAGACATTTTTAAAAGCTAGTTGTTGTTTTAGGCTGAAGAGAAAAAGAGTTTAAAAAAACCTAAATTTGAAGGAGTGACTTTGAAAATGACTAAAAAGTATGTAATGTCCCTTGATGCTGGTACAACAAGTAACCGTGCGATTATCTTTGATCAAGACTCCAATATTATCGCAGTGGCTCAAAAAGAGTTCACACAAATTTTCCCTAAAGCTGGTTGGGTTGAGCATGATGCTGACGAAATTTGGAGCACGCAAATCGAAGTAATGAAGCAAGTTGTACAACAATCGGGCATTAGTGCTTCTGAAATTGCTGCAATTGGTATTACTAATCAACGCGAAACTACTGTTGTTTGGGAAAAAGCTACTGGCAGACCTGTATACAATGCTATCGTTTGGCAATCACGTCAAACAATGGACATTTGCAACAGCTTAAAAGCTAAAGGTTTGGAAGCAGAATTCAAACAAAAAACTGGTTTAGTTGTTGATGCTTATTTCTCCGGTACTAAAGTTAACTGGATTTTGGACAACGTAGAAGGCGCTCGTGCTAAAGCAGAAAAAGGCGAGTTGCTGTTCGGTACTATTGATACTTGGTTGATTTGGAAATTGACTAGCGGAAAAGTACATGTTACTGACTACTCCAATGCTTCCCGTACTTTAATGTACAACATTCGCGAATTGAAATGGGATGCTAAACTTCTTGAATATCTAACTGTACCAGCTAGCATGCTTCCTGCAGTTAAATCTTCCAGCGAAGTATATGGCTTGACTGATCCTGCTGTGTTTGATGCTGCTGTACCTATTTCTGGTGCTGCTGGTGACCAACAAGCTGCTCTATTTGGCCAAACTTGCTTCAAACCTGGTATGGCAAAAAATACTTATGGAACTGGTTGCTTCATGCTAATGAACACTGGTGATAAAGTATATGAATCCAAAAATGGTTTGTTAACTACTATCGCTTGGGGTCTTGATGGAAAAGTTGACTATGCTTTGGAAGGTAGTATCTTCGTTGCTGGTTCCGCAGTTCAATGGTTGCGTGACGGTCTTAAATTAATCGAAGCTGCTCCAGATTCCGAGTATGTTGCTAAAAAAGTTAAAGATGCTGATGGCGTATATGTAGTTCCAGCTTTCGTTGGACTTGGCGCTCCTTACTGGGATATGAAAGCTCGTGGTGCTATCTTTGGTTTAACTCGTGGAACTAGCAAGTCTCATGTTGTTCGTGCGACTTTGGATTCCATGGCTTACCAAACTAAAGATGTTCTTAGTGCAATGGAAGCTGATTCCAACATTAAGTTACAAGCTTTAAAAGTAGATGGCGGCGCTGTTGCTAATAACCTTTTGATGCAATTCCAAGCTGATATCTTAGGCGTTCCTGTTGATCGTCCTAAAATCACTGAGACTACTGCTCTTGGTGCAGCTTACCTTGCTGGTCTTGCTGTTGGCGTGTGGAAAACTAAAGAAGATCTTGTTAGCACATGGCAATTGGACAACCGTTTTGTTCCTGCAATGGATGCTGAGCAAAGTGCTAAACTTTACAAAGGTTGGCAAAAAGCTGTTAAACGCTCCATGGATTGGGAAGACTAATCAAATTAATTTCATAACTTAAGGGTTGAGATAAGAATCCCTTTGTGTTCGGTCAAACGAGTGCAAAGGGATTATCTCTTGAGTTAAAAGAAGGATTTTCGCGATAAATGGAGAACGTTTCCCAATATGGGGAATTTTTTTCGTTATTTAATTTTGTAGAAGGGGTATTGAAATGCAAAAGGCGACAGTTGTTGTAATTGGTGGCGGTGCCACAGGAGTAGGTATACTAAGGGATTTGTGTATGCGGGGAGTCGATGCACTTCTCATTGAACAACAAGATTTGGCTTATGGTACAAGTTCTCGCTATCATGGATTACTACATAGCGGTGGTCGCTATGCCGTAAAAGATGCGGAAGCGGGCAAAGAATGTATTGAAGAAAATACAATTCTTCGTAAAATCGGCAAACATTGTGTCGAACAAACAGAAGGTTTTTTTGCGCGTACTCATTTGGATGATGAGTCTTTTGAGCCAAAATGGCTAGAAGCATGTGCTAAAGTTGGTATTCCAACTATTCCAATTTCCGTAGCAGAAGCTCGTCGTTTGGAGCCTAATCTTAGTTCTAAAATTAAATCTGTGTACCGAGTGCCAGATGCTGCTATTGATGGTTTTCGTATGGTTTGGCAGAATGTTGCGTCAGCACGTAAGTATGGCGGAAGAGTTATGACCTATACTACAGTTATTGGTATTGAACATAGCAATAATCAAGTAGTGGGTATGAAGGTTCGTAATACATTGACAGGGGAAATTAGTAACATTGCTTGTGACTTTATCGTTAGTGCTGCTGGCTCATGGGCTGGCGAAATTGCTGCTTTGGCAGGAATTACCGTTAATGTTCAGCCGGATAGAGGTACACTAATTGCTTTCAATCATCGTATTACTAGTCGTATTATCAACAGGTTGCGTCCAGCCTCTGATGGTGATATTTTTGTTCCACATGGTTCTATCACTATTTTGGGTACAACCTCAGCCTCTGCGGACAGACCAGATGATACTACTCCTTGTGCAAAAGAAGTAGTAGAACTACTAAAAACCGGTGAAGCTTTATTTGAAGATATTAAAAGTTATCGTATGCTTAGAGCTTTTGCAGGAACAAGACCACTTTATAGTGCGGATCCAAACGCAAAAGGTCGCGGAGCTTCTCGTGGCTTTGTAACTCTTGACCATGCTCATGATGGGCTAAAAGGTTTTGTCAGTGTAGTTGGTGGTAAATTCACTACCTACCGTTTAATGGGTGAAAAAGTAACTGACCTTATCTGTGAATATTTGAATGTTAAAACACCATGCCGTACGGCAATTGAACCGTTAGTAGAGGATGCTTCTCCAGAACTTATGGCTAAAGCACGTAAATGTTTCCCAGCCTATGGTGCTGATTTAGCTGCATCACGCTTAGGTTCAGCAGGTCTTGAAAAAGTAATTGAACGTATGGAAGCAAAACCTGAAAAACGTCAACTTGTTTGTGAATGTGAGAATGTGACTATGGCTGAGGTGGAAGAAGCTGCAGCTGATGAAACAAGTCACATGATTAGTGATGTTCGTCGCAAAACCCGTATGGGTATGGGTACTTGTCAGGGAGCTTTCTGTACTTTCCGCAGCGTTGGCGCAGTGGATGCAAATGGTTTATCCTGGGGCAAAGATACCAATGGCTTGTTTAAGGAATTCCTACAAGCTCGTTTTAAAGGTATTAAACCTATTATTTGGGGTAATGTTATGCGTGAACTAGAACTAACCCGAGGTATTTACGAAGGAACGTTAAACATAAATGGAGCGATTAATAATGAGGGAAAATGATGTAGTTGTTATTGGTGGAGGTCTGTCAGGCCTTATGGCTGCAGCTGTTGCGGCAGAACGCGGTAAAAAAGTAATGGTATTATCCCTAGGTTCAGGTAC